>LNFM01000221.1_pt1 | contig 213906 bp, 265 predicted proteins | sample 596031 | NCBI WGS metagenome assembly LNFM01 (sample SAMN04254537, study PRJNA301005) | activated carbon metagenome | isolation source: dual media filters at the Ann Arbor, Michigan drinking water treatment plant | place: USA: Ann Arbor
TGCGCGGCAAGCTCATAGGCCAGCGTGATTTGGGTGGGTGTCTGCATGTCCATAGGCTACTATGGACTGTCGGATATTTACGGCAACATTGCGGCCCCGCGACATCTTTCCACGACTCCGCTATAGCTTAGTGTTTTCTCTCTTCCGACGAGACCGGCGCCGCCGATTAATCGGCTTTGCCTTGTTTCACGAGACCGCCGCTCTCCGTCAACTCCCGGCCCACATGAGAGCCCGCGTGACACGCTCGAGCCGGAGTATTTGGTTATCTGTGGTGGAACAAGCCCTCACGGATCTCGGCGGAACGAGTTCGCTCCAAGGCCTGTATCAACTCCTCAGCGGCCGACGGCCGACTTCAAACCCGTTCTGGCAGGAAAAGACCCGACAAACTCTTTCAGCATACCCTGATCGCTTTGAACGTCTCACAGCCGGATACTACCGATTACGCCACACCATCCGCCCACAAGAACTCCCGTAATAGGAGGATCATGAGACTCTTCCTTGATCTCTTGGATCTCTTGATTGCCGGAGTCCTTATTCTCTGGTTAATCATGATTGGTCTACTCACGTTCGGCGCCATGGAGAACGTCTTGTTCTCCAAGACGCGCAGACAACAACAGAAATAGGACCTTGCTGCTATGCCCACCATTACCCTCGCACTGATTACCGCAACAGATCGGGCTTATAGCCGCCAACCAGACTCTGAGGACGACCGCCGCATCATCGTCGGATCACTGGTCAAAACATGGTGGCACAACCGCGGCATTACCTCTTCTACCTTTGACCCACACGCAATGGCGAGGATTGAACTGCTCGAAGAGGCTTTACGGACCACCACCCAGTGGATGACTTGGTGGCTCAGTCAAGAAACCTGTGACTGCGACACAACGCATACTTGCGGGTTGCCGGACAGACGAGGCGAATTAGAGCGCGCCCAGTCTGCCTTGGCTCCGAAGCCAGCCTTGACGGACACTGAAACCACGAGCCATTCCCCGACCAGTCCCTTCTCCGAAGACAAGTCCAAGAGCGTTCCCACTACATGACTTCCGCACCCCATCATCACCCTTTCGTCATGTGCACATTATGACTACTCAATCTGTACATCAGAACAACCCTCTCTCGACACCGACTCTCTTGCCCACGTCTATCAGCACCCTTGCCAAGCTGATTTACACGGCCATCAGCACCCTCAAAGAGAGAGGGACCTTTCTCATCAGTTGCCAATGGATTCGCCCACAACCGAATACCGGGGCCTCCAGATTTTTTACCGTCACACTGGCTGACTCTCGAGATTCCTCAATCGCCATCCAGGGCATCATCTGGGATACCCAGACGATTCAGACACTGCTGCGCACCGGACACGAGTTCGGGATCGACTTAGCAAACCGAACCGCCCAATACGAAGTCATGCTGGATGTCAGTATTGATTGCTGGCCCAAAAAGGCCACACCGTATCTTCGCATCCACCGCCTGAATGTCGTGGGAATGAAAGGTCTCAAACAGCAGGCACGCGAAGCAGCCATCCAACAGCTGACCGACCGAGGGCTGCTTCGAGCCAACGCCTCCAGGCCATGGACAAGACCCGCCCTTCGCCTCGCTGTCATCACGAAACCAGGATCTGCAGCCTGTGAAGATGTCCTCTCAATTTTGCGACACAGCGGCTACCGGTTCCAGCCGACACTCATTCCCGTCAATGTCCAAGGCACCCACGCCCAAGCGTCATTAGTTGCGGCATTTCATGCACTCACCCGGCGCCAGCACGAATTTGATCTGGTGATGCTCGTCCGCGGTGGAGGCAGTGAACTCGACTTACACGCCTATGACTTACTCCCCGTCGCCGAAGCCGTCGCACAGTGTCCGCTCCCGGTCATTACCGGCTTAGGACATCACACGGATCACTCCGTCTGCGATGTGGTGGCCGCTCGAGCCGTCGAAACGCCGACTGCAGCCGCCCAGGCCATTGTCAACGATGTCCGACAGTTCCACCAAGACCTCCTGAATGCCACTGGTCAGACTCTCAACAGTGTTCACAGCCAGACACAAACGATCCGCGCGCTTGTCCAGAAGCAGACACACACTGTGCTCCATCACACGCTTTCGCTCGTCCGTCTCACTCAACAGACGCTTGTCACCACATCCAGTCGTATTTTGACCGTCCAGGCCACACAGATCCTCCTGCTTACACGCCGACAGCTCACCGGCACGCTTCAGATCATCCATCACAACATGATGGATCGCGTCGTCACACCGGCTCACCAGTGTCTTCGTCGAGTTCCGACCCTGATTCACTTGCAGCTGCAGACCCAGCTCGGACAAACGCGTTCACACATCCAGTCCTCTGCCGCATATATTGAGGGACTCAACCCGACTCGCATCCTCGAACTCGGCTTTAGCCTGTTAACAACCCGGACCGGCCATCCGATCACCGATCCCAACTCCCTCACTACGCGCCAACGCATTACCATTCACCTCCGCCAGCACCAGATTCACGCCACTATCACCAGCATAAAGGACTGTCGCCCATGATTACTCCTGCATCCCTCACCCTCACCGTCGTTGAGCAGGCCCCCTCCACCCTCGAAGACGGCTTGGAGGAACTCAAAGCCATTGCCGACCACACGAAAAGCGGCGCCACACTCGATCAACTCCCTTTATTGGTGAAACGCACGCTCTTTCTGAAGGCCCACCTGGAGTCCGGCATTCTGGCCATTGAGCAGGACATCGAACGGCTCACGGCAGAACAGTCACCGACCCAGACGCGGTCGGACAAATCTCCTGAATCTCCGGTCGCACAATCCGCGTAGACCGGACGAGTTTCCATCCAGTCCATCCTCTTTCAACAGAAGGACCCCAATGCCTGTTCATCCTCAGCAGTATGCCGTTCAGTTTGTGATTCCACGGGAAGGATTCGAAGAACACACGGTCGCGATCATCGAGGCCTCCGTCACCGCCCCGATCCTTCGCGAAAAGATGCCGTTTCTCCAGGCGTTACGCACCGCGCTCACGACCTGGGCACGGGAAACCAACCGTGGACGCCAGGCGTGGAAAGAAAGCAGCCACGATTTCAATGTCGGGGACTTACATGAATACCAGGATGATTCCTCGCTGAAACGCGCCTGCAGCCACACCGGCATCCAGCGCTTGACCGTCAAGGTGTTTATGGATATGACGACCAATTGGACCTATGACACCCTACTCATTGAGGAAAGGGAGGAGCCGGCTACTCTGGTCTACCCCGCCACAGACTCCGCCTCACGCACCACCCGTAATACGCAGAGACGATAACCCGTACATCCAGCAGTGAACCATCGCCATGTCGCCTGATCGGCCTATCCCCTCTCACGGTCTTGGAAAACAACCCGGCAAGCCATCCGTCGGCATTCGACTCATCGCCGTGCTCCAAGTCACCAAATGTCTCCTGTTTACCTCAGCAGGAATAGGACTCCTGACCATGATCGAGTCTGACCTGGCCCAACTCGTCCGCGGGTGGCTGGAAACCTGGCACATTCGACAAGATACCGCCGTTATCCAATGGCTGCTCACGACTTTAGGCGAGATCCACCCGGACCAAATCACCCTCACCGGCATCGGAAGCCTCCTCTATGGCCTCATTGTCGGCACGCAAGGCGTCGGCCTCTGGATAGCCGAACCCTGGGCCATCACCATGACCGTGTACGGACTCAGCGCCTTCATCCCGTTGGAAGTGTACGAGCTGCTTCATCGCCTGACATCGGTGAAAATCGGCATCCTCATCGTCAATATTCTCATCGTCGGCTACCTCTGGAAGCAGTACTATCGCAGCCCTTCAAAGGGCACGATCGACAGCACGGCGCCATCGACTCCCCCCTCAACATAAGAAGGATCTCCGATGACGACACCCTCTCATCCCTCACACGCGCGCCCCGTCATTTCCGCCATCGATCCCATGCCGGCCGAGCCCGCCGCCTATGCCCTCGGCATGTTTTCTCGGAGCGCCGGATCCCTCGAAGACAATCTCCGCTATGTGCACCAAAAGAACACCGCCCAGTTTTACGAGCAATTCTACTGGTCGTATGGACATGCCAGCCTGGGGGATTTGACTGCGACCACCAGCTCGACGCGCGGGGTGTCCTCTTTAGCCGCGATCGAACTCGAAGATGATCAACTCTGGGGAGGGCAGGAGCAGTCGAGTCGATACCAGGATATGACCACACCACGCTATGTCCTCCCGACCCCGCTCACAGGCAGTTCGGCCGAAGACATCTTTCATACGGCCATCCACCGTCTCTATCACGCGTATCAAACATTCCTTCCGCAAATCATCCGTCAACTGCAGACAGAGAATCCCAGGCCGGACACCCTGAGCATAGACGCCTACGATCGAGCCATTAAGGCCCGGGCCTACGACGTCGTCCGCTACTTCCTCCCCCTGGCTCAGCGCACGAACGTCGGACAAGTGCTCACCCTTCGAGTCCTCGAACGACAAATCCGACGGATGCTCGCATCCCCGTTCGAAGAACTCCGATGGATCGGCAGAGAACTCCGCGCCATGTGCGGACGGGAACCCGACCATACCTGGAACGACCTGAACCAGCGAGCCAGCGACCCAGGCCCCCTCGCGCCGACCTTGGTCAAACATTGCGATCCGACGCCCTATCAACTCCACAGCGTGTCCGCGGTCAAACAGGCCGTATCCGGAATTGTGAGCCGATTCCAGCTCGACAATCCCCAAACCTGGGGCCCCGCTCGTCGCGTCGACCTGATTCGCACACACACGCTGGAGGACGAGCTCATCACCACACTGCTCTACCGTGTGACCCATGCGCCGTATAGCCACCTACTCGACCACGTCACTCCGCTCCTCCCAGTTGAAGAAAAACGCGCCCTGCTTCAAGCCGCACATACCCTTCGAGGCCCGCACGACGAGTTCTCCCGTGAATTCAACGTGGGCTATGCGTTGATCTTCGACCTGCTCATGGACATCGGCGCCTGGCGTGATATTCACCGACACCGTCGTTGCCAGCAAATCCGCCAGGACTTTACTCCCCTCCACGGATTCGACACGCCGCCCATGGTCGATCGACTCCAGCTCACCGAAGACTATACCCGTGTGATGACCCAAACACTGTCCACCACAACAGCGTTACTGAACCAGGGCTATTCCGACGCCGTGTACTTGCTGCCCTTCGGGGCCAAAGTCCGGTGTCTCATCAAATGCGATTTAGGAGAGGCTCTCTACCTGACCGAGCTGCGGAGTAAGCCCCATGGACACTGGTCCTACCGTGAAGTCGCCTGGGACATGAAAGAACTCATTACAGAGCGGTATCCGGAATGCGCCCCGCTTTTCCGAGTCACCCCCCCAACCGTTGAAGCTCCGCTGAAACGGTAACACCTAAGCCGTCTGTTCATTCAAGAGGTTTCCATGGATCAATGTTCACCCTTTACTCCAGGTCCGATCAGGATCGTGCAATCAGACGACCCGAATCACCCCGACATCCGTCTCATCGCCAGGACTGAAGTCATTGCAACCATTCATCATCTCGGCCGCGATCGAGAACAGGAATTTCACGCCAATGCAGTCCTGATGGGAACGGCCAGCCATCTCTTTGATGCTCTCCAGACCGTCACGAACATGGAATCCGATCGGAAAGATGACGCCAGGAATTTCGAAAACACTAGGATCGGGTATTGGAAGACCCTCCTGACTCGGATCCAACAGCCCGCCCGAACCCTTCACCTCTTTCAACGGGCACAGAAACGGACCAGCCCTTCTCCACCACCGGGGCTCCCAACCCGCTAAGCTCCCCCTCACTCCAACGGAGAGACTCCTATGACGCACACACTCGGACACCGCGGGCTTCGACCCATCGCAGAACTCGCGGGGACGCGTCCTCACGGCACACGGCTTCGTTACCTCGCTGGCTGTCATTGCAGCGAGTGCCGGCGGGCGAATGCCCGCTATGAGTCCGAACGAGCACAAGCCAGACGACGGGGAGAATGGAATGGCTTGGTCTCAGCCGCCCCAGCCCGGGCGCATATCCTGAAACTGGCGAAAGCAGGGTTAGGCCGTCGGTCCATTGCCGACGCCGCCGATATTCGCGTCAATACGATCGGAGAAATCCGACGAAAAGAAAAGACACGAATCCGTGCCCACACCGCTCAGCGAATCTTGGCCGTCACTCCAGACATGGCCTCAGACCGCTGCCTGGTCCCAGCCACCCAACTCTGGGCTCGAATTCGACGCCTCCTGGACGAAGGCTATACCAAACACGCTCTGGCCCGCGCACTAGGATACCGCCGCCCGGCCATTCAGTTCGGGAAACGCCGGGTCACCGCCCGAAACGACTATGAGGTCAAACAACTCTACGACCGACTCACCACCTAAGACCCGTATCTACCCGTCAGTACCCTACCTCCACACAACCCCTTGGTATCCTTACTCATTCTTCAGCCACAGGCACTCTGCACTCCATCCCACAGACAACCCGTAATAGGAAGATAACAACCGCTCTTCCGAATGGGAGAGCCCTGACGCCATCACTTGAATGCAGGATGAACCTATGATTCGTATTTCACTCACATCGGAACCCACACCCACGATTCCTGACGCGCCCCCGTCGATCCCCCCCCCGGATCAGATCTGGCACGACCTTCGGAGTCTGCTGCATGAACTCGACTGGTTTGTCACTCGTGACTGGCAACATATCGCCCAGGACCCGCTCATACGAAAAGCCCTCATTCAGCGAGCCACTCGAGCCGCGTTACTGGCCGAAGATATCCGAACGGATGTCGCACACGGCAGTACCTGCCAACTCGACGACTACCACACCACCACTCCCGGAACGGAGATCCAGCACTATCTGCTTCCCGTCACAGACGGGCTCACCACCAACGACCCTCCGCATGTGGTCGAAATTCCGGTCAGCGTCGACCGAGTCATTCTCTATGACTTCGGGACTCCGAAAGAACATGAACATCCCCTCTATACGCATCACCACATCGTGAACTTCTGCGCGGCGTTCTACCATGAGGAAGACTTTATCTTTGCACGCGCGCACCTCCAACTGCTCCTGACCCCCGCGAATATCTTGAATTGGCTCGCGGGTCCACGATCCGGCCCGGTCGACCAAAACCATCTGCCGCTCCTCTATCTGCCTGAGGGGAACCTGTTTCGTCTCCTCGGCCTGGGCATCACCCAGCTGATTTACCAAAACCAAACCGAGCTCATGATGAAAATGAAGCAAGGTCGACGCTTTGCTCCTGACTACAAAATCAGCGGTCTGGTCATTCCGGGATCGCTGGACGGCCATGGACCCGCGCCGCATCCCAAAACGGCCGACCGGCAACAACCTGCGTGGATCAATTCCACTGGACAGTAACCCAGGAGTCCATCGCCCCATGTATGACGCAACCCAACACGGCAACCAGCATTTCTATTTGTATGCGAAATATTGGTACCAGAAAACCGACCAACTGAACGACCTTCGTCGGATCATGGCCCATCGTTGTGCGATCGCCCAAGAGCATGTCCGTCCAGTCGATATCGTGGAGGTCTTACTGGAAGAAGTCGAACGGCTCCGAGAAGGCCGCCCACACTTTTTGAAAGGCTTTCTGCTTGAAATTCGAAAGGATTTCCTGATTTGGCCGGCGGTCATGCCGAAGACCACCGCGCCAACTCTTGACGACGTCATCATTCAGGGCTGTCTGAACGAACTCGCCCACGCCACGGTCACTGAAGATGGCGTCAAAGTCCTCCATCTTGGAGAACCCGATCCGACGATCCTCCCGCTCCAAAATCCGACACCCCATCCACGTCCACATGCGTTACAGAAAGGAGGTGAGCTTCATGAATCAGATCCATCGCATCGATCCGGATGAACACGATGATCATGACGATGACCATGACGGCATGTAAGTAAGCATTCAGGCAGACAGGTCATTCCGGGATACCTCACGAACATTTGAGGTATCCCGTTTCTCTCAGATGGCCACATGCACTCACAGTCTTGACGATGGGACTATGCATACACCGCTTCGCATTCAATTTCGCAATGAGATGCTCCAGCATCAGCAAGAAAGCATCACGCTCCGGAATCGCTTCTGGCGCGCGCTCTGCCTTTTTGCCTTCCGACAGTGGGAGACCGGATCACGGGGTCGCCCGATTGGTGTTCCAGGCGAGCGGGATCCTCTGTTCCCCTGTGCCTCCTATAATCCACAACTGCGCACGGTCACACATCGGCCTTCCTGTCACTTTCCGGACAACCATTACCTCTGCGGATCTTGTCGAGAGTACCCGTCCAGCATTCCCCATCTCGACACATCTACTCTTCTCACGACCAAACCCAAGGATCATGTGGCATGAGTCCGATCAGTAACGATCTCGAGGTGGCGGCCAGCCCCCACGAAAACCTTCCCCCACTGACTGCCAAGACCACCTTCTGCGCAGGTCTGCTCATCCGAGTCACCGGCGCCTTGATCCAGTTAATCGGGAAAGCCATCGCCTTTCCAACGGGTCCTCATCCAGATCGAAGAGGTCCGATCGAGACGCGCTTGGCAGAATCTATCGCTGATCTCCAAGCCGCCCTCGAAATGTTCCTAAAGACGCTTCCCATTCCCGCTGAATCCCTGACCGCTCGACGTTTTGCCAAACTCAACACGTTCCGACGATGGGAATTAAGTGGAATCACTCTCCTGTCTGACCCTCCGGTTGTCCACTGGAACGGTCTCGGCAAATTGATTGAAGAGGCCGGCGAACTCATGGAGCTCCTCAGCCTACTCTGTACCCCGGCTTGTCCAGGAGAAGCCTACCTTCCACCCGAGATCATGCAGCACTTCATAGAAGAAATCGGGGATGTCCAAGCCGCCATGGATTATGTGATCGAGGCCAATCATCTACCCGCTGCACATATTCAGCAACGGCGACACCAGTCATGCTGCAGATATGAGGACTTCGTCAGCACCTCTCCATTGGTACCTTCTCGTTCAATGGAAGGGATAACCTCATGAACACCATTTCCCATCTGACCTACTCCCAGATTCTCTCCATCGCTAAGACACCCATCGAGCACGTCACTCAGCACGGCACACGGGAAGTCTCCATCAAAGATACGATCATACTGGCTCGAGTGCGGGACCTGAGTGCCAGCATCCAATTCTTTTGCCGCGGTCACAAAATCGTGACTCAAGGATCTTACTGTGTCATCCATCCGGCCATCGTCGAAGCGGCTTCCCTCATGAAGCAATATGGACTCACGCCTCAATCTGACGGCGAACTCCGGGTCTATCTCACGATCCATGAACATTCCGTCTCACTCCTCAGACCCGATCACTATTCATTCCGGAGTATCCCCTTCGATGATCGACACGACACCCACCGGCTGATCCAACAACTGCCTGACCACAGTCCCAACGACCGTGAAGAACTCATTTGGAGTAGCCACTGGACACCGGACAGGCAAACACAGACCGTCCAGATTGCCCGCGAACAGTTGGAATCACAGGGACGGATTCCCGGTGATTGCCTCGATGAGATCCGATCTATGATTGACTCACTGACTACCACCATCCGCACGCCACAGAATTCATGAACTCCAACACGGGCAAGACCGACATCACCTCCGCTGTCTCAACCCCCTCCCCGAGCCCATCCGGTCCTTCGCTGATCATTTTTTATCGACGCCGCGAAGACGTACACGGTATTCCCGGCGTGTTCTTTCTGGGGACATCTGACCAACGCGTGTCTCTCCTCAAGGCTTTCGACACGAAGGCTATCCACGTCTTATTGGTCCCGATCAATCACTGCACTGGGTGGCGCACACAGCTGACCCGATCCGACTGTCGCATTCTCTTCGCTGGCGGCCCGTATAAGCCAGAAGACGTCAACCAGGCCTTAGCCCGGGTGCGGACGCTGATCCCGGACAAGTCCGTCTCTCTCCAGCCTGCTCACTCAGTTTACTAGGAGCTCCATGCGACCTCTCATTCAACTTTGCAACACGTCAGTCTCGCGGAACTGAATGCGACAGGCAGACGATCGCATACCAGGAATGGCCCTAGCGTCTCGCGGAAACCATCAGAGTTACAATTACACCCTACACGACCCACCTTGGAGAATGAGATGAGTGAAACTGTTGTATTTTTTATCGTGGTATTCTTCGGACAAGATCCTGTTGGAATCCTGCTCGACAAAACCCCCTATTCAACGCTGGACCACTGTCTGGAGGTCGCGTCCACGCTTGATGCCGTACCAGGCCAAAGCTCCCAAACGCGTTCACACTGCGTCAAGAAAGCTGGCGATACTCAACCCCACGAGAAGATGTGATGAGCATGAGAACCGATCAACAGATTGTGACGCCGCGAATGAACTAGCGCGACGATTCTACTTAGCGCAAGGCTATCAAGTGGCGATAGGCTATCGGTTCGACAAGGCCACTCACCCCCAAGAACGTCGGTGCTGGCGTATGGCGGTAGACGCCTTCGATTGTATCGAGCACACCGACGTGGACAATGCGTTAAGCGAGGTTTGTGATGAGTGATGGAATGAGTGACGCCTATCAAGACGTTGAGACCGAGTTTCACGTCCACCAACCAGATGACGTCACCGCGCAGCGGGCGCGAGTCATTGCTGCGTACAAAGCCATCCACACGCACCTACCCAGCGTGCAAGAACTCGACTACAGCAGCCTCGTGAAATTAGATCCGTACACAGTGGAATGCTTACACCGATTAGATCGACAGGCCCATGATGAAGGACAACGGGAGCGGATCACGGGACTCGCGAAGGAGATTCTTTCGACATTTGAATACCCGGCATCAGATGAAGCCTACGATAACCACAGTCCAAAACAAGCCGGTGATGGGACGGCACGCAATATGGTGGTCCGAGAGATCGCCACCTGGATCCAAACCAAGGAAGATAGGGCAATCAGCGATTTGGAACATGAAACTGCCGCCCTGCGTGCGCGCTGTGAGGCAGCGGAAGTAAAACTAGAGGAGGCCGTAATAGATAGAGAGAGTCTCAACACGCAACTGACCTTGCTGCAAGATTCCGACAAGGCCTACGCGGCGGCCAGTACCGACAATGTCAATGCGCGCTTGCAGCTTGCGAAGCGGCTCGCGGAGGTGGAGGCACAACGGAATAAGCTATCCTTGAAACTTGCCGATATGAAGGCGTGGAAAGAGGATTGGGAACTGGAAGTGAAAGAACACGCCAAGACCAAGCAGCAACTCCTAGAAGCCCAGCGCGACCTTGCAGCCAGCCAGGCTGTCACACGAATACTTGATGAGGAAAGAAATGAGCTCACTCGCCTACGGTGTCAGCTCACTAGGATGACGACAGAGTGGGATGAACGGCAGGGTCCACGCATTGAACTCGCTGGTTCAGCCGTCGTTGATTATCTGTCATCTGAAATTGATGAATTGTTGCCGTTACTTGGCGTGGAATCGGCACTCATCACTGACATGAGCACGGTTGATGATTTCCCGGATAAGCAACTCGGTGCGGAGAAATACATTTGGCAGGCCGCTATTGATGTACTGCGCAGTAAAGTCCCCGCCCCTCCGTCCACCTAGACCACGGAAACGCCGCCGGTGGCGAGCTTCACTCGCCGACACAGCACCAGGAACAGGCCGCACTCCAAGCATCCCTTTTCGAGCTTACGCCCTGTTGGACGCTCTAGCTCTCTCCTATCATTGCGGCCTTAGCAGCACGGCGCCCTTTCTTGGCCCCTTCCTTGCCTGGTTTATATTTCAGGTTGTCATACACCAACGCCGCGCGCTCCTCCGCTGACCACACCCGCACCGCATAGGTGTCCTGCAACTCTCTCGTGGCTTTGACATCACCCGTCTTGGCTTTACGGAAGAGTCCACGCCGATACATATCTTCTTCCTCTTGTGTAATAGACCACTTTTCGCCCATCGATCCTCCTCCTGAGAAGCCGTCTCTCAATTTGGGAATCGGGGTTGTACAGGAAGATCCCTTTCATTTGCAAGATAGCCACTATTTCCACTCTTCACCAATGAGCTTCTGCAACATGAACAACCACGCCGACTCACTGCACCACAACACGACGGGTCGCCCTGCGCCCCGTACGGCCCTGACACAGCGTCCTGCTTCCTGCATAGACAACACCACAAAAAGAAAGGACTGACGATGCCAGACACCACTCCTCAGGGCCGGCATGGAATTCCCATCTTGTCACTCTGCCAAGACGTGCACATGACTGCACAAGGCTCCCATGCATGGTCGGACACCGAGCTCTCTGACACAATCAGCTCACTCCAGGCTGCACGGGCAGGCTGGACACCAAGCCTCTCGCACACGACAGCCTTTGATACGACCGTGCGCCAGCTCATCGAAATCGCCATTGACGAAGGACAGACCTTTCTTACCCGCACCTCTAGTGACACGCTCCAGAGGCCATCCACCGGTTGATCACGATGATACTGAATACGCATCATCTGCCAATGCTGCCTAGATTCCCACGCCCCCCGCACCGGCACTCAGCAGCCAGTGTCTATCCGATCTATTGCCAGACCCCGGACTGTCGCAGCCTTGCCACAACGCGGATAGGCCCCACACGCGTGTGTGACTCCTGCCACTCCCGTATTCTGGAAGAACAGATTCTCGCTTAACAGCCATAAGACATTCGGAGCCCTCTGCTCAACGACCCGCGATGACACCACCAAGAAGGAAGTGATCCCTATGTCCGAACCGCAACCGGTCATCATCACGCCGATCAGAATGAAGCATTTTTGCTCGCCTCCAGATGCCATTGATTATGCCTTCGACGTACTGACGAGATCTCTGGGAGATGAACTGAACTACGTCCGAGCGCCTCACTCCACCGTCATCAAGAATAAAATTCACGATATCAACAAAGCCTCGAAACGACTACTTCAAGCCCACCGCGCACTCATTGCCTTCGCGGAAGCAGTCACAGACGTCCTCACGGAGACACCCCTTGCGACACTCTCGCGCGCGCGTCTCCAACAACTCAACACACAACGCCTCAGGGCCCTCGCCCTAGCAGGCCCACACACCCAGTCTGCCCCCACTCGACACCCGGCGACTCGTCCACCGTGCGCCTGATCCGATCGCGACACGACCTGTGTTCTGAGGCGTCCAACCCCTCAGCGCCTGCGACCTCGTCACGGTCATTCCTCGACACCTCATGGTGGCGACACGGCTTGTGGTCCCGTGAGCCAGATTCATCACGGGGCATCCCCTTTCTCACTTGGAAACGGCTAACCATGCACCTCACTGTGACTCACAATAATCGACTAGATTCTGCACGCTGGGAGATCGCCCTGGATCTCCTTGCAGTCCTAGCGCTCGACACACGATGCCTCCACACCTTTCCCGACGGCCACCCTCCCTTCCATGAGAGCCCCGACCACTTCTTCACACGTGGTCTCAAATGGAATCCTCATCACGATACCTACATCCTCGACCCCTATTACCAATTCAGACTCCAGTTCAATGTCTCCGGATGGATCACCGGATGGATTGATTGTACCCACGAACAAGACCTATGCACCGTGAAAGCCGGCATCACGGCTGCCCTCACCACCCCCTACACTATCGCCAATCGACGAAGCTGGAAACTCGATGAACAACGGAAATACGCGAACGCACACGGTGACGACGAGCAGGCCACTCGCTTACTTGAGGAGCAGCGGCGACAATCCCTGATCGCCAACTCCTTCTATGATCGATTCGATCAGGAACGGATGCGTATGAGACAGTCGCGCGCACACACTGACCCTCACGGGATGAGTCCTGATCAAGAATGGCAATGGATCTTCGCTCAATTAACGCACGCAGGCCGCGCCATCCGAACAGGCCAGGTCCTCCCTTTAGCACAGAGCACCAGGTGATCGGACCACCTCACGTCGACGAATAGACAACATCGTGCCGACCACGCCAACTCATTACAGACAAGGAGAGGCCACTCATGAACGTCACGACTAGCCCATGGGGGCCAGTGCAACATCAACAACAGATCGCTGAGGGAATTGTCCGCGTCATCACGGCAGGCCATGGCGGACTGGTGTTGTCTCCAGAGCGTCTCCACGCCATGCCGAAGCAGTACAAGCTGAACATCTATGGAACCGGCCGATATTTCGAAGAAGACTGCGAATGGGCCTTGGTGGTCCTCGCATTCCCTGACGTGTTCACACCAGAACAGCGAGACGCCGCCTACCTCACCGCCAAACAATATTATCCGTCTCTGCGTCTCTCGCCCTCGCCTGCCTAGGCTTCACCATCTGCCGGCTCGATCGTGAACCTAGAAAGGCATCATGGATATCTCAACTGAAATGCTCGATACATCAATCCGCACATCTGGATTAGGCACACATCATGCCCATAACACACCTATCACCTGACACATCCAGACCATCAATGATCATTTTCTACCAACAGCGCAACGATATCGCCGGCATGCCAGGGGTATTCTTTCTTGGGAATCACGAGATACAGTTATCCCTGCTCCACGCCTTCGACACCAGAGTCATTCGAACACTCTTCGTCCATATCTCACAAAGCTCCGGATGGCGAACCCGCTTGACTCCTTCCGACTGTGTCATTCTCTTCGCCGGAGGTCCCTATCAACCAGAAGAAGTTCACCAAGCCTTAGGACGCTTAACCACTCCGCCAGCTGCAATACACTAGAACTCCTCGCTCTCAACTCACATCTTCATCTTTTGCCCCCTTCGATCAGGAGAATCCTCATGATCTCACCCGCTCTTGTCTGTCGCTTTTGTGCCTGGACCACACCCAATCGAGAAGACCGTCGATTGAAACCCGCCCAGCAAGAAGCATTCGCTCGACTCCGCCAACATGTCTATGACACACACCCCTATGAACCCACTGTCATGAACGACCCGGACTCAGACGAATGCGAGATGGACGAATTCCTCGACGAACTTCACACCCATCGATCGACAACAGAAGAACCTGAACCGACACTGCTAGACGACTCTTGCTACGACAGCTGAGCATAATGTCTTCAGGTATTTTCACCCACCGGAATCCTCCCCATCATGAATCTGACCGTAACCACGAATGATCAGTTAGATTTCACTCATTGGCAGACCGCGCTCAATCTCTTTGCCGTCCTTCCGATTGAACCCCGCTGTTTTCTCTGTCATGCCGGAAAACAGTTCCACGACACCCCGGACGAGTTCCTCCACCAGCCCATGAACTGGGATGAACAGACACAGACGCACCGTCTTGAACCCTGGTACGAATTCACCATCCGTTTCGCCATCAATGGATCTCTTCGAGGACGGATTGCACTCACCAATACCCACGATCTCGCGATACTCCGAGAGGGCCTCCAGTTTGCCCTGCATACTCCGTACACTCGCGCGAACCGACGACGTTGGGAGTACGATGACTGGCGACATCGGGCCGAGCTTCGACTAGACCACACGACCGCCGCACACTGCCTGACTCAACAACGAGACGAAGCCAACATGGCCTTCACCTACTACGACCGCATCGATCCACGTGGGGCCCAACGACATCACGACCCAGGTCTCTGGCCGCATAGCATCCACAAACAATGGGATGAGATTTTTACCCGGTTAGCCACACTGGGCGCCGACAAAAGAAACAAACAGGCAATCCCTGCTCCACTATGAACACACACCCTCCTGCCGTATTACAGGACTGGTATCCCGTACGGCTCACGACCGAGCATTGTGTTCTCGAGACACGACTCCCACGTCGCTACCAAGAACGCTTCGGAACCGAGTCCTCACCCACCCTTCCGGATCTCGTCTGCCTTCCAGAAACCACTCTTCGCTTACGAACCGACCCAAATGGGCCCGTTCTCCTGATTCTCGCCCATTCTGTGATCATACGATCTCAGATTCTACAGATAGTTGAAGCAATCCCTGTCCCGGTCGAGACTCAATTCAAGAAGACATCACACGCTCGATTCGCCGGCCACAGATCCCTACAGCCGGCTCCCCCTCGCACCCGCCTTCGCATCCCCAACACGGTCACCCCACATGACTTCTCTTTACCATCGCTCAGTCTCCTGACTCACAATCTAATTCTTGATGCCACAATGGCCGTCTATCGCGGATGGAGCACTCGGCCCCCTGCTGACTGGATTCGACACGATCCACGAGCTCTTTTCTCCCTGTCGAACGTGATTATCAGAACCAGAGATACCCGCTCGCCGCATCCATCCGCCTTGCTGATTCTTGAATCCTGCGAACTCCATCGGACAGACATTCTTGATGCCTGTTCCTGTCCGGCCACGTAACGTTCCTACACTCTTGGAGATGCCATGACAGTCAATGAGCAAGCGATTCGCATTCTTGGACTGACACGCGACGGAGAGGATCTGAGCCCTTCTGATTTGTCCCTGGTTCAAGCCGCCATCAATAACTGGCTCACTCCGGAAGGATCCGTTGCCTTTACCCACCTGTTTGAAGAGGTCAAAGGCGGACGATACCAACAGCCCTGGCTCTGTGGCGTCGAACATCTCACCAGAGATCACCAAGGCTTTGTGTATTGGAAAGGTCTTGAAATCGAGCACTGGAGCATGGGAACCGGACAACACTCCTACCAAGAATGGGAACGGGCCGCCGAACAACTCGCCGACCGCTGCCGTCAATTAGAAGCCTGTGGACAACCGATCAGTTCCAGCACCGTCGTCTGGAAATGGCCTGAGTCTCTTCAGATGCCTCAACCAGCACCCCTTCAATAGTCACAGCTCCCGACTCGCCCCTCACTCTCTGACTCACTCAGGACACTCCCGATCGGCTTCACGGCTCCACATATGAGGTCTTTATGTCGATTCGTTCGAGACTCTGCTCCACGTCCGTTCGATACAGAACCGACGACGAGCGCACCTTCCTCCTCACCGCACTCACCCATGCCAGCGTGACTGCGGAAGGTCCCATCTGTGAATTCGAAGAATGGACGAACGGGCGGCGTCTGTTTCTCTACTTGAACGATGATCGCAACCTGACTCGTCTGATCGGGCTCATGACCACGTTCCATCACCGATTTCAGATTGAGACCCCCTGGACCATCACCGGTCACACGCATGTGCTTGATCCATCCACCTCCAACACACCAGAGCTCTCCCCCCACGTCTACTACTGCATTCCTCAGTAGACGAGACACCCGAGAACCACTCGGCCGCCTCGACCATCCAATCCCGCACTCGACACCCCAACCAGATGGCAGATCCAACAACAATTTGACCATGAACCGGTTTATCTCATGGACGGAGACACTGAGGTGGCTGCACTCCCAGCCGGACCTCAGCGGGATCAGCATGCCCGACTGTTTCAGCACGCCCAGACCCTGCTCACTGTTCTAAAGAATGTTCTTCACGCCATGGAGACACCAGGCGATTACACTGACATCGAGCGCCAGGCACTCATGGACGACGTCCTATCAGCCATCTGCAGCTGTGACCCCGCATTTTCACCCCAAACCACCACCGAGGACTCATGACACCCCCCCATCCCATCCCCACACTCGCCGCGCTCAAACGGCTCCCAGTCGGGACAGAGCTCTACTGCCTGCACAATCACAGTGGCGCCTGCCGGCTCCATCGACGCATTATCAGAATGCAGACGAACGCGTTCGCCTATACCGGCGACGGCATTCAGGATAATCAGTATGGATGGACGTACTGGAAGTCTGCACGCCAGTTTGAAGCCACCCCCACCGGATTCAAGCTGTACTATGACCCAGACCGGACAAGCGGCCGTTTTCTGGAATATGCGCTCATCCCCACTCCCCTCTCACAAGGAGCAGCCACAGACCATGGCCCCGACGATCGCAGCCACGAGAGCCCGATCCCCTGAGGCACAACGCTACTTTATTCGCATCACCCTGACCCGGCTCTTTTTCCGCCGGTTCCACGCAAGCCATCTCCATACCAGAACCTACCTGTCCTCACGAGGGTATGCCCTGGAGATCAGCCGGCGCACACCGCTATACACGCAGGAGCGCCTCGACGCCCTCCGACGATTAGGCCTCTGGTCTGATCCACCACAGACGGCATCTCACCCATAGGTCCACGATGTCACACGTCTCCATTCCCCCGACACTCGACCCTCGTGCTGCCGCTATTCTCACCCGGCTTCTTAGGAGCGGAGAAAGCGAATCCATCACCGTGGCTGAATTTCTGCTCACCGTTGCACACAACGATGAGGAGAGTGCAGACCTTGCTCATCTTCGGAGTTGCGCGATGACACTGCTCAACGCAACACAGGCGTTTCTCCGCGAGACCACTCCAACCTGAGCCATCTCGCCGCCCAGGTATTCTTCGCGCCACTCCTCAAATCTCAACGACTCCGACACCCCCTCGTTTCGTTCGCTTCCGAGCCGATCGCTGCACAGAGGGCGCTCCGCGCAGGGTGATGACTGAGTGATGTTTCGCGCTGATCCACTCACCGCAGGATGAGGTTACTATGCAAGACGAGAATTTCGTGACACTCGGAGGTCGCATCACCCACCCCCCTGGAATTTACACCACACCCAATCAGGGCCTGATCATGGCCTTTGGCATCGCCCATCACACGAATTTCCCAGTCTCCGGCTCGACGATGTTTATGGACATCAAAGTCGGGGGCACCACTGATCGGGCGAAGCTCGAAGAGTTTATGACTCGTCTCACGGTCGGACGCAAGATCTGCGTGCATCAAGCCGCCATCCAAATGAGGAAATGGCAACCGGAGACGAGCGACGAGCCCAAAGTCGCCTATCACTTGTTCTGTAAGTTGGAACAGATCTTTCTGCAAGATTTCGCCAGACCTCCAGCCGCACAGGCTGCCCCATCCCCCAACAAAGGCTGAGCGAGTCCTTTACCTTTTACGTTCGGACAGGAGTGTCCCATGATTTATCTCGATGGCAACAATGAAGAATTCGAACCGTTTGAGCATCCCTCTCAAATGCCGGCCAAGGTCATTCTGGAAGAGAAGGAAAGTCCGGAAGCCGTGCTGACAACCCTAAAAGAACGCTATGCCAAAATCGCCGATGAGTTTGCCCATCAGGAACTCTCTCGCCATTACAGCCGGGAAACCCGCTATGACGATGGCATCGAAGAACCGACGTTCCCCGTCGTGATCCTGCACTCCGCGCACTCCAGCACCCCGCGCTCCATCGTAATTCTTCCGGATGGACGGAAGGCGGTCATGCTCGACGCACACCGGATTCAAACACTCTGCGGCGTCCAAGAGATCATGCCGCTCTCCCACGCCCAACAGCTCAGCAGTGCCAAGAAGGGACATCGGCTCTGTCGGCAATGCCAGGGCAAACATCTGCCGGAACTCCGTCCAACCCCGATTGCGTCGGTCACAGTCCGAACCACGTTGCCGTGCGAGAAATGCCACGCCGATCTGCGTAGTTCCTCCTACTGGGATGGCGCCGATACCCTCGTCTGCATTCCCTGTGGGACTCGCCTTGAACGTCCCTTGACCGCTCTCACGCAGGAAGAGACCGATGCCAATGAAACAGCGCTCCTGCATCTCCCCATCGTCGAACTCGATGGCACCGGCACAGTCGACGCCACCGACGAGGAAGAGAGCATGACCGACGGACCCGACGAGTCCGGATCCGACGAGGACACGCTGGCCACCGACACGGACGAAATCGTCTCCCCCTTCGATGACGACATCACGGTCGACGTCCTCCCGGAAGCCACGCCACTGACGACCGACGAACTCGCCGACATCCAGGCGATGCTGGACGATCCGACCCAGCGGCACAATGCCACCACGCACTCCACCGTCCTGCAGCATCTGCTGGCCCTCACAACGCTTCGGATGCAGAATCCGGCCGATGACGAGGCCTTCAAGATCGTGTTTGCTGAAGTGGTTGGGGAAGAAGTCGGCCAACTTGGGGACTTAATTCACGCCCCAGCCTGCGACTTGTTCAAATCCTCCCGATCCCCGCTCCGACAACTCCTCGTCGATCGCGCCATCCAGAACCACGATCCGGCCGATCGGCGCATGGCGATCTGGGCCGCTGTTGGACGACTCCTCAATGAAAGCAATGTCGCCTGGCTGAAAGACTTTCGGGCGAACATCATGCCCGCAACCGTGCCCCAACAGAAGAAAGCCCGCGCAGAATTCTGGCAACAGATCCAAGCCAGTCGGAAAGCCGACGCGCAACCCATCCTGGATTGGCTCAGCGAACTCAGCCGGGAAGATCTTGCCCTGCTGGCTGGAGACCCGGAGACCACGCATCCGTTCGTCCATCACCCGGATCCGGATGTCTTTCAATCCACCGACACGCTGATCAATCCCTTGATTCGCTACATCGCCAACGAATTGCAACGCTTCCGGCAGAAAGAATCCGGGTGTCACCTGCTGGCCGGCGACTACGGCTTATCCGTAGACACGCTCAAAACCATTGCCCGCCAAACGGGACAACTACCGGTTGCTCCCCAGGTGCCTTCGGCCACTGCTGCCTAAGCGATCCCCTGCGGCACGACTGCCACGTGCTGTGTATTCGGTCCTTCGTGACTTTCACTATCAGGAGGTTCCATCCCGTGAAGTAACTCGCCTGCCCCCTCACCCGCACCCCCCAGCTGCGTTTCGTCTGGGTCCGTTTCCTTCATCTCGTGTTTAGGAGTGTTCACCATGAATCAGAACAAAGTATCCATCATCGGCCGTCTCACTGCCCGTCCGGCCCTCAAAGAGATCACCTCGGGCTCCGTCTGCAATCTCAGCGTGGCCGTCAACGGACTGCCGAACAAGCAGACGGGCGTGCGACCAGTCGACTATATCCCGGTCAGCGTCTTCGGCAAGCAGGCCATCAGCTGCGCCACACACTTGGTCTCGGGGCAGGAGGTCTCGATCGATGGGCGGATGCATTTCCGCAAACAGAAGATCGGGGACAAGAATGTCACCGTCGCGGAAGTGATCGCCAACCACGTGGAATTCGGCTCCAAGCCAAAGGCCGCGATGGCCCAGGCGGCGGCGTAAGCCCGACCAGCGGGCAAAAAAAAGGGGAACACGGCGGTGTCACAACGGCTGAATCACTTCAGTCCACTTGTTCACACACATACGGTTCCCCTTTTCTGGTGTCAGCGGTCGAATCTGGTCCTGAACGATTTCAGGGATACCAGATTCGCCGCTGACCAAACCATGTCGCGTTACCGTCCAGCCGTCATCATCAACGCTGTCCGAAACGCGGTTTCACTCACTCCAAACTGACGCGACAGTAAACGCACGCCAGCCGATTCTGAGCGAAACTTCATGACACGAGCCCGGCACGAACGCATCCAAGACCTGATCTTGGCATACACATTCGGCAACGGAATCTCGTCTGCACCTTCAGGCAAGAACTGTCGCAATTCCTCATCTGAACTCGCGATCAACCACGACACCAACTCTTCCTGTTGCGCCAGTGTAAACCGGGCCACATCCTGAGTCAGAATCGCAGCCACCGTCCAGATCAAGCCCAACCGTCCGCATGACATCGCGACACGATTGCCCGCCTGATCCGTCTCGTCGTCTGAGGAATGCGACTGCCCCAATTCTGCGCACATCGTACGATCCAACAACATCCGGCGTACACCAAGATGTGCTGGCGATGCCCAGAAATTGACCATCGCACGGGTCAATACTTCGTCCAACAGATCCTGATCATCGGATGTGTCAGTCGCCGTATCAGACGAGTCGGAGTCTACAGCAGTGTCATCAGTGCCTTCAGTCATTCCAACCAAGGCCTCCACCAAATCGCCTGCTTCAGATTCATCCAATTCATCCCCGTCTTCTTCTCTTACCTGTCCATTCGTCTCAGCCATCCCATCCCAATTCGTCATCGGCATGAGCAATTCCTCCTCATCCTCGACATCGCGGACAGGAGCAGCCAAGAGACTCTGTGTATTCTGTGCCACCAAGGTCTCGTCCAACCCAAGCAATGACGTCACGCCTTCCCACCCACACAAACAATGGGCGATCAAGACCATGCCTTCACGTTGGAAATTGACCGAGATCCCCTGACAATGTGGACACCGAATTTCGGAATTCAGCGAATCCACGACAGACTCACCAGATTCTGTACGCGACGACCGTGACGACGACTCCTCGGTGTGCATCGGGAGATGATAGCCATCACACCGACGACACTGCACAGGACCTGTCACCCATCGCACACGACTCACGCCATCCAATGCATTCGCCCTTTGCTCAATCTCCGACATCACGACAGGGACGCGAAGACCACACAAGGGTAACGCACGGGTAGCATCCAATCGTTTGGCAATCCGACCATCTTCCAACGCCACATAAATCTGTGAACGGCTATGGGTAATGGACTGATAGGACGGTGCGACAGGCATATTGTCCTCGTCATACCGATTCTCATCAGACGTCCGAGCATCTCGTAACATCCGATTGCCAAAGTCCTGCAATTCTTCTTGATACCGTTGATGCAATAAGGCATTCCAGGTCGACGGCTTCACGAAATACTTGCCGGTTTCCAGTTCTACCATCAAGCGATGCAATTGCGAGTCATCGAGACGTTCAACCGGAGTCAAACGGTTCATCCCAGACATCGCAGTCGACATACGTGCCGGAGCCAATAACGTCCGCAACACACGATAATTGGTTAAGAACATCGAGGTTGCAGCCGTCTGTCCGAACACTGACAAAGTGATGGTGATCATAATAAACATCCTTTCTGTGGACACTCAAAGAGTGCCAGGTCAAGTGTAGGTGAATGATACAGTGAACTGTGAGTGTAAGAACGATTGAGAGAAACGGAGAAGTCCGATCGAGTGATCAGACGGAGCGTGGCATTGTAGACACCATCACAATCCTAATCCCCGACATACCCAACTAACATCTGGGGCATGAGCAACGGATAGAAGTGATACATATCTCCAATCCCGTTCTGACACATTGCGTCAAGTGATTCGCGCAACTGTGCCTGTTCTTCTGGTGACAACGCATGCCATTCCACTTGTAACGCTTCATAAGATGGAAACACGTCGTCGTGTTTATCATCCATCGTTACCAAGTCGAGTATCCGTTGATTCCAGATGAATAACGCAAACGCCTCTTTTGCAATCGGTCCAAGATCAGCAGACATCGCCTTCACCGCATCAAGAAACTCTGATGAGTTCAAATACGGCTCCAGTGAAAAGATCTGACGGACCAAGGAACCAATCGTCAATAATCTGCCTTGATATTCACACAACATTCGACCAGCAGCAGTGAGTGCAACTCCTTCCATATTATGGAAATACGTTGCCTCCATCTCACACTGTAGTCGACCAATAGGTTTCGGTTGTGCAGCCCGAAGAGCTAATTGTGCCAACACAAACCGTGTTTGTGACCGATAGACTGTTGACCATTTAATATGCGTGTTCATGAGAGACCTCCATTACGAAATAGGGTTAAAGGGATCGCCACACAGTATCTGTGTGTCAATGAATCACTGGACAACATTCCCACCAATACGAGCGTGGGGCACTCCATTGTCCAGACAACTCCTCAGTCAATCGGCGAAGCTGATCGGAACTCTCCAATTCGGACACTTTGCATTGCGCCAATCGTTCGGACGCATACAAATGCACCGGGCGAATTCCATCCAGCTCGCTTTCATAGACCACGAACAACATCGACAGGGACGCGGACAGTTCTAAGAGCGAACGCACCGGAAACTCCAGGACGCTCCACACTTGCTCCGATCCAGATGCCTCCAGACGCTTTCGATTGACATAAGACTCAGCTTGCTGACGATCAGTCAGAATCGCCGTAATCAAGCCATGTCCCGATGTTTCCAGCGTCTGATCCAGCACCACAAAGACCCGAGTCTGTTCCATCACGGCATCCATCACCATACTGTTCATCGCGACCTCCATTGCGACAGGTAAATGAATCGTAGTAATCACCTCCAAGTCAGTCCGATGCGCGCATTGACCGGGAATTCCGACTGCGTGCTACAATGCCTTGGCACACAGAGGAGTCCGATCATGCCCAATACACCGCTGCTGACCGTTGGACGTGCGTTATGGGAATTACTGATGAGTCGACCGGAATTACGCGAACGTCATGCGACGTTTGTCGGGACCACGGAATTCCTGTTGATCGACGATGAGAAGAAGAAACTTAACGCGCAAGTGCAGTGCTTACTGGCAGAAGACACGCTCACCGATCACGAACGTCAGACGCTCAAGACGATTACAGCCTCAATCGACGCTTTATCTCCGTCTCCAGCTCCATCGACTCAATCGATCGTTGAGGCATCACCAGGAAATGATCGGAACGCGACTTGATCCATCTGATCATGTCCGCATCGATCAATCCATCCAAGAGCGCAAACACCTGGTCATAGACCAAATCAAACATGCGACGATCTGTTGCACGTTGATCGACGGTCACAATAATCGCGCGATGCACAATTTCGACTGTAATCCGCACACGTTCCATCGACATGAGACACCTCCTCCTGCCATCGAGACTTCACAGTCCGTGGCTTCATGAAATGGTTAAGATCCGGGACAAGAACGACGCGCAGCACATGACAAGACATTCCCGCTGATCAGGTCTCAGGGGACAACACGGAAACACACCACGCAGTTGAGAAAGGAAAAAAAGAAACAGACAGGGAAAAGAACACAGGAAAGGAAAAACAAACCGATTAAGACAATCGGTCTGGAGAGTTCAGCATACGCCTACAAAAATGAATAACTGCGCTTAGTCTACCTGGTTGTCCAAGCCCCTGCAACCCCACCCCCCTGCTCCCCATCACCCCATGCCGCTCCTACGCCCCTGAGCTTCGCTGCGCTCCTGATTCACTCTCTCGCCCTCCCTGACACTCCCCTTGTCGGTCGGTCCGGCGCTCGCGACGAGCGCAGCTGGTCTTTGCGATGATCCGTCCACATCGAGACACCTGAGGAGGTTCGTTATGCTGACTCCGTCCCTCCCCGCTGCCCCGGTCATTCCTGACTCCCTCCACGAACTCATCCAATCCCTCCGCAACGCCCTTCGCGACGAACTCAATTCCCGGCAAACCCCCACGGCCGGCAAACCGCTCAGTGTCCCGCTCCGAGACGGCCGTCTTCAAGGCCGCTACGGTCGGCATCAACGCATGACCTTCCGAAGTCCGATGATGCCGTTGCAGGGCTATCTCCATGACACCCAGGGCGAGTTGATGATCGACGGCCGGCCACATCCCTGCGTCATCCTTGGATTGACGGTCGATCAGCTCACCCTCTCCCTGACCGCAGACCTCGCCGACTACATTCCCCAAGCCCGGCTGACGATCGACCGGATGCGGCTGCTGCTGTCCCTGGACAAGCGACTGGCCACGATCCAAGCCCACCCACAGGACTACCTCACCAGTCTGGCTCTGAAATGCTTTCAGCCGACTGCGCACCCCACCGTCATCGATCCGGAGTTGACGCTGGCCCCCGATCCGACCCTCAATCCGGAACAATCGGACGCACTGATCCGCGGATTACTCCATGACATTTCCTTCATCTGGGGACCGCCCGGCACCGGCAAAACCATGGTCATCGGGTCGGCCTGCCAAGTCTCCTATGAACGCGGCGCCCGGGTCTTGATTGCCGCCAACACCAATACGGCCGTCGATCAAGCCCTCGAATCGGTCTTGGAGAAACTGCCGGAGATCCCGTCCGGTGCCGTACTCCGCTTGGGGCTCAGTGAAGATGATGCCCCCGAGCATCTGAAACCCGTGACGATGGATGCCCTGGCCGCCTCACCATTGGAGACCTTACAGACCACGATCAACACGCTCAAAACCGAGGAAGCCCGATTGACTGCACAGATTGAGGACGCCACCACAGACCTCACCCTGGTAGACGATCTGCACACCCTTGAACGCCAGTATGCGGACACCATTGCGGAAATTCAGTCAGCACGATCGGCCCACGATGCGCATCGTCTCCACATGACCCGACTCGATGCGCAGTGCACTGCATTGGAACAGGAACTCCGGACCTTTTGGGAAGCCTCCCGCTGGAGACGCTTGTTCTTTCGATCACTCACCACGATCCAAGCCGATCTCTTCACCGCCCAGCTCACCCGTGATGACCACCGGGCCACGCTGGACACCGTCACCGATCGCGTGACACAGCTGGAACACACCGCCGACGACTATCTCACCCGTCGACGGGGCTTCATCCAGGCACATCCGTCGCTATCGGGCAACCACAACGTCGATGCCCTTCGCACCCGCACCGCCAGCATGCAGCGCGACCTGATCGCCATCCATCAACGAATCACCGACTGTCAGCGACAGATGGCGGCCATGGAAGCCCATCTCGTCCAGCAGGCACGCATCGTCGCCACCACCATTACGCGCACCTATACCAGCCCGCTGCTGGAGCATGAGCGCTTCGATGTCGTCATCATTGACGAAGGATCGATGGCCAGTCCCCCGGCCCTGTTTGCGACGCTTTGCCTGGCATTGAAACAAGTCATCATCGTGGGAGATTTTCTACAACTCCCCTCAATTGCCGAGGCCACGACCCGGCAGGCACAACAATGGCTCGCGACCGATATCTACCGGTTGGCCGGCATCTCGAATGATCAAGATCCACGTGTCGCCGCCCTCCGGACGCAATATCGCATGCATCCCGATATCGCCGCCGTCGCCGCGCGTCTGTATCAACGGTCCGGCCTGGCGTATCAGACCGACCGCTGCACCCGGGAGGCGCGGCAACCGTTGGTCGATCATGCGCCGATTCCCGGCAAAGCGTTTGCCTTCATCGACACCAGCGATGAACATTCCTGGGTAGAAAAAGATCACCGGGGATCACCCAGCAACGCCTACCACGCCTCCGTCGCGATTGCGTTGGCGAAAGAAGCGTTGAGCCAGGCCACTACGGTCCGCCCCACGATCAGCATCATCGCTCCATACCGCAATCAAGTCCGGCTCCTTCAGGATCTCGTCCATCAAGCCCACCTGACTGATGCCGTCGAAGTCGGCACAGTCCATACCTTTCAGGGGCGGCAAAGCGACATCGTCATCTTCGACACGACCGTCACCGGCGATCTCACCCGCACGATGCTGGGCCGGTGCGACAGCGATCAAGCCCCCTGCAAACTCATCAACGTCGCGTTCACCCGAGGAAAATCCAAACTCCTCCTCATCGGCCATGGCCCCTCTCTCGCCACGCTTGCCAACGTCCCTGATTCATTGCTGTGGGACGCCTATCAACTGGCCATCACGACTGACAGTCTCTATGAGTCACAGACATTCGTTCCGAAGGCCTCAACCTCGATACGCCGTCTGGTCCCACCTATGCCCACACGGACAGACGCGATTCCGACACCTCCGGTCGCACAAGCCCCCCTCGCCCCTGTGGTGACCCTCACGCCAAAACGGTCACCGTTTTACCTGATCCGTAGCACGTAATAAGGGAGTCATGGACACGTTCTATCAGCTCCTCACCACCGATCCGAACGCCGCGATCCGCCAGCTTCAGGCCGACACCACTGTCTCGACCTGGCTCAAACAGGCCCTCACACAACTGGCGGACCGCGACCCGGTGGACGCACTCCATGACCTGGATCTTCTCCTCAATCTCGTTGAAGCCCTCTGTGATACGGCCATGGCCCAACAACCACACCCCCATTGCCGTATCAGGACTGTGCCATTAGATTCACCGACAGAACCCGAGGTCCTGATTCCGCCGACCGTCGATCAATTCCCAGCCGAGCTCATGATCGGCGGAACCGTCGATCGTCTTCTCGTCCCCGAATTGCTCTCGATTATCAGTGAATCGAGCGTCAGTCTGGGTTGGGAAACCCCACTCTTCACCCCCGACAGCGAAGTCGACCTCTTTCGTGCGCTCAACACACACCATCACCTGCATTTTTATAACGGATTCGCCGCCGAAGGAGAGTTTCCCAGTCTTGAAGCCTGGCTGACCCAACATCAGATCGGATTCACACGCATTTCCAGCGGCACCGCAGCCTACCAAGCCGAACGCGTCCAATTTCGCAAAGGCCTGAAACACCCCCATGCCGTCGCGATCGATCCGAACGGACAGGAATTCATTCCCAAGCCAAACCTGCTCAAAGTCTCTCAATACCTCAAGGAAGGCGCCCACGACGACGCCACCGCGCTGCTTGATCTCCTCATCGGCCTTCCGCTTGGCCCTCTTCCGCCCTTTCGCATTGCGCACACCCTCACCGCCACTCCGGACTTTCTCCATGAGGAGCCGCTCTGATGGACCCGGTCTCAGAGACTGGCGCCATCGCCAGTAGGCAGATCAGCAGGTGATTGATGGATATTCAACATTCTCACCCACCCTTGGAGCAGCTATGCCCCTCACACGCTGGTACTGCGATCAAGGCGCCATTCCTGGAGAAGCCCTCTACTACCTCGATATTCCTCCCCGCGCTTCGACAGACTATGCCTCCGCGGCCGTGATTGAACACGATGTACAAGAAGCCGATCGGTACGAAGCCGTAATCCCGGCTCTCGACGGTTTCCGAGAGACGGCCGAGTCACACATCTTTTCCACACTGGACGATGCCAAGCAGTGGCTCGAACAACGCATTCCCGCCCCGCCTCCCAGCTATCCGATCGACGTTGTTCCGGAATGGTGGCTGCGGGATTATTACACGCCCAGTCCAGGCTCAGGCCTCATTGTGATTACAGAACCCGGCAAACCCGCCGTGATCCCACATGGCGCGTTTGCAATCAGCTATCACCTCCAAGCCTGGGATGTTCCGTATACGATCTCTGATACCGAACATGGCACCCTCACGCCCATGACACTCGGCGACAGCGAACCACTCCTGGAGTTTCTTCTCCGCTATCGGAATAGCCTTCACGCGCTGACGGTCTCCTGTCACGCCGGAATCTCACGAAGTCCGGCAATCGCCATTGCCATCAGTGAGTGGATCCGAACCGCTCCGACTACGAGCGACCTCATCAGTCGCTATCCTGGATTTCATCGCCCGATGTATCGCACCTTCTGTCAGGCCCTCGCCACCCGTGGCCTGCTCGCTCCTTGAACCCCCAAACCCCTCGGCCGTCTCCCTACTGACCACCCACGTGGAGAATTTTATGCTTGAACGCACCTTTGCCATGATCAAACCAGATGCCGTCAAAGCCAATCGCATTGGCGCCATCCTCCAAGCCATTCAAAGCCGCGGATTCGAGATCATCGGTTTGTATCTGCATACGCTTTCCGCCCTGGACACCCAGACGCTCTACCGGGACCATCGCGGGCGACCCTATTACGACCGCCTGATATCGTTCATCACATCTGGCCCGGTTGTCTTACTCGTCTTGGAACGCGACCAGGCTGTCAGCCAGTTTCGACTCCTGCTCGGCGCCACCAATCCCGCACACGCTGACCCATGCACCCTACGCGCGCAATTTGGGACCGACATTCCCAGTAACGCCGTTCATGGATCCGATTCCCAAGCATCCGCCAACCGGGAAATTCATCTCTTCTTCAAGGCCAGCGAACTCCATTCCCCGAACGTCATGACCGGCCTCGATCACGCTCGCACTCCGGAAACCCATACCGCCGCGTAGGAGGATCCCATGCGCACCTCATCGACGGCACAACGGCTTCGACAGCTAATGCTCTATATCATCCGACAGCATCAACTGCGCCACGAGCACCCACTGACCATTCATCACATGCTCCTTCTCGTCGCCACGGCCGATTTCAGCGCCTATCGACAACTGGGCGCCTCAATCAGCCACGCCACCTATCGCCGTCAACCGGAAGGCCGTGTTCCAGATGGTTTCTATCGCATTCTCGCACGACTCCTGAAACATCGAGTCATCCGGATCAACATTCCTTGGCACCGGACGAATCACGCAGTCCGGCAGCTCACCGCCCATCTCACACTGACACGATCGATCTGACAGGAGGCCCTACGACCATGTCTACTCCCTTGACACATGATGAACGCAAAGCCGCTGAAGCTGCATTCCAAGGCTTGCCACTCAATCCAGACTGGACGCACCGCGCTCAGGAGGTTTATCGAGGCATGTGGGCCGCTACCCACCAGACCCCCTACCCCGCGCCAGTCTCGCCGTCCCCTCTCCCTGACCAGACTCCCTCAATCCCATACAGAGACGCCACGCCCATGGCGATCAAGCCCGTTCAGGCCTGGTCGATCCATTTTGACGATCAATGCGACGCGGTACTGATGCTCTTTCCTGTCAGTGCCAGCATGACGTTCATTCTCTCGATGATTCAACAACTGAACCCCAATCGTCCGTTTCATATGCACCCGCTGAAACAGGGACATTTCCCCATCACCTGGCCGAACGAACAGACCATTGCGTCTCTCTATGCCCATGATGCCCGGATCATCGATCAGTCCGGACAGATTCGGCTCCCACAGTTCCCCACTCCCCCCGCCAGCGAGTAGCTCCGTTCGCCTTTCGCCGCACTCCAGACCCGTAATAGGACCCTATGTCGGTACTCCTCATTTTTATTCAGGAGGTCTGTCATGGCTCGAATTCTACTGGTTCATGAAGATGGACGCCTACGCGCCGTCCACCGCAAGTTTTATGAACGTCAGGGGCACGATGTCAGTGAGATCAGCGCCGTAGAAGATTGTGATGCTCTCGTCAAACACATCCCGTATGACCAGGTCATCACCCGGCTTGCTCCGCTCGCAGACGACGGCCTCCTGTTTGATTCTTCTCCCTCATCACTCTCGGAGGTACTCCATGGCCCGAATCCTCATTGTTGACGACTACGCTGATATCCGTCTCGTCCTAGCCGCAGCATTGGAAGATGAGCATACGGTCATCACCGCCACGGACGGGGAAGACGGTCTGGCGACATTCCTCGCACAGCCCGTCGATCTGGTTTTGACGGACATGAGTATGCCCAAGATGACCGGACCGGAACTGATCACTGCCATCCATCAGCATGCCCCTCACACCCCGATCATCGGCATGACGGCCGGCCTGCATCCCTCGCTGATTCAGATGGAACAAGATCGCTTGAGGATTCAGGGGTTTTTTTCGAAGCCGATGGAATTGCACGACCTCCGCCGAACGATTGCGGAGGTCCTCCGCACCCACGCCACGGTGGTCGACAGCGCAGCCTAACCATCCTCGTTGGAGTCGACCATGGCGACCTATCTGTTGATTTCGAAAACCCATCAAGAGTCGCTGATTCGACACTTACAGCGACTCCTGCCCACGACTGGAACGGAAAGCGATACCCTCCGCTCGTTAATTCACATGCTTAAACGAGCGCCGGAAACGTTCATCCCGGAAATCCATCAGTTCCGTGACCCAGCCGGACAGCTCCATGACATCGCCGGCTGGAACCAGGACGACGCCGAACTCCGGATCCACCAAGAACCCGGCATTCTCAAACCGTTGACGTGGGAAGGCAGCCATATCCACTGGCCCGGCATGCACGCAGTCACCCGCAGATCGTGATCCTCCACCCGACCGGACACGAAAGACCACTCCTCATGAAACTCTATATCGTTCCCCAAACCGCCCCCTCAACCCCACAGATTCCTGACCATCTCATCCCCCATACACCGCGGACTTCTGCTCTGCGTATCATCGAACGTGCGCTTCTCAGAGGGGATGTCGTCGAACTCGGAGCAACCCATCTGCGACACCTCACCAAAGGGCAGACGTTTCAGGAAGGCGAGGAGTGGTTTGAAGCCACGGCCCATGGCCTCTATCAACGATTTGCAGTCTTCAACAGCGGCACCCCACTCGATGGTCCTCCCGACAGCTATCGGTGGCTCTTCCTGATAGAATTCTGCTCTTGCCATGCCATCCTCAATCCTCTCCTCGACCAGATGTCAGGATACGATCGAGAATGTGCACTCGTGGGACTCATCTTTCGAGCGGCAATGCACCCATCGAATAAAAGGCGCAACTCATCACCTCAACACGACGCCATACCCACAAACACATATTACGAATGCGTTGACGCCCCCTCAACGCCTTTCGTACCATAATGCTATGAGTCGCATGGTCGGTCGCGTCGAATTTCCCACTGGTACCCCGCTGTATTGTGTGTATTGCCATACGAGCAACGAAGCCATTCGACAGCTCTATGCCTCTGCACTCGATGCAGAACAGGCCAGGGACATACCCGATCGTATCCCCGCGCTCTCTCCTCCCACACACGAAGAACCCGTTCTCGTCATTCCTGATATCGACCCTCACAACCCCCTCGCACCCAGTCGATCCCCCTCCCTCTCGTTCGAAAGCCGAGCCGATCGAACAACCCATCAGCTCACAGGCCCACGATCAATGTGGGACCACAATGCTGACGATTGACCACGCTGCCCTCAGCGTCGTCATGGGGAAAAGCCCTGACCTCACACAGCATTCGACCAGACCGGCACAATTACAATCAATCGGACAGACCCTTTCGCCAGCGTTCCCCGGCTACTGGTCAAGTCGCCAGGTGGCACGAACCCGACAATATGCTATGGTTGACTGAGGAGGTTCCGATGCCCTCACGATGGCCCACACTTGCCCAGCCAACAAGTGCAGAGCAACAGACCTTGTTGCTCTCCAATCCAGAACATACCTTTTCTTCCGAAGAGGTGCATCGGTTCCTGGCCACGTTGCAGCACCTGCATCCCGATGCGAAGATCCTCGTCTCACTTCCAGTCACGATCTTTGAAATCCATGCCTCGTCAGGTCGGCGCTACCGAATTAATGGACACCTCGCGATACTCACACCCACCACCCCGTACGGATCTCTATTTTCTCCACTACTCAGATTATTAGGCGGGCCTCTCGGCACCGAAAGTTTTGAAATCGCCACGTTGGAGAACTTTGCCCACCTCGCCCAGCACGGCTGGCCTGCCTGTGCGGGGATTCCCGGACAGCTCAATGCCTGTTTTGTTCCGGCCGACAATATGCAACAGGCCTACACCGAGTACCGACGCGCCACACAAGTCGATGCGAGCCCCACCTCGACCCCTCATCCCCCTCAACTACGATTTCATTAAGACTCACACCGTCTGGACCCTGCTTGGCAGGGCAGTCCCACTCTGGATCGATCATTGACTCACAGGAGGGGGCTATGACGATCTTGAAGCGCGCGCAAATTCGACCTGGGGTGCAGGGTATCGATACGACTGTCAAATCAGCGCAGGGACTTTGGCGGGCCTTTGCCCCGCGTTGGGACATGGTCATAGGCTCAAAGCACCGCACACTGAGCTGGCGCGACTACTGCACGCAATACGCGCAGATTCTCGCCCGCGTGCCCATGCACGTGTGGGATGAATTAGCGCGAGCTGAAGAACAAACCATGCTTTGTTATTGCAGGGACGGATGGAACTGCCATACGCACGAGATTATTGCGTATGCCGTGCGGCAGTTTCCGGACCGCTTTCGGGACGGACGCCCAGCACCAGTCATCACACCACGGCTTTTCTAAGCTTGCGAGGAGTTCCCTATGCCATCCCCCTCATCCCGTCTCCCGCACGAACTGATCGGCAATCTGTGGGATTTCCATCGTGCCGAATCAAACTGCTTCATCGTGATTCCAACGAACGGCGTTCTGAAAGCCAATGGAGACGCCGTGATGGGAGCCGGCCTGGCCAAGCAGGCCGCCCAACAGTTTCCCACCCTCCCCAAACTGCTCGGACAGGCGATTCATGACACCGGCAATGCCGTCTATTTCTGGCCTGATAAACGATTGTTCACTCTTCCAACCAAGCATCATTGGAACGCCCCTTCAGAGCTGACCCTTATTCAACATGGAGTGGAACGTCTCGCCCTCGCCATGGAAGAATTTCCGGATTCGCGGGTGTACTGTCCACTCCTTGGGTGCGGACTCGGCCAGTTGGACTGGCCGACCGTTCGCGCCGCCATTACGCCGTACGTCACCGACCGCATGTTCTTTGTGAGCCCCTCCTCGCCTCCTGTTTCGAAACGCACCTGATGGTGAGACGTGCGCTGCACGTAGTCCTACTCCCGATGACTCGATTCCCCTTCAAGATGGACACACCTGCCACCCTCGCCCCTTGTCCTCGTTGCCAAACCCCGACCGCCGGAACACTCATTCCCCATCCCCTGCGCACACTGCGGCGCTACCCAACCTGTCGAGCGTATACCCTTGCCAACCTCGAAGACCGCGCCCACTCCGGCACACTCGTGATGAGTTGCTATGCCTCCCAGCCTGATTGCGAACAGGATCGCTGGTCTCATTTTATCTCAGCCGTCTTCACAGCATGACCTACACCATGGAATGCAAACAGGCCGACTGGGATTTCCAACTCCTCCGTCATCACCAACCAGTGTCTCTCGGACACGATAATGCTCACGTGGAGTTCTGGAACGCCTTAACAGCAACTCTGTATGCACTCTTTCAGTCACTTGACCATCGAGCCAACGCGCGCAAAACGACCTGACATTCCTTCAAATCCCGCTTGCCTCTTGGCGCGAGACCGGCCCAGCCTGGTGGCGACCTCTGATCGTCGCAGGCCGGTGTTCGTGACCTGAATGTCTCTACCAGCACACAGCGTTTGAAAGGATTGTCGATGTCAAATAGTCACGCATTTCGTCAGGCCAGGATAGCGCTAGCCACGGTCATTGAAGAATTACCCTACGGTGACCCGCTCAGTCAGCACTGTGTGGCGCTGATTCGACAACTCCGCGAGCACGAGTATGCCCCATCCGACCTCATGCTCACACACCATGAAAGCGAAGCCTGCTCTTGAGCTTCTCTACACACAATAGAAGGACTCGTATGACGCTCGGGACTGACGCCACTATCTTACGTCCGGAAGATTGCGCCCCTATCCCAGAGGCAACTGCACTCTGGTATCGACTGATTTCATCGGACCGTCACAAAGATCAGGATTGTCACTTTTCAATGACGGCCACCTTCTCCTACAACGGATCCCGCACGATTACTGTGACGCATCACGGCTATCTTGCCGGTGCATGGTCGGCACCGGCCAAAACATTTACAAGCGCCCTCACTCTTCTTCTTCGTCGCATTTGCCAACAAATTCTGGATGAATGTGCTTACACAGACGAGACTGACTTCGATCTCAAACAACACCGCTTGATGATTCGTCAGGAATTACTGACTCGTCTACAAGCCTGGCAACTCCAGGACCTCATCCCAAAGCCGCTGCTTCCGACATAACTTATCCGATGGGCCCGCTTCGCGGGCAGCCAGGCCTCAGCATGACCATCTCACGCATACCTGGAGGCTCTGATGACGGCTACCACCATTGCGCACGGTTTGCCCATACCTTAGGACAACACGGCTTCACCGCCTTCTTCCGTCCTCGCTAACCACATTCGGAGCCCGCATGACCACGATGACCCCGTACGGCCTCCCTCGCTACACGATCAGTCTCATCAAAGAGACCACTCCTCTACAGACTCCACTTACCCATATTCGTCATGGCACCGACATCTTCACCTGTATGAGTCCACTCCTCGCACACCAAGACCGTGAACATATGTACGGTCTGTTTCTTGACACCAAATTCGCCATTATCGGCATCCATCATATCGCCATGGGCAGCTTGAACAGCACGACCGTCCATCCACGTGAAGTGTTTAAATGCGCCATTCTCTTAAACGCGGCGGCGATCGCCATCTGTCACAACCATCCCTCCAGTGGAGATCCCTCTCCGAGCCCAGAGGACCGCCGCTTGACGACACAGATTGCTAATGCGGGGAAACTCCTTGGGATTAGACTCCTTGACCACGTCATCATCGGACATGACCGCCACTACTCTTTTGCCGACCACGGTGCCCTCAGAAGCGCAGACTAGTTGACCGAGACGGCTCGCCCTACTCGCCGTACGATCACCTCAACGCGATGTATTATCCCCCATCAGGAGCCCTTATGAACGCCACGCACATTGCCCAACAATTTGCCACCGCCCTCCTCGCACATGCCTTTCATGCCCAGGCCTATCCAGCACCTACGCCCAACGGCCATGGCCACAAAATCGCGCTCTTTCTTACCGATGGTCGTCCCATCGGGTGTGTGGTGGTCTATGCCGGCAAACAGGGCCCTCGCTATACCACCAACGAACTGCGATCCGTCAGCCCACTCCAACAGGCCGCAATTGCCACAGCCTGGACGACATGCGGATACCCTGTTACGCACGTCACTTCACCCGCCTCAGCCACGTTTACCACCAATTCTGACACGTCATCCGATATTGAACTCTGGGTCGACGGCGCCTGCCTCCACGAATCCGGACATTTGCGATTCGGATGGGCCTATGCCATTCGTCAAGGCCAAACGATCCTACATCAACTCAGTGGCTCCAACATTCCTGACAATGCGGTCTCGCATCGCAACGTCGCGGCTGAAATTCAGGCCGTCATTCAAGGCCTACAGCATTGCCGCGACTTCGACTACTCCCCCGTCACAATCTGTTATGACTATGAGGGTCTCGAAGCCTGGGCGACCGGACGATGGAAAGCCAACACCCCCTTCACCGCAGCTTACCAACGTGGCGTCAGAATGCTCCCTTTCTCCATCACTTGGAAAAAAATCCCCGCCCATACTGGAGTTCCCATGAATGAACTCGTGGATTCGCTGGCTAACAGCGCTGCAGCTTGTTCCTCTACGCGACATCCCCTGCCGATCAATTCTGGAATCTCACCAACAGCATCCTAATACCGTTGCCACTACCATCCTCTCTCCCTAAGAGGGCTGATATGCAGGTTCCACTCTTCAAATTTCGATTCATCTCCACGCAACAATCATCCGCCGTGTACGGACACTGCGAACACTGTCATACCTGGGCCTCGGAGATCTGGCATCTCGTCCAGTATCACTATTTCGAGTTCACCCATGACAGTCGGCGCCATCAAGGCTGGGTCTATGATCAAGGGACATTCGGACATGAGACGTGCCTTCAACGCATCCGTCGTCCAGGTCGACCACAGAAGACCCCCACTCCAGTCCCCAACTTTCCTGCCCCTCGCACACTCACGTGCTGCTGCTGTGGCTTATCCACTCTCGGAAGACAATGGTGGAATCGCGATACCGGCTATGGCCTCTGCGATGCCTGTGCGCAAGAGCTCCCAACACGAGGGACCACTCCCGAAGAGATGCATCAATGCTATGGGAAAGCCGGTATTCATTATCTGATCCCACGCACACATCAGCTCCCAAATCGAGACATCGTTTCTGAAAGGTCCTCATGAGACAGCTACGTCCCTCTGCACTTTCGACATATCTCAAGCGGTTCCCCTATCTCGTCTATGGCGTACACGTCTTCGACAGCCAGATCCTGACACGCCTATACCCAGGAACGCTCTATTCACGTGGGGATGGAACAATTCTCTGGGTGATCACCAAAGACAATCAACGAGTCGAATGGGAATTGTCGGATCTTTCCACTGCCCTGGAGATTCAACGTAACGAATCCCACGTCCAGAGGGTTCTGTCTCACCTCCGCGATTGCCCTCTTCCCGCTGATCTGAGAGCACGCATCCGTGACAGTATCATTAAGATCTGCCTGGATCTGGAACAAGAGATTGCGAGACCTTCACAACGCCCCACACTCCGCACGACCTATCCAACTCCCAGCGAGCTACCTCTTTCATAGCCCTCGCAGCGACTCAGAAGTAGTCCTCCCACTCGATGACGAATCGCTGCAGTCGACCACACTCCGCCATACATGGAGGACTCTATGGCACACACGATCCTTGTCTCTGGCAGCCGTACCTTCCCCGACGCCCCTCTCGTTGAACAGACGATCTCGGATCTCATTCAGCCGGGGGATACCCTCATTCATGGCACTGCCCGAGGAGTCGATACCTGGGCGGCTCTCACGGCTCATCGAAAGGGCGCCATCGTCCTCAATCGACCGGCCAACTGGTCCGTCCATGGGAAGCGCGCCGGCATGATTCGCAACGAACAGATGCTCAAGGAGTTACTAGCCAGTCCCAACCCGATTGTCGTCATTTTTTGGGATGGGCACTCTCGCGGCACTCACCACATGATCCAGCTCTGCGAAACCCGCTCCATCCCCTTCCGATTGATCAGACCGTCACGCTCAACACCAGCGTAAGAGGCTCCCATGACAACCCATCGCACCTATAGCTGCAACGTCTGCAAAGAGCCCATTACTGATCGCACCCGCGGCATTGGGCTCTACTTCTCCTCAACTGATGAATCCGGGCATGCCGTCAAAGAAGTCCGGTTTCATGAACGGCCCCTCCATGACGCGGAAACCCATATCTGCCAGGCCTGCTTGCAGGGATTCACGCTCTTGATTCAACGGAAACGAGGTCTTCATGTTATTGCCTAACCCGACACTGCCGGTCTCGGATCCGATTCGAGACCACATGCTCCGTATCCTCAACCAAGTCGTCCTCGATCGGATTCCCCCCGAACAATGGCAGGAAGTGATTCGCGCGAACCCCTATGCGGACTGCGAGATCGGCCCTGAATTCATGGGCTTTCTCGACATCTACTGGCACCTCAGCCAACTCATCCCCACACATTGGACCCTGGTGGACCTTGGATGCAGCTACAATGCCCAGGCGTTTTTGCTGCAAGATTATGCCGCCGTTCATTCCGTCGATTCCTTCCCTGGATTGGTCCCCTTTCGCGCAGCCAATACCACCTTCTATCCCATGACGATCGACCAGTTTCTCCGAGACCATGCCGGCTCACTGAACACAGCCGAGACATTCGCGATCTGTGCCTATTGCCCTATGTGGGGGGAACGGACGACGGAACACCTTCGCGCGTTCTTTCCCAATCTCTTCGTCTATTACCCGCACGGACACTCTCGAGACCTCCTGCCCATTCCAAGCAAGAGCTCAAGAGACCGGCCAAGCCGGTAGTCTCTCGATCGTGCGATCTTCACTCATTGAAAGGAGCCTCCGATGCCACGTCGTCAGACTGGACGAGTCCGCCTGATCGTTGCCGGACTCCTGAGTCTCCTCAGCTGGGGATTCCCCGTGCTCGGTCATACCCTGCCGAGTTCGTCCTCCTGGGATCGCTGTCTGCACGAACAAGCCACCGCCTTACACCTCGATCCGGCCCTCCTACGCGCGATCATTCGCACGGAATCGAACGGACATCCCTGGGCAATCGGATGGACTGATCCCCAGGGCCAGCGTCACAGCGTATTTCCGGCGACTCAGGCAGAAGCCGCCCATCTGATGTCCAGCTTACAGCGAGCCCACCGGACATTCGATACGGGATTGATGCAACTGAACTCGATCCATGTTCCACGACTGGTCACGGCTCGTGGACTGACTCCGCAGGACCTGCTTCGTCCCTGCACCAATATCCACCTCGCCGGAATCATTCTGCGAGAAAATCTGGATCGACATGGTCGTGTGTGGCAAGCGATCGCCGGCTATAACGGGTCTGTCGGATCCACCAAGTACATCGATCGCGTCTGGGAGAATCTCTGCCGACAGGATCACGCACGTCCCTGTCACACGAGCCCACACGCACGATCCGCTCGACCGCCCTCGCCCACCGATCCCCTGACGCTGATTCACGGCCCGGTTCAGAATCGGCCTGAGCCAGACCCTCTGCGCGCCCCGTTCACGCTGTCCGTTCCGGCACCTCCCAACCCGATCGAGCTTCCGGTTCTGAGGCCCATCGTCCTCCCCGCTTCCGATCAGACACCGGAGGACGACGCCTCAACACCCGCATCATCACTTACTTCATCACCGACGACACAGGAGCCTCCAATGACACTTTGGGATACCGTCGTGCTCGCCATGCCGGCCACCATGACCATGCTGGCCTTCGCCTTTCGCGTGCTCATTCCCTTCTTAGTCTTCACCGGATTAGTCGTCCTCCTAGCCTATGGCTGCCGGGTCATGTTCTGGGCGCTCGGCCTGGCGTTCGACAGCGTGCGCACCCTCGTACAAGGACAGCGCCCGGGATTTCCGCTGTTCGAAAACTTCATGGCGCGTCCGAATCACGACAGCGGATCCGGTTCACGCGCGGACCTCACCGCACGTGTCCGCTCCTCAGCCACCTAAAAACCTCGGCCCCATGAGACCATCGGCCATCACGGAGACAATTCCATGACACACCTCCTCGAAACCTATGCGCCCTACGCCATGCTGGCTCTGATCCTGGGACTCGCCGCCTATCCCTTCGTCGACATGGCCCGCACAGCAATCGGCACTCGCTCGCCAGCCCGTCCAGTTCGCCCGAATCTCCGTCGACCCACACCCTAAGACGGCCGGCCACACCAGCCTGATTCTGATTCGGAGACCCGCCAAGCGGGTAGGTTCGTCAACAGGTGATCGATCCCCCTTCATTCAGAAAGGAGACGCCGATGCCACCGTTGACCTGCACGACCCCACTCAGCGTCGCGATTGCCCTGATCGGCCACGCCTCGCTGATCCAGATGAGCGGCTCATTACACCGCTATTCCCCGTCTCGCCAGCAACTGACGCTGACCGATGCACGAGGACGCGCGCACGCTCAGCTGACGATCGCCCGGGCGGCCACAGCCGCCAGTTCGTTTGAGGTACTGATCGGTCACGTGACCACCGTCCGGATGCAACAACACGTCCTTCGATTGGTGCGAGCCTTCGTGCGCGAGACACAGGCTCCCGTCACCCCCATTCTCGACACACACGCGGCCTAATCGACAGGCACGCGTTCACCCCGACTCCCCGCCACGATGCGGAGTTTCATCCAGGAGGTTTTCCATGCAGACGCCACAAGACACTCCGTTCCAGGACCACTTCAATTCACTCGAACTCGTCGGACGAATCGGCGTGACTCCCGAAGTCAAACTGACCAAGAAATCGCCTGTCACCAACACGCTCCTGTATGTGTCCAACATGTATGAGGGCGAGCAGGGACGGGTCACGAAAGTGACTCGAGTCCCGCTGATCCTCTTCGGCCAACTCGGCCAGGAGTTTGCGCAGCACATCGGAAAAGGCGACCTCACTCGGGTGCGCGGCCGGATCCAGGAAAATATCTGGACGGATCAAGCCACCCAAAAGAAGCGAAGCCGCCTGGAACTCGTCGTGTTGGAGTATGAAATCCTTCAGCACAAGACGCAGCAAGCCGCCGCGTAACGATCGCGGCCCTGATGTGATCACAGTCTCTGGCAGCTGAGATCACCCCGCCCTGAGACAGCAGGGTTCACTTAAAAGACTGTCCACCCTCTAGCCCGCTGGGACGATCGCGGGCTGCCCCAAATTCACGTGTACGCGAAAGGTAGGCTTAGAAGCAGCCAGCCGGGTTGGAATCCGGTAACCTCTAAGGAGTCGTGATAGGCCCGAGTGACCGTCGATCAAGCCGTATGCAGCTCGACAGACCTGTGCGATCCGCAGGCAGTGCATACCCATCGTTCTGCTATTGCGATCAGCGACCCCGAATGACGTCTTGAGTACGGGTCTCTGACCGCCCAATGCCGAGCGGTGTTTGTTGCGTGGGTACGTCCCTGAAATGCCCAATAACGTTTGGCGTAACAGCACATCGCGTACACGTGTCTTCGGCGCGCGCCGAAGACAGTTCTTGTCATGATCGTGAAATCGGATACCCCAACCTTCTCACACGAAGCGCGTCCCCCATGACAACACCCCTCCCTGATGCTCGCTGGCTGGAGATCGGACAGGAGCACACGCACCAGATCCAATCCATTCTCAATTCCTTTCCCTTCGCAGTCGTGCATCGGAAGATGACCACAATAGACTGGCAATGGCACCATCTGCATCGTGTGCCCACGCTGGACGAGCTTCGTGCGCACGCTCAAGATCTCCTTCTGCGAGTAGCGACGGCTCCCCACTCGGACGGGACCATCACATGCTGTATCGGCGGATTGCGCGCCAGTCGCTATGACAAGAACGAGCTTGATCCAGATTCGGTCCCGGTGACAAAGATGACACTCGACGTGCTGCATGAAATTGACCGTGTGTCCATAGCAACAGACGGTTCCTGCGCAGAAGGGTCCTCTCCCAATGCGTCGATCGCATAAACCCCGTCCAGTGTACGTGGTCGCCGCGTCTTACGGATCTGTGGATGGGGTAATCACTGAGGATAAGCACCTTCCTCGCATCCCCACGACACGATCTCATTGGGAGACTGCCATGCCGCTCATCTGGATCCCCCATGCCCCTGCAACATGGCCCGCGCATTTCGGCACCCTTCGCGCCTCAGTCACGATCGAAGATGATCGCAAGCCCGGCACCGTCGGGCATCGGACGCTCCAAGCCGGCACACGAGTCCGGATCGTCATGGTGTCACGCTTTGGGGATGTCGGCATCACGGATGATCTGACCAGATCCAGAGGGTACATCGCGCGGATGTCCCTTCAGGATCTCACGCACCTCTCCCACGACGCGACTGTCGTTGAGCCAACCGAGACCTCCTGCCATTGACCCTGCACAGGTGGCCGCTGTCGTATGGCCGCGGTAGTTGCCAAGGTTGCGTGGTAATCAGACGCGAGACTCCCACCTTGGCCCTGTCATTTCATCTCCGATGCCCGATCCGTTCCGTCGGTCAGGGTTCCACCCTCATCGATCAGCGCCCCTGCGCACGGATCGGGCTCCAATTCCTCCACCTCGAGCAATCAGAGACCCACGTTATCGGCAGTCCCCTCTTGGAGATGATCCCACACCATTCACAGGAGGGCTCCATGATCAAGCCTATTCTCTACCATGATGTCGATGGCGTGCTCTTTGGCGAATACGGCCCAAGGAAAATCCATCAACTCCGGCCTGGCGTGAACGACTGGTTCCATTGGGTGCTCGCTCGATACGAGCTTGTGTTTTTAACCAGCTGGACAGAACACGACCTCAGACTACTCTTGCACTCACTATACCTGGATCATGTGAACGAGAAGAGCCGCATCCTGCCATGGGACACTGTTGGTCTCTCCAAATGGGAGGCCCTCCAGAAAGATCAAGCCCCTCATCCACATCCGTTCTTTTGGATTGACGACCAGGGCTCGTTCTTGTTTCCGGATCCCGCCATTCAGTCGCAATACTTCAACGGACTTCCATTTGTCACCGTCAATAGCACTGGATCGAATCAATTGGAAGATCTGATGCAACGTCTCAATGCTCGGCAAAAGAAACTGTCAGCCTTACTTGCTCAGACCGGCCAGACCCCACTGATCACGGTCTGAGCCGCCTCAGACACCAGTCACACACCCACCCCACCTCGAGCATTCATCAAGCATTCGGAGACCCGCGTGGCGGGTAGTGCCCTCTTGGATGCGATCCCACATGATTCACCAGGAGGTTTCTATGCTGATCCTTCGTCTCAGCCTCTTCGCCATCCTGTTTCTGTTGATGCTCCCCGGTCTTACGCGAGCGGAGACCTCGCTGTTGGCCATTCCACAGCCGAGTCCGCGTCTGGTGGAATCGACCATCATTCAGGGCACTGGCTGGTCTGCACCCGGTAACCGCAACGAAGCCTTGGCCTGCGAACTGGCAGGCACTCGGGCCATGATGCAGCTCAAGCACGGGATCACCGTGGCCCAAGACAAACGGCTGGTCAGTCCGGAGGAATTCGGGCAGGCCGATCCTCTTCAGATCTCTCGCCTGTGGAACCAGGGCACCGGCGTCTGTACGATCCAGATGCAACTGATCGTGCCGGTTCTCAAGCAACGGTCGGTCCCGATCCTGCACAAGCGGCAGTTTTAGACCGCACGCGTCGTTCACCCAGTCCTGATGTAGGAGACTTCGCTATGGCTATTCATCGTTATCACTTACCGACGGCACAACTGAAACGTATCGCCACACTGGAACAGCGTGAGCTTGATGCCATCACCCGGCGTCGACGTGGCCGGCAAGACCAACAGGCCACCAGTCGCGCCGTCTCACGTCAAGCCCTTCGAGACGCTCTATGGCCAACACCCTCCACCAGCTAACCCTGGTGGACCTTATTCATGAGGTCTACCTATGCGAGGCATCCGTCTGCCACTTCCCTCTCAGCGCAGTCACGCCCATCAGACGGCTCGTGATCGGGCGCGAGATCTTCGGCCTCGGAGCCAGGACTTGCTGAGGGTATGGATCGAGGACCAGGAGTCGTCGGAGGAACCGGCTCTGCATTCGGAACAGGCTAACATGCCTCACCCAGCTGCATCCGTCTTCACCCTGACAGACTGCTGACCGGACTACGGTAGACCAACTTGTACCACGTGGACTGAGCGAGTACCCGTTGAGATGGTGACGTGCCGCTCCGTCCACACATTGCGTGGACTCCGCGGCCCAAGAGCTGACAGTCGAGAGATCGGCAGACCGGTATGTCCTGGTCACAAGCAGTTTCAGACAGGTCACCCACACTCAGGACACACGGTTATTCCCCCAGAACAGGACTTTCTTTCCACACCGGACCGAGACGAACCGTCTCCTGACGTGATTACAGCCATTGCAGCCACAGGAGTGGTTGTCCAGACCCAGGACAGGGGGGCAGCCAGTAGCCTCGCCGCCATTTGATCTGTCCATGTCTCGGCGTCTTGCCCTTCCCAACGCCTCGCACAGCCAGAAGACAGACCGGACAGTTTCCCAAGGCAGGGCGACAGCGTAAACCGATGGCGGGTGCGGCTTCGTGCGGGAGTGTCCCGCACTTCGCCGCCGGACTCATCAGGCAGAGATCCGGCAGGGCCAGGTGACAGACTGCAACTCAACTTCAGGAGAGACCGGTTGCCAGTCCACTTCTCTGTCCCTTTTCAACGTATCGACCATCTCCGGACGCTCTGAGACCACGGGAGCCTCACACACCCACTCCTGACCAACTAGATCGACGCTTTGCCTGATTTGATAGACACGATGAGCCGACGGGTGCAAGACGTACATGCTCGACACCAGTTCCCGTTGATACCCCGCTTTCCGATCCCGAGACAACAACTCGTATCTCCTCCACACAATCACCAGCGCGACATCCCCCATCTCGACCCGACTCTTCACCACCTCATCCATCGACCCCATGAAGTCACAGATGGCAGACTCCGGAATCCAAGCCACCAGTCCACCTCGTTGTCCTGTCTCACGAATCGAGAACACCTGATACAGGCCCCACTCCGTTCCTTTTTCTCGTATCGAGGCAAGCGCATTCACCTGTTCCAGATGCATTACTCGACATAACCGCTTCGACTCTTCCAGCACCACTGTTGTTGTCAGCATCGTTGCCACCTTCCTTTCATGTGGAGCGGCTTCGGGCGGGTCTCCCGCCCTTCGCCGCTCAGAGTGCATGGCCATCCATCCCGCTCGTCCTCTTTGACCCTATTACGGGTCCTGATTCAGACGATCAGGACAGACTCCACATGATACTAGGGACAGACAGAGCCACATTCTCAATCGCAGATCTATTCTCCACTCACGACAGAGGCACAGAGACACCCATTACAGTTTCCAAATCACACAGGGCCAGGATTGATCCCCATCCACATCAGGCAGCCATGCTCCGTCACGAGACTCCATAGAAACACATGTAAGCGGTCCATAGGCCACCACCTGGCCTGGCTCCAATTCGACTCGCTGGACGATCTGCAATTGGTATGACTCATAGCCCCCAAGTCCGGTCACATAGGTCATTAAGGATGGACGAAATTCGACTTTGCCACCTCGTTGTTCCGGTGACACCCCAAGCACTGTCAAGCCAGTCGCCCAGGCATTCCGCTTTTTCGCATCCATGATGATGTCGCGATTCAACCGTTCGCGTTGTTCCAATGTGTAAGGCCTCTCTTCCCACTGATCCGCAGTCACGACGCAATACATCACACCATCCGGTTGAAGGATCGACCGATGTTCAATCGGACGCAGCGTCTCTAAATAGCGGGCATGCTTTTGACGAGCAACCACACAGACTTTCCGCCAGCCTTCTTCTTTCTCGTTATCACTCACACCTGACTCCTTCCTTCTTCACATCACACCGGATTATTGAGGACTGACCACCGACTGCATGCGACTCCACCAACTCACCAGAAATAACAGCATTCCACCGACCATCAACAACCGATCCGTGGTCCCATAGATGGGGTACTGTCCAATCACCCACCGCTGCTTGGACGGCCACCAGAGCTGCACTCCCCCAGATAAACCATCTAAGACCAAGTGACTCCCTAACCCTATCGCGATGGCACACACATAGACGGGAGGAATCAACACCAGGAGACCCAGAACTGACACCACTCCGACCATCAATAAAGAATGGCTCATCGTTCGATGACCGCACAGATATTTGATCCACCAAGCCAAGAACCACAGCCGCTGACCAATCACTGAATACGGCTCATCAATATCAGGCACCAAACCAGCGATCCCTGCCGTGAGGACCAACAGGGGGTCGGAGTCGAAGAGGATGGCGGCAATCCCTGCCGGAATCAGTACATGGGTACGACCTGACATAGCTCCTCCTATTCCGTAGGCCGACGATCCTTCTTCGCGTGATAGGCATCCTGCTGCCGTAACAGCTCTTTCTTCCGTTGCGCTTTACGGAGAATGTGCGGATGAGCCCGGAGCGGAGCCCCCGTCGCTTCACGGACCCTCTTGGCCGCCTCCCACGGAGTCACTGTCTTCATCGAATCGATCTCTTTCCGAAAAATCGCCTCCAACCGGGCATCCACTTTCGAGGGACTATAGTTCGGATACGCCATCGAGAGCACATAGTCCGCCACCCACAGCTGTAACAGGAAGGGGCATTCCCGTTTGATCCGCTCCATGAGTTCACGACAGTCCTGCTTGTACGCCTTCACAATTTCATTCACGATCGAGGGCGGTTTGTTCTCCGCTTCACACGCGTACGCCTCCAGACGGCCGGCTCGATGACTCGCCTCCTCGCCGATCCCGAGCGACTCTCGAAGCCCGGACGGATCCAAGATCTGAGAAGCCTCATCAGACCGTTTGTTCGCCATATACTCTCCGATGTGTAGTAGGTACGTTTCTATCCATATATTCTATATATGGTAGGGTCCCAGGAATCCCCCAGGAACGGGCTCTCTCCAGTGCGGGGCGTGTGCGGACTCTGCCCCTCCCTGAATTCCTGATCTCCCCCGCTCATCTATCCTATTACGGGCGCCTGATCGGGCGAAGTCCTCCCCATCACAGACACGACATCTCCGGACGCAGAACAGGCGACGCCCCAAACCCACCGACACGCTCATCTTCTTTCCCCTGGTTTTCTGCGCGGTTACGCTACCGTCTCCTACACGCGCAACCCGTTTCACCGCAGATTGACACACACTCTTTAGCGGGTTTGATCAAGACCACGCCTCAATCCCTTGATGGGATAGGCGATTTCACGCCAATGGGACACCGTTTCAGCAGCGTTTGATCAAATTTTGATCAAACCTTGGTCACATTTTGATCAATCTCCCTCAGATGCCACGCGTCGCCACGTCGACACTCCGCTGCATCCGTCACCCGTAATACCGGACTGCACCACTACCACTTCATTCGTACGGAGGATGTCATGAAAGACGGAAAAGACGAGAACGGACGACGGCGCCGGAAACAGGAGGGACAGGACAGTAAACGACCGCAAGGCAAATTCGTCGGGTTGGATATCGGCTATGGACACACCAAGATCGTCACCCAAGACGGAGAACAGGTCATGTTCCCGTCCGCGGTCGCCTTAGTCGCCCCCACCGCCGTCCAACAGTTCGGCGCGCCGGTTGCTGATGATGAGGTGGTCATCGACCGGATTCGCTGTATCGTCGGCACCCGCGCCATCGGCAAACCCAACCGGTGTACGGACCTGGAAGATCTCTGGTGGATCTTTCCGAGCTTCAAAGCCATTGTGACCTACGCCAGTACCTGGATCCCCCCCCAATCGACGGTGATTACCGGCCTCCCCCTGCATCACTACATCGCCCCGGACGCCCGCGACATCGTCCATGACTTGGTCAAATCGATCTTGAAGGCCAAACGGGTCTTGGTCACTCCGCAAGGGGTCGGCGCCTTCTATAGCGACCTGTCGCAACTCCATGCCACCACGAAAGTCGCCATTGTGGATATCGGCACCTGGACGACGGAACTCATTGCCATGACCGGGAACGATTTTATCGGCACCCTGTCGACGGGGGTCGTCGCAGGCGTCCACGACATTTACCGAACGGTCGCGCAGGAATTAAGCGAGAAGCTGGATCGCACGGTCGACCCCTACGAAGTGGAACGCTCCAATCGTGGAGACGGAGAGATCCGCGCACAAGGCCGGGCCTACGCACAGAGCTGGATCGATGAACGCGTCGCCCAGCTCGCCAAGGACCGGGCCGCCCTGATTCTCGCCAAAATGGTTGATCTGTGGGGGGACCATGCGCCGGACTTCGAAAGCGTGTTGTTCTGCGGCGGGGGCGCGCAGCTGCTGTTCCCCTATCTGAAGGGCTATCGGGACGGGGCCATCCTCATGAAGAACGCCCAATATGCCAATGCGGTCGGATTTCTCAAGATGGGCGAACTGCTCTATGGACAGGACACGACGCCAGTCACGGACGAGCCCGCTGTCACACAGACCGAGGCGGGAGCCACGCAGTCCATCGCGGTGTAAGCCATGAAAGACGACGCACGGCGCTTACAGATCTATTTCAAGGTTAATGACACCACGCATAGTGCGCTCGTCCAGTATTTAGGGCGCATGAAGCGCCTGAAACGCAAAGACGTGGTGATGCGCTGGATTCTTCAGGGATGGGCTCGCGAACAACGCGCCGAACAGCGCAAGGCAAAGCGAGTGCCTTCCCCCGTCGCACGGCCGGCGGGCCATCCCCGCCCGGCGTCGGCGTCAGGAGGCAGTGACGACGCCTTGTCGCTCATGAAAAAGATCACCTTCCCCCCACCACCGTCTCAACGATGACCGGAGAACAGGAGCGTATGAACACCAAACAGATTGTTCCCAAGACCAGCAGCCAGAAAGGGCACGCTATGGCCATCACACGACACCAAGTCGCCGTCGCGATCTCTGATGCGGCCGAAGAGACGCTCATGTGGACCCTCGTCGCAGGAATAGTGACGGGACTCTCTCTCGTGATGGGAACACTGGCGCCAGACCTGCTGAACTACTGGATCGCCTGGCCGCTCCCCATCTCACCGAGTGACCGATTCTTTCTCACGCCGGCACTCACATGTCTGAATGGATTTCTCGTCATGAGCCTCCTCATCGGACTCCGTACGGTGTGGCTCATCTATCACCCCACTCGTCAGGAGAATAGGAGCGTATGAACACCGCACAGATTGTTACCAAGACCAGACGGCTAGTCATGCTCTGTAGCATCAGTCTCCTCGTCTGGGGACTGCCCCATCACGCCAACGCCACGCTCATTGTGGAAGGCACAGGAGGGGTGCAACAGACACGACTCGGCTGGACGATTGGCATCCCGGGCGGACCGAATATTCTCTCCGAACTGACCTTCAAAAGCACGGCGCCCAAAGGCGTGCTCAGCCTCCGGTGGCTGGACCAATCGGAGACGTTCTTTCTCGATACATCCATCGGCTACGGACAAATGAGCGAAGGGAACGTGCGGGACGACGACTTCGCCAGCAACAATCGGCAAGACATCTTCTCACGGAGCGTGAGTACCATCGGCGGCAACAGTATTCAGAACTATCACATCCAAGGAGGCTGGCGATTTCTCAAAACTAATCGGATCGCGCTCGCCGTCACCGGTGGCTACCGCTACGACTACTACTCCTTTCGCATCACCCCACCGGCCACACAGATCGTGCCAAATACAGCCGTCAACTTTGATGGGCTGAATGCCATGTACAACCCGCGATGGCTCACGATGACGGTCGGACTCGAACTGATGGTCCCGCTCCGACCGCTCCCCATGGCGTTTGTCGCGAAGCTGAACTATCTGCCGAACGTCGACTATACGGGAAAAGGTTTTTGGAATATGCGTGAAGAATTTGGTCAAAATCCTAGCTACAAGCACAAATCCAAAGGCAATGGACTCGATCTCGATCTCAGTCTCCTGATCCGATGGGCAGAGCATTGGCATAGTACCCTCGGCTGGCAATATCTGACTGTCAGCACCAGCAGCGGGACGGATCAAACCTTCTTTCGTGATGGGTCGAGTCCAATTATCCCTTTTAATGGGGCCGATCTTCGCGCCAACTATTGGCATTTCAGTCTCGCCTATCGCTGGTAAAGGAACTCTATGCTCCCCAATACCTCAACAGACGTCCTCACACTTACGCTAATCTGTACGGCCATTCTCGTGATGTTGATAGGGCTCGGCTTTGTCTCCCACCGCATCTGCCACTACCTCGAACACCGGTTTCGTTTGCTGCCAGCAGTCCCTCCATGGAACCCGCTTCGAATTGGATTGAGGATGGGCACTATGAGCATTCTCACTGAATTAGTGATTCTATTTACTGGGTTCGGGACTCCCGGAACCGCCGTCGTCCTTCTGATCGGGATCCTGCTCCAGTGGGCCTGTTTCACACGTCTGGATGCACTCCGCAGTACACACGGGTTCACGCACGTCGACAGCTCACGGTCACTGTAACAATTGGAAAAGGACCTGCCATGGGATGCGCACAATTCACACATATTCTGATCCCACTCCCAGTCCCCTCTCTGCAACACGAAATAGACCAAGACCTTGAGATCTCTCGTCCCTGGAAAGAGCGCATGGCCCTCATCACATACCTGTATAGTCTATGGCAGCAACGAGTCAGTCACGACCACACACCACGGATGTGGCATCTCTTTCACAATCCCATTCCGTTAGACACAACCACTCCCTCAATCATCCTGCACTATTGGAGAGAGTGGGAACGGCTACACGTTTTTGGCTCGATCCTTTGCGTGACAAGCCCCCATCTGCCCCATCACTATGTTCTCCTCGCACAGTCAGGATCCGAACGCTGGATCCTGGCCTACTGGGGACCAACCGAACTAGATGCGTTAACAGGGTCACGACTCCTCCGATGGCTCTCAGCCCCGCTCCCGGGCATTCTGATGACCGTCGGATGGGGAGTGGCCGGAGTGATTGCCCTGATTGCCTTCCTCTATGTCCTCGATGGATCACCGGAAAGCGTCGATCCTCCCATGAATGCGTCACTGCTTCTCTATGGAGGCATCCTCTGTGGGCTGCTCACCATCACTATAGAACCGGCCCTCCAGTGGCTCACGACACATCTGTTCGCACCACCTCAATGCACACACTCATCTGATCAGGGAACATTCCGTCGCGTCGGAAACCTGTAATACCTTCTTATCCATTTCACCGACAGGACACTCATCCCATGCTCTTTCGAGACACGGCCGACCAGAATCCTCAACAAGCGCTAGCTGAGTTTGTACGTCGCTTACTCCGGTACCTCAGTGGACTCCGCAACCTTACGCTGGGCTGTGCCATCTGGATCCTCCTCTCGGGGGTATTTGCACCACACACACCACAGGAAGCATTTTTTGTCACGGGCAACCAGCTCCTGGCGATCGGGAGTACAGCTGCGTTGCTCTCGCTCTGGATCTTTCTGAGCCTCCTCTACCACAGACTCACCAAACCCGTGTCGACGCACTCACCGACCCGTCATCGAAAATCGGCACCGATGACACAACCGTCCTAATCCACACACTAGACGGAGGCCTCCGATGTCAGGACTCACGACGACGTTATTCATCCTCCTTATCCTTCTCACTGCGTTGAGCGTCTACTGGTATCGAGCGACCCGCACCGCTCACACCCAACTCTCTCGCATCCTTCATATTCTGAGAATCTCCGAGGGCGGTGTGTTACGCCGGCGAGAAGAGAATCGCGCAGCGCTCACCCTGCTCATCACCCACTACCCTGAGATCATCAGACGCCACCCATCGATCGGCAGGATTGCCAAGTCGCACGACCTCCATCTGAGCGCCTTAGCCACAATCGTCACACAGACAGAGTGGCACGACCTGCCTCCGACAGCTATGCCCTGGCCCACAGCACGCCTCACCGAACTACAGTGCCCTGAGGCCTCCGATCACTTTCCGAGCCTCCCGCTCTCGTGTCCGGTTCAGCTGACCGCCTCTTCACGGTCATGAAAGCCCTCTCTATCAGACAGCCCTGGGCCTCTCTGATCATTCAGGGCGCCGGGGGAATCTATAAAGACATCGAGAATCGCTCCTGGCCGACACGGTTTCGAGGCACCTTCTACGTGCACGCCAGTCAGATCTTCGATCACGCCGGCTATCGCTAGATCCACCAACAACTGCCCCTCGTACCCCTCCCTCCACCTTCTGCCTTTGAACAAGGTGGAGTCATCGGCATCGTCGAGCTTGCGGATTGTGTCGATTTCCATCCAAGCATCTGGTTTCAAGGGCCATATGGCTTCCTCCTTCGCAATCCACAAGCACGTCCATTCATCTCGCTCAAAGGGCAACTCGGCTTCTTCCCCGTCACACTCGAGTCATTGTAAAGTGTCGTTCTCTATCCGAGACACTGAGGGAGTCTTAGCCCATGGCGACACGACCAACCGCGAACACTCAGGGAGACCCACGTCCACTTCCGACCGTCACCGATCGATTGGTGACTGGGATTCTGATGATTTTAGAAAAGACTCGCACCCGACCGTGGCGGCGACTGGGACAACGAAACACGGGCTCCTTACAGGAAAGCGTGTTGCGGTATCTGGCAGGTGAACCGGGCCAGCGCGCTATAGTGAGTCGCATCGCAGCAGGAACTGGAACTCAACCACCCACCGCCACCGTCGCCATCAACACATTATGTCAGAACGGGCTGGTCACACGACGACGCGACCCGCACGATCACCGCAGCATCGTTGTCACACTCAGTACTGCAGGGCGCAAGATCGTCAAACAGCCCGCGCCCTGGACCACCGCCATTCTCCACGCGTGCCAAGGATTAACAAAGGCGGAATGTTCACAGCTGCTTCGATATGTCGCCGTCCTCGAAACAAGCGTCCTCATGCCTGCTCTCCACGACAAACCGCCTCGAAGCGCGTGATCCTGTATCGCAGGAATCCCAAGCCCCTTCCCCCACCGTCGCCATGAGACGAACCGCATTGCACATGAAACCGGCAGTGTTCAGGCAAGTGATCATCCTTTTGGAGCAACGTAGCTGGCTCATACGAACCGCCGATGCGTCACATGGACGGAGACCCCGACTCCCAGTTCGTGAGCCAGTTCTTTCACGGACAACATCACGGGCTTCATTCCGGTCCTTTCTTCTGTCCTTCAGCATGATGGGGTCACCATACCGGCATGAGGGAAACGTGGGAATTAGTCAGATGTATCCAGGTGTGATCAGATGTATCCAACTGCAACACGGGATACAGTACTTCGGTGTGCTAATCTTCTATAACCTGAAGATCAGAGCTAGGCGCAAGTGTTCATACGTAAAGTCGAGAAGTATTTTCAGAGGAGTGGAAGAAAGACGTGCACTAACGGGCAGCAATGAGCAGCAACGAGCACTAACGGAGAAGATGTTTCAAAAATTCTTATTCGTAGAGCCAAAATAGTTTGAGAATAGGGCCGATTGACAGGGGCCCAGACATTGAAGATCCGTTAGCCTCTTCGCATCTCGGTCGAAATTCCAAATCCGGTTCACCTCCATTGTATGCACTGTGCCATCTTGGTGAAGGAATTGATAAATGATGAAGGTTCGCTGCCCCCGATATGCCACATTCCAAGCATCCTCTCGAACCGACGCAGGTCCTGGGATGAACGCTCCCATGAGGCGAAATAGTCGTTCTGACTACCCTCCCAAGTTGGAATGATTTCTCCTATGGAAACGGGTATTCTTCGTCCTAATTGACGAGTTGAAGCTCAGCTTCTAGGAATTAACTGAAACGGAACGACCTCGAAAGTCCCTGATGTCAAAGTGTAATTATCATCGCAAGACAACGCGTGTTTACACTAAATCAATTTCGTACAGACAACCTTAGGCTCATCAAATCTGACGCCCGCAAAAATCACTATGAAACAAGACAAGATCACCCTCTCTCAACTTGAAAGTTTCCTGTTCAAATCCGCCGACATCTTGCGCGGTAAAATGGATGCCTCGGAGTTCAAAGAATTCATCTTCGGCATGCTCTTCCTCAAGCGACTCTCCGATGAGTTCGACCGCAAGCGAGACCAGCTTCGCAAGAAAGACTTCACCCATATCAAGGAGCCGGCGTTACAGAAACAGCTACTTGAGGACAAGATTTCCTATGGCGAGACCTTTTTTGTTCCCGTCCGCGCTCGTTGGCACGAGTCATGGACAGACGAGAATGGCGATGAAGTTCCCGCGCTCAAGGATCTCAAGCAGGACATCGGCAACATGCTCAATAAGGCCATCGCGGCCGTGGAAGACGAGAATGATGCGCTCGCAGGAGTGCTGAAGAACAACATCGATTTCAACGCCGTCAAAGGGAAAACGAAGATCCCCGATCAAAAGTGGAAGGACCTTCTCGACCACTTCAATCAGCCACAATTTGCGTTGGTAAACGACAACTTCGAGTTCCCCGACCTGCTTGGTGCGGCGTACGAATACCTGATCAAGTTCTTTGCCGATAGCGCCGGGAAGAAGGGCGGCGAGTTCTATACCCCTGGCGAAGTGGTGCGCCTGTTAGTGCAGATTGTGAAACCCTGTGCGGGTAATGAGATTTACGATCCGACCGCAGGCTCAGGCGGCTTCCTTATCCAGAGCCACCAATATGTGGAAGAACAGGGCGAAAACTCTAACGACCTTGCACTCTATGGGCAGGATTCCAACGGCACCGTCTGGTCCATCTGCGTCATGAATATGATCCTGCACAACATCACGCGTTTCACCATCGAGAATGGGGACACGCTGGAGGACCCGCTCATTCTGGACGGGAGCAGCATCCGAAAGTTCGACCGCGTCATTGCGAATCCGCCGTTTTCCCAAAACTACAGCCGTGCCACACTGAAGTTTCCCTCTCGCTTCCGTGAGTGGTGCCCTGAGACTGGGAAGAAGGCTGACCTCATGTTTGTCCAGCACATGATCGCCAGTCTTAAGCCAGACGGGCATATGGCCACCATCATGCCCCACGGCGTGCTCTTCCGGGGTGGCAAGGAAAAGCTCATCCGCGAGCTGTTCATCAACGACGACGTAATCGAGGCCATCATCAGCTTGCCGCCTGGCCTTTTCTACGGCACCGGCATTCCCGCCTGCGTCATCGTGGTGAACAAGAACAAGCCCGACGCCCTGCGCGACAAAGTGCTCTTCATCAATGCCGACCGTGAATTCGCCGAGGGCAAGAATCAGAATAAACTCCGCCCCGAGGACATCGAGAAGATCGACTTCGTTTTCACCAAAAAATGGGAGTTAAAGAAATACAGCCGACTCGTGAAAAAGTCCGAGATCGTGGACAAACACGACTACAACCTCAACATCCGCCGCTATGTCGACAATACGCCCGACCCCGAGCCGGAGGACGTACAAGCCCACCTCATCGGCGGTATTCCCGAGGCCGAGGTGCAGGCGAGACATGCGGACTTCGCCAAATTTGGAGTGGATGCCAACTCCCTCTTCCGGCCAGATCGGTCAGGCTACCTCGCCTTTTGTCAGGCCATCGCAACCAAGCCCTCCATCAAGACCACATTGGAGGCCGATCCAGCGGTGCAACACACCCTCACCGCCCACCGCGAGGTACTAGAAGCATGGTGGGGCGTGGCGCGAGAGGACTTCGCTCGGCTTCGGGATGGCAAGAAAATGCCAGAAGTCCGCCATGAGTTGCTCACCACAATCAAAACTAAACTCATTCCACTCGGCGTGCTCGATGAGTTCCAGAGCGCCGGCGTCTTCGTGAACTGGTGGCAGCAGATCCGCTACGACCTCAAGACCATCATCTCCACAGGTTGGCATCACACTCTCATTCCAGACAGTTATCTCATCGCCGCCTTCTTTCAGAAGGAGGCCGATTCCATCAAGGTGCTGGAAACGAACATCAGCGAGATCCAGAGCGAGCTTGCCGAAGCCGTGGAAACCGCGCAGGAAGTCACTGCCTACGAACCGGAGGAGGACGAGACCCTCACCGCTGCCGTCATCAAAAAAGCGCTCAAGGAGTTGATTGACGACCTCAAGGATAGCAAGGGTGAATCGGCGCTGAAGGAACTCAAAAACCTGCAAGCACAGGAGAAAGCGATCACCACCCTAGAGAAACGCATCAAGGACGCTAAAACAGAACTCAAGACCCTGACTGACGAATTGGAACACAAGCTTCAGCTCAAGCGCCTCGGTGGCGACGAGTTCAAGGCCGAGAGCCAGCAACTTCTCCAGCAGGTGGATGACAAGCTTGTTGGTCTGGATGGATCGAACAAGGAAGAGAAGAAAAAGATCACCGCCCTACAGAAGGATAGAGCAGCCTTGGAAGCCCGCCATACCAAGACGGACGCAACCCTCGCCAGCATCGGCGGCAAGCTGAACGAGGCTGAAGCCAAGACGCTCATCCTGAAAAAGTTACACGATATCGCCAATCAGGAACTCACCCGCTACCTCAACGCCGAGAAGCGGCGACTCATTCAAGTGGTTGAAAACCTCTGGGACAAATACGCCGTCTCAAGCCGTACCCTAGAATCCGCACGGACCGAAACCCTCGCAGCTCTAGATGTGATTCTCAACGGGTTGGGGTATTTGAAATGAAGATTCTAAATGGATGGAGAAGGGGACACCTCGGCGAGCAATGCTCTATTGAGATTGGTGGCACACCATCTCGGAATATACCCGAATACTGGGATACATCAAAAGAGACTTCCAACCTCTGGGTATCTATTAGAGATTTGAGTCAGCGCATCACTACCCAAACCGCTGAACATATTACCGACTCCGGGGTTAAACACTCTAATGTTAAGCGCCAACCAGAGGGTACCGTTCTTTTGAGCTTTAAGCTGACCATTGGGCGAGTGGCCATAGCAGGCCTTCCTCTTTACACAAACGAGGCAATTGCAGGACTGCGATCAGAAGGGATAACTCACGAATATCTGTATCATGGCCTCCAGCAGTGGGATCTTCTGCAAGGCGTCGATCAGGCAATCAAAGGTGCAACCCTCAATAAGGCGAAGTTGAAGAGAATTGAATTCGACTTCCCCGAGGCCAAACCAGAACAAACCAAGATCGCCGAAATCCTATCGACCGTGGACAGGGCTATTGAACAGACTGAGGCATTGATCGCCAAACAACAGCGCATCAAGGATGGTCTGATGCAGGACCTCCTCACCCGCGGCATCGACGAACACGGCAATCTCCGCTCCGAATCCACCCACAAATTCAAAGACTCCCCCCTCGGTCGCATCCCTATGGAGTGGGAGCCAGCTCGAATCGGAAGCGCTGCTTCCTTGCAAAGAGGCCACGACATCACAGAATGCAATTTGCAGGACGGCCCTTATCCTGTCGTTTCGTCAAGCGGAATCATCGGCTATCACAACCAGTCCACATCGAAAGGACCAAATGTCGTAGTTGGGAGGAAAGGCACCATTGGAAAGGTTCATTACCTCGACTCCGATTTCTGGGCACACGATACAAGTTTGTACGTAACAAACTTCTTTGGAAACAATGCAATGTTCATCTACTATCTTTTCGTCCATTTGGACTTAGCGCGTTTCGGGACCAAGTCCGGGTCTCCTTCGTTGAATCGAAACGACATTCACCCACTGTTGTTTGGTCTTCCGCCTCCTGATGAACAGCGCGCAATTGCAAAGATCTTACTCCTATGCGAGGCCTTGACCGAGTCGCTAGTTCGGGATTTGGATAAGGCCAAACGACTCAAAACCTCCCTCATGCAAGATCTGCTCACTGGAACAAAACGTGTCACGCCCTTGCTTGGGCCAGCTCATATTTGACGAAAGCCATTATGCCAAACGAACACGAAATTAAGAGCGAGAAGATTCTGGTGAAGGACATCTTCTCAACCATGTGGTTCCGTATCCCGGAGTATCAGCGCCCTTACATCTGGTCAAAGGACGAGGTGAATGAGTTACTGGACGATCTCACGTTCGCACAGACGGAAAAGCCCGACCAGGAATACTTCCTCGGTTCCTTCGTCTTTCAGTCCAAGAAGGCCGATGCGGCGCACGGCCAGGACTTCAATGAAAATGACCTCCTGGATGGTCAGCAGCGGATGACGACGCTGCTGATGCTTTTCGCCTGTATTCGGGATCTGTCCGACAGCGACAAGGTTCGACCGAGTTGCCAAAAGTCCATCTTCCAGAAAGGGGATGAGATCGACGATATCCCTGAACGCACCCGCATCGTATTTGCTATTCGACAGGCGGTGCAGGATTTTGTGGATGAGTTCGTGAAGACCGATGGCGGGACCAGGCGTGAGAAGGATCTCGAGCAGATTGCCACGAGTTCCGATGACCCTTCGATCCCAAACATGGCGCGCGCGATTCTTGAGATGCGCCGATATCTCACGGACCCTGAGAATAAGATTTTGCTGGAAGACTTTCTTAAGTTCCTCCGCAACCGCGTGCTTCTGATTTATGTCTCTACGGAAGATTTGGATGATGCGTTCCGTCTTTTCACGATCCTGAATGACCGAGGCGTGCCACTACGGAATAGCGATATCCTCAAGTCTCTGAACCTGGGGGCACTGGAGAAGGACAGCGACAAGACGCGCTATGCCAAGCTATGGGAAGAAGCCGAGGGTGAGCTGGCCGATAACTTCGACCGCTTCCTGAATCATGTGCGGACCATCCTCGTGAAGGAGAAGGCCAGGTTGAATCTCTTGCAGGAGTTCGAGGACAAGATTTACGATCCGACGGAAAAGGACAAAACCTCCGGGAAAAAGAAGCCTGCGCTGCTCAAGAAGGGCAAGGACACCTTCCAGCTAGTCGAGCGTTACTTGAAGCACTACAACGTCCTGCTCGGGGGCAGCAACTACGACGATACCGGCGACAGTTTCCGCTTCGACAATCTGGTGAAGGTCATGCTCACCGGCCTCCCTTCCACGGATTGGATCCCCCCCTTGCTGTGCTACTTCGACAAGTTCAAATATGACCACTTGCTGGAGTTCCTGACCCAGCTCGATAACAAATTCTCAGCCGACTGGATCGCGCAATATACGCCGACCGACCGGATCGAGAACATGAATCAAGTGATTAAGGTTGTGGAAGGTGCCACCGGATCCGAGAATGTCCTCACTAATACGTGTTTCAAGATGGATGCTGATGGCTTCACTCGCGCAGTCGAAGCGTCGGTGTACGGTCGCCGATTTACCCGCTATTTGCTGATCAAGCTGGATTACTTCTATCAAGACCAGGCGCACCGCATGGTCTTCGAGTCTTTGTCTGTGGAGCATGTGCTGCCCCAAAACCCAAAAGACGGAAGCCAGTGGAGGAAGGATTTCACTGATGCACAACGGAAGGAATGGACTGACCGCCTCGGAAACCTGGTCTTGATCAGCACGGCGAAAAATAGTTCGCAGGGGCGGTCTGACTACGAAGAAAAGAAAACAAAATATTTCGCCAAGAAAATCGATACGTGCCCGAACTCACTCAGGGTCCTGCACAATACCCGATGGACTCCAACGGAGCTCGAAGCCAACCATCGTACAGTTCTGGCAAAGATTCGCGAGCACTACGGCATCAAGAAAGTCGGCGCCTAATCATGAAAGATTCCGACGGGTCACCTGCCGCCAAGCAACTGAGGCTCGACGAGCGTAACCACGTCGAGAAGCCATTACTGGATCAGTTGGCAGACTTGCAGTGGGAGATCATCGACCTCGACAGTAAGCAGCACCCGAGCGATAGCCATCGCGTGAATTTTTCAGAAGTGGTTCTTCTGCCGGTGCTCCGCGACCAGTTGAGGGTCATCAATCCATGGCTGGAAGACGATCAGGTGGAGGAAGTCGTCAAGCACCTCACCGCCAGCTTCCCCGGATCCGGCTTAATCCAGAATAATCGCCACGCCTTCACCCTCCTGTTGGAAAGCACAAGTGTGAGCGAGAACCGCAAGACGGGCGCAAAAAGCCCCACGGTGCGCTTCGTTGATTTCAATCATCGCGACAACAATCGCTTTATCGCTGTTTGCCAGTTCAAGGTGCGCATCTTGGGCACCGAGCATCACATCATTCCAGACATTGTACTTTTCCTGAATGGCTTGCCGGTGGTGGTCGTTGAGTGTAAGTCACCCAAAGCGAAGGAGCCGATCCCCGAAGCCATTGACCAGCTCCTGCGCTACAGCGAGCAGCGCGGAGCGAAGGGCGAAGGCAGTGCGCAGCTCTTTTACTACAACCAATTCCTCATCACCACCTGCCGGCAAGAAGCGAAATTTGGCACCATTACGACTCACAGCGAAAAGCATTTTTACCGCTGGACAGACCCGTTCCCACGCTCGCTGAATGATCTAGAGCATGGCAGTAGCAGCCCAAACGACCAGCAGCGCCTCGTGGCCGGGATGCTGGACCGTAATAATCTGCTGGATATCATTCGCACGTTCACGTTGTTCAGTAACAACGACAAAGGTGAATTGATCAAAGTGGTGGGGCGCTATCAACAGTTCCGCGCCGTGAAACTGACGGTGAAACGCTTACTAGAAGGAAAGACCCCTCGCGAGCGCAGCGGTATTATCTGGCACACTCAGGGCTCCGGGAAGTCACTGACCATGATGTTCATGGTGCGGGAGATGTATAGGCATCCCTCGCTTTCGAAATGGAAAGTGATTTTCATCACCGATAGAACACAGCTTGAAACCCAGCTGTCCGAAACCAGTCAGAGCATCGGGTTCTCTGTCAAAGTGGCCGATAGCATCAAGACGTTGAAGGAACTATTAGTTTCCGATTCGTCAGATCTGGTCATGGCGATGATCCACAAGTTCCGCGAGACGGACTTGAAAGAAACCTTTCCAGAACTGAACGCGAGTCCGAACATCCTCGTGATGACAGACGAAGCACATCGCTCACAATACTCCATGCTAGGCGCAAACCTCGACAAAGGCCTTCCGAACTCCGCTCGCATCGGGTACACCGGGACGCCCATTGATAAGACCGAACAGGTCTTTGGCGATTACATCGACAAATACACCATGCGCCAGTCCATCGAGGATGGCGTGACATTGGAGATCGTATACGAGGGGCGCACCCACAATGCCGAGATCGCCGACAAGACGGGAATGGACACCACTTTCCAAGACGTGTTCAGTGACTACAATCTCCAGCAGCGCTTGGAGATACTCGGGTACGGCTCACGCGACTCGTACCTCGAAGCCGAGCCCACCATCAAGGCTAAGGCCAAAGATATGGTGGACCACTACCTGGCCCATGTCTTCCCGAACGGCTATAAAGCTCAAATCGTCGCTCCCTCCCGAGAAGCCGCCGTTCGTTACAAGAAACATGTGGATGCGGCTATTACCGATGCCATCGCTGCGCTCGCAAAATCCAACCCGCTGAAGCTGGATGTGGAGCGACTCAAACGGTTGAAGAGCGACGTGATCATTTCGGGCAGCCACAATGACGAGCTCCATCTCAAGCCCTACACAGACAGTTCGAAACACAAGACCAGTATCAAAAGTTTTAAGTTACCGTTCGATGGAGAGGATGAAGGCGTCTTTGGCGATCTCGGCATTGTGATCGTGAATAACATGCTGCTTACTGGGTTTGATGCTCCGGTAGAGCAAGTGATGTATCTCGACAAGGTCATCGTTGCCCACAGTCTGCTCCAAGCCATCGCTCGCGTGAATAGGGTTAGTGGGGAGTCGAAGGAGAAGGGCTTTGTTGTGGATTATGTCGGCATCGGACACCATCTCAAGAAGGCCCTGGATAACTACGACGAACGGGAACAAAACGAAGTGCTGGATGTGCTGAGCTTCCCCGAGGAGGAGCTGCGCGAACTGCAGGCAAGCCATGCGAGGATCATGGAGTTTCTGAAGAAGCACAGTATTACCGACCTCACCGATCACGACGCGTTCTTTGACATCTTTTACGATGAAGACATTCGTTTTGAGTATATGAACCTGTTCAGGCAGTTCACGAAGTGCCTGAACCTTGTCTTCCCGGCGAAGGAAGCGCTCAACTTTATGAGCAACTATGAAGCGCTCGCGGAGATCAACGTCCTCGCTGGCAAACACTTTCGGGATGGCCGACTGAGCATGAAGGGCATTCCACCGAAGTTGAGGAAGATCACGGACGCTTTCCTTGAATCACGCGGCATCGAAGTAAAGATTGCGCCCATCTCTATCCTCGACGAAGATTTCCAGAAAGAGGTTAAAACCCATAGTCGCATAAAGACCAAGGCCGCCGAGATTGAACACGCCATTCGGCACCATCTGGATGTCGAACTGGACGACGACCCGGATCTGCAAGCTTCCTTTGCCGACGCTCTGAATAAGATCTTTGAAGAGTTCGCCAACAACTGGAATAAAATCTACGAAGAGCTAGAAAAGCTACGACAGCGCATCCTCAGCGCAGGCAAGGAGCCGACCTATGGCCTGCACCGCAAGAAACAGATGCCGATCTTCCGAATGCTGAAGCGAGAAATATTTGCAGATTCGGAGCTGGATGAGGATGCGATTTCCTCGCTGGTAGCCCTCACGCAACAAGTTTATGCGGAGGTGGAGCGTGAGCTGAAGCTGACCGGCTTCTGGGAAAGCATCCCTGCCCGTAATAAACTCAAAGCGGACATACAGAACATCCTACTACTAGACCAATTCAAGCTATTGCCGGGCTTGAGAGCGAACCGGCTGCACCTCATCAGCCGCATTATGGAGATTGCGGAAAAGAACCACGACACGATTCTCTACGCCGTCTGATGGACTTGAACTACAAAATTGTCCGTTCACAGAAGCGGAAGAAGCTGACCATCACGGTTGAACGAGACCGCTCGATCATTGTTCACGCGCCGGAGGGAACATCTGAGGAAGCGGTGCGGCGAGTGGTGGATGCGAAGCGACAGTGGCTCTTTGATAAGCTTCGCCATCCGCAGAAGTATCAGAGCCGCGCGCCTGCTCCGGGCAAGGAAGTAGTGAATGGTGAATCGGCTCCATACCTTGGAAGAGATTACCGCATCGAGGTCAAGGAAACAGAAAGCGGAGAAGTTGAGTTTTCCCGTCGGTTTCTGGTGCCTGTGGCACGACAGACGGAACGACGGGAAGTGCTGCGGGTCTGGTATCTTGCACGCGCCGAAGAAAAGATTCTCCCCCGAGTCAAACATCATGCTCGCGGGTTGGGAGTTGAGTTCGCAGAGGCCAGAATTGTTGATAGCCGCTACCGGTGGGGCTCCTGCACGGTGAAGGACAACGTCAATTTCAATTGGAGACTCATCAAGGCACCGATGTTTGTGATCGACTACGTGATCGTCCACGAACTCGCCCACTTGATTGAAGCCAACCACACATCCCGTTTTTGGAACATCGTCAGGGCGAACGCATCCACGATGGCAAAGGCAAAGAGGTGGCTAATGGAAAATGGAGAGGTCTTGGAAGCAGAGATCTAGAATGAACCGCTCTTGGTGCGAGCAAAAACAGATTTAATCGTTGGGTATATGAAGAGATGATAATTGGAACACACGGACGTATGAACTTCTCTGCTGACCGACCGATCGAACATTTAAAAGACGATCGCTTAAGGAGAACTTCTTTCGTCAATTCAATAGCGGCTGCGATAAAAGGATGGAAGGGGAATGAAAGCCTCGTCATAGGAATTTCTGGATCATGGGGAAGCGGGAAGTCGTCCACTAAGAACATGATCAAAGAGGTCTTAAGTTCTTCTGAGGCGAGGACCCAGGTAATTGAGTTTAACCCGTGGCAATGGGCTGGCCAAGACCAATTAGGTCAAGCATTCTTCCGCGAAATAGAAATAGCGTTAGGGAAAGCGCCCTCCTCAGACAACAAGAAGAGCGCAGCCCAATGGCGCGTGTATTCAGCGAGGCTTCGAGTTGGAAGCATTCTTTCTGGCACAACCTCACAGGTACTGTTAAGAATTCTCTTAGTCCTAGGTGGGTCAGGGCTCGCATGGACGCTACTAACCGATCATTTGGTTTTATCGATATGGCTTCTAATTTTGACGAGCATCTTGGTCGCCTGGGAGAAAATTAGCCAAAAGCTATATGAATTCGCATCAAACTTGGCTGATCTAAAAGAAGCACAGGCGATCTTGTACGAATTGTCAACGGAAGACTTGAAGGCTGAGCTACGCCGAACAATGGAAGCCCTTTCTGAACCAATTTTAGTCATCATTGATGACATTGATCGACTTACAGCCACTCAAATCGGTTATCTGTTTCAGCTAGTCAAAGCCAATGCGGACTTTCCGAACTTGATATACATGCTGCTCATGGAAAGAGAGATAGTGGAGAAATCCCTGGATGAAATAACCACAAACAACGGAAAGAGCTATCTTGATAAAATTGTCCAAATCAATCTTATCCTACCTACGATATCAAGGTCAGCGTTGCTCCAGATTCTCGAGCAAGAAATACTCAGTTTGCTGAATAGAGATTCATCTACAGACGAATACGATCAGCATCGATTGTCGTCAGCCTTCTCGCTCATATCGACCAATTTCACGACCCTCCGGGCTGTTCACCGCTTCACAAATGCGTTTGCCTTTAATTTGTCTGCTCTTCGTGGAGACAGATCCTTGTCGGTAAACAAAATCGATCTGATGTGTTTATCAGTTATAAAGCTCTTCTATGAAGAAGCGTATCAACACCTTCACAAAGCAAAGCGGCTGCTCATTAGGGAACACCGTAGCGATGAAGATGTGCTTCATTTAAAAAAAGCAGTAGTGGCATCTTGTCGAGAAGATGAGAAAAAGCCTTTGTTGCATCTATTGGCTTTCCTATTTCCTCAGTTTCCGTGGGATGACCATATATTACAAGGCCAGGTCTTAGAGAGTGAGGCTCTAACTAGCCTTCGTATCTGTCACAGGAAAAACTTCGACCGTTATTTTGTCGGTCATGTTGATGCCGCTGATGTGACACCTGACGAATTTGATGAGTTTATTAGTAATTTGTCTAGCCGAGAGAAAACCCGTGAGAACCTACTCTTATTGCACGAGCGCGGATGCCTTTTGAGCATTTTTGAGCGTCTCGAAGCCTACGTCCAAGACGTACAAACGGCTCATATCGCCCCCCTCCTCACAGCACTGTTCGATGTAGCGGATGCAGTAATTGTGGAATACTGGCTTGATTATAGCTGCGCTCTAGATAGAAGACTCACGATTCTCAGCTCCGAGATCTTACAGAAGATTGAGAATTCTGAACTGCGACTACAACTACTTTCAAACTCGATAGAAGCTACAACAGGACTGTGCTTAGCGACTGAAACGGTGTTTTTTGAGGAACCTGATAGCAGACGTCAGGCTATCGGAGGTCTTTCGGAGGATCAACTTCGTCCCCTACGGGAAATGTGTCTTCTTAAGATACGCGCTTGGGCCGCTGACGGAAGACTAATAGATCACACTCGGCTTGGCCATATACTCTCGATATGGATTCAATGGACTCCCGGTGAGTGCAAAAACTGGATCGCTACTCAAATAGAAAATAAGGACGGGCAAGTAAGGATGGCCTGCTCGATACTCAGTTGTACAATTGATTCCGAAGGGACACACTTCGTCCCTAATTTAGAATCCCTCGACAAATTAGTAGACAGCCGAATTCTTCACGATAAACTCTCCTTGCTGGACTCGGGCCAATTGACAGAGGAAGAAAGACGATCTGTGAGTCGATTTAATGTCGCATTTACACAAAGGGAACAACAGCGGAGTAGAGCTGCCATTAAACAGGCGTCGCTTTCAAATGACGAGGGTTTCTCCGAGTGAGGGAAAGCTGTAAGCTCCCCCAATTTGAAACAGTTTGATAAGAGAATCTGACATTACATGAATTGATTCGATGAAACCTCCACACCAAGGGGTTCACCCCACTTCACTGTGCTAAAATTGTGCTAAAAGGCATCACAAACCATCAAATTGAGCAGACTCAATCGACTGCATAGAAACTCTCCAAGCCGGCGATTTTTCACACGAAAGTGGGGAAACCTTCGCAACAACGAACCCTTTGAAAAATCGGCCTTTTGTCTCTCTTAATCAGCGGGCCTCGTGCTTCATTGGACCGCTTCCACAACAATCAGTACTCTCCACCTTGTCCTTGACACTTCCCCACGGACGGCCTAGCCTTCGACGTACAACAGCATGTGTGGACGCTTTACCCAAACGGCCTCGCCAGCGGTGACCGCCCAAGAGTTTGGCATCGCCGTCCCTCTCCCGTTCACGCCCCGCTACAACATTGCTCCCTCACAACCGGTGGCGGCGATCCGGATCGAGCCGGGTACAACAACCCGTCAGCTGGTGCTGTTGCGCTGGGGCCTGATTCCGTCCTGGGCCAAAGACCCCAAGATCGGGCATCAGTGCATTAATGCCAAAGCCGAGACAGTGGCGGAGAAACCCTCCTTTCGTGCTGCGTTCAAGGCTCGACGCTGTCTTGTGATTGCGACGGGATTCTATGAGTGGCAGGTCCAGGGACTGAGAAAGCAGCCGATGTGGATCGGCTTGAAGAGTCACCGTCCTTTTGCCTTTGCCGGCTTGTGGGAACAGTGGCACCCCCCGGAAGGCGCGGACATCGAATCGTGTACGATCCTTACGACGGAACCGAACGAGTTGCTGCGACCGATTCACAATCGGATGCCGGTCATTCTGGCCCCCTCGGCCTACGATCAGTGGCTCGACCCCACCGTCCATGACGCAGAAACTCTAAAATCTCTGATTCGTCCCTATCCGAGTGAGGAACTTACAGCCTATCCGGTCAGTACGCTCGTCAATAACCCGCGACATGATGCCCCGGACTGCCTTGAGCCCGTCTCGGTTTAGGACTACACTAGGCGCGGTCAATCTGGTGAGGGTCTTCGATGCCGATGAATGTGGATGCCGTCTATACTCCCGATCTCTCGACGCGTTATGCGCTCCCGGTTTTTCTTGGTCGCCTGCCCGCTGGCTTTCCCTCTCCGGCTGACGACTATATCGAGGGCAAGCTCGATCTCAATCGGCACCTCATCAAGCACCCGGCGGCCACGTTCTTTGTGCGCGTGACCGGCGACTCGATGTTGGAGGCCGGGATTCATTCTCGTGACATCCTGATCGTGGATCGTTCCCTAGAAGCCATTGACGGCAACGTGATCGTGGCGGTTCTGGACGGAGAATTGACGGTCAAACGTCTGTATAAGCGGAACAATGTCCTACGCCTGCTCCCAGCCAACAAGGACTATCAGCCCATCGAGATTCAGGCCCACCAATCCTTTGAGATTTGGGGCGTCGTCACCAACGTCATTCACGCGCTCTGAACGGTCCCATGCCTCCCATCTTTGCCCTGGTCGATTGCAATAACTTCTATGCCTCCTGTGAACGGGTCTTTAACCCCAAGCTAGAGGGCAAGCCCATCGTCGTCTTGTCCAACAATGACGGCTGTGTGGTGGCTCGGTCGAATGAAGCCAAGGCGCTGGGAATTGCGATGGGTGTGCCGGGGTTTCAGATTCGCCCGCTCCTTCGTGCCCATCAGGTGCAGGTGTTCTCCTCGAACTACACGCTGTACGGCGATATGTCTCAGCGGGTCATGGAGACCCTCGAACAGTTTTGCCCGGATCTCGAAGTCTATTCCATTGATGAAGCCTTCCTGAGTCTGTCCGGATTCACCTCTCGGAACTTCACGGAGTACGGCCGTACCATTCGGACCATCGTGAAGCGCTGGACCGGTCTTCCGGTGTCGGTCGGCATCGCGGAGACCAAGACCCTCGCCAAGATTGCCAACCGTGTAGCGAAACGCACACCGGATACGAACGGGGTGTTCGATCTCCTGGCCTGTTCAGACCGAGACGCCTTACTGGGCCGGGTGCCGGTCGAGGATGTCTGGGGAATCGGGCGAAACCTCACCAGGCTTCTGAATCAGCATGGCATCATGACGGCGCTCCAATTACGCGAGGTCGATGACCTCGTCTGGTGATGGAGTTACGTGGAATCTCCTGCTTAGACCTGGAAGAGTGCCCCGCCCCGAGGCAGAGCCTGACGTGCTCACGTGCGTTTGGACAGCTCATCAGCACCCTGGCCAACATGGAAGAGGCGGTCTCGTCCTATACGTCGCGTGTGGCGGAGAAGTTGAGACGTGAACGCCTGGCCGCAACGGTGTTGACGGTGTGTCTCATGACGAACGAATTCAAAGAGGGGCCGCAGTACAGCAACGCGTTGACGCTGAAGCTGCCCGTTGCGACCGACTCCACATCGGACCTCATTCGGTCGTCGCTTCAGGGAATCCGGGCGATCTATCGAAAAGGGTATCGCTACAAGAAAGCAGGAGTGTTGCTCACAGGCCTCGTCCCCGCCGGTCAGACACAGGCCGATCTGTTCGACTATCAAGACAGGGGAAAGTCAAAGCGGCTGATGTCCGCGCTCGATGCGATCAATAATCGGTGGGGTGCAGACACCCTCCACTATGCGTCCAGCGGTATTCGCAAATCCTGGAAGACGCAGTTTCAACATCGTTCGCCGGCCTATACGACGGATTGGGCTGCGTTGCCGATCGTGACGGCCTAGAGTAGAAATACAACCATTCTCCCTTTCGACTCTTGCGTCCTAGATGGTGGATCATGGGACGGAATTGCAATCGCGAGCATTGGAGAATTGGGCCTATCGGCAGGACGTCCAGCTTGACTTCATTCGCCCCGGCAAGCGCGGGGAAAACGCCTTTATTGAATCGTTTAACGGGCGGCTCGGTGACGAGTGCTTTAACGTGCACCAGTTCGCCTCACTTGCCGAGGCCCAGGCCATCATTGAAGCGTTGCGGATGGATTACAATCACCGCCTTCCACACAGCTCACTCGGGCACCTGACTCCGAATGAGTTTGTCGCACAACACCATGGGAATCAGATCGTCGAAGAATTCGGCTGCTCTAGTTAAAGACTGTCTCGTTACGGGACCAACGTCAATCTGCCAGAACGTTCTCCTTGTGACTGTCTCGATTTACGGAGATTTTACGAAGGGAAGACGCTGCATAACTCACATGAAGCGACAACCGGGACCAATTGCTTTCGTCAAGTGAATACTGCCACCCAATGCGGCCACCAATTATCAGAGAAAGTGGCCGGCTGTTATCGTATGAGAAAGCCAGTGGGTACAGACACTACGCTTACCCTACTTTTATCTTCAGGCGTCTTCCTCTGCATTGAACCCCCTTCAAGCTGATTAGGGAGATTTTGCCTGACAGGCGGTCGAAGTTCGCATCTGCGTTTGTTGGGTTTCCCCCATTGAGCGAATCGTGCCATCGATCAATTGGGATCTGTTTCGACACAATTATGAATCGGACTCCCGCACGCCCTTCAATGATTTCGAGGAAACTGGCGCGTCCGTCAAGACTGCTAATTAGGGACCACTTACCCCTGTTTCTTGTTGAAAGACACAGTTGAAGGATCCAAACTTTATAAGCGCTCCAAATCCAAATGGTGCATCGCCGAGCTTGACATTCGCCTGATAAGTCATAGGCACGCTTATGGATCCTGGTGAGCTTGGGTGAACGAAAACGGTGGCCCAATCAGGCGCATACGGAGGCGAAGGCCACGATGGGGACACTGGAAACATACTGACATGATCACTCCCTATCAAAAGGGTATTAGCAGGCTCAGGAATCTCAAGCGCCCAATTGCTACCAGTCCTTGAGTTTACATGCAAAGTTACGACATCCACTCCACAAGTCCCTATGGAGATTAACATTAGCTCGGGCAACGGAAGGGCCTGTCCGGCCGGAATCGGTGTATAGGCGTTCCTCGCTACGAGCCTCGGCAACTCACACCCACTGGGCGCATAGGTCGGCACATCGGCTTCGCAGACGTTCAGCGGAGCGCCAGACCCAATTGTTAGCGACAGCGCGCCTTGAGGCCCGATCTTTCCTAATCCTGTAATCGGTCCCAGCGAAATCGTGGCGAATCGGGCACCAGTATTCGCTGGATTATCAAGAATCCAGAGCGGGATGCTGGCGGTCTTTTGCCCGGATTCGAATCTGACGACACCTGGAGACGGGCTGGCGTCACTGAAGTCCTGATCTCTGACCGCCGTGACCGGCGTAATCGTGTACTGCACAACCAACGCATCACTACTACCATCGGTTCTTGTGAGACCAATACTGACTTGGCGATCTGTCTTTTTTGCCAGGAACGTCGCCGCCGTGAACTCAACTCTGTCATAGGGGGCAGAGACTTCAATCTTGGCCCGTGCGGGCAACTTGATGAGGTCATCGACATACAGAACGAAATTCACACTGTCGAATATCGCCCCGACGCGGAAGACCGACTTGAAGAACCCTCGAAGACCGCCCTTGATGAATGGTTCAACTTTCCCTAGGGTCACCTGCATCAGGTTTTTCAGGATTGTCCGATAGGCGAGAACTGATCCAGCTGCCCCTGCTTCTTCCACACTAATCCGTTGAATTTGCTCAAGGAGAGCAATGATCTCAGCATCCTGTCCCTTCCTGAGACCGTCGACCAGGAACGCCGCATCAAGCAGATCCGATACGGGATAGCCAGACCAAAAACTCAGGACCGGCGCAACCGCGTACTTGACGAAATCATAGAGTACCGGCTTCGCCAGGTCTTCCCACGTAACGGGAATTTCTGATTTCAGACTAGCCGGGTATACGGCAAATCCTGGTCCTACCGCATAGTAAGACACTTTCCCGTTGGGGTTGGTGAAAGACACCGACTTCGAGATAGACCGTGGCGTAATTTGTTTGGACGCGACCCCAAGTAGCGAGAGCGATGTGACCCCATCCCCCCCTTGAAACCATTCGGGAGAGTTGGGAGCTCGGACGAGAGCACCCGAGCCCGTTGAGTCACTGTATTCATAGAGCGCGACAGACCGCAGCGAATAATTCGTAAGGGTCGCGTGAATATCATCCTTGCCGGTGTATCCATTCTGTATGTCAACACGGATCCCCCCTGTTTCCAAAGCAGGATTCGCAGAAAGGGGCGTCACTTTTGGCGGTACGGCAAAGGCGACCGAAGACGCTGCTACTGAAGAGAGAGGGGTAATCGTCGCCGCTGTGGTAGACCATTCGGCCAGACAGTCTTGCAGGAGACCTTGGTAGGCTGGGTCGGCCATAACGTCGGCCAGTCCCTTTGTGGGCAAGTTCACTTGAAGAAACGTCACAAAAGCCTGGAATGACGTCAATGTTTGCAGCGCTGCGACAACTGGTTGCGCGAAACTCCAATCTGGAGGTGTCACACCGGGGCTCAGCAGAAGAATCGCCAGTGCCGTGCTGGTCGCATTTGCAGGAAGGACGGTAAGTGCCGTAGACGGAGAGAGGTCGGCTTTTACACTGAAGGTCAGCCCTCTGAGTGCGTTGCTATCATCTTGGATCAGGAGGAGCTGTGGGCCCGTCGTACTAACGGTCGTCGAATACGCCCCTCCTGAGACAGCCGACGTTGCATCTTGCTGAGCCGAGAGGACCGTGAGGTTTGTTCCGCCAATCTCTCCGCTGTTGACCGTCCCTTTTGCTTGTACGGTCGACGCACCTGAGGATGCCCCTCCCCCACTTCCCCCACTCCCACCACTGCAGGCAGTCAGGAGGACCATCGCGCTCGCCACCAGTGTTCTGAACATCCTACCCATGCTCATCATGCATCCCTCGTATAAGATATCGCGTTCAAATGTCTTCTCTGTCTCATCACATAACTTGTTCAATCTTGCCAGATCATCTCTCAGGACCAGCTTAGCGGCGCAGTTTCTATGATGGGGTAGGTACTTTGCAACCCTACCAAAGCAGGTACGCCATTTGGCGTACAGCTTTAGGGGTGAAATGCATGTCATTCGGCTACCGATCCTTGTCTTTCTTCACCATCGCCAGGTATGCTCGCGCCACAAGTTCGGACCGGGATCGGACGCCCAGCTTTCTGAACACCCGTTCCAGGTGCTTCTGAACGGTGCGTGCGCTGATCTGGAGTTGTGATGCAATCGCTCCATTCGTCAGACCCTTCAAGACTCCTTCCATCACCTGCGCCTCACGCGGCGTTACCCCATTTGTCGAGTGCAACGATGAATCGCTCAGTGTCGTACGGGACTCCCTCATTATCTCAGGGGCCTATTTCGGCTGTGAAAAGTCAGTTATTCGCTGCATTGGATTCCTACAAGTGGCCATATCTTGAGGCACTTCTAGCAGGCATAGCAGATCAGGCGAAATACGCCACTTGGCGTACACACGACCACTTAGGTGTATTCACTTATTCATGGGGAGTCGGACGATTTGACTCAACGAGGGGCACCTGGAGGCAGGCATCATGAGGGAGCATCTTACCGGCAATGACTTGCGGAGACTTTCGACATTTATCCGTGACCTCTATGTACTGCGTACGCACGACGAGTTCAGCACGCACCTCGTCGCGGCGATTCCCTCCATCACGGAGGGAGAATTCACGTCCTACAACGAATTTCATTCAAATGGAAATGACGGGGTTGTGAAAAGCGATCAACTCCCGCACATCACCAATCCTGGATACTACGCTGGGATTATCAATCAGTATGCCGACCAGCACCCATTCCTCACCCACTTGCAGAAGACCAAGGACGGAAGCGCCAAGATGCTCTCCGATTTTCTCACCATGCGAGAGTTTCGCCAGAGCGCGCTCTATCACGAGTTCTACAAACCGCTCCAGATCCCGTATCTTGCGGTGATGGCCCTCACCGTCAACAGGCATACCCGCATCACCATCTCTCGCCATCGGGCCGACCGTGAGTTCAGCGAGAAAACACGAACCATCTTGAACGCGATACGCCCTCATGTCCTGCAAGCGTTTGCCAACGCCCTGGCTGTGACTCGAGCACAGGAGACACTGACCTCCGTCACACGAGCACTGGATCAGGCTGGTCAAGCGGTGATCGCATTGACCCATCACGGCAAGATCCTGTGGGCAACCCCGCGGGCGCACGCGCTTCTCCTTGAATTCGGCTTGAAGCATCGTCCGGGATCAGACCGCTTACCTTCGCTCTTGCATGAGTGGGTCACTGAGCGCCACAGAACACTCAGGTTCTCTGATGAGCCGGCAGCTCCGAGCACGCCACTCGTCCTCACTCAGGGCATTCGACAACTGCATATCCGGCTCCTGGGTGATACGGATGGACACAAACTGATCTTAGAAGAACAGGGAGGAGCGCCACCCTGGGAGCAATTGGAAGAGCTTGGTCTCGCCCATCGGGAAGCAGAAGTCTTGGCCTGGACTACGCAGGGAAAAACAAACGAGGAGATCGGCGAGATTCTTGGCTGCAGCCGCCGTACCGTACAAAAGCACCTAGAGCGGATCTATATCAAGCTCGGCGTCGAGAATCGCACAGCTGCATCCACATTCGCCACTGAGGCCGCACGCACCTATCCTCAGTCCAATGGCTCAGACACATAATCGCACGGCCTTCAGCATAGATATTATCCGCAAGCGATCCTAGAGACGACCGTAAAGCTTCCCCATCTTAGGACCCCAACAGGAGAATCTGACGGAGCTTAGGTGTGTTAGCCGCGTGGACTTCCATCCCCCGAACGGTTCACCCCACTTCACTGTGCTAAAATTGTGCTAAAAGGCATCACAAAGCATCGAATTGCACAGAATCAATTGACTGCATAGAAACGCTCCAAACAGGTGATTTTTCACACGAAAGTGGGGAAACCTTCGCAACAACGAACCCTTTGAAAAATCGGCCTTTTGTCTCTCTAACTGAGCCCGTCAGGGAAACACTACGCCCAGGAAGAGAGACTTAGAACGGGGATGGAGTCACGACCTGAAAAGAGCCATCGGGCTGGTACATGACTTTATAGACGCGCCGGTTGACCGAACGGTCATAGGTCACATTCGTAATGAGGGACGGAGGCAATAGAATCCCAAATCGTGCTGCCCATCCTTGATAGTAGGACAGTTGCTGATCGACCGGACAGACATAGTCATCATTAAGATTCGAATACAAATAGCCGTTCTCGGACGGGGTGAGATCACTGCCAGGAGGGGGAACCCAGTCATCGTCCAGGACTTCGACGTTTAGGAAATACTGCTGCATCTGGTAATCCCATCCCATCATGACCTGAACGGGACAGCCCCCACTCGCCACTGTATTGAGGATATGCTGACTCATTGATGCTTCGTTCGACAATACCCTCACGCGGTCGGCCGCTCACCCGCCGCATGTTTTAGGGAAAGATACCAGTTCTGACACTTTGTTCCCAGAGGATGCGACACACTTCTATCGGGACAAACACAACATCGATGCTTCGACCTGGGACAACCACCTTGACCATATAGCCAGGCGACACTTTCGACGCGGCAACGCCAACAAATTCACGCCGTGCTCGTAGATGGTTGATTAATTCTTCAGGAGAACTCCACGCCAACAAATCCAGCGTTTTAGTCCGAATCGTCGACAGATCCGCACACCCACCCTGTTCCCCAGCCATCATCCACCCGGATACCGCCAACTCATCGGCCCACGCCACCGCACTTAGTAACAGCACACACCCACCAGACCCTAGAACAACACGGCAAATCAACCTGCCTAGTCCATCCTTAAATCGCATCATATTTACGCTTAAGCTCATCTTCCCTCGTCGCCCGGCGAGACCCAATGACAAAACTGACGGCGGGAATCCCTAACCCCACAATCGTACTGACCACCACAAAATATCCGGATTTGAAGAGGGCGTTCCGCATGTCACACAACCAGTAGAAGAACGTATCCCACTGATCGATTGTGAAGAGGATCTTCGCGAACGGATACATGGCCGTGAGCACATGCGAAATGAGCTCGGGGGTCACTTTCAAATAGAGAAAGTGAAAGGTAAAAAAGACCACGATCATTTTCATGACACTACCAGTCACAAACCCACCATACAACTGCCAGATCGCGTTTCGACAGACGGCACCGAAAAAGCAGGAGCCAAGGTTGAATGCCATGAGAATGTTGTAGCCCAACATAAAGCTGATCCCGATCAACATCGAAAAGAATTCATCAAACGTCGTCGGATTCGTTGTCCCAAAGATCGGCATCGCCCGCTCAATCACTCCCACGCTCAACGGCACAAAGATCAACGCCACGGGAATGTCGGCAAGCCCGCCTTTCAACCCGACATCGAAATAGCCGATCTTCTCGTTGAGGAGAAGGAATGATTGAGGAATCGGGTTGCCGGTCCGCTCTACCGCAGACAGCTTCTCGATGTCCGAAATCGCCTCCAAGAGACTCTTCGGCTTGGGGCGAGGCGTATTACTGGGAAACATCGGCCCCGCACTGCCTTTGCCGAATCCTTCAGCCATCAGTGCACCCCAATCCCGAGGAGACGAGCCACAGAGCCTAAATAGGCGAAACACGTCGTAAAGACAAAGAACATGATGCCCAGCCCGAGCTTTTGCTTATAGGTCCCGTACCAAAAGGCGTAAAATAAACAAATGATGGCGCCGACACGGGCCAAGGTGCCGTGAAACATCGCATTGAAAATCCCGATCCACATCGAACGATATTCATCTTCTGTCATGTACGTGAGCGGATCGAAGTATTCAAAGAGGGACACTGACAAAGAGAGTCCATGCGTCATCAACGAGAGATCCAGCATCACTGCCCCTCCTCACCTCTGAGAGACACCCTAATTACACCAGTCAACCCCGTCACTTCACAGAGACGGCGTCGCCGGAACCTGCAACACACCCCCGCTTCATACTTCCGGATCGCCCGAATGGCGTGATCCAATACCAGAGCATACTGATCACCCCCATCATCAGAACGACGCGGGTCCAAGCTTCTGAGAACATAAGATTGAAGGCTGTCATCCACAGAAACCGGAACTCATCTTCAGACAGATAGGTGAACGGATCGACCCACTGCACTACGGAGAGAATGGCTGCCAGGACTGATTCCATACGCTCCTCCCTCTCCTATCGAACCACCGCTTCAATTAATTTCAGATAGCCAGATTTGCGTGATTCGAAGTCCGACGGAGCGGTCTTAAAGGCCGATTCCACCAGCGGGAGACAGTACGAATTGACGACCTTCCCCGAGCGTAGCTTGAACGAGTATTTACGGCCGTAAAACCCTTCACCGATCGGGGTTGCTAAGATGTTCGCCGCCCCCAACACTTTTGCCAACCGACGCAGAATCTCTTCCTTATCGGAGGCGCGCAACAAATGAATATCCACAATCTTCTTATTCCGAGCAAGTTCACGCACCAGCCCATACAATGGGTTGGGCTGACAATACACCACGCCATCTATCGTCACCCCGACCCAATCATGTTTCCGTTCTCCGACCGTTTCCGTCCGATTCACCAGCGGGTCGATCAAGGCTAAGAAGTCCTCTACGACAAACCAGTCTTCCCAGCGTTTGATTTCCAGAGTTTTTGACACAAAGGCCACTTCTTCTTCGCGCGCCCGGCCATCTGCGACTTTCAACAGTGATGCGAATCCATCTTTCACATGCCGATGGTGGGCACCAATTACCTCACACACTTCATCCAGCCAAAAGACATCATGCCCTTCGAACGCCTCTTTGACTTTCACAATGCTGATAGACGGATGATCCCGCATCGAATAGATTCCCGACGCGCGAAAACTTGGAATCTTTCCTAGATCATGGCCCAGACAGGCCACCAACATCTTCGGAATCAACGGCTCCGGATCTTTATAGCAATCGAGCAGGACCGCCAAGCCATGCCGAGTCACCCGATGGGTATGATCTTTCAAAGTCACTTGCGCCAGCGTGTCGCGAATACTATAGAGATCAGAGGTCTCCTCATCTTGTGTTTTGGCCTCCAACACCACTGAGGGACAATCGCCAAACTCCTCGAGCAGATCGATCAACTTCACGATCGGCACTAAGACGTTTTGCGTCTGCAACATGCCTTGGTAGGGCATCACGTAATCGCGAATTAAAGACGATGACGGCACACGAGGACGAATCGCCAGCGGCGTCCCGGCCGGCTTCACAGGAGTCATCCCAGTCCCCGCGGCCGGCGCTGCCGGCGCTGGATTCTGAGGAGACCGCTCAGCCATCAAGGGGGCCGGTGGGGTAAGCGGCGTCAATGCTTCCACCATCGTCATTTCGACACCTGTCCCTACCCGCACCTTGCCTTCGGCATCACTTGGTCGAAAATCCTCATTGTGGCGAAGCCAAATCGGCGCAAGATCGGTCAACGAGATTTCCAACGGCGCCGGAGCGGGTAACGCATGCTGTCGAAAGTCAAAGAGCACTCTCCGCGCAAATCGAACGACCGGCGCACCTTGCAGCTGCGACCACAGTCGCGTCATCATTGCCAAACCTCAGGCAACGGCACTTCAGACACGTCTGACATCAGAAAGGTTTGCTCCACTGGCCGACCGAGCAAGGAGAAGACCACACAGCAGGACACCCCCTCAACAGCCTTCACTCGGCCGACTACCGAGACTGTGCCACAAGGCACCCGCACAAACATGCCGGGCGCAACACTGGAGGTAGCCGGTGCCGGGGCATTCAACGGATGGACCGGATCTGTCACACTTAACACCGCACGAACCCCACGCCAGGTCCGAACTTGTCCAACCACCTCCGGAGCTAACGCCGCAGAGAGATACCCCATGCCGACAGAGATGACCGTCTCCACCCCGCACGACCGTAACAAACGCGTAATCCGCCCTTCATAGCCGGATTGCACTTCGATCATATACGACGGATGAACCACGACAGCAGAAGCGCTCATTGGGGAATCTCCTTCAAAGCTTGATGTATCTTCCAGGGGTACTGAGGATTGTGTCCGTTGTAGCGTTCGATCGCCGTCCAGTTATAGCCATGCCGATCAATGGATTCCCGGAGGATTCGCGCGGAATATCGGAGATTGGTGCAGGCATCCAGCAGGGCAATCGGATGGATCTTGAACCGTTCCATATTGAGGGTGTTTACCTGTCCAAGCCCCACATCGAAGTTCACATTCTGCGTCCAGAGCCGGGTGACCAATTGCACTGCCTCAGGATATGACCGCACGGTCTGCGGATAGCCTTGGCCCTTCCGATTAATGTTGACCGAGAGGGGATTCCATCGACCGTTTTCGACTCGCACAATCGCTTTCAGCAATCGTGGATGCAGTCCATAACTTTGCGCGGCTTGATGAAGACAAGGACGGTACGGAAGCGAATAATCCGTTCGATTGGACGCGTCTCCAGCCCAGGCCATGTTCCCAGCTACAAGGACAGAGGCAACGATTCCTGACAAGACACACAGCTGCATGACATGCATCCCCTTGCCCTCATCTCATCAGCAGGTGGTCCCAGATAATGCGCAAGCCTGCGTCCGGACACGAGCGGCCACAGCCGATTGATCAAAACTCGAGGTCACTTGTGAGAAGAATTCCGACCAATCCATCGCCTGGAAATTCAACGAGGCAAACTCTGTGATCGTAAAGCCGTCACAGTTAGGTAAATCAGGCGTCCCAAAATTCATCCCCAGTTGTGGCTTCCCTTGTTGTTGCACCATCCGACCCAACATCGAGGTAAAGGTGCAGTAGGTATCTTCGGAACGTGTGCAAATCCCCAGGACCCGCTCGACACACTGACTCCCGACAAAAATCGTTTGTTTGGCTTTTTTATCATTGGCCAGCGACAGCTCTTCGGCATTGCACGAACCCAATAAGCGGTCAGGATCATTGGAACAACAGTCGATGAAGATCGTTCCGAGCTTCGAATAGTCACACCGCTTCGGCGTGCCAATAAAAATCCGCAGGGCATCCTTATCAAACCCCTCCTGCACTTCTTTGATCAACGCCATCATCGTGGCTGCCTGCTGAAAATTGGTGTTCGGTGGAGTCGACGTATCGGTACAATATGGCACTAGACTGCCCGGCGCACCGCACGAGGTACATTGCTGGACCACATTTTCTTGCGTGCAAATCGTCCCGGCTGGACAGGAGACCGTTACCGTGTAGGTGTCGCACCCTCCGGGTAGCGGAACCGAACAGACCGAGTTCGTTTCTTGACACCCGCCAGTCGACAAGAGGGGCGCGCAGGTATCTGCGACCGTCCCTTGATAGCCCCATTGTTCATCGCGATCCCAACAGGACAAAGCCGGCGCACCGGCGGGAGGTGGGATGGTCAGGACGACGCCAGTATCTGAGGTTAACGTCCTCGGAGCACTATCATTACAAATCGAGGTCTGTTGGACCCAACCCGACGTCCTAAATCCTGCACACCCGTCAGAGACAATATCCTGCCGGATCGTCCAGGCGGCAGACACCCCATCCACACGGCCCCAACCGGATTGATCCCCGCGTGCCACACAATTCAATACAAAATATGTCGTGCCGGACGGCACCGATCCAGACCATGACCCACAGCCCGTCCCTGACGTTTCAGCCACCGTCATACGCACCATCACTCCGCCTGACACAATGGTTTCGTTCGGACCTAATGACGGAGTCGGCACCGTAAAGACATACCCCCCATACCACCCCCAGACCCCGCCATGACCTCTCCCTACCCGCGCCTCGTAACGATCCCCGCCTAAGGGGTTCACATTTACATAGACATCGTTCGGCGTACTCCACCCAGACACACCAATCGGAAACGTCGTAGTGGTGTCCGTGTACGTCACTGTCCGTAACGTGGTCGCCACTGTCACTTTGCAGGGGGACATCGCGGATCCTGGACGGGTACACGTCGAGGTGGTTGCCGGTGCTTCAGCCCACGACACACAAACACGAATGTCCGTACAGGTTCGATCCGTGCCTGTCGGGGTCATCGTCGAGGCCACGGTATTCGCCGTCGTCACTGCAGCACTGGTGCTGAGATTCCACCCCGCTGCATCCACCGACATCTGCTGCACATTGCCCGCTTGCGGATCTGTGGCCAGCGCCCCGCTGCCGGCGGCATTCAACGCACCAACATCACCCGAATTGGAGTAGTAGCCCGATTGAGCAGCTCCGGCACAGTCAGCAGTGGTACATCCACCGGATCCTCCATATTGGGGAACAGAAGACTGTCGAGCATTGACATTCGCAGGGTCAAGAGCGCCAGTCGCTTGCATATTGCCACGGGCACAGCGAGCTTTTTCCAACGGCGCGACAATGCCACTACAATCCACCTGCGCTTCAGCGGACAGCCGCACAACTCCCCATATACTCAATCCCGCGAGAGCCCCAAGTAGGAGTGCCACGGGTCGATGATTTGCTAATGCCATCACACGCTCCTCCCCAACTGCAGACGACTAATTAGACTCACGGTTCTTAAGCCACGTTCGAACTGGGAATAACCTCCGCTGGAGGAGCACTGACGTTGCACCCAGCGTGTTGTGCGGCGACGACCTCGTGCAACTTACACACCGTCCCAACCAATGTCGCCTGCATCATGGACATCCCTTTCGACGATAAGGGAAGCACATTCATCGTAAATCCCATGATGCAATCCGGCGATCCATGAAGATCCGAATAATAGGTCTCATGAGACCGATCACTCATCTCCCGCATCGACGGCAAGATCAGATCCTCATACACAGAAGAGTTGTACGACCCGACATTCCCCCCCAAGAAGTCTTTAATCCGAGCAAAAATGTCGCGAAATACCCCCATTCCTTCTGTCCGATGAACAAACATCAATCCAAGAGCCTGGACCCGATACTCCTTGCCCTCGATCACAATCCGATCCCCATGCAAGGTGTACATCGAGAGATAGGGCTTCGGGATCGTTTTCATTGTGCAACATCCTTCTTTTCGGACACCGGGACCTGCTGTTGGGCCGTCTGGACCTTCTTCCGCCCTAATTTCTCGCTGATCCATTCCCCCCAGGTTTGCTTCACAGGAGTCACAGCTTTTAGGACATCTGCACTCTCAGCCTTTCGCAGCAACGGAGACGGCTCGTCTGGCGCCACATCACTACTTTTTGCAGGGACGGAGGGATCAGAAACCGCACTCGGAGTCGTGGGAGGACCCGAGAGTTTTTGCCCAGTGGACCCTGAGGCGTCTCCACGGTCTGCTCTTGATGCAAGCACATCACTCGTCTTGCCTGAAGCGGACACCCCTGTCGGAATCAAGCCCCCTGGGCTATCATTTTTCGCTTTGACACCAGGGTTCGTGGAGACAGGCGCATCTGGCTTCACAGTCGGGGCGACAGGCGCAGGAGAGGCCCCAGACACCGGCGCCACTCCTAACTTTTGATCAATGGACCGCTGCACGGCCCCTCTCTCTTTTCCCGACGGCTCCTTCACGTCTTTCTTCTCGTCTCTCTTTTCTGCAGGCTCCAAAAGCTTGGCCGTTTTGACGGGAGCCGGCTTCTTGAGGGCATCGAGCTTGATCGACAACCCATCCAGAACTTGCTTCGTCCCCTGTTGCTGTTCATTGATCGTCCGGAGGAATTGCAAACTCTCTGACGCTTCCGTATGCAATTTCGTCACATCACCACGAATCTGCTCCTGCTCTTTTGTCATCGAGGCCAAGGTAAACCGAATCGATTTCAGTTCTGACATGGCATGATTGACTAAGCCTTCCATCGTCGTCACACGGACCGATTGAGAACTGTAGGCTCGATTTAAGGCCTGCACATCGGCATGCAACCCATCACGCTCGATATCCTGTTCGGTCTTCACCGTCCTCAGATGATCGTTGATCTCCACTTGATCGTCATACGCCCATTTGGAGACACAGCCAGACAGACCAAGCCCCACAATCACCGCCACCACCAATCCACTCCTCACGCGCATACCGTCCTCCCTGTTGTTCAACGAACCATTCAGATAATTAGCGAGTTCCAACCTGACGCTGTTCCCGATCAACACTTGCCGGACGCACCGCCTGACCAGCCACAGGCTGAGCGGGACCTGCTGCTGCCGGACCTGACAAGACTGCCCCCCGGCGTCCCTTTTTCTTCGGAGACTGATAATCCATGCGTGTCGATTGACAAAGCTGCCCGACTGCCCAGTCCAGCCGCTCGACCAGCTCTAACGCATCTTTGAGCCGCCCATCGTTCTCGATCGTTTCTAAACTGACGAGCCGAAGCATCACGAGCACCTTGTCCATCCGAATCAAGGTCTCGACGACATGCTTCGCTTCATCCGTATTCGGCACAATCACATGGGCATCACGATGCCGAACCAGTTCCATCCGTTCCGCCGCGGAATTGCCGAGGATATCTGCCGTCAAAATGAAATCACCGCCAGACGCGCGAAGCCATGCGGTAGCCTGCTCTTGCCATGCCTTCAGCGGTTCCAGCGCACGCAAGACCTCAGAAACGGTCAGCGGCATCCCAACCAACCGTCGCAACTTCGCAACCGCTTTGTTCAGGGGGTACACCATCCGGATCATCAGACGGACTTCAGAGGAACGCGGCACAATGATTTGGCTGTTGTATTGCTGCAAGAGTTCGAGATTGCGAGCGCAGCGCTCTTCATAGGTCATGCGTTGACTTGCACCAGAACGAGGATCGTGTTTGACAGGTTGAGGAGCAGATTCGTTCGGCATAGAGGACACCTCCTGATACATGGACCCAAAATGGTTAGGGGGTGCCAATCACACGAATCGAATGGCCGGTGAGCCGGCTGGCCACCGCCACATTCATGCCATGCACCCCAACGAAACGACCGACCACAGAGGACGGCACACAGACCTCCACTTGCTTGATCGCGCGCGACAACGCCAGGCGCTCAATCGCATGCACCGGTGCCGGCTTCAACGACTCACGGACAAACTGCTCAATCATGTGGGAGTACTGAATCAGCGACGGCTGCAACCGGGAATACAGTCGAAAGTCTTTTAAGGCCGGCATACACAGCTTGACCGGGTCCTCCCCGGTCGGACTCGACACTGCAATTTTGACAAATCCGGCATGCCGGACAGTGGCGACCGCATCTACGATGATCCGGCCCTCAGCAATCAGCTGCGCAAAAACGGCATGACACACATGACGAAGAAAGAATCCGGACCGTTGCGAGAGAATCGGTAAGGGATTAGGATTCTGTCCGGTCGCAGCCGTAGGATCAGGCTCTTTGATAGCCGCATAGAACCGATCATGGACACGATACGGTCCATCCGCACAGGCGATGGGTAAGACCGCAAGTTTGTCAGTTCCCCCAATACAGGCCAGATAGCCATCCCGGTCCATACGGGCCTTCACGATCACTCCCAGCACAAAATGTCCGACCTTATCGAGCGACATGATTGCCTATTACGGGTCGAGCAACGGACGATCAGCAATCCGGTCTCAATTCCCGCCCTTTTCTCCTATCTGTAATAGCGCCGGACTATTTCGGCTTCGTTTTCGTTCGGGCATACCGATCGAGTTCTTCCTGCCACATGATCCGACACAAGCTGTACGGGACAAACACCACATCAACTCCCCGAGCCGGGACCAGGACTTTCACCATGTAGCGGCCTTGGTATTCGCCCGTCACCGTACTGACTTGCAGCCCCTTCTCACGCAACCCATTAACAAAGTCTTCCGGACCCTGCCACGGCTTCAGATCCCGTAGATCCCCATCGATCGACGTCACGGCAGAACACCCGCCTACCCCCCCAGCCACCATCCAATGATCGGGAACCTGCACACGCTCCCCAGCCAGCACCCACGACGATGACGCCACCAAGAGAAGCCCCATCAACCCAAGACAGGACACTCCCCTACCCACCCCACTCCACTGTCGACAATGTTGCGTCATAGAGTCCTCACGGCGACGGATCATTACAGAAGAGAGAAGGAAACCTTACGGAGATATGTCATAATGGAGGGTATTACGGTTCAGCGATCGGACGATCTGAATGGATGGGGCCTCACGAAAACATCAGCGACTCCTGACAGGAGTCGCATTCTGTGTACTGCTGACCGGCTGCAGCCCCACGTACTTTCTCCCCATGGAACTGGCCCCGTTCCATACAGCCCATCGCCACACCGCAGAAACCCCGTATGACGAGCCTCGACTGTTGGTCCAAACACACCCAGACGGACTCGGCTGGACCGTATCGGTCCGGCAGCCATGGAAACAGACCAAGACAGAGGAAGAAGAGGAGCTTTGGAATGGCTTTCAGTACCAGACAAGCCCGACCGTAAGTCGACAGATCCTCTTATCCCTCGCCACCCCGATCACCTGCCCGGGAAGTGTCCTCGCTCGTGTCATCGGATGGGGATGGCACCTATTCGGGGTCATGGATGGACCGGAACCAACCTGGAAACTCTTTTACGGCTATTGTGTGGTCCCACTCAGAGGGCTCGATCCGGCCACCGCGACATGGACTTCCCGCATACAAGAAACCACGTCGCAGCATACGTTTACCTCCGTCATGGAACGGACGCTCACAGACGGACGGATTCAACTGCAGTGGATCACGCCTACCTCAGACCCGGTCGCGATCGAATACCCCCTGACCGCAGACGGCCAAGACGTCGATATTCGGCTCCGTGATCTCGCCACCGTGATTCAACGTGATCGCATGATTTCCCATCTGAGAAAGGGTCAGATGCAGCTGGTGTATCTCTCCGATCACACCTCAGGTATATCGACTCCGCTCCCAGTCACAAGCCACACCCTAGATGTCGCCACCCGGAGCACGTTAGTTCGACGACCACAATCCGAGTGGCCGGCACACACTCGAATCCGGATAGTAAGCAGTCATGCTGACCTGACATCGCTCGCAGAACGCACAATAAGCCATCTCCATCTCCCTCTCGTACTCAGAGGGGCTGACCTCCACGCACTCACCCAGCTCCAACAACAAGAAGCGTCTCCCTTGTTCACCGACCAGTCGACACCCACGATCGGGCACTGGACTGGAGCGACCGTGTTACTGAGCCTCCAGAGCACGCCGCAAGATCGCACTCATCACTATGTACAGATCACGGCCATCGAGATAGAGACAGGACTACTCCTGGGCCATGTCACACTAGAACGCCCGAACACCATCACACCTGAGTTTGAAGGATTATTCAGAGGAGAGCTCGAAGGCCTGCTGACGATCCCAACACGACGCCAGGGAACTGTGATTGAGGAACGCCGATGAGACACTCTCTTATTCTGATCATCGCAATCGGAGTGAGCGTCACCGGCTGTCAGGCGTTATTGTCCGTAGACGTGAAACAGCCGGTCTTGATGATGCGCGATCGAGAGCGTCTTCCGAGTGAGGCTCCTACCGCGACATTAACGAGTGATCTCGGCGCCTCACACTGGACGGTCTCCGTACGCCAACCGTACCGAATCACCACAGAGACGCTGTCTGTCCAAGCAGAGGGTGTCCGCCGGTATCTCTGGTGGCCACTTGCACCACTCACCGGTCTCTTTCAATGTCCTGTCGGAGTCATCGGCGCCGGCCTATCCGATGCACAAGGATGGAAAACCATCAGGCAAATCGGCTGCATGCGTGTACTGGGTCTCGAACCACTCAAAAGTGTGGCGGAGCGACATCATCACATGATTCAACAGCGACGCGATGAGGACGAGATCGCCCCGGTTCCGGGAGTCGCGGTCACATTTGTGCCAAGCAATGCCGCGGAAAACACGCTCCGGACCATCACGAACCGGGACGGAACCGTCACCCTCGATTACAATAGACTCAATCGCCACGACAACAAACCCATAGGTGGGCGTATCACGGTGGAAGGCTACACCGGCCGATTGCTCTCAGAGCAGATTGTCCTCACTCTACCGAAACAGTCGCCCGACTCACGTCACGCTCAACGCTTTACCTTGAAGCCAGACGAAGCCGTTCTTGTACGAGTCGATCCGTTCAAGGATAACCAGGGTGCGCAGATCCCGAGTCTTCAATCACACGTCATCGCACGCCTACTTGAGAAAGGGGTGTGCGTCGTCGCCGGCGAAGAAGAACAGACAACACTGGTAGAGGAAGTAAGACTTCAAGCGCAACGAGCGTCAGACTCGACCGCCGTGACAATCGGAAGATTGCTACTCCCAACGATTATCATCCATGGCGTGATGACAGAGAGGGAGAGTGGAGGCGACCTCGACGTGAAGATCTATCAGACGAGAACTGGAGAACAGATCGTGTTACGGATGGATGGGACAACCCTAGACGACGAAGCCCTTCTTAACGTGATCGGTACAGGCACAACCAGGATATGCAGGTTGAATCAACGAGAACTTACTTTCCAAGCGGGACCGCTTCGATAACGCAATCGGCTTCGTATTCTCGATACATTCCATTTGAAATATAAGTATTGGGTGCAGTCCGAGGACCAGGAACCGGACCAAGTGCAATTATTGAGCGAATATTTATCAGGGCTATTCCCACAGCTGGGTCAGCCTTACAGGTATCAACAAGATCAGCTGAAAGAGGTCTCTTCCCCTCAGCTTTAATCATTTGATCAACGGACTGCCAACCACTTACCTGAACGCTCGTAGACTTTTTCACTTCATATCCTGGAATCTGAGATCCAATATAAGCTCCGAGCCATTCCTTCGAATGAGCCGACTTCGTCTCAGCATGAAGAGCAACAGGAGACACACTTATCAGTGTCAGACCCCACACAAAAACAATCACGGTATAGTCTCGAAGCCAACCCACTACAAACCTCTTATTCTTTACAATCATGATTCTGCAAATCTTCATTCAGCCCTCCATAGGGCCACTCAATAGTGAGAAAGTCATGCTCACTCATCCCCACCTCACTTGCATATCGAAACCCACCTTTGATTAATTCCCAGATGTGAATGAACCATGAGAGGATCATCGCCTACCTCGCTTTCCTGACGATGGTGGAATCCCTTTCTTCTTCATAAAAGCATCCACTTCTTCTTGCGCCCCATCAAAGATAGGCTTCAAGGATGGGTCAGTTGGAGCATTAGGATTATAGGGCGAAGCCCCCCCTCCACCGGTTATTTTATCACCAGATTGCCGAAAACGGGTAGCCCGAGTTGCTTCCATCGCTGTGGACCAACCCAGTCTCAGACCTTCAGCTGTAACAGCAGCCTCTTTCCAAGGTCCAGGTTGATCAGGATTAAAATGCTCCGCCATCCCGAGCGCCTCAAGAGACTGCTGCCCTTTTGCCACCATCGTAGAATTTTCAGTCACTCGAGTGTCTAGGACATAAGAATTATTTTCTCTTCGTGCAGTTCCTTTATCGCCATCACTCCAAATGACATTCCCAGCTTGATTGATCACATCCTGAATATGGAATCCTCCTTCAGATTCCGCCTCACGATGACTCACCTCTCGTACATTCGTCAACCGTCCCTTCTCAGGGTTATTGGGATCCGCCGACACATCACCAACTGTAAACACTGGCCCATTAGCGCCGGAATGATAGCCCATTTGCTTACCGGTCGAAAGATTGGTCCAATTCATACTCACAATACTTCCATCAGGCGCCATATCAATTGCACCTGAAACACGACTCGATCCCTTCCCGGTTAACGACGGCACATCAAACGTTCCAGAGAAGCTATTCTCATTGGAGCGATGTTGCGTCAAGACTTGAAATTCTCCAGTCCCATCACCACCTCTAGCAAGAGTCTGCGTCACTAAATTCCCACTACCATCAGATCTTCGACTGCTGAGTGTGCCATTCGTGTCACCAGAAACAACACGTCGCTGACCATCTTTATTCAAGTGTTGCGTTTCTCTCGTTCCATCTTTCCTTTGTACATTTTGAGTGGTGTCGATCGAATTGAACTTCTCGGTTCCAGCTCCCGCAGAAATCACATACCCAAAGCCTTCTCCTCCATAGAGAGGTTCAGCCTCTCCCGACGCAGCAGCTCCATCAAAATGACCAGAAACTTGCCCAATCTGCAATTCACTCATGGGATGCCTGGATGCTGAGACAGCCAGCGAACGTTCTCCAAATGCTGATTTATTTTCCGCAACCGTCGTATCGGGCGTCCGAACTAACTGTTCAGCAAATGTTGACCCCCGACTCGAGTCCAAATGTGCATGCCCACGGGAAGTAAAGTGAGTCTGCCCGATCGAAGCAAGTTGTCCTTTTCCGTTGTCTTGAAACGCCTGCCCTGTCCACTCTTCTTGATAGGTAAAGTCATTACCACCCGGATTCCCGGTCAATGTCAGACGATGCCCATCATCCTGAACGACCTGCTGCGTTGACCCCTCTGCCATATCGGAATAGGCAATCTTTCCATCTTTACCCTCAACATGGGCACGAAACTGATGCCCATGCTGGTCGGACACGAGTCCGGAATACGAAAATCCTCCCTGCCCATCACTCCCGCGCTCAACATAATCCCCGGATTCCAACGTCAGCCCGGCACTCGGCAGAAACATACGAGACCCGGACTTATGCGTATCCAAACGACTATGATACTGCGAGTCTGTTTCAGCCATTTCCCACATCTGATCTTCTTTATTCCACGACAGCTTCCCTTCGTGGATCCCCTGTTTCCCTCCATCATTAGTCACGGCATGACCACTGAACCCATTGACAGGATGCCCCTCTGCATCTAACTGCACCCCTGCAGCCGATATGACGGCACTATCAGACACATGACGATGTCCATTTTTGTCGGTAAACGCGACAGGCGAAGCCCCTGAGACACTCCCCACATGGGCGTCAGACCCCAACTGACTCGACACACTCATCCCATGATACGACCCCTGATCACTCACATTGTGGTTTGAGGATCCTCCCGTCACGTTCCGTACATAGTTATGCGACTCAGGAGATTCCCCACTGGTGTCAATATGTGTCGCGTAATGCTCTTGTCCATCTTGACCGCCGGACAATTCTCCAAACTGATGTTCCCACCCAGGATAGGGGTTCGAATCCGTCGGAGCAGCTTTGAAGAAGGTGTTTTGCTCACGAAATGCACGCGGAGCTCCCATGACATGTCCATCGGGAGAGACCGGTGCAGTGAAGACACTTCCATCAGTCTTCCAGATTTCAGATCCATCGCCTTGGGTCATCCGAGAATGCTGGACGCCATTCGCACTCCAACTTTCTTCTCGATACATTTGCGAGTGATCGTATTGATTCTCCATTTGTTCAACATGGTGTTGCACACCATTCTGATCTTCATACGCACCACGGGACCGGATCTCCGACCCTAAGACTTCCCGCTGCATCGACATCGTTTGCCCAGAGGTTTCATCATGCACATCTTGTCGCCAGACGCCGCTCAAGTAATGTCCATCCTTGTCCTGACTATAGTACCCATGCTGATCGGTATGCGTGATCGTCCCGGTTGTTCCAATCGTCGTATGGGCTCCATCTGCAAACGATAACTCCCGCGTCCCCGTTTGGTTCGTCGTCATCATGCCACTGGTGGATCTCAACACTTGCTCATGATGCTCATGGCCAGCCGCATCAAACGACATCACATCCTGATACTCCAAATGACGGCCGGGATCCGTAGCCTTAAATGTCCCATGCGCCAAGGCACTCCCTTCTTGGGAGGCCGCAGCTTGAAACCCTTGCCCTCCTTGACTCAACGAGGAGACCGCCGATCCCAATCCATAGGATAAGACCGCTGCCATGCTCGGAACACCCCACGCGATCTTGGACGCAAACGAATTCAATTGCGCCAGGACATCGTTAAAGTCTGAATAATTCGCGTACGTCAGCCCCACACCAGGATCGACCAGGGACGTAAGCTGTACCGTTCCGTACGCATACACGAGATAGTTGACGATCGCATACAGCGGCGCCCAAAGTAACAACCAGGCATACGCCGTCACCGTTGAACGGATCGTGGCAAACATCGACGGCGTAAACGCCATGACCAACGCAAAGGGCGTCAACAAGTACACCGCAGACTCTGACAGCGTCCTCAGCATTGGAAGAAACCGCGCATTCATCATCGAATCTGCGAGCGCCTGGTTTTTCAGGTCTTCACTCAGTTGGTTTCCCAACAACGCAATCGCACCCGCTGTATCATTTCCCTGTTGAAGAATCTTATATTGGACATCCCGCCAACGTTCATGAATCAAGACGTTATTGATCGCCGCTCGTGCAGCTTGCCCCGTACCTAAGAGACGGGTCATGGCGGTGGTCACCGGAAGTTCCTCATTCAACGCGACGTCCGGCACGCCAAAGGCCTGTCGGAGTTGCTTCATTGCCAAGTCGTAACCTGCATCACCTCCAGGAGCCATCGCTGCTGCAATATAGGTCGTATAGGCCGTCGTACATCCGACCGCAGGAACAAGGGCTCCTCCAACGTACACCGGCATCGTTTCAAGCGCGCCGATCACAGAGATTGCGGCTAACATATCTTGAGCATGAAAGACGGCAGTCGTCGTCAACCCACCACGCGCTATCTCTGGAATGACGCACGATTTGATGTATTCGGTCAAATTGCGTTGCAAATCTCCATCTGGCAACTGAACCCCCAATAACTTTTGAAAGTCGAAGAACCCCTTCCCAAACGATGCATTGATCACTTGGTATTCCGGAGGGACAGTCAACGCAAACGCAGTTTCTGCCAGCGTCAACAGCTGAAAACTCATTTCCGAAGCCACATAGGCCGGAAACGCCACAGCTAAAGGAATATTCCCGACGGTCCTGGTCGGAACACCAGGATTGACCAAATCCTGAATCGTCACGTTCGCCCGAATCTGGACCGTCACCGCAAACAGCAACATCGCTCCACACAAGAGCTGCCAGGGTACATGTCCACGGCCGATGACATATGCCAACCCGCCAATAAGTAAACCCATCATGGCCAGACGAATCAAACTTTCGTAGCCCGCTCCCACCATCAACGCAATACTGGTGAACACATCGAACAGCATATTGCCGTTCCCAAACGTGTAAATGAGCCATGTCATAGCCGCTTAACTCCTTCTCTCAAGACTAATTCGCTTGCCCTTGCCGTTGCTTACGCAGAGAGAGCGGTCGCTGCTTATTTACCGCCAGGACCTTGGCGGTATACTCCATTCCTGTCGTAATCGAAGTCAGCCGACTATGCATATATTGCTGAGAGAATTTGATTTTGTCCGTCGCGCGTACGCGGAACTCACGAATATCTCCGATAAACTTCGGACGATCCTGACCGATTTGATCGACGTGCTTTAACGCTTCGTTATAGGCCCATTCCATCCACACGTAGGCCATTTCCACACCTAACATCTCTGAGAGATCATCGCGCATCACCTGCGCGAGTGCCGGCGTATCCGCGTAATCCAACAGCAATCGATAAAATGGAATCGGGCTCCGATTAATCAAATCTTGTTCTTCAGGAGACAACGCCAATTTGGTCACCTGGACCTTCTGAACAATTGCGTCATAAATCAATTCAGCTCGAGTCCGGAATCCCTGATACGTTCCATCATTCACTTCGGTTAGAACTAAACAGTCCGTCGTATCGTTACATTGGTAGATATGAATGGTATCAATTCCAACACGAGGCTCGACCAGATCTGACAAGTTCAATAACGGAGGATAGTAACTCGGAATTCCACTATCCCCCACCACAACGGTTCCGATGAGACTCATAATCATCCGAGCATCATCCGCCGCCCACCCGGAATTCACGAGTGATCGAAAGACCAAATTCCCCCGCATCTCATTAGGCGTCCCCGCCGTCGACGCGACTGCATCAGCAGGTGTTCGATCTGCATTATTGAGCAACGAATCCATCTTGTTGACGACTGCTCCACCGGCTTCCTGCACATTTGACCACGCATCGGCAACAGAGTTTGCGACATTCTCCATCGCATTCGGCTTTCCTTGCGTCAGCTTTGCCAGTTCCTGTCCCATTTGGCAGGGCCCAAGCCGCGTTGCCGTATTGATCGCGCGCGCCGCCGCTTCTAATTTCGAGATAATATTCTCACACGGCTGACACAGCTCCATCAGAGCCAACTGGAACGCAAATCCTAAGACCCCAGAGGTCCCCAACTGCTGAAGGAGATCAGTAAAACGGGACAGGGAGGGAAATGAAATCGACCCCAGATAAAAATCCACCCCTTGGCAGCCAGCTCGAAACCGAGGCGGCGCAAAATTAATCAGGTCGAACCCCTGATTGGGAAAACGCATCGAAATACTGCCACCAACCAATGAGCCTCCAGCCTGACTTTGATAGGCCCCAGGACGAGTCGCCGTCGCCAGACCCCATCCATTGAACATATTTTGCAGAGAGGTATTGATATCCGCCGACGCCGGCATCGGCAACCAGAGGACTACCGCCAATACGAGTCCTGTCGTGATCCTCCTCCACATAATCTCGTCCTCCCGCTAGGATTTCATCGTTCGTTTTTTTAATTGATACCGCTGTTGCAAGATTTTAATCAGCCGATCGTGCAATTCCTGTACGGTCAAAATGCCAGCCCCGACTGGAACCAAAAACTGCTCATCCGGAATGGCGACAAAGATCGTCGGGACTTTCGTGACCCCCACCTGATCCCCCATCCCGTTATCCACCACTGAATCAGGCCATTCCGGGAGAGCATATCCATCCTTCGTCACGCCTTTGACACTCAACCCGTAGGTATCACTAAACAGTCGGAGTAACTGGGATTGTTTCTGGCAGTACTGACAGGTACTCGTATAAAAGAAGAACAACCCCACCTTCTCTTTCATTGACGTCAAATACGCATCTTCCTCAGACTTTTTCTGCTCAGCATAAATCTCATGCCCAACCGCAGACACAGGATTTGAGGAAGTAAAATCTAATTCGGGATGGGTATACATCACCACCGCCCAGGTATCCGTGAACCGTTGCGACCGGTTGAACGTCTCTTTATGGACTTTCAGGTAACTCACGAGCGTCTCTTCACTCTGGACATCAAGCGCCGCTTCCTTTTTGGCCGTGAGCAGAATTTTGAGCCAGGCAGCCGGAAGATTCGGCAGATCGATCTTGTCCACGGGAAGCTTTTTCAGGGCTTCCTTCAGTGCGACCTGATCTTTGTATTGTTCCGGTTGAAGCGGGATCGCAGGAGATGGGGCTAACTGCTGAGGCTGAGGCGTGGGCCCTTCCAAGAGAGGATCCTGATAATAGTAGTACCCTTTCCAGGTTTCTACGGAGTCCGGCGCCCGTTGGAATTTGTCATCAAAGCCCGCGCCGGCTGGTGAGGATAGACTCAGGACAATGGACACAATGAGAGGCCGAGTCATCCATTGACTCGACCTCCTGGAACAGAACCACGCTGAAACACTGTCTCCGATCAAGCTGAGGATTGTCATAGCCCCTCCCAATATCCCTCTGTCCGCTTGTCAGAGTATTACGCAAGACAACAGCGTTGGAGTTTCCAAATGAGAAAGACAAAGTCATCTCCATCAACCGGATACGTTTTGGCGAGTCCCCAGCGTAGCTGGGTACGTCCTAACGGGGAACAACAGGGACCACCAAGTTCCGCTGTACTCGCAATAGGGTATATTAATTGGAATTTGTACTGGCTCTTGACAATGAGAAACGTTGGGGCATCGCTACAGAGGGCTGAACCATCCGCCGCCCAATAGAGCTCTGCCCCTACCCGGGCAAGTTTAGCCAGAATCCGGGTCAGAACGAGCGCTGCCGGCTTGACCTGACCCGAATACGACCCAGAGGTATACCCGGACGGCGGATAAATATTTCCGAAGGACCCCGCACACCAAAACAACGGATCGAGGGGGAAACTGACCGCGGACATGACCGAATCAATGGAACAGGCAGCTGTCGCCAGTGGGTTCGCAAATAACACCCCTTCTGGGAACAACAACAATGACAAGGGATCATCAGCCCACCCCGGATCCAATTCAGACATATAGGCGATATCGATCACACTCGCAGCACTACTCCCCGTACAGAGAAATTCAAATCCGGTCCCCAACAGCGCCCAGAGTGGAAAGATAATGAAATGCACATGATAGTACGAGAATTTCAGTGCCGGATCGTCTTGAGCGACATCGACCATTCCTCGATTGATAAAGTTCGGATCAACGCCAAGCGTCATTCCAAAACTCGGGAAACACAACGGTGTTCTGACCACTTCAATTAAATGGCTGGGAATAAAGACACCCAAGGGTAAGCCAGGTATGCACAGATAGGGGGTGAAACAGATACATCCACAGAGCTGCGGTGGATATACTGCAGAATTCCCAGGACCAAGAGCTGGGGCCACACCATCTTCACCCATGTTGAAGACAGTCGTTCCGACTAAACTCATCGGAAACATGCACTCCCAACAGGTCTTGGAAAAGGTCTCCTCAAAGATATTGGTCACCGGGCAGTAGGCATCGGCCTCGGATGGAATCATCAATAGGCCGACACCCAGGGCAACGAACAGCAGCACACCGCATATCCATCGTCTGGAATCAGAACCCAAGAGACCAGCGAGGCCCCTCATAACCGCACCTCTTCCACTTTCATCACCGGCCCATTCTGCGTCACCACACTGGGCACATGTTGAAGTTTGAAACGGTCGATAATTTCAGGTTGCAACCAATACACTCGATCCTTCACGGCTCTTGCGACAGATTCGAAATCCCCATCTGAGAGCAAGACCTTGACTGCATCGATCCCGTATTGGCGCACTTGCTCTTGCGCAAAGGCCACTTGCCTCGCATCCCGACCGTCGATCACGACGAGACGATGTCGGTAGGAGACATACAACAACGGATTTACTTGCGTTCCAGCTTTCACGACAATCGCACTCCCGTCATGATTCGGAATGTCGTTGTCTATACGTTGCGTGAGGTCAACGGAAAAGGTGCGCGACTCGGTCACCGGAGGAAGAGTCAATCCCGGTCCAGCCTTTAGGCGATCTTTCACCTTCGTTTCCAATTCACGTTTCATCGGCGACATATTCGTTTGGCGTATCCGTTCCTTAAAGACCTCTTCAAGATCCCGTTCCCAGATCGGATACTTCGTCAAATCAGACGGAACCTTCTGAAGACCCACCACCGCCGGCATCACTGGACGGGCCGTCGTAATAGGTCCACCCATTTCCCAGCTCCGAGCTTTGCCGTCCGCCCAGTCACTCAATGGAGCTACATCGGAATTGGCCCGCCGCAAATGATTCAGCAGCTGCCTCAATGAGGCTGATCCTTCAATAATCAACGCATGCTGATCCTTTGCAATCGCCAACGCCGGGACTGCCGTGATCCCAAACTGCCGAAAGATCACCGGATCCAGCACTACATGCGGAGCTTCCTTATTCAAATCCACCGCCACAGCCTTGATCCGGGCAATCGTCTTGGGCATGTCGTCATTGATCAACCCTCGAAAGACCACCGTCGCACCAAGATAAAAGGCTTCGCGGAATGTCGTCTTCAGCTCCTGTTCAGGAATCGACCAGGACACGAAATAGAACAACCCTTCTCGGCGTTTAATCCCAACCGGTTGCGTAATCGCACCAGACTGTTCGACTTTTTGACCAGCAAGGCGCTGCCGACGCAACTGCTCCGCATAGCGCTTAATAGTTTGGGCCGACTCTACCGCTGTCGATGGAGTACCACTGTCAGCCGCACGTCCCTCCCCATGTATGAGCAATACACTTCCCAACAGCAGGAGCCCAAGACCTGATCCGTACCATTGCATACTCGTCATGCTTATCCTTTCAATGAAACGGGTGAGACTGGGAAGGCTGAACGAGACGGGGTCTGACCAGCGACCGCCCAATGACTATCGGGAGCGGGCAGGATCGAAGACACCTGATCGCGCATGATCACCTTGAAGGAGAACCACAATAGGAGAGAGAGGAGGGCAGCCTGGATGAATTGGAGCAACAACCGTTGTTTTGCGGGAACGGACTCATCAAACACACTAGGCCGCAGCATTAAAAGATTGGCCATACCACTCCCTTGATATCTTCCGAGCCAACATAGCCAATCACTCGGCTGTCGAAGGAACGAGGATGCGGCAAGCCTAGGTAATACTGCCCTTCCGGAATCGGAGAAACGAACTGGGCAGGTTCCACCGGCTGCTTCAAGAAATCTCGCTCAACAACAGTCGCCACGGCTCGCCCGTGAACAGTTACACTGCGCCCTTCCACGACAACCTCATCGCCAGCCACACCATAGGCCTCTTTTAACCATAAGCGTCCAACACGGGCATACGGACGTTGATACCCCGACGGATGAACTCGGTCGGCGTAGACTTGCGTCATTTCAAACGCCACGAGATCGCCGCGCTGCGGTATCACCCCTTTCCGCAAGAGAAAGAACGAGTACTGGGGAAGGCTTTCATCATCGCGCACATAGATCCCATACCAAGGACTAATCGCAACCAACCCTCCCACGATCACAGCCAGACCGATCGCCACCCACTTGAAGACCGGGAATCTCTCTGGGAGATGAAGAAGCGTCTGCAGCGTTCCACGCATATCGGAATTTTGAACCGTCCTATCCACAGCCCCCTCCTACGCGACTGATTTCAAGCCCTTCTTCAATGCCTGGTTCTTCTCATCCTCAACAATCTTCGCAATGGCTTCTTCCGTGGTCATTCCGGATGACTTCAGGACCTCAATCTTCTTAAGCTCCACAGCATTCGTGGAATAGGTCAACTGCGTCTCACGCGGAACAGACAGCCGACCAATCCCGCGACCGGTCGGCCCCAAAAACATCATTTCGGAATACCCGTCGCCTCGATGAACGCTTTGCAACAAATCAAATTCGTACTCGCTCAAGATCAAGCGCTGATTTTTTTTGAGACTCATCAGACTTTCCGCCTTTTGCTGCAGCAGAATGACAAAGTCTGAATTTTCCATCAGGGCTTTCCCGGTCGACCCCATCACATCGTAGAAATCGTTCACGCCCTGCGTAATCGGCAGCGTCGACCCGTTGTACTTTCGGACCCGCCGGACGGCCTTATTAAAGAAGGCCGAGACGTTACTCACTTGATCCCCTTCCTGCTTAAGCAGGTCCCACGCCTCATCGATACCTAGGATTTTGCGCTGGCCCCGATCGCCCATGTACATCGCCGACTGAATGTTCATCACCAATTGCAGAAGGATCACTGAGCGCAATTCGGGTAATTGGTCCAATCCGTCTAATTCCAACACCACAAACGTTTCATTGAAATTGACGTTGTTTTTCCCATTAAACATCTCCCCGAAATTGCCCCCCTTACAGTAAGGCTGCAGCATGTTTGCCAGATCCAATGTGCGGCCGTGCTGATCCTTCATCTCCTTCAGCACTTCCATGACATCAGTCGGGGTCGCTTTCGTGAGATCCCCCTTGTTCATGACATGAATAATGGCTTCTTGGACCCGGGAGGATTGCCAATCCGACAGAGCTTTACTCGGAGAGATCATCTGACCAATAAGATCCTTGACCATGCTGATTCGCTCTTGACGCTCGTCTTTGACCTCCGAATCGGTCCTACCTGCCACCGGGACATCCAACAGCGACATCGGATTCAGGCAAAATTGAGTGCGGTTTTTCGCAAACTGCACGAATTGCCCTTTCAAATGCTCACAGAGCTTTTCATAGGACTTTCCCGCGTCAATCATCCAGACGCGTCCTTGCGTCCCTAGATACGCGCGAATCATTTCATTGGCCCAAAAGGATTTCCCGGCACCCGACTTGGCAGCAACGCAGCAGTTAAAGTTTCCGGTGGGATTCGCGAATAAATCGAACCCCATGATTTGCCCACAGCGAGACGTGAAGATCATCAAAGGCGCACCGAGGCCCTTCCAATCTCCTACCACCGGCGCGATCTCTCCCGGCACCGATGTTGGGACGGTTTTTAAGCGCCGCAGCTTATCCCGGAGCAACTGCACATCAGGGGGCAGCGCCATCGGAAGACTGAACATAAATAAGGGAAACCCAATAAAGGTGTCCTCTTGGAGCATCCATTCTTGGCTCCGATAGAGCGACTGCACCGATTGACTATGTTGTTCCAGCGTACTGGCGTCTTCCCCATACAACACCACTTGGTAGTACATCCCGATGGGCTGACTCCCCTCAGAGATTGCATCCACCATCAGGTCAAAGCCCTTTTTCTTTTTCCCGATAATCGGAATCAGCTTGATAATTCCGCTTGCCACGGCTTGATTCGTAACCAGGGTATGATTGCGCGTAATCTCAGCCCCGATCTTAATTGTGTTGTACCGAACCACATTCAATGTGATCCAATAAGGGCAGGTAATTTGATCTTGGAGCCTGGTCAAACTGCCGATCAAGTCCCGATTGCGACTTCCATTCCATTCCTCAGGAAATTGCTGCACCGTCAGACTTTTCGCAAACCAATTATCGAGATAGATCGCCGTCGGAGATAACTGACACTTCGTATCCAGCCGTACCGCTTGCAACTTGAGGAGTTGCTGTTTGTCATAGGTGACCGGGCGATCTGCCCAACGATGCCCAGGATTCAGCAATTGATGCAGTAAACACAGCAGCTCATAGGCCCCGACACGGCGCGGATAGAACCCACAACTTTCCAGGAGCTTTTCGATTCCATTCAATTTCTCCCAGATCATCTCGAGCTTCATTCCATCGGGCAGTTCGCCCTCCAAAGGAATCGTCACACTGACATACACATTACAATCACGAGGGCGAACGCCGGTCGAAGCGATGAGACGAGTATCGCGGGCACGCAGATAATAGTCTTCGAAGCGCTGCGCATCCCGATAAGTAGTCGATCCATGACCGGCGTTATTCCGCAAAGCCACATAATGTTCCAATGCCGGTTCAATGACCGGCGAGCCATGATGATGAATCTGGATCGTTGAGCCCTGAGGAAGATCCATCGCATACAAGCCGCCTAAACCTTTCACCGCGGCATCGGACAAACCAGTTAACGGTGGCATCATCCACACCGCCCCCACACGCCCGTCGATCATCCGATACACACCACGTTCATCGTCATAAGCCCCATACATGAGGTAATCGCTCATAGGGAAGCGGCTTAACGCCGCTTTCATAAATGTGTACGGAATCGCCATGTCAGTCTTGTGTCCTTTTCATCACCTGAACCACACCAGATTGCCCGTGCGTCATTGACATCGCACGAGTCGGATTGACTCTACTGAAACATTTTCTCCCGCTGTTCCTGCATCCGCTCTTGGAGTTGTTCCCGTGCTGTCTCTTGATCCGCCCCGCCAGGAACCGCACCATAGGGAGAGGGCGCCATCCCGGAACCAGGAACCGTCGGCATCTGCTGTTGAAGCTGACGAAGAATGGCAGAAGGATCAGAGGATGCCGCAGATGGAGGAGGAGTATTCGGTACAGGAGCTGCCGTGGAATGCGGCGCCGCGAGCATCGGCATCCCGCCATTCGGCGCCGGCTTCCCTCCGGTCTGTTCGAACATCGGACGCGAGAGCTGCGGGGTAAAGACCGTAGAGCCGGTCTTCTCCAAATTCCGAGGTTTTCGCCCATATACCCAATCCGCTTGCTGCACGATCGCATAGACCAATGAGGATTCATGCAAATAGTTCTTCGCATCACGCCATGGAGCAATCCACACTTGAAGCACCTGAGACTGGGTGATATTGGGTTGTCCCAATTGATATTCCGTCTGTCCGGCAATCGCCGCCACCCGGTCCGCTGCAGACGACGATGACGAAGGAGTGCTTCCACTCGATGACGGATCGCCATCCTCAGATCGCATCTTTGTCAATTGTTCATGCCGACGTTCATACACTTGCGTCGTAGGCAAACAGGAGCCGTTCTCGGGATAGCCCTTGCAGGCAAAGTCTGATTTATAGTGACCACAGGCCGACATAAAGAGGGAAAACACTCCCATGCAGGCCATGGCGATACGTGAAGGCTGTTTCTTATCCATGTGCTACACCTCTGATCCCGTTCTAGAATGAATCTTACTGACCGCTCTGTTGCGCCACAGCGGGAGGCATCCCTAACAAACGCATGATTTCAGTCGCTGGCTTGCCACCGGCGAGCGTGCGGCCATCCGGAAACACCAAATAGGGCGTCGGTCCGCCTCCAAGCTTTTTAGCCAACACTAAATTCCCATCAGAAGGAGAGTCACAGAGCTGTGCAGGAGCCGGTACCGGCTGGCCGGACATCGCTAGATCCAACGCGGCAGCCCGATCAGTCGCACACCAAATGTACTGAGACTTCACGGTTGCACCCTTGTGTATCCGCTCAACAGGATGGAGAAACACAGCCACCGTCACCCCTGCAGCCACCAGCTTCTTGACTTCCGCATGAAACTCACGACAGTACGGACAGTCAGGATCATCGAACAAATACACAATATGCGCGGGGGAGGCACTTTCAGTGGATGTCGGTCGATACACCACTGCATTCTCAAGAGAGACATTGGCCACGATGTTGCGTCGGTGCTCAAAGACAAAATCTTGGGTCAGGTTTTTCTGTGTCTGGGTATCAAACAGTGCCGCTTGCACCATGAGATATCGCCCAGTCTTATCCACAAAATAGACCCGGTCTTCATTATTCATCGTGAACATGTACAGGCCAGGCATCGGAGCTGGCTGTACGTTTTGAAGAGATACTCCAGGAAACGCTTTCTGAATGGCATCCTCCACAATCTTCACGTCGGGATCGACGAGCGACGGATGCGCCAACGACACGCCCGACCACAGACCAGCAGTTCCGACCAGCACGCTGAACACCACACCGATCAGGTTCCGCCTCATCGTCCACTTGCTCATTTCCCCCTCCTTCACTGGTGACCCCCGTTCATGTGCACAACTATTACGGACAGACGTTACAGTGGAGATTCGGCCAGCGTTCGGCCTTCCGTGATGATCAACGTCCCTTGCCGACCCGCATCAATCTCGATAATCGGATAGATTTCTTTCGCTAACTGAGTGTAATGACGAGCCAACACTTGCGCCGCCCCGCCCATCCCACCGGCAAGCCCGGCCAAACCGATATTGGACGGATCAGGAAACTGCAGTGCCGTCTGAGCATTCGGCGCAACAAACAGCCCTTGTTGAAAGGGCATGAAGATTTGGGAGACCCCTTTGACAAATCCCGCCATCAGCGCTTTCGCTAAAATCGCCCCTTCCCGCTGAACCACCGGGCCTCGCAACCCAATCTTGCCGTCCTCTCCCGTCAGAACTCCGCGGATCTGAATATCAGTGGCGGTTTGCTCATCCGTTTTCACACAGGAGAGACCTAACGCGCGGATTTTCGCGCGTTCTTCAGAAAGGTCGCCTACCCCCTCCCCTAAGATGAAACACTCCCGCATATCCATCTGCACTTTGTTCGGCAGCACCGACATATCCTCGACAAACATCAACACCGGGTGTGGCTCTCCACCCATTGCCGTACTTTTCCCTGGCGCATCCAGACCGGTCAGTAATTTCACCGGGACCATCGTTCCAGTCGGAATCACATACTTCGGAAGAGTTGACGGCCCTTGCAACGGCTGTACATCGGGCGAGAACACTCGGATACGGTTTTGTTGCATCATCGGAGGCTGAATAAACTGCGACGATGCCCCATTCACGCCCATCGGGCGAGTCTGAGCACCAGTAGGCGGAGGAAATGCAGGACTTGGACGAGCCGAACTGGTCGGCACGACTTGCGGCCCACCAGGCAACGGAGGCAAAGCCGCGGCCGGAGGGAATATTGATGCACGAGCCGCCCCTTGCGCTGAGGGAGCTAATCCTCCCAAGCGATTTTGGGGAGAAGGCGCTGATTGCGCTTTGATCAGATTCTTAATTTCCTCATCTTTCCGACGCATCTCCTCCTTGAAGTCTTTCATTTGCTGCTCAAGGAGCTGCTGGCGTTCCTCCCCTTTCTTGACCCGACCAGCCGCCTCTCCGATCCAGGCCTCTTTATCTGCTCGCGGATTCAGCGTTCCAGGCTTACTCGCTGGCTTGCCGCTAATCCCCAACGGTTCCGGAGTCGGATCAGCCCGAAGAGACTGCAGCGCAAAAGTCCCCCCCACCAACACAACCGCTACCACCGCAAAGATCTTCGCCCGATCGGCGGCACCTTTCTGCTGACCGAATGGGTTTTTTTCGGTTTGCGCGGCGCCGAGCAGCTTTTCTCCAAGCCCACCTTGTCCAGGATTCATCTTAGTTGCTCCTCCACGGCTCAGGATCAGGCGATGTCACTTTGCGTTGATCTGGCGCAACCGGCTTCGAATAGGTCACGATGTAAATAACGGCATCTTCCGTCGGCTTAATGACATGACGATTCAACGCAATACTTAGTTCATTGCCGGTAAAGAATTCTGTTTGCCGAATACTTTGCGTTTTCTCTGACTTGTTAAAGACGTGATAACGCGTAACGGTATAGACCTGACAGCGATAATCAACCCCCTCCCAAATCTCCAGTTCAAGCCATTTCGGGAACGACTTCTTGGGGATATCCCGCGCGACACAGGATTTTGGTAAGGTGCCTTGCACCGCCTGTTTCAAGAGTTCCACATTCGTATCGACATACCCTTCCAGGCGTTTCAGCGGATCTGACTCTGGCTTTCCTCCACCGGTTGGAACACGCGAATCCTGCACGACAATCACTTCCGCCGGGATCGGACCGGGGGTCAACTGAAACATGTAGGACTGATGATCCGTCATCACTGCAAGATCTGCAGGAACAACCGACCCTTTCGGATCAATGGCAATAGTTTTCCCATTAGCCCGAATCTCCAAGGTCGGACTCACCGTAATCAAGCCGTTCTGCACCACAGGGGACGGCAGTTTAATCATGGTGAGCTGTGAGGAGGAGATCTGGACCGCAATTGGCGTATCGTCAACGACCAGCACCTCTTGTTTGGCCCAGGCGACCGGCATTCCCTGAAGAGCCAAGATGATCGTCGCTACACCCCACAGTACGCCTTGCTTCAATCGTGTCATCACGTCCTCATCTCCTCACAAAAGTGAATCCGCTACTTAGTTCACCATCGCAGCCGGTGCCCCGCCTTGGTCCTCGGGAGTGCCAGCATCCATCGCGACCACCATGGGCTTAAAATCCTGCATCTTGATCTTGATCCGGTAGAACCGCTTATCGTTGTCCTTCACCAGTGTCCCCGCGATGTACCGCCGTTCAATGCCGATCAGTGTTACGGTATCTTTGACGACTTGCACTTGCGTCGGGAAAAATGATCGAGACAATTGACGCTCCGTAATGTAGAGCTTGTCCGCATTCAGCCGCTCTTGAATCCCACCTGCCGCATCCGGATGCACAAACCCCATAAAGGTTCGAAAGCTTAAGTCAACGGATTCCGGATGCACATTGGAGAGATATCCAATGATCGGCATTGCAATCTTCGTCATATACTCAGGCGACGCCGTATTGCCGGCAGCCCACATTTCCCGATCGACTTCCGGCGGCACCATCACCACCACAGTACCCCCACGAAACAGCCCATTGGCCAGCAGCGCCAACGCCAACACACCGGACAAACCGGCAAACACAACGGTTTTAATGCGAGCGTCTGCGAGTTGATCGGCAAAGACTTTCCATTCCATACCCCACACTCCTTCTAAGATCAGTTATTCCAGGAACTCTCGCAGATCGCCCGGGGGAACAGCGCGAAATTGAAACGAGGGGATGCTGAGCCAATAAAACCAATGAAAGATGTATCCATCGCTCTTACCGTTCTTCAGCTTCGTAATGAAATACGTCGCGACAAATCCACCGAGGAGAAAGTAGGTCAATTGACGAGTGAGAATACCGACGAAGAGCGACATGATGAGGACAATGACTTCATCCAACTCCCACCACAGGATCTGTGGCTGCGTATCAATGTATCGGGGGATCCTGACCATACGGGCTCTCCTTCACACAGAACAGCGATCGCTGCATCCTGAAACGAACGGGGACGGGACTGACGTCCCGCCCCCTCGTCTGATTACATCAATCCCGTGGTGATGGTGGGGATGATGTTCGGCAGGTAGAACGCACCCATGGCCACGCCGACGCCGGCGCCCAGGCCGATCCAGTTCCCACGGATGGCCGATCCGACACCCATGAGTGCCGCAAACAAGGCCATCAACGTACCAAGGGAGCCCTGCAACCAGCCCGTCACCGTCGTGACCAGCGGAGTGAAGGTGGCATCGGCACCGGCAAACGCAGACGCAGAACCCATGAGCAACACGGCCACCGCGAGAACAACTGCCTTACGTGAGTTACGCATGACAAACCTCCTCATTGAGCTTGGATAAAAGAACCGTTAATGTTTGTTGCCATTGGTCATCCCAAACTAAATGTGAATCGGTCCGTCATTAACGCGCCACGGGTACCCCTCCTGGTAAATCGTGTTGCACCGCTGCCGGAATCGGAGCTCCGCCCGGTGGCACAGGGCGACGGTCTCCACCACGGTCAGCACAGGCCGTCTGAAAGATTCCCACCACTTGCACATGTCCTTCTGCCCCATAGTGCGAGGCCTCTTTCACACCAACACGCTCTAATTGGGTAATCGTTGGACGATTCGTGACAAGCGCCTCCGTCACTGCTTTGACTCGCTGGACACGAGCACGCATCAAGCCCAACGTCTTTTTCTGCTCACCGGATCCTGCCAACGCGCCAATGACCGTCACTCCCGTCGGAGACTCGGCCAGCAACGCCGTCAAGACCGCCTTCCCTTCCGCAGTAAGCTCATCTTTCTCTTTGACAAATCCCACGTCGATCGGTTTCGCTAACAATGTGGTTTTACACAAATCCGGCACACGTGCCGACACTGGTTTAGGCGAGATGATAGTTGTTTCGAGTAACCCGCCGTTCTTTACAGTGCCAGAGGGGAGTGAAGGCCGAGGGATGACAGCCGGAATCTGTTCGGGGAGACGAAATCCATCCGGCGACAGCACAGTACGAGGCGTACAGAGATCACGATGACCAAAGATCCATTGCATGGCTGGCTCAACCTGCACCACTCCACCATCCACCTGCGTTGGTTCTTGGCAAAACAACAATCCCGTTACCGCTAATACCAGTGTGACCATCTGCCCCCTCGCTACCCCAAACTGTTAGAAGCTACCGGTTCCGATCTCCGGTTACTTGCTGACAACCGCCGACGTATTTATCGGCTTCACCCGCTGCCGCCGGCGAACCAGGCGAGCCACTAGTTCCATGAGGAACCCTGAGCCGACAGCCAGACCCATCCCAGCCAGGCAATGCCATAAATTGAATTCCACCGGTCCGCCCATCATGTGCTCCTCCCTCATCGCAACGTGGTCTACTGTTGCCTGAGTATTACGGGGGACGGATCGGACGAAGTGAGGGGAAGAGACTTACAGCGTAATGCGGGTCATCGCTCGACGGAAGAGGCCGGAATATCGAAGGGGAGCTTCACTAGCTTGCGCGGCAATCCTGTAGGCATGAGCAGAACCCATCAAGACCAATTGCTGTTCCGCCCGCGTCATCGCTCCGTACACCAGATCGCGGCACAGGATGCGCGCTTCACTGGTGTGCAGAATCAGGATAACACACGGGAATTGCGACCATTGCGCCTTCGCAATCGGCAAGCAATAGGCTAATTCTAAGCGGGATAACTGGGAGGCCACAAATGGAACCACCCGATGCTCAAAACTGACGTACAGATACCCTTCATCCACTTCACACACACGACCAATATCGCCATCACAAAGCTCTCGGACATAATCATCCCCCAGATGAATGACTCGATCCCCCAAACGAAACGGGCCGAGGCTGCGACAGGGCAACGGATACGCCGCGGCTTGCAACACCCGGTTCACCGACTCAGATCCCAGCGGTCCTCCTCGAAACGGGACCAATACCTGACACCCGGCACGAGAGACGACTCCCATGGCCACCAGTTCGTCGATCACCGTTAACAGCTGGGCCATAATTTCAGCCGGATCATCCCCCAAGCGCCAATGATGATTTTCCCCCCAATCCTCCGTGATCTCCGGCAATCGGCCGACGCTGATCTGATGTGCCAATCGCACGATCGAAGACTGCGCCGCCTGTCGATCGACTTCATCTAACCTGGTAATCGGACACAATCCAGATTGAATGAGATCCCGTAAGACATCGCCTGGTCCACACGGCATCCTAAGCCGGTCATCACCGGCGAGCATTACCCCTGTCCGTTCCGGATCGACAGCATGAAAGAAACTTTCCGCGTCCTCAACACCCAAATATGAAGCCTCATCCATCACCACAAGGTCTGCGTCAATCGGACGCACCTGTGTTCGACGGTAGCCATGCCCCGCCACATGCTCTAAGACCCGCATCACCGGCAACGCCGGTAGGCCAGTCTTCTGTGACACGCGCGCGGCCGCTTTGGGTGAAGGCGCACATAACACGACCGACAAGCCAATCCGGCGGGCTTGACGCACAACAGCCCCGACCACCAGCGTTTTACCCGTTCCCGTCAACCCCGTTACCACCGACAACGGATAGGATAAAGCTCGCTTAACGGCCAAGTCCTGCAGTGGCGTCAACGCGAGGGTCTCTACAGACCCCGTCATAAAACTCTCCAGTAACGGAGCCCGAACCAGCACCCCCACGGATGATTCAATTCCAGATTCGGCCTGTCGCAAACGAGGGAGATACCAGACCCCTTCTTCTTCTACCAATTCCCCCTGCTGCTGTACGACGGACAAATGCCCGACAACGAGTTCTCGCGGCAGATCAAGCAGCGCGCTCGCAGCACGCAGCAGCAATTCCGTCGGATAGCAGACATGACCCTGACGGGCAGCCTCTTCCAACACATGGATCAGCCCGGCCGTGATCCGGATTTCAGCAGATCCACTCACCCCGACACACGACGCCACCCCATCAGCCTGAACAAAGGTGAGGCCCTCGATCTCCAACACCCGGTAAGGAGTCGACTGCACAATCTGACACGCATTCCGGCCATACTGCAGCACGATCCTCGTCGCCACAGACGCACTCACTCCCCACAGACACAAGACGGCGAGAGAATTCACCACTTCTTGACGCGCATGCATAAAGAGAGACAGCGCTTCCACGGCAGCCGGATACACCCCTTCAATCTCGAGTAATCGCTCCGGACAGGTAGCCAGCACATCGAGAGTGCTGGCTTGGAATCGATCAACAATCCGTACCGCAAAGGCTGGGCTCAAACCTGAAATGACACCCGATCCGAGTAACGCACGCATACCACTTTGGGTTGTCGGCCATAATGGAATCGTCCCATAGACTCTCAGCCGTCGTCCAAATCGCTCGACCGTCTCCCATGTGCCGATCACGGTCACGCGCATGCCAGCCTGCAGTAAGGCAACGGCTTCTCCAACCGCAACAAACGACGTCGAAGATTGCCCCTCAACACTGGACGACGTCGGATCAATCGGATGGACCAAGACAACCCCATACGTGGCATCCGGCGAGCGAAAGACAACATTCAGGACACTCACATCATGGATCGCAAGAGCGGAGAGATGTTCAAGACTACGCGGCAGGGCGGCCATTCAGTCGACCACAGAAGGAACGACTACCCAAGGTTTTAACTCACCCTGGAGATTGACGACGAATAAACGGGCACACAGCAAACACGACCAGACGAACTGATCCATGAAACCGGACACATCAGGCGATCGATACCGAAACACCATTCCTCCACATTGCAAACAGGCCCTAGTGTTCGGGGTACAGGGCATCACGTTCATCATAGGTCCATTCTCCTTAATGTCCCTAGGCCGCACACGTCCCGACAGGATTCTCATCACGGCAGACTCGAGCTTCGATCAGTTGAAGCTGACGCACCGACTCTGACAATAACTCCCGGTCCGACGGACTCACGCTTTCGACCCGAGAGGCCAATTGCATAATCGCGCGATGAATCGTCGCTAACAGCACATGTCCGCTAAAATGCTGATAGCCAACACTCTCCCGACACACCGTAATCAACGATTGTGCCGAAGGCTCTACAGACACTGGAGGCAAAATACCGCCTGTAGAGTCCGTTTCTTGTGCTTGACCCTCAGTTGCCGGCCTCTCGGGCACGGGGACCGGACGAGAGAGCGCCTCAATTTGTTCGACGGCCTGTTCTAGCCGCCCCAACTGCTCTTCTTGATAATGCTCCCACTCTTGATGATTCCAGGCTCGGTCCTTGGTCACTCGGGGCAGGATTTGACGAATCAGGTAGGTATACGACAACGGCTGAGAGGTATAGCGAGGCAACCGCCGCTCAAATTCCCACACTAACTCCAAGCGGCCGGCAAACGCTTCATGAAGGCGCGCGGCTTCATAGAGGCGCTGAGGCAGGATCAGTTTGCCACACGCATTCGTGAGTTCTGTCGCCAGACGCGTGACCGCTGCATCATCATGGCGCGCACGGGTGAGCGCTATCCGGACAAGTCCTCCAATCGCAAATTTATAGCGGATCATGTCACGAGAAGATCGGATGATCCCGTCCCACAACATCTTGGCCTGAGACACGAGCTCTGCGTCCGAGGACAGAGGGCAGACGGCGATTTCAGATACGTCATTCATGCTGAGACTCCGTTACCAGACCCAGGTCAGCCCGATATTGCCACGCAGAGTTGCTTGATCAGACTCCCCGCCAAGATCACGGCCTACCCCGGCAGTCAGAATCCAATCACGCGTCAGCCCCCAGGTCAGCCCCACTTCCGGGGTCATCAATCGCTTCCCGTAATGCGTCGGATCCTGCCCGTATGTCACCGTCGCGATGAGGCCCAGGTCATACCAGAGGGACTTCACTACACCGGCACGGCCATACCAGACACTATTCCGACCCGGCGCCTGAAGCCCCGGTTGTTCACCAGTGGCAATTTGATACCCTGCATTGATATGCCCGTACCAACCGGACGACAGATCCCACGACGCTAACAGCTCATTTCTCATCGCTGGGCTGGTCCCAGGACCGTAAACCGGTACTTGCACCGTCGTCCGGATCGCCAGGCTCGGGATCAGCGCCGACGGACCATCTTGATGCGTCAGTCGATACAAGACGCCTGCCCGCACGGCACGAGGATCGTCCATCGCGCCTGGCAGCAACGGTCCCCGCAAGAACGTCGTTCCGACAAATACTTCAAGATGGCGCCCTGCCCCCCAACGGACATCAAAGGTTTGCCGGAGCCGGCCATCATTCCCAGATGTTTTGTCAAAGTGAACCGCCGGCTGCAGCGCCACCGCCCCGGTATTCAACGGATAGGCATCATCCAGTTGCGTGGGAAAACCAGGCGCGAGATTCAATGGTGACACTTGCGCCTCTGTTGGGACAGACGCGAGGACCCATGCACACACCAGACACACCCCCATCCAGTATCGCGCGACAGCCATTCCAAGCTCCTTTGGATAAACGAATAGGCAGAGACGACTCGACAAAGAACGTATTACAGGCAACGGGTTAGGCGGAATACGGGAGCGAGGACAGCGGGAACCAACAACAGGGACACATGGTATTTGACAACGGCGGCACATACCCCGTTTCAGGAAACGGGATGATCGGCATCAGGACCAACTCTACACGCGGATTCGTCCGATCCATCGGCATCGTCCGCCACACCGGATCCTCGATCCACTTATCATTCGCAATCACCCCACTGCGTTCAAAGAGATGAAAGAGCGCATCGAGCATCCCGGATCGATCACGCGCGAGCCGATCTCCAGGCCAATACCAGACATACAGCAGCATCGGCACCGCAATCGGACACACGGATTTCCACTTCCGCATCTGTGTGAGCAATTGTTTCTGGGCATCGTTACGCCAGTGCACAAACCGCTGATTTGGATGCTTCCTTGGCCCCCCTGCGCCAAGAAGATGATCTTCGGCGTCATAGCGTATCCCTTGCCCATTCTTTCCGGACGGCAGCTGTCCGCTCAGCTGGAGATGGAGTCCTGACAGGTGTGCCCAAAGGTCAGGAAGCATGTGCATCGCACGAACGCGGTCCCACTCTACCAACGCCGCTTCACGCGCAAGCCGCTCCGCCCTCGGAACAGTGGAACGGGTTCCTCTGGACACCACAACTTGTGCCCGGGTCTCTTCCGACAATAGACGGAGAACCCGAGCATTGACTTTGACGCCTCGCCGCAATCGTATTGGCCGTCTAAAGCGCATAACACCACGTCGCGTGTCGACCTCGCGTCATGCCGACATATTGCATCCGGGCATCTTCGGCAAATTCCTTTGCCGAGGTGGGCACGACAAAGACCACCGTATCAAACCGACTCCCCTGTGCTTTATGGACTGTTAAACAGTACGACAACTGCAAATCCCGAAAGGCCACAGCAGTTTCAACGCCGTTTTCAAGACGGACCTGGACTCCTGCTTCAGCCATCCCGAGCACCACGCCCGTTTGCCCGTTAAACACCGGCTGCGCACCCTGGTAATCATTCCGGATCACGATGATACGATCGCCAACTCGAAATCCTTCCCCCACCGGCAGACCGTGGGGATTGATCACACCTTGTAAGAACCGATTGAGCTGAACCGTTCCTAACCCTGTCCCCTTAATGGGCGATAACACTTGCCATCCTTGCCCGGACGCCTGACACGACCGGCACAGGCGCTCCAGGTTCGAGACCAAATGTTCCATCGACCAATGCCGCACCGTCGTCACCGACACCGTCGGCGGCACACCAAGATCATGCACCGGCAGGACACGCAACAAATCAGGAAAGGCTGCCTCCCCTTCAACGGGTGGTAACTGCCGCCAATCCAAACAAAACACGATGTGCCCGGGAATCACTTTCAACGCCGCCGCCAGAATCGGGAATGTCGCCATCGACGCTTCATCAATAATCACAAGGTCATACGGCAACATGTCCTTCGCATACCCCTGAGGGCTGTATCCCAGAAGTCGATGCAGCGTCATCGCCTCCGGGCCGATCACGCTTGCGGCTTTCCCGGTCATCGCCGTGACCCCGACACGCCAACCAGCCGTTCGACAAGCAGCCGCCAATGCGCGCAACAGCGTTGTCTTGCCGCTCATAGCCGCACCGGTCAACACCACATATCGATGCGAGAGCACTTCTGAAAATTCATGGACGACATCTGTCGGCAACGCGGCTTGATTATTATTCTGCAACAGCTGCAACACGCGGCGTCGTTGGTGATACCAACTCGGGAGGCAATACAAATCCCCATCCCGCGCCACCAATGAGGTCGTCCACACTTGTTCCCAATCGACCTCCACTGACGACGGAAGAGACAGGAGCGCAAGAATCCGGTCCACGAGTTCAACCCGCGTGATCCGGGCCCGCCCCGCACGTTCTGCCCGGCGAAGGACTTCCGTCGTCGCAGCCTGCAACCGACAGAGCGCCCATTCATCACCATGGAGACGACGATACAGCGCTTCGGCTGAATCAAAATCGAGTTCACGCTGCCGGATCAGCGCATAGGGGTTTTGGACGATCTTTTGCGCACGCAGGCGCGTCAGCCGCGCCAACTTCTTTGCCAGCGACGGATATCCAGAGGTCCACAACCACATCAAGACAGGTGTCAGCAAAGTGATCACCGACACATGCTCCCCAGTCGGCTCAGGCACGCCTAATAAGAGCCGAGCCAGCCGCTCAGGACTGAGGTCATGAACAGATTCCAGGGGGTGCAATTCTGACGCGAGCAAATACCGGCGCCGGGCTCCTTTTCGCCACACGCCGACCGCTGCCACGCGCAATCCCGCAAAGAACGACGATGCCCCCATGGGCGCGACGACCATCGTGCGACGATTCAACAACAATTGCATACTGGAAGACCCTCGCATCGGACGGATGGACGTGACCGTCCCTTCCTGTCGCACGAACAGATCTGCCGTTTCGAGTTCCGTCGTCATTATCTCCTCCCCTGTGATCAAGTTATTACGCTCGATCGGAAAGATGAAGTTGGCACGTTGGCAATGGTTTTCATTGCCAGTGTGCCACGGACAACTCATGACACGTTGGCAATGGTTTTCATTGCCAGTGTGCCACGGACATTCCCACCAGATAACAAGGAGACGTCATGTTCGCAGAAACCATTCTTGGCGTAGCGCAACTCGGGATTCATCCCTCAAGTTATCGGCCGAGGCCTAGTTCAGCCGGCCCTGAACGCTGTATGCGCCAGATGGTGTACAAAGGCCGGGGCGTCCCTGAACCGCCTCCTGGACGCCGGTTGGCCATGATTTTCAAAGATGGGCACGCACATGAAGACACCAGCCTAGAGTTTTTGCGTCAGTCCCTTTTCCAGATTCACGGGGAACAACGTGCGATCAATATTCCCCTCGCCTATCCTTGGCGAGAGGACAAGCCGGGCTACCGGTGTCCAGAGTGTTCGGCCGCGGCCGGGCATCCCATCTTCATCAAAGCGACAACACTTCACGGCCATATTGATGCCCTTGCGACAACCATCATGGGGGAGACCTATCTCTTTGAACACAAAGCTGTGGTCTCTCACTTCTTCAGACGGTACTGGGAAGAGGAAAAGACTCCGTATGACTATTTCACGCAAATCGTCATGTATTTGAGAGGCTTACACGAGGAGGGTCTGGATGTGACCGCGGGCGCCCTGGTCATCAAGAATAAGGACACCGGGGCAATGATGGAATTTGAATTTCAGTATGACTATCCCAGCGACACCCTGACGATCACCGCAATTCTTCGAGCGCCTGGGGGAGAACGGAAAACCGTCCATCACACCCATCAAGGGCTCTACCATCACGCGATCGAAAAGTTTCGTCAAATTGATACTTACATCGCGAATGAACAACTCCCGGAGCGATTGGAATCGGATGACGATATCCGCTGTCAGTACTGCTCATATCTGGATTTGTGCTGGGAGGGTTATCAAACGCCTCCGTTGACGGAACGACTGATCATTCCTGACACGCTCAAGCCGACCGCCAAGGAATTCATTGAGCTGGACCAGCAACTTGGGCCGCTCGAAAAGCGACACAAAGAGCTGAAAGACACCTTAAAAGCCGCCTTGCTAGAACGGCAGGCTATGGAAGCGCAAGTCGACGATCAGATGCTTGTCCTGACCAAAGGCTCCCAAACACGTCTCGATGATAAACGCATGCCGATCATGCTGAAGGAGCACTTCAGTCGCACAATCGATACCTTGAAACTGACGATTAAGTCTGCTCTCCCATCGACCCGTGCGGCCAAACCGCCCAAGAAGTCGAAAGTATCACGCAGCCAGCACCCGGACGCCGCCTAGTCGCGCGCCATCACCCCCCCGATCTCTGAAACCCTGTTACCAAGGAGCATTTGCCCATGGCTACCTCTGTCAAAAAGTATGTCACGATCGCCGGATTGAGCGACCGCATCATGATTCCTCGGCTCGGCCGCATCCGTCTCGGACATGTGGACCACAACACACAGTCCAACAAGACCAGCCCTAAGGAAGATCCGTTCTTTCATGTTCCGAAAGAAGTCGCAGAGGTATACGGAGAAACTCCCACCGAGTTGGATATCATGTTTCCGGTCAATGACCGGGGCATCATCTTTCCCCAAGCCTATCGCTATTTTGGCAGCAGCAAACGCCTGCTCTGTTCCGGGAACGGCCAAGAAGGACAACGGTTTAACAGCAGCACGCTGAAAACCGAACTCTGTGCCTGTCCCTGCAACCTGCTGGGGAACGGGTGCCGTGAACGCGCGAACCTGATGGTCATGTTGCCCAAGGTCCGCAATCAGGGCGGGGTCTACCAGATCGACACCGGCAGCATCCACGCCATCATTGCCATCAATTCCACCCTGAATATCCTCTCACCAGAGGACAATCCCGACAGTGGCATGTTGGGATACTTTGCCATGGTCCCGATGAAACTGCGTCGTGTCCCTCGGGACATCTACCCCAACGGTATCCATCGCAAGAGCTATCCTCTCCAGCTCAGCTTGCAGGCCAACGACGAGGAGATTACTGTACTGCGATCCCGTAAGGAGGAAATCCTGTCCAAAACGCGGTGTTGGACGGTCGAAGATCCGGAAGAGGAAAATCCGGAAATGGATCCCGGCGCGATCGTTACCATTGATGATCAGCCGCTTGGCACGCCCACGACACCGTCGTATGCGCCCATGCTGTCGCAAGCAGTTCAGGACTCAGGCGGATCCACCAAAACAGAGCAGACGGAAGCAGCGTCATCGACGACGCAACCAGTAGAGTCAGGCACCACGCCTCCGGCAACAACAGCGCCACCAGCCGGTAATGCACCTGCGTTACCTTCTTCCGCAGCTCCCGGCACCGTCCCGCCCAAAGCGGTCGCCACTCACTCGACTGAACCGTCTGCTCCTCCGGCACACACCAAGCCGACAGGAGCCGCTCCCGTCTCCGGGACCTCGGACCAGGGGAAACCAACCCCCTCCCGGCCGGCGGCTCAGGCCTCAGCGTCCCCGCTCAGTATGACCCTGACCAAGCCGCAGCTGGAACGAATCCTCAGCAAAACCCGGGGGATTAAAATTCCTGATGACGTGGTTCGGACCATGACGGCGACGCTCTCAAAACGAGAGGCGTCGGACCTGATCGGGCGGCTCGATAAGCAGGACTATAGCTTCTTTGAGCGCACAGAAGTGAAAGAGGTCCCCGTTCCGATTTCTGCGTAACCACCAGCCTTCGCCCCCCAGACGCTTCGGCGTCTGGGGCTCACGAAGTGCGACGGCGCGGCGCGCCTTTCGCTGTCCGGGACGCCACAACGGAGGCATGCGGCATTCCAAGGCCTTTTTGAGCCAATTCATTAAACGCGCGCGGGCTCAACCGACTCAAATCTTCCAAACTGCCGCCGTCCTGTTCCAACACACGCTGCAACCCACGGGGCACATACCCTGCTAACCGGAGATAGTTCCCGGGCTCTTGAGCCAACGTCACCGCCGCACGCGTGACTTGCCAGGGAGACATCAACGCCTTCCCCCGGGTCACATTCCATATCTGCCGAAGCGAGGTTTTACAGGCTTTCGCCACCGCCCGCTGTTGCGCCAGAGATTCTGCCTCTAAATCCTTCGCCAACCGACGACAAAACCGCGTCGGCAGGCTCAGCGGCGGCACAGCTTCCCGAGCCACCGGTGGCAACAGATCGGGATACCGGCCGGACAATTTGGCTTGATGTAACAGCGTGCGATACCGGCGCCGCTCAGCTTCATTCCGGCCACAGACATCCGCCAGGCGCGTCAGGAGGCCGACGGAGGGGAGTCGTCCCCCCTCATCAACCGGCTTTAACATCCTGACGACATAGGATTGATCGACTTGGAGAGCTCGAGCCAGTTCCGCCAGAGAGGATAGCCCACTCGCACGATACAGACGCGTAATGAGATCCGACAAACCCAACCGTACTTTGGGCACCCCGTCACTCATCCACTGCTCCCTCTCGACGAACCGTAATAGATGCAGCACACGCGCGCCACACTATGCCACGATCGATACTGCAGCGCAACGCTCCCTCTGCCACAGACACACTCGAGCTCTGTCCTCCCCCCGCCTCGCTCGCCACTTCGATGACAGTCTTGTCATACAAGTGGCGTCCGTGTAGAATGCCCCGCGCTGAAGACGCTCCAGGCACCGATATTACGCTGACGCACTTCACATCTGACTGTCTGACCAGCATGGAGGGCCCCCAATGACCCGGAACTCACAAGCATTCGCACTCGATGTCAACGAGAGTTTCCTCATGCGCACGATGGAGAAACATCATCACACCATCCTGCACGTCATCAAACGCTTTCGGACCTTGGACGTCATGATCGATCAAGACGATCTTCTCCAAGAAGCGTTTTTCGGAGTCCGCAACGCGCATCACGCCTGGAACGACGCCCGTGCCATCAACATGAAGTTCACCACTTATCTCACGTGGCACGTCAGCCGGCATTTTCAAGGCAAATTTCTCGGCTACGATAAAATCGTGGATCTGATCGATCGCACCACACAACGCGTGGTCGTCTCCATTCCCTACAGCCGGTACCGCAAGAGCGGCCGACGGATCGCGGAAGCCAAGAATTACGCCACGCGTATTCGCTCCCTGTTAGTCTGTTATGACCAACCAGATGAAAACGGGAAAGTACAAGAACCCATACCCGGGGACACCACCCTCTTCACCCACGCGATCGATATCGCCGAGCAAAATGACGACCAAGTCATAGATATCTACAATGCCTACGGGCAACTCGTCGTCACGATCCCCCTGCGAACCTACGAGCGGAAGCAGACCCTCATTCAAGAAAAGGGCTTTATCGCGCAACCGTGGTCCATCTACGAACCGCGTCCGGGCTTCACCCCCACCACGACTCCTGTCCTCCCGGACACACCAGCCCAGACACCGCGCCCACGACCCTGTACTCGACGGCGCACCTGTGCGTCGACGACAACACCCCAAGACTATATGGTCGACATCTATTCACGCCGGGGAGACACCATCGTCCGATTACATCCCGCACAATACAAAGAGAATCGCCATCACTTTGAATCGCAGGGGTGCATCATCCGGTACCATGATCCGACCCTGTATCCGGAACAACCGCCCTTTCTCGAAATCGAAGACGAACAGGGCACGATCAAATCCATCCGCCAGATCACATCTGTCGCGTAAGAGGTCACCATGCGTCACCGAACTCGGATCCAACTTTCACTCGATCATACCCTCCAGGAGAATACCAGCCTGAGGAATGAACCCATCTTGCCCATTCGGCAATTCGGCCTCTTCTTAAAACGACACAATCTTCCAGGAAGTCTCAGGACCGTGTACCGGTGGCTCACCATCCCCAAAGCTCATCTTCCTCAATCCATTCAAGATCTAATCCCCCATGCGCCATCCATGTGGTTTATTGAAATCAATCAGTCGAACCTGAAACGAGACTACACTCACGGCATTCCCATTCGCTATTTTCAAGAATCCCTACGTCCAGAAGTAAGCAAGTATGCAATCAATACGGTCGACTCGCATCTCGACAAAACGATTCGGACAATGAGAACAGCCCTTATTCAATTACATGAGGACATCGACCGTCTCGAACATTATCTCACTGCAACACAGGGAAAGGAGTACGCCCATGACGGGGACAGAACCAATCGACATTCGCTTACCGCTTAATCGACTCACACAGAACCCACTCTATCGGGATTTCACGCCCCCGCTGACCCCGTCAGAGTATGAAGGGCTCAAGAGCAGCATTCTCAGCATTCGCACACTGCTGCATCCGATCATCGTCGAATTCGTCGAGGCCACGAATAGCTATGACATTATCGACGGGTACAACCGGGAACGGATTTTACGAGAATCCGGATTTCAGGATGTCGCCTGCCGACAAGTCTTTACTGAAGCCCAGCGCCTCGAAGCCATCCGTGCGAATGTCAATCGTCGCCAACTGACGGAGTCGCAACGCAAGGAGTTGTTGACCCGGAGTCAGGCGTTGATCAGTGAAGCCCGGAAAGCCCTCATTGCCCCGCTGGCAGAGTTACACAAAAGCGGCGAACTCACTAAATATATCGGCCCGCACAACGTCCACTACTTGATGAATGCCTCGAAAGAGACACAAGAGCTGTTCTACACCACCCTCGGCCTCGCGTTCTCGACACCCACTCCGTCCAATGCCCGGGAATCGCGACTCATGGATGAGATGAAACAGTTACGGTCCAACCTTGCTCTCGCTGAAACGCAACGCCGGCAGCTGGAACAGCAACTCCAGATCAAGTCGGAAGAGACCACACGCATTCAACAGGAAGTGGAAGACTTACACACAGATGTCGAGCAACGGGTCGAGGCGACCTCGCATTCTGAAAAGGGTCGTCTAGAACGCCAACTCGCCGCGGCGACCAGCCAACTCACGGCCTTAAAGACAGAGCACGCCAAATCCAAACACCAAGTGAAAGTCCTGGAAGGACAGGTCAAATCCGCCGAATCGGAAATGGCCGCGGCACAACAGGCGGCAAAAGACGCAGAAAAACTCTTGCACCAAAAGACATCCTCCCAAGGTAACCCCCATCTCATTCGCGGGGGGTTCGAATCACTGATCAAGATGGGCGATTCGATTGAAACGATGATTCACCATGCGCATCCTCTCCACCCGGAAGACATTAAGCTGATCCAACATCATATCTCCCTCACACGTGGCAAACTCGACGACATTGAGGATGCCCTCCTCCATCCAAAAGCAGAAATCGTACCCATCCATCGCCATATCAAAGGCAAACCCGGCCAGTCCGCCAGCGCATAAGCCTCACTTCCTTTGTCAGAGACAGACCAGCACGCCTCACCACAGGCGTGCTGGCTCAGCCTCACAGTGTTCATAAACTGCCTATTATAAATAGGCACCTGTCCTATCACTCCTGCTAGTTGTTCCTGCGCCAGATTTCCCTACAATGGCCGCCGTACGAAACACCCGGAGGGCGTATGACACAGCAATCCCGTCAGCACTCGATCCATCCCATTGATAGGCAGGAGGACGCCGTTCGGCGTGACCTCACGACGCTCCTTCACAAATTAAGCCTCGCCTATCTTGCAGAATGTCATCCGGACGCCTCTCCGGCCACGCTCATCGAATATGAACTCTTGATCGCTCTCACGATGGTCCCCGCTCCCCACCGGCATCTCGACTCTCTGACTACGATCCTGGGCATTCATCGTCGCCCCCTGACGCACGCCCTCCAGCACATGCTCGCGAGCGGACAGATTCGACGCACTCGACACACACTCAGCCTGACCGCCCTCGGCCGGCGCGAAGCCATACACCACCATCAATTGACCCACATCATTCTCAGCAAGATCCATCGTCTCAGCCTCGCAACCATGCAAGAACTCTATCAACTCGGCCTCGGATTGCTCGCCAAGAAACAAGCGGAGCACGAGATCTCACCCGATCAACTCTGTGCGCCTTGTACCTATTTTCAGCCATTCCATGAGAATGGAGCGAACGCCATCCATCTCTGTCGGATGACCAATCGAACGTTTCAAGCCCGCTCGACACCCCAACCAACCCAGGCAATCAGGCCCTGATCTCCTTCCCACAGGAATGGACACCCGTAATTAGGAAGGAAGGAGCGTGGTATGGGGAGCCCCCTATCACTCATATATCCCGGCAAGACCCTGACACTCCACCAGGACGGCATCATCGGCATGGCTACGCCTCACGATCAACTCAACATGTTTGGCCGGACCCCAGTGCGAAGACTCGCACTCCCCAAGCCACACATCTCACAGGACAGCCTCACCCTGATCGCGAATCCTCTGGATCTCAATCCCCAACAGTTACAAGCCGTCACCGCCCAGCCTGGCCCCAGTTTGGTCCTCGCCGGCGCCGGCACCGGCAAAACCAAAGTCTTAACGCGGCGCGCGGCCTGGCTAATCGCTCACGGGATTCATCCTGCCCATATTCTGCTCATCACCTTTACGAAAAAAGCGGCCGGAGAAATGTTGCGACGGGTCCAGGAAGTCAACCCATTCCCGACACTCAAGATCCAAGGTGGCACGTTCCATAGTATGGCCAATAGCTGGCTCCGTCAGCACGGCCACGCCATTAAATTGCACAGTACTTTTACGCTGATGGATGAAAGTGATGCCGGCAGCATGCTCCATCTGCTCGCCAGCAAATTGCACCTCACTCGAATCAAAGGCTTTCCCGATAAACGGACGCTCATGAGTCTCTTTGGACTTGCCTCAAACAGCCTCACTCCCATAGAGACCACTCTAGAACACGAATTTCCGCAATACAGCGCGCATACCGCGACCATCCTCAATTTGCATCGCCAGTTTGTCGACGCCAAATGGACTCAGCAACGATTTGATTACGACGATCTGCTCTTGCTCGTCCATCGCCTCCTGACCGAAGAACCGCACGCTGCACAAGCACTGACCGCGCAATATCAAGCCTTGCTCGTCGACGAGTATCAGGACACCACCCGACTTCAAGCTGAACTTGTCCGTGCACTCGCCGCACCACACAACAACATCATGGTGGTCGGAGACGATTTGCAATCGATCTACCGGTTTCGCGGGGCCGATGTCCGCAACATGGAGGAATTCGTCCATCTCTTTGAACGCCCGCTCATCTACAAGCTTGAGCACAACTATCGCAGCACGCAACCGATCTTACAGCTGGCTAATTGCCTGATTGCGCAAACACATTCCCCGCACACCAAATCCCTCTTCACCACGAAAACCACTGGCCCACGCCCTCAACTGGTGGAGTGCCCGGACGAACACCAACAGAGCATTTATCTGATCAACCAGATTCGTGCGCTCCAACAACAGGGACTCAGTCTCCATCGCATCGCCGTCTTGGTTCGTTTATCAGCACACTCATATGACCTCGAGGCCGCACTGACTCACCAGCGGATTCCGTTCCTCAAATACGGAGGTATCGCCCTTGTTGAAACCGCGCATGTGAAAGATTTCATCGCCTATCTCACGGTCATGGCACGACCGCATGATCGGCTGGCCTGGCAACGCCTCTTACTGTTAATCGATCGCATTGGACCAGCGACGGCCGAAGAGCTCATCAAACAGATTAAACAGAGCGCCCATCCGCTCCAGGTACTGGAACAACACACCGGTGTCGCTGCGACAGAGCTGCATACACTCGCACATCTCCTTGCGGGACTCACCCAGGAGGACATCCCACTCGCGTTACGGCTGCAACAGATCCTGGATCACTATCTGCCGTACCTCAAACGACACTACCCGAGCGACATCACCGAGCGGATGAATGAGCTCGCCTATCTCGTGTTTTGCCATAAAGATGCGACCTCCTTAAGTGATCTCTTGGAAGCCCTTAACAACACCGGAACCTCGGAACAACGCCAATCCGCCGATCACCCAGCAGACACACTGGTGATTTCCACAATTCATTCAGCCAAAGGGTTGGAATGGGATGCTGTCTTTCTCATTAACGCCATGGATGGCCGCATTCCACATAGTCGAGCCGCACAGGTACCCGCGGGATTGGAAGAAGAACGACGCTTACTCTATGTGGCGGTCACGCGGGCCAAGCACGGATTGGTCATCACCTATCCCACCGAAGGGGGCAAATGTTCCCGATTCCTGGACGCCATACCGGATACTGCCCTGGACCGCATTTCTCTGTCAGGCAATAGGACTTCATCATGACCACCCCCATAGGAGGTTCGTGATGCCCACATCGCCACTCACATTCGCCTTCGATGCCACTTGCCATGCACTGGATGCAGTGCCATACGTGGCCAAGCTGACCTGGAACCCCACATCGAACCGGGTCGAGCAACAACTCTTTCCGCTTCAACGGGAATCCGTCTCCCCAACGCAAATCCGCATCCATGGACGATTTGACACACGTCCACTGGACATCATCGAAACGCGTTTGGGAATCTTGAAACGTCGCAAACAGTCCATCCAACTCCTAGCTTGGTATCTCACGGTTCCAACCGGTTACCTCATTCTCCTGGGGGATGGGCAGGATCTCGGCGCCAAAGCACGGATCGATGCCTATTTAGCGGGAACCCTCTCTGTTCATGACCTCGTCCAACACAAGTTTGATGTCACCAAAGCGACTTCAGAATGGGCCTCCTGTCCGGCAGATCTCTCTCGCCCGACGCCGGCCCAACGACGCACCCGGCTCGAAGCGCGACGGTATCAATTGCTGGACGAACTCAAAGACGTGGAAGCCGAACTCCGCACATTGGATCTCCTCCCGACCAGAGATCCACAGTCAGCGAGCAAACCGTCGAGCAGTAATACCACCCTACAGACCACAGGCCAGTAAAAGGTACGCTATGTCCTCAATGGTTCTTGACCCAGTTCGCATCGAGACCACGATCAGGCCGCTGCCCCGCCACACACGGCCGCCCCATTACACCTTGACCGATTCCCTTCATGGTCAGGCGACAGTCCTCCATCCCCTGCAGGTTGACGATCCCAACCTCATGATGATCGGATTCTCACCCCGCTTTCGCTCTGCACAGTTGCCACACCCACTGCCTCTGATGACACCAGGCGAACAGGAACGATTGCTCCTACAACGCACCTATTGTCTTGCCAAGCTCTACCGGCGCGCAGGACAACCTCCGATTCCGTTCTCGACCGATCTCGACATGGAATATCGGCGCCACACACTGATCCGCCTGACCATCTACTTCGGATCAAGACAGGCCGTGATTCAAGTCCCGTCGAGTCCCTTTCACCTCCACCCATGGGCACTGCTTCACTTGTTCTTTGAACACCTCGAACAACACCTCCAGCAGGAGTATCAGATCGCTCAATTCCTCGTCGGGTATGACAAACAGGACGGACACACGATGCGCACATTTTGGCAGGCCCGGGCATTTCGTCCGGATGCGATTATCCCGGCACGCCTTTCTAAAACCCTTCACGGACACTAAGAGGTCAGACTATGCACCGGTTACGCTTTCCGTTTCTTGGTTATACCGTCATCATCCATTGGTCGTGGCTCATTGCAGTCACACTGATCACTTGGAGTCTGTCCACCGGCTACTATCCTGGGATCTGGCCTGACCATCCGCATACCCTCTATTGGGCCTCAGGACTGTTCAGCACGTTCGCCTTGTTCTTTTCCATCCTCCTCCACGAATGCGCGCATGCCGGGGTTGCGACCGCACACGGAATCAAGATCAATGAGATCATGCTGCATATCGTCGGGGGATGGACCATGTTGCCGAGGGAACTCTCCAGTCCTCGCCTGGAAGCCATCGTCGCAGTCGCGGGGCCATTTTGTTCAGCGATGATCGGACTCATCCTCTGGCCCGTCTCTGACTTCCCCATTGCCGCCTACATCATGAAGTTCAACTTCATCCTGGCCGGCTATAACCTCGTCCCCGCTTTTCCGATGGATGGCGGACGTGTCTTACGAGCCTGGTTTTGGCACCGGTGCGGATCCTTCTCTCAAGCCACTGAACGAGCGGCCCTGCTCGGCAAACGCATTGCGATCGCCATGATGCTGGTCGGCGTCACCGGGCTCTTCCTTCAATGGAGCACATTTTGGCTGATGATCGGCGGGATCATTTTACGCATGGTCTCTGACGGCCAACATCACAGTGTGGAGTTCAGCCATCGCCTCACGGGACAAGTCTCAACCATCATGATCCCTCGCTCCCATGTCCTGTGTGTGTCAGAACACCAGACGGTTCAAGAGATCAAAGACCTATTTCTACGATACGGATACCATCATTTCCCGGCTATCAGACAGGGGGAAGTCATTGGACACCTGCATTACAACACCCTCCGCGTCCATCCAGACTGGAATATTGATTCAAAGACCCCGATTCGGACGCTGATCGAGCCGATCAGTAATGAAATCTTGATTCACCCGAATGCATCGATCAATGAGGCCTTCGACCAAATGCTCCTCACTGCTTCGCCGCGTCTGCTCGTCTATGAAGCCGGCCAATTCCTGGGGATGCTGACACGAGAGTCCGTTACCAGGCTGCGCGAACTGAATCAGAAGGAGTCCCAATGGGTCACGTTGACGGGGGGATCACCCCAGACAGCGACCCCTCATTCGTAACATGTGGAAACTTCACGCGCACATACGGCGGATAAACATCCAATGTCTGCCCTTTGCATTCCATGTCTCGTCCGCGGAAATAGAAACAGCGATCGGGCAGCGAAATCACTTTATCTTGCTGGATTTGTCGTTGCTTCATACTCCGGAACGTAACACCTGCTCCGAGGGAAATGACGGCTTCTTGTCGATCCACGACAGGACTCGTTTCCTGCACATGATGCGCTGTTTCAGGATGATTCAAACGGAAGTAGGTCCACGTGTTGATACTGTCAATGATGCTCTGCGCGGACAGATGTCCAGCTTCACGTTCAATTTGAGCCTTCGACTGGGTATACAAATGCACCCAAATGTTGGCCCCTCCGGCTTTGGCAAACAACTCATGGATACCCGGATACAGGACGTTATGGCCTTCGTCCAGATGCAGACACAGCGGCACAGCCAGCTTCGAACCGCGCGCAAACATACGCCCCGCCAACGACTGAATCATCGAGACAAAGACTTTTGCCACCACATACGACACCCGCGACGTCAGCATACTCCCCAACGTGCAAAAGAACAGGACGCGTTGTCCCCGCTCCAACCGTTGAATAAATGGATTCGTCCTGGCTTTGCCAATAATGCGTCCGGTATTGCCCATCGTCAGTTTCAACATGCCGTCGCGCAACGATCCGGAGATCTTCGTGTAGTAATCCTGCAGCGCGGGATTCGAGGTAAATGAGTCAATCGTATGCCGCAGATCTTCCGTATTGGGCAACATGGACAGACTCTCCGACAATCGCTTCAGGTCATCATGTCCAATACGCTTCTTAATATCATCGAACGTCAGCGGGACTCGTTCTCCGCGAGCGCGCGAGAGACGCGTCAACGCACTGATAATCGAGTGCCCCACACTTTCTGCCGTCCCTGTAAAGAACTCCGCTTGTGGCGAGTCCTTCCCCGGCAAAATGCTGTAGATGTGATTGACCAATTCTTCTTCCATAAAGTAATCGGACAACGGATCCAAATAGACCGAATAATCGGGGAAGATCGGGGTCAACATCATCACATCTTCCAATCGGCCACACTCCGCTGCGACCTGAATAAACTTGGAAAACAGTTCCTGGTCCCCTTTGGGATCAAAGACGACCACGGAGTAATTTTTTCGAATATCTTGTTCCATCACCGCTTCGATCAAACGACTCTTCCCGCAGCGGGTTGTCCCCAGACACCCTACATGTCCGGCCCGATCGGCATCAGCCATATCGATCAATCCTTCCTCGATCGGCTCGACGTTCATTCGTGCGCCAAAACCAAAGACGGTTCGCCCGGGCCACAAGGCTTTCGGCGTACCTTGTCGATTAATCTCCAACAACCGGTCCATCGACGTCGGACGACTGTCCGAGGCGCCATTGTCATCACCAGGCATTGCTGCGCTCGCAACCATTGGAAGGGCTCCTTTCACCAAGAAGAGTCTCCTTCTGTAATACGGTTCCCCCAACATACAGAGCTTGGGCGAAACCCTTGGCACTCACCAGATCCATCTCACGAAACATCCGGACTGTATTAGAACAAAGGAGTCTTCCATGCATATTCCACGCTACTTCACGAAATCTCTCGAGACCCCCTACGCCGACCAGCGCTTTGTCGAACGCAAGCTGAATCAGCGGGGAAAGGGCGAACAGACCAAGAGCATCCTGGCTCCCGAAACCTGGTCTCAAATCGCCGTCGACATCCTCGGCACCAAATACATGCGCAAAACCGGAGTTCCTCAACGAGACGGCACACTTGGAGGAGAAAGTGATGCCCGGCAAGTCTTTCAACGATTGGCTAACTGTTGGGTGCATTGGGGGAAACAATACGGCTACTTTTCCGATGAAGAGGATGCCCTCGCCTACACTGATGAAATGCAATTCATGCTCAGTCATCAAGTCGGAGCGCCAAATTCTCCACAATGGTTCAATACCGGGCTCCATCATGCCTATGGGATTGACGGTGAAGCCCAAGGCCTTTGGAGACATGACCTCAATGCCCAACTCACCGAAGAATTGCCGAACGCCTATGAACATCCGCAGGCCTCAGCCTGCTACATCCAATCGGTTGCTGACAGCCTCGTCAACGACGGGGGGATCATGGATCTCTGGACCCGTGAAGCCCGTCTCTTTAAGTATGGGTCTGGAAGCGGCACCAATTTCTCGAATCTTCGCGGGCACGGCGAGCGGTTATCCGGGGGAGGGACCTCCTCTGGATTGATGTCGTGGCTCAAGATCGGAGACGCTGCCGCCGGCGCCATTAAATCTGGAGGCACGACCCGCCGTGCGGCCAAAATGGTCATCCTCAATATCGACCATCCGGACATCGAAGCCTTTATCAACCTGAAAGTCCGTGAAGAACAGAAGGTCGCGGCCCTCATGGTTGGGTCCCATCTCTGCGCCACACACCTGAATCGCATCATGGAGCGGGCTTGGATACCGGTCGACAACGACGTGGTCTTGGAAACAAATCCCTCCAGAAACCAACCTCTCAGTGAAGCGTTGGAGGAGGCACGTCAACACCTCATTCCTGAAGAGTATATTCAACGAGCCCTCCGACTCACGGCCGACCACACCGGAACATTCGCCTTTTCCACCTATGACTTGGGCTGGGAATCGGAAGGCTATCAATCGGTCACAGGACAAAACGCGAACAACAGCGTCCGGATCACACAAGAGTTTCTGAACTGTATTGAAGCCGATAGCCTATGGTTGCTATGGAGACGCACAGATAAGACCGTAGCAAAAGAAGTCCGCGCCCGAGATCTCTGGAATCAGATTTGCGCCGCCGCATGGCACTGCGCTGACCCCGGCATCCAGTACGACACCCTGATCAATGAGTGGCATACCACGCCGGCGCAAGGTCGGATCAATGCCAGCAATCCGTGTAGCGAATATCTCAGCAATGACGACACGGCCTGCAATCTTGCCTCACTCAATCTCACTCGTTTTCTCAATGCTGATAGAACATTCAATATCGAAGCGTATGTCCACGCCATTCGTTTATGGACGATCACCCTCGACATTACCGTGACAATGGCCTCCTATCCCAGCCGGATCATTGCCGAACGTTCGGCTCGGTTGCGCCAACTCGGCCTCGGCTATGCCAACCTCGGCGCGCTGCTCTTGCGACTGGGACTCCCGTACGATTCCCCGGCTGCGCGAGAATACGCTGCCGTTCTCACAGCCATCCTCACTGGTGAAGCCTACGCCACAAGCGCGGAAATGGCGGGTCAGTTAGAGCCATTTTTCTATTACAACGAGAACCGCGCCAACATGTTACGGGTCATCCGCAATCACGCGCGCGCCGCCGGCATCACCACTTTCGATACCCCCCTGGAACCGGACTACGAAGAGTTATCCATTACCCCGCAACCGCTAACTTATCGCTTTGTCCCACAGAACATGAGATCTGCTGCACTGGTTGCCTGGGATACCGCCTATAAAATGGGCTTTCTCTCAGGCTATCGGAATGCCCAAGCCACGGTCATTGCCCCAACCGGCACCATCGGCTTAGTCATGGACTGCGATACCACAGGAGTGGAACCAGATTTCGCCCTTGTGAAAGATAAGCAACTGGCCGGCGGCGGCTTTATGAAGCTAGTCAACACGTCGGTCGCCCCAGCCTTAGAACAACTTGCCTACAGCGCTAATGCCATTCAAGACATCCTGCACTATATCCTGGGGCACGGCCGCCTCAGCACCTGTCCAACCTTTATTCGCCACAACGCAACCATGAGACTCCCTGAATCCATCGTCGCGCACCTGGATGCTCAGGTTCCGTCACGGATGAATATCCAAACCCTGCTGGTACCAGAACTCATCGGCACTGAATGGTGTCAGACCACACTCGGCCTATCAGACACCACTGTAGACGCTCCAGGCTTTTCACTGCTCACACACTTTGGATGGTCGCAGACAGACATCGATGAAGCCAATCGCTTCATCTATGGCACGGTGACCATTGAAGGTGCGCCACATCTGGACCCGGAACATCTGTCTATTTTCGATTGTGCCAATAAATGTGGCCCCTACAGCACGCGCTACATTGCTCCCAAAGCGCATGTTCAGATGTTAGGCTCTGTACAGCCTTTCATCAGCGGCGGCATCAGTAAGACCGTCAATCTCCCACATGATGCGAGCATTGCGGACATCGATGAGATCTATCGCCTGGCTCATACACTGGGCGTGAAATGTCTAGCCGTCTATCGCGATGGCTCCAAACTCAGTCAACCGCTGAACGCGATCGGCGCCAAAACGCTTGCCGTCGCCGTCCAACACAAGGATATTCCTGGAGTAGCAGAAGAATTAGCCAAACAGACGTTGATCGATACTCGCAGCGCCCATCGTTCACTTCCCCATAAACGAAAAGGGTATACCCAAAAGGCCGTCATTGGCGGGCACAAACTCTATCTGCGAACCGGGGAATATGCCGACGGGACTCTCGGAGAGATTTTCCTCGATATGCACAAAGAAGGCGCTGCCTTCCGGAGCCTCATGAACTGCTTCGCGATCGCCATCTCCTTAGGGTTGCAATACGGCGTCCCATTGGAAGAATTCGTGGAAGCCTACACGTTCATGCGATTTGAACCCAACGGACCAGTCAACGGACATGATCAGATCAAGATGTGCTCGTCCCTCATGGACTATATTTTCAGGGATCTGGCCGTCAATTATCTCAACCGGCAGGACCTCGCCCAGATCAAGATCAGCCAAGAAGATCTGCGAGCAGACTCCGTGACCGCGTATGCAAAATCAAATGGAAATGGGAAGTACCTTCCACCGGACCAACAAGTATCCAGCCTCGCCACTGTCATGGACGCAATCCAAACCGCACGCACCAAAGGGTACGAAGGTGATGCCTGCCCTGAATGCAATCAGTTCACGATGGTTCGGAACGGCAGCTGCTTAAAATGTATGTCCTGCGGCAGCACGAGTGGTTGCTCTTAGAACTGAGCGTATATGTATCATTAAATGTAACATTTGCTCAGCACGACATATTAGTTGCAAGGGTATAAGCAAAACGCTTTTCGGTCAGTACCCGCGAGAGAAAGAACAGCTTGTAGAGATCTCCAGGATCATTTGAGCCAAAGATCATGCAGGCGCACGACAGGGTATCTAGAACAACTTCGTCACTAAACGAGAGTGACAACTTGAAAGGGTTGCTCAATGACATCAGATGCAACACGATATGAAAAGGTTATACGAATGATGACCAAGACTATCCTCTTCGTACTCGCTGCATACAGTCTCCTAGCCATCTGGAACAGCAATATTCCCCTCCTCACTGGTATCACAATCACTTTCTACATCATTGGCACGACCCTATGGGCACTTCCCTCCCTCTATGATTTCGTGATGCTGTTAGGATATTCTGACACACAGAAATCCTCGCATCTCAACCAGCCAAGAACTCCCCCCCGTTCCACATCGCGACGATCAGAAGATTCCAATCCCTGAATACCATCATCCACTCACTGACCATCCGTAATACATCAGCATAACTCTGGACCTCCATGATTATGCCGATCGGTCGCAAATACTTCCCCTGTGGTCATCACGGTAAAGGACAGTACTGTCACCTCTGCGAACGACAAGCTGAAGATAAACAGAGCCGAGAGACACAGCGAGTCGCCCGAAAAGACCAAAAGATCCAACGCGTCCAGGCCTTTACCAACGACCCCATCAACTTACGCGACCTTCCCTCACCCCAACTCGTCCACAAGGCCCGCCATATCATTCACCACATTACCACCACAAAAGAGTACCGCCCATTTCTCGGTAAGCGGATGGAAGCTGACCGGACTTTGTTGAGCATCCCCCTGAATTATCGCTATCGCATCCTGTTCCGCATCCATCCGGATCGCATCACTCCCCTCTCCGTCATGACTCACGAAACGTACAATCATGCGAAACACCATTTCGTCACATAACCAGCCCCGCCGCCTTCAACATTCTCAAATCTGCCGAATAGTCGTGAATAACCAACGGTTTCTATTAGTAGACCAGATGACTAGGTTGACCACAGCCCCGCATTTATCACCCGTAATAAGAGCCATAGCACCAATCGGTTATGTCCGTACGACACGATCGTAAAGAAAGGACTGGTCCATGCAAGCTCGCATCATAGTTACCGACCCTCCTACCCCAACACGCTTTTTCGAACTCTGTCTCCATCACAATAACTTCCCTGAATGGGAATGGATGATCGCCCCCTCTCCACTCCCTGAATCCAACTCAGAACAGATTTTGAGCCTCGCCGGCCCTGTTACTGATTGGAGTAGCGCGCCGGAGTCCCTTCGGAATCTCGGCCCAGGCTGGACCACCTTGAACACCAACGATCGTGAGTGGGTCCGCAAGGAATTATTGGCGCCGCTTATCGCTCATCTGAAGGCACATCTCGCTCGTGTCCGGGATTTTGCAACGCTCTGTGGAAGTCCCGCCGAACTCTATCCCGCAATGAACAGCATGCTAGAGCAAGCCGAGCGAGACTACTTATTCACCGCCAGAACTCCATTTACGCTCACAGGTCGCTGGCGCCGTGAACACATGAACGACTCCCATCCAGAGCAGGACACGCCGCTGGCACATGACGCTGGAATTCTTCAAATCTTCACGCCCGATGGAACATCCCTCTTAATGCAATGCCCCATTGAACGATGGCGCGACGGCCTCTACTGGATTTCCAACCTTGAAGAAGATTTCTTCGGAGCATTTGTACCAGGGCTGATGGTCGCCTACCTAGATTGTCTCCCCGCTGGCTTCCTATCACAGGACAATGAGGACTCACTCGCGCCGCCACCGGAAAGCCTCCATCCAGACCTGCAAGCTTGGATGATTGCTACCATTCTCTGGCCTGATGAAATTCACCCCGATCCCGAACACATACTCGACAATCTGCGAGAGAGAGCCGAAGAGCTCTCGCCCACGGCGATCGGACGGGCAGGCCAGCAATACTCAAAACGTCTCGCTATTGCACGAGTCATAGAAAACCGATCGGTTGAAGAGATACTCGACGAATTCACCACGTTTGATGAGTAACCGCAGATAAGAGAGAAGGACAATGCCATTACATCACTCCTACCTCACGAGACTGCTTTCAACTATTCGGGGAGTGTCAAGGCGAACTCTCTTTTGGTGGACACTCTGCGCCGCCATGGCGGGTATCTCCGTATGGAACACTGCAAGAATTCTCCATCTCCTCATGGATCCGCTTGACCGTTGGCTCTTCAAACTAGTCCTGCTCACCCTGTTCCTACAGATTGGCATCTGCTGGCTCTTGATAGAGAAGGTGCGTGCAATGACCAGAACTCCGCAAGCTCAATCTCTTCACCCCAACGCTGGAGACACACAATGATTCACCCATTCCATCGAATGAGAGAGGCATTCACAGACTGGCGTCATCGACACCAATATCCTGCCTTGCCCCCTCCGACGCCAAACGAGCTTCACCAATGGCTGTCGGCCTATACCGAACTCGCGACACCGCTCCAGACTAAATCCATGACTCCAAGAGAGTGGGTGAACGAACTCCTACAAGTCTATCAAGACCCCAAACCGCCGTTCATTCCCCTCACAATTGTCTCATCAGCGACCTGGCACCGAATACGCCAATTCTGCTCCGCACACGATATTGAAGCAGGAAACAGTCCTTGGCATCGATTTGACACCCGTCAGTGCATCAACGTCTGGTCAATAGATCTCCTCCATCCCAAACGATGGGGGGAACTCCTCTTTGCCTTTTACGCCACCACACTCGACGTTCCATCTAACCACACGGTGCTTCGGCCGACCATCAACACACTCCGGGATCCGGAAGACTCACTCACACTCGTTCCTCCCCCTACCAACCTCGTATCCCATAGCGCCATCGTCATCCGTGCACAAATCTTTCATAGCCATCGGCCGCACGATCCGCATAGTGACGAAATTGCTCAGATCCATCACTTCTTCTCGAACCTGTATCACCATGCAGTCGGCCATCCACTCACCCTCTCACTACAAGATCGCTCCACATGGCCTACTCAAGAACGTGCCACCACGCTATAGGGAGATTCTGTTATGACACGATCCACCTCGCTTTTCGCCTTCACACTGCTACTAACTAGCCTGCTATCCCCCTGCTGGGCCACAGACACATTGCCCACTACGATCGTGGAACAGTGGCTCGCTCACCTGGATCACCATGAATACCAAGAGAGCTGGCAGACCGCGGCCCACTATCTCCAACGAGCCATCCCAGCCCCCCAATGGACACAAACCTTAGTCGCGCACCGGGAGCCGTTCGGCAAGGTGATCCAACGCCAACATTCGACGACCGAATACAAAGGCACACTCCCCGGCATCCCGAACGGGCAGTATGCCATCGCCCACTTTCTGACGAGCTTCGAGAAGAAAGATCAGGCCCTGGAGACGGTAGTCATGACACTCGAGTCCAATGGAACCTGGAAAGCGATTGGGTACACCATCAAGTAGGAGATCACCGTCATGTGGAACCGCATTCGCCGCTACCTCCAACGCCCGTCATGCTCTCACCTTCACAAAGAGCTGGACATCGAAACACTCTTACGCACGAGTGAATGCGGCATCTATAAGCGCATTGATGAGCATCGAGAACTCCTCATGCTGTTGCAAAAGCATGTGCCGGAACTCTTGCGACAAGAACCCTGGATCATCGGATGGATTGCCAGACAAGACGCGTTCCTCTGCCGCCTGGCCAACACCCTTCACCACACTCCCAAAGGGTTTTATGGGCTTGGGCCTTTTCCTCGCCCCTGGCCGGGCCTTTCAGACATTCCCCGGATCGAGCTAGTCCCTCCACCGGATGAGGTTCCCTTGCACCCTCAGCATACCCTCTACAACGACACGTTATTCCCCACGGCAAACAATGCCAGCTACAACAATAACGAGCCGGAAAGATCAAGATGACACGACACACTGCCATGATTTCGACCAATGCTACTTTAGGCTCACTATTCCACACATTCTCGGCTACACACTGGAGGCTGTCATGACGCAAATCGAATCCAAAACAACCGTTTCTCGTCCCCGCCGACACTATCTCATGCACCGATATCTGATCCTCATCGTGGCGGTGAGTGCTATGGCTATTCTATTTAGACTCGCCAACTTACCACGGGCTGCCAATGCCAACTCTTCGCTAGTAAGTACCCAGCAAGGCAACACGCGGACTACACTCCTGAAAGACCTCCAAGAAGGAGCATCAGGCTATATCACACTCGCCGATATCCAGACCCATCCCTTGCTCAATGTTTATATCGCAGAAGACACTGAAGTCAGTCCGACGCTCACCACACGCCATGTCGTACGCATCACCCTCTCCGATCATATGATTGTCCTAGATCCTCCTTCCGTCCAGCAGGCCCTCCGCTACGTCACATGGGGCCCGATCAAAGACGCTGAGCGACGCATCATGACGTCCCCTCAATGGTGGCCGACATCCGTGCAACCGAATCAACCCGGAGCCGGGCAATGAGTTTCTGCCACTTATGAAGGCTGACATCACTTACGACTCCACCTATGAGCTAGATCACTTACCGATATGACGCCCCCCGCACCACGTTGCACGATCTGCCACACCGTACTCAGTCCTCACTGGACACACTGTCAGATTTGCCGACGTCCGATCCAAACACCACCAGACGAGAATACAAGCCGACCCTGTCGGATCCAACCCGGCTACGACATTGTCTATTGGGACGAACAGAAAGAAGCGACACAGAATGGACGGGTGACACACGTCGCCCTGGAACAAGGTCGTCTCCTCATCATGTTGGAATCAGGAAGACGGATCCAAGAACGACACCTCCGAGCCGTCACTGTCCGCACAACCGACGGCACCCCGACCGCTGCTTTTACCACACGACATGAGGATCTTCGTATGATCGACGCGCCTGTCTCGACACCTCCTGAACCACCACCGGCCAAAGCGCCTCGATCGCAGGCCTACCTCCATTGGAAAACTATTGCAGATGCCACCATGGGGATTTATCCACACGAGCGGCGCTATGCCACCATCGTCACGATGCTCGACAAATGCGAAACCTACTTTACTGCAGGAGACGAACCCGGCTTTCTCCGATCCAAACAACAACTTCTCAACTTCATCGCCGCCTCAACGCCTCGTCAAAAAGTCGTTCCGCCCGGACAAACCGCCTAAAGTCCCTGCTTCCCCATATGCCCATGCGGCAGTACGTCCCAGGGCAGAACATCTGTCTGTTCACAATCTAGGAGTATGATCATGCCGATCTGCCTGAAAAAGGAATTCAAGAAAGCGTTAGAAGCCGGCGTGCCGTTAATCGGCGTCAACACGGCCGATCCCAGCCTAACCATTGCCACGTTGATTCAAGCAAAACCCGCGCATCTCACTCAAACCCCATATGCCTTTCTTCAATGGGACATTATCGAAGGACTGACCCTCACCAAATACGAACAGCGGCTCATCATGGAAGACCGCCTGCCGAATGAATTGACCAGCCAAGACGTGCTGGCCCAGTTGTCACACGACAAGCAAACAGCCTGGATGAAGAACCTCCCAGTCACCCTTCAGAAACTTCTCAGTGTGCGCGAGAACACCACCATCTTTGTGCACAATGCCCATCGGTTCCTGCATGACACGGCCGTCATGCAAGCCATTTGGCTGCTCCGAGACCAGTTCAAGGCCGGCATGCAAACCCTCGTCTTGCTCAGTCCCCACCTGACCGTTCCGAAAGAACTCACGCATGACGTCCTCGTCTTAGAGGATCCCCTTCCGACGGAACAGGAATTGAAACAGATTCTCACCGATCAGTATCAGAACGCCCGGGAGGAATTGCCGAACCTTCCAGAACCTTCTGACGCCCTCATTGGCAAATCCATCACGGCGATGACCGGCCTCTCCAGCTTTGCGGCCGAACAGGCCGTGGCGCTTTCCTTCACCACAAGCGGACTTGACATTGAACGCTTGCGAGAACGCAAATATTACGCGATCGAACAAACGCCCGGATTGAAGATCTACCGAGGGAAAGAGCGGTTCTCCGATATCGGCGGCGTCCCGCAGGTCAAGCATTTCTTATCCGCCATCTTGAACGGGCGCTGCAAGCCAGAAGGCATCGTATTCCTGGATGAGATTGAGAAAGGGCTGTCAGGAAGCCAATCCACACACGGCGACAACACCGGAGTCTCCCAGGACATCCACAAACAGCTCCTGGAATATATGCAGAACACGGACACCACCGGCATTTTGATGCTGGGCGCGCCCGGCACCAGCAAATCGCTGGTCAGTAAAGCGGCAGGAAATGAAGCGGATATCCCAACGATCGAACTCGATCTCGGCGGGATCAAGCAAGCTCAAGTCGGGGCCAGCGAGACCAACATGCGCCAGGCCTTGAAGATCATCTCCTCCATTACGAATAACAATGCGCTGTTCCTGGCAACCTGTAACAGTATCGACGCCTTATCTCCAGAGCTTCGACGCCGCTTCCGACTCGGCACCTTTGTCTTCCCTCTCCCGACTCGCGAGGAACGGGAAGCGATCTGGGCTATCTATCAACAGAAGTACAACCATCCGAGCATCCCAGAGGCTCTCCTCGACAGACCTTGGACCGGAGCGGAGATCCGGCAATGTGTTGATATTGCCTGGCGCTTGAATATCTCACTAGAAACGGCCGCCATCTACATCGTTCCGATTGCCATCAGCGCCAAAGACAGTGTTGAGGCGCTGTATACCAAAGCCTCAGGAGCCTATTTATCGGCAAGTTCCCCCGGGATTTACTACAAGGATGTCCCTGCCCAGCCGGCAGCCACCCCCAAAGCCCGTCAGCGCCGGCTGCATCTCGATAGCAACACCACGGAAGCCGCATAACCTCTCGGCGCGAATCCGTAATACCTCCCTGGTTCATCACCCTCACGAAGGAACGCACTATGCCTGTCGTCACGATGCCTGACCTCACTGCCGAAGATCTCTTCTCGAAAGCCGTCTGTATGACCTTGACCATCCGCAAAATCGGACTGCAACGGAAGTCGAAGGTCAAAGTGAAGTCCAAAGCTGATCACTCGATGTTTCGCATCACGAAATCGTTAATTGCCTGTTCGGAGTATTCGGAAATCGAGAAGTTGGACAGCCGCATTCGGCGCCATTTACACCGGTTTGACATGCCGGCCAAGATCGGCCGCGGCATGGCCCTCGTTCCCGCCTCCGCCCTCAACCAGCTCGCGCATCTCATTGAGGAGTTTCGAAGCGAACGGGCCACGCTGATCGACGCCTTCATTGCCGTCTACCCAGACCGAAAAGATGATGCTCGACTCAAACTGAAGGAGGAATTCAAGGAAGAGGAATACCCCACCATCACCGAAATCCGGGACAGTTTCTATTTCGACGTTCAATTCATGACGTTCGATCTCCCCGGTGTCCTGAATAAAATCAACCAGGATATGGCCGAACGCGAACGGGAAAAGTTCGTCGAGAAATTCAAGATCATTGGCGAAGATATCCGCGATGGATTACGCACGCTGATGCAGGAGTTGGTCGATCATCTGCTCGAAAAGCTGACCCCGGACGAACACGGGAAACTCAAAGTCCTCAGAGGGTCCGCTCTGACCAATCTCACCGCGTTTCTGAACGAGTTCGAGGGGCGGAATCTGAGCCATGACCAGGAACTGGAGAAACTGGTCAATCAGCTCAAGAATACCCTGCATAGTGTCACGCCGAAGTCGTTGAAAACGGACGAACCCTATCAATCGATCGTCCGACGGAGTTTAACCTCCGTCAAAGACCAGTTGAACTCCTTGATCATCACGAAACCCACCCGCCGTATCTTAGTCAGCGAGGACACCGATTAATACTCCATTGGATACCACCCAACCCGACCACCGTAATAGCTTTATTGGGCAGGCTTATCTCTCCTGCTCAATAAAGGACAGCATGCGGACGCAGCCAGACCCCCAGTCTCAATCAACCAGCCTGACTGCTCATGGACCGATACGGAATCCAGACGCCGTACTTCACTATCTGGCCACCGTGACTCCAAGCATGTCTGCCGGCATGACTATGAGCCTGTTTCTCAATGCCAATCATACCCCGGTGGGATACTGCCATTATCCCGTGACTCTCTTTCGTCAGTCGGGACCGACGCCCAAAGACATCTTTCGTGCCGCGACCAGCGTATCAACCGTCTTTGTCATCCTGATTCAACAACATCCCACGCAAGGGACCGGTCCGTTCGACATTGGAGACGAGCAACGACAGCAAGCCAGTAAATATGCGCTGGCCGGCCAACTCCTCGATATCCCTGTCCTCGACTACATGGTCATCAATGACACCCACCGGGTTTCACTGCTGATAGATGACCGGGACGAACTCAATCGGGTAGCCAAGGAATACGTCCAACGGCTGGCTAATCCCCTCAACATAGATCCATGCCGAAATTAGACTCAGATCTGTTAACTCAAGCCAGACAAGTCGACTTGATCGCCTACCTCCAAGCGCACGGACATGAACCGGTGCATGTCCGCGCCGACCGGGCGACGTTTCACTCTCCGCTCCGAGAAGACCGCAACCCCTCATTCTCGATCCGCTATAAAGAACAGGCCTGGAAATGGGTCGACTATGGGACAGGGGAGCACGGCGACGGCATCGACCTGGTGATGCACTTGCATCATCTGGATTTTCAAACTGCCGTGAAAACCTTGTTACAACTGCCGGTTCCAGCCGGATCGACAACCCGTATCACGACCACGCAGTACGTGATGACGCCCCGGGATGTGCGCCGCATCTATTTTAAGTGGAAAACGGCCATGACTGCGGAGCGCACCTTTCTGATCCATCAATACTTTCTCGATCGACAGCTGGCGTTTCCCGAAGGCCTCGGGATCATCTATCTCGAACGGATGGTCAATAAAGACGGGCTGACCCTCCCGTATATCGGCATCCCATCTCCCTCGGCTCAGCCCCACTTGATCACCTCACTGGAATGCCGCGCGCTTCATCCGGATACGATTGAAAAGCAGTATCGGCGCCGAACCTTAGGCGATAAGGCCCTTTGGGTGATTCGACGCCCATCGAGTTCGATTTTGATCACAGAAAGCATCCTTGACTGTCTGGCGGGGAATCAGCTCTTGCAGAATCGCACCTCCCTGTGTGCACTCAATAGCACCAACAACGTCGAATTGTTGGTGCCCTGCATGAAACAGCTTCGCCCTGCGACCGTCTATCTCGCGTTGGATCACGACACCAGGCACAAAACACCTCGCCCACCAGCCAGGGGAAAGCGGAACGACGGAGACCCCGGCCCCCGCGCGCAAGGACATGCTCGGGAAGAGCTGCTTCACGCGGGATTCCGAGTGGTCGAGGTTCAACACCACGTCCAGGCCGGGGTCAAAGACCTACATAAGTTGCTACTGCAGGATGCCAGTCCGATCACGCTCGATGCTTTAGAACATGCTGGACAGATCTATCTGCCCAGCTAACCACCGGCTCGTCGTTTCGCCTCAACATCTGCCGTCCCACTGACTCCAGAGTACGGCTCCCTATTCGCCCATGCGGCGACACCCATTCACACGGCGACCTCGCCTTACGTCTCATCGGACGGCGGCTGATTTGTACCGTTGTATCAAGGAGGACTTGTGTCACTTGCTGGACATGAATTGCCAATCCAGAATTTTCTGGAGCAATTCTCTGACTCTCTCTGCACCACAACAGCCGACCAATTGACCCCCCGCTACAACGCCGAAATCTTAGCCCGGGCCCAGCCAACCCTCCAACGATTCAAGCGCCCGCTTCTCCCGGCACAGGCCAATATCGCGGCGGCCCTCGCACATGCCTTCACCTTTGCCCCTAACGCGATTTGCGCAGCAGAAATGAGCACAGGGAAGTCGTGTATGGGAGGGGCGGTCAGCGCCCTGGTGAAATCTACCCGAACACTAATACTTTGTCCGCCTCATCTTGTCGGCAAATGGAAGATCGAGCTGCAGACGCTGATGCCTGGAGTCACCGCGTGCATCCTTCGCAGCATCACGGACATCAACGACTTTGCCAAGATTCAGCCCAGCGGACCATGGCCACTGTTTGGGATTTTAAGCCGAGAAAAGGCCAAACTCGGCTACGCGAAACGTGTAGCGATGGTCCCCAAGATCCGACGGAAGCATGACGAAGACTACGTCACGTATGTATGCCCTCAATGCCATACCCCCGTCCGAAACGAAGATGGGCTTCCCCTCACCCCACGCACTCTCAAAGCCGATGATCGGTGCCGATCCTGCGATAGTGTGCTGTGGACCTTTGATCCAGATGGACCACGACGGATCGCGTTAGCCGACTTCATCGGCGATCAACATCCCACACTCTTTGATCTCTTGATTGCAGACGAAAGTCAGGAGAACAAGGCCCGCGCGAGCGCCCAAGCGCTCGCCTTTGCACTCTTACTCAGCAAGTGTCGACGCGGACTTGCCCTAACCGGCACGCTGTCTTCCGGCAAAGCGACGTCGCTCTTTCATCTCCTATGGCGGATGAATCCCGCCATCCGGAGCAGTTTCAAGATCAGCGATGAGGCTCGTTGGGTCGATCTCTTTGGCACTTGGGAAACTCGCACTACCGACGTCGACACGCAACGCGTCTTGATGACGGGCAAGGAATCGAAACGACGTGTCCACGTCACCGTTCGAGAACGTCCTGGAATCTCCCCGCACTTGATTCCATACCTGATCGGCAATACCGCCTTCTTCCAACTCCGCGATCTCGGCATGTCGTTGCCGCCGTACCACGAGCATGTCGGCGAATGCCTCATGAGCCCTGAACTCGTGGCGAACTATCAACGCTTGAAGGATGCCGCCAAAAACTTGATTCCGAAAGGACGCTCTCGCCGGGACGGCCACCTCGTCAGCAGTATCATTCAAGCACTGTTGGCCTACCCTGATCGGGCGTGGCGCGGAGAAGAGATCACCGACAAAGACGGCGTCGTCCGATTCCAACTGGATCCCCTGCCGGAAGAGATCCTGCTACCCAAAGAACAGGACCTTGTATCCCGTGTCCTGGAACAGCGCAATCGCGGACGACGCGTACTGGTCTACTGCACGCATACCCAGACCAAAGACATTACCAAACGTCTGGCTTCCATTCTCAGCAAGGCCGGACTCAGAGTCGCGATTCTCCCTTCCAGTGTCAAACCAGAACACCGGATGGAGTGGATCGACAAGCAAACCCATCAGGGATTGGACGCCCTGATCGCGAATCCAAAATCAGTCGCGACCGGACTTGATCTCGTAGATTTTCCAACCATCATTTGGATGGAGACAGAATATTCCACCTACGTCGTCCGGCAGGCCTCTCGACGGTCTTATCGCATTCCCCAAAAGCTCCCCGTAGAAGTCTATTTCCTGCTGTACAAAGGCACTGTCCAAGAACACGCCTGGGCTCTCGTCGCAGCCGGGATCAATTCCAGCCTCCAAACAGAAGGTGATGTCGGAGCCGAAGGCCTCAACGAATATCAGCAGCCTGACGACATGATGACGCAACTCATCAGTCAAGTGCTGGACAGTCACAGTACGATCTTAAGTGCCGAGACCATGTTCGCCAAACTGGCTACAACCTATCAGCAGCAGGCGCCGGAACCCATCGAAGCACCCGAGCTCCCTCCAACAGCAGAGCTGTACGATCACGTCCCGGAACCGATCCCGATTCCCACACTGCCAACACCCAGTCCACGCAAATCCAAATCCACGATGGATGAAACGCAACTCACCCTCTTTGCGGCTTAATTATGACTAACACACCCGCGCTCCGTATGCTTACCACTGACGGCTACAGCGTCGTCGTCGAAGCCTTTGCCTGTCATCCGGTGACCCGACAACTCGTGCTGTTGTCACTCGTCGGAGAACCCGACGCGATGAAAGCGATTCGCGCAACCCTCAGTGTCGGTCTAACCTTCACTATCACCGGATGCCCAAGGTGCGAGTGGCCCAAACACCCCGACACCTTTTTTACGATGATTCAACGCCGCCTCCCCTCCGGCGCCCACAGTGTGCTCTGGCTCCCTCAACACGGCACCTCCGTCGGAATCCAGCATGATACTCGTGCCTACATCATTGCGCGGGAAGCGCCAACAGAAGGCCCGCCTCCGACCTTCATTGATGTCCTTGATCGCGTATTAGCCTGTCCCATTCGACCCGAATGGCAGACTGCACTGTGGGAGCAGGCCAGACAGTCCGGATGGGTCAAACCGCTGGACAGTTACAATTGTACCGTCTGGGAATTTCACCCGCAGATCAACGAGATTGTCGCCTGGATCCAGACACAACTCACAGCCCAGCACCTCACACTTCCCGCTCTCCCATCTCCTATCGCTGAAGAGGTTCATGCATGAGACCAGCAGGCCGCGCCATATCAGGCTATTATCCGACTCCTCCACGAGTTCTCGACGCACTCCGCACCATCATCATCAACCCGAAACAGAAGGTCGGACGCCTGCTCGATCCCTGTGCCGGCGAAGGCATCGCCTGCGGCTATCTCCATCGTCATCTCGATAGCTTCGATACTTATGCGATCGAGCTCGACAAACAGCGGGCCGCGCAGTGTCAATCACGCATCCCGCATGTGTTACGAGCCGATGCTCAGGGCACGACGGTGCAACGAGAAGGGTTCAGTGTGCTCTTTCTCAATCCACCCTATGATTCAGCCGGCAAAGGGGAACGAACTGAGTACACCTGGCTGAAACGATGGACCCCGACGCTCCAACCCAAGGGCATCGGCATCTACATCATTCCAGAATCACAATATTCCGAAAGCGTGTTGGATTATCTCTGCACTTACTACCGGAATATTTCGCTGTACCGCTTTCCTCTACCCGAATACGAACGGTTTCAGCAAACTGTCTTTATCGGGACCCGCATCAGCAATCCCAACGCCTCCCGATTGGTCCGCAATCAACTGTGGACAATGCTCCGCTCCAAGCAGATTCCCGCGATAGGCGAGACGGTCCCCGAGATCACTTATGACGTGCCGGAATTGCTCATTCGAGGCAGTATTGTCTTTGAATCGGACTGGCTCGATCCGATCGACATGTACCAGGAAGCCCACACTGCCGGGATCTGGAACGACCGCTTTACCCAGGATCTCTTAACCTTTCAGCACACCAAGTTTGTGCAGCCCCTCCTCCCGCTCCGCATTGGACATCTGACCCGGATGATCATTTCCGGCATGTTCAATAATCAAACGATTCATCAACACGGGAAGCACTGGATCATTAAAGGGCGCGGACGCAAAGTCACGCAGGAACTCCCTCCGCTCGTCGAGATCGTGCACACCAAAGATGGTCCGGAAGAACGGACCCAATACCGCACCACAGAAAAATATGTTCCAGAAATCAGGGCCTGGGATATCACTGCCGGGCCCACCTTCGGCCACTATGTCACGATCAAATGTTAGGAGCTCCGATGAAACTGACCTTCCCCCGACCTGAACTTATTCAAACCCTCAAGCTGATGCAAAGCGTGCTGGATCGGTCGACCAAGATGCCCGTCCTTAAATATGTCCGGGTAACAACGGCGCCGACCCATGTCACGCTGGCCGCCTCAGATTTGGAGCTGGGATTGGAGCGAACCATTCCCCTCAACTGTCCGGAAACCAGGACGTTTCTCGTTCCAACCGATACCATGCTCGACTTCATCCGCGAACTGAATGCGCCCACAGTCCTGTGGACATTGAACGACAACCACTGCATCACCGTCAGTGCCGGCAAAACCAAGGCCAAAGTGAATACCTTGGAAGCCACGGACTATCCCGCACTCCCTCAAGCACCGGATCCTCTCTTCACTCTCCCGACTGCTGACTTCACGGCCATTCTGGAAGAAACAATGCCGGCCGTAGGTGAGCAGGACACCCGGTATATTCTCAACGCCATTCGATTGAAGCTGACTGAGCACAACGGCCCAACACTTGAAGGCGTCGGCACCGATGGGAAGCGCCTTGTGGTCACAAGCCGGGGCACCGGCACCTGGCTGACCAAGGATCATGAAGATAAGGTGATGCTGGTCCCCAAGAAAGTGGGGAAAGTCCTCAAAACGATGATGAGTACAGCCGAAGACACCACCATTGGCATCGGATTAAGTAAGAATTTGGCCGGCTTCAAGATCGGACCGATGCACTTAACCAGCCGACTGATGGAGGGCCAATACCCAAACTTCCAGCAGGTCATTCCCAAAGAGACCTCTCCCCTCTTCACGATCCCCAAACTCCTGCTGGAAGATCCCCTTCGGAGGGTGTCCGTCATCAACGGGCGGGACGGCAAACCAATTCACCTGACTATCCGAAGCAAAGAAATCGTGCTTAAGGCGGTCAATGTCGATATGGGAGAAGCCACGGAAACGATCGAGACCTCCAGTGACAGTCCAGAGCTCACCGTCGGATTCAATACCCACTATCTCATCGATGCCCTGGAATCCATGCCCGGCGACCACTGTCATTTCTCCATGGCCAATCCCTTGGCCCCATGTCTGCTTCGCACGCCCGAACAAAAGAACTGGCTACATATCGTCATGCCAGTCAAAGTCTAACGATAGACTTGACCTCTCTGTTTGATCTCTAAACAACAGTCCGTCCAGAGCGCCTGCTAGACAATTCCGCTTGAGCGGAAACCTTGCAATAGCGCACCACATCATCATCGATACGATCGTCCGTAATAGAGATCGAGCGAACCCTGTCTCGGCGACTAAGTTATCTTTCACCTATAAGGAGTGCCTATGTCACGTCTCTTCCTGATCCCGATCACCTGTCTCCTTCTGCTGACCTCTGCATGTGCCAACCATCTCACACTCAGTATGGAGAAAAGCGTCAAAAGCAGCAGTAGCATCTTCTTACGACCGACGAACGATAAAACGATCTTCGTCGAACTCCGCAATACCTCAGACAATCCGAAGGCATTATTGTCCGACATCCCCAACCGTCTTACCGCGAAAGGGTATGCGGTCACGACCGATCCGGACAAGGCTCACTTCATTCTCCAAGTCACGACCGTCTTTGCGGCCAAAGCGAAACCGGGAACCACACTGGATTCATTAGTCGCCGGTGGGTTTGGGGCAATGGCCGGGGGAGCCATCGGAACAGCGGCAGCGTTGGGCAGTCGCTCGTTTGGATGGATTCCCGGAGGTGCCGCCATCGGCGCCGTGACCGGGCTGGTCGGGTCCAAACTCACGGAGGATTCGCAGTACTCAATTGTGGCTGATGCACAAATCATCGAGAAGACCAAAGAGGTCGTCGAACAGGTGATTTCTTCACAAACCACCGGAGGCGGAGGACTCCCGTCCAATGCTGCCGGTCTCGTCAATCTGTTCGGCGGACAATCTTTGAGCGCAGCGAACGCCGGGCAAACAACCGAGCAGACTCAAGAAGTCCATCGCGGGAATGAACGCATTCATAAAACGCGCTATGCGTCACTCGCACAGAAGATGTGGCTCTCAGAAGACGAGGCCACCACCGATCTTGTGCTCCGTCTAACCGACAGTATTTCGGGCCTGTTTTAAGAGATCGGGCTAGGGGTTCTTCCCCTAGCCCACTCCCGTCATGCGTCCACACTCGTATCAGCCAGGCCAATATGTCATCTGGATTGCGAAACGCCGCAAAAACGGAGAGGCATACTTTGAAGTCCCGGCGCATGTGGTCAAAGTCACGCCGAAACGTATCGCGATTCAAATTCTCAAGCGGGATGCAACCCTGACAATCCGCTACGTGGCCGTAGAATCATTGCAGCCAGGCCCCCCGCTTACTCCGACGTAAGATCGATCAATCCTTCCCGATGCGCCAACCGAATAAAATCCGCCAGTGTTTTTAAGTCATACGCTTTCGCCAGTCGCTCACGATGATACCGGATCGTCGGCACCGTAACCTCCAAGATCGAGGCCGTTTCTTTATCGCTTTTCCCCTCCGCCACTAATTGCAACACCTCCCGCTCGCGCAACGACATTTTCCGAACTGTATACAGCGCGTCATGCGCCGCCATGGCTTTCGTGTAGGCGTCGATGATTTTCGGAGACACTTTATCGTTCACAAACGTCTCGCCCTGCAGCACCGCATACAGACCTTTTTCAAACTCGTCCGCACTGGCAATTTTGCTGATATACGCACGGGCCCCATTCCGGAATGCTGTCGTCACCCGCTGATGATCTTCATGCATCGACATCACGATACATTTCACCGCCGGCGCACAATCACGAATACTCACCAACGCGTCAAGCCCGTTTTGCAACGGCATACTGATATCGAGAATGGCAAGATCAACGGCGTGTGTTTTCACATACCCCACTAAGTCCCGGCCATTCCTAAACACCGCGACGACCGTATGCCCAAGCCGCTCTAAAATACGGCGCTGCCCTTCGGTCATCAATTCATGATCATCACACAAGACCACCTGAGCCATTCGTTCTCCTCACACAGTACGCTGTCCTGCGCACAGAACCCAATTCGCCCTTACACATCTTTGGCTAGTCTAGCGCAGGCCCCCTATTCCGTCACGCAAGAACATGCCAGCCACAGTGACCCGTGCTGTCCAAACGCCCATGCTGCCGTATAACGACCCGTTCTTCACACTCTACCAAAGGATCAGATGATGCCAACTGCTATTGAGGAAGACGTTCACCAAGACGACGCCGAAGATCTCACCACTCCTGACCTCACCGAGGCACAACCTGCTGCGTCGATCACCACTGAATCCGCCTCCACTCCCAGAGCACTGGAGACGGTCCAAGCTCCTCCCACACCTCCAGGCCCTGAGATTGAGACAGACGAAGAGGACGAGGAGATCGACTCTGGCGATCATAGCGCCGCGCTGGAACGCGACCATCCGTCATTCAGTAAGTCGACCATTTCGGTATTTCTCCAACTATTGCCGGACGATGGACACGCGGAGGGACGGTTGGCGATCCTCGCCGTCCGCAGCCACAATCTCATCGCTGACACGAAGATGATTCGGACTCACGCGCTCGGTCCACTCCCCGACCAGCTCGCGACGATGTTGACGGAGTGGGAGCATCAGCTGCCGAATCGGTTACAGACCAGAACCGAGCAACGCGCCAAGAAACGCGCGGAAGAAAAAGCGAAAGAAGCGGAACGCAAATCCAAAGCAGCCACGTCACGCAAACCAGAGCCCAAGAAAGTAGAGAAGCCTAAATCCACCACGCATGCGGCCGCACCAAGCGGTCCGGTCCCCTCCCCTCTCACAGAGCCTCAGGCACAACTCTTCTAAGGAGCCCCGCTATGATCAGCATCAGCATCGAAGGACAAACACTGCAATTGCCCCCTGAGGTCGCAGTCAGCGATGACGCCATCCGTCGCGCCGTAGCGCCGATCTTCCCCCAAATCGCCACCGCCACCTTGAGCCGCACGACGAATCCCGCAGACGGCAGCACCGTCATCAAAGCGACTAAACAAGCAGGAACCAAAGGGCACTATGACACAATCCTCACGAAGCTCAAGAACAGTCCTCAGCACATCAACCCCATCTTCCCGCTGTATCAACGCCTCTTCGGGAACACCAGTCCGTTCGAGAACGCGGAAACATTCTTTCTTGTCCAGAACGACATCGGAAAGGCTCTCCGGGACGGAGAGGCCGAGCACCAAGCCATTGAGAGCATCCGCCAACGCCTCCTCGACGCCCCTAGCCATCCCAGCTCGACGATCCCTGTCGCCTTCTGAATACGGGATTCTCCCCTACCCAGACACACGTGAACGGCTCCGGGCTACCGCGGAGATCACACTGGAGTCGATGGCCGACGCACTCCGCTCCTTTCACCAGCTGTCAGAAGTCTTCCCCATCTTCAAACATTTTTTCCCCGCGGAAGCCAAGCGGACGTTGGCACAGGCCCTCAGGCTTCCGCCGAACCAAATCCATCACACACTCATAGAAGCCTTCACCACGCTTGTCTCGACCCGGCTCTTCCCACTGAATGATTGGGATGTCGAATACACGCTGGAGATGTACCCAAGCATTCCACTGTACTTGACGAACTATGATGAAGAATCGGATTTCGAAGGTGCACCCCTCAGCACCAAGATTGCCGCCACCATTGTCGGAGCCTATAGCAACGCGGATGGGTGGGACTCTATCCAGGAGGAGTTAGGACCCGATCATCCACTCCCGTCGTGTTTCACAGATTCACAACATCGCTGTTCAATCGATATTGCACGCTTCCGGAAGCTCTGTGCGGCACATCCGTACCCCGTCTCCAGCTATCCGCTCGTGCTCCAAATTCTTGGGCATGAGACCGGCTGCGTGTTTCTCGACGCGGCCACAGCCTATGACTCAATGCCCTACGACTACACCTGGAGCATCAAAACGATTCAAACGCTCAAACGACAGTGGAAGAAATCGGAAGCGTTAACCCAGCAATGGGTCGCCGTCGACAAAGCGCTGACCGATGAACCGGAACATTGGAAGACAATCTTTTCCTGTTGGACTCACATGTGCCAGACCACACTAACCAGAAAGCCTCGCCATGCGCGCACAGCCTAGCCACCGCCCTGATTTAATTCTGTATCTGTTCAAGGGACAGTTTCTCCTTGAGTCGACCGACGGAACTGGAGCGATCACACGCAAATGTATCTCGGAGGCCTCCGCCCGACAGGCGTTTACCGCCCGAGATGTGGATTCCGGCTGGATCGATCCCCACACGATACGCCAAGGACACAACCATCGAGGCCCGTGGGTCCTACAACGGTACGAGCCAGCGCAGTACTCGATCCATTTAGACAGTCCCTTGCTCCTCCCCCATGAGGACACCCCAGTCTCTACGCTTCGGATCCCACTCCCCGGATTCCTTTTTCTCGGGATCAAGAAAACCTACTATCTCTGGGCCTATCGAGCATGGAAAGGCGAGGAGACCGTGTTCTATCGAGCTCCGTTACCCAACATTTACCAAGACGGCTCAATCTGTTTCGGACAGAACCACCCTCGAACCGTGTCCGGAGACACGATCACAGACACCTGGACGTTGTTCTGGGACAGTCCGTTCAATGAACACCTGGCCAGCGAGAAATCGAAACAGGCGCCAGAGAATGTGCTCCCGTTCTTGGGGTCACTCCACAACAGCGACAGCTACCCCGTCGACGACTTAGAGCGTCATGGACATAGCCTGAAAGATCTGATCAAGACCCTTGTCGCAAAACCGCGAGGACAGGAGAGACGATGACCGGCTACCCCTTGATCCATACACTCCTGGCGACGACTCCGCTCCCGCCGCCGCTTCCTGTCATGTATGAACGCATTGTGGCCGGAAACGGGCTCTTTCTCCGCGCGCAACGCGATCAACTCCGCGTCCTGTTTCCAATCGAAACGGGAACGATTCCGGGATTGCCTCCCCTCACACCAGAGATCGCTCCGACCGTCCCTCTGATACCGAGGCATCTGATGGACACTCTCTGGAATGAAGCCCAGCAAGCCTGGCGATCGCCGGACGGGCCTCTCGAAAGTCTCTTTCACTTCACGTATACCACTGACTGGCAACTGGCAATTCCCGAACAAGTCCGCACAGCGGTTTCGGTCCATCCAACAGATCTCGATCACTGCCCGTCCTATGCCACCTGTCTGGTCGAAATCCACTCCCATCACGAAATGTCAGCGAAGTTTTCGCAGATGGATAATGCCGATGAAACTGGTTTTCGGATCTATGGGGTTTGTGGCAACTTCAATCACCAGCCTTGCATTACCTTTCGAATCGGTCTCTACGGTCACTTTTATCCCATTCCCGCTTCATTGATCGTCGAACTTCCCCCGCAGATTAGTGACAGTTACACCCTTCGCCGAACCGAACAAAGGACACATCGATGACCATCCCGACAGCCTTGAATCTCTCCTATCTCAACGCTCGACGCGTGTTGCCTCAGCAGTGTCGATCGCTGCATCTGATTCAAGTCGGCTGTGGCGGCATTGGTGGACAACTCGCACCCAGTACGGCCCGTATTGCAAAGGAATGTCAGACACGCTTCGAACACGTGGACGTAAGTTTCTATGATGGCGATACCGTCGAGGACAAGAATATCCGACGGCAACAGTTTTGCGAGGCAGAGATAGGCCGGAATAAAGCGGACAGCCTCGCCTTCCGACTCAATATGGCGTGGGGCATGGACATCATCGCCAACCCCACGCATTTGACCAAAGACACGATGCACTCGATCACCAAGTACGATACCCTAACCATTCTGCTTGGCTGCGTCGATAATGCCAACGCGCGCCGTGTACTCCACGCCCACCTTTCGCGGCAACACCCGGAAACCAATTCCCCTGTCTGGTGGATCGATGGCGGCTGCATTCGCACACAGGGACAAATCTTAATCGGGAATACCCAACGGATAGAACAGATCAAAGCCGGTTTCACGCTCCCGGGTGTCATCACCACCCTCCCGTCACCGGCGCTCCTGCACCCGGAATTGCTCAAAAAGCAAGCAGACGAACGACCCCGGCGGCGTCAATCGTGTGCTGAACACGCCATCACCGACCCGCAATCCCTCACGATCAACGGGATTGTGGCAGCCCACATGGCAGACTATCTCTTACGCCTGCTCGTCACGAAAGATCTCACGCGCTTTGCTACCTATATTGATATGAATAGCGGATCAGTCCGCTCGCTGTACAACACCGACACGCAACTTGAACAGAGCTTAAACCTGAAGCCTGGCTCCCTCACTCCCTCCACATCCTCTGTCGCGGCCTAACAGCCCGACGATCGATTCTTGACCTTGTCATTCGGAAAGACCGACCGCTATGACCGAATTACACGTTCCATTGCATTGCTTTATTGCTGAACATGGCCGACTCCCCAGACTTGGCGACGACCCCGCGCCGTATACTTATCAAGGATGGCTCTTACGCTACGTGGCCCTCGCTCATGCAGTCATTCCCGAAATGAAAGACCGGTGGGGCTATCATCAACGACAGATGCAAGCCGGACGACTACTCGACGAACCGATTCCTCAGATCTCGTTTCTTCAAGCACCAGATCCGGCCACATACAAGGCGCTTGAACGATGGGTGACCATCGCAGAACAACACGGCCGACTCTGGGATGGCTTGCAGCGGTTCATTGATTGGCTCGCCTACGGACTCGGGGTCGCAGACAGCTCCCCGCAACTTGACGAGGCCGTACAAACCCGTCTCTATAAAGAAGTTCAGATCCATCTGTTTCTCCAACATCCATACGACTATTTCGGAGATTTCATCGCCTCCCGCAAGTCATCAGGTTTTAATCCTTTCGCCTTTTTTCCGACGCCCCATCCAATTGTTGAGTTGATGACACGGATACAAATGGATGATCCAGCGCCTTCTGAGAAACTTAGAACTTCGGAGAAAATCATGGACCCGTGCTGTGGGACCGGCCGTATGCTGCTCCACGCATCCAATATCTCTCTGAGGCTGTATGGAATGGACATAGATCCATTGGTCACACTGATTGCCAAGATCAACGGCGCACTGTACGTGCCCTGGCTGGCCTACCCCTTTCCGGATTCGTGGTTTGCACCACTTGAGAATGAAGACCATCAGGCGAACACCACGCCGAAGGCGTCGGAACCTGTCCTGGTACACGCGGAGACGATCCAGCGATCAACTCAAATTGAGTTTGTTTTTGACTAATCCAAATTCTCTCCCTCACCCCGCTCACAATGCGGGCGCCTATTGGAAAGGTGATCATGCCAAGCTGTGGAAAGTGTCACACCTGTAGCGCGGCCATTCAGATCGTGCTCGGGCACGAAGAATGGTGCGAACAGGACCAGCTCTATCAACAACCCCTCGCACACGGCTGGAGCAATTCTTCCCCAACCGAAGCCGAACAGCGCGCATGCGAGGATCTCGCCGCACTGAATCAGAGCTCCCCTGAGACAAACTCTCCAGCAGATCAGCCGACACCGACAGGATCAGTCACTGCGGACGAGAATCCGTTTGCGGATATGGAGATCATCTCCCGCTACACCCGCGCCGAAGCGATGGCCGATGGCTCCCTGGTCGAGATCCCGATGGAGACACTCCAGGAATTCGGCATCACATTTCCCACGGCGATGACACGGGCGGTCTGGGAGGAGAATGTCCGCGTCCCAGACACACTCCTGGGACTTCAGGACGAAAGCGGCCGGCTGGCCGACATTCTCGTCATGTTTCGGCTGGAAGCCAAGCGGACGAACAGCGCGTATCTGACGTTCCGAGTGTTGATATTACGAGAAGCCAAAGAGAACGGACATGAAGAAGTCACCCTCAAAGCAGTATGTGATGGGGGAGATGATGGACATCCCGTCATTACCATCATGATGGCGCACGAAAGCTGAGAGGCCCATAGCCTCACACTGATTCTCCCGCTCAGCCTTCCAGAGACAACACCATTCCCCTCACCAACCACGCGGAGTGCAGAATGCCTGTCTTACTCATGCACACCAATAGTTCCCATGAGGAGGACAATGGGGATTGCGATTATGCCGTCGTCCCTCTCACACCCACACTCCTTCAGGATATCCGGACCGCCCAGCAGCACTTTCAGCAGCTGAAACAAGCGATGCCTGACGTCGCAGAACTGACACTGCATTCCTCCAGCTGCCAATATGTCTCATATTCTGACGCCGCAGACCTATTCGGAGAGGAGCACCTTCCTGAATTGGGTGCGTCGCATACCATTCTCCCGCACACGACCCTGGACCTAGGGACAGTCGCACAACGCACCAATTGCGACCGACTCTGTCTCGACGAAACGGACATCTGGTGGGAAACAGTGGCCCGACATACTTCAATCCACATCAGTACCCCGAACCTACGAATCATGGATCCTGTACTCAACCCCGACACCCATACAACACCCGAGCCGTCACCAGACACCTCCGCTCAACGCCCGCGCATCCCGTAACTCCTCTTCATTCGTTCACCCCACCAGCGAGGCATCATGAGCCAATGGATACAGTCGTTTGAGGTCCCGAGTAGCAGCGGACGGGGAACCTATCGCGTCAGCCAAGATCGCAACGGTCAGTTCGGCTGCTCCTGTCCGCATTGGAAGTATAGACATCAGCCTTGCAAACACATCGAAACGATCAAGAATCAGGTACGCGCTGGACATGCGCCGATCCTTCACGACATCCCCACCTGTATCCCAGCGAATGTGCGATCCGTCCAACGGCGCGACGCTGAAAGCCTCTTGGTCCCGCTGATTCCCTTGAATCATCCGCAGTTCCTGGCCACCGTCGTCGTCGATCTCTTGTTGCATGGGATCCCCTTTCAGAACATTCGCTCCCAATATCATCTGCCGGCCAAGACCGGTCGACAAGACTACGTCGACCAGGTTCTACGACATGGGCGCCACACGTACGGACCCCTGGATCCATCCCGACAAGACTGCGCCATCGACGTATCCTATACCTGGCAACTTCCTGTCCCTTTATTGCCTGGCGAGACTATCGAGGACTATCACTATCGAACCAGTTATCCCTTAGATCTCGTTACGCTGGCCTACACGCGCCTGCCAACGGCCCCCACAGTCTCGCCAACCTATTCAGCATCCAAGATAGACCCGCCCATGACCCCGGCGAGAAAATCCTGGAAACGACGCATCATACTAGCCCCCTAACTCTTGGATTCACCCGATCCAGCTCCCGTAATACAGAACTGTCTCATTCTCGCAACAACCGTCACGATCAGTTCTCACCATCGGGGACCACTATGGGATCTCAATACCAACATCTCGTCTTTATTCCGCGCGATCATCTCTACCGGCAAACAAGCCGATCCCGAACCCTCTTCATCATCCTCTTTTCACTCATCCTGTTCTTTGTTTCGGGCGTGTTGCTTCTGATTAGTTACATCACACAGATCAACACAGACTATATGGCCGCCCATGAGAGTCCCGTGCTCGATCCTGAAATCCCGTATCCCTCTGTTGCCCAGGATCCGACAGAACCTGGCAATTCTTTTGACAGTTCCTCGAAACCGGCAGACAATCACCCCGATGTACGACAAGAGAATCAGACAGAAACTCCATCAAATTGACCATCTCACCAAACGGTGGATTGCTACCGGCGGCGAGGCGGAGCAGATTCTCTCGCAGATGAAGACCTTCTTAGCTGAGGCGCAACAATCCGGACTCACTCACGCCGAACCTGTCCTTGATCGTCTTATTTCTCAGCTCTCTCATCCTCCTACGAGCGACGCACAGACCCGACTTCCCGATCAAGCCGCCTAAGCAATCCCAGACTCCTCGACATCGGAACACTCTTTCACCACCGTTTCTTCTTTCAACGGCCCACGGCTGCCGTCTTCCGATTTTCTAAACACGAGACTCATACATGCCTACACAAGAAGAACAGATTCAGGACTTAGTCGGTTCGGGCTACCCGTCACGCTCGACATATCACACCGCCATCAAACGGACCTACGAACGGCTTCAATTGCCCCATCATAAAGCTGACTACAACCCACAAGGCGATTGCACCACTTGTGGAGAAGCAGGACGATGCCCCGGATGGCATGTGCTCCCGTATCACTCCGGCAACTGGCCGATCGCCGACGCACAACTAGCGTTTGCACGACACATGGCAGCCCATGATTTGACGTACTTTCGACTCGAAGCCACGCTCAAAGAACAACTGAGTCAGGGCGACACGATCCGAGAAACCCTCGGTGAGGTCATCACCAACTGGTCACTGACCATGTCATCAGCCCCCTTCATTCCGGAAGCTATGACTGCCGAATACCTCGCCACTCATCTGACCGCACGCCATAAAGGATTTGAGACCATTTTAGAATCGATCGTCCGTAATCCGTTGATCAAAGATCAGGTCTACCTCTTTCAGGACTTGTTAGTACCAACATCCACGACATAACTGCCGCACACCGTCTTGTGTGAAAGACCGCCTCTCAAAGAACCAGGTCGAACCATGCCCACGATGAATATCCCCGATCATTCCCAATTATCCCTCTTTCACCATGTCGCCCAGGTCTATCTCCACAACGATACACGGGCCATTGCCAACGCGACCCTCTATCACACGGTCGCTGAACGTGCAGGACTGAGCCCAAGATCCCTGACTGAGACGACACCAATCGGTCGCGCCGGCCAGCGCCATAGTCCGATCAAACGACGTATCCGCTGGCACCAGCAAACACTCAAACATCTCCGCCTCATTGAACATCACGGAAGTTCCCGCGGACATTGGCAGCTGTGTGAATCCGTGCGCACCGATCTCCACCGCGCCAAACCAGAGATTGGACTACTCGCGTTCTCCACCGACCTCGGAATCGCCATTTGGGGCTCGCACGAACGCGTGTTTCCCCACCTCGATCTGCCGATCACCCTCTGTGTCACCTCGCCCCCGTACCCGCTCAGACGCAGCCGGGCCTACGGCAATCCACCTGAACAAGACTATGTCGATTTCATCTGTCGAGCTCTCGAACCCATCATCGCGAATCTGGTCCCCGGAGGCTCCCTCTGTCTCAATCTCGGCAACGATATTTTCCTCCCAGGCAGTCCCGCCCGCTCGCTCTATCAAGAGCGGACCCTGATCACTCTCTGTCAGAGGTTTGGGTTAAGCAAAATGGACACCTTGATCTGGGCCAATGCCAGTAAACCACCAGGACCTGTCGAATGGGCCAGCAAACATCGCGTCCAATTGAATGTCGGGTACGAAAATATCTATTGGCTCTGTAATGATCCCGACCAGGTCCGAGCCGATAACCGGCAAGTGTTACAGCCCCACACCGCTCGCCATATGGAGTTGATCAGTTCCGGAGGCGAACAACGGACAGGGTCATCGGGCGATGGAGCCTACCGCATCAAACCAGGCGCGTATGGACGCCCCTCAGCAGGCCGCATTCCACGCAACGTGCTCACGATCCCACATACGTGTCCTGACGCCATTCAATATCGAGCTGATGCGAAACGATTACAGCTTCCACTCCACGGCGCACGACAACCTCTAGCCATCCCGCACTTCCTGATTCGTTTTCTGAGCAAGCCCGATGATCTGATTGTCGATCCGTTCGGAGGGACATTCACTACCGCGATGGCCGCAGAAACGTTGGGGAGGCGGTGGTTCGTGAGCGAGTGGCTCTGGGAGTATGTGCGCGCGAGCGCGGAACGCTTTCACGCGGCACCGGGGTATGCCCTTGCCCCCAGTTTTCGCACCTAACTACTTGAGTCCGGCTGCAGAGCAGCTTGGAGACGTGGCCGCAGAGCGCGAACGGTGCGCCTTAATTTGCGACGAATTGGCCAGGGTTGGGGATTCGAGAGACGCGGCTGCTTGCGCTGCCGCAATTCGTGGTCACGCCGGACCTTTGGTGAGGCCTCATGATTTCATTCAACCACTTCAAGAGGCACATCCGCTGACATGAGCGGTTAGGGTCTTGGCCCAAAGACCCCATACGCACAGACGAAGAGAAACACCAATGCGGCCAGAACTTCACCAACAAGTGATATTGGCTCCTTTTCTATCCGCTCCTTGCTCAAATATTTACTTGCGCCTCCAAGCAACGAAGACGTGCTGATATAGAGCTTCTGAGCTCCTACAGTCCCTAAGACAAGTCCTACGAGAAGGGTTGGGAAAAAGGGCGCGAGCAACACAGTGCTGTACTCGATGGCGAACTCGTCAGTATACATAAGACCCATCATCACCCACGGAAGAACCACAAGGGTTTGGAGGATTTCGACGGTTTCATCTTCACCAAGCAATTTATCGCTAAACAACACGGGAAAAGAAACATCGATCAACCACTGAATCCAGATCAAAGCTGTAAGAAATATATCTATCACGAGCACTACTACAGCGTTACGCGTGCCAGGCGCGGCTGCTAAACGTCGCGAAAAATACCGGGTTTTGAGATAGCTGAACAATAAGACGGGAAACACATAAAAAAGGCCTAGTCCCACAAGAACCCACAGTTCTAGGCTGGCATCGGATCGGTCTTGGGTCTGGATAGTGAACATCGCGTATCCTGTTGCAGCGATGCAAACGCAAAGGTTAACAATGAGAGCCCGGCGGGAAAAGTAAACTGCGCCATACAACGCTTCGAAAACCCTAGCCGCAGCAAGCGACCAACTACTTCGATCCGGTTCCCCAAGTATCCAAAGCGCAACGCTGTCTCGAATATCCGACGCGACGGTGTGGTTCGCCCACCTGAAACCGCCGATGATAAGGCCCGCGAGCACTCCCGCTGGACCGATAGTGGGAATATAGTGGCTGAACAGATCTTCCGACGTCATTCCGTTCGCTCCCTACCAATGTCTCGCCAAGATGGTACACAACTCCATCAGGATCACAACCTGATTCCATATCCGGTGACATCAACACGCGCTGGCAACCACTAGATAGAATGATTCAGGAATGATGAGCTGAAGAGATTCAACGAGAAGCGGTAGAGACTCGTGAGTACGCCACTCCACAATCATGAGAACCATCGACGATACGCAGCCTGTCACTCTACGACGACACCCCCTCGACCTCGCGTCCCTCTATTCGGTCAAACCCCATCAGTTTGAGCGTCTCGGCCACAATCACCCGCGCTTTAGGCTGCAAATCACGAGGATTCCCCGCATACTTCTTATGCAGCTCTTCTAAATGGAAACGGACGGTCCGCTCGGTAATTTTTAATACGGCGCCGATTTCACGATTCGTCTTGCCGGTCATCATCAACACCAGCACTTGCTTTTCTCGTTCGGTCAATCGCTTAGCAATCGCCTGAGCCTGGGCCTGCTCCACTTCCATCGGGATAGTCACATGCAGACAGCAGGGATGATAGGTGGGCGCGATCAGTCGTAATCCCCGTAATAGTTTGTCCTTGTGGTGTTCTGGAAAATTGCTCACGGCGACATAGAAACAAAATCCCAGTTGCCCGCGCACGGCAACGGATAAACAGTTCCGAATCCCGAAGGCTGCTTTCACTGCATCAATCTCTCGTCGATCCAAGCCCTCGACATCCTCGCTCGTCGTCATCCATTCATGCGTATGACTGAGTTCATACAACGCCGGCTCGGTCACCATCCCCTGGGTGGCATAGAGGTGCGCGAACTCGATCGGATAATTATGATAGGTGACTTCGAAATGTAGAGATTGCAGGGTGACGATGCCACAGGCCCCATAGGTAAAGGGCACGAACTTGCGGAGCCTCTCAAAGAGCGACTGAAACCCGGCCCGGTCTTGGAGCTGCTTACTCTGCTCGATAATCTGCAGCAGCAGAATAGCTTCCCGGTGGGTAAAATCGTCGAGGCAGAGAGGGTCCATACTCACCTCCAAGTGGAACGCGATCGCTAGTGTACCGAACCCTCTTCCTGAATCACAAGGGGAGAAACACAAGCCATCCGGCTCACGAACGACTCCCCTCCTTCTCGGACTCTGCCGCCCAGGCCGCTCCAACCCGCCGCGCGTCAATCTTCACCAAGCGACTTAAATAACTGCCCATATTAATCTGCTCGCCTCGAGCTTTCCGTTCCCGCACCTCTCCAATACGGCGCCAGATAAACGCATGGGGCACGGTCTTGATCGCCCGTTTCCACCACTTTTCCCAAACCCCGGGATCTTTCCGACGGCCAGACAACTCCATCACTTCATGCAAGAGACGCAGGGCTGCTGTCGGATCATCCCCTAACGCCTGCGCGTCGACGTTGACGACATCCGGTAACCCGCTCAGGAAGGGATCCATCACTGTCGCTTCTCGATCCACCCGCCCGCTCGCCTCACCTAATTCGTACTTCGCTTTCAATTCCGCATACTGCGATTCCGTCTTCCACCACGCCGCACCCGCATCCCACACCAAGACAAAATCTTTCTTCCCGTCTGTTTCAATCGGCACAACCTCCCACCGCTGTAAAAACTCACGCGCAGTCAGTTCACTGTGGGCCTCAGCAAACTGTTCCATCACCCGGGAACGAGACGAGTATCGGCTCAACTGCCAAAATCCCACGAGATCCGAGTATCGTTGCTCCGCATGGCCTTTGCCCAAATAAAACAGATTATGCAGAAGCTGATGAAGAAGCTTTGACAATGATCCCCGCATCCCGGCGAACAACGCATGATCAATGACAAAGCAATTCCCGTTCAATAAACTCTCGCGGTACCAGGGGGCCAATTCGATTTCATATTTATCCGCCAGATGACCGGTCCCGTTCACTTGCCCGGGGACGACAACCGTCCCAAAAATCTTAAAGGCAATGCCTTTTTTGGTCCGAAGCCGTACCTTGCCTCCAGTCTCTTCGAGCGATCGATCAGACTCAGTCTCATCAAAACTGGTTTTACTACGACCCGCCGCAATCATCGTCCCAGCCATGCGTAAAAAGAAGCGATCCACTTCAGCATAGGCTCGGCCAGACGATTCTTTCCCTGCATAATGCAAGATCTCCGCTCCTGAGATCTTTACCACGGTCGGCAAGGTCTTCTCACGCCCCAGCTCCGCTAAGGCCCATCGTTCAAACCCACGGAACAGTTCCAGATCAACAGAGTTCGGTAATCCCAAATTCCCGCTCGCATAGATCACCAACGGGATTTTCCGCAACTCACCACGAAAGAACACCTCCCGAACCACTTCCTTTTCTCTCAACCCTTCCCCGGATTTCTTTCGCTTTACCTCCCAGAGTGGGATTGACCCAAGAATGTGCTCAGCCAACAACAACACCGGAGCCGTGAGGAGACCTTCACGCGGGAGGAGTTCGGCTGATCGGAGGGCGGGGTTTTGTTCCGAAGGCATCATATAATCAGCGTCATCTGTCGTAACGTAGAGTATTCTTGCGTTAAGTCTTTAACGTACAGAGACCGGAATCACGATCTCACTAGTTATGAATTCAGCAATTTACACGCACAATTCGTTCGGTCAACCGTCGCCCCTTCGGTCAAGTCTCGGGCTGATTCGGTCAACCGTCGCCCAAATCTTCGGTCAAGTATCGGAAGTTTCGGCCAAGTATCGCGCCGGCTTCGGTCAACTCTCGTCCCCCTGTGGATAACTCCCCATCCACTATGGCTCACCCACTGCCAGGGGTGGTATCCCCACTCCCATTCCTGGAAATCCACCCTCTGTGTCTCTTTCGATACACCATAGGAGACAAAACAATGGAATCTTTTCTCCCTGTGTCCGATCTTTGACCGAAAGTTTCTTCGTTAGGCTTTCATCTCAAAAATGTTAGGCGCGAGTTCGACTGCTACTTTTCACACGCTCAATCGCTAGCTCTAACTGACGCAGGATCTCCGGGAAATCCTGAGGCCGATTCGTTTGAAACCGGATGCTCATCCGAAAGCCTTTATCTCCACGATCTTCATAATGGACCGCTTGGGCCCCTCGGTTGATCCGCGGCGTCCGTCCAATCTCGGCGCGCAGACGATCAACGGACCACTGCTCTGAGAGCAGATCGCGCACCACACGAGCCAACCGATCCGGTTGATCCTTCAGCGCCAATAGTTCAGCCGCATGTGACAAGCCCAAGCCTGTCTCTGGAGCCAAGACTCGCTCTAAAATCTGGGCGGGAAGGGCAAGGACACGAACGGCATGTTTGATTTGTGAGACAGAGATCCCAAGACGACGGGCAAGTTCTTCTTGCTCAAGATGAAACGTCTTCAGCGTTTTGTCATAGGCGCGCGCCAGTTCAAGTGGTCCCAAATTCACACGCTGCAAATTCTCAACAAGCGCGTTCAGAGCAGCCTCTTGATCCGTCACGCTACGCACGAGCGCCACAATACTGGCCTGCCCCGCTTGCTTACTCGCCCGCCATCGGCGCTCGCCTGCCACCAACTCATACTGCCCGGATGCCAACGGTCGCACTAAAATAGGCTGCAACAGGCCTGACGATCGGACAGACTCAGCCAATTCCCCATCAGCTTCTTCATGCACCTGCAGCCGCGGTTGATAGGGACTCGGCACAATCCGATCAATCGGAATCTCCTGCATGCCCTCAGCAAGGAGCCGACTCTGGGCCGGAGATGACGCAAGAACTGCCGGAGGAGCCGTCGGTACTGGAACAAGCTTGGCCGCGGGTCCATCAGTATCCAGAACAGGCTCTCGCAGCCCGTCCGTAGCGATAGTCGAACTGAGTGGAACCGGAATAACACGCGTAATGGGAGGCTGCCGTGGGTGAAGAACCGCCGGCGACACCAACTCACTCAAATCCTCATCATGGCTTGCGTCAGTAAAGACGCTATCCACCCGCTGCCGTACGAGCTCTTGCAGCTTGCGACTTTCCTTACTCCCACCGGAACTCGGCGTCGTCTCAGCAGCCGGCGCTGGTGTCACTTTCCCTTTCGACCGATCCGTCTGTCCCGCTTTTTGTCCACTCATAGTCCACTCCTATCCCACGAGAGAGGGTTCTGTCTGTTTGGACGAGCTTTTCCGTTGCTCCAGCGCGATGTCCCGTTCTTGGATGCGAGCAATGACTTCTTCTGCCAATTGCATATAATGACGCGCGGCCGTGCTTTTCCGATCACTTTGCAGGAGTGTCTGCTTGGCAATCTCTGCCTTCTTCACCGCAGCACTCAGCGCAATCGTGGTTTGAAAGACATCTCCTCCATACTTGTCCTGAAGCTCGACATGCACCTGTTTACACAACGTTTGTCGCTTATCGTGCTTCGTCAGTACGATGCCGAGCAATTCCAGATCAGCGTGATACGGAGCCTTCATGAATTTCTTCTGCGAGGTCTTGACCAACGTAACCAACTTCAACAGATCGTCAATCCCATCAAAGGAATAGCCACTCCCAGACTCCATCGGCGCAATCAAATAATCCGACGCGCCCAACGCGTTCATCATCAATTGCCCCATAGACGGCGGGGTATCGATGATGACATACCGAAACGGGGCGACCGCTTCAGGAGTCAATTTCGAATAGAGTTGGAAGATGGGATTCTCATATTCACCAGGTACCGTCAGAATACTCTCAACCGGAGCCAATTTTAGACTCGACGGAATGATGAACAATCTCGGCACGGAGGTCCGGTGGATCACATCAGCCACGGTTTTGTCAGGATCAATCAGTAATTCACGAACCGTAGGCGTGATCCCATCAGCAATCCCCAAGGATTTCGATGAGGAGCGTTGGGCATCAAGATCGATGAGCAGAATCTTTTCATTCTCGCCAATTAACCGAGTCATGGCCTCGGCTAAATTGACGGACGTCGTGGTTTTGCCAACTCCCCCTTTTTGGAGTCCAATGCAGATCCGGTTCCGTCGGGGTATTGTCATAGAGACCTCCTCACATAAGATCAAAGAAAGAGATTCAGGTCAGACGCACATGTGGTTAACGAGAGCAGGGACAACACAGTCATGAAGGGTAAGTACTTGGGGACGCACCATTAACATGGTTGACGAGTACTGTCAACGTCTAGTTTATAGAACGGTCTTTCATCTGGAGACATATCTCATAACCTATCGATACAACAGACCTTTCATAGGCAAGATACCGTCTAAGAGTAGCTATCTTGTAGGCAAGAGTGCATAGCAACTACTAGAAGAGATCCTGCCAAGATAGCCACCATCACGGATTTCAACATCCAAGAAGCTACCCAATCTCCTCATTTTTCATGCTCTGCGTTATAACACCTGCCTGATTTCAGGTTCGACATCGAACTTGAGAAACATTCCAATATATATTACATCTGTCCATTAATTATCTCAAAATGCTTGGAGGCAAAATGGGATATTCAACGATATCTTCTTGTTTTAGAAAACAACTGATACGCATAGTGACTGAAATATTTCCAAGGTTCGATATCGAACTTGGAGAACATTCAATCTGATTGTTTATGAGTTAGAAAGAAACAGCTGGGACTTCACGAAAGTTCGCACGGTAAGTAGTTTGTTTTTCATGTTATATGAGGATCTTTTATCAATATAGGAAGTTTAATGAATCACCAGCAAGAGACAGCTCTGAATTCTCAGATGAGGAAACATTTGTGAGGTTCGATGTCGAACTTGGATCAAGGGGCATACTCGCTTAGCAGAATAAGGAAGGTAAATGATGAAGAAGGGAAAGTTTATGTTGTATCAGATGGCAGTGATAATGCCCCTAAAGAAAGAAATGTTTAATGGCACAGCCTTAGAAAGATAACAAGTATTAGAGGCTGTTTTCCCATGGCAGCCGGACTAGATGGATTGCTGAACGGGGCCAAACCATTCCGGATGTTTCTTGGCAAGCGTCCGTCGGTAGGGGGACGTGGTCAAAAACCTCCAAATCACCAGTTTCTTGATGAGGTCATAGTTCCAGGGAATGCCGAGCTGGTGGAGTTCTTCCCCAATGTCACTCTGCATTTGCCGACGCTCAGAAATCGGAAGTAGGAGCTCCAACCGATGAAACTCCTCTAAATCATATTTATCCAATTGATCCACGTACGTTGCGGCCGCTAATGGAGAGGAGGCAGCCTCTGAGTCGGGGAGGGGAGGCAGCCAATGGACTTCATAGGCCGCTGAATAGGTAGGGGTCGCCTCTCGAACGATCTTGACAAGTTTTGCCTTTATCAACGCAGGTAAATATTTCTTCACCGTATCCCAGGCGAGACCCGTCCACTTACTCATCTGGCTACGACTCGCCTCAAGCATCTCGCGGTTCTGTCCATGTTGCCACCGGAGCAATTGGAGATACAGGAGCTGCTGTCCCGGTTTCATGCCGCGAAACCGCTCGTCGTCCAAGACTTGAAAAAACCGCTCAAGCAGGGTCAGGCCTTCCTTATCTAACCGCGCTTCAGACAACAGAAATTCTGCAACGTCTCGCTTTTTTTGACCGTCAATAGACATACGTATAAACCCTAATTGGCAAGTTAGAGGGATAATATAGACCACAATTATGTAGTCTAAATTACCCCCCTCTGTCAAACCAAAAAACACACGAACGGCAGTTAAGTAGACATTAACCGCCGTTAGTTGCTTTTCAAGGCAGAGCAGGGTATAAGAGGGCGAAAATCTACAAATACGGGAATTAAGTCTTAAAGCAGCGGAACAGTCTTTCCCCGCCGGCTGTTGATTTCGGAAAGAGGTAGCCCTCAAGTGGATGAGTCGCCGACTGACCTAACACCCTTAGCCCCACCGGTTGATCCAGCCACGGCCATCGGGCCGTTTCTGCCAGCGCGCGTGCCGCGATTCCCCCCGATCGAGAACTTCCCCATTCTCCACTGGCCGGAGAACTGCCCGGTCGGATCTGAATCCTATCGTCTCCTGACCGATCCCCTCTTCGACGCCTTTTGCCAGACCTATAAGGGATCGACGCAGCAGCTCTATCGAAAAGCCCTCGGTTATTTCTTTACCTGGTGGGGCACCCAGGAGGAACATGGCGGCCAACAGGCGGCCTTTACCACACAGCTGCTGCGTCGCTACGCTGATCTCTTACAAAGCCGCCAATGTGTCGGCGCGCGAAAAGTTCTGGAACCCCGCACCATCAATGCTTATCTCGCGACATTGAGGGCGTTTAGTCGTTGGTTACAGGAGACCGGCCAAAGCCAAACGAACCCCATGAAAGGCATCCGAAGTGTCCGGATCGAGAAAGGCTTTGTCCGGGACAGTTTGACGGAAGACGAGGTCGTGCGATTACTCGGTACATTTGATCGGTCACTAACGGACCCGCTCCAACGCGAACGCGTCCTGCGTGATTACGCCATGACGGTACTCTGGGTCGCCACCGGACTGCGCAGTATCGAACTCGCCCGAGCGCAGCGCCGACATCTCACCACCAGAGACGGTGCGATCTTGCTGCTAGTCCACGGGAAAGGACGAGACATGGCAGAACTCAACGCGCCGGTCGTCTTGGAACCGTGGGTCCTGGTTCCTCTCAACGAATATTTCACACACCATGAGCCGTGTCATGTCTCCCATCCGAGCGAACCAAGTCGCGAGCGCCGGCCTGATCATCCGCTCTTTGCCTGGCTGCGTGGCCCCGGCCATGTGTATTCAAAAAAGAAGAATACGCCGCTCCTTCGTGGATGCCGAGGGTTGTCCGCCCGCTCCATTCAAAAGATGATGGTGGAACATCTCAAAGCGGCGAATCTCTATCGACTCGTCAATGAACAGACCGGCAACATCCGCCCGATTTCGCCCCATTCCCTTCGCCATACCGCGGCCTCACTCGCCCTCGAGAACGGCGCCGAGCTCCATCATGTCCAGCAGATGCTCCGCCATGCGGATATACAAACCACCGAGTTATACGTCCACCACAAAGACCGAATTACCAATGCGGCCGAACGAAAAATCCCCAACTTTACGGCCGGCCAGTAAAACTCCTGACGAATCGAGCTACACGCACGTTCCTCATCCATGATCTCGCAATGAGAGCGGAATGGATCGAGTGGAAAAAGAAAGAGAAGTGAATGGAGGACTTGGTATAGACAGGCTAATACAGATGAGAGCACCCATATCTCCTAGTAGGCTCTGGAATCTTGCAAGATGACGAATCCTTCCCAACACACCCTCTGGAAAGAACAATGCGAAGCCGCGCTCGACATTGAACAACGCTACGGCACGATCAAAGCCTTGCGGTATCTTATTGGGGAGAAACTCAGGGCCCATCTTCAACTCTGTAAAGACACTCCGGAAGGACTTCTTTATCAAGAACAGCTTCCATTGTTCATCGCAGAAATATCGCGGCAATTTAAGACAGAAACCGTGGCAACCTATCTGCGCGAGATGGAACAGATGAGGGCCATAGAAGCTGAGGAAGAGAGATTGGGTTGGGAAGAGTTATCGGAAGAGGAACGTGAAGCCGAACGTGCGGAACTCGACTTGTCGGATCATGAAGTGTTCGACGATGCGCGCGAGGTTCTGATGCAACATCAAATCAAGCGCTTATTTGGCTTATCGCAGTAATCAATCTCATGGGATGCCTATCTGGCATCTCAGATAGTTACCCTGACCATCTATTGAGCCTCCCTGTCCCATCTCTCCAAGGAGTAAGACCATGCCTCGCTTCCCCAAATTCGTGATCGAATTCCACTACAACGACGGTGACGTCGGCGCCCATCCGGCCACTCCTGAGGAAGCCAGACTCTGGACAGGCTTTTCAGAGACCGCTCGTCATCGTCCTACGCATGTGCTGCTGCGACCAGACACCAAGACTGGCCAATCTGTCAGTAACCGCCTGCAGCACACAGCTGCCGTTACTCAAGCCCTGCAAGCGATGTATAAAGCCTATGGGCGCTTGCACGATGGCTTGTCTGCCATGATTGAAGGCGGACGCCTCACGGAAGCGGATATTCCCGACGATTATCACTGGTTGGTCAAACAGCTCGCTGGTTCGACCGCCCTCGCAAATGAACAAGCCCGTGTCGCGATCTCCTCGATGACGTCAAACACTAGTCGACGCACCAAGAGCCGCTGAAGAATCACCTAAGCTAGATCCACCTCCCAAACTCTGGTATAAGGCCGGCTGGAAATGTGAGGCAACGTATCCAGCCAATATTCGATAGAGAGCCCATAGCAATATGTCCAGTAAGCCCTCACCTACTGACAAACCGATACGGTTTTGCCATGCTTGTCAGAAGCGCCGACGATTTAAGCATTTCAACCCGTTGAGTCCCACTACGACTCATTGGCAATGTGCGACCTGCAGTGCGCCACTTATCGAAACATTTCAATCAAGGCAAAGGACTAGAGAAGACCAACATGAGCACAGAATGTGAACAGACAAAGTGTGAAGAGGATCGGCTATTTCGACGCCTCACTCGCGTCGAAACTCATCTGAAGAACGAATTCGACCTAATCGGGCTGCGAGTCAACTGGCTGCTCGCTTCCAATGCATTCCTGTTCACGGCCCTGATGCTCAATGTTAATCATCTCAATAATCAAACAGCACCCTTTTCTCGACTGATCGATCATGCAGCACTCTTGCTTTCAATCCTGGGATTTGGTTCATCCCTTCTCACCTTTTTGTCAATCCTAGGAGCCTATAAAGTCGTCAAGACACTCAAGATCGTACGGGAAAACTTGGAACGGGATGCCAGCGAGAAATATCAACACAATCAAATTGGGGTCAATAATGGGACCGCACCGCATGTTTTAGGACACCTTGCCCCCTTCTGCCTTCCTTTGTTGCTCATGCTTGTGTGGATCCTGATGGCGATATTTCGCTATTTTTGATGTCGCATCTAACTATTCTGCCTACTCAATCATGCCAACGATCTGTTCTTTCAGGCTACGGCCGTATTTGTCCTTCAGTTGTGCCATAAGGAAGAGGCCTTTGCCTGCGCTTTTGTCTGCCCAAAGCTGGCCAACATTAGTCTTCTCCTTAGTATCATCGCCATCAGCCAAATGTGCGCCTTTATATTCGATGACGAAGATGCGGCCATCTTGGAGGATTGCAACAAAATCCGGATAGAAGCGATCAGTCGAAGTCGGCAGCCAGAAGGATGTTTGTGGGCGATTAGGCAGATTGCCAATCCAGTACTTAACCTGAGACAGGGTATCGATCACCTTGGCACATTCGAACTCTTCCCCCTTGGCCTCCAGGTCTCCAATGCTACCAAAGAAGTGCTTCTTGAATTGATAGGCGCCTCGATAAAGACTTGTCGCCGGGTAAGGGCGGTTATCGAAAGCAAAACCATTCGCTACTTTCTGGTTCCGGAACAGGAATATGCGACCCGTTCCTCGTTTGGATTTGTGATCAATCCAACCCTGCATCCATCAGTGGCGCGTCCACACCCTTAAGCCCGCCGCCGACCGCTCTGGAAGTACCTCCATGTTATTTACCCTTCCCCCTTGGCAGTATCATAGACGCACCTATTTAGGACGTATTGACCGAGTTGATGCGTCTGCTGCTCGATGGGACGAAGAAGGATTTCTCCAATGCCATCTTCGTTATCAAGAAGACCCGCTTCCCTTCTACCGGACACCTGATATCCACTTTGGATGGCTATGGGGCTGTGAAAATAAAGCACAAACGCTCGCGTATTATGAATACCGATTAGGACAAGGGATTAAGAAAGATACGGGCATCTGGTTTCTCCTGGCCAGCATCGTCGACCACACCGGACGGACACAAGCTCCCCATCCAGTTGGCGAGTATGCAGGCATGGGAACTGGGATTCTTGCCTCTCATCGCAATCGAGGCGTCGGACGAGCCTTTCTCTACACCCTCATGGCCCGTCACATCTGGAGCCCCGAACAGCTCGGCTACTCCCCAGGAGGCCTCGCGACCGCACAATCCGCCCATCGGCAACATATCCGCGAAGCTCTCGCAAACGGATGCGCGGTTCCCCCATCTGTAGTCGCCGACTATCCCGAACTTGTCAAACAGATAGGTACTCACCCCATAGGCTCAGCAGCACACTCATCTTGTTATTAGTGAGGTCTCTATGTCCGTCACCCTTGAGAGTGAAGGAACACAGAACATCAATCAGAGCAAGTCCACCCCTCTCACGATCGCCGATGTCTATCACCAATCCCTTGCCAAATACGGTCAGGAACGCCGCGCCGCGAAAGCGATCATGAAAGTCCTACCTTCTAACACGTATGATCAGCTCGCTGATGAGGCGGCCAAAGCGTCCTATGTGCGGCGCCGGTACGGAACACAATGGTATACCTGGGCCTATCATCCCGCACTCACCCAACCGCGTGATCCATGGCCGGCTTCACGGTACCCCAAAGATCTCCTCTGCATCGAAATCGGAATAGGCCTCAATTTACTCTTCAAGAACCCTCCAACGGTATCGCTCAATCGCGTCACATCGTAGTCCCAATCATTGCCGAACCTAATCATCTATGGCAAAATGTGCCCCCTCTAAACCGTCCTAGAGGTGAACGATACTGGCCTCATCACCACGAGGAACCACATGCCCGACGCGACGCCTGTTCGAGACACTGCGAAGCCTGAAGAAGGGAAGAAACCCGACGAGGCCAAACCAAGAGATGGCAAGAAATCTGAAGCCCCGGCCACCGGGAACAACCAGGGTCAGAATGCCGGGACTGAACAAAAACCCCCGCCCCCAAACCCTCCTCCTAAGATGCACCCATACGATCTCTTTCCCATCGTCGGCATTATGGTCCTTGCCGGCATTCTCGGCGGGGTCGTCAATACCGCCCTGAGCCTAAAGGGGGAAGAAAAAGAGAAGAATCCCTGGATAATCAACATTCTCATCGGCATTGGCGCAGCCTTTCTGGTGCCGTTGTTTCTTAAGGGCGTCGATAGCAAGATACTCGATACGCTCCATGTCGACCCCATGAACGGACTCTTATTGTTCAGCTACTGCACCCTAGCCTCAATTTCAGCCCGCCATTTCATCACCACGTTATCCGAACAACTCTTCAAGAAAATCGACACCATCAAGAAAGACGCAGAATCCACGAAGCAGGAATTGGATAAAACGAAACAAGATGTCGAGAAAGCGAAAAGCGCCAGTCAATCAACCACCAATCTGGCCTTAGCACTGAATGATGCCGCACGATTGAACACCATCGATCTTCTCACCGCGGCGCCTCAACGAAGAACACCGCCCGCTGTTCTAAATCTGACAGAGGAACAGCTTCAGGAGACTTTACGAAAAGATGATCCTTGGGAAGACCTGTTCGGGAAGGTATCGGAACAGAATGGACGGAAACTTGCCGCGAAACTTGATCCTGTTGAAGGGCAACCAGGCCTCGCGGTCATCAGTATGACGGTCACTTCGACTGATCCTAAAAAGCCGCTGACTGGAAAGGTCCAGTATTTTCTTCACCCCACGTTTCAAAACTGTATGCCTGAGGTTGACGTCGTCGATGGCAAATCCATGCTCGGCCTCATTTCCTATGGTGCATTCACTGTAGGCGTCCTCTGTGACGAAGGAGCGACAAAACTCGAACTCGACCTCGCACAGATTCCCAACGCATGGGAACCCTGGAAATCCCGCTAAGCGTAAACCTGACGAGATCATAAGACCAAAGGAGACACCATGACCCACTTTCATTCCATTCGACCCTGGCTGATCTGCAGCGTGTTGCTCTCGCTATCGGGATGCGCGGTCTTGACCGAGTCACAGATCGAAGAGACCAACCGGTTCGCAAAGGCAACGGACGGCTTTGCTGCATTGCCAGGTGCAGTCATCGATCATCAGGCTTCGTTTGAAAAAAACCTGCGTCTCCTGGAAATGTCCAATCAGGTACTACCCGGACACCACGAAGGGACAGAAGAAGGGAACATCAAAGAAGCGAGAACGCAGGCAGTCGAGAAGGTCCATAAGCAGTATCTTGCCGCCCAGGAATTTTATGCCCTCTTCAAAAAAGATCAAGCTCGACTCGAACAGAGTCTTCAATTCATTAACACCTATACCAAGGGACTCAAAACCTTAATCGCGACAGATGATATTGACGAACTGAATAAGCAGGCAGAGTCGCTCGGCAACAGTCTCGACAAAGCCGTTGACCAGCTCAAAACACTCGGCATCAAAACCAAAGAAGGCACAGATCTTGGGATTGTCGGCAGCGCCACGGCTGGAGCGGTTCGTGGAATCGGCGGACTCGTGTTGTCCTATCACCAAGCCCGGTACGTCAAAGAATTCACCGCCGCGTATCACCCGCACATCGAAGCCGCGGATAAGGCCATCACAACAATGATGACCACCCTCGCCTCTCGGAAAGAGACGAATGATCGCGCGATTACCTCCTTCCTTCAAACACACTTTGTAACCTATCATCACCTCACAACCAGCACCGTGCTTGCCACCGACCAACAAACACAACTCAACAACAACATCGCAACCTCCGCGCAGGCTGTCATCACAGCCTCCAATGCGCTGGTGAAGGCCCACAATTCACTCATCGACGAACTCAAAACGCGCCATACCCTCAAGACCACGATTGAGACAATTACGGTTCTCGCAGGACACGTGGAGGCAGGACTCGCACTCAAACAGAAACTTGACAAGGCTTCATAACCACTACTGACACTACGAGGAAGGACCACCATGGCCAACACAGAACGGCTGAATGCCCTGCGCAAAGTGACACTCGCTCGAGAAGAGGTGGGGAAGACCCGAACCAATCCTGACCTCACTGATACCCAACGGAACCTGGTGAATGACACGTATACCGCCTTGCTGGATACGGAAAGCACCTTGCTCCATGAAGTCTTGCAGGATGAGATTGTGGCCCTGACAAGCCATGCCGATGCACTGGCGAAACTAGCCAGCAGGTTACAACGTTCAACGGAGTCCCTCAAGAAATTGGGGGCCACGGTCAAAACCGTTGCGAATGTCATCGGAGTCTTAGCCGAGATCATCGCCAAAGCGGTCTCCGTCGGTCTTCTCTAAGAGGATCTCTACCATTAGCTAAATGGCGCATCGGGATCTGCCTGCCCTGTGAAGCAGCCTGGTCGCTCGAATCGGGTTTCCGTTCCGCGATACCAAGCTTTTTTGGGGGGATCCCAATCCTAGCAGGCAAGACGCGGCCCCCTCTCCAACATATCTGCTGCAGGTCTCTCTGTGTCTCGCGCGCGTCGGGATTCTGAAGAGAGAAATTGCTGCTATCACCAAACGTGCTCTCTCAATCCCAAACAATGATGGCTATCAGCCGTCATCCAACCCAAGGGTCCGTGGAACTAATTTCGCTTACTCTTTGGAACTAATTGTGTTGACACACATGCAACGTGCCGCCGATGAGGCTGTAAAATACCAACGCAGTGCACCCTTCATCCTTCATCACAATCAAATATGCTATAAAGACACATTGCCTTGGCCCCATATCATATACCCCTAGTGACAACCTAATGGCTGCGCACCTATCATCAAGCGCAGCCCTCAAAGGATCACACTGCCAATGACCACCACAGATAACATAGACTTAACGAAGCAGTCTTTTGACAGCCAATCCCAAGACTATGTACGAAAGCATGGGCCACGCTCATTATCGCCCCGCATTTACAAAGACACGGCCGTCAAAATTAATGATCTGTGGACTGTCGTACACGGTCAACTCGTTATTGTGAAAGACGACCATGGAGATTCTCTCTGCCTGATCATCGCTTCCACACTCCAAGAATTCACCATCACCAATGAACAATTTGAAACACACTGTTCCCTATTCTTCCTTGATGATGGCTTGGCTTTAGTCGATCCAAAAGAATGGGAGCGACAGGCTAACCTACTTCTACAAGCCTACAAAGCCTGTGGGCTGTCTTTCTGACAAAGGCAGCAGTTTCTTTACAGATTCTATCGACCCAAAGTCTTGACTGAATCTCCTCTGCCTCCCACAGCAAAATGTCGATTGTCACGAACCTCTGTAAAGACATTTACTTCCCGCCGCACCTCTGACAACAGATTTACTTCCCGAAGAAATCGCTTAAGAGTATACGAGCATTCATCTAAGACACTGGGAACATGTCAACAACTTCACTTCCTCGGACACCAAGAGAATTTAGTCACTACCTGACCTGGCATAACTAGAATCGAGGGGGCTCTCCCTGGCGTTGGCCTCGTTTCGAGATAACTCTTGTCCAACCCCCCGCCGTCTTCGATTATCCATTTAATTTTGTGATAGTGGATTCCCCTCTTTTGCTTTATCTCTGAATTCCTTAAATTCCTCTTCCCAAATTCGTAGCTGTTTTAAGTTCATTTTTGCCGCTAAGCGATGGATCCCCTTTGCAAATTCACTGATCAAGCTTTGAATTTCTTCATCCCCTTTCAGGAGGCAAAAGGTAAGGCTCGCTAGCGTTTCTCGTTCCCTATGCTCCAGGTCTGCGGCCAGTATTGAGATTTCGCGAATGTCGTCTCGGTAGCTTTCCAGGCCCCGCTGCCCTCCGTAGAGAAGGTAGTCAGCGGAAACTCCCAACTCGTGAGCAATCTCTGAAAATGTATTGACGGGAGGAACGCAGCTGCCGGTGCAATACATGCTCATTGAGCGAATGCTTACGCCTACTCGACTTGCTAGTTCCGCCTGAGTCATTTGTCGCCTTTTCAACGACTCCCTCAAACGTTGTGCAAAGAAACCCTTCTTGAAGATCACGGCCCCCTCCCCCTATTGCATAACTAGCAGGATTACACTAATTACAAAGTGCAGATTGATGCTTATTTCTGTCTGGTCGCTATCTAGTATCCATCATGCGCATCGGCTCACATACTCCTAGAAAATGTCAAAATCAAGCCAAATTAAGCGTAGTTTTCAAAATCACACCTACACTCACACCACGTAAGATCCTTCTAAAGACGCACCTGCTCTCGTAAGACCCCATCCCCTTAAATGTCCTGTCTACAACTTTAATGTCAGCTCACAATGGTGGGCACTTCTAAGGCAGCAGCGAGGCCATGCAAGATTGGAATACGAGGAGGTGGATTACGGCCTGATTCAATTATGCTGAGATAGGCGTGAGTAATACCCCGCCCCTCAATGTTTGCCGAAACCACTCGTGCAAGCTCTCGAACACCAAGGTTCTTGGCTAATCGGAGGCTCTGCAGATATTTTCCAAATGCGTTCTTCAATGAGGTCACTTTCGTTTCGTAAACCTTCCTCGAATCATATGAACACACAACCAGCCCATTCTGAAGTGGCGAGTTCGCCAGGTCCAGGAGTACGGACGTGTGCTTGGTTAATGCAAAAGGGGTTCTACAGCAATTTGTACGGAGGCGGGAGACATGAAAATGCAGTGCGGTAATTCCCCGATGGGAGAGTCTACAACTTTAATGTCAAGGCTAGAACTTTAATGTCAGCTCACATTTCCGCGCCGCCGCGAGAAATCATCAGTACAGAGAAGGCCCTGGTATAGCCAGGCCATACCAGGCTCACCAAGAGGATCAACCCTTCTGAGGACGCGCGCGCCGGTTGATTGAGAGGGTAGAAGCGTGCTATACCAGGGCTCAGGTATAACCCTCATTTGCGAAGGTTGGCCGAGTCGCTGTGAAGCTGTCGGTTCTCACGGGTTTTGGCCCGCTCTCACTTTTTTTGGCACTGCGAATCGAGTCCAATTCAGTTTGATGATATCCAACTCGATTTGAGACTCGAGTACAATAAAGAGTAACAGTCCGTCAGATTTTCGGTTCTCGCCTCTTGAGCGCAAGGTGTAAACTGCCCGATCAAGGCTAGGGTGGCCAGCATCGGTCTCTTCCAGGAAGTTGGCGATCTGTGTCTCGGTGAACTTTGACTGGCACATGGGGAACCTCCTGGCTTGGAGATGACTGTTGCGCCAGAACGTTCTCTTTTTGAGAGTCTACGGATTCGTGGAGCTTACAATGGGCTCGGTGAAAGGATGATTATGCGCTATCGATTTCGTGCCATCCCCTTCAGCTTCATCCTCTCGCTTATCGCCGGCGTGCTCTCGCTAGGACTGGCCCTGTATCTACGAGATCCTAGCATTGCAAATCGGAAAGGTTGGGGGAACGCGCTCTTAAGTGCGTGGGCACTCTGTCCGCCAGTGTGGTTCCTGTATGAATTCGTGTCGAACTTTCCATCAGGCCATCCGATCAATAGCGATGAAATGGATCGACTGAAACATCTCCAGAGTTTGGCCCGAAATATCTGGCTGGCCTTTCTCGCCACCCTGGCGATTATCATAGAACTCAGCCCTAAGAATCTGCTGACCGGTGGGGACTAATACCCGATCATGACGACGCCCACCCCCACACTGCCCCTCGATGCGTTTAGCCATACCGATGCCACGGCGTGGGTCGAGCATTATCTCGAGGCGCAGCTCATTCTCTTAGCTACGGACACAATCGCCACGTATCGGCAGAAGCTCCAACAGTTTCTCGACTGGTGGCACGACCATGCCCCAGAGGCGCCCTACACGGCCCGCCTCGCCTATCGGTATGCTCGGCACATCGAAAAACAACCTTGGTCTAGCCGAACCCACCTCCTTCACTTTGCCGTCCTGCGTCGCTGGAGCGGGTATCTCATCACTACCGGACGCGTGTCGGATAACCCCTGGCAACAGATTCGCCCTCCGCGGCAGCCGGCGCAGCTCTCGACCGATTGGTTAACCTTCGGTGAGATCAAGAAGCTGCTCGCAAGTTTTAAGAAGAAGCGCGCGAAAACCTTGAGTCATCAGCGCGATGCCCTCCTCTGCCGGTTGATGCTGAAAACCGGCGTCCGGGAAACCGAACTCGGACGCGCTTTGATCGGAGATGTTCAGCCAATCGGACCGAACGAACAGGAAGCCTGGCTGGAGGTGAAAAGCAAAGGGAAGCAGAAAATTGAGCCGGTCCTCCTCGTCCGCTCATTGTATGACGATCTGAAGGCCTATCTCCGACGCCGGTATCCCCAAGGACCATTCCCGGCTGGCGATCCGCTCTTTACGACGTATTACGACGAAGAGGCTCGGCCGATGCCGCCCCGCGAAATGCGACGGCGTATCACGGCGGCCTATCAGCATGCCGGCATTCACCGCAACGGCATTACCCCGCTGTCCCTCCGTCAGACGGCCGGCAAACAAGCCCTGGCCAAGCGCGCGCCGTTGAGCGCGGTCCAAGCCATGATGCGGCATGAAAGCATTAAGACAACGAAACGCTTAGAGGAACAAGAACATCGCCAACAGAGTGCAGCCGAACGATTTCTCTCGCACTATTGACCTGCCATGGCGGCGCATCGGTAATTCCATTGCACCCGCCTAGATAATCACGCTATAAGAAGCCCCTATGCCCTTGGATCTCGACGTCCTCCAGACTATCCAAGCACACTTCGGCCACCCCGCGCGGCCATCTCACATGACGCAACAGCCCGTTCACAGCGGACCACCGGATTTCTACCGGCAACACCTCAGTCCAGCCGACAGCCCGATTTCCCCTGAACTGCTGGCCGTCTTTTGTAATGACCTCATGAATCATCCCGATCCAGATCCGGAGTTAGGACGGTACCTCCTCCCCTATTGTCTTGCCGGGTGGGATCAAGCGATCCGCCATCAAGATGAGGCCTATGCGGCAATCAGCGACGGATTGTGGAATGGACTTCTTCCTGAAGGGACCATTCGCCCATGGCTCACCGGAGACGAATGGGCCGCGTTGCGTCAATTTACCGGCAACACGATTCTCCAAAGCATGACCACCATGCCGACCCTTCGGCCGGCACGCAGCTCCAATCCCTATTTCCCCCCGTATGACTGGATTCGTCACTTTAACGCCCATTGCTGCAGCTTCACTGATCTCGAACCGTTGTGGGACACCTGGTGGAGCCATCCATCCATCGGCTTAGCGTATTGTGCCATCCAATGGGCCTCACGCATCATCTTGCACGATAGCGACAACCGGATCTTCAACCCGACCGCCGGCACACTGGATCAGGGCGCAGCGCTGTTGTGGGACACCGTCGGCTTAGGATCTGGCTGGCTCCCGCAAAATGCGCTGTTTCTCAAACAGACACTGACTCCCAAATATTTCGCCGAACAATTCACGATGATGGCCGCACGGATTCGTCCGGTCGCCCCTAATGAAACCGCCGTCTTAGACCTCCTCGACCAAACCCTTCAGACCGATCAGACCCGCATCGCACTTCGCCTGGCGCAACTGCCTCGATTACTCGAGGATCCGGTCCTCAGTTACAGCGGATGGGATGATGCTCCTCTCGAACCGATGGCCTGAGCCTACCTTATAGAAGCCGCAGTCCCCCCAATTTAGGGGATACCACTACGCCCGATGCCTTGCCTATAATGCCCTGATCAGGAGAACTTTCGGATTATGTCTGACCAACAGCTGATTGATTTGTTTCCACGAGAACTCGTAGACGTGCTCCCCCCGGAGATGTGTCGCACCATCCTGGAATTACTGCATTACGCACGCACCGCCCGATCCAGCGAAGACGTCCGTCTGACGCTCGCGCAGATTCAAACCCTCTTACGTCTTGGACCAAGTCTTTGCGGCGTGGCGCAATTTGATCAGAACGGGCAGTTTCAAACATTTGCCAAGATCATCAATCTCGATTATCCAGAAACCTGGCTCGCGCAATACTGGCACCGGCAGTATGCACAGATTGATCCGGTCATTAGACGCCTCTTCCAAGCATCCGGCGCCTGCCAGTGGCAAGCAGTGTATACCGAAGAACAACCATGGTCCCGAGAACTGCAGGAATTTATCCGGGAAGCGCGACGAGCGCAGCTCCAGGACGGCTTCTCCGCGTCCTTTCATGCGCCCGACAAACCGCTGGTCGCGTTTCTCTCTTATGCGTATCTCGGCGAAACCCCGGGCTACATCACCCAGGTGCTTACCTATATCGCACAGGTAATTCTGCACGGCTTGCTGAAATACACACAAGCGGAGGGCTTTACGGTCCAAGACCGGATCGAACAACTCACGTTTAAGGAAATGGTGATTCTCAGCTGGATACGGGAAGGGAAATCCAATGCGGAAATTGCTTTGATCACAAACACCAGCGAACGAACCATTCGCTTTCATGTCGAGCAGATTCTCGAAAAGCTTGCCGTCACCTCACGCACCCAAGCCGTTGCGATTGCCGTTGAGTACAAGCTTCCGATTCTTAGTGCCTGACCGCCCCCGCCGACGGCATCCCCTCCGCAGTGACCGGAAGAAACGGATCCGACACCAACACCTGATGCGGCACCTGCAGCTCCACCCGAGTCCCTTCTCCCGGCGTGGACTCGATTCGAAACGTCCCCCGAATCATCCTGATCCGTTCGGCCATTCCGACCAACCCGATCCCCGCGAACCGTTGGCGCGCGGCGATCGGACAGAATCCCACGCCGTTATCCAATACGGACACCCGAACCCCCTGGCCTTCTTGCCACAGCTTCACCGTCACTTGCGTGGCCCGCGCATGCTTCTCGACATTCCGTAGACATTCCTGCAACACTCGATAGACCGTCGTACTGACAATCGGATCCTGATCCGTCAGAATCTGGCCTTTCACATGAACCCCCACAGGGATGTTCACCCGATGACTCCACTCCAAACTGAGACGTTTCACCGCATCCACTAACCCTAACTGCGTCAACACCGCAGGGTGCAATTCATGGGATTTGAGCCGCGCCCACCGGGAGAGTTCAATCAACTCATGCCGATACCGCGCCACTTCTTCCAATACTGAGCTCCCGTTCACCGGCGGAGAGGCTAACAGACTGCCCATCGCAAACACGACCGCCCCCACCTTCGCCGTCACTTCATCGTGCAGATCTAAGGCCAACTGCCGACGATGCAAATCTTCCGTCATGATCAACCGATTCAACATACAGCGGAGTTCCGCCGCCCCAGTCACCCCATCCGTCAGATCGGTTGCACGCTGAAAGAGAGCCAGAATCCGTTCCTGTCCCTGCATTTTAGCGGTCAACACATGCTGAAACACGACTGCTGGGGAATTGGCCGATCGCACTGCCCCGTCACCCAATCCGGACGGCACCTGCCTCATTAAATCCGCTTGCAAATACGCTAAATAAATACTCAGGGCCACCACACGATACTGGGCCATCAACTGCGGAGAGAGGGGCATGACACATAGCAATTCGACTACGATCTGCTGCCCTGAGGGCAAGCGCACCCCTAAGCCGATCACTGAACGCAGCGGCATGGTTCGGCTCGCATTTCCCATCGAAGGCATCCGCGACGGCACTACTTCTTCACAGGGCGTCTCCACATGCACGACCGTCACCGCTCGATCCAAATCTTCCAGCAGCCCCGCTCCTTCCCACGAGACCCACGACGCCACATTGTCATCGAGTTTCCTGAGTACTTGCTCCACAATCGGCCGTGACCGCGCAAATCCGTCGGACGCCGCCACCTGACATTGCGCCGCTCCCGCTAACGCCGGTCGACACCATTCCCCGTACTGCCCGCACGTCCCGATTAAGAGACAGGTGAGGGTCTCAGCTGAGACGGACAAATCATCACTATGAAGAGATCGGTAATACCGCTGACGCTCTTGGCTAATTTCTTGCCATGGGAGGATAGAATACACACGGGCGGCCAACAGCCCCGGTCCCGCCGGCTCCAAGACACGAAAGTGATCGTAGAAATATTCGGCCAGTTCCTGACTGATCGCCGGCACCCCATGTTCCGGGATCCCAAGCCGCATGATCCGGAAGGCCACATGCGCCGCTTCACGGAGCGTCAGCAATCCTGGATGCACCACGCCTTCTCCCGCGCGCGACTCTCCTGATCGTCCACCCACACTCCAATCTACATCTGTAAAATCTTGGTACATGTTGTCCTCCAAGCTGACCGCCCCATCGATAAAGGCACTCTGCCGGAAGATCCCCCTTCTCGTCACCTGGCCAGGCAACCACTCCGCACTGGCGAGTCCGCCAGTTACCGGTGGCTCAGTCGCCAATGTTTACAAGTCCCGCGAAAGTCTTTGGAGGGGAATAAAGAGACAAGACCTAGAATATCAAGAAGTTCCGCAAATACCCCTACGGAGGAAGAATGGATATATCCGTGAGGCGTTCAGTCGTTATCACTGAGCGGCTGCGAGAGGTTCATCATCTGACACCGTCAGACTCGTTAACAATCGATCATACAGTTCCTGTTTGTCAGAGGCCTCAATCATGGCCATCCGCGCCCGACGCGAGAGTCCCCACCCTAAGGGAAAGCGGACCCCATTATCCTGCAGATCAAATGAATAGATCCATGGGGTATGTTGCTCTGTCGCCGGCCAAAACCGACGGGCCTCCCAGCGTTGGGCCGTCATCCCATACCACTGGTTCGCCTCTCGTGTGCGCATCACGGTTAACGCGGGACCCAAGCCATCGACAAACACCGAGTCCGGTTGTCCACATTGCGGTTGGGCCGGATCCATTTCTTTTGGACATCGATCCGTCGCTTTCAATAGCGGATTCACCCCATTGCGGATTTCAATCACCCGAGGTCGTAACGACAGCTTCATCCGACGCCACGCGGTACACAGAGCAGTCGTCGTACCTTCCCTCCCACATTCCCGCGCTTCTTCTTCCATGATCACCCGTTGCACGGCACGAATCACATCGGTCGTTGTAAAACCGCCGCTGTTATCATAATAGCCCCCATCAGCCAGATGCCCACACACCGACGTCGTATCATGCGGACCCGTCGGCAGCGGATTCAGATGACACGTCGCCGGGGCTCCATGCAAACTGCCAATCGCATTCGTGAAGGGAAACCGAGCAGACGTCGCGGATGCCGTACTCAACGACACCGCATCGCCAACCATACTCACTAAATCATGCGCGCCCGGAAACCACTGCGCATCGATCACCAGATCACTCGCGATCACACGCTCACCGGTCTCAACCCACACGGCATTCAAGAACAAATGCGGCTGATGGTGAAGATCCGCTGGGGTCCGCGGCGCGCGCAGTCGGTCATGCAATCCCTCGGTTGCGGATTCAAGGGTTTGCTCAAACCACGCATCACGATTGAGCAGCCCACACCCGGGCGTGGCGCACCAGACTGTCGGGACAAATCGTCCGATCGCATCCTCAAATAACCACCCGGCCAGCAACGGCGTCAAAAAGTCATGCTCGCCAAATCTTCGCACACACGTCTCCCCTGAGACGGTCGATTGTTGCTGACAGACCCGATACACACTCGCGCCGATCGACCCCCCTGACACACCGGATATTGAAAACGTCCGCTGATTAAAGTCCTGCACCTTGCTAGACAACTGCTCCAACACCAGCGCCGTCCAATAGGCTGCCCGTATTCCACCGCCCTGACTAGAGACAAAATACACAGGAATCGGGGCCATCAGCTGCGCGTCAGCTATCGGCGTCGTGCTCGTCGCCTTCAACGCGGCGGCGAACTCCGGAAGCCCTTGCACCCACTGTATGATTGCGCCTCTCACGTCACAGCGATACGGACGCGCATCCGGAAGACAGGTCTGACTGACCGCCACCGCCTGAGCAGTATGTGACACCAATGAACGTGGCACACTGTAATTAGCAACTGCCAAGATCCCGGAAAAGAAACCGACCACCATGAGAAGAATCGCCACCAGCCGCCACGGTCGAGGCACGCGAGTCCCCCAATCGTGCTGATACACCCCCCAAATCCCCACCACTGCGACGGCCAGGACGGACGCCAGCAGAAATTGCAACGCCCACATCATCGACGGGCCATCGTTCACCCATGACGAGAACACGGGGGCCGGTGATTGCGTCCATACCCACAACCGGTGTTTATCCGTCCACCCGTTCATACTGAAGACCCCGCTCACCAGCAGCAGGCCGGGGAGATACGGAAGCGCATGCTGTTGACCTTTCGCGGCCAGAAGACCAATCGCGCCGAACCACACCACAAACAACCAGGTCAGCACCGGAAATGTCGGGAACGGGCTATCCGCCTCCAGCATGGGCAAGACACGAAGCCACGCGGCCAACAGCAACGCCACCAGCGGAATGAATACCGAGGCTCTTGGAATCCCCCAAAACTGATACGGAGGATGGGAGAGCTCCTCTAATAAGTCGCCAGCTTGTCCACTATCTGGGAAATATGGTCGGTGTTCTTTTCGCTGCCGACGAGTGTTCGCCTTCTCCTGATGCCAATACACCCACAGGCTTCCTACGACCGCCAACACAAGAATCATGACGAGCAAGGTCGTGACGAGATGGGATGCACCCACGCGCACCGCATCGCGCGCCGCTAGGGCGCACAAATGAATCACGATCATGTAGGGCACCAACCCGAGCAACCGTGGCCACCATTCAGCCATCCGTTGCACATCATCCGGCCAATACGGTACCGCCTCCCCCTTGACCTCAGAGGTTCCTGGGTTCCGCAATTTCTTGTCCCTCACCGCTTCGAAACGGGGGGCGTGAATCCGGCACAACACCCGCGGCCACAGCCAGGCCATATGCGACAGCATCATTACGCTAATGAGGCTGAACAAGAATAAGATCACGCCCCAGACCCAGGCTTTCCCTCCAACAGTATTTCCGGAGTCCTGATCTAACGACACACTATCGGCCAAAAAGGTCATGACATCGCGCGTCTGATCAAACCCGAGCATCGCCACGCCATAGATGAGTAATCCCAGGATCGTATACCGGCTGCGCCAGAACACTTCATACAGACCGACGCGCAATCGTTGCCGCTCACGATCTTTTTTCTCATCGTTCTGATTGTCCGTCTCAAGAGTATAGAATCGTCCCAACCCCCAAAACCACAGCAAGGGGACGGGGAGCAGGAAAAAGCCGACCGCCCTCACGGCCCACCATTTCAAGCGGGAGGCCATCGTCATCACCCAGAGAACACCAGCACTCGAAGGGACACCCGAGAACAATGCGATGAGGGCCGAGAGATTTTCGAGTCCATCCATCACGGCCAATACTGCGATGGCTATCACCCCGCCGGCTTGCCAGAAAGTCTTCCGCTGCGACGACGGTCCCTCCCACACCTGCATCGATCGCCAGCGATAGAACAACAAGAGGACAAACCCCAGCCCCACGGCGACAGTATCTAGGACAAGCGCCACCACAGGAATCCACCACACCTGTTTGGAATGCCAAGTCTCTAGCGCCTGTGATGATAGATTCGAATCGGAGAGAAAAACAGGCAGGCTAATCTCGATTAACGCGGTATCCGCACCCTGAATCGTAATTTGCGACGCGATCGTCAGCGCACTATATAATCCGCACATGAGGATCGCGAGCAATCCCCACTGAATATCTTTTCGTGAAACATTCCACTGTTCCCCAAGATTCGTAAACAGCAGGGTGTCCCACACTGCACGCCAGCTTCCACAGTGCGTGCTCAGCCATCTTTGCAGACGACGGACTCGGATCATCGTCCACACCCCTTCCGTTAGAAACCAATGCGGAGTGAGAGCGCGCCCAAATACAGTTGTGCCGTGTAGGTCCCATTTACCGTCGGATTATTGTTCCCGGATATGGTCCGGGGTTCATACAGCCAGGCTTGAAATGACACGTCGAGTCCGATCGAGGCCGGCGCCCATCCGCCGGTGCTGGTATGCCCACAGGGCACCACCCCCATGAACACCCCGCCGTCTAAACAGGTCAGCCCCAACCCTGTTGCCACGGTGTGAGAAAACAGAGATGGCGTGCCCGGATTAAACGTGGCGTCCGGCACCTGACTTTGCGTGTAGGTATACCCGCCACGCCACGCAATATCCCAATTCGGCAACATCTCCGGTCGACGCCATTTGTATTCCGTCCCGACTGACACAGTCGGAACCGTCTTCCAATTCTGAGGTTGTCGAATCACACCCCCTGATGACAAACCAATGTCTGTATTGCGGACCGTCTTCCAGCCCACATAATCCACATCCATTTCGAGTTTCCATTCCCGACGTGGATCCCGTATCGGCCACACTGCAAATGCCATGGTATACATCGGCGGCAAGACCAAAGTGGTGTCCGTGCTGGCGACGGGAGCCCCATTCACCAACATCTGTCCTCGCAACGGCAGGACTGCCTGGCTCCGATAGATCAATCCAATATTGGCAATCGGTTGTCCGTCGCTATTCATCAGCGCATGGTACAGAAGACTGGCATTCATGCCGACCCCAGTCCCCTTGCCGTTAAACTCCACAGACGCCCCAGCCGGAACCCCGCCTCCTCCCGGCCAGATCACGCGCTGTTCAACATGCCCATCCCCGACAAAACTGGAAAATGTATAAATATCCGCGCCCAGCCCTACGGAGAGCCGGTCTGTGATTGCATACGCCATCGTCGGCTTAATCGTCATCATGGGAATCGCCGCACTGGTGACGGCCGTATTGAAGGGATTACTGTCGCTATACCGACTCTTCAACGCATAAGGGGTATTCAGCCCGATGCCGACGACCAGGCCCTTCAAGGAAGAACTCAGCACATCCCCCAGATTGGCCGTGAGGTAGATCTGACTCGGAGGGGGGAGGGCGATTGTGCCCCCTCCATCCCCGCTGGCCCTTTGTCCGGCGGCATTGTGAAAGCCCACTGACGCGCCGACAAATTGCATGGTCGAGGACCACTGCACCCCCGATAACTGGGTCATGCCAGCCGGGTTATAGTACAGCGCGGAGGCATCGTCCGCCTGGGCACTAAACGCATTCGCTTGCGCCGCCCCCGTGCCACTCTGCGGCTGATAGCGAAACGCCTGCGCGCGCACGAGTCCCGGCGTCAAGCACACCGCCGCGACGATCCCCACGACCCCAATCCAACCCCGGCCCTTCATACCTGATCCTTTCGTTATGGAGTCGTCACTCCCGCATCCTCTGGCCACTCTGCATCGCGTACCCGTTTGGTTCCAGCCCCACGACCCACCACCGCGACGCCATGGATATTCCCGACTCCTGCCGTCACAATCATTGCCCGCGCCGCCTCCGTCCGAGAGGCTGGCCCCGCCGCCTCACCCCCCCAGAGGGGAATCACTCGCGTGGCGTTCCGAACAACTGGCAGCGTTCCTTCCGCCAGCGCTGCACAGGCCGCAATCACTTGTAGCGGACCTGTCGCGCCAAACACATGCCCGACATGGCCCCCTAAACTGGTCACACACGGCTTCTCTTTTGCCCCCTCGCTCCACACCGTGGAGATCACCCGACACTCTCGCTGATCCATCTCTGACAGGCCGATGCCCGTCAGCCAGACGTGATCGATCCCTGAATTTCTCTCCGGCTGCTGCTGCCGCCACCGTCGCACCGTTGCCGCCATGGCCACGTGCCCCTCATCAAAACCGGCCGACGCCGGCGGGGTCACCCCTCCGGCATAGCCCTCCCATTCGGCATACCAGTTCGCTCCTCGTGCCCGCGCGTGCGCTTCAGTTTCAAGCACAACACAGGCGGCGGCCTCGCCTAAGACCATCCCTGGGCTCCGTGGATCAAACGGCCCGACCCACTCCGCCCGCGACTCATCAGAACGAACCACCCACCCGGCTGCGTCACAATCGGGAAGGATCCCGGAAAGCCATGGGACATCGACCCCACCCGCGACAGCCACCTCGACCTCGCCTTTCCGAATCCAATCCACCGCCTGCGCCACCGCCGAAAGGCCTGCCGCGCTCCCTTGCGAACAGACGGACGTCGGCCCCGTCGACTTCAGGACGTACGCCAAGTCTGTCGCCAGATCTCGCCCCCACTCCAACCCGCCTCCCAGTGATCGACCAGTGACCAGCCCAGAGGACGGCCACACTTGTCCCAGGGCAATTCCCATCCTCGACGGAACCCAATTGGGCCGCTGAGCGTCACGAACCGCCATGAGCCCCGCGGCCGTCATAAGATGCCCAGCCCGACTCATAGTCACCGCGGATTCCATATGCAGATAATCGAGGGGATCAAACTCCGCGACTTCGCAGATCAGCGGCGGACGAGGGGAGGACGTTTCGCGCAGCGGCAGACCCGGAAACCGAGCGACGCAGAGACCAGACCACAATGCAGTGAGAGAATGCCCCAATGGCGAGACCAGCCCAACCCCTGTCAGGACAACCCGACCTCCAGTCACCCTATATCCTCAATTTCTCCTCTGGCCTCTTAGGACAACACAGCCTGATCGCGCTGCGAGGCTCGCGGGAGTAAGCCCGATTGAGTCCACGCATATTGCGCAATCAACTCAAATCGGGAATTGATCCCCAATCGTTGAAAGATATTCGATAAATGAAACCGCACGGTCCGTTCTGACATATTCGTAATGGTCGCAATTTCCCAATTCGTCTTGCCCTCGCAGAGCCATTTCACGATTTCCAGCTCCTTCGGCGACAAGATCAACACCTGCTGCGGCAATTCCTTTGACGAGAGCCCTTGTGTGCAGCGGATGTACGCCAAATGAAGATGCGGTCCAAGCATATCCATGTACATCCGCAACTTGGGCTGCTCGGCCGGAGCGAAATTACTACAGGCGAAATACGTGCACAGCTCTTGCTCACCCCGCACTCCCACAGATAGACACGTCTGCACGCCAAAGTCATATTTGATTTCTTCGACAGGCTTTGGCACCTGATAGGGCCGATCCACACTGCAAATCAGCGGTGCCCTCGTTGTATGCATCAACGCCACGGCCGGATCGTACTTAAACCCTTCCGCTTCATACAGCCCCGACAACTCATGATGATAGGTCGTCGTCGTCACCGTTAAGCGTTCCGGATTGGGCGTGCGAAAAGACCCGATCGCACCGAACTCGTGCGGAACCAATCGGCTAATGGCCTCCACCACCAAGCGCAGCTCTCCTGGCGAGGCCACGTCACGAGTCAAGGCCATCACATCCATCACTTGCTGCAACTCAGCCTTCCCTAGCGCCACCGCCTTCATCACGCCCCTCCTGGATGCAAATGATTTGGAACAGGAACGGGCATGATATGTCAGCCTGCCGGATAAAAACCAGTCCTTCCTCACACCACTTTCGTAGGGGATTATCCTGCCCTTCTTCCCTATCCCAGCCCAGTCCCTACTCCCATTCCTACCTCATGCACGTTTCTTCAAATCCGGTCTGTGGAACTAATTATGTTCACAGTTTGGAACTAAAGTTGTTTACAGCGTCTCTTCCCTTAAAAAAACAGGTTCATTTTTCTTGCCACCGCGGCGACCTGACAACAGAATTACTTCCAGCCGCCCTACTGTCATCAGATTTACTTCCTCAATGAATACACCGGTATGACCGCATTCATGTCTCTTTACATGTTGAAACTCCTGAGCTTTCGATCCCAGATTCAGTAAAGCCATTTAGTTCCTCAGATAAATCCCGAAGCAGGCCATGGACAGACACTAGCCATGCCCTTCCAGTCTTTTCATCCCCTACAGATTGTGCGAACGAATCGGGATCATCCGCTCCGAGACCGGATCAGGTGCACGGATCTTCCCACTGGCGTACAGCACCGCCACCTGACTTCGTCGCGTCACTCGTAACTTGTCCATCAAATTGGCGAGATAGTTTTTCACAGTTTTTTCGCTCAACCCCAACGCCGAGGCGATTTCCTTATTGGTACGGCCCTCCGCCAGATATGGCAGCATGCGGAATTCTTGTGGGGAGACCGGCGCTGGCAGCGTCCCCTCCACCGCCGTCGTCCGGATCTGCTGAAGCACCAGGGGCATCAAGGCATCATCCACAAACGACACCCCAGCCAGCGCTTTGTTGATCGCAGTCAGAAAAGAGTCGAGTCCCGACGTCTTGGCGACCAACGCGTGCACTTTAGCCAAGACCGCCCGTTGAAACGACTGCTCGGATTCCTTTGACACCAACCCCACAACCGGAATACCGGTTTCGGCATACCACCGGGATACGGCCACGAAGCCTGCCGTGCTCGCCCAACAGTCCTCATCCATCACCACAACGCGCGGCGCCGCTGCCAACACCTCGTCGTAGGTGTCCGGCCAAGTACTCACATGGCGCACCCCGCGCAACTGCGTATCAGCCTGGAGATAGGTCTCCAGACCAATCCGCACGATTTCTTCCCGGTGAATAAGACAGACCAGATCCCCGCGCGCAGGCCCCCGTGTGTCTATATTAGACATGGCCTTCTCCTTCCACAAACGCGCCAGCTAACACCGGCTCCAACATCCTTTGATGGGCGCCGTCTCCGCTCATCCCGGCCGTCCGATTTGGCCTGGTCAATGCTAGCACGATATTTTTCCCGCCAAACCCAAAACTATTCACCAGCGCCCGATTCACCTGCGCGGGCCGGCCCACTTGCCCCACGTAATCCAAATCACAGACCGGATCGGGATCCGTGTAATGCAGGGTCGGCGGGATAAATTGATGTTGCAGGACTAAGGTAGTGCCAATCAACTGAAACGCCCCGCTTGCCGCAAAGGCATGACCCAGCGCAGCCTTGAAGGACGTCACCGGAACCCGATAGGCACGGCGCCCCAAGGCCTGTTTGATCGCCGTAGTTTCGATTGCATCAAGATCCATCGTGCCCAAGCCACAGGCACTGATGTAGTCCACCTCCTCCGGAAACCAATTCGCCGCCGTTAAGGTCTGGCGAATCGCCCGAGTATGCTCCTTCCCCGACGTATCCGGCCGGGACATCGAGACCGCATCGCAGGTAAACGCCCACCCCTCGAGCTCCGCATAGATCTGCGCCCCGCGCCGAATCGCATGCTCATACTCCTCCAACACCACACAACCGGCCCCTTCGCCGATCACCGTGCCACACCGCTGCCGATCAAACGGGCGCGGCAAATTCACGATCGTGCCTCCCTGATCGTCCGCCAGCATCCGTCCGGCATCCATCGCGGACAAGATCCCATGATGCAGCGGCGCCTCAGTCCCGCCCGCAATCACGACATCCGCTCGGCCGGATTGAATTAGTTCGCACGCCCGGCCCACGGCATTGGCTGTAGAGGAACAACCGTTCGAGTACGTTTCACAGACGCCATGCACCCCCAATGCAATCGACACTTCCCCAGAGACGGCATTCGGAAAGGTCGCCGTCATCGTAAACGGATTAAAATGCTGACAGCCTTTCTTGAGATAGTCTGCATGCGCTTCCAAGGCTTCCTTCAGCCCCGCAATCGATGTCCCCATACAGACCCCGATCAAATCGCGGTCTTCCCATTCCAATTTCAGTTGCGCATGATGCACCGCCATCAACGCCGCCGCTACCGCAAATTGCGAGGCCCGACCCATCCGCCGCGCCTGCTTCCGATTGATAAAATCGGTCGGATCAAAATCGAAGACTTCTCCCCCCAACGTGGTCGACAACCCCCTGGTCTCACACCCCTGGAGCGGACGAATCCCGGTCTGCCCTGTGCTGAGGTAATGCCAGAACAATTTCAGATCCAACCCTAACGGGGAAACCACTCCGAGTCCGGTGATCACAACGCGCTTAGTCATGGGATACCTCCTTCCCTGTCGTCACCCAGCCATGGTCTTGCTCCATATGTTCACGATGGGCCCGTGGAATGGTCGCGGCCGGATAGAACCGGTCATAGAAATCGAGATCGAGATGATGGGCCTGACAGCCTAATCCGAGAGAAAAGGCATCGGCATGCGCGGGAAACCGGCCGTACGTCTTAAGCACATAGTTGGCAAACGCGATCGCCGCTTCCACCGCCCGCTCGGAGTGTGGCATGACTTCATGCGCGAGCTCGGGATTCACCCACGGTTTTCCGGACGACTGCCGATACACGCCGGTCGACCCGAATTTCGCATTGAAGACCCCCATCACCGCGTCATCCATCCGCGTCGTCGCCGGCGTCACCGGCGCTTCCCAGACTCCCGGCAGCCCCCACGGATTCGGACGCGCCCCGGCTCGCGTCTGATACTGGTACTGAAACCCTAATCCCTGACAGACGGCAGGATTGATTCCCAACCAATGCCGACCGCTCCCGACACTCTGCATCCCCCCGCCCAACCCTAACGCCGTTTCCATCATCACGAGGTGTTGACACATCAACGGCTGTTCCGCGGCGGCCAGCGAGGCGATCTGGACGTCGAGATCACGCAAGGTCAAGATGCGTTCCTGCGCCGGATCATCATGGAGATGCCCGCCTCGACTGCGACGAAACGCGTCCAGTCCACAGGCCGCTCCGCCGTTATCGGTATCGACAAAGAAACAGCCATACTCCTCACTCACCAACACCATGAGCAAATTCAGATACAGTTCTGTCACACCCGTGACCGGCATGAAGTAGGTCGAGCCGGGTCGATTCACATACCAATGATTGAATGAGAGCATGATCGGCACCCGGCGCGGGATGTCTAAACGTCCCTCTTGTAGTTTTGTCGCCCGAAACGAGGGGACTCCGTCTTGAACCGCAGCGGATTGGACGAGATACACCCCCTCATCATTGGTCATAAACAGCCGGGTGGTTTGCGCGGAACAGGCACTGGCTACCGTCCGACTGGCCAGATTCATCAGCGCCATGCCCTGCCCATTTTCTCTGCCGGGCTCCCGCTGGAATTGCATATCACCTAAATTATGGCCGGTAGTCCCCACCGCCGCGCAGACCAAATACGCCTCTTCCAATGGAGACAGAGGAATTGGCGCTTGCTGACTCTGGTAGGCCAGAGGCCCAGCTGGCAGCGTCATTCCGCACCCGAATCGTCGAGTTTTCCGCTCAAGCGTCAGACGTAGATAGTCATCTGCCTGCTGGTAGGTCCGAGAATGAACCGCAAGTAATTCCATCGCTGCCTCCTTGGTTAAGAGAGTGGGGGTCGCACATCTTCCTAATGCGCAACGGCTCTATAGGATGGCTGGAGGCTACCGAATCTCCTCAAGGAATGGACCTACCAACTCGGATAGGGTCGAGTAGGCTTTCAGCGAGACCGATTCGTGAATTTGGCTGATTTTCGACGAGACTTCTAGTTGGATCGACGCTGCCTGTGGATAACTAGGGCCGCAAAGAGCCCCGTCCTGGTGGATCTAGGATAATCGACGTGGACGGCTAGGAGAGGGGGCCGTCTCGGACACCTCACGTGTCCCAGATGTCGGGAGCCGATACTGTTGCGTGAGTTCATGCCAGGCCGCAATCGCAGCCCAGCGATGTTCGACCCCGAGCTTGCCCATGATATTGGAGAGATGAAATTTGATGGTATTCAGGGAAACCTTACAGATCACCGAGATTTCCCAGTTGGACTTACCTTCCGCTACCCATCTCAAAATCTCATCTTCGCGAGGAGTCAAGGATATGGCTTGTCGGTGATGAACCTTCTGCCGAGCATAAGCCCGTTGAAAGGCGAGATACAGATGGGGACCCAGGATATCCAACAGCACTTTCAAACGCGCCTGCTGCCGTAGATCGAAGTTACTGAAGGCCATGTACATCGACCAGTTATCTGCCCCTCGAATCGAGACGGAATGACATGTCTGAATCCCATAGTCGAGCTTTAAGCTGAGGACTGTCCGAGGCTCCACGATACGAGGGTCATCGAGACTCGAGGTCTGTCCTACTGAGGTGGAGAGGAGTCTCACCACGGAAGGATCCGCAACCAATCCCTGTGTCATGTAGAGCTGACAGAATTCTTGCGAATAATTCGAGACCGCCAGCCCCGGCTCTTCATGCTGGACGAGCGAGAAATGCCCGCAAGCCGAATACTCCGCCCGTACAAATTGCATGACGAGGGTATGCAACCCAGAAAACTGTTCAACCGAGGATACGTGGAGTGAGTGATACGCGATTTCCTGTATAGCGGAGAAATCGCGCTTGGTGAGGATCACAGTAGACATGTCAGGCCTTACCCAGCGAGAAATGCCCCTGCCGAATCTCCCTAGATGAAGATCGCAGTCTAGGCCCTTCTATCATATCTGCCGGCTAGAGAGATAGGTCCATTTAGGTCGAAGTGGACAAACCTATCAGGAATAAGGACCTCTCTGTTCAGGAAGGCCTCTGTGATAGAGCTTCCTCCGCACCCGCAAGCCGTAATACCTCCCAAGGAGGGAATATCTATGTTGACCTGGACTTATCTTCAATTGCTGTCTGCCCTCAACACACGTGCAGTCGAACTGACAAACCATACGCCCCTCAGCAACGACGATATTGCCGCTATTGAACAAGCTGAACGCATCTATACCAAGGAAGGCGAACGCGGATTACGACGGTGGTACCGCGAGCACGCGAACGGAGACGGCTCCTCAGAGGACTCTTCACTCGAACAGGCCTCGTAACCTACAGTGAGACACCGCATCCCAATCCTACACATCACCGCGCATTGATCGGAATATCTCATGGCCCCTTCCTTCGTCCATCTCCATATGCACACCGATTTCTCGCTCTTGGACGGAGCGAATCAATTGGATCCGTTATTCCAACAGATCAAAGCCTTTGAGCAGCCAGCCGTCGCCATCACGGATCACGGTAACCTCTTTGGGGCCATTCAGTTCTACACGAAGGCGAAAGCCGCCGGAATCAACCCGATCATCGGCTGTGAAGCGTACATGGCGCCCGGCAGCCGGCTCCAAAAAGACCGAACCCTTGCGCACAACGATTACTATCACCTCATTCTCTTAGCTTATAACGCGACGGGGTATCACAATCTGATCAAATTGGTCAGTCAGTCCTATCTCGACGGCTTTTACTACAAACCGCGCATCGATAAGACATTACTGCAGACGCACCATGAGGGGCTGATCGCTCTATCCGGTTGTCTCAGCGGAGAAATTCCTTATCTACTCGGACAAGGCGATGACCGCGGCGCGCGCCAGGCCGCCATGGAGTTTGTCGATATTTTTGGGCCCGAGCGTTTCTACCTTGAAGTCCAAGCCAATGGATTGCCCCAACAATACGTGGCCAACCAAGGACTCTTACGCCTACATCGCGAGTTGGGGATTCCGCTCGTCGGCACCAATGATTGTCACTATCTTCGTCAAGCCGACGCCCACGCGCATGACTTGATGCTGTGCCTCCAAACCGGCAAAACCATCCAAGACCCCGATCGTTTCCGCTTTGAGACCGATCAACTGTACGTCAAAACCTCTGAGGAGATGCACGCCGCTTTCGCCGACTTCCCTTACGCGGCCCAGAATACCGTCCGCATTGCCGAGGCCTGTGCCCTGAACCTGACTCTCAATAAAACCTATCTCCCCCAATATCCGATCCCGGACGGATTGACTCGCGAGCAGTATCTGGAACAGCTCGCTCTGGACGGACTTCGCGCCCGGCTCCACGAACGACCCTCGACGCTCCCCACCGCCACCTATGAACTCCGTCTGAGAACAGAACTCACGACCATTTCCACGATGGGCTTTGCCGGATACTTCCTGATTGTCTGGGACATCATCCGCTTTGCCCGTTCCCGCCACATTCCGGTGGGCCCCGGTCGCGGATCGGCAGCCGGCAGCCTCGTCGCCTATGCCCTCCGCATTACAGATCTTGACCCGCTCCAATACACGCTCCTATTCGAACGCTTTCTCAATCCTGAACGAGTCTCACTGCCGGATATCGACATGGACTTCTGTATGACCCGCCGCAATGAAGTCATCAACTACGTGATTGAGAAGTACGGAAGTGCCCATGTTGCCCAGATCATTACATTCGGGACCCTCGGAGCCAAAGCCGCCCTCCGGGATGTCGGCCGTGTCCTCAATGTTCCGTACATGGAAGTCGATCGGCTGGCGAAGCTGATCCCCGCACAATTAAACATCACACTGGAGGAGGCCCTCGCCCAAGAACCCAAACTGAAAGCGTTGAGCGAAAGCACCCCTCAGATGCAGGAAGTTTTCGAGGTTGCCCATGCATTGGAAGGCATGACCCGACATGCCAGTACCCACGCCGCGGGGCTCGTCATCTCTGATGCGCCGTTAACGGAGCACGTCCCGCTCTACAAAGGGCCCGACGATGAAATTGTCACGCAATATGCGATGGGGGATGTGGAGAAAGTCGGCCTCGTGAAGTTCGACTTCCTCGGCCTCAAAACGCTCACGATGATTCAACACGCCGTCGATCTCATCAATCAGCGGCCCTCGACCGTCTCGCCCTTCACAATCGAACAGATCTCCTTCACTGACCACGACACCTTTCGTCTCTTGGGAACAGGCAAGACAACAGGCCTTTTCCAACTCGAAAGCTCCGGGATGCGAGACTTGTTGACCGGCCTTAAACCAGACCTGTTTGAAGATATCATCGCCATTATTGCGCTCTATCGTCCCGGTCCTATGGACCTGATCCCCGACTTCATTCTCCGCAAGCAGGGGAAAATCCCGATCACCTACGAGACGGCCGAACTGGAGCCAATCCTGAAAGACACTTACGGGGTCATCGTCTATCAGGAACAGGTGATGGCAATCGCGCATAAAGTCGCCGGATTCTCGCTTGGCCAAGCAGACATTCTTCGGCGGGCCATGGGCAAGAAGAAACCGGAGGAAATGGAAAAACTTCGGCGTAAATTTATCGACGGCTGTGTCGCCAATCAGGTTGCAACAGACCTTGCGGAGAAACTCTTCAGTCTGATCGAACGCTTCGCCGGCTACGGCTTTAATAAGTCACATGCCGCCGCCTACGCCGTTCTGTGCTATCAAACCGCCTATCTCAAAGCGCATTACCCTGTTGAATTTATGGCGGCGCTGATGACTACGGACATGGGGAATACCGAGAAAATCATGTCCTACTTCACTGAATGTCGGGAACTCTCCATCTCCATTCTTCCCCCGAACATCAATCACAGCACCCTGAGCTTTACGGTTATCGATGGCCAAATCCGATTTGGCCTCGGCGCCATCAAGAATGTCGGCGAGCAGGCTGTCGAGAGCATTGTCAGCACCCGGCAAGAATCCGGTCCTTTTGCTCATCTCTTTGATTTCTGCAGTCGCGTCGATTTGCGGAAAGTCAATCGACGGTCGGTAGAGGGCTTCATTAAAGTCGGTGCCTTCGATTCGACCCTGGGGACCCGTGCGCAACTCATGGCCTGTGTGGATGATGCGATCGAACACGGCACCCAACAACACCTGCAGCGGGAACGAGGACAAATCACTCTCTTTACGGATGAGACCACTGAGAGTTTACAGAGCCCGGTCCTTCTTCGCCTCCCCGCGGTACCCGAATGGACCGCGTCTGTCCGGTTGAAATATGAACGGGAATTGACTGGATTCTACATCAGCGCGCACCCATTGGATCACGTCAGCGATGAAATCAGGCAGCTCAGCACAACGACGATTCGGCAGCTCGACACACTCCCCGAAGGGCACGCAGTTACGCTGTGTGGCATTCTCACTAGTCTGAAATCGATCATCACAAAAAAAGGCCAGCCGATGGCGGTCTTAACCCTTGAGGATCTGACAGGCACAATCGAGGTCCTTATCTTTCCCGATCTCTATCAAGCCGGACAAGACTTGCTGGTTCAGGATCAATTATTCCGCCTCAGCGGGGAACTCGATCAGACGGATAAAGGCCCCAAGCTCAAAGCCACCAAACTGGAACTCTTGCAGGAGGCTCTCTTACAGACGCGCAAGCACGTCACAATTGACCTCCATTTGCCGACGCTCGCCCCCACGACACTCCAAGAGCTTCACGCAATCCTTGTCGCGCATCCCGGACCCTGTGCCGTCACGTTGCAGCTTCGGATCAATGATGAACTCGAAGCGGAAACCTCCGTCATTCCCGGGTTATCCATCGCCCCTACCGAACAATGTCTCCATGCCGTCTCAACCGTTCTTGGCTCAGGCCGAATGCACTTCAGTCTCGCCTCTCCCGATCGCCCCTCCGCCCTGACTCGCTTGCCGGCATCCTGATCGCCAAACACGCGACACACCCGCCCTGCCCTGACCGGCGCACTCCCTCAAAGGGGTAGTAGGCATTCACTGATAAGTTCACTACAATGCACCACTTGGAGGAAGGATGGATTCCAGACCGATCGCGCCGCGCCGCTCGCTCCCGACCATTCCCCCAGGACTCGTCCAATCACTCACGGACGTCTATGCGGCCTTGCTCAAACGGCAGCGTACGGCTGCGTCCGCCTTTATTCGTTGGAGCCTGCCGACAAAACACAGCCACGAGTTCACCTGGCTCCAGGAATCTACAGAAACGCTATTTTCAACCGGGAAGCCGATTGCGATCCGGAAGACCCATCCCAACTACGATCAATTACAACGGATCATGGCGACCCATGCCTTGAATCCCTACGAAAAGGAAGTCTATCTCGGATACCCCTACGTGCTCGGCAATCACAAGGGCACCGTCCTTCGCGCCCCGCTGTTTACGATGCCGGTCACCATCCAAGCGGATGGTGCCTCACTGGTGATCACCGGAAAAGAGGACAGTATCCGATTCAATTCCCTCCCGTACCGATCAGATGAAGATACCGCGCTGTTCGAACAGAGCTTAGATCGACTGATTGATAGCGTGCCGCCTCTTCCCCTCACATCTCAAGCACTCCAACATTTCTGCGATGCCGTCGCACGGGAGCTGCAATTCACCGTTCACGCTTCCCTGGACGGCCGACTCACCACACCGCCAAGCGCCCCGATCGCCGAGCCGCCCATCGACATCTATGATCTCGTCGGGATCTTCATTGCCCCCAAGACAAACTATTTTCTCACCAAGGATTTAGAGGATATCGGCAAGCAATCGGACGAGATCGTCGCCGGCACGGCACTCGGCGCCCTCATCGGCACACGAGATCCCCGCCCCACCAGCGATCTCTTCACGGATTCCCGGCAGGTCTACTTCCCGTTCTCCTCGAATGCCAACCAACGTCGCGCCGCGCTGCTCGCACGCGAAGCGGATGTCACCATTTTGAACATCTACGGCCCCCCGGGCACGGGCAAAACCCTGACGATGGGCAATATCGCGTGCGATCTCATTGCGAACGGCAAACGGGTCCTGATCACATCACAAAAAGACAAAGCGCTGGAAATGGTCGACGAGCTCCTCCGGACGCTTGATTTGCCTCAATTGCCGATGACCCTGCTCCGGCAAGATCGCAGTTCGAAAGAAGAACTCCGCCAACGGCTCGATGCGATCCAAAAGTCTAAATCCAGCGAAGAAACCGCGCGTGCCCGACAGAAGCATGCGACACATCATGCCCAGACCGTCTCCAGTACAACGCACACCTATGACGCGCTCAGTGAAAGCCTGCTGGCGGAGCATCGGATCGAACAGGCGGTTCGCGCCCTCGATCAATCCAAGGGAATTCTGAAACGGTTCCGCAGCCAGTGGACGCTCTGGGAAGCCCGTCGACTCGCCAAGCATCGAGCCCGCCTGCTGTCGGACGAATTAGGAGACACGGCTCGAGCCCAACGCACCAGCCTGCTTCGCTCCGCACTCCAGGTCCTCGAAAGTGCGGCCGAGCATCGGACCAGCGAAGCGACGCGCACAGAACGCAACCAATTACGGGAATTTTCGAAGCTTTTATCCAGGAATCAACAGTCCTTCCGCAACTTCCCGGTCTTTGACCGGATGAAGACGGACCCGGCCAAATGCGACATGCTCCTCAAGATTCTCCCCTGCTGGATCATGACACCCGATGATGCCGCGCGCTTGCTCCCCTGCGCGCCGGGACTCTTCGACACCGTCCTCATTGACGAAGCCAGTCAGGCCGATCTGGCCTCGATGGCTCCTATTCTCTATCGCGCCAAACAACTGATTTGCTGTGGCGACTCCCAACAAATGAAAGCGAGTCGCTTTAGTTTTACGTCCGGACAAATCAATACCCAAGCCTGGCGGCAACATCGGATGAACCAGTTCGATCCGGACCGCTGGCTCGACCCGACCAAGATCGACCTGCTCCAGCTGTGCACCATCCGTGCAGATGAAGAAGTCATGTTGACCGAACATTATCGATCGCTCCCTAGTCTCATCTCCTTTTCCAACGAAAAATGGTACGGCGGACAACTCCGGCTAATGCGAGACCATGACGATCGTCGGCATGGGGACCCGGATCACCCCACAATCCGGCTGTACCATGTTCCAGAGGGACGGGTTGCTGAGGGCTCTCAGGAAAATCCTCGTGAAGCGGAAGCTCTGATGGACGCGCTCACCGCGATGCTCGCGCACCCCGCCTATGCGGAGGCCAGTATCGGGATTCTCTGTCTCTATGAGCAGCAGGCACAGCTGTTAAGCGAGATGGTCCAAACACGCATCACTGAAGAGGCACGCCTCAGGCACGATCTCATTGTCAGTAATCCAGATGGCGTACAAGGCGACGAACGCGACATTATTCTATTCTCGCTGTCATACGATGCCCAAGGGATGACGCAAGCACAACTCTCAGCCCGGCAGTCAGACCGTGACCATGTCCAAGGCATGCTCAATGTGGCGTTCACTCGCGCGCGGGAGGAAATCCACGTCTTCCATAGCGCTCCGATTGTCGAGTTCGCGATGGCCTCCGGGAAGGGCACCCTTCGGGATTGGCTGGCCTATTGTGCAGAGATCCAACAAGGTGCCCGCCCGAATGGAATCCGTACCGCCCCGCGCGCCGACTCTGAGTTTGAAGCCCAAGTCAGCCAAGCCCTTCAAGCCAAAGGCATTCAGACAACAGCCCAATTCCCCTCATGTGGGTACTACATCGATCTTGTTGCTGAAAAAGATGGCCAGCGAGTCGCGATCGAATGCGACGGAGAGATCTACCACACAGATGAAAGCGGGAATCTAACGGCAGAGGACTGCTATCGGCAAGAGGTTTTAGAACGCGGCGGGTGGCGGCTTCTTCGGATTCCCTATCGGGGATGGACCGCTCAACCAGAGCTTCACATCAGTCGCGTACTCCGAGCCTTGCAAGACATTGACCAAGACGTAGACCCATCTCAGAAAGAGGAGTCAGTAGACTCCAGTGAGACAAAGGCCCTCACAGTAACGAAATACGAACAGGCCATTATTGAAGCCCTTCGAACCGACGTCCATATCCTGGATGACGTCCTCCGTGCAGGACGAACTCAGCTCGGCTTATCCAGACTCAGCGCCACCACCAAACAAGCCCTCACCGCGGCCATTGAGACGCTGAAACAAAAACAGATTGTCGTGATCGAAGAAGACGAGCTTTTCTTATCTGAACCTGCCAAGACGGCGCCGCTCCGACAAGTCCATACTCCCCCACTAACGACCCACCGTCCGTTTCGTCGGCATCGGCCACATCGGCGGTATTAAGCGAACGCCCTTCCAACACGTCAAGATCAGCGACGGTCACTTCTTCCAGCCATCCCGCCAAATAAAATTCACGGATGTGACATTTTGCCCACACCAAAACCTTGACGAACTCGACACTGCTCAGCCATTCTACCTTTCCTAACTATCGCACAGAAACTCTCAACATCAAGGAAGCACACAACATTTCGATAGAGCGCATGACTATTCCGATCTGATGAATCAAGAAACGAACAACTCATGGCAGATACATCATTCATCAGACGAACAATCAATAAAAAGAATAAATGGGTTCCGCTTACCGTTGAACCCGTAGAAAGTGAGCATCTAGAATTTTGGAAGACGTTTATCCAACCATTCATCACAGTCTTGGGCCCAACCAAACGAGTCGATCACGATTGGAACTGGGACACGATTACTTTTGGTGCACGATACGCACCTGAAACCCGGCAAAAGCCAGCCGCCTACGCTCTAGTCTATCGCCACCCCACCCTTAATATGAAGATTGTCTGTGGGCTCATCAACCTCGCCCGCAATTATCACTTCCTTCCAGACATAGGACGGCAAAACCCCACACGACAGGCATGTTTTCTCTGGAATTGCGCAACCCCTCCACTCATCGCGTTACAGCCCTATTTTATGCCTGAGGACATACCAAAGCGACTTTCCCAGTTATGTATTGATGTTGCCGTCACTGTCTCTGAGCAAGACGGACATCATGGGCGTATATGTCTCCACGCCGACCCTGGGGCAATGCCACCTCAGATGGCAGAAGATATCTTGTTAAATTTTTATGAATCACCACCTCTCGTTATGAGTCGGCTGGATCCATCGATCGTCATCCCAGGATTGCGAGGAATATTCGCTAAGAATGACGGACGATATTTTTATTTTGACGAAGGTGACGCATACAAGTTCTCTTTAGAGTTTACGGACTACCGATAAGCGCCCTAACAGATTGATATTATTAAAATCCAAGAACAGATATCTCATTGACCGCTTATAGAATGGAGCGTAGACTAACCTCGTGTCATCCCTCATGAACGCATACGCGAAGATTGCACAGATCCATGGGAAGGTCGACCCCAAAGACGAGGCTGCCGTACAACAATTTTTCGAAGCAACCTTCCCCACATTGAGTCCTGCAGAACAGCAAGAAATCGTCGATGAGTTATTCTTCGAAACGACAGGACTTGGCTCTGACACCGCTCATCAAGAAGGCCAGAGCACAACAACTCATCTAGTACCGTTCCACAATCTACTCACACATCTTGAAAATCAGGTCCTTCAGCGTATTGCCGATGGACAAACGAACTCTCAAATTACTCGAAGCCTCGGATTAAGCAGGAGCGCGTTCAAGAATGTAATAGCAAGCATCTGGACAAAAATAGATATAGGAACAAAGGCGGTCATTGTTTTAACTCAAAAGAGCACGAGCTTTAACGCTCTAGAGCCAATTCAAGCATCAGATTTTAGAGCACTGATCGAACAGTATCTGCATTACATAAATTCATCCCAAGGTTCGGCTGAGAGCTCCCAACTCTTAAATGAACTAGCTACATCACGGTATCACCGATCCTAACCGCAGTTCTATTTTTCCCCTACAAGCCGCAGACGCACATTCTTCACCCGAAGAACATCGTTCACCCCATCTGCGAAATATTCAATTCTTCTCACAATAAGGCTCCAGGATTGTCTCATCCAGCCTTTAATCATAGGATCTGACACCCGTAATACGAAAGAGATCACTGGATTGACTATTGCTGGATGGATACTTCAATCATCTCCGAACTCCCTCTCGTTCGGCCCAAATCACCCCGCCCTGCTATTAGTCTCAGTGTCCGGCGACCGGATTTGGCAGAGCAATGGGACTACGCGGCAAATGAGGGGCATCGCCTCAACGACTTTGACTACAGGTCAACGTATCGAGCCTGGTGGGTCTGCCCAAGGCAGCATCACTGGCAAGCCACAATCAAATCCCGCTACAGTAAGCGCTCGGGCTGCCGGCGGTGCGCCCTGGCCACGGCACCCCGACAAGATCAGTCCTTTCTCTCCAGAACCTTGCTGGTGCGCTCTCCTGACATTGCCAAGACCTGGCACCCCGAGAAGAATCCAGGTCTCACCCCGGATGATGTGACCTTCAGTTCACGCACTCGGATCTGGTGGCAATGTCCCGCCGTTCCTTGGCATGTCTGGGAAACGACTGTCAATAATCGCCAGCGGAGCGGATGCCCCTATTGTGCCGGCCGCATGAAACCACAGCACTATACCCGCGTGCGCTATACGCTCTCGCTACGAGCCAGCCATCCGGAGTTATCGAAAGAATGGGACCTCAGCCGCAATGGCGCACTGACACCGGACTTGGTCACAGCCGGATCGAAATATTCCGCCTGGTGGCAATGCCCGATCGATCCGACGCACGCCTGGCAGTTATCCGTTTTTGCCCGCACTCAACGCAATCGGTCTTGCCCCCACTGTCGGGCCAAGCGAAAGCAACGCAAACAGGAAGGGGTCCGTACTCCGTACCAGCCCTCTCCCGCCGACGAGAGTCCGTAACTTTCCCCTTGCATTCCCACCAGCGCCGCTCGTATAGTTCGGCCACGCCATTTCTATGACAGTTTTGTCATAGAACTAGTTTCGGATGTTGCGATGTCGAACGACTCCTCTTCACAGCTTCTGGCAGACTCATCAGGCCCATCTCACCCCTTGCCGTTTCCTGCCGATGACCTGTTTAATGCCTTTGCCGCCATCCGTCATCTTCATCCGAAACAACTCCGCCTGCTTGAATACCTGAATAGCCGGCGGGATACCGCGAGGCCGGCTCAGACAGTTCCATTAAGCTATGCCCATCTCCATCATGCGACGGGCATTACGATCGAGCACATCCGTCGAAACGGACTCCATCGACTCTTTGCCAGTGGACTCCTTAGTGTTGTTCTGCAAGGGCTTGGAGGAACCATCTATCGCATTCACTATTCCGCTCCCGTTCTGAATCAGGTATTGGCCAAGGTTGCCGGCGCCACCGAGCTCAGCTTTGCTGAGAACACGCCGACAACGCAGTCGACCACCCCATCGTTACATCGTGAATTGCACGATCTCGAAGCCCATCTGAGCCTGCTGAAGCAAATTCAGGCAAGTCGAGAATCTGTTCGACGGGAATCCTTTCTGGCGCAACTCCGACCGGAGCAGCTCCAATGGCTGGCAACCACCGCCCAACAGACCATCGATGCACAAGAAGGCATCCGATTCGTGCGTGATCGCTTTCCGCTCTATGAGCAGGAGCGAGCTCGACTGATCGATGAGTGGATCGCTCGACACGCCTATGGACAAGCCGTACCGACATCCCCCTTTCCCACCACCCGGGAGTCCCAATCATGAACCACCATCTCTTTCAGTCGAATGCGCTGTTATCGCTCCTCTTCTTCAGCCTTGGCATGCTCCTATCGAGCCCGGCGTCATCCCTTTCAGCTGAATCCGGATCGACCCGCACCACGGATCCAACAACCGGACTATCGTTCGTTCACCCTTCAACCTTTCATCTAGCGAGATACCAAGACAATGCGCTTCTCCAGCCCGCTCAACGGGAAGCTCTTCCGCGCGTGCTTGTCCTTGTCGAGAACACTCTCCATCATGGACAGACCCCAATAGCGATTGGCAGCCTACCGGTCATCTCTCTCGATGTCCTCACCGGACCTCGCGCCGCCTTCAATCAAGTATTCTTAAAGCCGGAGTTTCGCAAGACCATCGGTTCCCGGATTGTGTACGAATTGCCTGCGCACCAGGGGCCCCTGCATCAACAAGTGTTTTATTACCTGGTCCCTCTCAGCACGGATCGGATCGTCGAAATTGCCGGCCATCGCTTTTATTTCACGCCAGGGCAAACATCCGGACCTGCCAAATCGACACATTACGATGCTGTGATTGGGAATCTCATTGCCTCCCTTACTCCAGGCTCCTTGTAATCGATCCAGTCAGAACCGTTTGACACTTTAACGAGGCGCTCACCATGTATGACCAGATTCTGAATGTATTATCGTCTTCCCACTTAGCCACTGTTACGTTCATCGCAGCGATCATTATCATGGTCGTTGCATTCTGTATTCTCATTTACCGCCTCAAGACCCATATGTACTTCTGGCAATGTCTGGCAGGCCTTACGATATGTTGCACTCTCTATCTCTGTATCGTCAGTCTCGACGCGTACCAACACCAAGAAATATCCCAAGACAAATACACCCAACTGCGAAGTAATCTCCAAACTAGCCCTGAATACGCGCCGCTCATCGCGGAAGCCCTTCGCTCTGATCGAATCACTAACGCCCAATTTGATGAACTGGAATACGCCTTTACCAATATGATTCAGTCGAGGGAAAAGAAGCTCCTTGCAGAAAAGGTCAGGTCAATCCTACAGATATCCCCTTCATCGCAATAAGCCTCCATGAACAACTCAGAAACAAATGGAACACCCCCGCTCTTTCTCACGTTCGAACAGTGGCATGCACTCAATACGGAGCTAGAAACCTCTATCCGCACCGAATACAGCAAGAATCCAGAATTCTCTGATTGCGACTGCATGGCGTTCAGACGCAATGATCACGGGACTGATCCATTTTGTGCGGTGTGTGACGGCACCGGCACGATCCCTAATCAGATCGCAGAGGATGTTCGTCGGGAACTCCACTCACGCTATGAACAACAACTCGAACGTGACTACCGCCTGGCGATCCACGCGTTCTAGGCCAATGTCATCCAGACTAAATGATCAACGTTCCGAATCGAATCATCTGCCTTGACACTATCCCGAAATAGCAGTAGAAGCATGGTCCATTCTTACTCTTAGGAGGTTTCCGAATGGCAAAGTCGATGACCAAGTCTCAGATTGCGGACTACATGGCTCAGAAAACCGGGCTCACCAAGAAGGCCACTGTCCAGATGTTGGATGATTTTGCAGCCTTGGCCTATCGAGAAGCGAAGAACGTGTTTACCGTACCCGGCATCGGCAAGTTGGTGCTGGCGAACCGGAAAGCACGAATGGGGAGGAATCCTCAGACCGGCGAGGCCATAAAGATCCCAGCGAAGCGCGTGGTCAAGTTCAGAATAGCCAAAGTTGCCAAAGACTCGATTCTCGGGAAGAAGTAGCGTCCATGATAAGCGGGCTGAGTCGGGACCGCCTCATCGCGCTCTCCCGGCTCAGCGGCTGGACTGTTATCCTGCTCTGGTGGTGGAATACTCGCGAGACATCCACCCGGTTTCATCTCAATGATAGCCCCCTCTGGTTCTATCTCGCGCTCCCACTCCTCGGCCCTTATAGCCAGTGGCTCTGGACACGACTGACCACATCCGTCTATCCAGACCCAACATGGGCTCCTCACGCGTTCGGTTCTGATACGCGAGTCCAACTGTATCACCGGCCTCGCGCCTCCAACCCGAACATGCACGCCCGCGGCACGATCTGGCATCCGGTCGTCCTCATCGACCAGAACCTGGATCATTTAACTGAGGCTGAACGACACGCGCTCTTCTGGCATGAATGGGCACACCTCAAATATTGGGACTTATCCTGCAACATTCTGATCTTTTTGTGCACCGCCGGCCTCACGCATCACATGTTTCTTTCTGTTCTCGCGCTCCGAGCCTATTCGCGCTTCACTGAATTTCGGGCTGATCGAGAGAGCCTGACACACACCGAATCGGACGTCTTGATCAGTACACTCCAACGACTGGACTCGACACGCCACGGAGACTGGCTTGAATATCTGCCCATCATCAATTTGATCTTTACGCACCCCTCAACCGAATCCAGAATTCTGGCCATTCAACAGCAGCACACACACATCCCCACCCTATAACCCCTGATATAGGCTATGGCACTTCCCTCATTTTTCAAACAAACCCGCAACAAGCTCGGCGGATGGATTCCGCTGAGTGTGGTCCCCCTACGCCGCCACCATATCAGGTTCTGGGACAGACACATTCAGCCCATCATTGCAAAGTTAGGCCCACAGGTCCGCGCGGATGCCAATTGGGACTGGCACTTGCTGACGAGCCTCGGCACCCTCACCATCCCGTTACTCCAGGAGCCGAAGGCATTTGCGATCGTCTATCACCACCCGACTACCAAAGAACCAATCGTCTGTGCGTTGATCAACCTCGCCTGCAAATTTCTCTATCTGCCGGCGGCACACCAGAGAGGGAAGAAACCAGACAGCACTTTTGTCTGGCACTGCGCCAGCGCACCGGCCGAAGCTCTCGAACCCTATTTCCCTAACAAGACCACCCCGAAACAACTATCTCAACTCTGTCTCGACATCGGCGTGACCCTCTCCATTCATTATGGACATCAAGGACGCCTCTGCTTACATGCCGATCCGGCATCCCCTAAAACCCTGGATCAGAAGGACCTCCTGATGGAGTTCTACAAAAATCCTCCCGTCGGCATGACGCCCCTCGACCCCCGTATTCGAATTCCGAAACTACGAGGATGGCTGGCCCCTAATGATGGCCGCTACTTTTACTTTGATGAACGGAGCGGACAAACCTTTACACAACAATTCGCAGCGTATCGCTAGTTGACCGTTTCCCTACCTGGGAGTACACTTATCACATGATGTCCGCCATGGATTCCTTTATCAATATCGCCGTGAAATACGGCAAAGTAGATCCGAACAAACCAAAAGATGTTCGTAAGTTTTTCGACGTCACCCTCCCAACTTTCAGCCCTAAAAAACAGCAAGCCATCGTCGACGAACTGTTCCAAAACTCTGTGGGAACCACTGGGCATGTTCCCCAAAAGTCGGCCAAAAAGAAGGGGATCGTCCTCGCAGATATCCGTCGCTACACGATCCTCAGCAACAGACGCCCTGCCATACGGCGCGTCCTGCGTACGATAAACAGCGACCTCGACGACAAAGCTCCGACTGAGAGACCTCGACGAAAAAGCACCGCCAGCCTCGGAGTATCCGTCCCGCTCAAGCCAAACCCGTTGCCGATCGCGCGAGATAAGCGTCTTTAGTTCTGCACACCTGACTTCATCCGCCTCGAACGCAGTTCACTTCATCCGTCAATCATCTCGCTAACGCGCTCGGTCTCCGACCAGTCGGCGCACGTCCTCCCTTTCACCGCTCTCACGACTCATGAAGGATTTCGATCACATGACCACGTACCGCCGACTCCTTGAGCAAACACCGGCTCCCTTCGCCTTATATGGATTCGGCCTGACCCCGGAGAATCCAAATCGAGTCGACTGGATCATGAAAGTCACGACACCCATACTGCAGCACCTTGGGCAGCCGCCTCAATTATGTCTGAAAGCCGGTGAATTCATCCTGCAGGACTGTCTCCTAATTGTCCTGCTGTTTCAACCCGGAGACGATCGTCGGCATCCCCTGATCGCCGCATGGATGAATGCCTTCAATCATGAGATGGAAGGACTCACCGCCATTCGGCACCTCAGCACGCAATCCCATCTCCACTTCCATATCTTCGATGAACACAACATCCCGCGTCGACATATCGTGTTGGACAACTGCACCAAGCACTTTTTCTCAGAAGCGGCTCGACACATCGAGCGCATGCCCCCCTGGACGATGTCGATGTTCGATCGTGCAAAGGCCTATATGGAAACGGAGTATCCGCGGCTCGAAGACCTATGGGCGAAACTGTAATCCACTGTTCACCTTTTCACCCTGGAGTGCGCCATATGAGTAAAGTTGTTGCCGTGAAGATGCTCATTCAAGACCTCAATGCCCTGGAGCGCGCCTGTACGCGACTGGGGCTCGAGCTAGTCCGAGGCCAGCAGACCTACCGATGGTATGGCGATCGAGGTCAGAAGGAAGGCGTCCCGGAAGGATTCCACCGCGACGAACTCGGCCACTGCGAACACGCGATCCGCATTCCCAACAACACTACCGCCTATGAAATCGGCGTCGTCACCCGTCGAGATGGACAAGCAGGCTATACCCTCTTGTGGGACTCATGGAACAAGGGGTGCGGGATGACCGACTACGTCGGGGAAGACTGCGCGACACTGAGCCAGATGTACACCAGAGAAGTCGCGCTGGATCAGTTTGCCCAGCTCAATCATTATATGATTGAGGAACAACAGGGCGAAAACGGCGACATCATCCTCACGTTTGCCGCACAAGGAGCGTAAATGCCTGAAATCTATCGTGTCACCGTCCAACGAGGCGGGAACCTCACCATCGATGTCATCGGCGGCCAAGGCCCGAGCTGCAGTGTCTTACCGGAAGCCCTCGCCGCCGCGCTTGGCAGCGTCACGCAGACCGAGCACAAACCGGAGTTTTACGATCATGAACAATCCCACACCCACACGACACAGTATTAACATCGCCAAAGACGGCACACTCCGCTTCATCTACGACGAGACCCTGTCCCCGCTCTTGACCACCGGCGCCGCCACCGTACAGCGAGCCTCCTTCCTCACGGAGCAGGAGAATGGTGAATGGATGGGGAACCTTGCACCGGTCCAAGGCCCGACTATCGGGCCCTTCCCGACCCGGGCGCTCGCCATCCAAGCAGAACGAGAGTGGATCGAAAAACACTGGCTCCCGGACCCCTATCCTGTCCTCCCCTGTCCGCTCTAACGCTCTGCCATTGCACACAGAGGTCATCATGTCCGACCCACAGGAAGCACACCCCTCATTCACGCGCACCTGGACCACAGTTGCAGCACATTATACCGACGATAAACGTGAGCAGCTGGCCGCCTTGTTTGCAGACCTACAGTGGGACGCATTCCCGGGCACACCCAGTTTTAGCCTCGCCCATCTCGTAACCATCTTCATCAGCACGCTCAGGACGCCGCTCCCGCTGGAGATCGCAGTCAGCCATCAGCTGGCCCCCTATGGTCTGATCGGTCTCCATATCCCTTACAAGAATGGACGGGCGAAAGCCTATGTCCTCGATCAAGGAGACACCGCCCTCATTCTGGCTTCTGACTTTTGGCCCAATCCTCAAGACACGTCCCATCCCCCAACCATCCTGCCGGCCCCCTCAAATCTCTAGACAGCGCTTCCGCCGAAAACTCTTCGATAAAGCAAGCAGTTACCACACTCCTTCGACGCCAACCAGCACTCGACTCCATTGGTATCTGCACAGCTTCACCCGATCGTCCACCCGTAATAGAACCATACGGTTGAGACATGATGGCACCACACTCCTTATCTTCTAATAGTTCAGTCCTCACGATTCGGGACCTCCTCTCTCCACGGCTTCTGGACGAATGGGTACACGAGCAAAACCTCCCGCTCACAACCCGATTGACCGACGCAGTAGGGGTCACCACCCGGCAATTCTGGCGCTGCTGGGCGAACCCCACGCATATCTGGCAAGCCTCGATTCAAGATCGAATCAACTCCTCCTGTCCCTATTGCGAGAACGAGACAACCAACACCCCCTCGCCAACAGGATCCCTGGCCAGTATGTATCCGGATCTCCTTGGCGCGTGGCATCCCACAGACAATGCTCCGCTCAGTCCTCATGATCTGCCTCCTTCCTCGACGCAGATCGTTCGCTGGTGTTGCCCGATCAATCCTGCCCATAGCTGGCGGGAAGCCGTTCACGACTTCGTCCAACATGCCCGAGAAGGCCGGCCCTGCATCATCTGTGAACATGGCTGGTCGCTGGACACGCTCAAACTCTTTCTTGAAACCCTGCTCCCTCATCTGAATGAACTCAATTCCTCCGAACTCTTTCTCATCGCCCAACAGGCAGGACTCCTCGACACCACCGGGGACACGAATAAGGTCATCAGAAGCCTGATCGATCAGAGCCTTCAACGAGACGACCTCGCAGGATTACTCACAGGCAAACAGTCTCTTCACCAACTCGCCACACGCCGGCCCCCTCCCGGACTCAGCCGGAACGAAGACGAACTCCCTCAGCTCCAGACCTTTGATCTACTGTCCGCATACGACAGCCCCTTGTTCCCCATTCAAGATGAACGCGCGATCGCGTACCTCATCGAAAGCGGCGTGCAGAAACTCTGGCGACGAACCCTCGAACATCCGGAAGAGACGCTAGCCTCACTCAACCACACCCCAGACACGCCCTATGCCACGCACATCAAAACACGCTTTCTAGATGAATATGCAGCCGTCAATGCCCTGACGATTCCCCCAGACTATGCGTTGAGGATTGACGGGGTCCCAACCCCTCCCAGTCTGCTTCAGCGCTTACTGGCGTATCGCATCGGTACGCGCCGCCGGACAGGAATTTTCACCGGGACCGGATCCGGCAAAACGATCGCCGCCCTCTTAGGAAGTCGGGTCATTAATGCGCGAGTGACCGTGATTCTCAGCCCCCACTATGTCGTCCCGATGTGGGAAGAGGTCATTCTCAACGCGTTCCCCAACAGTGAAGTGTGTACCGGCACCCTCAGTCCGGTCTGGAAGACACCCACCGGCCCGCGTTACCTCGTCCTCCATTACGAACTCCTGCAACTCCCGAAGAGCGAAGATCAGCTCCGCCGCTTCATCGAGCGGCACCCCGACCTCGATTGCTGTCTGGTCGACGAACAGCATTTATCCAAAGTCCGCCACCCCAACCAGCTCTCTCTTCGGCGCCAGCGACTCAACCTCTTCACCACGCTCGCGGCCCAGCAGACTCCTGATTTCGCCTTAGTCGCGATGTCTGCGACCCCAATACTCAACACCCTGGAAGAAGGGCGCAGCACGCTTGAATTGATCCGTGGAGAGGCACTCCCCCACCTTGAAACGGCAGCAACGATTCCCAATGCCATGCGCATCCATCAGGAAATCGTGTTGTCCGGATTTCGCTGGATCCCCCCCTATCCGATGCGTTATCAGGAAGAGCACGTTGAAATTGATTGCACCGCGGACGTGCCTCGGATCCAATCGCTGCCGTCGTCTGCCGGCATCCTAGAGCTCGAACAAATCCTCTACACGATCCGCTTACCGGCCCTGCTTCGCCTCCTCACCCCAAAAACGATGATCTATACCAACATGATCGAAGGGATCGTCGAGCCGCTCGCGCAGGCGATTCGCTCAGCCGGCTGGCGTCTGGGGTTGTTCACAGGAGAGCACAAAGACGGAGTCGGAGACTTCCTCCACGGAGACACCCAAATCCTGATTGTCTCAGATGTTGCGGCGGTCGGATTCGATGGGTTTCAACGCGTCTGTCATCGATTGATCTGCCTCAACACTCCCTTTACCGCGGGGCTTTATGACCAGCTACGAGGTCGCTTACTCCGACTCGGCCAACCCCATCACACTGTCGAAGTCTTTCTCTTGATTGCCGTCGCCACCATTGGGACTTCGCGGTGGAGCTGGGATAGAGAAAAGCTTGCGAGGCTGCATTTCAAACGCTCTCTCGCCGACGCGGCCGTCGATGGGATTGTCCCGGACACCCCGCTACAAAGTCAGCAACAAGCCTATCGCCACTTGATGGGATGGCTCTCACGCTTGGGAACGCCGGCGGCAACACTCGGACACAACTCGTGACGCTATTCTGATTCACTACAGAAGGAGTCTATGACTGACCATCCCAATCATCTCCCACACCCGATGACCGTGGCCGCACTTCAGCAGTATTGCGCAACACTGCCTCCGGACACTCTGCTTGTCATCGAGAAACCACATGGGTATTCAGACGTCGAACAGATGGCCCTCCAACCGCTCCAGCTTCACTATCGACCGGTTGATGATCCCGATGCCGGATCTCATGAACTCGATCGGCTCACCGCCAACACTGAGACACACCCATCCGAACCTTGCCTGTGCCTCGTCCTCACCCCGCACGGCCACGGATGGGCAGACCCGACGACATCAGGCCCATGTCCGTCTACACCAGCCGAAGAACCGGACACCCCTTCTCGTCGTCCTGGACACTGGGGCCATTCTGCCTACCGAGAAAGGAGATAATGCCAATGCCGACTCGGATGCATTCCCCCACACCCGCCAATACTCCTCGTTGGATGAGCCAACTCGATTGCCTAGCACGACTCTGGACGGACCGTGACCGGAGGCGGATCAGCACGCTGCGCCGGCAAACCAAAAGCTTGCGCCACGCCGCACTGTGGAGACAAATCACCAGTGCTCACCAGGCGCTCCAATCGAACCATTTGCCTCAACCTGATGGCTGCCATGTCGCACACTGATCTCCAAATTGCTCCGTCGACCAGCGCTCTCGACCGAGTGCTTACAGCCGTTGCACACGGTGAGGGCTTATCCTCATCCGACGCGCAACTCCTGTCTTCCGCATATCTGACCCTCTCCGCCAGACATCGCACCATGCAAGTGGTCAAAGGGCAGCTCTACAAAGAACGGAATCAACTCCGGATGATGCTAGACCGAATTGCGCTGATTCCAGAAGTGGATGATCGGTACCAGCCAGCGGCAGAAGAATGTCTGGCAGACGGAGTCGAAAGCTTGGCAGAGGAAACCCATGCCGCACTGACCCAACTGACTGAGCGCAACGCTCAGGTTACTGCACTCACGGACACCCTGAACAAAGCTGAACAACGGATCTGCGGTTTACTAACTCGAAATACGCGCCTGAAGACAACCGTCCGAACTCTTCTCGCGGTCACACCACCGACGACAAATCTCATCATCGATCCATCTGCTGGTTCACATACACCACTTTCTCCATCGCGTGAATAGGCCCCAAGACTCCCTGACCTACTAGAAAGGACATCGTATGAACACGGTACTGACAGACACTCCTCACGCAACACTCCCTGCCCCTCCTCAAACAGCCATGACCCCGAAAACCATCATGGCCTATTTAAGCCGAGGCGCCGAAATTGTCATGCGCACGCCAGAAGGAGCCCCGGAATATTTCTTGGTCTATACGCCTAAGACCCGTCGACACGCGTGGTCCGCTCCAATACTTCCGGAAACCGTAACCTCTCTTCAACATCTGGAGCTGATTCAACTCGTTCCGGATCGCGCTGAGACCCATACGACGCGATACTCAGCCTCGTTTCGGCTGCCACGCATTCCGCAATTCACAGAGGCAGCTCCTTTGTCATAGACAAGCTGGATCTCCTTCCAATCTTCAGCCAGATCATCTCGTCTCTACAGGAGGACCTCTCATGTGTTGTTGCGGGAAACCCGTCATCAACGGCGAATTCGGCTATAAGTGGCAACCTGCCGACGCCCCGTCGATTCGGCCTGTCGATCCCCCGGATGTTGGCGAACACGAGCTCTTAGTCTTTGATGAACCCGGGCGCTGTGGGGGGATCGACTCCCATTGCCATCATTACCGCGTGATCGAGCGTAGCGGTTCCCATGATTTACTCATTCGACATGGCGCCGGACAGGAGCGGGTCCGTCTCTCAAACTCTCGAGCCGTTGTGACGACGCTCGAAACCCTCGACACCAATGCCCGCTATTGGATCCTAAACGCCCTCTATCATGCATCCGCAGACGGGAAGCGGACAGGAAGCGCCAAGCAAGACGGCTATTGGCATAAGGCTGCAGCCCAAAAACGGATTAAGACCAGGCAGCTTCCGAAAGGCCGTGGAGTCCGCGTCTGGATCGAACCCGAAAACATCACCTCAACTGTGGCTGTGGCATTATGATACGGAGTACCCAGCCGTAGTCCCAATACCATACGCAAAAACGTATGATACGGTTTTCCGTATATCCGACGCACGGAGATCTAACCTCTTGAGAAACACTGCTGCATCTATGCGGGGAAGACTGTTCATCACACTCATCATCGTGATCCTGAGCGCCATGCAAAGCCTGGCCGCCGAGATCGCCGCTGAGCGAACGAACGGGACCATCCTGCGCGTCAAAGACGGCGATACGGTCGTCGTCCGATTCAACACGGACACGCACACGATTCGCTTAGAAGGGATCGATTGTCCAGAGCATGATCAGACCCCTTGGGGCCCCCTCGTCACCCAATTCTTACACGAATGGATCCAAGGCCAACCCATCCAGATCGAATGGGACGTCCAACGCACAGATCGCTATCAGCGAGCGCTGGGCTATCTCTTTTTCCAGGATCAGTTCATCAACGAAGAGTTAGTAGGCAGAGGCTTGTGCTACACCATGACAGTTCCGCCGAATGTCCGCTACCGTGACCGACTCCGGATGGCTCTCCGAGATGCCCAGCAACATCGTCGTGGCCTCTGGGATCCGAACGCTGAACCTGTGACTCCACCGGCCTGTCATCGTCACCCCAGCGGATCACGTCTTTGCCAACAAGAACGAACGGAATAACTCCATCCGCCGCTTCCATCCCAGACGTTTCTGACCAGACAACTCAGGTGCTGCACCCTTCGACCTAAGGATTCTCTATGCCTGGCCTCATCTGCGACTTTTGTTCCTCCCCGTCCCCAACGCAGCAATACCCCTGTGAGGATTTTCGACTCGCCGGCCTGATCCGAGAATCGAGTCCTCCGCAGCTTCGATGGAGCCCCGCCGCACCTGACCAGACCCCACCGCCCGTCACCTTTGAATCCATCAGCTCTTGGGCAGCTTGCGACGACTGCCACCAGCTCATCAGCGGAGAACACCGCAACGCCCTGGTCGAGCGAGCCATCCGCCGTTTTCTCGGCGAAAATCCATCACTCATCGGCATCCAGGAAGACCTGCGTCTTCTCTTCGACTCGTTTTTCGAGTCCAGGTCCGGGCCCGCCATTCCGATTCCTCAACCGAAGGTCGTACGTTCAATTCGTATCGGGGGCACCAAACTTTTCAACAGGTTGCAGAGCCCAACTCAGGCACGGCCCGAAACTGTGCTAAATTTGTGCTAACCCGCCGATCCGCTTCTAACGCCTCAACCCCATCCCGCAAACTTTCCGGATAGTGATGCGCATAGCGCTGAGTCATGGTCGGCGATTTATGCCCCAGCAGTCGTTGTACCTTGTACAGATCGACTCCGGCCTGGACCATCCGAGTGGCACAGGTATGGCGAAGGTCATGGAAATGGAAATCGGTTATCGCGGCCTTCCCCAAAGCGAGATTCAGACTTCGCCTGATATTGCTTGCATTCAGCCGTGTCCGGGCTTCGCTCGGAAACACCAACGTCGTGTCCCCCGAACGGGTCCCATACTTATGCTTCAGCAATTCGAGCACCGTCTGATTCAGCGGGATCGTACGCCGCTCCCCATTCTTGGACTTGAACACCGTGACCGTGCGACGGAATAGATCCACCCCAGCCCAGGTCAGGCCCAGGATCTCCCCTTGCCGCATGCCGGTATGCAGAGCAAAAACCAGGACCTCCCGCAACCAGGCAGATGCCGCGTTCACTACCCGCGCTTCCTCCTCGACGGTCAGCCACCGAACCCGCGTGTTGTTCTCTCGCTCCATCGAAACACGGCACACCGGGTTATCCGTACACCACTCCCACTCACGCCGCGCCAGGTTGAAGGCCTTCTTCAGCGTAGCCAGTTCCCGATTGATCGTGGCTGGTTTGACCCCATCGGTATAGCGCTGGTTCTTGTATGCCACGATCAGCTTCGGCGTGATCTGATCCAGCATTGGATTACCGAAAAAGACCTTCAAATTCTTCACGCTGGTCAATTCCCGATAATGGTTGGCCCGCCGCGCGGCATGCTCGCTGAGATACCGGTCCAACAGTTCCATCAACGTCCGCTCTTGTTCTTTAGGCTTGTCAAAGAATCGCCCTTCGACGATCTGACATCTGACCTTCCCAAGAATCGCCTCAGCGAGCCGTTTATCAGCGGTCCCCGTAGACCGCCGGACTTGCTGGCCTTGGTACATGAATGACATCCACCACGTGCTACCTCTCTTCACGAGTCCCATCCGTTCACTCCTTTCCAGTGGGACTCGGTGTTATGGTTTCCCCGTGGCCGCGAGTATAGACCTGGCGTTTTGCTGCTTCAATCAGTTGATCCAGGTCGCGGTGCGTGTGGCGAGGGAATGGTGGGAGCGCTGGGGTCTTGCTAGGCTCAAAGGAATGCAGCCAGGCGGTGATGGCGTCAGGGTCAAACCGGATCAATCCATGAATCTTTTGACAGGGAATCTTTTCCTGCGCCGCCCAGAGGTACAGCGTAGACGGCTTGATATTAAGCCAGGTTGAGAGTTCTTTCACGGTCAGGAGCATGGACCCTGCCTTCTCAAGAAGGAGGGGGAGTCTTATGACACCCCCTCACCCCTCTGTAATGGTGCGCCCGCGTCACCGCCGGCGTCCTTCTTGGTACTCGCTGAGGGTACAGACTTCAGCAACCGCCGATGCCGCTCTTTCCAGCGTTTCGCCCCCGCGATAATTTGTTTCTCCAACCAGGCGTGTCCACCGGGATGTTCCGCGTAAATAACGGCTAACATCGGGGCCACAGACTGACTGATCCAGCGCTTCACTTTGAGGAGGGTCTGCGCATCTTTCTCCACAACCAAGCGGCCCTTCTTCAAGCCGTCGGTGAGCTGCACCCACCACTCCAGGAGCGGTGCCCGATACCGAGACTCATCCTCTTCCTCGAGGGTGGTGTCTCGGAAATCGACATAGCCCCGCAGGATTCCGACCATGAATTCCAACCAGTCGGCTTCTTCGAGATACGACAATACCTGGCCGCAGACTTGCGCCCGCTCCTGTTTCAATTCCAATTCCCACCGGATGCCATACTCCTGCCAGTCCTCCCGCTGTTTGGCCTGACTCTCCAGGCGTTTGTCATACACTCGGAGCTTGGTTTGACTCTGGGGACTCCCAAAATAGATAGTTTCTCCGCTTGCGGTGCCCGTATGGATCAACGCCGAGGAGATCCGCTGGATCTGACGAGCCCGCGTCACACACTGACCGACCTCCACAGCGTGGCTGATGGTCGCGAGGGGGACCAGGCTCGCGCGATCATCCAAGGCGCAGTCGAGGCGTGTCAGATGGCCTTGTTGCGCTAAGATCCATTGGATGACGGTCCGGACCTTGCCCGCCTCCCACGGGGCGACAATCCCGGCGGAGAGATCCACATGCACTTCAAGCGGATTCCGTGCCGCCCCGGTGCCGAGTTTGCCGATCCCTCGGTCTGATCCTGTGGTGATCCACGACACGGGATAGCGCCGAAAGCCGCTCTCGCTCTGAATCCAATCGCCTCCCAGCACCTGGAGAACGTCTTGGAGCGAACAGGACGGGAGTGTAAAGGCGAGCCAATCGATGGTAAGGGTGAAGGGGGCACTCATCGACTCTGTAGACCTCCTGGAATGCTCTCTGTGGTTTGCGCCCCCGTGTTACCAGTCCGGGGGCTGAGCGTTCCTGTGCGCGGCCGGCGGATGCCGTCCGCGGCACAGGCTTTTATGCCGTAACGAGCTTCGGCGTTGCGTTGCATGTAGCGGAGCACTTCGTCGAGATCGAACCGAAGGGCAGTCTTCACGCGAATGGCCGGGATCTCACCCTTCCGGAATGCCCGGCGGATCGTGTCGGTACTCACACCGATGAACTCCGCTAGCTCTTTGACTGACATTCGGTTGTCGCCCTTCTTCTTGTTCATGCTCGTTCTCCTCTCTGAACCTAGTTCACGGTACCCGACTGCCTCACTGTTGGGAATTAGGCAGACGTAGTCAGATGTATCCAGGTGTGCACTGAAAGGAGCATGCTGTCGAACTCCCCCAGCAACGGCCCCCGTTCGGCACCCTCACGACGGTAGAGAAATTGGAAACAAAAAGAAATTAGGCAGGAAGGGACTCGAGAGGTCAGAAGTGGTCAGAAAGGCCTTGAAATTCTATCTCTCAGAAACGAGGGCTTGCGCGGCCAATCCAGATAAAGTGTTGACTGGATTGGCTTAGAGCGAATGCGGTCGATCGAGTGGTCGCTTAGGAAGGGGAAATGGTCACAAAATAGAAAATATTTTTATCACCTGGACTCACCTGTCGGAAGCGTTCTCCCGTACAGGTGACAAGTGTTGAATCGCTTTAGCGAGTCAGAATCTCCAGAA
>LNFM01000083.1_pt1 | contig 213159 bp, 195 predicted proteins | sample 596031 | NCBI WGS metagenome assembly LNFM01 (sample SAMN04254537, study PRJNA301005) | activated carbon metagenome | isolation source: dual media filters at the Ann Arbor, Michigan drinking water treatment plant | place: USA: Ann Arbor
GCAAGGGCGCGGGCGGCGAGATTCAACTGACCGACGCGATGGCCAAGATGATCGGCACCCAGCCGTTCCACGCGGTCACGTTTGACGGTGCGCGTTACGACTGCGGCAGCAAGGTCGGCTTTGTTGAGGCAACGCTAGCGATTGCGCTCGCCCGGCCCGATATGGGCCCAGAGGTGCGGGCGATTGCGCTCAACCTGTTGAAGTAATTGGCAGGGGCAGCCGGTTAGCCGCCCCTGCCGCCACACTTACTCCGCCGCTTCGTTGCTTGGCGCGCCGGCTGCGTCATTATCCTGCGGCTTGGCGAGTTTCGGTGCTGCCTTGGGCGCGGGCGGAGCCGGTTCAGCCACGGTTTCCGCCGCGCCCTTCACCAGCCCCGACAGCGACGAGCCATCAAGCCCCAGCTCCTTCATCAGCCCGTCAAGCACCGGCGCCTGCGCGCGGTAAGCGAGCGCCGCTGACACCGCATCGCTGGCAAGATTGCCCGATCCGCTGCCACCGCCCGACCCATTCCCGTCATTTGCCGTGCGCCCGCCATTGGTGAGGCCATCGACTTGCACGATCTTGATCGAATCAATCGCCTCCATCGGCTTGGCGCTTTCGCGGATCACCTCGGGCAGAACCTTGAGCAGCGCCAGTTTGGTCTGCAGACTGATCTGATCATTCGAAAGGATATTGGCGGCCTCGTTGATCGCATGCTGGCCCGCGGCTTCAACCTCGAACCGAACCCGCGATGCTTCGGCGCGGAGCTTTTCTGCCTCGGCCTGACCCTGCGCTTCCAGCCGGACGGCTTCGGCGCGGTTGGTCGCAGCGTCCTTTTCTGCTTCTGCCTGCACTTTAACCCCGATCGCCTCGCGTTCGGCCTGTTTGGAAGCTTCGATCAGTTCGATCTTTTTCTGACGCTCAGCGATTTCGCTTTCGCGCGCGGTCGTGACGCGTTCTTCGGCTTCGACCGCCTTGGCGCGGGCGTCATCGGCTTCGGCCTTGGCCTGGCTTTCTTCGCGGCTTTTGTTCTGCACCGCGATCTGCTGTTCCTGCCGCGCGATTTCGAGCGCACGTTGCTGATCAATGCGGGCTTCCTCGACCAAGCGGTCAGCCTCGATCTGCTGGGCATCGACCTGCTTTTTTGCTTCGATCTTGGCGGAATCGGCCTCACGCGTGCGTTCGGCCTGTTCGCGCGCAATTTCCGCCGATTGGCCTGCACGCCGCACTTCAACCTCGCGTTCCTGCTCGAGCCGCGCATATTCCTGATCGCGCGCGATTTCGAAGCTGCGCTGGCTGGCTTCGAGATTCTTGGTCTCGATCTGCACGCGGGTGTCTTGTTCAATATCGTTGCGCAGCTTCTTGCGCGCTTCGATTTGCTCGGTCAGCTTGGTCAGACCTTCGGCGTCGAAAGCATTGTTGGCGTTGAAGTGTTCGATGCTGGTCTGGTCGAGCCCGGTGAGCGAGACCGATTCCAGCTCCAGCCCGTTCATCGCCAGATCGTTGGAGCTGACCTGCTGCACCTTCTGCACGAAGTCGGCACGCTGTTCGTGCAGCTCGTTCATGGTCATGCCCGCCGCGACCGAGCGCAGCGCGTCGACGAATTTGCCTTCGACCAGATCTTTCAGCATTTCGGGTTGCATCGTGCGCTGACCCAGCGTCTGCGCGGCCATCGCGATTGCCTCGGCATCGGGGCGCACGCGCACGTAGAATTCTGCTTTCACGTCGATCCGCAACCGGTCGAGCGTGATCAGCGCTTCGGCGTCGCGGCGCACCACCGGCAGCACCAACGTGTTCATGTTGACCGGCATGGTTTCGTGGAACACCGGGAACACCAACGCGCCGCCGTTCATCACCACCCGCTCACCGCCCAGACCGGTGCGGACAAACGCGGTTTCCTTCGACGCGCGGCGGTACAGCCGGGCGAGAAGCGCAAGGATGATGATGAGTAAGAGCAGCCCACCGCCGCCGACAACTGCGTAGGTAATCAAATCACCGGATCCGCCGGCGATGAGATCCCCGGACGTGGCCAAATCTTCGGTTGTGGTCAAAGCCATCTGTGCTCCCCTTTAAATGCCCAGCCCGAGCAACGGGCTTTCATAATGCACGCCGTAGAAGGTCTCCCCTTCGCGGCGCACCAGCAGGACGGTTTCGCCTGCGGTGAATGCGAGTGTCTGGTCATGCGGTTCGACCATCACGAAATGCGCCTGCCCGTGCACATCGATCACTTTGGCGCGCGCAGGGCTGCCGGCGCGGGCGGTGCCGATCTGGATTTCGGCATCGCGCCGCACCAGTTCGTCGAGGCTGATCGCGGTGGTTTCATCCTTGGGCAGAATTGCGCCGAGCGGGCGCATGGCAAGGCTGTTGAGCGGAAGCGCCGCCCCGCCCGCCAGCAGTGCGGCCCATCCGGCGGAAAGCGGCGCGCCGAGCATATTCGCCAGCAGCGCCTGGCCGATCACCCCGATAGTCGCAAACACGAACAACAGTGCGGCCAGCCAGATCAGCAGCGGCACCCGGCCTAGGCCCAGCAGCGTGGTCAGCGCCTCGCCAAACCCGCCCGCCTCAAGCCCATCAGGCGAATCGAATTCGCCTGCGCCCTCAATCGCATCGGACACGCCGGTGATTTGCAGCAGAGCAATCACTGCGAGCGTACCGAACGCGATCAGGAACGGCAGGTTGTGCGGTTCAAGCAGGCTCATGCCGCCAGCCCCGGACATGCAAGGCGAAATCGAAATCCCATGCGCTGAAAACTAGGGCAAAATCGGGCGAAACCATAGCGGAATCGGACAGCACCGCTCCGATTCTCTGCCGATTTTCAGGCGGGGGTGACTCGCAAGGGAAGGGACTTCAGCCCGCCGACGAAAGTGCTGCTGGCGCGCTTGGCCTTGCCAGCCGGTTCCACGCTCGCCACCCGGTCGAGCAGGGCTTCGAACAGAATCCGCATCTCCAGCCGTGCCAGATGCAGGCCGAGGCATTGGTGCGCGCCTGCGCCGAATGCCAGATGCCGGTTGGGCGAACGTGCGGCGTCAAACCGGCGCGGGTCGGGGAACTGCGCCGGATCGTGGTTGGCCGCGACGTAGTTCATCATCAGCCAGTCGCCCTTTTTCACCTGCTGCCCGCCGAGTTCAACATCTTCGGCCGCGGTGCGCATGAAGTGCTGCACGGGCGTGGTCCAGCGGATCGCCTCTTCGACGATGCCGGGCAGTAGCGAGCGGTCTGCTTTGACCCGCGCCCATTGCTCGGGATCATTGGCGAGCGCCTGCATCGCGCCTGCCGTGCTGGCCGAAGTGGTGTCATGCCCGGCGGTGGCGACGATGATGTAATATCCCGCCATATCGCGCGGTGGGAGCGGCTGGCCGTCCACGGTCGCATTGGCGATCACGCTGGCGACGTCATCGGTGGGGTGCTGGCGGCGATCTTCGGCGATCCCGGCGAAGTAATCCTCAAAGGTCTTCACCGCGCCCGCGACGATCTGCACCACCTGTTCCGGCGTCATCTGATCGAGCCCGGTGCCCGACAAATCCTTGTCCTGCCCGCCGAACAATTGCTGGGTGAGCATCTGCATCCGTGGCTCGTCGGCCTCGGGCACACCGAGGATCTGCATCACCACGCGCAAGGGATAAGGGCCGGAAACTTCCTTGACGAAATCGACCTCACCGCCTGATTCTACCGCGTTTTCCAACATCCGGTCAACCGTTCGGGCAGCCAATGCGCGCAGCTCATCTTCCAGCCGCCCAAGGTTCCTCGGCATGAACCATTCCTGCGTCAGCTTGCGATATTTGGGATGGATCGGCGCGTCGAACACCACCAACGAATCGACCAGCATATTCGATCCGGTCGCCGCGCGGCTGAATTCGATCGCTTGGGCAAAGCTGAACACCACCGGGCGCGGATTGTTGAGGAAGGTCGCGTTGTCCTTCGACATCCGCATCACATCATCATAGCCGGTCACCAGCCAGAACGGATCGAACAGGCCGGGGGTATCGGGTTGCACCTTGACCACCGGGGTCGTCGCGCGAATCTGGTCAAAGGTATCGAGCAGCCCGTCCCACTGCGCATAGGCGTGCGGATCAATCACCCGGCGCGCCAGATCGCCGGAGAGCACCGCCCCGTTGCTAACGCCGCTCATGCTGCGTCTGCTTTTGCGCGTGCCGCATACTCATCGCGCAATTCGCGCTTGTAGAGCTTGCCATTGGCCTCGCGCGGCAATTCGGGGCGGAAATCGAACAGCTTGGGCATTTTGATCTTGGACAGGCTCGGGGCGAGGAAGGTGCGCAGCTCCGCCTCAAGCTCCGGCCCGGCCTGCGCCATGTCCTTTGGTTGCACCACTGCCACCACCTGTTCACCCAGATCAGGGCAGGGCGCCCCGATTACTGCGGCGTCCATCACCTTGGGGTGGGTCACGAGCAGGTTCTCGATCTCCTGCGGATAGATGTTCACGCCCCCGCTGATAATCATGTGGCTCTTGCGGTCGGTCAGGAACAGGAAGCCGTCTGCATCCAGATGGCCGATATCGCCCAGCGTCATCCAGCCTTTGGGATGCATCGCTTCGGCGGTTTTGGCCGGGTCGTTGTGATAGGTCGGCAGATTGTCATTCTCGAAGAAGATGAGGCCATCCTCGTCCGGCCCCAATTCCTCACCGTCCGGCCCGCAGACATGCACCTTGCCGTGCACGGCGACGCCAACCGTGCCGGGCTTCATCAGCCAATGTTCGGACTTGACCAGCGTCATCCCGATCATTTCGCTGCCAGCGTAGTATTCGTTGATGATCGGCCCCCACCATTCGATCATATCGCGCTTGATCGGCACCGGGCAGGGCGCGGCGGCATGGAGCGCGCGCTTGTGGCTCGACAGGTCATACCGCGTGCGAACAGCAGGATCGAGTTTGAGGAAGCGAACGAAGTGGGTCGGCACCCATTGGCTATCGGTCACATGATAGCGTTCGATGGCTTGCAGCGCCGCTTCAGGCTCGAATTTCTCCATCATCACCACCGTCCCGCCTAAGCGGTGCGCGATCGAGCACCAGCCAATCGGTGCGGCGTGATACAGCGGGGCGGGGGAGAGATAGACCATCGATCCATCGGCGGGCATCCCCGCGCCCATGGTGGCGAGGCCCAGCAAGGGCACTGGCGCCATTGGATCGGGGTCTTCGGGCGGAGCGGGACGGATGCCCTTGGGCCGCCCGGTGGTGCCGCTGGAATAGAGCATCACCATCCCCGCGCGTTGATCGGGGATCGGGTCGGGGGACTGCGCGGCGAGGGCGGCGGCGAAATCCTCCGCTCCGCCCCCAAGCTCTTTGGCATCCATCACCAGCACTGCGACGCCGGGGCATTCCTTGCGGATGTCTTCGAGAATGCCGGCAAAATATCCGCTCGTGATCAGCAGCTTCGCTTGCGCATCGCGGATGATATAGGCCGCTTCGGGCGCGGTTAGGCGGGAGGAGATCGGCACCAGCATCGTGCCGGCGCGCTGCGATCCCCAGATGATCGTGAAATACTCGATCCGGTTTTCCAGCAGCACCGCAAAGGCATCACCCTGACCAATGCCGTGGGCGCGCAGCAGGTGGGCAAAGCGGTTCGATTCCGCTTCCATCTCGCCATAGGTCATCTGCTGGCCCGATCCAGTCATGATGACAGCGGGATGATCGGGGCGGGTCGCTGCGTGCGCGATCGGGTGCATGCTCATGTGGTTCTCTCTCCCTTGCCGCAACGCTGACGCGCTGTCTGGCTTTGTGAGGAAATTGAACCGAGAGGGGCTGTCCCGCAAGCAAAAACGGTATGGGAAATGCTACTGATTCTGCGGACGATTCATGTGCATCTGCCCATGAGCACCTGGCAGGCACGGACAAAAAAAGGCGGCGGGTAAACCCGCCGCCAAAATCGGACACCCTCTCCAATGTCCGGCCCACTTGCGTGGGCAATCTCGTAGCGTGCTTGCCTTGGCTTATTCAGCCTTACTGGCCGCCTTGGCCGGTCAACCGGGCATCGCGGGCGTAAGCAAGCTGTGCTTCGCTCTCTACCATATACGGAATCGGGTTGACTGCAAGGCCCTCAACACGGACTTCGTAGTGGAGGTGCGGGCCGGTTGAACGGCCGGTCGATCCGACATAGCCGATCAGGTCGCCCTTCTTCACATTGTCGCCTGCTGCAACCGCGAGGCGCGAAAGGTGGGCGTAGCGGGTTTCCATCGACGCACCGTGGTTGATGCTGATGTAAAGGCCATAGCTCGAATACCAATCGGCGCGGCCAATGATGCCGTCGGCGGTGGCAAAGACCGGGGTGCCGGTCGGCGCGGCAAGATCAATACCGGTGTGCTGACGGCGGCCGCCAAGCACCGGGTGATTGCGCATCCCGTAACCGCTGGTCAGCTGCGAACCTTCAAGCGGCATGCGCGACGGCACCGAAATGCCGCGCTGCGGGATCGGCGAGGAATAGGCAGTCACATCGGCTTCAGCGCCCGTGCCCATAACCGGCGTGGTGCGCTCAATCGCGGTCCAGTTGGTGAACAGTGATTTGAAGCGTTGGTCGCCATTGTCGGTGACATCGCCCTGCGCTTCACGCACCGGCTCAACAATGTCGGCGCTGGCGGTGGCGGAATTGGCGGTGTTGGCCAAGGCGGGCGAAGCGGCGGAGACCACAACGGCAGCGCACGCCGATACGGCGAGCTTGAACATGTGGCGCACGGCAAATTTCATAACTGACCCGGTTCCCGTTTGCGGCTTTTGCCGTTGGAAAATTCCGGCACGTCTGATGCGCGCCTTCGCTGGACTGTGGTTATCCGGGTGAGTCGTTAATGCGCAATCTCTGCATAGAATCCGCGCGACAAACCGGCTGCGAGACGGGCTGAGTCGTTGAACGGCGGCTTAATGGCCCCGTGAAAGTGCTGTTTCACCAAGGCTTGCCACAGGGATTCGGGCGGTTCTTGCGCCATTTCGGCACATCGCAAAAAGTGCTTTGTGCCGATTCCGACGTGGCGAATTTCGTCGTCAAGAATGCGGGTGAGAATTTTTGTCCCATTTTGGTCGCCCGCTGCCCGCACGCGTTCAAGCGTGGCCGGAGTGACGTCAAGCCCGCGCGCTTCGAGCACCATTGGCACTACCGCCAGCCGCGCGGCGACATCGTGGCGGGTATGGTGCGCGGCTTCCCACAGCCCGGCGTGGGCGGGGAGCGCGCCGTAGAAGCTGCCGAGGTTTTCGAGCTTGCGGGCGAGCAGCGCGAAATGCATCGCTTCGTCCGCCGCGACGTCAAGAAAATCGCCGACGAAAGCGCGCCCCATACCTGCGCCGAACCGCCCCGCCATGTCGAGCGCCAGATCAATCGCGACAAATTCGATATGCGCGAGTGCGTGCCACAGCGCGATTCGTCCCTGTTCTGACCCACCCTTGCGGCGTTTGGGCATCTGTCCCGGCGGCAGCAGTTCGGGCCTGTCGGGCCAAGCCGGCTGATCCGGCATGGCGACGTCGAAGCGCCATTCCAGCTTCCCCAGCCGCCAGTCGCGCGCCGCAGCCCGCGCAGCGAAGCACTTGGCGCGCGGGTCTGCGGTCAGAAGGGTGGAGCGGATGGCGGCGGCGGCCGACGTCATGGTTGGACGTCAGATTGCCTTGGCCGCGGCCAGCACATCCTCAGCGTGGCCCGCGACCTTCACCTTGTCCCAGATGCGTGCGATTTTGCCGTCTGCGCCCATCAAATAGGTCGCGCGCACCATGCCCATGTAGGTTTTGCCGTACATCTGTTTTTCCGCCCACACGCCGAGCGCATCGGACAGCCCGCCTTCCTCGGCATCGCTGGCCAGCGGGGCAGTGAGGCCATGCTTGGCGATGAACTTGAGGTGCTTTTTGGCCGGATCCTTGCTGACGCCGAGCAGCTTGGTGCCCGCCGCTGCAAAGTCTGCCTGCAGGGCGGAGAAATCCTTGTTCTCGGTGGTGCAGCCGGGGGTGTCGTCCTTGGGGTAGAAGAAGATCACCAGCTTGTGGCCCACAAAGTCGGATGGCTTCACGTGGCCGCCCTCGGGGGTTTCCATCGCGATGTCGGGGATGGCGTCACCAACGCCTGGGAAAGTGCTCATGCTGTGTTCTCCTGTTCGGTAGCGAGAATGTCTGTGCCGAGGATTTGTTTCCACGCTGCGGCGACGGTGGAGCGTGCTGCGGCAAAGGCGGCAAGTAGTGCGTCGTAACTGTCGTGCCCGCACGCCCGCGCCAGCGCCCGCGCACCTGATGGCGGGGGTTCGTGGCCATCGGGGGCAAGCAAGCGGCCCGCCACCAGCATTCGGGTCATCAGGGCGTGGGGCTCGGTAAGACCGCCAGGCAGCAGACCCGCTGCAATCAGCCCGGACAGCGCCACTGCCAGATCAGGGTCGAGCGCGTGGGGCGCAACTGCGGTCAGCGGCGCGCCATCTTCGGCCTCACCTTTCAATTGCAGATAGTGGACGAGGAATTCCAGATCGACCAGCCCGCCGCGTGTCAGCTTGGCGTCGATTGGCCCGCCCGGTTGCTTGTGCTTGGCCATCTCGGCCCGCATCGTCAGCACCGCATCGCGCAATGCCGCTTTGTCGCGCGGGGCATGGAGCACTTCGGCAAGCACTGACTCCAGCTCCTTGCGGGCAGCGGGCGCGCCATAAAGCACGCGTGCGCGGGCGAGCGCCATGTGCTCCCACGTCCACGCGGCTTCGCGCTGATACTTGCCGAACGCTTCGCAGCTTACCGCCATCGGCCCCTGATTGCCTTGCGGGCGTAGCCGCGTGTCGACTTCGTAAAGCGCGCCCTGCGCGGTCGGCACCGACAGCGCGGCGGTAACCCGGCTGGCGAGGCGGTTGTAATAGATGGTCCCGCCCAGCGGCCTTGGACCGTCCGATTGCGCGGCGAAATCGCCGGTGAAGAGGTAGACGATGTCGAGATCAGACGCATGGGTGAGCGCGCCCCCGCCCAGCCGCCCAAGCCCGAGGATCAGCAATTCGCTGCCCGCAATCCGCCCATGCTTGGCGGCGAATTCCTGCGTCGTGGCGTCAGCCGCCAGCGTCAGCGCCGCCTCCGCCGTGCGCGACAGGGCGCGGGCGATAGCGAGCGGATCGGCCAGCCCTTCGATCAGCTGAATACCGAGCGCAAAGCGAATCTCGCCGGTGATCACCCGGATCGCATCAAGTAGCGCCTCGTAATCATCGCGGATCGCCGCGCCGCGCATCCGCGCCATGATTGCCGGCACATCGCCGGGCAGGTCGAGCGCATCCCGATCAATCAGCGTATCGAGCAGTTCGGGCTTGCGCGCCAATTCGTCTGACAGCGCGGGCGCGAGCGTCAGGGCGGCCACCAGCCGCCGGGTCAAGTCAGGCCGCGCATCGAGCAGGCGGAAGGTGGTGATGGCGCTCGGCACGCGCTCGATAATCCGTTCCCAGCGGGTGATCGCACGCGGCGGATCATCACTTGCCGCAATCGCTTGCAGCAGCGCCGGACACAGCCGGTCCCACGCTGCCACCGCCTGCGGCGAACGGATGGCGGCATGACGCCCGTCGCGCCAGCTTTCGATCCGTTCGGCAAGGGTTTCGGGTTCTTCAAAGCCCATCGCGCCGAGCTGCTGTGCCAGCGCGCTGACGGGCAAGGCGACCGGTACAGGTGCAGCCGCGCGCGCACCGATCAGTTGTTCGTAAATCCGCCCGGTTTTCGCGGTGAGTTCGGTCAATTCCGCCACCAGCACCGCGCCATCCGCTAACCCGTCGAGCTGCGCGACATTGTCCAGCGCCTCGCCTTCGGGCAGGGCATGGGTCTGGCGGTCATGCACCATCTGCAATCGGTGTTCGACTTGCCGCAGCCGGTCGTAGCCCTCGCCCAGTGTTGCGGCATTTTCCGCCGTGATCCACCCCGCCGCCGCCAGCGCATCGAGCGCCGCCCGCGTACCCCGCACCCGCAGCGAGGTATCGCGCCCGCCGTGGATCAGCTGATGGGTCTGGGCGTAAAACTCGATCTCGCGGATCCCGCCGCGCCCGCGTTTCACGTCAAACCCGGGGCCGGGCAGCGGCGGGCCAGCGTGACTTTCCCGTATCCGCAATGTGAGTGCGCGGATTTCCTCGATCGCGCCGAAATCCAGCTGGCCGCGCCACACGAAGGGGCGGATCGCGGCAAGAAAAGCCTCGCCCGCCGGAATATCGCCCGCCGCCGCCCGCGCGCGGGTGAACGCCGCGCGCTCCCACGCCAACGCCGCCCCCTGATAATGCGACATCGCCGCGCCCACCGACACCACGAGCGCGCTGACCTCGCTCGCCGGGCGCAGCCGCAGATCAACCCGCAGCGCGTAGCCTTCGGGTGTGCTCGATGACAGCAGCGCCACCACCCGGCGAGCATAGCGTTGCGCCGCCTCGCCCGGATCGTCTGACGGGCGGCGGGCCAGCCGTTCGCGGTCGAACAGCAGGATCGGGTCGATATCGGAGGAATAGTTGAGCTCGCCCGCGCCCTGCTTGCCGAGCGCCAACGCAATGAAACCATCGGGCGCGTCGCCATCGGTGCGTTCGGCAATCGCGGTGCGGATCGCGCGATCCAATGCGCGGTCGGCAAAGGCGGTGAGTTCGCCCACCACCTGCGTCAGGGGAAAGGCTCCGGCCAAGTCGCCCACCGCCAGCGCGGCCGCCAAGGCGAGCCGCTCGCGCCGCAATGCCACTTCGGCGTCAGGCTGCGCGCCCTGCGCCCGCGCCAAAGCGAGCGCTGCCGCGCCATCACCCTTCGCCAACAGATCGGCAAGCTCCGGCTGCCGCTCCAACGCGCGGGCGAGGAACGGGGCGTGACTGCGCGCGCGGTGCAGCGCGCCTGCCCAATCGAATTGGTGATGCTCTCCCATCATCCGCTTCTCTGACGAGCGTGGGCTAAGCGCGCAAGCGCCGATGCTTGCACGCGCGCCTATGCTCTGCGATTGAACGGCGACCAGATATGAAGGACGGCACGGATATGAAGGCACGGATCGGGGCGCTTGGCGCGGTAATGGCGGCGGCGCTGACGCTGGCAGGGTGCGAAGCGCTCGGGCTGCAAGCGGGCGGCGGGATCGATGGAATGGATCTGCCCGCGGTTGAACCCGGCGTGCTGTCCGAAGCGACGATGAAAGACGTCACCCGGCTGCTTTCCAGCGACGATTTCGAAGGCCGGATGCCCGGCACCCCCGGCGAGGAAAAGACCATCGCGCTGATGGTCGAACGCTTCAAGGCGGCGGGCCTCAAGCCCGGCAACGGCGATTCGTGGGTGCAGGAAGTCCCATTGATCGAGATCACCGGCAAGGATTACGACCCGCTCACCATCGCCGGAAAAGGCACTAACATCGCGCTGGATTTCGCCAAGGATTGGGTCGGCGTGACCTACCGCGAGGAAGCCGCAACCGTGATCAAGGATAGCGAGCTGGTGTTCGTCGGCTACGGCATCAACGCTCCGGAAAAGGGCTGGAACGATTACGCCGGGCTGGATGTGAAGGGCAAGACGGTGGTGGTCCTCGTCAATGACCCTGATTGGCAGACCGCAGGGCTCGAAGGCACCTTCAATGGCAAGGCGATGACCTATTACGGGCGCTGGAGCTACAAATATGAAGAGGCCGCCCGGCAGGGGGCGGCGGGCGCGTTGATCGTCCACCAGACCGATCCGGCCAGCTATGGCTGGAACGTGGTCGAAAGTTCGTGGACCGGCCCGCAGGCCTATGCCCAGCGCGGCGAAAATGCTCCGGCGCTGACGCAAATGAATGGCTGGCTGACTGAAGATGCGGCGCGCAAAGTGCTGAAAGCCGCCGGGCAGGAACTGGATGCGCTGACCAAATCGGCGCAGGCGAAGGGTTTCAAGCCGGTGCCGCTCGGCCTGACCGCCGGAACCAGCTTTGCCAGCGATTTCCGCAGCATTACCTCGCACAACATTATCGGCATTCTGCCCGGGAGCGAAGCGCCGGACGAATATGTGCTGCACACCGCGCATTGGGACCACCTGGGCCGCTGCACGCCCGCGCCCGATGGCGACGACATCTGCAACGGCGCAGTCGATAACGCCACCGGCACTGCTGCACTGGTCGCACTCGCCGAAGCCCACGCCAAGGCCGGCCTGCCGCGTCGCAGCCTGGTGTTCCTTGCCGTAACCGCTGAGGAATCCGGCCTGCTCGGCGCCAAATACTATGCCGAAAACCCCGTGTTTCCGCTGGCGCAGACGGTCGGCGGGATCAACATGGATGCGTTTCAGGTCGCAGGCCCGGCGAAGGATGTGACCGTGGTTGGCCCCGGCAAATCGCAGCTTGATGCTTTCCTGACCGCCGCACTGGATGCCGACGGGCGCACGATCACCCCCGATCCCAAGCCTGAAGCTGGGTATTATTACCGGTCAGACCACTTCGCCTTTGCCAAGCTGGGCGTGCCGATGCTGTATATCGATGGCGGTGAGGATCTGATCACTGGCGGGCGTGATGCCGGCGCCGCTGTGGCCAAGGATTACACTGAAAACCGCTATCACGGGCCCAAGGACGAATTCAACGAGGCGTGGGATTGGTCGGGCGTGATGGCTGACTTGCAGCTGTATTACCGCATCGGCCGCACGCTGGCGATGAGCACCAGCTGGCCGAACTGGAACGAGGGTGACGAGTTCAAGGGCGTGCGCGATGAGGATTGCGCCGCATCGGAAAAGGGCTGCTGATCCGACGATGACGGTGCTAATGCCGCCCGAATGGGCTCCGCAGGACTGGCTGTGGATCGGCTTTCCGCATCTGGCCGATGAATGGCCCGGCTGGCTCGAACCCGCGCAGGAGCAGATCGCCGATTTCGCCTCTGCCGTGGCGGAGAGCGGGCAGGCGGTGCGCTTGCTGGTGCACGATGCCGCGAATGAGGCGCGCGCGCAGTCGCTGGTGAGCAGCAAGGTGACGCTCGAACGGCGCACCTATGGCGATGTGTGGCTGCGCGACACCGGCCCGTTGGTGGTGTTCGAGGGCGACGGCACCCGCACAGCGCGGCGGTTCGGCTTCAACGGCTGGGGCGGCAAATATCTGATGCCGGGCGATCAGGAGATTGGCGCGGAACTGGCGCGCGATGCCGGGCTGGCGATCCAGACCTCGCCGATGATCCTCGAAGGCGGGGCGATGGATGGCGACGGCACCGGGTTGGTCGCCGTGACCGAGCAATGCTTGCTGAACCCCAACCGCAACCCGCAGATGAGCCGCATTCAGATCGAGGCCGAACTGGCGGCGCAGCTCGGCTTCACCCGCGTGCTGTGGATGGGCGATGGCTTGATCAATGATCACACCGATGGCCACGTTGATAACCTTGCGCGCTTCGTCGGGCCGAACCGGCTGGTGGTGCCTGAGGCGACCGGAGCGGGTGATCCCAACGCCGCGATCTATGCCGATGCGGCGGCGCGCGCGGAAGCATCTGGGGTCGAGGTAGTGCGCATCCCCTCGCCCGGCCTCATGACCCGCGACGGCGTGGTGGAACCAGCGAGCTATGTGAACTTTGCCATCACCAGCTATCTGGTGGTGGTGCCGACCTTCGGCTCACCCCACGATGCCGACGGCGTCGCCGCGATTGCCGCGCTGTTCCCTGACCGCGACACGATTGGCCTGCCCGGCGAAGCGGTATTGGCAGGCGGCGGCGGATTCCACTGCGCCAGCCAGCAAATGCCCGCTCTGCGCATCGGGCTTTAACGAATCGTTAGGGATTTGGGGTGAGAGTGCATCGCATGGACCGTGCCCTTGCTCTCGCTTTGCCAATCTCCACCGCGACACGCATCGGTTCGCTTGAACTTGCGCGTCGCCTGATCGTGCTCGGGTGTGCAGCAGCGTTGATTCTCGCAGGCCAGTCGCTGCCTTTCTGACCGGCGCGACAAATAGAGCGCCGTAACCTTGCGGCCATCTGGCGCGTATATATCCTCGACCACTTTGAGGATGATCCGATGATCAAGAACCGCACCGCAATCGCCCTTCTCGCCGGAATTGCTGCCATTGGCGCTGTTGCTACGGCCATATCGCCGGGCGCGCCCGCGCAGGCGCAGAACGATACCCGCATCGCCTCCCCCACCGGAGAGCCGGTGCTGATCGAACTGTTCACCAGCCAGGGTTGTTCATCCTGCCCGCCCGCCGACAAGGTGGCGGCCAAAATCGCGCCGAGCCCCGGCCTGGTCGTGATTTCGCGCCCGGTGACCTATTGGGACCGGCTGGGGTGGAAAGACACGCTGGCCAAGGAAGCCAACACCAACTTGCAGCAGGCCTATGCCCGGCGCGGGTTGGAAGGGCAGAACGGCGTTTATACCCCGCAGGCAGTGGTCAATGGCCGGTTCGGCACGGTCGGTTCGCGCGAATTGGATGTGCGCCGCGGCATCGCCCATAACAGCGGTTCGGGTAATGCCGCGATCCGGGTCAATGATCTGGGCGCGGAAGGATACGGCGTCGGCCTCGGCGGCGATACGGACAAGCCGGCTGAACTGGTTCTCGTGGCGATCACCCGCGAAGTGGAAGTCGGCATCGGCAGCGGTGAGAATGGCGGGCGCACGGTCACCTACACCAACGTGCTGCGCGATGAGCAGACCATCGCCAGCTGGAAGGGCGGCAAGGCCAGCCATGTCGTCTCGCCCGCGCAGCTTAAGGTCAAAGGCGCCAACCGCTACGCACTGGTGCTGCGCGAACCCGGCGGCGGCCCGGTGCTCGCTGCGCGTTGGTTGAGTTAGGGGGTCAGCTAAACCAGTTTGGCGAAGGCGCCCACCGCGGCGCCCGCCAGCACCACGCCGACAGTCGCCCGCCAGACCGGATCGCTGACCCGACCTGATACCGCGAGGCCCAAGCGGTTGCCGATCAGGATCACCGGCAGCATCACCAATGCGAACGCAAACAGCTCCCAATGCAGGATGCCAAGCCAGGTTGCGCTCAGCAATCCGGCGCTGGCGGCAATGACGAACACCAGCAGCATCGAGGCTTTGATGGTGCTGCGCGGCAGTTCGCGCCCGGCGTAATATGGCACCACCGGCGGGCCGGGCATCCCGGCATATCCGGTCATCAACCCGCTCACCACGCCGACAGCGCCGGTCACCAACCGTCCGGGCATAGCGCTCCCTCGCCGGGGGAGCAGGATCGCTAGAAACGCACTGAAGGCGATCAAAGCGATCACGAGCCGCGCGACATCCGCGCTGGTCAGCGACAGCGCGTAGAGGCCTATCGGGGTCGCCACCACCACCAGCGAGCCTATCACCCACGCGCTCCGCTCCGCCTCCCGCACCAGTTGGCGCACTTCGGTCATGCCAATCATCAGCGATAGCGCATTGGCGAGCACCACCGCTTCGACCGGGGGCAGCGCCAGCGCGAGGATTGGCACCAGCAGGATCGCCATGCCGAATCCGGTCAGCCCACGCACAAAGCTTGCGCCGAGCGCCGCCGCCAGCGCGACCGCGATTTGCAGCGCGGTGAAGCCTGCGATCAGTTCCATGCTGACGCTTTGCGCCTACTTCGCGCCGCGCTCCTTGAGCCAGGCTTCCATCTCTTCGATCTCTGTCTTCTGCGCGGCGATCACCCGGGTGGCGAGGTCACGCGCCTGTGCATCCTTGGCGTATTTCAGCGCGACCTCGGACATCTCCACCGCGCCGCGATGGTGGGCGAGCATCCCCTGCATGAACGCCACATCGGCGTCGGCCGGAATCTCTGCCATCCCGGCGTGCATCCGGTCGCCAGCCGCCTTGTAAGCGGCCTGCGATTCGTTGAGGTCAGCCGTCTCGCCGCTCATCGCGCCCATCGCGGAATGATCCACGGTGGAAGCATCCTTGGGCGCTTCAGGCTCGGCCCCGCAGGCGGCCAGCAGCAGCATGGCGGGCGCGAGTAGGGTTGCGGTCAGTTTCATGGTCAGTCCTCAGGCTTCTGTCTTCAGATCAGGCGGGGTGGCCTCAGCGCGGATCAGCGCAATCGCATCGGCAAGGCTCATCACCTTCTGGTGTTCCGCGCCCAGCGTGCGGACGGCGACGGTGCCTTCCTCGGCCTCGCGCTTGCCCACCACCAGCAGGTGCGGCACCTTGGCAAGGCTGTGTTCGCGCACCTTGTAGTTGATCTTCTCGTTGCGAACGTCGGCTTCGACCCGCAGGCCTGCTGCCTTCAATGCCGCCTCGACCTGACCCGCGTAACCATCCGCGTCCGACACAATCGTTGCCACCACCGCCTGCACCGGGGACAGCCACACCGGCATCCGCCCGGCGAAATGTTCGATCAGGATGCCGATGAAGCGTTCGTACGAGCCGAAGATCGCACGGTGCAGCATCACTGGGCGGTGCTTGTCACCATCCTCGCCGATGTAATGCGCATCGAGCCGTTCGGGCAGCACCCGGTCGGACTGGATCGTGCCGACCTGCCACGTCCGCCCGATCGCGTCGGTCAGGTGCCATTCGAGCTTGGGGGCATAGAACGCGCCTTCACCGGGGAGTTCTTCCCATTGGAGCCCGTTCGCCGTCAAAGCATCGCGCAGTTCCTGCTCGGCCTTGTCCCAATCGGCGTCGCTGCCGAAGCGTTGGTCGGGGCGCAGGGCCAGCTTGATGTCATAGGTGAAGCCGAAATCGCGATAGACCGAATCGGCCAGCGCGATGAAGTCCTGCACTTCGGCTACAACCTGGCCTTCGGTGCAGAAGATGTGGGCATCGTCCTGCGTGAACTGGCGCACGCGCATCAGCCCGTGGAGCGCGCCGTGGGGCTCGTTGCGGTGGCAGCAGCCCATCTCGCCCAGCCGGATCGGCAGGTCGCGGTAGGAGGTGATCCCCTGTTTGAACACCATCACGTGGGCTGGACAGTTCATCGGCTTGATCGCCAGCCATTCGGCATCGTCGGCGACCTTGGGAGAGGCAGCACCGCTGGCTTCGTCAACATCGGGGACGATGTCGGGGACAGCGAACATGTTCTGCGCGTACTTCCCCCAGTGGCCCGATTGCGTCCACTGGCGCACGTCCATCAGCTGCGGGGTCTTGATCTCGCGGTAGCCGCTGCCGTCCATCTTGCGGCGCATATAAGCTTCGAGCTCGCGCCAGATGCGGTAGCCCTTGGGATGCCAGAACACGCTGCCGTGGGCTTCTTCCTGCAAGTGGAACAGATCCATCTCGCGCCCCAGCTTGCGGTGGTCGCGCTTGGCGGCTTCTTCGAGGCGCGTCAAGTGGGCTTGCAGCTGCTTCTTGTTGAGCCAGCCGGTGCCGTAGATGCGCGTCAGCTGCGCATTGTTCTGATCGCCGCGCCAGTAAGCGCCCGCGACGCGCATCAGCTTGAAGGCATCGGGATCAAGTTTTCCGGTCGAGGGCAAGTGCGGGCCGCGGCACATGTCGAGCCAGTCGTTGCCTGACCAGTAGACCGTCAGCTCCTCGCCTTCGGGCAGTTCCTTGGCCCATTCCGCCTTGAAGCTTTCGCCGTCAGCTGCCCACTTGGCGATCAACGCCTCACGGCTCCACACTTCGCGGCGCAGCGGCTTGTCGGCGCGGATGATCGTGCGCATCGCTTCTTCGATCGCAGGCAGATCGTCCATACTGAACGGCTCGCGGCCCTCGGGCGCCTTGACGTCGTAATAGAACCCGTCGTCGGTTGACGGGCCAAAGGTGATCTGCGTGCCGGGGAACAAGGCCTGCACCGCTTCGGCCAGCACGTGGGCATAGTCGTGGCGGGCGAGTTCGAGCGCATCGGCCTCATCTCGCGCGGTGACCAGCGCCAACGCGGCATCACCATCGAAGGGCCGGGTCAGGTCGCGCAGTTCCCCGTCCACGCGCGCGGCGAGGGCGGCCTTGGCAAGGCCGGGGCCAATCGCGGCGGCGATGTCGGCAGGCGTTGACCCGCGCGGCACTTCGCGCACCGATCCATCGGGGAGGCTGATCTTGAGCAGTTCGGTCATCGTGCAAATCCGTCTGGTTTGGCCGCGCCTTAGGACAAAGGGCTACGCACCGGAAGAGCGGTGTTGAACGAACAACCGATTCGGGAAGAACACCGCGCCGCCCCGAACCGGGCGGCGGGCGATGCGCCTAAAGCGCGCGCCCCCGCCCCCGGATAGTCATCCGGGTCGTGGTGATGCGGGTGGTGGTCAGCAGGTGAGCCATGCGACCAGATATAGGCGCAAGGCGTTGCCGTGTCATTACCGCCAAGCCAGCAGATAAAATCTGGAAGGACGCTTTCCAAAATGCAAAGGACGCTTGACACAAATCGAGTCAAGTGCAAAGGAGGCTTTACATATTGAGAAGGAGCATTGACATGAACCAATATCACAAGGCCTTGCTGCTGGGCGCGGTGCTGATCGCGATTTCCGTGTTGGCGGTGTTCGACATCATTCCCGAACAGGTCGCGCAATACGCGCCCTTGGCGGTGGTGCCGTTCATCGTGTCCGGCCAGCAATCCTGTCGCCTGTTTCGCCGGGAGCGACGGGCATGATCATGCGCACTCCGGCCACGCGGCGGTTCTTCCGCATCCATATCGCCCTGTCGGTGCTCTATATCGCGCTGGTGGCGCTGGCCTCGTTGTTCATCCCCGACAACGCCGCGCCCACGCCGATGGTCATCCTGTTCGCGCTGCTCCCCGGCCTCGTCGTGCTGGGCTGGATATGGAACATGGGCAGCCTGCTGGTGAACATGCAGGACGAATATCTGCGGATGCTGGAGGTCCGCAAAATGCTGTGGGCCTCGGCGATCACGCTGTCGATCTGCGGCGGCTGGGGGCTGGTTGAACTGTTCGCAGCTGTCCCGCGCCTGCCGGTGTTTTATGTGTTCCCGATCTGGTGTTTCGGGCTCGCGCTGGGCCAGTTGATCAACCGGTTTACGCTGGGCGACGGGGGGTCTTGCGCGTGAACAACCGCCTCAAAGTGCTGCGCGCCGAACGCGACTGGAGCCAGCAGGATCTCGCCGACCGGCTGGGGGTTAGCCGCCAGAGCGTCAACGCGATCGAAAAGGGCCGCTACGACCCCTCGCTCCCGCTCGCCTTCACTATTGCCGATCTGTTCGGCCTGCCAATTGAAGCGATTTTCAGCCGCGACTAAACCGCCAGCGTGGCCGATCCCTTGTCAGTCACGATCCGCTTCGTCCCCGCCAGTTTGGTCGAACGCTGCCTGACCCCGCCGGTGAAGCGGTACTCGGTCACCGCGCGGGTGGGGGTAAGCTCGACCACCATGTACCCGCGCTGCGCCGTGTCGGCCCATTTGAGCTGTTGGTTCTCAGCCACCAGTGCCGCGGCCATCGTCGCGGGCGGGACAAACGAGAGGTAGGTTTCAAACCCCGGTGAGCTGACCGAACACACGCCGAGTTCCACGCCGACCTTCGCGCCTTCGTGGTCGAGGTCGAACGCCCAGCCATTATGCGTATCGCCGGCCAGTACGATGAGGTTGGCGTCGGCTGCCAGCGCCGCCTTGAAAACCCGTTCGCGCGCCGCCGGGTACCCGTCCCACGCATCCATATTAAGTGGCAGGCCGACGGTGCTTGCCATTGCCGAGGCGGCGAGGCGCTGCTTGACGAAATCGGGCACGCCATCACCCAATTGGCTGGCGAGCGCTTGCGGGGTCTTGAGTTTGCCGATCAGCACCTGTTGCACCAGCACCTGCCAGCTTGTCCCGCTGGCAGTAGAGGCGCCCAGCCCCTTGGCGAGCCAAGCATCTTGCGCCTCACCCAGCAATTGCCGTTCTGCGTCCGCCCAGTCGCCATCGCGGAATTTGGTGAGCGCGGCGGTCATCGCCTGCGGATCGCTCGCGCCTTTCAGCACCATGCCGAGGTCGAACTGCTGATCGCGTCCTTCCAATCGCGTGTCGAGCCGGAACAGCGTCGCCAGATCGCCAACCTGATAGCTGGCATAGGCGGCATCCGACACCGGCATCCATTCGCGGTAGGCTTGCTTGGCCGCGGCCTTGCGCAACTGCCAGTCACCTTCGGTTTCCGGCTGATGGTTCTGCGCGCCATTTTCGTAAGAATCGTTGGCGCTTTCGTGGTCGTCCCATACTGCGATCATTGGCAGCACCTGATGCAGGCGCTGGCAATCGGGATCGGCGCGGTAGGTGGCGTAACGCAGGCGGTAATCGGCCAGCGCGACGATCTCGGTCACAGGCGCGAGCACACGTTCGGGTGCGGCCTGATTCGCATCGGGATAGGTGCCCGCGCCGTATTCGTAGATGTAATCGCCGAGATGCAGCGCGAGGTCGCAATCATTGGCTTCTGCCGCGTGGCCATAGGCGTTGAAATAGCCAAACCCGTAATTCGAGCAGGAAAACACCGCGAGCTTGAACGCGGACGTCGGGCCTTCGGGCAGCGTGCGGGTGCGGCCCACGGGCGAGGTCGTGCCGCCGGGCGCGATGAAGCGGTAAAAATACCAGCGGTCAGGCGAAAGGCCGGTCACTACGCCCTTGGCGCACCAATCGCGCGCCGGGCTGGCTGTAACGCTGCCTTCGGCCACGGCACGATTGAAATCCTCGCTTTCGCTGACCTGCCACGTGAGCGTCGTCTCCGCCTCAGCAACGAAGCGCGTCCACAGCAGCACCGACTTGGCGGAAGGCTCCCCGCTAGCGACGGCGTGGGTGAACCCACTGCCAAAACTGCGCGCGGCGGCGGGTGCAGCGACGAGTGCGGCCGACGCTCCGGCAAGGGTGAACAGGTTGCGGCGGGTAAGCGCGGTCGAGGCGCGCGCGGGCTGACTGGTGGTTTGCATGGCGGCGCGCATATCCCTCTCACGTGTCGATGGTATGACAATGCTTGCACCGGGCCCCCCGCGCAAGCCATGGTGCAAGGATGAGCGATATCATGCACCACACGCTATACGATGGCCGCCGCATCGCCTTCCGCTACACCCACGGGATCGGCCCGGCGCTGGTGTTCCTGCCCGGCTATATGTCCGACATGGCGGGGAGCAAGGCGACCGCGCTGTTTGCCGAAGCGCAGGAACGGGGCCGCGCTTGCCTGTTGCTCGACTATTCGGGCTGCGGGCAGAGTGACGGCGCGTTTGTAGATGGGATGTTGAGCCGCTGGCGGGACGAGGTGCTGGCGTTGATCGCGTCGTATGTCAGCGGGCCGGTGCTGCTGGTGGGATCGTCGATGGGCGGGTGGCTGATGCTGTTGGTGGCCGAACATCTGAAGCATCGCCTCGCCGGGATGATCGGCATCGCCCCCGCGCCCGATTTCACGCGCTGGGGTTACTCGGAAGCGCAGCGCGAGAGCCTCGCGGCTGGCGAGACGATTTACGAGCCTAATCCCTATGGCCCCGAACCCACCCCGACCTATCCCGAGTTCTTTGCCGATGCCGAATGCCACCTGCGTCTGGGGCGCGCGATCAACATCACCTGCCCGGTGCGGTTGATCCACGGCAAAGCCGATGCCGACGTCCCGTTTGAGATCAGCCTGCGTGTCCAAGCCGCATTGCGGTCGGACGACGTTCAGGTGACTCTGATAGAGGACGGTGACCACCGCCTGTCGCGGGATAGCGACATTGCCACCCTCAAGGCCATTGTGGCCGAATTTTACGGATAGCCCCCCCCCTGTGTCCCTTACTTCATTGATCCTCGCCCTGCTGCTGCAAGTTGGCCCCAATCCCCTGGGCGGCGCTATTGCGGGCGATGAGTTGGTGCGCGACCGTCCGGCACGGGATGCTGCCCCCCAGGTCGAACTGAACGCCACGAGCGCCTGGCTCGAAGGATGTTTCAATCTGCTCGGCGAGGATGCGGCGCGCGCGCATACCTTGGCGCAAATCCGGCGGACCGAAACCACCGGCACCGACCGGGTGATCGCCAACCACTGCCTCGGCACCGCGTCGAGCGAGCTTGGGTTGTGGGACGACGCCCGGGCTGCCTTTATCGCCGCGCGCGAGGAAACCCCGGCAGAGGAAACGCGCACCCGCGCGCGGTTTGCGGCGCTGGCCGGCAATGCCGCGCTGGCGGGCGGCGATGCGGCGGGCGCGCTCGATTTGCTAACCTTGGCTGAGAGCGATGCGCAAGCCGCCGCCGACGCAACGCTGGTCGCACTGGCTGCTATCGACAAGGCGCGAGCCTTGGTCGCATTGGGGCGCGGGGATGAGGCGCTGGCGGCGCTCGACGCTGCCACCACGCTTGCGCCGACCCGCGCCGAGGGCTGGCTGCTTAAAGCCACGCTGCTGCGGCGCCTCGGCCAGCTTGATGCGGCGCAGACGGCGATTGAGCGGGCCGTGTCGGTCACCCCTACCGACCCTGAAATCGGGCTGGAGGCCGGCGTGATCGCGGTGCTGGCCGGGCGTGACGAAGCCGCGCGGCAAAGCTGGCAATCGGTGGTCGCGCTCGGCCCAGGCCCGGCGGCTGACACGGCGAAGGAATATCTTGCGCAGCTGCCCCCGGCAGAGGAAACGTCGCCCCCTGCACCACCAAGTGAGGAACCGCCCGCATGACCCGTTTTTCCGTGCTCGATCTGGTGCCGGTGCGCGAAGGCGGCACCTTGACCGAAGCCTTTGCCGCGGCCACCGACTTGGCCCGTGCGGCTGAAGCGATGGGCTGCGACCGGTTCTGGGTGGCCGAACATCACGCGATGGACGGGATCGCAGGCGGGGCGACCTCGGTCGTGCTCGCCCATATCGGCAATGCCACCAGCCGCATCCGGATCGGATCGGGCGGGATCATGCTGCCCAACCACACCCCGTTCCAGATCGCCGAACAGTTCGGCACGCTGGACGCGCTGTTTCCCGGGCGGATCGATCTGGGGCTGGGCCGCGCGCCGGGGGCCGGGCCGGAATTGCAGCGTGCCCTGCGCAAGAACCTGCATCAGGCCGCCGAGTATTTTCCGCAGGACGTGGTCGAACTGCGCGCGCTGCTGACCGGCGATATCGATCTGCCGATCCACGCCACCCCGGGGCTGGGTGCCAAGGTTGAGCTGTGGATGCTGGGGTCGAGCCTGTTTGGCGCGCAGCTCGCCGCCAAGCTTGGCCTGCCTTATGCCTTCGCCGCGCATTTTGCGCCTGATCATCTCGATGCGGCGCTCGCCGTTTATCGCCGCGATTTTAAGCCGTCTGCCGCGCTGGATCGCCCGCATGTGATGGTGGCGATGAACGTGTTCGCCGCGGAAACCGAGGCTGCGGCGCGGTTGCTCGCCTCCAGTCAGCAGCAAAGCTTTGTGCGGCTGCGCACCGGCACCCCCGGCAAGCTGCCGCCGCCGATTGAAGGCTATACCGATAACCTGCCCGCACCCGCGCAAGCGATGCTCGCGCATGTCGGGCAGGCCGCAGCAGTCGGCACTCCGGCGCAGGTGCGCGACAGCATCGCCGCCTTCGTGGCGCGCACCGGGGCCGATGAGATCCTGCTGTCAGGCGCCACCTTTGATCCTGATGCGCGCATCCGATCGATGGAACTGACGATCGAGGCCTGTGAAACTGCACTCGCCGCGTAACTCAGGTGTTGAACACGCTTGCACCAAATGGGGGTAAGCGCGTATCGCGAAAGACACGATTAAAACAATTCGGCACAATATAATTACAGTCTTTAGGTGCTGGATCGCAGGACGCCGGGAGCATAATTATGGGGCCGAAAACCACCACGGGCACGGCGGCCAAGTCGCCCGAAGCTGCGCTGATCAAGGCGCTGCGCCAGCATCTCGAAGCGTCCTTGCTCCCCGGCGACGGCATCCCTGATAAAGCCGCGATGGAAGAGGCCGCAGCGTTCCTGCTCGCCGCCGCGCGCACCCGCACGCCCGGTCAATCAACGGTGCAGATCGAATCCGCCACCGAAGGCCGCCGCCACCTGCGGATCGCCATCGTCAACGATGACAAGCCGTTTCTGGTCGATTCGATTGCCGCCGCGATTGCTGCACAGGGGCTGGGCATCGATCTGCTGTTGCACCCGGTGATTGCGGTTGAGCGCGACGCGGCGGGCACGATCACCGCGTTTGCACCATCAGGCCGGCGCGAATCGCTGATCTACCTCGAAACTCCGCGCGTCGATGCGCGGCAGCGGCGCGAGTTGCTTGAAACGCTCGAAGCGACGCTCGCCGATGTGCAGGCGGCGGTCAGCGATTGGCCGCAGATGCAGGCGGTGATCACGGCAGATGCCGCGCAGGCCGCAGCGGTCGATGCCGAGGCGAGCGCGCTGCTCGGCTGGCTGGGCGGCGGGATGCTGACCCAGCTCGGCCACCTCACCCGCCAGCGCGGCGGAGCGGAAAGTGACGTGCTCGGCATCTGCCGCAGTTCCGCGCGCGAATTGCTGGCGCCGGTGTCGCTCGACCGGGCGTTCGAGTGGTTTGACCGCAACTCATCCGCCGCGCTGCTGATGATCAAATCCAACGTGCAATCGCGCGTCCACCGCGCCAGCCCGCTCGATCTGTTCATCGTGCCGATTCGCACCAAGGGTAAGGTCACCGCGCTGTCGATCCACGCCGGGCTGTGGACCAGCGCCGCGTTAAATGCACCGCCGGGCGCAGTGCCAATGCTGCGCCGGGTGCTGGGCGATCTCACCGCGACGCTTGGCTACGATCCGGCCGGGCACAATGGCAAGGCGCTAGTGCACGCCTTCACCTCGCTGCCCAATGATCTGCTGACCGCGTTCGATCCCGCTTGCGTGCGCACGCTGGCGACTGCCAAGATGGCGCTGATCGATCGCCCGCGCCCGCGGTTGGTGATGGTGCGCGCAACGTTGGAGCGCCACGTCTTCGCGTTCGTGTGGTTACCGCGCGATCAGCTGTCGACCGATGTGCGCTTGCAGATTCAGGCGATGCTGCTGGCCACCCCCGGCGCGGCGCTGCTCGACTGGAGCCTTGAGGTTGAAAGCAGCACGCTCGCGCTGCTGCGGTTCCTGGTTGATGTGCGCGGTTGTGACGATCTGCCCGATGATGCCGCGATTGAAGCGCAATTGGTCGAACTGCTGCGCGGTTGGAACGAGGCGGTGGCGACGCACCTTGCCACAAGCGAAGACGAAGGCCGCGCGGCCGCGCTCGCCGCGCGCTATGCTCCGGCCTTCCCGACCGGATACCGCCTGTCCTATGGCCCGGAGGAGGCCGCGCGCGACATCGCCAAACTGCGCACGCTGGCGCTGGCGGACAGCGAAGCGCAGGCCGCCGCCCCCGCTCGGCCAGATCGTGCCACCCGCCTTTATCGGCTGGCGAGCGACGGCGCGGATACCCTGCGGCTGAAGGTCTACACCATTCGCGGGACGCTGGCGCTGTCCGATGCTGTGCCCGCGCTTGAAAACTTCGGGTTCCGGGTGGCCGCCGAAGTGCCAACCTTCCTGACCGATCCCACGCTCGGCGCGATCCACGATTTCATCCTCACCGTGCCGGTCGGGCTGGAAGCGGGCGCGTTGCTCGAACGGGCCGGCTTGATTGAGGATGCGCTGGCCGATGTGCTCAATGGCTTGGCGGAAGATGATCCGTTCAACCGGCTGGTCGCGGCGACGGGGTTGGTTCCGCAGGCAGCGAACTGGCTGCGCGCGGTCTATCGCTATTTGCGCCAGACCGGGGTGAGTTACACGATCTACACCGTGGTCGATGCGCTGGTGGGCGCGCCGCAGGTGACCCGCGCGATGGTGGCGCTGTTTGCCGCGCGCCACGATCCGGCTTTCAGCGGGGAGCGGGACGAGGCTATCACCGCGGCGCAAACCGCCTTCACGCGCGGGCTGGCGAAAGTCACCGCGATCAACGATGACCGGCTGCTGCGATCGTACCGCGCGGTGATCGACGCGGTGCTGCGCACCAACGCCTTCGCGCCCGCTGCGGCTGAGGCATTGGCGTTCAAGCTCGATTCTGCGCTCGTCCCCGGCCTGCCCAAGCCGCTGCCGTGGCGGGAGATTTTTGTCTATTCGCGCCGGGTCGAAGGCATTCACCTGCGTTCGGGCAAGGTCGCGCGTGGGGGCTTGCGCTGGTCAGACCGGCGCGATGATTTCCGCACCGAAGTGCTGGGATTGATGAAAGCGCAGCGCGTGAAAAACGCGGTGATCGTGCCGACCGGGGCAAAGGGCGGGTTCTATCCCAAGCAGCTGCCCTCACCCGCGCTCAACCGCGAAGGCTGGGCCGCTGAAGGGCGCGCGTCGTATGAAATCTTCATCCGCACGCTGCTGTCGGTCACCGACAACATCGTCGGCGGCAAAGTGGTGCACCCGGCGGCAGTGCAAGTGCTCGACGGCGAAGACCCCTATTTCGTGGTGGCGGCAGACAAGGGCACCGCGACCTTCTCCGACATCGCCAATGGCATCGCCCAAAGCCGCGACTTCTGGCTCGACGATGCTTTTGCGAGCGGCGGGTCGAACGGATACGACCACAAGGCAATGGGCATCACCGCGCGCGGCGCGTGGGTATCGGTGCAGCGCCATTTCCGCGAAATGGGCGTTGATGTGCAGGCCGACCCGGTCACGGTGGCGGGCTGCGGCGATATGTCGGGCGATGTGTTCGGCAACGGGATGCTGCTGTCCAAAACGCTGAAACTGGTCGCGGCGTTCGATCACCGCCACATCTTCATCGATCCCACCCCCGATCCGATGGCGAGCTGGAAAGAGCGCAAGCGCCTGTTCGAACTCCCCCGGTCAAGCTGGGAGGACTACAACGCCAGCCTGATTTCCAAGGGCGGCGGGGTGTTCAGCCGCGCGTCGAAAGCGATCAAGCTGTCGAAGCAATCGCGCGATCTGCTTGGGATCGATGCCAAGGAGATTGAGCCTGAAGCATTGATCTCCGCGATCCTGCGCGCGCCTGTTGACCTGATGTGGTTCGGCGGGATCGGTACCTATGTGAAGGCGCCGCACGAAAGCCACATGCAGGTTGGCGATCCGGCCAATGATGGATTGCGGGTCGATGCGGGCGACGTGCGTGCGCGGGTTATCGGTGAAGGCGCGAACCTTGGCACCACGCAGGCGGGGCGCATCGCGTTTTCGCTGGCGGGAGGCCGCATCAATACCGACTTCATCGACAATTCGGCCGGCGTCGATTGTTCGGATAACGAGGTCAACATCAAGATCGCGCTCGCCGCCGCCATGGCTGCGGGCAAGCTGACCGAGAAGAAGCGCAACACGCTGCTGGCCGCGATGACCGATGAGGTCGCGGCGATCGTGCTCGAAGACAACCGCTTGCAGGCGCTCGCGCTGTCGGTGGCCGAAAGCGGCGGGCCGGGGGCAACCCCTGCCTATGTCCGCCTGATCGAACGGTTGGAGGAGGTCAGCGATTTCGACCGCCGCACCGAAGGTCTGGCCGATGGCGAAGCGTTGTCGCGCCGCGCCGCTGATGGCAACGGGCTGACCCGGCCCGAACTGGCGGTGCTGCTGTCTTCAGCCAAGCTCGCCTTGCAGTCCGCGATCGAAGCAAGCGCCCTGCCCGACGATCCCGCGCTTGAACCGCTGCTGATCGCGCGCTTTCCCACCCCGATGCGCAAAACCTACGCCGCGCAGATCAGGGGCCACCGGCTGCGGCGGGAGATGATCGCCACCAGCTTGTCAAACCGCATGGTCAACCGGCTGGGCATGGTGCACCCGTTTGAACTCGCCGAGGAAGAAGGCGTGGGGCTGGCCGAAGTGACCGCCGCCTTCGTGGTCGCCGAACGCCTGTTCGGGCTTGAAGTACTGTGGCGCGAGCTGGACGAAGCCGCGATCCCCGAAGCCGCACGGCTGGCGCTGTTTGACCGGTTGGCAGCGGCAGTTGGCAATCTGATGTCCGATGTGCTGCGCACCGCTGCGGGCAAGGTCGATGCCGGCGCGATGATTGCCGAATTGTCCGGTGGCGTCACGGTGCTGACCGCCGCGCGCGAAGAATTGCTCACCGCCGAACCGCGTGCGCGATCCATGGAATTGCGCCGCAGCTTTATCGCCGCCGGCGCGCCCGAAGTCTTGGCCGCCCGCGTCGCCAACCTGTTCGACTATGATGGCGCGGTGGGTCTGGCGCAGACTGCGCTCGACACCGGGATTGATGCCAAGCTGCTGACCCACGCCTTTGCCGACATCGGCACGCGGCTGGGGCTGGATTGGGCGCAGGGCACGGCGGCGCATATGTCGCCTTCGGACGTGTGGGAGCGGTTGCTCGTGTCCGGCCTCGCGCGCGATTTCCAGCACATGCGGATCGAATTCCTGCGGCGGCTGATGCGGCGCAAGGGCGGGAAGGACGATCCGCTCGGCGCGATTGGTGAGTGGGCTGAACGCAATGCCGGATCGGTGGCGCAATTCCGCAGCATGATTGCCCGCGCACAGGCCCGCCCGCCGGTGGGCGCGGCGATGCTGGCGCAGATTGCCAGCCAGGCGCGCAATCTGCTCGAACGGTAGCGCTTAACCTTTGTGGCGGGTTGACCCTTCGGCGATTTGCGGCACATCAAAGCCCGCACACCGCCGGAGGGGCATAGGACAGCAATGACACCATCCACCACTGATCAAGCCCTCGGCCACGCACCGGACCACGCAGACGTAGTGATCGTCGGCACCGGGCACGGCGGCGCGCAGGCGGCGATTGCCTTGCGCCAGCATGGGCACGAAGGATCGATTCTGATGATCGGGCGCGACAATGCGCCGCCGTACGAGCGTCCGCCGCTGTCGAAGGAATACCTCGCCGGGGACAAGGGGTTTGAACGGATCATGATCCGGCCCGAGAAATTCTGGGCGGACAAGGATATTGCGCTGCGGCTTGGCGCGGCGGTGACTGCGCTTGATCCGCAAGCCCACCGTCTCACCCTGAGCGATGGCGGACATGTGACTTATCGCAAGCTGATCTGGTCAGGCGGGGGCGATCCGCGCCGCCTGCCGGTGCCGGGCGCGGTGTTGCCCGGCGTGTTCTACGTCCGCGATAAATCCGATGCCGATGCGATGATGGCCGCGCTGGCGGACGGGGCCAAGCGCGCCGTGGTGATCGGCGGCGGCTATATCGGGCTGGAGGCAGCCGCCGTGCTGCGCAAGCTCGGCTGCGAAGTGGTGCTGGTCGAAATGCTCCCCCGCCTGCTGGCACGCGTCGCAGGAGAGGAGATGTCGGACTTCTATGCCGCCGAACACCGCCGTCAGGGTGTCGACGTGCGGCTCAATACCGGCGTCAACGCGGTGCTGGGAGAGGATGCCGGGCGGGTCACCGGCGTCAGGCTCGACAATGGCGATGAGGTCGCCTGCGACATGGTGATCGTCGGCATTGGGGTTGTCCCTGCGGTCGCGCCGCTGATTGCGGCGGGCGCTGCTGGGTCGAACGGGGTCGACGTCGATTTCTGCTGCCGCACCACATTGGACGATGTCTACGCCATTGGCGACTGCGCCGCGCACGCCAACGACTTTGCCGATGGCGCCGTGATCCGCTTGGAATCGGTGCAGAACGCGCATGACATGGCGGCCACCGTCGCCCGCGCGATCATGGGCGAAAAGGAGCCCTATCACGCGCTGCCGTGGTTCTGGTCGAACCAGTATGACCTCAAGCTTCAGACGGCAGGACTAAGCCTCGGCTTCGATGCGACTGTGCTGCGCGGCGATCCGGAGACGCGCAAATTCACCGTGGTCTATTTGAAGAACGGCGTGCCGATCGCGTTCGACTGTGTGAACACGATGAAGGATTATGTGCAGAGCCGCAAATGGCTCGAAAGCGGGGCGGGCAGGGTTGATCTCGCGCTGCTGGCCGATCCCGAGGTGCCCATCAAAGACCTGATGTGAGCCGCGCCAACGCCCACCGGGCCGCGTCGGCGACGACCGGGTCGGGATCGTCGGTGAGCGCCTCGACCTGCGCGGCCAGCGTGCGGTTTCCGCTATTGCCCGCCGCATAAAGGCAGTTCCGCACAAACCGGTCGCGCCCAATGCGCTTGATCGGTGAACCAGAGAACAGCGCCCGGAACCCCGCATCATCCAGCGCCAGCAACTCGGCCAGACGCGGCGCCACCAGTTCGGCGCGGGGGAGGAATTCGCGGATCGCCTGCGCCTCGCTGGCGAACTTGTTCCACGGACACACCGCCAGACAATCATCGCAGCCATAGATGCGGTTGCCGAGCGCTTCGCGGAATTCGTGCGGGACTTCGCCCTTATGTTCGATGGTGAGGTACGAAATGCAGCGCCGTGCATCCAATTGATACGGCGCGGGGAAGGCATCGGTTGGGCAGGCATCCAGACAGGCACGGCAAGACCCGCATTGGTCGCGGTGCGGATCGGCCGGGACGAGTTCTAAGGTGGTGTAGATCGCGCCTAGGAATAGCCAACTGCCGTGGGTCGGGCTGACCAGATTGGTGTGTTTGCCCTGCCACCCGATCCCCGCCGCTTCCCCCAAGGGTTTCTCCATCACCGGGGCGGTATCGACGAAGACCTTCACCTCTGCTCCCGGCACAGCGTCCACCAGCCAACGGGCGAGCGCCTTGAGCCGTTTTTTCACGACATCGTGATAGTCCTTGCCTTGGGCATAGACCGAAATCCGTGCGTGGGTGGACGATCCTTCGAGCGCCAGCGGATCATGCGCCGGGGCGTAGCTCATGCCTAATGCGATGACGCTGCGCGCGGCGGGCCACAGCCCTTGCGGCGAACGGCGGTGATCCAGCCGCGCCGCCATCCATTCCATGCTGCCGTGCTGCCCCTCGCCCAGCCATTGTTCCAGCCGGGCCGAGCGCAGCGGGTCCTCTACGGCGCTTGCAAAGCCGCAGGTTGCAAACCCCAGGGCCGCCGCCTGCGCCGCAATCCGTGTCTCGAGATCAGATGTCACCGGGGCATTAACCATGTTTGGAGAGGCTCCCGTTTAATCCTGCCGACTAACCGCGTAGGCTATGGACATGGCGGTAAGCAATCACACTTCATTGGGCAATCGGCAGGCTGGCTCGATTGCCATTCCCGTCGATACCCGCCCCCTCGCCATCGAAGCGCGCGGGCTGGTCAAAAGCTTTGACGGTACGCGTGCGGTCGACGGCGTGGATATCTCCGTCCCCGAAGGCGCGATTTACGGCATCCTTGGCCCCAATGGCGCGGGCAAGACCACGACCTTGCGGATGCTGCTTGGCATTATTGACCCAGACGAAGGCGTGCGCCGCGTGTTCGGCTATGACCGACCGCACGATATTGGCCGCCTGATCGGATACCTGCCCGAAGAACGCGGGCTCTATCCGGCGATGAAGTGCATCGAGGCGATTGCCTTCATGGGCGCGCTGCGCGGGTTGCCGCTGAAAGAAGGCCGCCTGCGCGCTGCCGAACTGCTCGAACGCCACGGGCTGGGCTATGCCGCCAACCGTCAGATCAGGCAGCTGTCAAAAGGCATGGCACAGACAGTGCAGTTGCTCGGCACGCTGGTGCACCGCCCGCGCTTGGTGGTGCTGGATGAACCGTTCTCCGGCCTCGACGCGATCAATCAGGGCAAGCTGGAAGTGATGATCCGCGCGCTGGCTGAAGACGGCGTGACGGTGATCTTCTCCACCCACGTCATTCACCATGCCGAACGCCTGTGCGAAGGTGTCGCCATCATTGCCGGCGGCAAGGTGCCTTATGCCGGCAGTGTCGAGGCCGCGCGTGACCGGATCCCGGCGCAGGTGCGGTTGGAAACGCGGGCGCGCGAAGGCGCATGGCTGGCTGCCCTGCCTGCCGATACCAAGCGCAACGGCGATTTCTTCCAGTTCCCGCTGCCCGAAACCGGGATCGAGCCTTTGCTGAAAGGTCTGATCGACGGCGAGGCGGGCATCCTTTCGCTCTCGATCGAGCGCGCCGGGCTGCACGATGCTTTCGTTGCCATCGCGGGGGAGGCCGCCGCCCGTCAGCTTGAGGCCGATCAGGCAGGAGCCCGCGCATGAGCCAGATCGACACCCCCATTCGCCCGCGCCTCAACGTGTTCGAAGCCGCCTGGGTCATCACCCGGCGTGATTTCGTCGCGGTATTGTTCAGCCGCGCGTTCCTGTTTTTCCTGATCGGCCCGCTGTTCCCGGTGCTGATCGGGGGATTGGCCGGAAGTATTGGCGGGCAGGTGCAACGCAACGCGGTCAGCATCGAAATCGGTCTTGCTCTGTCAGCTGAAGACAACGCGGCGATGATCACCGCAGCCGACGCGCTGCGCCCGCAACTGCGCGGGTTGGTGCCCGAATTGCGGGTGATTGACGAGGCGTCGGCTGACAGCAATTTCGATGCGCGTGAATATCTTGATCAGCGGCGCGGCAATTATGCGGCAATCCTGACCGGGTCGCTCACCGCGCCGCAACTGGTCGGCACGCAAGGGCAGGTTGATCGCTGGAAAGGCCCGATTGAACTGATCGCCGCCACCGCCAGCGGCGCTGCCCCGGCGCGTTTCCCGCAGGCGTCGAGCGAAGTGGTCGCTTCCAGCGCCGCGTCTGAACGCACCAACCGCATCCGCACCGCACAGGCGGCGCAGATGGTGTTGTTCCTGCTGACAATGCTGCTGGGCGGCATGGTATTGTCCAACCTCGCCGAGGAAAAGGGCAACAAGATCATCGAAATCCTTGCCGCAGCCCTGCCGATGGACGCGGTGTTCATGGGCAAGCTGTTTGCGATGCTGGGCGTGTCGTTTGTCGGTATCGCGGTGTGGTTTACGGTCGGCTGGGGCTTCTGGGCGATTGCCGAGGATGCGATTGTCACCGTCACCCAGACCAATTTCCGCGATCTGCCCGGGCCGGCGGTCGGCTGGCCGATGTTCCTCGCGCTCGGGCTCGTGTATTTCACGATGGCCTATCTGCTGCTGGGTTCGCTGTTCCTGACGATTGGCGCGATGGCATCGTCGGTGCGCGAAGTGCAGACCATGTCGATGCCGGTTACCATGCTGCAATTGATGGTGTTCTTCCTGTCGGCTGCCAATATCGGCCAGACTGGCACGCCGCTCGAACTGACCTCGATCGCTTTCCCGCTGTCATCGCCGTTTGCGATGCTGGCGCGCGCGGCGTTGGAGGACACGCTGTGGACGCACGCGCTGGCGCTGGTGTGGCAGGGCATCGCGGTGATCCTGCTGGTCAAGGGCGGGTCGCTGTTGTTCCGCAAGCGGGTGATGAAATCGGGCGGGGCCGGGCGCGTGAAAAAGGGCTGGTTTGGCCGCCGCGCGCCCGCCACGCTTGAGCCTGCGGAATAAGTCCCGAATCAAAACTGTTATTGACATCTCTGTCAGTTGCGGCAGGATGCGAGTCGGATGAGAGCGGCCCCATCAGGAGGCCGCCCGACGGGAGAGAGACATGGCCACCATCGCCGCCCCTACACGCCCGCAAGTGCGCCGCGAACCGAGCGCCTACGACGCGCTGAAGGCGCATTTCGCGGCCCATCCCGAAGAACGCCCGGCCCATTCGCACCCATGGGACGTCAGCCGGTCGGACATCTATTTCGAAGACACCTGGCAGCCGATCTTCGCCGAAATGCGCAAGGCTGGCCCACTGCATTACATCCCCGAAAGCCCGTTCGGCCCCTATTGGGCGGTGGTTGGCCACAAGGCGATTCAACATATCGAAGCCTTGCCCGAAGCATTCTCGTCAAGCTGGGAACATGGCGGGATCACGATCCTCAATCCGCTGACCGAGAGCGAGGCGGCAGCGGCGGGCCATGCGCCGCGCGAATTGCCGATGTTCATTGCGATGGACCGGCCGCAGCACACCGGCCAACGCCGCACCGTCGCGCCGAAATTCACGCCATCAGCCGTGACCGATATGGAGGCCGAAATCCGCGCCCGTACCGGCGAAGTGCTCGACCGGCTGCCGCGCGGCAAGACCTTTGACTGGGTCGAGAATGTCTCGATCGAACTCACCACCGGGATGCTGGCGATTCTGTTCGGATTTCCGTGGGAAGACCGCCGCCTGCTCACCCTGTGGTCGGACTGGGCGGGCGACACCGAGCTCGCCACCGTGCGCGAAATGGATGAGATGCGCTGGGGCTTCCTTCAGGAAATGGGGGCCTATTTCCAGTCGCTGTGGATCGAACGCACGATGGACAAGGAGCCGGGCAACGATCTCATCTCAATGATGCTCCATTCCGAAGCGATGAACCAGATGCGGCCCGAGGAATTCATGGGCAATCTGGTGCTGCTGATCGTCGGCGGCAACGACACCACCCGCAACACCATGAGCGGCATCATCCACGCGCTCGACAAGTTTCCCGATCAGCGCAAAGCGTTTGAAGAACACCCCGAACTGATCCCCAACGCGGTGCAGGAATGCCTGCGGTATCAGACCCCGCTCGCCCATATGCGCCGCACCTGCACCGAGGACACCGAAGTGTTCGGGCAGACCATCAAGGCGGGCGACAAGGTCGTGCTGTGGTATCTTTCCGCCAACCGCGACGAAGAAGTGTTCGCCAACCCCGACAAGCTCGACATCACGCGCGATAATGCGCGGCGGCATCTGGCGTTCGGTTACGGCATCCACCGCTGCGTCGGCGCGCGGTTGGCCGAATTGCAGCTGAAGGTGCTGCTCGAAGAAATGCACAAGCGCCGGATGCGGGTGCATGTCGCGGGTGATGTCGAGCGGGTGCGGGCCAATTTCGTCCACGGCTTCCGCAAGCTTGAGGTCGAAATCACCGAATTCTGAGGTTCGCGCGGGGCCAATTCGAGTGGGGGTGAAACTTCGGCGGCGTTCCGGGCGTATTAAGGCAGGAACGCCTACCTCTTGAATGATGGAACACCTGACCATGCGCCTGCCCCATTTGAACCGCCGCACTGTGATCGCCGCTGCCGGAATTGGCGCGGCGCTGCCGTTCGTCGCCTCCTGCGGCGCATCCCCGGCTGAGGCCAAGAGCTTCCCCAAGGGCAAGACCGACGCCGAATGGCGCAAGATCCTGACCAAGGATCAATATTACATCCTGCGCGAAGAAGGCACCGAACGCGCCTTCACCTCGCCGCTCGACAAGGAAAAGCGCAAGGGCACATTCGTGTGTGCGGGTTGCAGCAACCGGCTTTATGCCTCAGCGCACAAGTATGACAGCGGCACGGGCTGGCCGAGTTTCTGGCAGCCAGTCGATAAGGGCGCGATTGGCACCACCACCGATTACAAGATCGGCTATCCCCGTACCGAAGTGCACTGCGCCGATTGCGGCGGGCATCTGGGCCATATCTTTGGCGACGGGCCGCAGCCGACGGGCAAGCGGCATTGCATCAATGGCGATGCGCTGAAGTTCGTGCCGGCCTGATTCGGCGCCTAATCTTCAAGCAATGCCGGGGCCTGCAACAGGGCGGCAATCCGGGCGAAATCGCCGAGTGTGAAGGTGTCATCAAACACCAGCCCATAGCGGGAATCGCGCCGCCACCGTACCTTGGCCCGCACCTCGCGCACTTCGCCAATCAGGCTGGGCGCTTCGATGCGGATATTCTGGTCGATTGCGAGCAATCCGTCGCAGGCAATCCGCGCGCCCTGCTGCGACAGGTTTTCGACCACGCCTTCGAAGCGGTGGCTGAGCGTCGAGACGTTAACCGGGAAACACAGGCCGAGCCGCAGTCCGCGTTTGGGGTATTCGCCCGATTCGCTGATCAACTGCTGCACGTCCACCGGCTCGTCAAAGCTGAAACCGGCTTCGTTGCCGCGTTCCCATACGTTGGTGATTTCGTAGACGGCGCCGGCGGGCATGTGCAGCGCGAAGGTTTTGCAGCCGGGAAGCTTGTGGAACAATCGCACGCTGATCCCGGTTTCGGAGACATCGCGGATGACGCACACGAATTCGCCCTGGGCTGACACCAGCTTGGCCGCGCGGATCAGCAGCGTGAAGCGCGGCGCGGCGCGCAGCTCCTCGCCCGCCGCCAGCGGTTCGTGATGTAGCTTTGCCGTGCTCGCGCCCGTGTCCATGCCATGTTGTCCCAAATCTGCCTGCATCGCTAAGCGGCAAAGCGTTAAGGGGGCAATAATTGCGAATAAGGAGGGCGGGGGATGGGGCCGGTAAGGGCGGCCAGAACAGTTGGCCAGTGCGGGTGGCCAGAACGGATGGCCAGTACGGGCGGCGGGATTCGAACCCGCACGAGCAAAGCTCAGGGGATTTTAAGTCCCCGGCGTCTACCATTCCGCCACGCCCGCATGGGATACGCCTTGGCACATTTGCCCGGTGTTGCGCCAGTGGTGTAGATCAGTGCCGTAGGCCAATGCTTGCCAGCAGCCGCGCTAACGCCCATTTCGCACCTGAAATTAGGGCAAAGGGGCTGACATGGCAGGCGACAGCGCGCATTCGGTGGTCGCAACCATCCAACCGGCGATCACCTTGCTGGGGCTGGGTATTGGCGCGGCGCTGGCTTCGCGGGCGCTGCGGCTCAATCCGATTGTCGGTTACCTTGGTCTGGGCCTGGGGTTGGCGAGCCTTGGTTTCGCCGATGGTTTCAGCGGGCCGGTGGTCGCCGCGATGGCAGAGGCAGGCGTGATGTTCCTGCTGTTCAACCTTGGTCTGCATTTCTCGCTGGGCCGCATTCGGGCTGAGGCGGGCAATATCTTCGGGTTCGGCAGCCTGCAAATGCTGGTGTCGGGCGGAGCCTTCGCGGCGTTGTTTGCAGCCTTCGGCCTGCCGATCACCTTTGCGGTGATTGCCGGGTTTGCGCTCGGCCTTTCCTCCACTGCCGTCGTCATCGGGCTGGTGCGGGAGCGGGGGCAGGAGGATTGCCCGGTCGGTCGGGCGGCGCAATCAATCCTGATCTTTCAGGATATTGCCGCGATCCTGCTGCTGGTTGCTGCCGGAGCGTTGGCGAGCGGGGGTGCGTTGCTGCCGCAACTCGGCCTCGCCGGGGCCAAGGCGCTGGCCGCGTTCGGGATAGCGGTGCTGTTTGCGCGGTATCTGACCGAACCCTTGTTCAACCTCATCGCCCGCGCCGGCACGACCGAGGTTTATACCGCCACCGCGCTGTTCATCGCGCTTGCCGCCGGGTGGGCGACCGGGATGGCGGGGCTATCGCTGACGCTGGGCGCGTTTCTGGGCGGGATGGCGGTGGCGGATTCGCGTTACCGCATTCTGGTGCAGGCCGAGATTGACGCGTTTCGCGGGCTGTTCCTCAGTTTCTTCTTCATCTCGGTCGGGCTGAGCATCGATCCGGCGCTGCTGGTGCAGGACTGGGCGCTGCTGGTGCAGGACTGGGCGCTGGTGGCAGGGGTTACCGCCGGGATGATCGCGCTGAAATGCGGGTTGAATGTGATCGCGGGCCTGCTCAACCGCTGGTCGGTGCCGGGATCGATCCAATTGGGGTTTCTGCTGGGGCAGGGGAGCGAGTTTGCGCTGGTCCTGCTGGCCTTGCCTGCGGTGGCGGGGCTGGTTGAGGGGCGGCTGGTATCGGCGCTGGTCACTGCGATTGCCATCAGCCTTGCGGTTACCCCGCTGATCTCGAATATTGGGCGCAAGCTGGCGGGCCGCCTGCGCGCCGGGCCGCCCGATGCCAAGCTGGCGGGCGACGATGCGCCGGTGTTGATCATCGGTATGACGCCGGCGGGCCGCGCGTTGGCCGATGCGCTGGCGTATAATGATATCGGCTATCTCGCGCTGGAAGCCGATCATGCCCGGTTCCAGCTGGCGCTGGCCGATGGTTACCACGTCCACCATGCCAATTCCGCCGATCCGCGCAGCTGGGATGCGATCGGGATGGGGCAACGCGAAGTACTGGTGATCGCAACCGGCAACACTGCCGTATCGCGAGAGCTGACCCCGCTGGTGCAGGAACGCCTGCCGGGGATCGCCCGCGTAATCGCCGTGCCAAGCGCCGCCGACACCGAGGAGTTCAGCGCACTTGGCATGTTGCCGGTCGACATGAGTCTGAGCGGCGGGGCCGAACGGCTGATCGATCTGGTGTTCGCCGCATTGGGGCGTGAGCGCGCGCTACCCGGACCGAACCTCGCGCGTGATGAGGTACGTGTTCTGGCTGCTTGATTTGTGTTGCGGACGTGCCTCCGCACGCCCGTCCGCGGCGCTGTTTCAAGCCCTGCGGGCTTAATCGCTTGCGGGGCGGCCGCTCTCAAAAGAATGCGCTGCCTTCGGTCGCGCACCGACCGCGAGCGCACGCGCGCGAGCCGCAGGTGCCCCGTAGCGAAGCGAAGGGAACAGCACCGAGGATGTGCCCGCGGAGGCGGGCACTTAACGCTAATCGTTCAAACGCTCGCGGATTTCCTTGCCGGCCTTGAAATAGGGCACGCGCTTGGAAGGCACGTCAACGGTTTCGCCGGTGCGCGGATTGCGCCCGCTGCGCGCATCGCGGTCACGGGTCGAAAACGCGCCGAAGCCGCGCAGTTCTACCCGGCCACCTTCGGCCAGACGCTGAGCGATTTCGTCAAAAAAGATATCCACCACCTGCTCGATTTCATCTGCGCGCAGTTCGGGATTATCTTTGTGCAGTTCTTGCAACAACTCGGATCTGATCATGGCGATCTCCGGGCGCCCATGGACGGTCGCGCCGCCATATCACGCCATATGCGGGTTTGACCCCGCGGTTTCCTCAACTCGCCTCCGACCCGTGAGGCGCCCCCCTATAATCCCAGCCTGCGGCGCGATGCAATCCCACCGAGTCTGACAATGAACAGACTGTCATAAAACGGGAAACTGCGCAACTTCCACAAGTGTTAATAGGCGTAAATTGTCAGGTGGCGACGGCAAGTTCTGCCGGGCTGAGGCCAAGTCGGGCCATGCGGCTGCGAATCTCGGGCCATTCTTCGCGCAGGAACGCTTCGCGTTCGGCGCTGCGCAGACGGTCGGCTGCGCCGTGCACAACATACATGCCAACCCCGCGTTGCACTTCGACGAGTCCATCATTCTGGAACTGCTGATAGGCTTTCGCCACGGTGAGAGGGTTCGCCCCCTGCTCGGCCGCCAGCGCGCGCACCGATGGCAGCATCGCGCCTTCGGGATAGACGCCATCGATAATCGCGGCGGCAATCTGATCGCGCAGCTTGAGATAGACGGGCCGGTTGGAGTTCATGGTCAAAAGCGATCCCTTGCGAGGTGCGTCAGTGCCATAATACAGCCATGCGGTCAAGTTTGGGGGCCAAGGACGCGGGCGGACGACTGTATTGCGCCTGCACGCAACAAAAGCTTCACATGACCGAATGAGGCGCTAGGTTGCCCGCCATGGGATCGCGTCCGAGGGGGCGCGCAGAAGGGATATCTGCTTACATGGCTACAGCTGAGCTTCCGCACGGGGATAGCGCCGGGACTTTCCTGGGCCACCCCAAGGGACTTTTCGTTCTGTTCTTCGCCGAGATGTGGGAGCGTTTTTCCTACTACGGGATGCGCGCACTGCTGATCTTCTACCTGACCAAACACTGGCTGTTTGATGATAGTCAGGCGGGCGTGATCTATGGCGCTTACACCGCGCTGGTGTACATCACCCCGGTGCTGGGCGGTTATCTGGCTGACAAATATCTGGGTCAGCGCAAGGCGGTTACCTACGGTGCGGTGCTGCTGACTTTCGGCCATTTCCTGATGGGTTTTGAAGGCAGCGGCGGGCAAGACGCGGCCAGCCTCAACATCTTCTGGCTGGCGCTGGCTTTCATCATCGTCGGCTCGGGCTTTCTGAAGGCGAACATCTCGGTGATCGTCGGCCAGCTCTACCCGCGCACCGATGTGCGCCGCGACGGGGCTTACACGATTTTCTACATGGGGATTAACCTTGGTGCCGCTTTGGGTTCGCTGCTGTGCGGATACTTGGGTGAGACCTATGGCTGGGCCTATGGTTTCGGCGCGGCAGGCTTCGGCATGTTGGCGGGGCTGATCGTGTTCACGATCTTCAAGCCGTTGCTGCTCGGACGCGGTGAACCGAGTGATCCGGCAAAGCTCGCCGGGCCGGTGATGGGCATCAAGCTCGAATGGCTGCTGTACGCGATCGGTCTGGTCGCGGTGGTCACGTGCTGGTGGCTGGTGCAAAATCAGGCCGTGGTCGGGACCCTGCTCGGCGTGGGCGGTACAATCCTGATCCTTTATGTGCTTGGTGAAGCGACCTTCCGCTTTGTCCACGGCTCCTATGATGCCGCACCCAAATTGCCGCTCGCAATTTTCGGGTTCGGCGGCTTGATGGCGATTGTTGCATTCATCGGCATGTTCCTTGGCAGCATCTCCGATACCGGCGCGCGCAACCTTGCGTTGGCCGGTTTCGCAGTGTCGCTGTTGGTGGTCATCTGGCAGTCGTTCATCAACCGCAACGAAGACCGCGACCGCATCTTTGCCGCGATGTTCCTGATAATCGGTTCGATCCTGTTTTGGGCGCTGTTTGAACAGGCGGGATCGTCGCTCAACCTGTTCACCGACCGCCACGTTGATCGCACGATCTTTGGTTTGGATGTGCCAGCTTCGATGTTCCAATCGATCAATGCGATTTACATCGTGTTGTTTGCCCCGTTCTTCGCGTGGCTTTGGACCGCTCTAGGTCGCCGTGGGCTTGAGCCTTCGACCCCGGCAAAGTTCGGTCTTGCCCTGTTGCAGCTAGGGGCCGGCTTCCTTGTACTGGTCGCAGGCGCTGCGACCGGCAACATGACGCCGGTCATCTTCATCTTCCTGATCTATCTGCTGCACACGACCGGCGAACTTTGCCTGTCGCCGGTTGGACTGTCGGCGATGAACCGGCTTGCGCCTGCACACATGGCGTCGCTGATCATGGGGACGTGGTTCTTCGCTTCGGCCACCGGCAACTTCGTCGCGGGCCTGATCGCTGCGGCGACGGGTTCTGAAGCGGCATCGGGCGAAGGCGCAGGCAAGGAGGTCGTACTCGATGTCTACAACCAGATCGGTTGGGTCGCGATTGCCGTCGGTGTCGGCGTGATTGTGGTCAGCCCGCTGATCAAGAAGCTGATGCACCTCGACACCCTGCGCGATGATAGCATTGCTGGCGCGGACGAGCTGGGCGAACCGCAAGCGGCGGGCATCCACCCCGCCACCCGACCGGCGGAATAGACCAATCGGACACTACGTCCGTCCAACCGTATAGACACCCTTCGGATTTCTCGGCACACATTGTGACAGGGAAATCCGAAGGGGCTTTTGATGCTTTCACACGTTAAAGAGCGCGCGCGCATTGGCGCGTTCGCTACTCTGGTCAGCGCGCTTGCGCTCAGCGCGTGCGCCACCACTGGCTCGGCGGGCGATACCGGCAAAGCCGACATGATGGACGGCAAAGACAAGGCATTCGCCGCCACTGCTGCGGGCGAGCCGGTCTTTCCCTCGACTTACAAACCCTTCCCCAACATCGCCACCGCGCTGAAAGGCGCGACCATCTATGATGGCAAGGGCGGCACAATCGAAAACGGCGTGGTGTTCATGGCGGGCGGCAAGATCGTCGCAGTCGGTGGGCCGGATACCCCAATCCCGGCCGATATCGCAGTGTTCGATGGCACCGGCAAATTCGTCACCCCCGGGATCATCGACATTCACTCGCACCTTGGCGATTACCCCTCACCCGGCGTTGAGGCGCACTCAGACGGGAACGAGGCGACCAGCCCGACCACGCCTGAGGTATGGGCCGAACATTCGGTCTGGCCGCAAGACCCGGGCTTCAGCCGCGCACTCGCCAATGGCGGGATCACGTCGCTGCAAATCCTCCCCGGATCGGCCAACCTGATGGGCGGACGCTCGGTCACGTTGAAGAACATCCCTGCGCGCACCGTGCAGGGAATGAAGTTCCCCGGCGCTCCCTATGGCTTCAAGATGGCCTGCGGGGAGAACCCCAAGCGCGTTTACGGCGGGCGCGGGCGCGCGCCTTCGACCCGGATGGGCAACTTTGCGGTGAACCGCGAAACGTGGCTGGGCGCGATTGATTACGCCAATGACGATAAGGCCAAGCGCGATCTCGGCAAGGAAACACTGGTCGGCGTGCTGAAGGGCGATATCCTCGTCCACAACCACTGTTACCGCGCCGACGAAATGGCGCTGGTGATGGATATGGCCAAGGAAATGGGCTATAAAGTCAGCGCCTTCCACCACGCGGTCGAAGCGTACAAGATCGGCGATCTGCTCAAGGAAAACGACGTCTGCAGCGCGATCTGGGCCGATTGGTATGGCTTCAAGATGGAAAGCTACGACGGCATCATGGAAAACGCCGCCTTCCTGCAACGCGAAGGCGCCTGCGTTGTGATCCATTCGGATGACCAGGATGATATTCAGCGCCTGAATCAGGAAGCGGCCAAGGCGCAAAAGGCAGGCCTGCGCCTCGGGATCAATATCCCCGATGCCGCCGTGATCCAGTGGATCACCTACAACGCCGCCAAGGCGATGGGGATCGAGGATATGACCGGCAGCCTTGAAGTCGGCAAGATGGCCGATGTGGTGCTGTGGAACGGCAATCCGCTGTCGGTTTACTCGCGGCCGGAGAAAGTCTGGGTCGATGGCGCGCTGATGTATGATGCGCTCAACCCCAAGACCCGCCCGGTGAGCGATTTTGAGCTGGGCCAGCCCGGTGAAGGAGATGTGAAATGAAGCGGATCCTTGCACTCGCGCTTGGCGCAACCGCCCTCACCGCTGCACCGGCCTTTGCGCAGGATGTGACGATCACCAACGCGCGGCTGGTGCTGGGCGATGGCGGCGCTCCGATTGAAGGTGGCACCGTGGTCGTACGCGGCGGCAGCGTGGTCTATGCTGGCCCGGCGGGCGGCGCGCCTGCCAGCGGCACCAGTGTCGACGCAGGCGGTGCCTGGGTCACCCCCGGCCTGTTCGCCACGGTGACGACGCTCGGCCTCGCGGATGTATCGGCGGTGGGCGAAACCAACGACATCACTGCGGGCGATTCCCCGTTCAGCGCGGCTTTGGATGCATCGACCGCGATCAACCCGACCTCGCAGCACATCCTCGTCCACCGCGCCGCCGGGATCACTCGCGCGGCGACCACCACGATGCCATCAGGCTCGATCTTCGCCGGCCAAGGCGCGATCATTGATCTGGACGGCGACACCAATGCGGTGATGCAGGCGCGCGCGTTCCAGATGATCAATCTGGGCGAAGGCGGGGCGGATCGTGCAGGCGGCAGCCGGGTCGCGGCCTATGCCCTGCTCAGTGCAGCGATGCGCGAAGCCCAGGCGTTGGTTGGCAAGGCGGGCATCCCCGAAACCACCGAAATCGGCAAGGATGATGAAGTCCTGCTCAGCCGTTTCGATGCCGAGGCGTTGGTGCCGGTGGTGACCGGCCGCCAGAAACTGTATGTCGCGGTCGAACGCGCCGCCGATATTCGTGCGGTGCTGGCGCTGAAGGCGCAGTACCCCCGGCTCGACATGGTGCTGGTCGGCGCGACCGAAGGCTGGCTGGTCGCGCGTGAAATCGCGGCGGCAGGCGTGCCGGTGATCGCCAATGCGCTGAACGATTTGCCGGAAACCTTTGAACAATTGGGCGCCACCCAAAGCAATGCCGGGCGGCTCGCCGCTGCCGGGGTCAAGGTCGCGCTCAACGCATCGACTTTGCGGGATCCGCGCCGCTTGCAACAGGCGGCGGGCAATCTGGTGGCGTTGACCCGGATGCCGGGGGCCAGCGGGATGGACTGGGGCAAGGCATTCGCCGCGATCAGCTCCGTCCCCGCCGATATCAGCGGGATGGGCGGCAAGGCGGGCGTGCTGAAGGCAGGCGCGCTCGGCGATGTGGTGATGTGGGATGGCGATCCGCTTGAGGTCGGCTCGGTGCCCACGCGGGTGTTCATCGGCGGGGTCGAACAAAGCCTGGAAAATCACCAGACCGGCCTGCGCGATCGCTACATCGATCTGGATGAGAGCGACCGGCCCAAGGCTTACGACTGGTGAGGGGGCGACTGGTGATGGGTTCGCTGTCAAAGCCGGTAGCCGCGGCACTTATTGGTGCGCTGGTCTTCGCCGTTCAGCCTGTGCAGGCCCAGAATGCGCAGGCCGAAGCCCCAACCGATGCGCAAAGCCCCGCGTGGCACGCGCAGCAGCAGATCTATCTGCTGGGCCTTACGCCTGAAGACGGCTGGCATTTCGTCGAAGGCGGGGTGCGGTGGCGCTGGATCACCTACCGCGCATCGGACGCCAAGCCGACTGTCGCTGATGTGATCACCGTCCATTACGAAGGCAAATTGCTGGATGGGACAGTGTTCGACAGCTCCTACGCGCGCGGCGAGCCTGCGACCTTCCCCCTCGGGCGGTTGGTTCCGGGTTGGCAATTGGCCATCCCGAACATGGGCGTGGGTGAGACCATTGAAATCGCGATTCCCGCAGACCTCGCCTACGGCCCGGTCGGGCGCGGGCCGATCCCGCCCAATGCGACGCTTGTTTTTAAAGTGGAGCTGATTGCAATCGAAGGCTAAGTTGGACCCTGCACGGGGGAGGTGCGGGTGATGAACGAGACTTTGTGGAATCTGATCGCGGCGAATGTCGGCTTTGTCGGCACGCATTTTGCGATGTCGCATCCGTTGCGCGCACCGCTGGTCAAGGCTTTGGGCGCGGGCGGGTTTCAGATCGCATACACCGTGGTCAGCTTTGCCACGCTGGCGTGGGTGTATTTCGCCTTCAAAGCCGCGCCGCCCGCTGATTTGGCAGGGTCAGGTGAGATCGGCTGGGTGATCGCCACCGCGTTGACGCTGCCCGCCATGATCCTGCTGGCGGGATCGCTGATCGGCAACCCGGCGCTCCCCACCCCGATGGCCGAGGCACAGGCGCGGGCCGAGCCGCGCGGCGTGTTCACCGTTACCCGTCACCCGATGATGTGGGGAATCGGCCTGTGGGCGGCATCGCACATCATTCTGTTCTGGAGCACCCGCACGCTGATCACCGCGCTGGCGATGGGCATCCTCGCGCTGGTCGGGGCGAAGTTGCAGGACGCCAAGAAAGAACAGCTGATGGGCGCGGCCTGGGCACAGTGGGAGAGCAAGACCAGCTATTGGCCGCGCTGGGGTAAGCTGCTCAGCGTTGGCGCTGTGCCGCTGGTCGTGGGCACGGCGCTGTGGCTGGGCGGAAGCTGGCTGCACCTCTGGCAGGCGGGCATCCCGGCAGGGGTGTTTCGCTGGCTGGGGTAAGGCCTGTGCCTACTCCCCCGTAAATACTGCGCCGCGTTTCTCGATCAGCGCGGCGACACCTTCGGCGTGATCGGCTGTGGTGTGCATCATCGCCTGCGTGTTCGCCGCCATTTCCAGCGCGCTGTCATAGCTGATCTGCTGGCCCTGCCGCAGCAGGTTCTTGGTGTGGCGCAGCGCGTGCGGGGGGAGCAGGGCGATCTTTGCAGCGAGCGCGCGGGCTTCGTCCAGCAGTGCGTCTGCCGCGACAACTCTGCTGACCAGACCCCAATCCTTCGCCGTCGCCGCGTCGATCACATCGCCAGTGTAGAACAGTTCCGCCGCGCGGCTCATCCCGATCACGCGCGGGAGAATCCACGTGCCGCCATCGCCGGGGATGATCCCGAGTTTCAGGAACGTCACCCCAAACTTCGCCGCCTCGCTGGCGATGCGGATATCGGCGAGGCAGGCGACATCGCAGCCCAGCCCGATCGCCGCGCCGTTGACCGCCGCGATCACTGGAACGCGGATGCCGTACAATGCGCGCAGCATCAGGTGGATATTGTCGCGGTAGCCGTCCGAAATCGCCGGGGCCGTGCCGCCGAACGTCCCGGTCTTGTTCTGCATCGCCTTCACATCGCCGCCCGCGCTGAACGCCCGGCCCGCGCCGGTCAGGATCACCACCCGGCATTCCATATCGCGGTTGATCGCATTGGCGACCCGCACAAACTCATCCCCGTCGCCCGGCGCGCCGAGCGGGTTCATCGTCTCCGCCCGGTTCAGGGTGAGGATGGTGACCGGGCCTTCGCGGGTGATCTGGATCAGGGACGTATCAGACATTAAAGTTGGAAACCTTGCACAATTGCGACAGATAATTCACGGTGCGTATAGGGGCGACAGGACAAGGGCAAGGCTGGTCGCCCGCCCTGACTGGTATTGCTAGGGGGGCCGAGCGGAGAACCACAGTGCCCACCTTTTCCTTGTTTGCTACTTCCCCCCCCTTGCTGAGCGCCGCGCTGGCCGCAGCATCGCCGCAGCCCGCACTGCCTCCATCGATTACGCCGATCAGTTTCAGCCTCGCCGCAGCGCAAGACGCTGCCCCGCCTGCTGATGCCCAGCAAGGGCCGGTGCAGGATGAAATTGAGGCCGAGGGTGAGGCGGATAGCGAGGAGGGCAACGAGATCATCATTGAGGGCAGCTACGGCCCGCCTTCGACTGACCCAGCCGAACAGATCAACGCCGAAAGCTATCGTATCACGCAGGCGCTCGATCAGGCCTTTGTCGAACCGCTCGCCTATGCCTACCGCGATGGCTTGCCGGAACCGATCCGCGATGGGCTTGGCAATGTGGTCAAGAACCTTGGCGAGCCGAGCAATGCGTTGAATTTCCTGCTGCAAGGCAAGGTTGGCAAGGCGTTCGAAACGCTCGGGCGGTTGGCGATCAATTCCACCATCGGGGTGGGCGGATTGTTCGATGTGGCGGGCAAGCCTGCCATCGACCTGCCCTATCGCCGCAACGGTTTTGCCAACACCGCAGGCTTTTACGGCGTCGGGCCGGGGCCGTATCTGTATCTGCCGGTGACCGGGGCGACGTCGCTGCGCGATATCATCGGCAACACGCTCGATCAGTTTCTGTTGCCGGTCGCGGTGGGCGCGCCCTTCAACCGTTTTGAATATGGTGCGACCTATTTCGTGGTCAACGGCCTTGATCAGCGGCTGGAATTCGACGCGGAACTGGCAGAAATCCGCGCGACCGACGATCCCTACGGCGTCCGGCGGGACACTTACCTCTTGCGGCGCCAACGTGAGATTGCGGCGCTGAAGGGCGAGGTGGTCGCTGAGCCAGAGGCCGAAGACGCAGAGCCAGCGGACGACCTGCCGCCGCCGCTGTCAAACCTGTCACTGCCCGAACGGGTGCAGCTTACCGCCAGCGGCACGCCGGTTGAGCGCTGACTGAGATCAAGCCCGCGCTTCCTCGGCCGAAACCCCTGCGCTGTTGTGCTTCAGCGCTTTCAGCACCGTATCGACGATCTGCGGTGCGTTCAGCCCCGCTTCGTCATACTGCTTCATCGGATCGTCGTGATCGATGAAGACATCGGGCAGGCGCAGCGTGCGCACTTTCAGCGCGCCGTTGCCGCTGTCGCCATCGGTCAGGCCTTCGTCGCTGGCGTAAGTCAGCACGTGCGCGCCGAGCCCGCCGATTGAGCCTTCCTCGACCGTCACCACCACTTCATGCGTGCGCATCAGGCGGGCGATCAGGTCTTCGTCCAATGGCTTGGCAAAGCGCATGTCGGCGACCGTGGTCGAAAGCCCCTTGGCCTCCAGCACGTCAGCGGCCTTCAAAGCCTCGGCCAGGCGTGAGCCGAGGGAAAGGATCGCGACCTTGGTGCCATCGCGCACCACCCGGCCCTTGCCAATCTCCAGCTTCACCGGAACCTCGGGCAGGGGCACCCCGGTGCCGTTGCCGCGCGGGTAACGGAAGGCGATCGGGCCATCGTCATATTCGGCGGCGGTGTAGGTCATGTGGACCAACTCCGCCTCGTCCGATGCGGCCATCACCACCATGTTGGGCAGGGTGGCGAGATAGGTGATGTCAAACGACCCTGCGTGCGTGGCCCCATCCGCCCCGACCAGTCCGGCGCGGTCGATGGCGAAACGCACGGGCAGGTTCTGGATGCACACATCGTGCACCACCTGATCATAGGCGCGTTGCAGGAAGGTCGAATAAATCGCCGCGAACGGCCGCATCCCTTCGGCCGCCATCCCGGCGGCAAAGGTCACCGCGTGCTGTTCGGCAATCCCGACGTCAAAGGTGCGGGTCGGGTGCGCCTTGGCGAATTTGTCTACCCCGGTGCCCGAAGGCATGGCGGCGGTGATCGCACAGATGCGCGGATCGGTATCGGCGAGCTTGGCCAGCGTCAGGCCGAACACATCCTGATACGCCGGCGGGCCAGCCGCGCTCTTCGATTTCTCGCCGGTGATGACGTTGAATTTGGGCACGCCGTGATATTTATCGGCGGAGTTTTCTGCGGGCGCGTAGCCCTTGCCCTTTTCGGTCACCACGTGGATCAGCACCGGGCCTTCGGAGGTGTCGCGCACATTCTCCAAAACGGGGAGCAGGTGATCGAGATTGTGGCCGTCAATCGGGCCGACGTAGTAGAAGCCCAATTCTTCGAACAGCGTCCCGCCGGTCACCATGCCGCGGGTGAATTCTTCCGCCTTGCCGATGGTGTCGTGCATCCGGCGGCTCATCTTCTGGATCACACGCGATGCCAGGCTGCGGATGCCAAGATATTCGCTCGATGACACCATCCGCGCGAGATAGGCGGACAGGCCCCCCACCGGCGGCGCGATCGACATGTCGTTATCATTGAGGATCACGATCAGGCGATTGCCCGCCTGCGCGGCGTTGTTCATCGCCTCATAGGCCATCCCTGCGCTCATCGAACCATCGCCGATCACCGCGATGCCGCGCCCGGACTTGCCCTGCATCTTGTTGGCCATGGCAAAGCCCAGCGCCGCCGAGATCGAGGTGGACGAGTGCGCCGCGCCGAAGGGGTCGTACTCGCTCTCGGAACGCTTGGTAAAGCCGCTCAGCCCGCCGCCCTGACGCAGGGTGCGGATACGGTCACGCCGGCCGGTGATGATCTTGTGCGGGTAACACTGGTGCCCCACGTCCCAGACCAGCTTGTCGTCGGGCGTGTTGAACACATAGTGGATCGCGACCGTCAGTTCGACCACGCCAAGGCCCGAACCCAGATGCCCGCCTGAGGTGCTGACCGCATCGATCATCTCGGTGCGCAGTTCATCGGCGAGTTGGCGGAGCTGTTCAGGCTTGAGGCGGCGCAGATCGTCGGGGGTGTTGACCAGATCAAGCAGGGGTGTGTGAGGCGATTGAGTCATAGTCATCGGTCTTACACACGGAAAACGGGCCTGTCGATGTAAGGCTTGATGGATGTCAATGCGCGTGCATCACCGACATGCCTTGCACAGTCCGCGGATCTCAAGCACCGGGCGTTCCGCCTTGAAATCGCGCAGCGCGGCGATGGCGCGGACGGCGCGGCTGACGTCTTCGTCATCGACATGCGCGGCCTCACCGCATTCGTCGCACACCAGAAAGATGCAGTCGTGCGCGCAGCCCGGATGGGTGTTGGCGAGATAGGCGTTGGCGCTTTCAACCCGCAGCGCGAGGTTGTTGGCCACGAACACATCGAGGATGCGGTAAACCGAATTGGGCGCGACCCGCTTGCCGCGCGCTGCCGAAAGGTTGTCGGCAATGTCATAGGCGGACACCGGGCGATCATGCCGAGCGAGTTCGGCGAACACCGATTCGCGCATCGCAGTCCATTGCTCGCCCGCGGCGACAAGCGCGCGCGCCGCCTCAGGCACAAGGCCGGGGCCGCGATGTTCGTGATGTGTGTGTGCCAGTTCGCCCATGCGTGCCGATATAAGCACGCATGGGCGGCTTAGCCAGTGGGATCAGCCTGCGTCGCGCAGGAATTCGGCGCGGTAATGGTTCGGGAACATCGCCTTAAGCGCCGCAACCTTGGGAGCATCCCAGCGCACGATGTAGCCTGAACGCGGGTTCTTAATCATGTAATCCTGATGATAGGCTTCGGCGGTGTAGAACGCCTTGTAGCTTTCAATCGCGGTGACGATCGGGCGCTTCCACAGGCCTGCCTTGTCCAATTGCGCGATATAGGCGCGGGCGACGGCGGCCTGTTCCTTGTTCATCGGCACGATGGCGCTGCGATAATGCGCGCCCACGTCAGGCCCCTGACGGTTCTTGAGCGTGGGATCTGCCACCACCGAGAAATAGATGCGCAGCAGCTGATCATACCGCACCACGGCGGGATCATAGGTGATCTTGACGCTTTCGGCGTGGGCCGTGGCGCCGCTGGTGATCACGTCATACTTCGCGGATGCGGCGTTGCCGCCATGGAAGCCCGAAACGGCGGATTTCACGCCCTTCACATGGCTGAACACGCCTTCGACACCCCAGAAACAGCCACCGGCGAAAATCGCGGTCTTGAGCCCGGTGCCTTCTTTGGCGACGCGGGCAGCGGCGGGGGCGTTCACGGGCTCTTCAGCGGCGATGGCAGGGCCAGCGCAGCCGCTCAGCGCCAGCGATCCGGCAGCGAGCAACACAGCAATGCGATTCATGGTCTGCAATCCTTAGCGAGCAATCACGAACTCAGCCGAAGGCGCGGGCGCTTGAAGCGTTTCCGCTGCCTGCGCGGGCGAGGCCAGCTCGCCGCTCCAGTTTTCTGCATTGGCCCCGGCAATCAGCAGGGCACCGACGACAAAGCCGATGCCGAAATTGCGGAACAGATCAGTTGAAAACAGGCGCATCGGGGGCTCGTGATTTGTTGGTGACCGCTCGTCTGTGCCTGCTGCCGAATTGCAGCGGGATGAACATGACGGTCAGGCTCGGATTAGGTTGCAGTGCCCTTGTGGTTACGCAGCGGCTGATAAAAAGTTGCGGTTGGGGGCCGCGCGGGCCGAACCGTTCGGAGCATGCGGTGAGGCGAATGCGGCGTGACGGAAAGGGGGCGATGCGGCGCGCTTTCCTACGCAAGCGGTGCGGCGTTAGGGATGCAGGCCGCGCAAAACGACAGGGTGGCGGGTTTTTGCGGACAATCGCGGGTGCTTTTTAGGGAAAGCATTGAAATACAGTCATATAGGGGGAGGGAGTTGTTTTCTAGACCCCCGCTAGCCTAGCCTAGACCCCCTCCAGGTCGCGCTAGACCCCGGTTAGATCAAGCTAGCCCCCCCTTTAGCCTCACTTTGCAGGCCAATCGGGCCAGAGGCCCGCAAGGCCGACCGGCCGCCCGCAGGGGCCCGGAGCGCAGCGAAGGAACAGCCCTGAGGAGATTTGCCCGGAGGGGCAAATCCCTCAAAAGCGTCAGTGCCGAAAATGCCGCATTCCGGTGAACACCATCGTAAGGCCGGCAGCATCGGCGGCGGCAATTACCTCGTCATCGCGGATCGATCCGCCTGGTTGGATCACCGCCGTCGCGCCTGCTTCGGCAGCGGAAATCAACCCGTCGGCAAAGGGGAAAAACGCGTCCGAAGCGACCGCACTGCCGACAGTGCGCGGTGCGTCCCAGCCATGGGTTTCGGCGGCTTCCTTGGCCTTGATCGCGGCGATGCGGGCAGAATCGCGGCGGTTCATCTGGCCCGCGCCAATCCCGGCGGTCGCCCCGTCTTTGGCGTAGACGATGGCGTTGGATTTGACGTGGCGGGCCACTGTCCAGGCGAAAAGGCAGTCCTTGAGTTCCTGCTCGGTGGGAGCGCGTTTGGTGACGACCTGCAGGTCATCGAGGCTCACCGCCCCGGCATCACGCGACTGGATCAGTATTCCGCCCGCGATGGTTTTCATCGCAAACCCGCCCCGGCGCGGATCGGGCAGCGCGCCGCATTCAAGCAGTCGCAGGTTCTTCTTTTTGGCAAAGATTTCGCGCGCTTCGGCGCTCACTGATGGGGCGATGACAACCTCGGTGAAGATTGCGCTGATCGCCTCTGCAGTGGCCGCATCAAGCTCGGTGTTCACGGCAACGATACCGCCGAATGCCGAAACAGAATCGCAGGCCAAAGCCGCCTCCCACGCCGCCAGTAACGAGCCCGATTGCGCCACACCGCACGGGTTGGCGTGCTTGACGATCACGACAGCAGGCGACTGCCCGGCAAACTCCGCCGCCAGTTCCAGCGCGGCATCGGCGTCGTTCAGATTGTTGTAGCTGAGCTCCTTGCCCTGCAACTGCACCGCCTGCGGCACCCCGCGCGCACCGATCACCTGCGGCACATAGATGGCGGCGGATTGGTGCGGGTTTTCGCCATAACGCAGCACATCAGCGCGCTTGAAGGCGAGCGGCATGGTCTCGACGAAGGGCGTGGCATGCAGCGCCTCGGTGCCCAGCGGGTGGGTGAAGGCATCGCCAAACGCGAACCAATTGGCGATCGCCGCGTCATAGGACGCGGTGCGGGCATAGGCCTTGCCCGCCATGCGGATGCGGAACGCCTGTGACGTCGCGCCGCCGCCCGCGTCCAGCTCTTCCAGCAGCGCGGAGTAATCCGCCGGATCGGTCAGGATCGTTACGAACCCGTGGTTCTTCGCCGCCGAACGCACCATCGAAGGCCCGCCGATGTCGATATTCTCGATGATCTCGGCTCGGTCAGCGCCCTTGGCCACGGTCGCTTCGAACGGGTAGAGGTTGACCACGACGAGGTCGATCGCGCCGATCCCGTGGGCCTCCATCGCGGCAACATGTTCGGGATTGTCGCGCAAGGCGAGCAGCCCGCCATGGACCGTGGGGTGCAGCGTCTTCACCCGCCCGTCCATCATCTCGGGAAAGCCGGTCAGGTCGGACACATCGCGCACCGTCAGGCCCGCATCGCGCAAGGTCTTGGCGGTGCCGCCGGTGCTGACCAGTTCAACGCCTCTTGCGGCCAAGGCCGAACCGAGTTCAGCCAAACCCGCTTTATCGGACACTGACAGCAGCGCCCGTTTGATCACTTGCTCGCTCATGACTGAAACTATCCCGTTTTTCTCAGCAGCCAGGAGAATTGCCCCCCGCTGCGCAATGCCAGTCCTTCGATCACCAGCTGCTCGGTCGCATGCGGTCGGCCATCGCCGTCAACCCACAGGCTGTCTTCGGCGGCAAGGGTGATCGCGCCAGCGCCCGCCCTATCGCCGCCCAATCGGAATTGCCAGAGCCGCCCGTCGGGCAGCAGCAGGCTCGCCCCGCGCTTGTCGCCCGACAATTGCACCTCAACCCCGCGTCCCAAGTGGAACCGCAGCGCAAAGGCGATCTTGCCGCGCTTGCCGTTCTTGGCTGAGGGGATGAGGATGTCCTCACCCGCCAATTCGGTGCCGTCCCCGCTCAGCGTCAGGATGCGCTGATGGGTGAGGCCAAAGCGGCTGGCATAGCCATCATGCGCGGCCTCAATCCGGGTCGCCTCACGCCCGCGCCCGGCGACGACGCGGCGTTCCAACGCGACCGTTTCAACCCCCTTGCCAAGCTGGCCGTGGAGCAGCACCGCGGTGGAATTGGCATTATCCAGCACCAGCGTGGAGAAGGCAGCCGTGGCGCGCAGCCCCTGCCCAATGCGCGCCGGAACCTGTCCGCCAGAAAGGCCTGCGCCGCCGCAATTGACGATGATCCGCGCCGGGCCGTCGGACAGCTCAAACGCCAAGGTCGATGCACAGCCAACCCGCGCATGGCGCGCACGCGGCGGCGGGGCGGCGTCAAATTGCAGCAACGTCTCGCCCGCACGAACGCGTTGATAGCCCCAGCATTCGGTGCTCGTCAGCGGACGGGTTCGCACGCCGGAAGCGGCGATCACCGCCGCCACGCGGTCAGCCGCAATCGCGCCCTGCCCCTGCCAGCTCCCCAGCGCGCCATCGCCATGCCGCAGCGCCAGCAGCGGCGGCACCAGCAATTCGCGCATGACGGCAAGCGCCGGCGGCGGGGTCACGTCCACGGCATCGTAACAGGCGAGCAGATCGGTCAGCAGCCGGATCGCGTCCAGCTGCGCCGCTGGGCAGCGTGACAGCACGCCGCCATCTTCGCCCACCATGTCGCCCAGTGCTTTGACCAGGCCCGCCTCACCAAATAATCGCCGGGGCTTGCCATTGGGCAGCAGCAGCCCGGCCGCGACGATCCCGGCCCAGCCTGCCACGGCTGCGAACCCTGCACCCTCGCGCGGCGCCTTTTTGTCGAGCCAGCTTGCGGTTTCGGCAATCGCGGCCAGCAGGCGTGACTTCAATCCCTTATCGTTGCCCGCCAGCACGAGCGGGGCGTGCACCAGCCATGCAACCAGCCGCAATCCGGCGTGCTCAACCTCCCACGCGGGCCCTTTGGCAGGGGCGGTGTTGGCGTGGAGCCACAGGCCTGCGATCCGCTCCGCCACCGCAGCGCCATCAGCGCGCGGGGCGCTGACGGCAAGATCGGCGAGCCAGCTGAAGCTGTGCAGCACCCGCTCCACCCCCGGCGCATGGCGCGCTGGCGGTGCGAAATCGATGCTGGCGATTGGCAGGCGCACCCCGTGGATCAGGAAGTGCCCGGCGCGCAAGGCCGTGCCCGCTGCGCGGTCGCCATGCGCGGGGCTTTCGACCGTCGCCAGCACCCGCAAGGGCGGCGGACGGCGGAACGGTGCGGCCAGCGCATTGCCGGGCACGCCAAGGCGATAGGCCAGACGAATCAGCGACTCACCCGGGCCAGTCGGAGCCGCGATGATATCGCTGAGCGCCAGCGCGCGGGACGGTTCTTCTGCGGGATTTGGAGCGGGATCGGCGGGCTGAGGCTGCTTGGCGACCGCGTCATCATCCGCCGCGAGCACCAGCGCTGGATTGTCCGCTACCCGTTCCACCAGCGCATCAGCGCGCCTGCCAGCAGGTGTGCGGAACAAGGTCGCCATCATCGCCCTCCCTTGAGCGCCGCGATGTTGGCGGCGTAGTGATCCGGCCCGCCCTTGAACGTGGCAGATCCGGCGACCAGCACATCGGCGCCTGCTTCAACGCACATCCGCGCGGTTTCGGCATTAACGCCGCCATCGACCTCCAGATGGATGGCGCGGCCCGAGCGGGTGATCATCGAGCGGATGCGGGCGACCTTCTCCAGCTGCGACGGGATAAAGCTCTGCCCGCCAAACCCGGGGTTGACGCTCATCACCAGCACCAGATCCGCCAGATCCATCAGGTTGTCGAGCACCTCGACCGGCGTGCCGGGGTTGATCACCACGCCCGCTTTCTTGCCCAGCGCTTTGATCGCTTGCAGCGTGCGGTGAATGTGCGGCCCGGCTTCGGGGTGGACGGTAATGATATCTGCGCCTGCGTTGGCGAAGGCTTCAAGATACGGATCAACCGGGGCGATCATCAGGTGGACGTCGAACGGTTTGTCGGTGTGCGGGCGAAGTGCCTTGACCACATCGGGGCCGATGGTGATGTTGGGCACGAAATGGCCGTCCATCACATCAATGTGGATCCAGTCCGCCCCGGCGCTGTCCACCGCGCGCACTTCCTCGCCCAGCCGTGCGAAGTCGGCCGAAAGGATCGAAGGGGAGATCAAAGGTGCAGGCATGGCGCGGCGCAGGCCCTTTCTGACGTATTACCCGCCTTACGGGAGGCGCGAATCGGGCGACAAGGACGAATCGCAGCTTTTCCACGGTGGCGATTACCCTTCATGCGCCCACAGTTAGTGCAATTAAGCCCCAATTCAGGCAGGCCGTGGCAAATCAGCGTTGTATCTGACTGGCTTTGCTATCGTGCCGTTACTGGCGCGGCGCCCTCTCCCCTCTTTTTAATGAGACGCCCATGACCGGTTTCACCTCACCTTTTCGCCTGCCCGACTTGCGCCGCCGCGCTGGCCCAGCCGTCCTTTCAGTAGCGGCAGCAGGGGTGGTGGTGGCCGCTTTCAACGCGCCGCTCGCTGCGCAATCCTCTGCCTATGCCCGCACCGCGCCCAATGACATGAGCCTGTGCGCTCCCGGCAAAGGCCCGGCGGTGCGTATCGCGGTCAGTGGTCTCAAATCGTCCAGCGGCAACGTGTTTGCGCGGGTCTACCATCCGCGCAGCGGTGACTGGTTGAAGAGCAAGCGCTATATTTTGCGCGTCGACGCCGCCCCGCGCGAAGGCGGCATGACAGTATGCGTGCCGCTGCCATCAGCGGGCGAATATGCAATCGCGGTTTCGCATGACGCCAACGGCAATCGCAAAACCGATCTGTCGACCGACGGGGCGGGGATATCGAACAATCCGAAGATCAACAAAATCCTCGGCATTCCGCGGCCACCGTCGGTGGAAAAGGCGCGCTTTACTGCGGGCGAAGGGGTCACCCGGATGGCAATCGCGATCCAGTATCTTTAGTTAGAACGCTGGCGGTGCCGCCACAGGTCAATCAGCACCTGCGGTGCCGCCAGTAGCGGATAGCGTTCGCGGAACGGGGTCAGTTTGACCGCCATCCCGGTATGCCGCTCGATTTTCCACGCGGCATAGCGCGCTGCGCCTTCAAACGTGGTGCTGGCCTTGACCAGACGGACCAGATTGAGAAGTTTGCCCAGTCGCTGCCGCCGCTTCCACCAGCCGAGGATTGTGCGGCGTTGAATTGCGCTGATCTGCGGGGTGAGCCGCGTTCCATCAAGGCGCGGATCAATGCCCGACGCTTCGAGTGCCAGCGGTAACAAACCGGCGAAATGCGCGGCGTTGACGCTGAGGATATCGTTTTCGCGCCCGCTTTTCTCGACCCGGAATTCGGCCTTGTAGGTGGCGCGGAACAGGGCGCGCCAGTAATCCTCAGCCGCGCCGCTTTCCGGCCCAAGCGCGGCGGCGAGCCGTGCGGCGGTGATGGCAGCAGCGCCGATGGCGGCGATCACCTCGGCTGTCGCGGCGTCATCCTCCGCCCAGATCAGCGCGCTCGGCTGCACGAACCGCGCCCAGATGGTGGTATCGGTAAGATCGCCGCTGGCTGCGCGGGCAAAGGTGGCATGCCGCATGGTCGCAACCTTGGCGCGCAGGGTTGTGCCGTCATGCGCGCGCTCGTGATAGCTTACCGTGGGCCAGATCGCGCTTTCGCCTGTGCCCGGCAACAGAATGTAGAAATCGAGCACACCTTCGAGCGATGCGGTGCGCAGGTTCGATCCGTAAAACAGCACCGCGCGCGCGCGTGCCGCGTGGGCCAGTGCCTTGGCGAAGTCTGCCACCGCAGGATCGATTGGGGTATTGAGGCGGGCGGCAATCCGTTCCGCCAGCGCCCCGGATGCACCAACGCTTACGCCAGTCTTGGCGCCAGTCACGGCGCCGTTCATGGCGCGACGAACGAGAGCTCCGGCCCCTGTTCGATCCGGTAATCGCCCGCCGGAAATGCCTCCCCATCCATAATGAATTGGTCATCGATCGACAGGGTAAACTGGCTGGCGGTGAGTTGGTGAATGCCGCGTTCGCGCAGGCCATCGCGCACCTTGCCCATCAGCACCAGCGGGATCAGCGCCGTGGTGCGGCGCGAAATCTGGTCGACCGCCACCAGCTTGAGCCCGCCTTTGAGCGCGCCAAACGGGCGGATTCCGGCGGGAAGCTGCTCCAGCGTCGAAGCGAACAGCAGTTGCCGCATTTCCGGATCGCCGTTGCCGCTATGCGCCATCGGCGCGTCAGCCGAGCCGAGCCCGATCCGCATCCGCGCGCCTTTGCGCCACATATTCGCACGGCTGGCGAACAGCGATTGCAGCAGCGCCCACAGCGCGGTCACCGCCACCACCATGCTATCGAATGCGCCCAGCTTGTGCGCACTTTGTCCGGCTTGGGTTGCCTTGGTGAAGGCGCCCGCACCCATGATAAATCCGGCCACGCGCGACACAGCGCCGGCATTGCCAGCTTCGTCGATGCTGGAAACCGCCATCGGCCGCCTCCAGATGCGCGTGCCGTGATCCAGCGCATCGATCGCGTCCTGCAAGCTCCAGTCGTCCGGGATACCGAGATCGACCGTGAGCGCATTGGTCTTGCCCTTGGGCAGCACCGCAATCGCCGGCCAATCATCGCCGAAAATCGCCTGTCCGCAGGTCAATACGTCGCGCACGGTGCCATCGCCGCCGTTGATCACCAGCAGATCAATCCCGCGCGCGGCAAAGTCGGCCAGTGCTTCGGGCAATTGCGCACGTGCGCGGGGCTGGGCGATGTGGACATGAGGGCACAGCCCGCAATCGAAATCCGCGCCGAGATTGCGGTGGCTGCGCGGGTTGTAGATCACCCCGACGGTGGGCGCTTGCCCCACATCACGCACACGCCGCGTCCGGGCGCGCGAACTCACGGCAGGGTCAACCCGCGGAATTTGCGCGAACTCATAGATCGGCGTTGCCATGGTCGTCCTATACTTGTCGGAATTATAACTTTCTACTGTAATGTTTACCCTGAAGTGTAACACAATAGGCTACGCACGTCGGCACTTGCGGCACGTCTGGCAAGTGCCAAAGCGACCAAGTCAGGTTGGCGCACGATGAGCGCCAGAATTGAATGCTGGTTTCAGATCGCGCGTGCGTGGGCGACGATTTCGTCTGCCACCCGGCTGACCAAAGGCAGCGGGATATCGTGACCCCAGCCGGGGATCGTGACCAGCCGTGCGCCGGGGATTGATGCCGCCGTATCCTCACCCGCTGCCAGTTTGACCAGCGGGTCATCCTCGCCGTGCAGCACAAGCGTCGGCACTCGCACACCGGCGAGGCGTGAACGACGGCAGCCATCGTCGATAATCGCAGCGAGCTGACGCGGCAGACCGGGGGGATAGACCGAACGGCGGATATTTTTCAGCACGCGTTCGCGCTGCGCTTGCGCGTCGAACGGGAAGCCGGGGCTGCCGATATTGCGCGCGACATTCAGCCCGTGGGCGACCAGCGTTTCTTCGTCCATCGCCTTCAATGGCGCGATCAGTGCGTCCATCGCGTGCTTTTCCGCCTGCGGCAGCTTGCCATTGCCGGTGGTCGACATGATCGAGGTGAGCGACAGCAAGCGCGGCCCGTGATGCACCGCCATCAGCTGCGCGATCATCCCGCCCATCGATGCGCCGACCACGTGCGCAGCCTTGATGTTCAGGGCATCGAGCAGCCCGATCCCGTCATGCGCCATATCGGTGAGCGTATAAGGCACCTTCGCCGGGAACCCGATTTTCTTGCGCAGCACTTGCGTGGGCAGCGACGGCGCGCGGGCGCCCTCCATCTTCTGGCTGAGGCCGATGTCGCGGTTGTCGTAACGGATTACGCGGTAACCCTCGGTCGCCAGTGCATTGACGAATTCATCGGGCCACAGGGTCAATTGTGCGCCCAATCCCATCACTAGCAGGATCACTTCGGCCTGTGGGTCTCCGTGATCTTCGTAGAAGATTTCAATGTTGGTATTGGGCGTGGTGATCGTGGGCATGGGTGACGTGGCCTCTCGTGCTTTTGCTTTGCGAGGGTTACTTCCACGCCGGGCCGGCGATGTCGAGACCTTGGGCGGAAAGCCGGTCGAGCACGCCGTCGGTTTCGGCCAACACGCGGAGCGGCACAACCGCGAGCGTTACGCCCGGTTCGGTTTGCGCGGCGGTGATCTGATCGACCCAGATGGTGCGGAGTTCGCTGCCCAACGTCTCATCCGCCCAGGGCCAGCATTGGCCAAGCGCAGTTTCGAGCGGGTTGGCCATCACCGCCGGGATATCATAGCGCCGCCAGTCCGCGCCGCGCTGTTCGACGATATCGGGGCCGACTTCGACCGCATCCATCGCCGCAGTAAGGCAGGCGATATGCGCAGTCGGCGGCGCATCGGCGAGGTTGTCGATGATATCCTCCCCGCGCAGCGTGGCGGCGCGGGTGATCGTCACCTTGGCGTCTTCGGCGGCCTCTTTCACCACATCTGACGCATCATCGGCGGTGTCACGGTTGAAGCGCAGTTCCTTGCGCAGCATCTGGAATGATGTGAGCAGGAAGGACTGGCGGGCGTAATCTTCCTCATGCGCCGTGCCGAGCGCCGAAAGCCGCGCCCATTGCGCAGGCGTCAGGTATTCGCTCGCCACGGTCTTGTCGGGCAGTTTGGTAAACTTGCTACCGCTGAACATCAGCCGCAGCACATCCCCCGGAGAAATCTTGGGCCGCGCGCCGAGGATCACCCGGCTGGCCTGCGCGGTCGCATCCTTGAGCCGGTCGGGCTGCCACGGGGTGGTCTTGGGGATCGCCCGAATCTCGCCGACGAGAATGATGGTGCCGGTCGGCGTATCAATCGTCCACATCGGCGCGCCGGACCGCTGCGCGGTGACGACGATGGAGTTTTCGGTGGGGGCGGGGGAGTCTTGAGCCATGATCCCCTGAGGCACCCCGATAAGTGCCGCCAACACGATGAGTTTGTGCAGGGTCACTGCGCTGCAACCTCCCATGGCTTACGCATTGCCGCGATGGCATAGACGTAAGTCAAAGCCGCTGCCCCGGCGATGGCAGCCCCGCGCCATGGCTCTGATACTACCAGATAAGCGGCATAGCAGAGCACCGCCCGCAGAATAAAGTGGCGCAGCCCGGCTGGATCATCCGCTCCCCAACCATGCGGCACCCAGACCATGCCCGCAAGGATCGCCAGTCCGAGAATAAGCAGATCGAGACTGCTCGTTTCGCGCACAGCAATAATGACAAAGGGTATGAGCAAGGCGACGACGAAAATCATTTGCATGAACAACTGCGTCACGGGGTTGGCGCTGTTTTCCGCACGGATCCCTTGGGCCCCGCGCAAGCGATCAATCAGCATCGACAGCGGGACCGGTGCGGCGGCGGCGGTGAATACCGCCCAGGCCGGCAGGCCACGGCCCAGCACCATCGCCGCCAACGCCAGGGCGCTCCAAGTGATCAGTCCGGCGATCGGCATGCCGGTGGTCGAGGTGCGAAGATATTCGCGCCGGGCGTCGGCCAAAGATGCTGAGGTGAAGTCCATACGGTTGTGCCTTGTGCAACTGTCAATTGCCGATAGAGTCATTCTAATCATTGCGGCAGTCAAGCCACTGAGATTTAGGGCACCAGCACCGTGTCGCGGGGCTCGTCCGCCATCGCAGACGTCGCACTCAACCCCGCCACAATCTCGCCATTCGCCGCCATGCCAGTTTTGGCCCCCATTCCAGTGCCATGCTCAGCGCACCGCGCTTTTGCGATTGGGCGTCAAACCGATACCAAGGCGACTTGGCATCGTGGAATATCTCGCGAGTGATGGTCAGGCCGCCCGAGGGTAGCAACCCGGCCGAGATCGCCAATTCCGGTCCGTCTTTCGGGCGATGGAAGATGTGCGTGCCGCAGCGCGAACAAAACCCTCGCTCGGCAAAGGCGGATGAACTGAACACTGACAAGGTGTCACCGCTGATCGTGCTGCCCGGAGCCTGCACCGCCATCCAGGGGCCGGAGGTCCACCTGCGGCACATCGCGCAGTGGCAAACGCCGACGGTATTCGGCAGGCTGGACAAATGCACTTCGACCCCACCGCACAAGCTGCGCACGACCAAGGCAGCCTTGCCGCTCAAGGCACCAGCACCGTATCCTTCGGCTCATCCGCCAGCTCGGGATAATCGAGAGTGTAGTGCAGCCCGCGGCTCTCCTTGCGGGCGAGCGCGCTTTTCACGATCAGCTCGGCTGATTGCAGCAGGTTGCGCAGTTCGATCAGGTCGGTCGTCACCCGGAACGCGCCGTAATAATCCTCGATCTCTCGCGTCAGCAGGTCGATCCGGCTCGCGGCGCGTTCCAGCCGTTTGGTGGTCCGGACTATGCCGACGTAGTTCCACATGAAGCGGCGGATTTCGGTCCAGTTCTGCTTGATCACCACCTCTTCGTCTGAGTCGGTCACGCGGCTTTCGTCCCATGGCAGGATCGCGGGCACATCCTCAAGGCTGTCCCAACGGGCGAGGATGTCCTGCGCTGCCGCCTCACCGAACACGAAGCATTCGAGCAAGCTGTTCGACGCCAGCCGGTTCGCGCCGTGCAGCCCGCTTTCGGTGCATTCGCCCGCCGCCCACAGGCCCGGAATGTCGGTGCGCGCGGCCAAGTCCACCACCACCCCGCCGCAGGTGTAGTGCTGCGCGGGGACGACCGGGATCGGCTGCGTCGTCATGTCGATGCCGAGGCTCATCAACTTGTCGTAGATCATCGGAAAATGCCCGCGCACAAATTCGGCCGGCTGATGGCTGATGTCGAGGTGGACGTAATCGAGCCCGAAGCGCTTGATCTGATCATCGATTGCCCGCGCCACCACATCGCGCGGAGCGAGCTCCATCCGTTCGGGATCATAATCCACCATGAAGCGGCGGCCCGTTTCGGGGTGGAGCAGGTGCCCGCCTTCGCCGCGCACAGCCTCAGTAATCAGGAAGTTCTTGACGTCGAGATTGTAGAGGCAGGTCGGGTGGAACTGCATCATCTCCATATTGGAGACGCGCGCGCCCGCCCGCCATGCCATTGCGATGCCATCCCCGGTCGCGCCGCGCGGGGCGGTGGAGAATTGGTAGACGCGGCCTGCGCCGCCGGTCGCCAGCACGGTGGCGCGGCCGACGTGGCGTTCGACCCGACCCGTCGCTTCATCGAGCGCATAGACCCCCCACACGCGCCCGGCGGCGGAGAACTGTTCGCGGTGGCGATCGGTGATGAAATCGATGCAGGTGCGGCCCGGCAGCAAGGTGATGTTGGGGTGATCCTCCGCCGCCTTGACCAGCGCGCTCTGCACCGCCCACCCGGTCGCATCGTCAACGTGGACGATCCGGCGGTGCGAATGTCCGCCTTCGCGCGTCAGGTGGAGGCTGTCCGCGTCGCGGTTGAACGGCACTCCCAGCTCGCACAGCCGATCAATCGATTGCGGCGCGCGCTCGATCACGAATTCAACCGTGGCCAGATCGTTGAGTCCCGCGCCCGCCACCATGGTATCGCGCACGTGGTTTTCAAAGGTGTCGCCGGTGTCGAGCACCGCGGCAATCCCGCCCTGCGCCCATGCGGTCGATCCGCCGGTGAGCGAGCCTTTGGCCAACACCAGCACCCGCAGGCTTTGCGCCAGCGCCAAAGCCGCCGTCAGCCCGGCCGCACCGGAGCCAATAACCACCACATCATGCGGCTGCCCGCCTGCATCCATACGCGCCATGCTCAAGCCATGCCGCGCAATTCGGCGGCGGGCAAGCGCGATGCACTGTCACACAGGTTTAAGCCAAATGACGTAGGGGTTGCCCCTAGGTTGCAGTGCAGCATGATATTAAGCGGCGGCGCGAGCGGCATCCGGCTTTGGCCCGCTTTCAACCCCGCCTTCAATGGGGGTCGCAAACTCGGTTGCTGGGTGACCTAATTCTCTGTCCGGGACACGCTCAAAATGTCGTTTCTTTCCAACGTCGGATGCATGATCGGTCGCCATCAGCCGTTGCGACGCGGGGTCGTGTGGGACGGGCGCGTCTATGTCGGCGAGTGTTGGCATTGCGGCGCGTCGATCATCCGTCATGGCCACCATGATTGGCGCAAGCGTGGCGATGAGGCCTAAAGCGCGTAGCAATCCAGATCGGCTGCAACCGTTACCGCGCCTGCATAGCCCGCGCTGATCGCCGCGAGGCTTTCTGCCATCGGCGCCAGGCTGCGTTGCATATTATGGGTCAACACCAGCCGTGCAGGAGCCAGCGCCCCGGCCAGTTCGCCGATTTGCGCAGGCGTGCGGTGCAGCCCGCGCGGCTGGCCTTCGGCGCCATTGATGACGTGATGGGCGAACAGGATCACCGGCTTGGCTCCGGTCAAATCGGCCAGGAATCGTTCGGACAGCGCACTTTGATCGCCGGTGATCACCACCGCCTTGCCGTTCCATTCAATCACATAGCCGAGCGCCGGGGCGGGGCCGTGATTGACCGGATGGGCGACGACCGAATAATCGTTCGATACATCCAGCCCAGCGGCGGCAGCGGTGCCTGCGGCGGTAGGAATGTCGCGCGGGTCGAGCCGGAATTTGGCCTCGCTCCCGTCGATAAAGCCGCCATTATAGGCAAACGCGCCCGCGTCCTTACCCAGCAGCCGGGCGAGGAATTCGCCCGTGCCGGGGAACCGTTCCGCGCTGTCAGGCCCGATTACGGGGAGCGGCGCGGTGCGCGTCTCGAACCCGCCTGAATTGAGCACGTCACCCAAGTCTCCGGCATGATCGGCATGGAGATGGGTCAGCAGGATCGCATCAAGGCTGGCAAGCTTGCCGCCCGCCTCGGCAAAGCGCAGAAACGAGCCTGAGCCAGCGTCGATCAGCAGTCGCGGCGTGCCGTCGATCCACAGCAGATAGGATGTGCCCGCGCGCCCTTCGCCGCCCGCCCATTCGGCCAGCGGGCCGCCACTGCCGAGCACCTGCAACGCCGCGCCAGTAGCGGGGCAGGCGGCGGGCTGTTCGGCGCGGGGGATAGCGGCGGTGGTGGTTGCAACCGGCGCTTGCGCAGTAATCGGCGCGCAGCCTTGTGCGGACAACGCCAAAGCGGTCAATGCGGCGGCGGCAATGCGGTTCATCATGTCGATTTTCCTAGCCTTGTGCTGCGTCTGCTCCGGTCAACTGCACGAACACGTCTTCCAGATCGGCCTCGCGGGTGGTGACATCCTCGACTGTCAGGCCCTGTTCCTGCAAGATGCCGAGCACTTGCCCAGCGCTCAGCTTGTCCTTGTCGTACGTCACCTCAACTCCGCGCGCACCGTCCCATTCGACGCGCACGAAAGCATCATGCGCAGGCGCCACCGCCAGATCAGCGGCAACCGTGACCGCGACAATTTTCTCGCGCGCCATGTCGACCAGCTCGCGGGTCGGTTTGTTGGTGATCAGCTGGCCGTGGTTGATGATTGCAATTCGGTCACACAGCTCCTCGGCTTCTTCGAGGTAGTGGGTGGTCAGCACCACGGTCACGCCCTCGCGGTTGAGCTCCGTGACCAGCTCCCACAACTGGCGGCGCAGATCGACATCGACCCCGGCGGTGGGCTCATCCAGCACGAGGATCGGCGGGGTATGCACCATCGCCTTGGCGATCAGCAGCCGCCGCTTCATCCCGCCTGACAAGGCGCGGGAGTAAGCGTTGCGCTTGTCGCTCAGCCGCACAGCTTCGAGCAGCTCCTCGCTGCGTCGCAGGGCGGCGGGGATGCCGTAAAATCCGGCCTGATTCTCTAGCACTTCATACGGAGTGAAAAACGGGTCAAACACGATTTCCTGAGGCACGATTCCGATCGAACGGCTGGCGTTGCGGCGGTTGCGATCAATATCGAAACCCCAGATGTCGCACGCGCCACTGGTTTTGTTGACGAGGCCAGCAAGGATATTGATCAGCGTCGATTTGCCCGCGCCATTGGGGCCGAGCAGGCCGAAGATCGACCCTTGCGGCACATCGAAACTCACCCCGCCTAATGCCAGCTTGCCTTCGGTCACGGTGCCCTTGGCGCCTTTGGCAGGCGCGTAGCGTTTGACCAGGTTATCGATGCGGATGGCGGGTTCGGATGACATGGTCTCTGCCCTAGGCAAGCCTCCCCCTGTCGGCAAGTCGCCGCGCAAAGGCAATTGAACTGCGAACCCGGCGCGGGTATCGGCGATTGCCATGAACATTCCCCCTCCCGAAACCCTGCTGGTGGATACCCGGCGCGTCAGCTGCGATGGGGCCAGCGCGATCCGCGGCGGCACAGGCTATCGCCCGGCGGCACTCGGCCACCCGCGTGTCTATCTTGAGATCGACGAGCACGGCTATGTCGATTGCGGCTATTGCGACCGGCGCTTTGTGCTGCGCGGTGGGGCAGCAGACGGCGCGGATCAGGCGGGCTTGCCCGATATCGCCGCCGGAGCGAGCTAGACGCGAAGGCCGATTTGCTCAGCGCTGGTTAAGGCAATGTGTGGCTTACATACGCTGACACGAATCGGAGATTGCGCCATGACCCGTCTGCCTGCTGCTTCCCGCGCCGTAATTGGCGGTCTTACCACCGCGCTGTCGCTTGCTTTCGCGTTGCCTGCTGCTGCTCAGGCCGAACCTGCGCCTGATGTCGAAGCGAACGCTGAAGCCGCGCCGCAGTCCAAGGGTGAAAAGCGGCTTGCCAAACTGCTCGAAGGCCGGGTTGCGGGCGAACCGCTGAGCTGCATCCGGTCAAACCCGCGCCAACGGATGCAGACGATCGACCGCACCGCCTATGTCTATGGTTCGGGCAGCACGATCTACGTCCAGCGCACTCGCTCGCCCGATCAGATCGACGATAATGATGCCCTGGTGATCAACCGCTTCGACGCGTCGTCACTGTGCCGGGTCGATATGGCCACCACCATTGATCCGGTCACCGGGATCTTCACAGGTGCGGTGTTCTTCGACGATTTTGTGCCTTACACCCGGGTCAAGGATGACCAACCCAGCGAAGGCTGAGATGCCTTAATCTGAACGGTGGCGGCCGTGTGGAGCGAACCCCCGCAATCGCCACCGCAGGTGCAAGCTGGGTCGGCGCGATCTACCTGCGAGCAGGCTCCGTCCTTGGCAACGTCATCGCGCTGGCTTGCTATCGGCCGGCAATGCAGGATCAAGGCGCCGGGTGCGAGCGTGGCAAAAATTTGCTCGCGGCGCCGGAACGCGCTGATTTCGTCATGCAGATCGCCCAGCGATATCGCGCTGTCTAATGCATGGAGGCCGTCGATCCTGCGCTGCGCCGGAATGGACGTTGGCGTCGACGGCTTCGCCTCTGCCAGGGCCTGCGCAGCGCGCGGATCACTCGGTGGAAGCAAAGCCATGGGCATATTGGCAGCCCATCCCGCACCGCCTTGCCAGCGACCCAAAGCCCAAGCGCCCAGCGCGACACAGCTGATCAATCCCCACAAAGCGGCAGGGGCTGCAAGATATTCCATCGGTAACATCCCGTTCAAACCTTTCAGCAGGCCGCGCACAGCCGACCGAAAGCACACAGCGAACCCGCACCGCGCCGATTTCCAACAGAATCGGTCTGACGCGGCGCATGGTGCCGCACGAAGCTTCCCGAGAGAATGCGAAGTATTACCTAGGGACGTTTATGGGTCACCGCTGGATCAGGCGCGCGCCATCGCCTGCATCCGGGCAATGATTTCCTCCGCCTGCAACATGATCCGGTCGATCAGTTCCTGACAGGTCGGGATATCGTGGATCAGGCCTGCCACCATCCCGCAGCTCCATGCGCCGCGGTCCATTTCGCCTTCCATCATCACGATCGGATAGACCCCGGCAACCTCGGGCAGGATGTCCTGAATGGTGATGGTGTCACCCAGCTCCTTTTCCTTGATGAGCAGGCGTTCGACCGCGGCATTGTTGAGCACGCGTTCGGTGTTGCGCAGCGGGCGCATGACGAGGCGGGTGTCGAGTTCGGAGGCGGCAAGGATCGCCTGTTTGACGTTGTCGTGCACCGGGGCTTCCTTGGTGGCGATGAAGCGGGTGCCCATGTTCATCCCCTGCGCCCCCATCGCCAGCGACGCGATCAGGCTGCGCCCATCGGCCATGCCGCCGCTGGAGACGAACGGGATCTCCAGCTCATCCGCAGCGCGCGGCAGCAGGATGAAGTTGGGCACATCGTCCTCGCCCGGGTGTCCGCCGCATTCGAACCCATCAACACTCACCGCATCGCAGCCGATGTCCTGCGCCTTCAAGGAGTGCCGCACGCTGGTGCATTTGTGGATCACCTTGATCCCGGCGTCTTTGAGCGGCGGCAACAGGTCGACCGGGTTGCGTCCGGCGGTTTCGACCACCTTGATCCCGCCATCGATGATCGCCTTCACGAGACCCGGATAATCGGGCGGAGTCAGCGATGGCAGGATGGTCAGGTTCACGCCGAACGGCTTGTCGGTCATGTCCTTGCAGCGCGCGATTTCGTTCGCCAGCTTTTCGGGCGTGCCCTGGGTCAGGCCGGTGATGATCCCGAGGCCCCCGGCGTTGGATACTGCCGCCGCCATTTCGGCAAACCCGACATAGTGCATCCCGCCCTGAATAATGGGGTGCTGGATGCCGAACATTTCAGTGATGGCGGTTTTCATGACGTGTGCTCTCCCGTGCAATGCTGTGTTTGGACGGGAGACAAGCGGGTTTCAGCAGGCCTTGCAAGCCTGCTTTTGTGAGGTCAGCGGCGTGGGCCAGCGCGCCGTAGCGTCAGGCCCAAGGGTAAAAGATCCGCTTAAGACCGCGTGAAGGCGAGTGTGAAGGTCACCGGCACTGCAGGCGTGATCGACGGCAGCTGCGCCAGCGCGCGCAATTCGCCCAATTCGTCGGTCAGTTCGAACATATCGGTCGAGATGATCACCGGCGCGGTCGGCACCACGGTCACCCGGTCAGCCGAAACGCGGGTTACCAGCACTTCGGTCTCAACCGGGCTTTCGACGCCCTTCAATGCCACGGTGGCTTTCATGGGGCGGGTGATCGATTGGCCCACCGCCAACCCCGCGAAGGCCGCCGGATCGAGCTTTGCTGTCACCACCGCTTTGGGATTGCCCGCAACTTCAAAGAAAATCTCGCGCATCCGTTCGTTGCGGATATCGACCCCGGTGTTGACTGAGGCAAGATCGATGTCGAGCGTGGCGGTGCCATCGGCTGCGACGCTGCCGCTGAGCTTGTCGAAGCGGTTGGCCTCGGCCACCTCGCCCGCTTTGATGCTGACATAGGAGAGCCGCGAACCCGCAGGATCAAGCGACCATGCGCCTTCGGTCACGGACGTGGCCTGCGTCGCGGCGTCTTTGGGCGCGTCGGCCGCAGGCTCAGCGCAGGCGGCAAGGCCAAGTCCAAGAACGGCAAAAAGAGCGAAGGGGCGGAACATCGACATCTCGGACAAGAACCTCTCAAGCGGTAACAGCAGGGTAAGCGATAAGCGATTTGGCGCGCAGCATAAAGAGGTAAGCGGCCTGAATTACTCCCACTCAATCGTGCCCGGCGGTTTAGAGGTGTAGTCATACACCACCCGGTTGATGCCCTTGACCTCGTTGACGATGCGGGTGGCCACGCGGGTCAGGAAGCTGGCGTCATAGGGGAACACGTCCGCCGTCATCCCGTCGGTCGAGGTGACCGCGCGCAGGGCGCAGACATTGTCATAGGTACGCCCGTCGCCCATCACGCCGACGGTCTTGACCGGCAGCAACACCGCAAACGCCTGCCAGATTGCGTCATATAGGCCAGCATTGCGAATTTCTTCGAGGTACACCGCGTCGGCCTTCCGCAGGATATCGCAGCGTTCCTTGGTGACTTCGCCGGGGATGCGGATCGCGAGGCCGGGGCCGGGGAAGGGGTGGCGGCCCACAAAGGCAGGCGGCAGGCCCAATTCGCGTCCCAGATCGCGCACCTCGTCCTTGAACAATTCGCGCAAGGGTTCGACCAGCTGCATATTCATGCGTTCGGGCAGGCCGCCGACATTGTGGTGGCTTTTGATCGTGACGCTCGGCCCGCCGGTGAAAGACACGGATTCAATCACATCGGGATAAAGCGTGCCTTGGGCGAGGAATTCTGCCCCGCCGACCTTATTCGCTTCAGTCTCGAACACATCAATAAAGGTCTTGCCGATGAATTTGCGCTTGGCCTCAGGATCGGTGAGGCCGGCGAGCCCGCCAAGGAACAGCTCTTCGGCTTCAACATGCACCAGCGGGATGTTGTAGTGATCGCGGAACAGGGTGACGACCTGCTCAGCCTCGTTCATGCGCATCAAGCCGTGATCGACGAAGACGCAGGTCAGCTGATCGCCGATCGCTTCGTGGATCAGTACCGCCGCAACCGCCGAATCGACCCCGCCTGAAAGCCCGCAGATGACTCGTTTATCGCCGACCTGCGCGCGGATTTCGGCGATCTTGGTCTTGCGGAATTCGGCCATCGTCCAATCGCCGGTCAGTCCGCAGACATGGCGCACGAAATTGGCAATCAGCTTGCCGCCGTCGGGCGTGTGGACGACTTCGGGGTGAAACTGGGTGCCGTAGAACTTGCGCGCTTCATCCGCGATCACCGCAAAGGGCGCGCCGTCTGATGTGGCGACAATATCGAAGCCGGGGGCGAACTGCGTGACCTTGTCGCCGTGGCTCATCCACACCTGATGGCGATCGCCGACCTGCCACAGCCCGTCGAACAGCGCGCATTCGGCAGTGACGGTCAGGAAAGCGCGGCCAAATTCGCCGCCTTCTCCGGTTTCATGGCCGGGCCGCACTTCGCCGCCAAGCTGGTGGCTCATGACCTGCTGGCCATAGCAGATGCCCAGGATCGGGATGCCTGCCTCGAACAAAGCCTGCGGGGCGCGGGGGCTGCCATCGTCAGGCACGCTGGCGGGGGATCCGGACAGGATGATGCCCTTGGGCTGCATCCGCCGAAACGCCGCCTCGGCCTGAGTAAATGGCGCGATTTCGGAATAGACCCCCGCTTCGCGCACCCGCCGGGCGATCAGCTGGGTCACTTGCGACCCGAAATCGACGATCAGGATCGAATCGGGGACAGCGGAATCGCCCGCAACGGGGCTTTTAGGGTGCGCGCTCATGGCGGCGAATTACGAAGCCCACCCCCCGCTGTCCAGCGCCGCCGCGATCTGGGCGGTCGATATTGCGGTGCAACATTTTTCTTTCAAAGCAATTTCAGCCGGTTCCCGAGAATATGCACCAGATGCGTTGCAATCTTTGGAACCTATTTCGCGCATTTCGCATTTGCACATTTATCTTGTGCACTGCACCAGAGTTTTAAATAGCAACCGAATGCCGGGAAGCGGCATCGTAATACCAGCACCCTCTCTCAATTTTCCGGAGTTTTATCATGCGTTTTGCTCTCCCCCTGATCGCTCTCGTCGCTATCGCTGCCCCGGCTATCGCCGCCGATGACACCGTGACTGTCCGCATCGCTTACGGCGATGTTGACGTAACCAGTACCGAAGGCCGCGCCGCGCTCGAAGCCCGCATCGATGCCAAGCTGCGCAAGGTCTGCGCGCTTGAAGGCGCCGCACGTTACACCCACGGCCGCACCGCGATTGACGACAAGTGCGTTGCTGACGCCCGCGTCGCTGCGCTCGCCGAAGTCGAGCGTGTCGCCGCTGCCGAAGCCCGCAGCGGGCGCGCTGTTGCCGCCAACTGAGGCCGGTTATCAAGTAAAATCAAAGGGCCGTCGGAGCATTCCGGCGGCCCTTTGCAATTCTGCTGACGTCAGATGTTGCATTTCTCGCAACCAAACTTGGTGTTTTCTCATTTGAATTCGATGTAATCGAACGCCAATTGGCGGTTCATGCGGTGAGCCGCCGGGCCCCTCTCTCTCCATCCCGGCTGTTTCCATGTGAGACCATCGCCCGGCAGTCGTCAGCCGAATACGGCTCGTCTGTCCGCCTGCCTGACTCGGCAGGATCGGCCCGGCTCTCCCCCTCGCCCGGCCATCCTGTCCCGTCGACAGCCCGCGACCTTGATGTCCGGGCAAGCAGCGAACGAGACGCGGCCACCACCTCCCCCCCCCTTAAATGGTGGCCGCGTCTCAAGCCGCTGACAGGGCTGGTCGCGTCGAACTTTCACCACTGATTGCGATTTTCGATTGCTGTGATGCGTATTTTTGCATCTCAACGTTAATTGAAAATTACGCGGCACTTGTTATATGATGCTCAAGCCCGGGCGGTCTCCCCTCTCTCTTTTGACCGTCCGGGCTCCCAAACCAGAACATAACAGGGAAATTAAACCATGCGTATGATCAGTGAAAAGGCGCTCGCCTTTGTCCTGGCGCTTGCCATCAGCGGTACCGCGTTCAACACGTTTATTGCTTAGGGCCTCAAGCCTCTGACATCGTGTAACGCGCTCGCCCGGCGAAAGCCAAGTTCGGCCCGGTAACCCTTAGGGTAGCCGGGCCGAACTGATTCTGGGTCGGACTACTCTACCCCGCCCAGCCGCACGGCTTCTTCGCGCAGATCGCTTTTGAGCAGCTTGCCAATGTGGCTGCGGGGCATCTCGGCGATCGGGTAAAGCGCGGCGAGGCGCTGGGTCTTGCCGAGCCGTTCGTTCACTGCTGCCATGATCGCTGCGCAGTCAGCCGCGCCGTCTTTCAGCACCACAAACCCGAACGGACTTTCGCCCCATTTGCGCGATGGCAAGCCGACCACGGCGGCTTCGGCCACGCCCGGTTCTTTCAATAACTCCGCTTCTAGATCGGTCGGATAAATGTTGAACCCGCCCGAGATAATCATGTCCTTGGCGCGCCCGACCAACTCGACGAAGCCTTCTGCGTCAACCCGGCCAATGTCGCCCATCCGCATCCATGCCTCACCCGTGGCAGGGTCGATCCACTGGGCTTCCTTGGTCTTGTCAGGGCGGTTTTTGTAGCCGCTCATCATGGTCAGGCTGCGGCCAATCAGGTTGCCCGGCGCGCCGACAGGCACTTCGCGGTCTTCATCGTCGAGCACCTTCAATTCGCTCCCCGGTGCGGGGCGGCCGACGGTCTGGAGCTTGTCGGGGAATTCGTGGCACGCCAGCAAGCACACCACCCCGCCCTCGGTCATCGAATAGATCTCGATCAGGCCGCCGGGCATCCGCTGGAGAACTTCGCGCTTCAGCTCCGCCGGAAACGGTGCCGAGGTGCAGTATTTGAGCTTCAGCGCCGATAGGTCGAAGGCGTCGAAATCGGCAAAGTCCATCAACCGCTGATATTGCACAGGCACCAGCATGGTGATGGTGGTGCGGTCGGCCGCTGCGAAAGCCAGCCACCTGGCACAATCGAACTTGCCCATCACGCGTACGCAGCCGCCCGCCAGCAGCACCGGCAGAAACGCGACCATCGTGGTGTTCGAATAGAGCGGGGTCGAGGCGAGTGAGCGCACGTCCAGCCCCGCGCCAAGGTAGCTGAGTGCCGTCGGCGCGAATTGCCGCCAACGCATCTGGTGCGAGTGGACAATGCCCTTGGGGATGCCGGTCGTCCCGCTGGAATAGATGATATTGAACGGGTCCTTCGGCTCCGGGGTGAACGCCGGAGCGCGCGAGCCGGGAGGGGCCATCCACTGGTCAATGCTCTCCAACGGCACGCGAATCAGATCGGCCATGAAGCCTTGCCCCAACTCCGCCGCCTTGGCCGCATCGATGAACAGGTGGATCGCGCCTGAATCGCGCGCCATGCCTTCAAGCTGTTCGGGCGAAGCACTGGTGGTCAGCGGCGCAGCCACACCCCCGGCGCGCACCGCTGCCAGAAACACCAGCGCATATTCAACGCTCGACGTGCCCAGTATCGCCACGGATTGCCCGCGCTGAAGGCCCGTTTCCACCAGCCGGGCGGCCAGCCGTTCGACCAGTCCAGCCAGTTCCGCCCAATAGACCTCACGCTTTTCATCCACGATCGCGAGGTCATCGCCCTTGATCCGCGACCATTCCATCAGGATATCAGGGAACGAGCCGAACGGTTCGGCGAGGCGGGCGGTCATGATTGCGGTGTTCATATCGGTCTGCATAATCGCGCAGCCCGCCAGCGCAAAAGGATTTGAGGGGGGATGAGAATGATCCGACCAGCAGGCATGGGAGCGCTCGCGGCGCTGGTTCTGGTTCCGACGGCGAGCGCCCAGACCGAAACCGCAACCCCGATAGAAATCGTCACGCCGCAGCGGGTGTTGGTGGTGCTGGCCCATCCCGATGACGAATTGTTCATGGCGCCAGCGATAGCCGCCTTGGCGCGGCAAGGGGCGCTGGTGACACTGGCTTACGCGACGCAGGGCGATGCTGGGCCGGGGGTTTCAGCCTATGTGCCGGGCGAGGAACTGGCCGATGTGCGGCTGCAAGAGGCGTTCTGTGCAGGACAGGAGCTCGGCGCGCCGGTGGTGATCAGTTTCAATCGCGGCGATGGGAAGCTGGGGGTCGATGCCCACCGCAAGGGTGCCGCAGCACTCGGCCTGCTGAGCGATTTTACGACCACCGTGCCGGTGCAGAATCTGGTGCTGACCTGGGGTCCTGATGGCGGCTACGGCCACGCCGACCATCGCATGGTGAGCGCGCTTACGACGCAGATCGTGCAGGCCATGCCCGCCGCAAAGCGACCTAGGTTGCTGTATGTCGGCATTCCTTCCGGCACTCGCCCTGATGTTCCGGAGATGTCCGGTTGGGCGGAGACAGATCCCGCGCTGTTGACTGAAACGATTGCCTATACGCCCGCAGACCTTGAAGCCGCCAAGGCCGCTGTGCAGTGCCATGTCACCCAGTTTGATGCCACCGCCCGCGCCGGGATGATGCCGCTGCTGGATGCGACGATCTGGCAGGGCAAGGTGCATTTTCGTCCAGCATTCTAGAGCACATTCTGAACCGCTCATCGCAGGTCCTTGCGCGTTCGTGGAAAAGCCTCGTTCCGGGCGTCCCCGCAGTTGGGTTTCCCCGCCCGAGCGCCTATATGATCGCCATGGACGATAACACCACACCGACACCCGAGCACACTCCCGATCAGGCACCCAGCGCGCTCCCTGAAAAAATTCGCCAAATGGGCGAGTATGGCGCGGATTCAATCAAGGTTCTCAAGGGCCTCGATGCCGTGCGCAAACGCCCCGGCATGTATATCGGCGATACCGACGATGGCAGCGGCCTGCATCACATGGTGTTCGAAGTCAGCGACAACGCGATCGACGAAGCGCTTGCCGGTCATTGCGATCTCGTGCTGATCGAATTGAACCCCGATGGCAGCGTATCTGTCGAGGATAACGGGCGCGGGATTCCGACCGGGATGCACACCGAGGAAGGCGTCTCGGCCGCCGAAGTGATCATGACCCAGCTCCACGCGGGCGGGAAGTTTGAAAACACCTCGGACGACAACGCCTACAAGGTTTCCGGCGGCCTGCACGGGGTGGGCGTGTCAGTGGTCAACGCGCTATCCGAATGGCTCGAACTGGTGATCTGGCGCGAAGGCAAGTCGCACTGGATGCGGTTTGAGCACGGCGATGCGGTTGCACCGCTGGTGGTTACCGGCGATGCCCCTGCGGTGGCCAGCAACGGCGATGACAATGGCCTGAAGAAAGGCACCCGTGTCACGTTCAGCGCCAGTCACGACACCTTCAAAAACGTCACCGAGTACGATTTCGAAAAGCTCGAACACCGTTACCGCGAACTGGCGTTCCTCAATTCAGGCGTGCGGATCAAGCTGCGTGATCTGCGCCACGAAGAGGTGCTCGAACACGATTTGTACTACGAAGGCGGGATTGCGGCTTTCGTCAAATACCTCGACCGCAACAAGCAACCACTGGTGGGCGAACCGATTTCGGTCTCGGCGGAAAAGGACGGGATCGGGATCGACGTCGCGCTGGAATGGAATGATTCCTATTACGAGAACGTGCTCGCCTTCACCAACAACATCCCGCAGCGCGATGGCGGCACGCACTTGGCCGCGTTCCGCGCCGCGCTGACCCGCACGCTCAACAATTATGCCGAGCGGTCGGGGATGCTGAAGAAGGAAAAGGTCAGCCTATCGGGCGAAGATATGCGCGAAGGTCTCACCGCGATTGTCAGCGTCAAACTGCCTGATCCCAAGTTCTCCAGCCAGACCAAGGACAAGCTGGTTTCCTCCGAAGTGCGTCAGCCGCTGGAAGCGCTGATGAGCGAGAAGATGAGCGAATGGTTGGAGGAAAACCCCAGCGATGCTCGCGCAATCATCCAGAAGGTAATTGATGCTGCCGCCGCGCGCGAAGCCGCCCGCCGTGCCCGCGAAATGAGCCGCAAGGGCGCGATGAGCATCGCCTCGCTCCCCGGCAAGCTGGCTGATTGTCAGGAACGCGATCCGGCCAAGTCCGAATTGTTCCTGGTCGAAGGCGACTCCGCCGGTGGCTCTGCCAAACAGGGCCGCGACCGCAAGACGCAGGCAATCCTGCCGCTCAAGGGCAAGATCCTGAATGTGGAACGTGCTCGGTTTGACCGGATCATCAGCTCCAAGGAAGTCGGCACGCTGATTCAGGCGATGGGCACCGGCATCCGCGATGAATTCAACCTCGACAAGCTGCGCTATCACAAGATCGTGATCATGACCGACGCTGATGTCGATGGCGCGCATATCCGCACGCTGCTGTTGACCTTCTTCCACCGCCAGATGCCCGACATCATTCGCGCCGGGCACCTGTTCATCGCCCAGCCGCCGTTGTTCAAGGTCGCCAAGGGCCGCAGTGAGGTATACCTCAAGGATCAGCCCGCGCTGGATCGTTATCTGGTCGATGCAGGCCTTCACGGCCGGGTGCTGGAAACCGCGGGCGGGGCGCGGGGCGGTGATGACCTTCGTGCGCTGGTCGATGGCGCGCTGCGCCTCAAGAACCTGCTCGCCTTCGTGCCGCGCCGTTATGACAGCGGGATTGTGGAGCAGATGGCGCTGGTCGGCGCGCTGGAGCCGGGGCTGTCGGGCGAGGCGCTGACCGCAGCGCTGGCCCGCGCAGCTGGACGGCTGGGCGCAGGTGACCGCGAAGCCCGGTGGAGTGCATCGCAGCGTGATGATGGCACCGTGGTGTTCAAACGCCTGTGGCGCGGGGTCACCGACGTGCACGAAATCGAAGCGCGCTTCCTGTCGAGCACCGAAGCGCACAAGCTTCACGGCCTCGCCGCGGCGCAGGCCGATACCTATGTCTCGCCCGTCCGGCTGGTGCGCGCGGGCGACACGCCGGTCGAAGAGCCCGAGGTTGAGCCGGTCAGTGACGACCCCCTCGCCGGAGAGGCCGAACAGCCCGCCGCTCTGCCGCCAACCGCGCAGGATGACGGGATCAGCCGACCGACGCAGCTGCTCGACACGATCTTCGCGGCTGGGCGCAAAGGTCTTTCGATCGCCCGTTACAAGGGCCTTGGCGAAATGAATGCCGAGCAATTGTGGGAAACCACGCTCGATCCCGACAACCGAGCGCTGTTGCAGGTCAAGGTCGAGGATGCCGACGTGACCGACGAAATCTTCACCCGGCTGATGGGCGATGTCGTCGAACCGCGCCGGGAATTCATTCAGGACAATGCTCTAAACGTCGCCAATCTCGACGTTTAGACCACACGCGAGACCCACGATGGCCCATCAGCCCCACCGCACCGATGAATTGCAGCATGCCAGCTTTCTGATCATCCTTGCGGTGGTCAGCCTGCTGATGGCGGTGATTGTCCTGCCGTTCGCCCAGCCGCTGCTGTGGGCTGGGCTTTCGGCGATCATGTTCCAACCGCTTTATCGCCGGGTGCTGCGGCAATTGCGCGGACGGCGCAACCCGGCGGCGGGTCTGACGCTGCTGATCATCTTCTTCGTGCTGATGGTGCCTGCGGCGTGGATTGCGTCGCTGGTAGTGCAGGAAGCGTTGACGCTGCTGGCAACTCTGCAACAGCAGCCGCTCGATCTCGCGGTGCTGTTTGATCAGGTTTACGGGATGCTGCCCAAGGTGGCGCAGGAAGCGGTCAATCGCAGCGGTTGGGGCAATGTCACGTTGGTGCAGGCGCGGCTGCAGGAACTGCTGACGCAAAGCGCCGGGATGATCGCCGGGCAGGCCGTTTCGATCGGCAGCGGGGCGCTCAGTTTCTTCCTCTCGTTCGGTGTGGCGCTGTATGTGATGTATTTCCTGCTGCGCGATGGCGAGCGCATTGGGCGCACGGTGTTGTGCGCAGTGCCGGTCGAACGCTCGATTGCCGAACGGTTGGCCGGGCGTTTCCTCGGGATCGTGCGTGCCACGATCAAGGGGACGGGCGTGGTGGCATTGGTGCAGGGCGCGCTCGGCACGATCACGCTGACGATTGCGGGCGTGCCATCGGCGTTGCTGTTCGGCGTGATCATGGCGATTTTTGCGCTGGTGCCGGTGATTGGTTCGGGCGCGGTGTGGGTGCCGGCCGGGCTCTACCTGCTGCTGATCGGCGATTACTGGCAGGGCCTGTTCGTGCTGCTGACTGGGTTCTTCATCATCTCGTCCGCCGATAATGTGCTGCGCCCGATTCTGGTGGGGCGCGACACCGGCATTCCCGACTGGATTATCCTGATCACCACCTTGGGCGGGATCAGCCTGGTCGGAATTTCCGGTATCGTCCTCGGCCCGCTGGTGGCGGGGCTGTTCCTCGCCAGTTGGTCGATCCTGCGCGAACAGCGTGATGAGGATGAGGAAGCGGCGCTTCATATCGATCCGATCAACGTCGATGCCTCGGGCCGCGCGCCCGATGCCGATGCTGTTGGGGCGGATTGATCGCGGTGCAATCACTGGTCAAACCCGGCAGTCAGGGCGAAGCGGTTGGGCGGCTGGTGCTGGCGGGTCTGGTGGTCGTGATGCTGCCGTCGCTGCCGTTTGGCGCTTTTCTGATCTATCCCTTTGCGATCCTGACGACGTGGTTCCATGAAATGGGCCACGGGCTAACCGCGCTGGCCACCGGGCAGCAGTTCGAACAATTGATGATTTTCGCCAGCGGTTCGGGCGTTGCGCAGAGCCAGGTCGCAGGCGACGCCTCACGCTTTACGCTTGCGGCGATCGCCGCTGGCGGCCCGCTTGCGCCGAGCCTGATGGGCGCGTTGCTGATCCTGGCGAGCGCGCATTCCAAACTGTGGCGTCCGGTGCTGTGGCTATCGGCGGCTGCGATCATGTTGAGCGTGGCGATCTGGGTACGATCGCCGATTGGCTATGCGATGTTGCCGCTGGTGGCGGCGATGATTGCGCTGGTGGCGTGGCGCGGATCGCCGGGTTTTGCGCGCTTTGCCCTGCAATTCCTCGGCGTACTCGGCGCGATGAGCATGTTGCGCGATTGGCGCTATCTGTTCACCGAGAACGCGGTGATTGAGGGGCAGGCAATCCTGTCCGACACTGGGCAGATATCGGCCGTGCTGGGCCTGCCGCACTGGTTCTGGGCCGGGGTAATCCTGCTGGCATCGGCGGTGATGGTAGGGGCAGCGCTCAAATATGCGCTGGCAGAAGAGCGTCTGCGACCGCCGCCGCGCAAGCTGCCCGCCAATGTGCTTCAATTCCGGCGCGATTAGGCGCTGACGCTTCTGGCAGTGCCGCAGTCCCGCCGTGCGCGCTAGTCTACGCGCATGGACACCGCCGAACTCGCCGACCGGCTCGCGATTGCCGAAACTCTTGCGCGCTACTGCCGCGGCATCGACCGCTGCGATGCTACCCTGCTCGCCGAAGTCTTCACGTTCGACGCGCGGATCGACTACGGTGACGGAGCGAAGTCCCCCGCCGAAACGATTCCCGGCCTGATGGCGGGCCTTGGCGCGATGCGGCTGACGCAGCACAATATCAGCAACACGGTCATGCAAGTCACCGGCACCCGCGCACGGGCGGAGACCAACTGCGTCGCGCTCCACCTGATCCCCGCGCCCGATGGCGAGATTGAGCTGGTGGTCGGCGGGCGTTATCTCGACACGTTGGTCAAGCAGGACGGCGCGTGGCGGATTGCCGAGCGGTTATATGTGATGGACTGGAACCGCACGCAGCCATCGACGATGCAGACGTCGGGCGGATTGTTCGACACCCTGAAACGGCGTGGCGCGAGGGTGCCTAATGATCCGTCAGTCGCGTGGTGGGCGGCGGGCAGCTAGCCTTCGTTTACGACGCAACCTTCAGCGTATTGACGCCCGCCGCATCGGCCCCGGCCTCACCCGACAGACCGATGAACATGGTATCGACGATCCGCGCCAGCTTGTCCTCGGACAGCTTGTCGCCGAGGTAGATCAACGCATCGGGCAGGGTGTAGTTCGAAATCATCTGATTGATCAGCGACAGCGCCTCATCAATCTCAAGCCCGGCGAAATACCCTTCGGCCTGCGCTTCGGCGATCAATTCGCACAGGTAGTGATCGGCGAGATCAACGTAGCTTCGCACCCTTTCAAAATTGGCCGCGCCCATTTCGCACAGGATGTTGAAGTGCTCCGGATCTTCACGAAACCGGCTTTGCGAGATGATGAAGCGGCGGCGGAAAAATTCGTACATCTTGCGCGGCGGGGGCAGGTTGGTGTCCCGCACCTCCTCCATCACCGCCATGTGCGGGGCGAGCCAGGTTTGCGCCACCGCATCGAACATGTCGTCATAATCAGCAAACAGCGCCTCGAACCGCGCGCGGGTCAGCCCGCTTTCGGCCATGGCGACAGTCCACGGAATTTCCGAGCCGCGCTCTTTCACCAGATCGAGCACATGGCGCGCGATCCGGGCACGCTCTTCCTCGCGTAAGGTCGGGTTGAGAGCCATGGGTCGCTGCGTCTCCTTGATCGAGCGCAACATAGGCCAAACGGGCGCAAGCTTAAAGGGTGCGGGCGTGCTTTTTGTGCGGCGCAACAGCGCAGTTGGTCGATAAGACGGGGCTCAGCGCTTGGGCGGCAGCGGGAAAAACGCCGAGGTGCGGCGCTTGTAATCGGCGTATTTGTCGACCTTGGACTTGTCCAAGCCCTTTTCCAGCAGCGTCACGCCCGACCATTTGGTCAGCGTAAAGCTGAGGAATAGCGGGCCGATGATGGTTGCCGCAGCATATTGCCACCCAGCGGCGGCGCAGCAAAGCCAGATGCCCCACCACGCGGCAAAATCGCCGAAATAGTTGGGGTGACGTGTGTAACGCCACAGCCCGGTGTCGAGCACCTTGCCGTGGTTGGCGGGATCGGCCTTGAACCGGGTTAGCTGCCAGTCCCCCACCCATTCGAAGAACACGCCCACGCACCACAATGCAAACCCGGCCCAAGCCAGCGGCGGGATTGGTGAAGGTTCAGGGCTGACGAGAATGCCGACCTGCGCCGGGCTGCTGACCGCAAACAGTAGCACTGCCTGCATCAACCACACGCGGGTGAGCGCAGCGCGGGCGAAGTTCCCGGCTTCACGATCCTTCCTGAGGATCATTTTGTAACGCTTGTCCTCGCCTTCCTTGCGCCAGCGCAGGAACAGGTAACCGCCGAGCCGGAAGCCCCAAGCAGCGGTCATGACCATGATCAGCGTTCCCAGAGCGCCGGCGCCGCCGGGCACATGCAGCCAGCTCGCCACCGCTAGGATGCCCATGCCCGCACCCCAGAAGGCGTCAATGAAGCTGACGTCGTCGATCTTCACGCTGATGGCCCACTGGATCAACACCAGCGCCAGCAGGATTGCGGCATTCAGGGCGAGGAGTTCAAACATCATTCTTCCCAGCAATAATATCGCGCGCCTGCTGTTCCAGCACCGTGAACCGCTCGTAATCGGGCAGTTTGGAGCGGAACCATTCGGCGATTTTCAACAGATCCTCGCCGTAATTGCCGGTTGGCATCATCGGCGGGCCAAAGCTGACGAGTTTGCGTGCGTTATCGGCAAAGGCCGGGACGATCGGCACATTGGCGGCGCGAGCGATGTGGTAGAAGCCTGATTTCCAGCGGCCATCGGTCTTGCGGGTGCCTTCACACGCGATCACCAGCGCGAGTTCATCGCGCGCGGCAAATTCGGCCGCGACCTGTTCGGTGGCGTTGGCCTTGGCGGTGCGGTCGACCGGGATGCCGCCCATGTCGAGCATGAAGTTGCGCATCATACCGGTGAACAGCGTGTGCTTGCCCATGAAATTGGGGGTCACGCCTTCCTCATGCGTCGCGCCGGTGAAGAACACGAAATCCCAGTTCGAGGTATGCGGCGCGCCCGCCAAGACGTATTTTTTCAGATGCTTGGGCAAGCCGCTATCGATCTTCCAGCCTCTTAGATACCAGATGGCGAGAATGATCCGGCGCACGATGCGCGACAGCAACGTTGGTGTTCTCGCCTTTTGGCGATGATGGTTGTGCGACAATGATCGGCCCCTCTCAGCCACGTTTGTGCCCGCAATTGGGGGAGTTACGCAAGGGGGCGTGTGGGGGTTTCAGATCAGGCGCTCAGCCACCCGCATCAATTGGCGTAGGACCGAGAATGGATTACGCCGCCGGGCAGTTGGTGGTTCGCGTGGAAAAGGTCAGATTCATGACTTTCCATGCGCCGTTCTCGCGCACGAGATCGAAGTGATCAACGCCGCAATTGCTGACTTTTCCAGCAACGCGGACAACGAAAGGAGCCCACACCAGCGCGATATCGCCGTCGACTTCGACCACCGGATCGGAAATGGTTTCCTGGAAAGGAGCGCCCGTTCTCACGCGCTCGGCAAACTGTGTCCAACTTTGTTGGCGCAGCGTCGGTCCACCTGAAGGAAGCGTTCCAACAGCAGTGACGCGCCCATCGGGATATACGACCTTGAGCATCGCAGCGGCATCGCCAGTCTCGAACGCTGCAAACAGATCATCGAGCGGCGCCAACACCGCTTCAACGTCCTCCGGCTGGTCGGCAACAACATTAGCGGGGTTCGTTTTAGTTGGATCATCCACACCCATGACCAAGGCAGCGAGTAGGAGTAGCATCGCAATTCCCCCTTACATCCTGAACACGCCGAACGCGGGACGCTCAGGGATAGGCGCTTCGAGACACGCTGCCAGCGCAAGCCCCAGCACATCGCGGGTCTGCACCGGGTCAACCACCCCGTCGTCCCACAGGCGGGCGGTGGCGTAGTAGGGGTTGCCTTCGTCCTCATATTTCTGGCGGATTGGGGCCTTGAACGCCTCTGCCTCGCGCTCGTCCCACTTGTCGGCGTCGCGGTGGACGGTGGCGAGGACGCTTGCCGCCTGCTCCCCGCCCATCACCGAAATCCGCGCATTGGGCCAGGTGAACATGAAGCGCGGGGAATAGGCGCGCCCGCACATCCCGTAATTCCCCGCACCAAAGCTGCCGCCGATCACCACCGTCACTTTGGGCACGGTTGCGGTGGCGACGGCGGTGACGAGCTTCGCGCCATGCTTGGCGATGCCCTCTGCCTCGTATTTCCCACCGACCATGAAGCCGCTGATATTCTGGAGGAACAGCAGCGGGATGCGGCGCTGGCAGGCAAGTTCGATGAAATGCGCGCCCTTCTGCGCGCTTTCGGAGAACAGCACTCCGTTGTTGGCGAGGATCGCGACCGGCATCCCCCAGATATGGGCGAAGCCGCACACCAGCGTGCTGCCGTAATGCGCCTTGAACTCGTGGAACTCGCTGCCGTCGACCAGCCGCGCGATCACTTCCTTGACGTCATAGGGCGCGCGCACGTCATTGGGGATGATGGCGTAGAGGTCATCCGCGTCGAACTTGGGCGGGCGCGGGTCCTTCAGTGCCACATCCTTCGCCGCGCCGGTGTTGGCGCCGATGTGCGAGACGATATCGCGCACGATGGTGAGCGCGTGCTCGTCGTTCTCGGCGAGGTGATCGACCACGCCCGATTTCTTGGCGTGCAGATCGCCGCCGCCCAAGTCCTCGGCGGTGATTTCTTCGCCCGTCGCGGCTTTCACCAGCGGCGGGCCGGCGAGGAAGATTGTGCCCTGATTGCGCACGATCACGCTCTCGTCGGACATGGCGGGGACGTATGCGCCGCCTGCAGTGCAGGACCCCATCACGCAGGCGATCTGCGGGATGCCGAGCGCGCTCATGTTCGCCTGATTGAAGAAGATCCGCCCAAAGTGGTCGCGGTCGGGGAAGACCTCAGCCTGATGCGGCAGGTTCGCGCCGCCAGAATCGACGAGGTAGATGCACGGCAGGCGGTTTTCCTGCGCGATTTCCTGCGCGCGCAGGTGCTTCTTGACCGTCATCGGGTAGTAGGTGCCGCCCTTCACGGTCGCGTCATTGCACACGATCATGCACTGCCGCCCGGACACGCGGCCCACGCCGCAGATGATCGAGGCGCCGTTGACGTCGCCTTCATACATCCCGTTGGCGGCGAGCTGGCCGACTTCAAGGAAGGGCGAGCCCGGATCGAGCAGCCGCTCGACGCGCTCCCGTGGCAGCAGCTTCCCGCGCGAAACGTGCCGCTCGCGCGATTTTTCCGTACCGCCCAGCGCAGCCTCCGCCACGGCAGCGCGGAGTTGTGTTGCAAGCGCAAGGTTATGCGCAAACCGCGCCTTGGCCTCAGGGCTTTCGCGGTCGAGTTTGGTGGTGAGGGTGGGGGCGGTCATGATGTCGTCCTTAGCGTTTCCGCACAAACTCGGCCCGCAGCACCAGGCCTTTGATGCCGGGGTATTTGCAGTCGATCTCCTGCGCGTCGCCGGTGAGGCGGATCGACTTGATCAGCGTGCCTTGCTTCAGCGTCTGGCCCGCGCCCTTGACCTCGAGATCCTTGATCAGCGTCACCGCATCGCCATCGGCGAGGATGTTGCCGACTGCGTCGCGTACTTCCACAACGTCATCTGCTGCCTGCTTGGCCGCGAGTTCGGACGCGGGGAGCCATTCGCCGCTCGCCTCGTCATAGACGTAGTCTTCGTCGGTGCTCATCGCTGGCTACTCGATTGCCGTGAGCTGAGAGCGGTCATGAGTCTAGACTTCCTTCCTGCCTGATAATCAAGCTGCCGACTTGTTCACGAAGTTGATCGGACAATCCCTTGCAGATTTCCTCAAGCGCCGCTGCCTCAGTCATTTTGTGAGTGGTTGCGAAAGCGAGCGAGCCGTGACGGGCCACGTCCGCCAGAAATCTTCCGAAATCATAGGCTTCGTCCATCTGCCATGCAGCGATCTTGATAGTCGCTACGCCTTCCTTGTCGATCCATGCTTGGATGAGATCGCCCCACGGTTCGGTGTTCTCAAGCTCCGTCACCCCGCCGCCCCGATCAATTCGCGCCCGATCAGCATCCGGCGGATTTCGTTGGTGCCCGCACCAATATCGAGCAGCTTGGCGTCGCGCATAAACCGCTCGACCGGCCAGTCGGTGGTGTAGCCCGCGCCGCCCAGCGCCTGCACGCTTTCAGCCGCGACCTTGAAGGCGTTCTCGCTCGCCAGCAAAATCACCCCCGCCGCATCGAACCGCGTCGTCTGCCCGGCGTCGCAGGCCTTGGCCACCGCATAGGTGTAGGCGCGGGCCGATTGCAGCGCGACATACATGTCGGCGACCTTGGCCTGCATCAACTGGAAGCTGCCGATCGGCTTTCCGAACTGCTTCCTCTCGCGCAGATACGGGATCACCGTGTCGAGGCAGGCCTGCATGATCCCGAGCTGCAATCCGGCGAGCACCACGCGCTCGTAATCGAGCCCGCTCATCAGCACGCCGACCCCGCCATTGAGCGGGCCCATGATGCGGTCTTCGGGGATGAAGCAGTCGGTGAACACCAGCTCGGCAGTGGGCGAGCCCTTCATGCCGACCTTGCTGATCTTCTGGCCGATGGCGAAACCCTCGTCGCCCTTCTCGATCAGGAAGGCGGTGATGCCGCGGCTGCCTGCATGGCCGTCGGTCTTGGCATAGACCACCAGCGTATCGGCCTCGGGTGCGTTGGTGATCCAGAACTTGGTGCCGTTGAGGACGTAACCGCCCTGCACCGCGTCGGCCTTCAGCTTCATCGAGACCACGTCCGACCCCGCGCCCGCTTCGGACATCGCGAGGCTGCCAACATGCTCGCCCGAAATCAGCTTGGGGAGGTACTTCGCCTTCTGCTCATCATTCCCCCAGCGCCGGATCTGGTTGAGGCAGAGGTTGGAATGGGCACCGTAGCTGAGGCCGACGCTGGCGCTGGCCCGCGACACTTCCTCGACCGCGATCACGTGTTCGAGGTAGCCGAGACCCAGCCCGCCCCATTCTTCCTCCACGGTGATGCCGTGCAGGCCCAGCGCGCCCATCGGCTCCCACAACTCGCGCGGGAAGCGATCTTCGCGATCGGTGCGGTCGGCCAGCGGGGCGATCTGTTCGTCCGCGAAGCGCGCGGTGCTGTCGCGGATCATCTCGGCCGCTTCGCCAAGGTGGAAGTCGAAATCGGGGGTGGCGCGCATGATTTGTTCCCGGCGGTGTAATGATTGTTCTGCGCATCCGCATAGCAAACCGCTGCACAAAGGCCAATCGGCGAAGCTGGCGCAATTGCATTGTTGCCGCTAATCCAAATGCGATGACCACCGCCCCGCCCTTGCTCCAGTTCGACGGGGTGATCTGCCGTTTCGGTGAGGTCACAGCGGTCGGCGGTGTCAATTGCAGCATCGCAGCGGGTAGCTTTGTCGCGCTGGTGGGGGCGTCGGGATCGGGCAAATCGACGCTGCTCAAGACGGTCAACACGCTGGTCGAACCAACCGAGGGCCGGGTGCTGTTCGCGGGCGAGGATGTGGCGAGCCTCAAGCCAGCGCGCTTGCGCCGCCGGGTCGGTTATGTGTTCCAGGGTGTCGGCCTGTTTCCGCATTTCCCGGTGGCGGAGAATATCGCGATTGGCCCGCGGCTGGCGGGTGAGAAACTGCCACCAGAACGGATCGCGGAATTGCTGGCGTTGGTCGAACTCGATCCGGCAATGGCGACCCGGAAGCCCGATGAGCTGTCCGGCGGTCAACGCCAGCGTGTCGGCGTGGCGCGCGCGCTGGCAGGCGAGCCGGAGCTGCTGATCATGGACGAGCCGTTCGGCGCGCTCGATCCGGTGACCCGCGCGGCGCTGGGTAACAAAGTGCGCGAACTGCATGAACGGCTTGGCCTGACCACGGTGATGGTGACGCACGACATGGCCGAGGCGCTGCTGCTGGCTGACCGGGTGCTGGTGATGGATGCGGGGGCACTGGTCGCCGATGCTACGCCGCGCGAATTGCTGGCGGGCGCGGGCGGGGCCGAGGCACAGGCGCTGGTGGCGGTGCCGCGCGAACAGGCAGTGCGTCTCGCCGCGATGGAAGCGCAGCGGCCATGAACGATATCTGGGAAATCCTGCCCGGCCTGGGTGACAAGCTGGCCGCGCACGTGGTGCTTTCCGCCAGCGCGATTGGGCTGGCGATGCTCATCGCGCTGCCGATGGCGGTGTGGGCGGGCCGTTCGCCTTTGGTGTCACGCATCGCGCTCAGCCTCGCGAGTCTGGTGCAGACCATCCCCGCGCTGGCACTGCTGGCGCTGTTCTTCCCGCTGCTGCTGAGTTTGCGCGCAGTGTTTGGCGAAGGGCTGCCGACGCTGGGCTTCCTGCCGGCGCTGATGGCGCTGACGCTCTATGCGCTGTTGCCGATCCTGCGCAACGCGGTGACCGCGCAGGCCAATCTTGATCCTGAGATACTCGAGGCCGCCGACGGCGTCGGCATGACCAAGTGGCAGAAGCTCACGCTGGTCGAAGCCCCACTCTCTGCCCCCTTCATCATGGCGGGCATCCGCACCGCGAGCGTGTGGACGATCGGCGCAGCCACACTCGCCACCACCATCGGCCAGCCGAGCCTCGGCGATCCGATCTTCGCCGGCCTGCAAACCCAGAACTGGGCGCTGGTGCTGGCCGGCTGCGTGGCGAGCGCTGGGCTGGCGCTGGCGGCGGATAACCTGCTGTGGGTGATCGAGGTCGGGCTGGCCAAACGCTCCCGCTGGATGACGTTTGGCGGGATGGGGGTGGTCGCACTGGGCATCCTCGCCGCGTTGTGGGCGCAAAGCACGGGCAGCGATGAACGCCGGATCGTGATCGCGTCGAAGCAGTTTTCCGAACAATATATCCTCGCGCAATTGATCGGCGCGCGGCTGGAGGCGGTGGGATACGCGGTTGAATACCGCGATGGGCTGGGCTCGGCGGTGGTGCACTCTGCGGTTGCATCATCCAGTATCGACATCTCGGTCGATTACACCGGCACGGTCTGGACGAACTACCTCAAGCGCGAGGATAATCCGGAGCGCGAGGTGATGTATGAAACGATCCGCGATTGGGAATGGCGCGAAAACGGGGTGAAGGTGCTGGGGCGGCTTGGGTTCGAGAACGCCTATGCCTTCGCGATGCGCAGTGACCGGGCGAAGGAACTGGGTGTGACCTCGCTCACTGATCTGGTCGCGGCTGCGCCGCAGCTGACCGTCGGCGGCGACCCGGAGTTTTTCGAGCGGCCCGAATGGATCGCGGTGCGCGATGCTTACGGGCTGCGCTTCGCCGAAAGCCGCAATTTCGCGCCGACCTTCATGTACAATGCGCTGCAATCGGGCGAGGCGGATGTGATCAGCGCTTACACATCCGATGGGCGGATCGCGGCGGACAAGCTGGTGGTGCTGGCCGATCCCAAAGGCGCGCTGCCGAGCTATGATGCGATGCTGATGCTGTCACCCCGGATCGCCGGTGATGCGGGGGTGGCAAAGGCGCTCGAACCGCTGATCGGCGCGATCAGCGTCGAGGCGATGCGCGAGGCGAACCTGGCGGTTGATCGTGAGGATGGAGAGAAGGTGACACCGAAAGCGGCGGCCGAGCAGTTGGCTAAATCCCTTGGCCGTCGTTCCGGGCTTGATCTAGGACCGCTCACAAAGAAGAACTGATGGTGCGCGGGGGCTGGGTCTATATCCTGGACAACAAGCCGCGCGGTGTCCTTTATATCGGCGTCACCGCCGACGTCACTCGCCGGATATGGCAACATAGGAACGGCCTCGGCTCGGCCTTCGTACGGAAATACGGGCTCGACCGGTTGGTGCGTGCTGAGGCCTACCCAACGATCGAAGAAGCGATTGCCCGCGAAAAACAGCTCAAGAACTGGACCCGGCAATGGAAAATCGAACTGGTCGAGAGCGACAATCCGGGCTGGGAGCCGATTGGCAGCGATCCCGGATCAAGTCCGGGATGACGACCATTGGTTACGCCGCCTTCCGCCACACTTGTGTCTGGCAGAACGGGCCGATGCAGCCTTTCACCTCCAGCATATTCGGCCCCTTGCGGCGGATGATCGAACGGTAGCTCTTGCCGCTTTTGGGATCATAGATCCGCCCACGCCAAACATCGCCATCGGCGACAAAGCTCGACAGGATTGGCATACCCAACAGCTTGCGGGTGCGCAGCTTGGGATCGGGATTGTTGATGTCGCGCTGGTCCAGCCCTTGCGGCGGGGCGACGAGGAAGCGGTCGATGGTGCCGCACATCGCCTTGCCGCAGGTGTTGATCATCACCACCGCGTCCTTTTCCTGCGTGACCCAGCGACCGGTGACGGGCTCGCTCGCCTGCGCCGGAGACAGCGCCAGCCCGAACGCGGCGAGCAGGCTAAAAGCAAGCAGGATCAGGCGGGCGATCATCGGCGAATCTCCAAAAGCAGCATGACCTGATACGTCAGAACAGCGCGCGTGGTTACCGCTTAATCAAACCCCACCCCGATTGGCCAACGCCGCCCACATACGCCCAGCACCTTGAACAACGTGCCCATCTGGCTCGATTCGACCAACCTGTCGCGCTGGCGTTTGAGCTTGTCTACCTCGCGCGGGTTGCGCCGCTGGAGCGCTTCGAGCCGGGTATCGATTCCCATTTGCCGCAGCCATTCGCCCTGCATCTGCACCCCCATCACGTCGGCGCCGTGCTGCCGCGCAACATTCTGGAGCTGTTCGAAATCGACATGCGCCGTGATGTCAGCCTCCCCCGGGTGCGCGAAGACATCGACCTTCTGGTGGCTCTTGAGAGCCTGCACCGTTGATCCTGCCCGCAATTCGGTTTGGCCGTAATCGATGATCAGCGCCGCGCCGCCTTGCTGCGCCAGCCGCTGGGCGAGATCGCCCATCACCGCTGCTGCTGCCGGACAGGATTCGATCATCGTTCCTTGACTGGCACGTACCCAGCCGGGCGGCACCAGATGATTCATCCGCTCCTTGCCCGCAACAAAGGTAAAAGCATCGCCTTCAAGCGCGACCATGCGTTCGAACCACCCGTCCGCTGCGCTCACCAGCTGATGAACGGGCAGCGCATCGAAAAATTCGTTGGCGACGATCAGGAGCGGGGCGTCGTCGGGCAGGGTCGAGGTGTCGTGATGGTGGCGGCAATTGGGAAAGGCTGCCCGCTGAAGCCCGCGCAGCGTCGCCGAGGTTTCGACAAAGTGTACCTGCGGCGCGAAGTCATACCGTGCCGCAGTGTTCAACGCATCGCGCGCCAAGGTGCCGCGTCCTGGGCCGAGTTCGACATAGTGGATGTGCTTGCGTGCGCCCATCCGCACCCACAGATCGGCGAGCCACAGCCCGACCAACTCGCCAAACATCTGGGTGACTTCGGGCGCAGTGATGAAATCGCCCTGATCGCCCAACGGATCGCGGCTGGCGTAATAGCGCGCGTTGCTTTCGCCGATATAGTGCGCAAGGCTGATAGGCCCGGTTTCGCGGATCAGACGGCGCAGGCTTTTGCCGACATCGACAGTGGCGCGGGCGAGGACTTCGGCTTCGAGCCGGGCCTGTTCGTCTGCTGCAGCTTTTGCGGCGGCTTCGGCTTCTAGGCGCGCCGCTTCTTCTGCCGCAGCCTTGGCTGCGATTTCAGCGGCGATGCGTGCTTGCTCTTCGGCTGCGGCCTTTGCTGCGGCTTCAGCCTCTAGCCGAGCCTTTTCCTCGGCAGCAGCTTTTTCAGCGGCGGCTTTGGCCTCGGCCTCGGCTTTGAGGCGTGCTTTCTTTTCAGCTTCCGCCTTGGCTTTGGCCTCAGCCTTGGCGGCGGCCTCGGCCTCAGCGCGCGCCTTTGCTTCGGCAGCGAGGCGGGCTTTTTCCTCAGCCTCAGCGCGGGCTTTTTCTTCCGCTTCGGCCTTGGCCTTTGCCGCCGCTTCCGCCTTGGCACGGGCTCGTTCTTTGGCTTCAGCTTCGGCGCGGGCTTTGGCTTCGGCTGCCGCCTTGGCGCGAGCTTCCGCTTCGGCCTGTTTTTTTGCACGCGATTCGGCGGCGGCGCGTTCGTGGGCTTCGCGTTCGGCCTGCGCCTTGGCCTCGGCTTCGGCCTTGGCTTTTTCGCGGGCTTCCTTGGCGGCGCGCGCGCGTTCTTCGGCTTCGGCCCTTGCTTGGGCGAGGGCTTCTGCTTTGGCACGCGCTTCGGCTTCGATTTGGGCTTTGGCTTCGGCCTTGGCCTTGGCTTCCGCTGTGGCGCGCGCTTCCGCTTCGGCCGTCAGCCGCGCTTCTTCAGCGGCGCGGGCGCGTTCTTCGGCCGCCGCTTTGAGGCGCGCCTGTTCTGTGGCGCGCGCTTTGGCCTCTGCCTCTGCTTTGCGTTGCTCCTCGGCTTCGCGGTGTGCCTGTTCCTGCGCGGCGGCGAGTGCCTTCGCCTCAGCCGCAGCCTGTGCGCGGGCCTGACGCTCTGCTTCGGCTGCCGCGCGCTTCGCTTCCGTCGCAGCCTCGGCCGCAGTGGTGTCTTCAGGGTCGATCAGCCGCAGACCGCCCCGAGTCAGGCTGGCCCGAGTCAGGCTGGCGCGGTTGTCCCCGCGCCCAGCGGTTTCTTCCGCAACGCGTAGAGCACGACAATCAATCCAGTCAGGATAAGCGGTATAGTCAGCCATTGGCCCATCGATAGCCCAGTCCGGGCGGCAAAGTCAGCAAGCTGTGCATCAGGCTGCCGAAAAAACTCGTTAACGAAGCGCGCAATTCCCATGCCGAGCGTAAAAACGCCCGCCAGCAGCCCGGGGCGATAACGCGCGCGGGTCGTCCAGAACAGCAGCATCATGATGATCAGCAGCGCCAGACCTTCGAGCCCCGCCTGATAGAGCTGGCTCGGATGGCGCGGCAGATCGCCCGCGCCGGGGAAAACCATCGCCCATGGCACATCCGTCACGCGGCCCCACAGCTCGCCATTGACGAAATTGGCCAACCGCCCGAGCAGCATTCCCATCGGCACACCTACCGCTACGTAATCGACTACCCGAATGAAATTGAGTTTGTCGCGCCATGCGACGTAAGCCATCGCTACCGTCACCCCGGCCAGCCCGCCGTGGAACGCCATCCCGCCATCCCACAACCGCAGCAATTTCCAGCTGACGAACCCGTCGCCCGAAAAATCGGTAAAGGCGCTGGGGATTCCGGTCTCCCCCCCGGTGTAGAACGCCGCGTAGCCAAGCCTGCCGCCAATGATCACGCCCAAGGTGCAGTAGAAAAACAGATCATCGGCATGGCGCTGTGCCATTGGAGCACCGGGCTGTTTGAGCATCTTCGAAGTGTGCCAATAGGCGAAAATCACCCCGATCAGGTATGCGAGCGAGTAGAACCGCAGGGTAAAGAACCCCAGTTCGATCCCAGGTTTCAGCCCCAGATCAGTCCAGTAGATCGGTTCAGCAGCGATGCTTGCGGCAAGTAGTGACAGCACGGGGCGAACCTCTTAATGACAATGACATGCCGTATCGGCGGGCCTGACGCAGCCTCGTTCAGGGCCTCGTTCACGCTGGCGCTTCTGGCACAGCGCGCGGGGCAGGGAAAGGGCGCAGGATCGCTGGCAAGGCTTGGGACTGGAAGTCGGGGTAGCGCGAGAACGTGTGCTCAGGCTTCAACGATAAAAGAGAGAGGAACACCACCGCATGCCCACCCCGCTGGACAATGCGCTTGAAGCGATCATCACCGGCCTGACCGCTGAAGGCCAGCCGTTTGCCACGGTGCCCTTCACCCGCGACGGGATCACGATGCCCGCCTTCGCCGCTGCTCCGCCAACCCTGGCGCATTATTTTGCGCATTTTTCGAACCAGAACAAGGATTTGCCCTTTCTGGTCGATGGCGACATTCGGCTGACGTTTGGTGAAACCTATGCCGCTGCGACCTGCGTGGCTGAAAGTCTGGTGTATGATCACGGCGTGGAAAAGGGCGACCGCATCGCGCTTGCCGCGCGGAATTCGGCCAACTGGATCATCGCTTATATGGGCATCCTGATGGCGGGCGGCTGCGCGACCCTGCTCAACGGTTTCTCGTCTGGTGATGAGCTGGCCTACGGAATCGAACTCGCCGAATGTAAGCTGTTGATCGCCGATGAAGGCCGCGCCGCGCGGGTCGAAGGCCATGCGCACGGCGCCAAGGTGATATTGTTCAGTCATGGCAATGCGCCGTCCGAAGGGCTGAGCGCAATGTGGCGCGCGCCCGAAGGCACGCCTGCGGCAATTGCCCTGCTCGGCAACCTTGGTCCGGACGATATCGCCACCATCCTCTATACGTCGGGCTCGACCGGCAAATCCAAAGGCGCGTGGTCGGATCATCGCGGTGTGGTGAGCGGCATCATGAACTACGTCGCCCAAAGCGCGATGGCCAAGCTGCATTTTGAAAGTCAGGGCGAGGTGATGATCGATCAGCCCTGCGCACTGGTCGCCGTGCCATTGTTCCACGTCACCGGCGAAGTGCCGTTGATGCTGCAAAGCTTTGCCATCGGGCGCAAACTGGTGCTGATGCCCAAGTGGGACGCAGGCCTCGCAATCCGGTTGATGGCCGAAGAAAAGGTCAGCTATTTCGTCGGCGTGCCGCTGATGAGCTACGAAATCGCCAACCATCCCGATCGCGACAAATATGACCTGTCGGCATGCAAAAGCTTTGCCGCAGGCGGCGCGCCGCGTCCGGTCGAACATGTCACCCGGATCAAGGAAGCCTTCCCCGGCGGGTTCCCGCTGCTCGGCTATGGCCTGACCGAAACCAACGCGGTCGGCTGCGGCAATTTCAACGAAAACTACCTCGCCAAGCCGGGCTCCACCGGGCGCGCGTCAAAACCGATGGTCGATCTCGCGATTCTGGACGACGCCGGTTACGAAGTGCCCAAGGGTCAGGTCGGCGAAGTCTGCATCCGCTCGGTCGCCAACTTCCGGGGCTACTGGAAGAACGACGAGGCGACTGCTGCCGCCTTCACCGATACCGGCTATTTCCGCACCGGCGACCTCGGCTATCTCGATGCGGACGACTATCTGTTCATCGTCGACCGCAAGAAAGACATCATCATCCGCGGCGGTGAGAACATCTCGTGTATCGAGGTTGAAGACGCGATCTACGCGCATGACGATATCGGCGAATGCTCGGTGTTCGGCCTGCCCGATGAACGCTTCGGCGAAGTCCCGGCGGCGGTCTATGCCATGAAGGAAGGCCGCGCGCCTATCACTCCGGGCGAGCTGCGCGCTTTCCTGCTCGAACGGATTGCCCCGTTCAAGGTGCCGCTCGAACACCAGATGTGGATCACCGACGAGGCATTGCCTCGGCTCGGCACCCAGAAGATCGACAAGCGCACGGTCAAGGCGCGCTATACCAGTGAGGCTGTGACCGCGTGAGCGCCACGTGAACCCGCCCCGGCGCGTCCCCGGTCAGCGTGCGATCATCGACCGGCGCGCCGTGTCGGACGAGATCGCCGCGCTGTTCGCTTCGGGCGGGGAGGCCGCGCGCACGGACATCGTCAAGGCGCTGCGCCGCGCGCTTGATGCTGGCCGCGCTGAACTTGCGCAGCGGTTGTCTGCGGCGCCCTCGGCGGGGCATGACATCACCGGCGGCTATTCGTTCCTGACCGATCAACTGCTGCGGGTGATCCACGATCACGTCACCACGCACCTTTACCCGGCCCCCAATCGCACGTCGGGCGAACGGCTCGCGATCCTCGCGGTGGGCGGATATGGCCGGGCCGAGATGGCGCCGCATTCGGATATCGACATCGCCTTCATCACCCCCACCCGCCGCGCGCCGTGGTGCGAACAGGTGATTGAGGCGATGCTGTATCTGCTGTGGGACTTGGGCCTCAAGGTGGGCCATTCGAGCCGCACGGTGTCCGATACGATGCGGCAGGCGAAAGAAGATCTGACGATCCGTACCGCGCTGCTCGAATCGCGGCTCGTTTGGGGCGATCAGCCGCTTTACGAAGAATTGCGCACCCGGTTCTGGAGCGAGGTGGCCAAGGGCAGCGAGCGGCAATTCCTTACCCAGAAACTGGCCGAACGCGATGCGCGGCACAAGCGGATGGGCGACAGCCGCTATGTAGTCGAGCCGAACATCAAGGAAGGCAAGGGCGGCCTGCGCGATCTTCAGACGCTCTACTGGATCGGCAAATATGTCCACCGCGTTGGTGCGGCGGCGGAACTGGTCGATGTCGGTCTGCTCACGGCGTCCGAATATCGCAGTTTTCGCCGGGCCGAGGGCTTTCTGCTCGCCGCGCGCTGCCATATGCATATTCTGACCGACCGGGCCGAGGATCGCCTGACTTTCGACCTGCAACGCCAGGTGGCCGAAGCGATGCAGTTCGCTGACCGTCCGGGCAAAAGCGCGGTCGAACGCTTCATGCAGTACTATTTCCTGCAAGTGAAACGCGTCGGCAGCCTGACCGGCGTGTTCCTGTCGCACCTTGACGAGGAAATGGCCAAGAAACGCCCGCGCACCGGCTTTTTCGCCGGGTTCACGCAGCGGCCCCGCATGTTCAAAGGTTACCAGATCGAAAGCGGGCGCATTCGGGCGCCGGGCGATGACTGGTTCCGGCAAGACCCGGTGCGGCTGATCGAAGTGTTCCAACTGGCCGAGGCCGAGGGGCTGGAAGTGCACCCCGAAACCATGCGTCAGGCCAGCCGCGATGCGAAACTGATCGACGCCAAGATGCGCCGTGACAAGCGCGCCAATGCGTTGTTCCTCGACCTGCTGGCGGGGCGCAAGGATCCGGAATCCGCGCTGCGCTGGATGAACGAGGCGGGGGTCTTCGGCCGCTTCGTGCCCGATTTCGGGCGGGTCAACGCGCAAATGCAGTTCGATATGTATCACCACTATACCGTGGACGAACACACCATCCGCGCAATTGGCTTGCTGAGCCAGATTGAGCGCGGGCTGCTGACTGCCGATCACCCGCGCGCCACCCGCGAATTTCCCAAGCTCGCCTCGCGCCGGGCGCTCTATGTGGCGGTGCTGCTGCACGATATCGCCAAAGGGCGCGGGGGCGATCATTCGGTGCTCGGCGCAGACATGGCGCACAAGCTGTGCCCCGGATTTGGGCTCGACGAGAAGGAGACCGATCTCGTCGCCTGGCTGGTGCTGCAACACCTGCTGATGAGCCGCACCGCGCAGAAACGCGACCTGACCGATCCCAAGACGATCGAGGATTTTGCGGGCGAGGTGCAGAGCCTGGAACGGCTGCGCAATCTGGCGATCCTGACCGCGGTGGACATTCGCGCGGTCGGCCCCGGCACCTGGAACAGCTGGAAAGCACAGCTGCTCGGCGAGCTTTATGACGCGACACAGGAACGGCTGCGGCTGGGCCACAAGGGCACTGGGCGAAAAGCACGGGTCACGGCCAAGAAGGACGCGGCGGCGCGATTGCTCGGAGATCAGGATCATCTGGTCGACAGCGCCGGTGCGCTGCTCGGCGATGCCTATTGGATTGCCGAGCCTGAGGACATCATTGCCAGCAACCTCACCCAATATGACGCCGCGCGCGCGGCGGGCGAGCAATTGTCGATTATCTGCGTGGTTGACGAAGCGCGCGGCGCAACCCGGGTGAGCGTGATTGCCGCCGACCACCCCGGGCTGTTCTACCGCATGGCGGGCGGCATCCACGTGGCCGGCGCCAATATCATCGATGCGCGCATTCACACCGCCAAAAGCGGCTATGCCTTCGATAACTTTCTGGTGCAGGATCAATACGGCCAGCCATTCCGCGAAGAAGGGCAGATGGCGCGCATCGCCAAGGGGATCAGCGATGCGCTGCTGGCGCGGATCGAACTGGTGCCCAAACTCGCCGCACGTCCGCTCACCCATTCGCGCGCCAAGGCGTTCGATGTCGCCCCGCGCGTCGGGTTTGATAATGACGCGTCCAACAATTTCACTGTGGTCGAAGTGACCGCGCGCGACCGCCCGGCGCTGCTCAACCGGCTCGCCTACGCGCTGTATAAAGCCAATCTGATCGTCCATTCGGCGCACATTACCGCTTACGGAGAGGCGGCGGCGGATACGTTTTACGTCACCGATCTCACCGGCGCGAAGGTCAAAGCGGCAGATCGGCAGGCTGAAATCGAAGCCGCACTGCTCGAAGCAGCCAGCGACCAGACTCAACAGCAGCTTGAAAAAGCTTAGTTAAATTGAGTCGCGACTAAAAGTTGCAATCACGTGACATATTGTTATCTGGGCGTCCCCCTATCAAAAAAGAGTTACATCATGACGATCGCAACCCCCCTTCAGGGCCCCTTTCGGCTCGGCAAAATCGCGTTGCTGCTTGGTACCGCCTCGTTCACCCCCTTTGCAGCATCCGCGCAGGACGCCGAAGCGCCGGCAGCCGAAGAACGCACCAGCTCGCTTGATGCGATCAACGAAATCCTCGTCACCGGCACTAAAACCCGCGACGCAGAAAACGTGCAGGACGTTGCGCTCGCGGTGACCGCGTTCAACGCCGACACCTTGGAAGCCTTCAAGATCCGCGACATTCAGGGTCTGTCATTCCAGACGCCGAATGTAAGCCTCGACCAGATCGGCACCAGCCGCGGTCAGGCCAACTTCTCGGTGCGCGGGCTTGGCATCAATTCCTCGATCCCCTCGATCGATCCGACCGTCGGCGTGTTCGTTGACGGGGTCTATCTCGGCATCAATGCTGGCGTGGTGTTCGACCTGTTCGACCTTGAAAGCGTCGAAATTTTGCGTGGCCCGCAGGGCGTATTGTTTGGCCGCAACGTCACCGGCGGCGCGGTGGTGCTTAACACCGGCAACCCGACCGAAGATTTCCGCGGCAAGTTCCGCGCGGCGGTTGATGGCCCGCTGGTCGACGGCGGTCGCGGCGGCGCAAACTACACCGTCAGCGGCACCATTTCCGGCCCGATTGTCGAAGACACGCTGCTGTTCAAGCTCGGCGCGTACTACAACAAGGACGAAGGCTACTTCACCAATCTGTTCGACGGATCGAACCACGGCGAAGCCGACACCAAGATCCTGCGCGGCGCGTTGGAAGGCCGGTTCGGCGATCTGATGATCCGCGCCAAGCTCGACTATTTCGAAAGCGAAGGCGATGGCCCCTCGGCCCAGAACCGCGGCATTTTTGATCGTGACAGCTTCGATTTCGCCATCGACGAACCCGGCTTCTACGCCAACGAAATCTGGACCGGATCGCTCACCGCCGAATGGGACATTGGCCCCGGCACGCTGACCAACATCTTCGGTTACCGCGATTATACCGCCAGCACGCGCGGCGATATTGATGCGACGCCGGTGTTCCTGTTCCACTCGAACACGCAAACGACGCAGGATCAGATTTCGAACGAGCTGCGTTACGCCATCTCGACCGAAAGCTTGGATCTGACGTTCGGCGGGTTCTATTTCGACCAGAGCCTCGCCTATGACGAAAGCCGCGAACTGCGGCGCGATTTGCCGGTCGCCAATCAGCCGCCGGTGTTCTTCGGCGGCGGGCGTCAGACGCACGAAGTGATCGGGGTGTTCGCCAATGCCCAGTACGAATTCCTGCCCAGCCTGTCGCTGATTGCCGGCATCCGCTGGAATCAGGAAACCAAGGATGCGGCGGTGACCTACATCACTCCGCGCGCGCCGTGTTCGGTGGTTGCAGGCACCTGCCCGGTCGGCACCGCGCCGTTCAATCCGTTGACTGAAACCAACGGTTTCACCGACAGCGTGCGTTTCCGCAACGTCTCGCCCAAGCTCGGACTGCAATACGAATTCGCCAATTCGCAGGTCTATGGCCACTGGAGCCGGGGCTTCCGGTCGGGCGGCTACAACTTCCGCATCACCAACGTCGCGGTGTTCAACCGCGCGGTGGCGGCGACCGGCAATCTGTTCTTCGACGAAGAGCAGGTCGACAGCTACGAAATCGGCGGCAAGTTCCAGACCGAGGACGGCAGCTTCACGCTCAACTTGGCGGCCTATGTGACCAAGATCGGCGATCTTCAGCGCGAAGTGAACCTGGCTGATCCGGGCGCGGGCGTGGTGCAGAACATCCTCAACACCGCCGATGCCACGATCAAGGGCTTCGAAGCCGAGGCGCGGATGCGGGTGTCGGATTCGCTGATCGTCACGGCCAATTTCGGCCTGATTGATGACAAGTATGACAGCATCCTGTTCGACATTTCGGGCGATGGCCTGATCAACGACACGGATCTTGCGCTGCGCATTCCGCGTGTGCCCGAGGTGACCTGGGGCATGGGTCTGGTGCATGAACTGCTGCTGGGTGACAGCGAGATTCTGACCCGGGTGACCTACCAGTACCGCGATGAATTCGCCTTCACCGACGATAACCTTGGCTTCATTCAGGATGTTACGAACCTTGAAGCGAACATCACCTGGGTAACGCCGGTCGAAGGGTTGTCGCTGTCGGTCTATGGCCGCAACCTGTTTGATGAAGTGCAAGCTGGCGGCGATACGCAGGTGCCATTCGGCGGCCCGAATTCGACTGGGGTGCGCCGTCCCTTCGCCGACAACCCGACGCAGGGCACATTCTCACCGCTGCAACGCGGCCGGAACGTGGGCGTGGAAGCGTTGTTTGAATTCTAATTAGCCTTTGTGGTGCGATCGCCGCTCCGGGCGATCGTCCTCGCTAGGCGCGCAGCAAAGCTGCGCCCGCTGCGGGCGGGCAGTCGCCCTTGCGGTCGCTGCGCGACCGATACGCGCCTAAAGAAGGGGGCGCTCCGGAAACGGGGCGCCCTTTTTTTGTGAGTTCTTGCTCGCCTACCGCTACGCTGCTTGAGGCGGGTCAGCCCCTTTGGCCGAACAATGCCGTGCCGACCCGGATATGCGTCGCACCGAGCATCACAGCGGTCTCGTAATCGCCGCTCATCCCCATGCTGAGGCCTGTGAGACCGTGATCCGCCGCCAGTTTCGCCAGCAAGGCGAAGAACGGCGCGGCTTCGGTATCGGCGGGGGGAATGCACATCAGCCCGGCCAGCGGCACATCCGCGGCGCGGACGGCGGCGATAAACGCCGGCAGCTCAGCAATCGGGCAGCCGCCCTTCTGCGCTTCATCGCCAATATTGACCTGCACGAAACACGGCACGCGCCGCCCGGCCTTGTCCATCGCCTTGGCGAGCGCGGTCAGCAGGCTGGGGCGGTCGAGCGAGTGGATCACATCGAACAACGCAACCGCTTCCTCCGCCTTGTTCGATTGCAACTGGCCGATCAGGTGGAGTTCGATATCAGGGTAGGCCTCGCGCAGCGCGGGCCACTTGCTTTCCGCCTCCTGCACCCGGTTTTCGCCGAACACTCGCTGACCCGCATGGATCAGCGGTAAAATTGTCGCGGCGTCCTGCGTTTTGCTGACGGCGATCAAGGTGACGTCGGCAGGCGCGCGGCGGGCAGGTTTGCACACCTTGGCGATATTGGCGCGGACTTCGGCGAGGCGGGTTGCTGCATTTTCCATGGCCGCGTTCTATAGCGAGAGGGTGACGCGCGCCAATCCCCTCCCCAACCTGTGGCTTATCAGCGATGCGCGCAATGATGCGGCGCTGGAGGCTGCGCTTGCCCGTCTGCCACACGGCAGTGCGCTGGTGTTCCGGCATTACCATCTTGATGACGCCGCGCGGCGGACGCGCTTTCATGAACTGGCGGCAGCGGCGCGGGCTGATGGGCACTTTGTCATCCTGTCAGGCTCGGTGGAACTGGCGCAAGCATGGGGCGCAGATGGGATCTATGGGTCGCCGGAATCGCTCGGCGCGCCGTCGTCATTCCTGCGCTTTGCCACGGCGCATGATGCGCGCGAGATTGCGCTGGCCAATGCCGCCAAGGCTGACGGCGTGTTTCTCTCCCCCATCTTCCCGACCCGCTCGCATCCCGGCGGTCAGTGCCTTGGCGTCGCGACGTTTCATGAACTCGCAGCGCAGGCCGAAATGCCGGTGATCGCGCTTGGCGGCATGACGGCAGAACGGGCGAAGATGCTCGATTGGCCACGCTGGGCCGCGATTGATGGGCTTTCTTGAAGCCGCACGCCTCCGGCGCGCGAAATCCTCGCTCGTGCGACCTGAAGGTCGGGTGTCCCGCCTACGGCGGTTCAGCTTCGATTCCGCTGCGGGCGCCCGGTCGGGCTTGCGGCCCTGCGGGCCGTTTGGCGCAATACTCAACCCTCACTCCGTCGCACTTTACTTGACCCGGAGTCTCGTAGGATTCATGATGTGTTCCGCCTAGGAGACTCAAGTATGGCCAGCCGCGCGGCGCTTCCCGTCAAAACCGGTCGCAAGACCGATGCCGAATGGCGCGCAGGGCTGCGCCGTTCGATGCGGCGGCTTGCGCAGATGGCAGGCGCGGGCGTGCTGCTGGCGGCGACCGTGTTTCTTGCGCTGGCGTTGCTGAGCTACACACAGACCGATCCCAGCCCCTCTACCGCCGCTGCGCCCGATGAAGTCGCCAATTGGATGGGCGCTGCGGGTGCATGGGCCGCAGACCGGGTGCTGCTGATCTTTGGCCTGCCCGGTGTGCTGCTGCTGCCGCTGCTCTATATTTCCGCGCGCAAATTGTGGCGCGATGTTGAAAATGGCGACGCGCCTGAGACGACCCCGTGGTGGCTGCCTGTCGGCCTGCTGCTGATCGCAATGACGCTGATCGCGACGGTGCTGGCGCTCGCCTTCGAAGGGCCGGGCGGCACGCTTCCCGCGCAGGCCGGCGGCCTTGCGGGCTTGCTCGGTGCAGGCGCGACCAAGGCGGTGGCCGCGCGGTTTGGCGGCGATGCGCAGGGCTGGGTGACGCTGGGCGCGACGACCGCTTGCCTTGCCATCGGGGTGGCGCTGCTGACTCGGATTTTCGCGATTGATTGGCGCGTGCTGCTGAGCCTGCCCGATTTCCTTGGCGGCGGATCGCTGGCCGGGGTGATGGACCGTTTGCCGCTGCCGGGCCGTAAGGCCGCGCCCGCGTTGGCATTTGCCGGGGACGCCGAGGATGACGCCGATCGGTTTGGGGCACCCGCCGCCCGCCCGCGCCGCGCAGCCAAAGGCGCCGCGATTGAGCCCGAAGCCGACACTCGCCCACGCCGCGCGCCTGAAATCAGCGATCCGTCCGCTCCGCCCAAGCGCGCCTTGCCGACCAAAACGGCGCAAACTGACATGTTTGCCGCCTTCAAGCTCCCCAGCCTCGACCTGCTGGAAGAACCGCCGGTCGATAAGGCGCCCAAGCTCGACAAGCAGGCGCTGGAACGCAACGCCCGCCTGCTCGAAAACGTGCTCGATGATTTCAATGTGAAGGGCGAAATCACCGCGGTGCGCACCGGGCCGGTGGTGACGATGTACGAATTGGAACCCGCGCCGGGGATCAAGGCCAGCCGCGTGATTGGTCTGGCCGAAGACATCGCCCGCAACATGAGCGCCATCAGCGCGCGCGTGTCCCCTATTCCCGGCCGCACGGTGATGGGGATCGAACTGCCCAATCAGGATCGCCAGGTGGTGATGCTGAAAGAACTGGCCGCCTGCGCCGATTTTGCCGAGGCCAAGGGCAATCTGCCGATCATTCTGGGCAAGGATATCGCGGGCGAACCGATCATCGCTGATCTCGCCGCGATGCCGCACTTGCTGGTCGCGGGCACCACCGGGTCGGGCAAGTCGGTCGGGCTCAACGTGATCCTGCTCAGCCTATTGTACCGCTTTACGCCGTCCGAGTTGCGGCTGATCCTGATCGATCCCAAGGTGCTTGAACTCAAGACCTACGACGATATCCCGCACCTGCTCAGCCCCGTGGTGACCGAGCCGCACAAATCGGTGCGCGCTTTGAAATGGGCGGTTGAGGAGATGGAGCGGCGGTATCGGATGATGAGCGCGGTCAGCAGCCGCAATATCCATTCGTTCAACGAAAAGGTCAGCGCAGCGATTGCCAAGGGCAAGCCGCTCGGCCGCCGGGTGCAGACTGGGTTCGATCCCGAAACCGGTGAGCAGTTGTTCGAAGAAGAACAGCTCGATTACCAGCCGCTGCCGCAGATCGTGCTGATCGTCGACGAACTCGCCGATTTGATGGTGACCATCGGCAAGGAAATCGAAGTGCTGATCCAGCGCCTCTCGCAAAAATCGCGGGCGGCGGGCATCCACCTGATCATGGCGACGCAGCGACCTTCGGTCGACGTCATCACCGGGGTGATCAAGGCCAACCTGCCCACCCGGATCAGCTTCAAGGTGACCAGCCGGATCGACAGCCGCACGATCCTTGGCGAACAGGGGGCCGAACAGCTGCTGGGTAAGGGCGATATGCTCTACAAGCCCAACACCGGGGCGATGGTGCGCGTCCACGGGCCGTTCGTCAGCGACGAGGAAGTCGAAGCCGTGGCCGATTTCTGGCGCAGCCAAGGCTCACCCGAATATATCGACGCCGTGACCGAAGAACCCGAGGACGGCGGCTTCGGCTTCGAAGATGATCTGACTGCGTCGGACAACCCCGAAGAGCGCAAGTACCGCCAAGCGTGCCAAGTGGTGATCGAAAACCAGAAAGCGTCGGGCAGCTGGCTCCAGCGGCAGATGGGGGTGGGCTACAACACCGCGGCCAAATGGATCGAGCGGATGGAAGAAGATGGCCTCGTCGGCCCAGCCAACCATGTCGGACGCCGCGAGATTTACCGCGATCGGGATGGCAATCCGCTTTAGAATCAAGCTCCCGGTGGATGCTAAAATGCAACGTCCCGAAACTGTAAATTCGCCGTAATCGCCGTGTCACGGTAGCGTCGCAGCAACGTCACCAACGGCTGCCACGGGCAAGGCCTCTCTCCACCAAGAAGGGCCTACCTAATGCTCCGCACACCCCTTGCGCGCGTCTCGCTTATCGCGCTTACCGCTACGCTCGCCGCCGCCCCGCAAGCCGTCTTTGCGCAGGACGCCGAAGCTGCCGAGGCAGATGATCAGGCCTCCGGCAATCAGATCATCGTCACTGCGCAAAAAGTCGAACAGCGCGTTCAGGACGTGCCAATCACCATCACCGCGACCACGGGCGAACGCATCCGCGAATTGGGCGTGACCGATCTTGACGAGCTGTCGCGCTACGTCCCCGGCCTGTTGATTCAGGAGCAGAGCGCCAACAACCCCGGCATCGTGATCCGCGGTATCACCTCGGACAGCGGCTCGGCCCAGCAGGGCCCGCGCGTCACGCTCTATTACAACGGCGTCGATATCTCGCGGTCGCGCGGCAGCTATCAGGCGATCTACGATCTCGAACGGGTCGAAGTGATCAAGGGCCCGCAGGCGACCCTGTTCGGCACCGCGTCGGCGGTCGGTGCAATCAGCTTGGTCTCGGCCAAGCCGCGCGAAGGTTTTTCGGGCGAAGTGCGCGGCGGCTACGGCAATTTCAACCAGACCCTTGTGGGTGGTTACCTCAACATCGGGTCTGACGTCATCGCTGCGCGGGTCGCAGCTGAGTGGCGCACGCGCGATGGTTACGTTGAAAACCTCAATGCGGCGCAGGAAGAGGAGCTGTATGCGCAAGATCAGCTCGGTGTGCGCGCATCGCTGCGTTATACCCCCTCGGCAGATTTCACGCTCGACCTGGTCGGGACGTACGATCAGCAGCGCAATGGCGGCACGCCGTTCATTTCGGCGCGCTTCCCCGCCTTTGCGGGCGCGCCCGGCGGCCCGGCCAACGCATTTGTCGACGCCAACCTTGGCGGCAACCCGGCCGGTGCTGCGGCACTGGGCGACGATCAGCTCGGCCTCAACCGCGAAGTCTATGACCTCAACCTCACCGCCGAATATGCGATTGACGACGAATGGACCTTCACCACTGTGAATGGCTACCGCGAGTTCGACAGCCGCGAAGTGTTCGATGCTGACGGCACGGCGGCACCGTTCCTCGAATTCGCCGAAATCGCCACCGGCTGGCAGGTTAGCCACGAAGGCCGCTTCAGCTATGCGGGCGAAACGCTGCGCGCGAGCGCGGGCTGGAACGTCTTCATCGAAGACAGCCGCCAGAACGTGCCGTTTGCGACCGAGGAAGGCACCTTCCTGCAATGCCTCACCAGCCTGTTCGGCGCTCCGTTGATCCCGGGCGTCGCCTGCGTCGCGCCTGATGGCACTGTGCCGGCGTCGGGTGTGACCGCCATCGCCACCGGCGGAGCGTTGACCGCGATCCCCTATGCCTCGGTGTTCGAGAACTCGGGCCGCAACGAAGCCTATTCGGTGTTTGCCGATGTCACCTGGATCCCGACCGATGCGCTCGAAGTGACCGCCGGTCTCCGGTTGCTCGACGAATATCGCGAATCGGGCTTCTTTGCGGTCGTGCCGAACAGCGTGCTGAGCGGTGCACCCTTGATCCCCGGCCAGATCGACACCCGCGGCCAGACGTTCACTGCGTTTGACCGGTTCCAGGCGTGGTTACCGCGTTTCAACGCGCTCTACCGCGTCAGCGATGACGTCAACGTGTTCGCCACCATCTCGAAGGGCCGCCGTTCGCCGGTGGTGCAGTTGGGCGCACGGCGCGAAGGCACTCGCGTGGTCGCCAACCGCACCGACGTTCCGGAAGAGACCGTGTGGAACTACGAAGGCGGGATCAAGCTCGCCAGCGGCCCGGTTTCGGCATCATTGGGCGTGTATTATCAGGCCTATGAGGGGTTCCAGGTCAGCGTTGCGCAGCTTGATGCCGATGGCAATCCGACCGGCGCCTTCGTGACTCAAAGCGCGGGCACGGCGTCGAACCTCGGGGTTGAGGGCGAATTGGCGATCGACGTGGCCGATTGGCTGCAAGTGTTCGGCAATGCTGGCTATATCGACGGCGGGGTTGACGAAGACGGCGCATTCTCGCCCGCGTTCTCGGGCGCGCGGTTCCGGTTGCAGCCGGAATTGCAGGCTTCGGGCGGGTTCACGGTCGATTACGACTTTGGCGGTGTGCGCTTCTTCGCCACGCCGAGCGTGTCGTATCGCAGCCAGATCTTCTTTGAGGTGCCAAACAACTCGCTGATTTCGCAGGATGCGGTCACGATCGTGAATGCCCGCGCCGGGATCAGCTTTGGCGAAGAACGCTTTGAGATCGCCGGGTTCATCCGCAACGCCTTTGACGAAGACTATCTGCTCGATGCAGGCAACACCGGTGGGGCATTCGGCATTCCGACCTTTATCCCGGCAGAGCCGCAGTTCTACGGGGTCGAAGTCTCGGCAAAGTTCTGATTTCAAGCGGTTAACTGGTTAACGCGGGGGCGGGAGGTCAAACGGACCTTCCGCCCCTTTGCTTTGGCGCGCCGTCACGTCACCATGGTTGATGACCGTGGTTAGGAATTCCTAAACACCAATGCCGTAGCCCTACGTAGGTCAACTGGGGCTAATGAAATGATTCACTTTCCGCGCGCGCTGGGCTGTCTGCTGGCGTCGTTGCTTGCCTTGGTCACCGCATCGCCCACTCTGGCGCAGGACGCTGGCTGGAAACTCGAACCCGATGCGCGGATCGAAGTGCAGACGGTGAGCGCGCAAACCACCACCCGAGATGATGATCTGGTCGTCGATGGCGAGGCGATTTCTGTGCGCGCTCAGCTTGGGCTGGCGCTCAACAGCGAAAGCACCCGGTTCCGGCTTGAGGCTGACCGGATCGAAGTGTTCCGGCTGGGCGGTGGCCGCAACGACATTTCGCGCGACCGGTTGACTGCGACGTTTCAACACGACGTGACCAAATCGCTCGAAGTCCAGCTTCAGGCGCGCCGCTATGATGATCTGGTCACGGTCGAATCCGCCGATTCCGACGAATGGCAAGGATCCGCCCGCGTCACCTTCGAACCGACCCGCGATAATCGCTTCCGTCTCGCGGCCACCTGGCGCGACCGGCAGTATGATAATGGCGCTGCCCCCGGAACTATTGGCGCCACCACCGGCGAAGGCCCGCGCGTCGATGCGCAATACCGCCGTCGCCTCGGCCCCAATCACTTCGTGGCGGTTGATCTGCGCGCTGAAAACATCCGTTCGGACGACCCCGACCGCGGATATGAGCGCGAATCCGCCGGGGTCGCCTATACCCGCCCGGTGGCCAAGGATCTGCGGGTGCGCCCCGCTATCGAACTGATCAAAACCCGCTTCGATGGCCGCCTCACCGATACGGGCGCGCTGCGGCGTGACCGGCAGGTGGTGCCCGAAGTCGAACTGCTGTGGTGGCCCGGCAAGTGGCGCATCGAGGCCGAGGCCAAATATGTGTTCTTCAACAGCAATGAAACCGCGCGTGAGCGCGAGGGTTACCGGCTGACGCTGTCGGTCGGGTACGCGTTCTGACGTGATCGCCCGCCTCCGCCAGACTTGGGAACGCGCGACCCCGCAGGTCAAGCGGCCGTTCTATGTTGGCATCACCGTCGGCTTTGTGCTGGCGGTGCTGGTGGGCCTTGGCATCGCCAACACCGACAGCTTTTTCGCGCTCCCCTCATCACTCGAAGGGGTGGCAACATCGCAGGCGATCTGGGGGCTGAAGCCATCCAACTTGCTGATGGTGCTGCCGCTGGGCGCGTTTCTGGTGGTGCTGGCGCGCAGTTTCGTGGGGGTGAAGGCGTTCGGCCTGTTCACTCCGATGCTGATCGCGGTCGCCTTTCTGCAAATCGGCCCGGTGATGGGGCCGGTGGTGCTGTGTTCATCGGTGCTGGTCGGCATGATCGTGACTCCCAGCTTGCTCAAGCTGCGGATGACCCGCGTCGGGTTTCTGGGCGTGCTGATTTCGCTGATCGTGCTGGTGCTGGTGGCGATGCAGCTGATCTTTGACGTCGCACTTCAGGTCGATGCCTTCCCGGTGATCGTTTGTGCGCTGTGCGTGGAACGTTGGTGGAAACAATGGGGCAAGGACGGGGCGAAACCGGCCGCCAAGATGGCGTTCAACACCTTCATACTGGCGGTGATTATCGAATTCGTGATGGTGTCGGACTTTGCATTGGCGCTGATTGAGGCGTCACCGCTGCTGATGCCCGCCTTCACGGCGGTCGCGATTGGGATTCTGGGCCGGTATCGCGGGTTGCGCCTGTCTGAGATTCACCGCTTTGCACCAATCTGGCTCGAACGGCGGCGCAAGGCGCGGCTGTCAGCGAACCCCGATCAGCTCGAGCTCGATCTTGAACCGATCACGGACGAAGATCGCAGAGCCACGGCCCCTCCGCTGGAAGGCATGTGGGTGATCGATTCGCCCGCTGATCTTCATCCCGGACGGCGCAGGCGCGTTCCGCAACCGATCATCCCCAATAAGGAGGCTCAGTTCGAGCCTCGTTTTGACGCATTGGGCCGCCCGCTGAAACACAACGCCTGGATTATCAGGTCGGCACAGGATGTTTGATATGTTCGGGCTACTCCGCAAAAAGCCGGTCAATTATGACGCGCTCAGCAAACTGCGCCCGCCGCAGCTTGACGGGGTTGACGAGATTCTCGGGATCAACATGCGCAACGCGCTGATCCAGAAATACAATCCGCGCAGCGCGATTGAACGCGCGCGTGACAAGGTGGCAGCCAAGGTCGCGCTGGAGGCGGCGGGGATCGCCTGCACCGGCACAGTGGCCGTGATCGATAGCCACCAGAAGCTGGCCGAATTCAAGGCCAGCCGCGACATGCCCGATGCTTGGGCGATCAAACCCGCGCGCGGATCGCAGGGCGACGGCATCCTGCTGGCCGTCCGGCGTGAAGGGAACACCTGGTTCAAGGGATCGGGCGCGCCGCTGACCGAAGAGACTGTGATGCACCACATCCAGAAAGTGGTCGATGGCGGCTTTTCGGGCGATTCCGCTGCCGAGGACGCGGCGCTGATCGAGCCGCTGATCATCGCTGACCCGGCACTGTCGCGGATCGTGCCCGAAGGCCTGCCCGATTTGCGCGTCATCAGCCTGCATTACACCCCGCTGATGGCGATGGTGCGGCTGCCGACGCTTGAGTCCGACGGCAAGGCCAACTTGCACCAGCGCGCGATCGGGGCCGGGATCGACATGGTTACCGGCAAGATCACCCGCGCGGTGGTGAAAGGCACGCCGATCACCCACCACCCCGACACCGGCGAGCTGCTGATCGGTTTCGAGATTCCGGGCTGGGAACGTGTGCTGGAGCTCGCCTCAAGATGCGGGCCCGCTGTGGGGCTGGGCTATTGCGGCGCGGACATTGTGCTCGATGTGAACGATGGCCCGCTGGTGATCGAAGTCAACGCTCACCCCGGCATCGAAATTCAGAATATCTGTCAGGCCGGGCTCAAGGTGCGGATTGCGGCGACGGGGGAGGATTTCCGCTAGATTCCGGGAGCATGATCGCTGGCGGCATGAATGGCGCGGTGTTCTGCGCGTCGCGCTCGGCGACCTCCTCTGGCGTGAGCGGACGGAACCGGATCGAAATCGGCGTGAAGCTGCCGTCATCACGCTGACGGATGGTGACGATCCCGCGTTGGCCGCGCTCCTGCAATTCGCCCTGCAACTCCATCGCCCGGTCTTGGCCGAGATATAATCGCCCACGCGTCAGTGCATCCCAGCCGTAAACGCCCGATGCATCGGCGCGGATCGGGTGGGCACAAGGCTTATCGCTGTCGGTGGTGACGCGCGTGAGATTGGGCGCGTCCCCTTCAAGACACAGCATTTCTGGCGGCGCATCGCGAAACTCGTCGATCCCCGGCCAATCATAGCTGAATTCGACATAGTGCCCGCGCAGGTAATCGCGCGGGTCGTAGCCTTGGATCGGCACCTCCCAATCGGTGCCCTCATAATAGGTGCGCTCGCTCATCCCCCAAAGGGCGGCGAGGCCAAGCACGGGGGCAATCACGGCGGCAAGACGGGCAAGCCGGTTCATGCCTCCGCCCCCTCACTCGGCGGGGCAAAAGTCTTGGACACCCGCACCGCGACCCATGCCACGCCGAGGATCATGAAGCCTGAGAGGATCAGCCCGAACCCGCTCAACAACAGGTCGCTCGCCAGTTCAAAACTCAGGATGATGAGCCGCAGCGCAATCACGCCGACGCTCAGCTGAAACACCCCACGCCAGCCCGCCACCAACGCGGCGGCAGCGATGCCGATCCACAACGCCATGAACAGCGCGGCGGCGGGGACCACGAGATCGTCAAGCGGATAGGCCAGTGCCGCGACCACACCAGCGCCAACTATGATTGCGCCTGCCATCCGTCCGGAAGTGCCGGGCCTCGCCAATACTACCGCCACCCCGGCAATCACCGCCACTCCGCCACGCAACGCCATGCTGGCGAATTCCTCCGTCAGCTCGCCAGCATCAAACCCTCCCACACTCGCGAGCGCGCAAGCCACGGAGGCTCCTCCGACCGCATAGACGAGCGCCAATTGCTCCAGCCGTCGCCAGAAATCGGGGCGGTCACCGCGCCCTCGCAACCATGCGGCGAGCGGCGCGAACAGCACTGGCAGCGCGGTTACCAAGGCGAGCCACAGCAGCAGCCCAGTGCCCGGATCACGCCCTGCGTCATAACCCGTTTTGGCGTTGGCATATTCCCACGCACACCACACGGCTCCGCCCATCACCGCCGCCGCAGCAGGCCAGCTCCTGCCCATCAGCAGCAGCAGCGGGGCGAACAGCACCAGCCACATCGCCAGCGGTTTCCATAGCGGCGAGGAGGTCTGATAGACTTGGCCCAAGTGTCCGAAAAACGTCAGCCCCAGCGCGGCGGTGACGAACAACAGTGCCTCGACCGCCCACGGGGAACGCTCCGCAATCCGGTCTTCGCGCAGGAACAACGCCGCCAGTGCGCCAATGATCAGCGCAAAGTGCACGGCAAGCCGCAACTGTCCGGGAATATCCTCCCAGTTGGCGGCGATGACCGACACCAGCCCCAGCCCAATCGCCAGCGCGCCGATCCCGAACACCGCCCACAGCGCCAGCGGGCGCGTATGTGATGCCTCATAAGCCAGCAGCCGGTCGCGCGTGTCCGCGTCGATCAGGCCGGCTTCGTGCCAGGTGGTGATCTTGCGCACGCTCATGGCGTCACGCTAATCGCTTGCAGGCTGCCGCGCAATCATGCGCCTATTTGGCTTCGAGTTCAGCCTTGGTCAGAATGGTCAGATCGCGCACTTTCGCAGCGTTCACCGTCATTGCTTCGGCGGGCATTGCCACCATTCCGACCCGGGCGAGCGGGCCGTCCTTGGCCCAGCTTTTCACCCATTCCTGCAAATAACTGCCCAGTCCCGGGATCGCGCGCATGTGCGCTTTCTTGACGTAGACATACAGCGGGCGCGCGCCGGGATAGGCGAAGTTTGAGATGTTCTCGTAGGTCGGATCGACCCCGTTCATCGGCAGGCCCTGCACTCGGTCACCGTTTTCTTCGAGGTAGGAAAACCCGAAAATGCCGACGGTGCGCGGGTTGCCGGTGATTTTCTGGACGATCAGATTGTCCTGTTCGCCCTGATCGACATAACCGCCATCATTGCGCACTTCGGTGCAGACCTGCTTGAACTTGTCCTCGTCGGACTTCTTGAGCGCGGCCATTTCGGGGTTGGTGGCGCAACCGACTTCGAGCACCAGTTCCTTGAGCGCATCGCGCGTTCCAGACGTGCTGGGCGGGCCATAGACGATGATCGGATCGGCTGGCAGCGACGGGTCAACGTCTTTCCAGGTCTTGGCCGTCTGCGGCTTGCCGTAAGGGTTTGCGGCGAGCGCTTCGTAGATTGTCTTGGGCGACAGGTTCAGCATGATCCCGCCCTTGGCCGAGGCAAAGGCGATCCCGTCCAGCCCGACCTGCAATTCAACCACTTCATCGACCCCGTTGGCGGCGCAGCTGTCGAATTCAGACGCCTTCATCCGGCGCGACGCATTGGCCATATCGGGGGTGTTGGGCCCGACGCCCGAACAGAACAGCTGGATGCCGTTGCCGGTGCCGGTCGATTCGATCAGCGGCGAACGGAAATCGGGGTTCGAGCGAGAGAAATTCTCCGCCACTACCTTGGCAAAGGGATAAACGGTCGACGAACCAACCGCATGAACCGAATTGCGCGCGCCGCCTCCGCCAGAATCGCAGCCCGCAAGGGCAAGGCTCGCCAAAGCAAGAGCGACGCTGAATTTGGTAAGGGCAAAGGTGTGGTATGACATGGCGATTCCCGGTAATATGAATGCGTTCCAGCTAGGCCTGATTCATGACAACAAAGTGACTTCGGGCCATCAAATCGCAGCAACGATTGCGTTTGATGCAAGCGTTTGACTTACAATGATAATTCCTCCGAACTGGAGGCAATCAGCTTAACAGCATCGTAAGGGCTTGCATGGTAGTCGCTGGTTTATGGCAAGGTTACGCCTCCTGATCCGGCTCGGCATGGCTGCTATGCTGCTGGCGATGTTTATCGCCCGGCCTGCGGCGGCGCATGATCAGGTGCTGCCCAGCTTTGACCCCTCCTGCCACGCCGCTGCGCCGCTTGATGCCACGGCCTCGGCCATGATCGTGCGCGGGGAATGGACGTGCACCAATGATGGTTGGCGTTCCGACGTGTCTGCCATGTGGCTGCGGTTCGATGCACAAGCCTGGAATGGGGAATTGGCGCCGCGCCAGTTTTTCAGCCGCATTGCGCGGTTCAGCACGATCACCTTTCACGCGGTCGATGCCAGCGGCGCGATCCGCACGCGGCGCTACACCCAAGCCGACGCTCGCCCCTTCGCCGAAGGCCCGGTGTTCCAGTTGCCCTTGCCCGAAATCACCGCGCAGACCCGGACGCTGCTGGTGCGCGTCGAAGCGCCGCATTCAGTCCCGCTGTTGACCGAGGCGCGCATCGCCCACGACAACAGCAACGGCGCATTGCGGCCGATCAGCTTCGTGTTGCTCGCTTTCGTGATGGGAATGCTGGTGCTGCCGCTGTTGTTCGACATCAGCTTTTATGTGGTGCTGCGTGAACGGTTCATTCTGGTTCACGCAGCGATGGTGTGCGCGATGATGACCTATGTGCTGTTTGCCGGTGGGTTGGTATCGGCAATGGTCACGGTGCCGGTCGCGTTCATGGCGGTGGTTGCGCCGCTATCTTATGCCATCGGCGGGGGATTATCGGCGCTGTTCTTCGCCAATTTCCTTGAACGCGGTGCGCAATCGCCGCTGATGCGCCGGATCACGGTTGCCGCGGGCGTTTTCACCATCGCGGTGCCAGGGTTTTTTGCCCTGCAACTCGATGCCACGCAGCTGTTCGACGACCGCGGCTATTTCATCACCTTCTTGCCGTATATCTTCGTCATCAGCACGGCAATAATCGAAGCGGTGTTGCGCGGCAGCCGCTCTGCACGATTTATCGCAGTGGCGTGGACCCCGATCATCTTTGCGTCGACCGAGCGGTTGCTCCGTGGGTTGGGCTGGTATGTTGGCCCGCCCAGCCTTGACCAGATGATGTATGTCGCGATCGGGATCGAGGTGGTGGTGATCAGCCTCGCCATCGCCGACCGATTCCTTGCGCTGCGGCGCGAACGTGACGAGGCGCTGACCGAGGCGCGGCTGCTGGAACAGATATCGACCCGCGATTCGCTCACCGGGCTGATGAACCGCCGCGCGGTCGAAGCGCGGTTCGACGAATTGCTGGCTCAGGGGTTCGATACCTTCGCGCTGATCGACCTCGACCGGTTCAAGGCGATCAACGATCTGCACGGTCATCAGATTGGCGATGCTGCATTGATCGCCTGCGCTGATGCAATCCGGGCGGGCAATGATCGCGATTCGATTGCGGTGCGTCTGGGGGGTGAGGAATTCGTGGTGCTGCTGCGCGGGGAACGCACGCTCGAACGGGCCGAGGCACTGCGGCAGGCGATCCCGATGCGGATTGCCAAGGCAGTGCCGGGGCTGGAGCTGCCGGTTACCGCCAGCATGGGGGTGATCGTGCTGGCAGAGGCGAGCCGCCATAAAATGGCATTTGCCGAATTCTACGCCCGCGCCGACGCGCTGATGTACGAAGCCAAGGCGAGTGGCCGCAACCGGCTCGCTTATGAACGGCTGACTGTGTTCAGCTCGGCGCCAAAGAGGCACCGGGCGGGCAAGGAGCGCACCGCAGCCTAATCTTCGCGGAACGGAGCGAGTATCTCAGGCCGCACCCGCGCCAGCCGCCCGGACGCGCGGTCAATCATCGCCCAGGTGGTCGCCGCGCTGACGATGCGTTTGCCCGATGCATCGGCAAATTCCACCCGCCGCAGCGATTTGGCACCCTGCGCCGGGCCCTCAATCCACGTCGTCGCGGTTACGCTTTCGCCCTCGGCAATGTTGCCGCGATAATCGATCTCGTGCCGCACCACGACCCAGAAGAACGCCGCGCGATCTTCCGGGCGCGCCGCTGCGTCCCAATGGGCGGTCGCCATGTCCTGAATCCACTGCACCCACACCGTGTTGTTGACATGGCCGAGCTCGTCGATGTGTTCGGGCGCGGCGACGTAAGTGCGGGTGAAGCGGTTCGGCTGGCTCACTTCGCCTCCGGCTTCGGCGCCATCCCCATCTGCCACAGGATGAAAGCGAACTCCTCCGCCGTTTCCTTAAGGCTGTTCCACCGCCCCGATTGCCCGCCGTGGCCTGCGCCCATGTTGGTCTTCATCAGCAGCAGGTTGTCGTCGGTCTTCACCTCGCGCAGCTTGGCGACCCACTTGGCCGGTTCCCAATAGGTCACGCGCGGATCGTTGAGGCCTGCGGTCACCAGCATCGGCGGGTAATCCTTGGCCACCACCTGATCATAGGGCGAGTACGACAGGATATAGGCAAACGCCGCCTTGTCCTCGATCGGATTGCCCCATTCCTGCCATTCGCCCGGCGTCAGCGGCAGTTTTTCGTTGAGCATCGTCCCCAGCACATCGACGAACGGCACGTGCGCGACAATCGCGCCATATTGCTGGGCGTCCTGATTGATGATCGCGCCCATCAACTCGCCGCCGGCCGATCCGCCGCTGGCGGTGACCTTGCCTTCGGCGGTGTAGCCCTTGGCGATCAAGCCGCGTCCGGCATCGACGAAATCGTTGAAAGTGTTGGTGCGTTCAAACAGCTTGCCCTGCAAATACCAGCGCCGCCCCAGATCATCGCCGCCGCGAATATGGGCGATGGCATAGGCAAAGCCGCGATCCACCAGGCTGAGGCGCGAGGTCGAAAAGCCCGGCGGGATCGCATAGCCATAGGCGCCATACGCATAAAGATGCAGCGGCCCCGGCCCTTCGATGCCTGCCGCCTTGAGGATTGCGGCGCGGTCTTTGCGCATGACGATGCTGACCGGCACCATCGTCCCGTCGCGCGCTGCCACCGTCACCCGCTCGGTGACGTAGAGGCTGGCGTCATAACCGCTCGGGATTTCCTGCTGCTTCAACTGCGTCAGGCCGCCGGTCTTGACGTCATAATCGAACACCGTGCTAGGCGTGACCATGCTCTGATAGGACAGCCGCAGCTTGGCGACGTCATATTCGGGATTGTCTGACAGGCCGGCGGTGTAGCTCGCCTCGGGGAAGGTGATCGGGGTCACCTTGGCCGGTGCTGCATATTGGCGCAGCTGGATCTGGTCCAGACCGTCCAAGCGCCCTTCGGTGGCGAAGAAATCCTTGTAGAGGTCAAATCCGGTCAGGTAGAATTCGTCCGATCCCGCGATCACTGTCTGCCAATCTGCTGGCGTCTTGAGGTCAGCCTTGGCCAAGCGGAAGTTGATGTGGTCGTCGTTTGTCCACACCCACAGTTCGCCATCTCGGACATCGACCGAATATTCGACGCCCTTCTGCCGCGCCTTCACCAGAATCGGGGTCGCGGTGGGGTTGGCTGCGGGCACAAGCCGCACTTCGCTGGTTTCATTGTCGCCCGATGCGATGACCAGCCAATCTTCCTGCGCGGTCAGTCCGGTGCCGACGCCAAAGCTCTGGTCTTCTTCCTTGTAGAGCGTCACGTCGCTGTCCACCGGCGTGCCGATCACATGGAGCTTGGCCTCCAGCGTGCGCCATTCCTCGGTCGAGGGGCCGTAGACCAGCGCGGTATCATTCGCGACCCAAACCAGATCGCCGCGCAGGTTGGTGAGCTCGTCGGGCAGATGCTCGCCGGTCTGCAAATCTTTGATCCGCGCGGTGTAGCGTTCCCCGCCTGACGTGTCGGTCGAATAGGCGAGGAACCGTCCGTTCTGGCTGATCGAGGCGGCACCAAGGCGGAAATATTCCAGCCCCTTGGCAAGCTCGTTCTCGTCAATCAGCAGCTCATCCGCACCGCCCGCAACGGCTTTCCGCCAATGTTTGCGATACTGCGCGCCTTCCTCGAACTCGCTCCAGTAAAGGTAATCGCCATCCTTCTGCGGAACGGTGCTGTCGTCTTCCTTGATCCGCGCGCGCATTTCAGTGAACAGCGCCTCGGTCAGCGGAGCCTGCGCTGCCATCTTGGCTTCGAAATAGGTGTTTTCGGCGGTCACATGCGCCAGCACGTCGGCGTCATTCACCTCGGGATAGGACTTGTCATACAGCCAGTCATACGGGTCCTCGATGGTGATCCCGTGATAGGTGTAGGAATGCGCGCGCTTCTCCGCGACCGGGGGTTTGATCTCGCCAGTAGATTTTGGGGCAGGGGTTTGGGCAGCGGCGGCGGCAGAAGTGGTCACGCGGGTGGAATCCTCATTGGGGGCTGCGGATGCGGCAGCAGGAGCAAAAGTGGTGGCGGCAAGCGCAAGAGCAAGAGCGTGGGCACTGATCCGGCTGGTCATTGGTCGCATGTCCCGTCTTAGGTCTGGGTGGAAACGTGGCCCGGATGGGCTTATGTTGGCTTTTGTAACGCGACATTGATGCGCGGCAAGTGCCCGCGCCCCCGCCCAAGGATTGAACCAATGCTGATGCAAACTCATGAAGCCCGCCTTGCCGCCCTGCGTGAGGAGTTGAAGCGGCGCGGGGTGGATGGCTTCATCGTGCCCATCAGCGACGAATATATGAGCGAATATGTCGGCGATTATGCCCAGCGGCTGGCGTGGCTGACCGGGTTTGGCGGTTCGGCGGGCTTTGCAGCCGTGACGCTCGATCATGCGGCGATCTTTGTCGATGGCCGCTACACCGTGCAGGTGCGCGATCAGGTTGATGAAAAGCTGTTTGATTACAAAAGCTTGCCTACCGATACGCTGGGCGGCTGGCTGGCCGAAGTGTGCGCAGATGGCGCCATGGTCGCCTATGATCCGTGGCTGCACACGTGGAAATGGGTTGAGGCGCTGGAGGGTCAGGTGAACCCGCGCGGGATCACGCTGGTGCCCGCGGCCAGCAACCCGATTGATGCGGTGTGGGCCGATCAGCCTGCGCCTTCGCCTGCGGTGGCGATGCCGCATGATGAGAGCCAAGCCGGGCAATCCTCGGCGGAAAAGCGCGCGGCGGTGGCCGATTGGCTCGTCAAGGAAGGCCATGACGCGGTGGTGATCCCGGCGCTCGATTCGATTGCGTGGTTGCTCAATATTCGCGGCAGCGATGTGGCGCACACCCCGGTCGCGCTGTCCTATGTGATCGCGCACCGCGATGGCAGCGCCGAACTTTTCATCGCGCCGGAGAAAGTCACGCCCGAACTCACCCGCCACCTTGGCAACGCGGTGACGATCCGCGATCGCGCCGGGTTTGAAGCCGCGCTGACGGGCGATCTTGCTGGCAAGACCGTCGCGCTCGATCCCGATTTCGCAGTGGTCGGCATTGCGCAGGCGTTGCGCACGGGCGGGGCCAAGTTCGCCTTCAAGCAAGACCCGACAATCCTTGCCAAGGCGATGAAAAACCCGGTCGAACAGCAGGGCCACCGCGACGCGCAGGTGCGTGACGGGGCGGCGGTTTTGCGGTTTCTGCGCTGGCTCGAAATCGAAGCGCCCAAGGGCGGTGTCGATGAACTTGCCGCCGCCGCACGCTTGCAAGCTTTCCGCGAGGAAGACGCGGGTCTGCGTGATTTGTCGTTCGACACCATCTCAGCCGCCGCCGGGCACGCCGCGCTGCCGCATTACAAGGTGGACGAGGACAGCAATATCCCGATCCCGCCGGGTTCGATCTATCTGGTGGACTCCGGTGGGCAATATCCGGGCGGGACGACCGACATCACCCGCACCGTGTGGGTGGGGACGCCTGACGGTTTGGGTTCACCGACGCCCGAAATGCGCGACCGCTTCACCCGCGTGCTGAAAGGCCACATCCAGATTGACCGCGCTGTGTTCCCGCAGGGCACATCCGGCGGTCAGCTTGACGTGCTGGCGCGGCAGTACCTGTGGGAAGCGGGGGTCGATTATGCCCACGGCACCGGACACGGGGTTGGCAGCTTCCTCGCGGTGCACGAAGGCCCGCAACGCATCGCCAAGCCAAGCGGCGGGCAGGCCGGTACGGGGCAGGAACTGTTTGCCGGCATGATCATCTCGAACGAGCCAGGCTATTACAAGCAAGGTGCGTTCGGCATCCGGATCGAAAATCTGGTGCTGGTGGAGGAGCGGCAGATCGCAGGCGCCGAAGGGCGTTACCTCGGGTTCGAGACGCTGACCTTCGTGCCGCTGGATCGCAAGCTGATCGACAAGGCGCTGCTTTCGGCGGACGAAATCGCGTGGGTCGATGGCTATCACGCCAAGGTGCGGGAGCTCCTCGCCCCGCAGCTGACAGGCGAGGATCTGGCATGGCTGGAGCGGGAAACCGCGCCGCTATAAGGTTTCCTGCACGCCCTCCGGCGTGCAGTCCTCGCCGCCATTTCGCGCGTGCCGCGCCAGCGGGCGGGCGCGCGGTTGCGCTTGCGGCCCGCCCGCTGGCGGGCCGAAGGGCCAACAGAGCACACTTGTCCGCCATTCTATGTTCCGGTAATGTTCCTGCATTGGCGAGTCGCGAGGGGCGGCGCGCGGGATGGAGAAACGCACATGATCGGTTACGTAACTGTGGGCACCAACGACCTGCCGCGCGCGGCGGCGTTCTATGACGCGCTGGCCACGCATTTTGGCGTTGGGCGGATGATGGACACCGAAAGCTTCATCGCTTGGGGCGAATGGGGCGGCGGCGCGGGCATCGCGGCGACCAAGCCGTTCGATGGACAGGCGGCCAGCGTCGGCAACGGGGTGATGGTCGCGCTCGAAGTCAAAACGCCCGAAGCAGTCGATGCGATTTATGCGACCGCGATGGCGAATGGCGGAAGCGACGAAGGCGCGCCCGGCCCGCGCGGAGACGAAGGCTTCTATGCCGGCTACTTCCGCGATCCCGATGGCAACAAGCTGAACGCATTTTGCATGGTCGCGGCCGAAAGTTGACGCGGACGAGCTCGGGGTTAGGCCGGGCTAGGCCCCGGCTTGACCCCGACTAGACCGCTGCTTGCCACAATGTTTCACGTGGAACATTGTGGTTTCGGCGGGGCCTTTCAGCGCATCAGCCCGCCGATCAGATTGCGCACAAAAGCGGTCGCGCCGGTCTTTAATGGGTTCGCGCCCGATTTCTTGCCAAGCACCGCCGCGACCGCAATCGAAGCGATTGAACCGCCTGCCGCAGTCATTGCGCTCTTGCCGGCCTTTTCCCACATCGAAGGCGTTTTGCGTTCGCGCTTGGCGACTTCCTCGCGGCCCTTTTCCTCCACCTCCTGTGCAGTGGCGGCGGCGTCGGCAGCCTTGGCGGCGAGCACTTCTTCGGCGCTCTCGCGGTCGGCGCGGGTATCATACTTGCCCACAACCGGGCTAATCGACTGAATAATCGCGCGTTCCTTGGGCGTCACCGGGCCGAGCCGTGACCGCGGCGGCTTGATCAAAGTGCGTTCCACCACGGTCGGCGCGCCGTCTTCGTCGAGGGTTGAGACCAGCGCCTCGCCCACTTTCAGCTCGGTGATCGCGACCTGGACATCCAGCTTGGGATTGATCCGGAACGTCTCCGACGCCGCCTTGATCGCCCGCTGATCACGCGGGGTGAAAGCGCGCAAGGCGTGCTGCACCCGGTTACCCAACTGCCCTGCAACTTTCTCAGGAATATCAATCGGGTTCTGGGTGACGAAGAACACGCCAACACCCTTCGACCGGATCAGGCGGACGACCTGTTCGATCTTGTCCTGAAGCGCATCGGGCGCATCGTCGAACAGCAAGTGTGCCTCGTCAAAAAAGAACACCAGCTTGGGCTTTTCCGGGTCGCCGACTTCGGGCAGGCTTTCGAACAATTCGGCCAGTAGCCACAGCAGGAAAGTCGCGTAAAGCTTGGGGCTGCGCATCAGCTGATCGGCGGCCAGCACATTGACGTACCCGCGCCCGGACTCGTCAACCTTCAGAAAATCCTCGATCTCCAGCGCCGGTTCGCCAAAGAAATGCTCCGCCCCCTGCGCTTCAAAGCTCAGCAATTGCCGCTGGATCGATCCGACCGAAGGCTTGGTGACATTGCCATATTTGCCCGAAAGTTCCGCCGCATTCTCGTTCGCCCAAGCCAGCAATGCGGTCAGATCGCCCAGGTCGAGCAGCAGCAGCCCGTTCTCGTCGGCGTATTTGAAAATGATCTGCAACACGCCTTCCTGCGTTTCGTTCAGATCAAGCAACCGGGCGAGCAGCAGCGGGCCCATTTCCGAAATCGTGGTGCGGATCGGGTGGCCTTGCTCACCGAACAAATCCCAGAAAATCACTGGATTATCGGAATAGGTATAATCGGCGATGCCCAATTCCTTGGCGCGGCTTTCCAGCTTGTCGGCGTGTTTGAAGGTCGGCGAACCGGGCATGGCGATGCCCGACAGATCGCCTTTCACGTCCGCGACAAACACCGGCACCCCGGCGGCGGAAAAGCTTTCAGCGATACCCTGCAAAGTCACGGTTTTGCCGGTCCCGGTCGCGCCCGCAATCAAACCGTGGCGGTTTGACCGGCTGAGCGCGAGTGCCTGGCGCGATCCGTCGCTGCCCAGCCCGAGATAGATATCGCCTTCCATTTCCGCCATTTTAAGTCCCCGTCACGATGTGTTCGGCGCTGATGTGACGGGGGCGGGCGCGGCGGTCAAGTTCTCGACTTGGCGATGAATTCGGCTAAGGGTCTGCGCATGGGTCAGCCCACACCATTCGTCCTGCTTGATGATGCCCGCGCCGGGGATGGCGGCGCCGATGCGCTGCTGTATGAATCCCCGCGCGCAGTGTTTGTAGCGGCCCGGCCGGACGAGGTCGCAGGCGCGCTCGCAGCGGCGGATGCGGCTCGGCAGGCGCGGGGCGGATCGTTGGCGGGGTATATTGCTTACGAGGCCGGAATTGCGCTGGAACCGAAACTGGCAGGTGTGGCAGCGGCGCGGTCAGGCGCGGCGGGGCCGCTGGTCTGGCTCGGCCTGTTCGACGCGCCGACCCGGATTACGGCGGGCGATGTCCCCGGTTGGCTGGCCGCACGGGCGGAGGGCACAGGCAGCATTGGGCCGATGGAACCGCAGCTTTCGCCGGGTGGCTACAACGCCGCATTCGAGGCTTTGCGTGAGGCGATTCACGCGGGCGATATTTATCAGGCGAACCTCACCTACCTGCTTGCCGGTTCCTATCGCGGCGATCCGGTCGGGCTGTACGCCGCCCTGCGTAGTGCGGCGGCGGCGGGATATGGCGGGTTGGTATTTGATGGCTCGCACTGGCTGCTCAGCTTTTCGCCCGAGCTGTTCGTGGCTCTCAATGGCGCTGAGGCCAAGGTCAAGCCGATGAAGGGCACCCGCCCCCGTGCAGCTGACCCGCAGGCCGACGCCGCTCTAGCGCAAGACCTTGCCACATCGGTCAAAGACCGCGCTGAAAACCTGATGATCGTCGATCTGATGCGCAATGATCTGGCGCGCGTGGCCGAAGCGGGGAGCGTGGTGGTCGACGCAGCCTTCGCGGTCGAAAGCTACCCGACGGTGCATCAGATGGTATCGACCGTGCGCGCGCGGCTCAGCCCCGGTAACGGCGCGATGGACCTCGTCCGGGCGCTGTTCCCGTGCGGGTCGATCACCGGCGCGCCCAAGATCCGGGCGATGGAACTGCTCAGCGATATCGAGCGCGATGCGCGCGGGCCTTATTGCGGGGCGATTGGCCGGATCGATGAAGACGGAAATGCCGCGTTCAATGTGGCGATCCGTACGCTGCGGCTGACTCCGATCGAAAACGGGCAGGGCAGCGCGGTGCTCGGCATCGGATCGGCGATTGTGGCGGATAGCGACGCTTTGTCCGAACGACGCGAATGCGAGGTCAAGGCCGGGTTTGTGCGCCGCGCCGCGCCCGATCTGGCTGCCCCTGCGCTTGACCTGATCGAGACCATGCGGTTTGAGCCCGATAGCGGTATCGCGCTGCTCGAACTGCATCTGGCGCGGATGAAGCGCAGCGCGGAAACGCTCGGCTTTGCGTTTGATCGCCATGCCGTGCGTAACCAGATTCAGGCGCTGTGTTTTGAACTCGATGCCCCGGCGCGAGTGCGATTGCTGACCTCGCGCAATGGGGGATGCGCGCTGGAAGCCGGGCCGCTGCCCGCGCCGATTGGCGAACCGGTCAAGGTGATCGCGCTGCCCAATCCGCTTGATCCGAGCGATTGGCGGTTGGCGCACAAGACATCTGACCGGGGGTTTTATGACGATGCGCTGGCCGCAGCGCGGAGTATGGGCGCAGGCGAAACGATACTTGTGCGCGGCGATGGGCTAGTGACCGAAGGCAGCTTTACCGGCGTGTTTGCCGATGGGCCGGATGGCGTGCTGCTGACCCCGCCCGCCCACCTAGGCTTGCTGCCCGGCGTGATGCGCGAACAGCTGATCGCCGACGGCCGCGCCCGCGAGAAAGAACTGACTTTGGACGATTTGAAACACGGCTTCTGGCTCGGCAATGCCCTGCGCGGGCTATTTCGGGCGGAACTTAAATGAACATCCCTATCCTATTCGAAGACGGTGAAGCGCTGGTGATCGACAAGCCTGCGGGCCTGCCGGTCGACCAACCCAAGCGCGGTGGGCCCTGCCTTGACGATCATCTCGATGAACTGAAGCTCGGGTTTCAGCGGCGGCCCGTGGCGGTGCACCGGCTGGATACCGATACCAGCGGCTGCCTGCTGCTGGCGCGCAATCCCAAAGCGCTGGCGCGGTTCAACAAGGCGTTTGAAGATCGCGCGGTCGCCAAGACCTATCTCGCGGTGCTGGCAGGCCATCCGGTAGGCGAATCGGGGACGATTGAGCTGGCGCTGACGAAAATCAGCTCGGCCGAAAAGGGCTGGCGGATGATCGTTGCCAAAAAAGGCAAACCGGCGATTTCGCACTGGGAATTGGTCGAGTTGCTCGGCCCGCACAGCCTGATTCGCTTTCGTCCGGAAACGGGCCGCACGCACCAGCTGCGGGTGCACGCGTTGAAAGGACTGGGTGCGCCTTTGCTGGGCGATCCGGTTTACGGCGCGGGATCGGTGCCGGGGGCCGGGCGCACGATGCTCCACGCTGAAAGCCTGACCGTCACCCGCGAGGGCAAGCCCGCTATTGAAGCGCGCGCGCCCATGCCGGCTGATTTCCGCGCACTTGGGGCGACAGATGGATGACGACGCCGCATCCTCGCGCGCAGAACCCTTAGCGGCGCGCGCGCTGCGGTTGGCGGCTGAAAGCTTCCTCGCAGGTTCAGGCCCCGGCGGGCAGAACGCCAACAAGGTCGCCACCGAGGTGGAACTGCGCGTCAATATCTACGCCCTGCGGCTGTCTCCTCCGGTGTTCGCGCGGTTGCGGGCGCTGGCAGGATCAAAGCTGGCGGGCAACGGCGATCTGATCATCAATTCGAAAGCGCACCGCACGCAGGAGGCCAATCGCACGGACGCGCGCGCGAAGCTAACCGCCCTGCTGGAAGAGGCGCAGACCGAGCCCAAGCGCCGCGCCAAAACCCGGCTCAACCGGGTGGGCAAGACCGAGCGGCTAAAGGTCAAGAAGGTGCGCGGTACCGTGAAGGCCAATCGCGGCAAGCCCAGCAGTTCCGATTGGTAGGCAGCCTCCCAACCGCGCCTTGACTTTTCCCCGTGAATCGGCGAATGGCGCGCCCATGTGGCGGTGTGCCGGGCCTACCGGGCGCGCCGCTATTTGCTTTTTTACGCCCGAGCAAAGGACTTGCCGGGCCGACCCAGTTTACAGGAACCCGCCATGGCGAAGCCAACCACCGTCAAGATCCGCCTCGTCTCGAGCGAGGGCACCGGCTTCTTCTACGTGACCAAAAAGAACCCGCGCAACATCACCGAGAAGATGAGCTTCCGCAAGTACGACCCCGTCGCGCGCAAGCACGTTGAATTCAAGGAAGCCAAGATCAAGTAAGATCTGGCCTGCGCGCCGGCGGCTCCATCGTGTATGGGGGCGGGCGCGTTAATTCATCGACAGTTCAAGCCAGCCCTCTTAGGCGCACCGGCATGAAACACATCACCATGACTACCCGCGCGATGTTGCTTGGCTTTGGGGCCGGCGCACTCGCGCTTGGTCTCGCGCCGGTTGGCACTGCTTCGCTGACCGCTCCGCTTGCTGCGCAAACAGCAGGAGACCTTGACCGCGTCGTCGGCGCGCTGCGCCAGATCAGCACGATGAAGGCCGACTTCACCCAGACCGACCGGCAGGGCAACACCGTGCGCGGCGTGATGACGTTGAAGCGCCCCGGCAAAATCCGCTTCGATTACGGCAAGGATGCCGATTTCCTCGTGATCTCCAACGGCAAGTCGCTGTTTGTGGTCGATTACGAAGTTTCGCAGGTCGAACGCTGGCCGATCCAGAATTCGCCATTGGGCGCATTGTTCGATCCCGAACGCGATGTGAAGAAGTTCGGCAAGCTGGTTCCAACCGGTAATCCGGACGTTTTCAGCGTCGAAGTGCGCGATCCCAAAAAGCCCGAATTCGGGATGATCAATATGATCTTCGTGCGCAATCCGGCGGCACCTGGCGGATTGCAGCTGACCCATTGGGTGGCGCTCGATGCGCAGAATCACCGCACCCGGGTGCAGCTGTCGAACCAGCGCTACGGCGTCGCGGTGGCTGACAGCACATTCACTTTCAAGGATCCGCGCCGCTCAGCTCGTCGTCCTGGGTGAACAGGGCATCGACGAACGGTTGTATAGAAACGACAAGAATCGACCCGCGTTCATGTGGCTGAAAGGCTCTGGCGGCTAATCATTCTCGACAAGACGGGCCGAAGGACGGTTTCCCCCCTGTTGCCCATCCTTCGCTAAGGGCCTGTCTTGCACAAGCGTGACGAACGCTCCATGGAACCCTCGACCCACCGCCCCCGGGTCGAGGGTTTTGTGTTTCCCCGCCGGTTCATGCAGGCCTGCAAAGCGTTCCGCCCTGCGCTTCCGGTGCTCACGCACATTAAGTGCGCTGCGCGCCGGTTCTCGGTCGAAGCACTTTTCGGCGATGCCTGAACCAGCGGGAAGCGCCGCTGCCAGCCAGCTTCTTATTCCCAGCCCAGCGCCTTGCGGATGATGGTGTAGATCACGTTCTGCTCGATCACGCCGCGCGCACGATTTGCACCGGGCCCGGTGGCGAAAAGGGCGACATCTTCGCCCGCGTGGGTTTCAGCCCCGGTGGGCACCGTGGACTGCTGGGTCGCATTAATCCCGGGGGCGGGTACGGGACGCTCGCCTTTCAGCGCGCCGGGGCCGTTGGCATAGCCCAGCGTCGTGTACGGTTTGCCATCGGCTGCCAGCACGGGTGAGGTTCCATCGCCGCCATCCTCACCGCGCCCGGCAGGCGCCACCACCAGCCCGAGGATATCATTGCCCCGCTGCGGATAGCCCGCGATGGTGAAGACGTGGCTGTGATCGGCGGTGACCATGATCAGCGTATTGGCGGGATCAGTGTGATCAACCGCCCACTGCACCGCGCGGGCAAATTCCACCGCTTCTTCGAGCGCATAGCCAGCTTGCCCCGCATGGTGGGCATGATCGATCCGCCCGCCTTCGACCATCAGGTAGAACCCGTCCGGATCAGCCTGCAACCGCGCAATCGCCTGCGCGGTCATGTCGGTCAGGGTCGGTTCGGGCGAGTCGGGCTTGCGGTCGGCCATGAAACCCATGTGACTGGGGTTGAACAGCCCGAGCACCGGCTTGTCCATCGGCGCGGCCCGCAATTCGGCGGTGTCCTTGACCACCACGCCGCCATTCTTCGCAGCCCACGCGGCGGGCAGATCAGCCGCCGCATCGGCGCGCCGTCCGCCGCCATTCTTGCCATAGAACATGCCCGTCCCGCCGCCGAGCGCCACGTCAAATGCCCCTTCGGCGAATTGCAGCGCGATGTCCTTGCACCCGCCAGCTTGCTGGTCGGCGGGGATATTGGTGTCGCTTTCCCAATCGCGGTCAGCCGAGCGGGTGATGACACTTGCCGGGGTGGCGTGGGTCAGGCGGGTGGTGGTGACGATGCCGAGCGCCAACCCGCGACGCTTCACTTCCTCGCCCAGCAGCGGCAGCGGGTGGGCGAGCGCATCCTTGCACACGCCTTTCTCCGCGTCCGGCCCGATCCCGAGCACCCCGATGCGGGTCTTTTTGCCTGAATGCATCGCGGTCGCCGTGCCCGCAGAATCGGGCACCTGCGCGTTGGTGTTGTAGGTTTTGACCAGCGCGACGTTATCGAATTTCTCGAAGCTCAGGCTGTTCTCCTCGCCCGTCTCTCCGCGTTTCTGCGCTTCGTAAATGCGCGCGGCGGTGATGGTGGAAATGCCCATGCCATCGCCGATAAACAGGATGACGTTCTTGGCTTTTGGCTCTGCAGGAGTATCCTCAGCGAGTGCGGGGAATGCAGCGGAGGACAGCAGCAGGGCGGCGAGCAGGGTGCGGGTCATGGTAGGCTCCGGTGAAGTTGCCTCGCCCTATCGCGCGCGTCTGCGACAATAAAGTGAAAGCTGGAAACTTGATGAGTCTCAGTCGCCCTACCGCTTCGCTACTTGAGGGCGAGGGAATCTCCCCCTAAGTCCGCCCCCATGATCTCTGTTGCCACCTGGAACATCAACTCGGCCCGCCTGCGCGTCGGCCTGATCGAAAAGCTGCTCACCGAAGCCGCGCCCGACATCCTGTGCTTGCAGGAAATCAAGTGCGAGAGCCGCCTGTTCCCGGCCGAGGCGCTTGCCGGGCTGGGCTACACCCATCAGGCGGTGAGCGGGCAGAAAGGCTATCACGGCGTCGCCACGGTCAGCCGCATTCCGATCCGCGAAGTGACCCGCCACGATTGGCAGGCCAATGGCGAGGCACGCCATATCGGGGTGGAAGTGCTGGGCAAAGATGTGCTGATCGAGAACGTCTATGTCCCCGCAGGCGGCGATGTGGCCGACCGCGAAGTGAACCCCAAATTCGGGCAGAAGCTCGATTTCCTCGAACGGATGACGCGCTGGGCGGACACGCTCGATCGCCCCACGCTGATAGTCGGTGATTTCAACATCGCGCCCTTGGAAAGCGATGTGTGGAGCCACAAGCAGCTGCTCAAGGTGGTCAGCCACACGCCGATTGAGGTCGAAACACTCGGGCGGTTTCAGGACGCCCACGGCTGGGTTGATCTTGGGCGGCAGCATGTCCCTGCGCCGCAACGCTATTACAGCTGGTGGAGCTATCGCAATCCGGGCTGGCAGGAGAATGACAAGGGCCGCAGGCTCGATCACATGTGGGCATCGCCAAGCCTCGCCAAACAGGCAACCGGACACCGCGTGCTGGAGGACGCGCGCGGATGGACGCAGCCATCGGATCACGTGCCGCTGATCACGGAGTTTGACCTCTGAGCGAAGCGCTATCCCCGGCCCCGTCTCCTGAACGCCGCGCTGCGCAAGCGGTGGATGCGCTGCGCCACGGCTGGTCGCTGGCGTTTGCGGGCGGGCCAGTCCTGCTTCCCGTCGAAACCGCTATCGCCAGCGGGGCGAGCGCGCCGCGAATGCTGATCTCCGCCGCGCGGGCGACCACGTTGAAGCTCGCCAATCAGCGCGATGCTGCTGTCCCGCACGCCCCGGTGCTGATTGCGGGCGGGGAAGCGTTTACCCTGCGCGATGCTCTGCCGATTGCCGATCCGGCGCTTGATCTGGGTAACCCGCTCAAAGGCCCGTTCAAGGCGGTGACGCTCGATTGGGAAGAGGCCGCGCGCGCCGCTTTGGAATTGGCGCGGATCGCCGGGATCCTGCCAGCTTTCCTGGTCGATCCGGTGGACGCGGGCGAGGCGCAGCCGGTCGCGGTCAGTGACCTTGCCGCCTATTCGCAAGCGGGCGCGCTCCGCATAGTCACTCGCGCGCGGCTTCCGGTCAGTGCGTGCGAGGATGCCGAAATCGTCGCCTTCCGTTCGGCTGCAGACTTGCGTGAACACGTGGCGCTGATCATCGGCACACAATCGGGCGACCGCCAGCCGCTCGTCCGCCTCCATTCCGAATGCCTCACCGGGGACATTCTCGGCAGCCTCAAATGCGATTGCGGGCCGCAATTGGACGCCGCGCTGCACGCGATGGCGGATGAGGCGCGCGATTCTGGCGGATGGGGCGTGCTGCTATATATGCGGCAGGAAGGGCGCGGGATCGGGCTGATCAACAAGCTGCGCGCCTACCGTTTGCAGGATCAGGGGTTCGACACGGTCGAGGCCAACCAGCGGCTGGGTCTGCCCGATGAGGCGCGCGATTTCCCGGTGGCGGCACGGATGCTCGAACTGCTGGGCGCGCGGCACATCCGGCTGCTGACCAACAATCCGGCCAAGGTGGAGGCGCTATCGGCGGCAGGGATTACGGTGAGCGAACGGGTGCCGCATCAGCTCCCCGATAACCCCCACAACGCCCGCTATCTGGCGACCAAGCGGGATCGGTCAGGGCATTTGCTGCTTTAACGCTGCTCGTACTGCTTCAACCCCGCCGCCAGCTTGTTGCCCTGCATCACGATCCGCGATCCGGTCCAATCGGCGAAGAACACGGTTTCGCGTTGCAGGCCGGGGACGAAGCGGGCTTCATTGCCTACCACCTCAAGCCCGTCTGACGCGTGCAGCAGGTCTTCGGCGCCCAGCGCGATGAAGGCCGAGTAATTCTCCTTGTCGCGCCCTTGCACGAACCAGTTGTTCGCGATCCGCCCGGTGCTGCCCGCAGGCAGATCGATCATGTAATTGGTGGAGCGCCCGGCGGCGTCATCGAAGCTGTTGTTCTCGATAATCGCTTCGGCAGAGCGCGCTTTGAGATAGTGCCCGCCGGTGCCTTTTTCGAACCGCGTCTCGCGCACGGTGAGCGAGCCATAATCGCCCACATAAAGCGAATGCGCGCACCCGGCGGAGTTCTCGCACGTGCCGAGCCCGCTGAAGGTTGAGCGGGTGATGTAAATGCGGCCATTCGGGTCATTGCCGGTCAGGATGCCCTGCTGGCTGTTCTGGAACCGCGCATAAGCAACGTTGAGTGCGCCCTGTTCCAGCCGGATGCCCGCGCCATTGCCGTCCGCCACGGCGAGATTGGTGAAGGTCAGCCCGCGCACTTCGGCGCCGGTGCCGCGCAGCACCAATGCCGCCTTGCCCTCGCACGACCGCCCGGAGAATATCACGCTGCCGGGTTCGTCCGCGACATAGGTCACCACCCCGCGTTCCTGCACCCCGCATTGGCGGTAGGTGCCAGGCGCGATGCGGATCGTGCCACGGGTGTTGCCGATGGCGTTGATCGCTTCCTGCAAGGTGCCGAACGCCTCCCCGCTTTCCACCACGGTGAATGCGCCGGGCACGGGCTGCGCGCCCACCGCACCGCCGGTCAGCGCCAGCGCTGCGAGGAGGGCGGCTGCGCTGATGCGGCCGGGCGAGCGAGTAAAGGCTTGGGTCATGGACAACGGTCTATCACCGGCTAAGGCTGCTGCCACCTGCTGTGCATGGGGGTGTGCCCATTTGGCACTTGGCGTTGGCCCCTCGGGTTGGCTACACCGGCGGGCAATTGTGATCCTGAGGAGAGACACCGATGAAGACCTTCACCCCGCTCGCCGCTCTGACTGGCGCTGCGTTGCTGCTGACCGCGTGCGGCAGTGCCGATGATGCCTCGACCGAAGCGAGCGCCGACACCGTGGAAATGCCCGCTGACACCGCGCTTGCGCCGATTACCGAAGAGCCGGTCGCCGATCCGGCTGCCGGCGCAGCCGACGCGCCGGAAACCGATGCTGCTGCCGAAGCCGGCGCCGAAGAAGCCGCCGACGCTGCGGCTGATGTTGCCAGCGAAGCGGCCAAGGCTGCCGAAGCGGCCGGCTCCGCCGACGAACCCAGCCAATAAGCAGGCTGGCGATGCGCCTGCTGATTGCGACCGGTCTCGCGCTTACCCTTGCCGGTTGCGGCGAGGAACAGGTGCGCGCGCCGGGCGCGGTCAGCGAGGGCGAGGCCAAGGCGCTGGAGGCGGCAGCCGCGATGCTCGATCAGCGCCGCCTGCCGCCCGAAGCGCTACCCCCAGAAGCTGGTGCACCTGCGCCGCAAGAAATGACAGTCGACACCGCCCAGCCGAGCGGCGAATAGGCCGCGCCCTTTTGAAACGATTTGGCGCCGCTGCTGAGCGCGCGCCGCCGCCCAAGGACGAACACGACCATGAATGCCCCCGCCACGATCGCCTCACCCCGCAACCCCGGCATGGACGAGGACGTGTTCGAGCAATTCGCCGAGCAGCTGACCCGCTATGTCCGTGAACGGCTGATCCCGGCAGAGCCCGATGTGATCGCCAACGACCGCGTGCCTGACGACATCCTCAACGAAATGCGCGAGATGGGCCTATTCGGGATTTCGGTGCCCGAACGCTACGGCGGCGCAGGGCTGAACATGACGCAATATGCCCGCGTGGTGAACATCATGAGCTACGCCGCGCCCGCGTTCCGATCGATCTTTTCGATCAATGTCGGGATGTTTGCCAGCGCGCTGAAAAACGGCGCAACCGAAGCGCAGCGCGCCGAATGGTTTCCCAAGCTGGTCGAAGGCCGGATCGCCTGTTTCGGGCTGACCGAGCCGGGTTCAGGCAGCGATTCCGCCGCGATGCAGACGATTGCGACGCCTGATCCCGATGGCAATGGCTGGATTTTGAACGGCACCAAACGCTACATCACCAACGCCCCCCACGCCGATGTCGCGCTGATCATGGCGCGCACCAGCAAGGAGGCGCTGCCCAAAAACGCGCACGTTTCCGCCTTCATTGTGCCGATGAACACACCGGGAATCTCGCGCGGATCGCCCGACAAGAAGATGGGGCAGGCTGGGTCGCATATCTCCGACATCATGCTGGATGATGTGCGCGTGCCGGGCAATGCGCTGCTGGGCGAGGAGACTGGTAAGGGCTTTGTCTTTGCGATGAAGAGCCTCGACAATGGCCGCATTTCGGTGGGCGCAGCATCGACCGGCTATGCCCGCCGCGCGTTGGACTCCGCGCTGCGCTATGCCAATGAACGCAAGGCGTTTGGCGAACCGATCGCCAATTTTCAGCTGATCCAGCAGATGCTCGCCGATAGCGAGATTGAAATCTACGCCGCCGAGGCGATGATGAAAGACGTCACCGCGCGCGCCGATGCGGGCGAGAACATTCTGGTCAAAGCCGCCGCGTTCAAGGTCTTCGCCTCCGAAATGTGCGGCCGGGTGGTTGACCGGGTGGTGCAGATCTACGGCGGCGCGGGCTACCTCGCGGAATACGATGCCGAACGGTTCTTCCGCGATGCCCGCATCTACCGCATCTACGAAGGCACGACGCAGATCCTGCAACTCCAGATCGCCAAGCACATGCTGCGCGAGTGGAGGGATTCTTGATTTTCCCGCACGCCATCCGGCGGGCGAAATCCTCGCTCATGCGACCTTGCGGTCGCGTCACTGCGGGCGGGCAGTCGCTCTTGCGGCTCGCAGGCGAGCCGTCTGGTGTGACCATCACGACAGGCTTCTGATCAGATGTATAACCTCCTCAATGATTTGAGCATCATCGAAGTCTCCAGCTTCGTCGCCTCGCCCACCGCAGGGCTCTATTGCGCGCAGATGGGGGCGGAAGTGATCCGCGTGGACCACACAGCGGGCGGGCTGGACTACAACCGCTATATGCTCACCGCCGAGGGGCGCTCGCTCAGCTGGGAGAACCTCAACCGCGCGAAGAAGTCCGTGGCGCTTGACCTGCAATCGGGTTCGGGACGCGAATTATGCGTCGAGCTGGCGGCCACAACCGGGCAGCTGATCACCAACCTGCCTGAACAAAGCTTCCTCGGGCACGCCGCGATGGCGGCCAAGCGCGCCGACATGGTGTCCTTGCGCATCATGGGCTGGCACGATGGGCGTCAGGCGATGGACTTCACCGTCAACGCCGCCGCCGGATACCCGCTGATGACCGGGCCTGAAGATTGGGACGCGCAAACCGCGCCGCCGGTCAACCAAGTGCTGCCCGCGTGGGACTTCATAACCGGAGCCTATTGCGCCTTCGCCATGCTCGCCGCGCTGCGCCACCGGGATCGCACGGGGGAGGGCAACGAGGTGCGTGTGCCGCTGGGCGATGTCGCGATTGGCACAATGGCCAATGCCGGGTTGCTGGCCGAGGTTCTGTATCGCGGCGGCGACCGCGAACGGCTTGGCAATGCGATCTGGGGCGCGTTCGGGCGCGATTTCCGCAGCCGTGACGGGGTGCGTTTCATGGTCGCCGCGCTCACGCCCAAGCAGTGGAGCGGGCTGATCAAGGCGTTTGGATTGCAGGACGGCATTGCCGCGTTGGAGGCCGAAGTCGGCGTGCAGTTCGCCGATGGGGACACCCCCCGGTTCCAGCATCGCGCGGCGCTGTTTGCGCTGTTCCAGAGCGCAGCGGACGGGTTTGATTACGCCGATCTCGCGGCACGCATGGCGGTGGAAGGCTGCACCTTCGAGCGTTACCGCACCGCTTATGAAGCCGCGAATGATCCGGTGCTGGTGGCGGACAATCCGCTGTTCGGCCCCGCGCCCGCCAATCCCTCGGGCTTTGATTACCCCGCCACCCGTTCATTTGCGAACCTTGCAGGGCAGACTGCGGGTGATCCTGCGCCTGCGCCCTACCTTGGCCAGCATTCCGAAGAGGTGCTCAGCCAAAAGCTGGGGCTGTCGTCCGGAGCCATCGGCAAGCTGGTCGATGCCGGGACGGTGGCCCTTTCAGACAAGGACAGAACATGACCAGAAGAGCCGCCATCTGCACCCCGCTGCGCACCCCGGTGGGCAAGTTCCTCGGCGGGCTTTCCAGCATGAACGCGGGCCAATTGGGCGCGGTCATCCTAAAGGCGCTGATGGAGCGCAGCGGCATCGATCCTTCGCGGGTCGATGACGTGGTGTTCAGCCAAGGCTACGGTAATGGTGAGGCGCCTGCGATTGGCCACTGGGCATGGCTGGCGGCGGGATTGCCGCTGGAAGTGCCGGGATTTCAGCTCGACCGCCGCTGCGGATCGGGCGTGCAAGCGGTGGCGACGGCGGCAATGATGATCGAGACGGGCATGGCCGATGTCGTGGTTGCTGGCGGGGTAGAATCGATGTCGAACGTCGAACACTACACGCTGGCCGCGCGCGGGGGCGTGCGGATGGGCGATATGGTGCTGCACGACCGCCTCAGCCGCGGCCGGGTGATGAGCCAGCCGGTCGAACGCTTTGGCGTGATCACCGGGATGATCGAGACCGCCGAGAATCTCGCCAAGGATTACGGCATTTCGCGCGAGGCGGCGGATGCCTTCGCGGTGCGGTCGCACCAGAACGCGGCGCGCGCTTGGGCCGATGGGAAGTTCACCGAACAACTCGTGCCGGTCGCAATCCCGCAGCGGAAGGGCGACCCCATCGTGTTCGACCACGACGAAGGCTACCGCACTGATGCGACGCTGGAAACGCTTGGCAAACTCGCCCCCATCGACTTGAAACGCGACCCCGACGCCATCGTCACCGCCGGAAATGCCAGTCAGCAGAATGACGCGGCATCGGCGTGTCTGGTGGTGGCAGAGGACAAGCTCGAAGAACTCGGCCTCACCCCGATGCTGTGGTTCGGCGGCTGGGCGGCGGCAGGCTGCGATCCTTCGCGCATGGGCATCGGCCCGGTGCCGGCGGTGGAGCGGCTATTCGCGCGGCGCGGGTATAGCTGGGACGACATCGGGCTGGTCGAACTCAACGAGGCTTTCGCCCCCCAGGCGCTCGCTTGCCTGAAGGGTTGGGGCTGGAGCGAGGACGACAGCCGCCGCGACATGCTCAACGTCAACGGATCGGGCATTTCGCTGGGCCACCCCATCGGCGCCACCGGAGGCCGCATCCTCGCCGACATGGCGCACGAAATGCACCGGCGCGGCGTGCGCTATGGTCTTGAGACGATGTGCATCGGCGGCGGTCAGGGCATCGCTGCGGTGTTCGAGCTGGCCCAGTGACAGGAAACGGCATGAATTTCGGCGCGTGGATCGGGCGCGAACAAAGCGCCAAGGATCGGCTCGACGAAGGGCTGGCGGCGCGCTGGCTGGCGACGTTTGACCTGCCGCGCCCGCATCCGGCGATCATGCCGCAGGGGGTGCATTTCGCGCTCTGCACCCCGCAAGCGCCCACTGCCGCGCTGGGCGGGGATGGGCATCCGGCGCGCGATAACAGCGCCGATAGTTTCCTGCCGCCCTTCGCCATGCCGCGCCGGATGTGGGCTTCTTCGAAGATCGACTTCCGTATGCCGATTGCGATTGGCGCGGTGATTCAGCGCACCAGCCGGGTGGCGGCGATCACTGAGAAACAGGGCAGCACCGGCCCGCTCGCCTTCGTCGATGTTTCACATGAAACATTCGCCAACGGCAGCCTGGCGGTGATCGAGACCCAGTCTATCGTCTACCGGGAGGCGGCAAGCGAGGCCCAGGATTTGGCACCGCCGCCACTTGGTGAGGCCAAGTTCGATCCCGCCGGGTGGGACGCGCATCGCAGCCTTACACCCTCACCCGCGCTGCTGTTCCGCTATTCGGCGCTGACCTTCAACACCCACCGCATTCATTATGACGCACCTTATGCGCAAGCCGTCGAGCGGTATCGTGGGCTGGTGGTGCATGGCCCGCTGATCGCCAGCCTGCTGCTGCAATTCGCCGGGCAGGAACTGGGCGCAAACCGCCTGCGCAGCTTCGCCTTCCGCGGCCTCTCCCCCGCCATTGCGGGCGATCCGCTGCATCTGGTGATGCGCAAGGCTGAGGCGGGGTATGAACTGGCGGCGTTTGCCGATGATGGGCGGCAGGTGACGGCGGCGAGCGCGGCTCTCTAATCCACCGGGTAATCCGCAATCGGCTTCAACACCCCGTAATCCTCCTTCGCCGGCTCGCGCTCCAGCGGCGGAAATTCAATCGCGGCCGGTTCCTCATGCGTATCGGGCACGCGGGACAGCAGGTCGCGCACCAACGTCAGCCGTCCGCGCTTCTGATCGTTGAAATCCACCAGCGTCCACGGGGCATGCGCTGTATGGGTCGCGGCCAGCATCGCCTCACGCGCGGCAGTATAATCATCATACTTCTCCCGCGCGGCGAGATCGATCGGGGACAATTTCCAGCGTTTGAGGGGGTCTTCCAGCCGCTCGCGCAGCCGTTCTTCCTGACACTCCTGATCGGTCGTAAGCCAGTATTTGAACAGCAATATCCCATCATCCACCAATAGCCTTTCAAACGCCGGCACTGCCGCAAGGAACGCCGCCACCTGCGCTTCGGAAGCGTAGCCCATCACCTTTTCGACACCTGCACGGTTGTACCACGACCGGTCGAACAGCACGATCTCCCCCGCGCTTGGCAGGTGGGCGACGTAGCGCTGGAAATACCACTGCGTCAGTTCGGCCTCGGTCGGTTTGGACAGGGCAACCGTGCGGCACTGACGCGGGTTGAGGCTATCGCGCACTGCGCCAATCGCGCCGCCCTTGCCCGCGGTGTCGCGCCCTTCGAACAACACCACGATCCGCGCGCCCGAAGCCTTGGCCCAGCGCGCCATGCTGACCAGTTCCAACGTCAGCGGTTCGAGCGCGTCGTCATAATCCTTGCGCTTCATCCCCATGGCTCTCTCCTCATTTGTCCTTGCAGACCGGCAGTGGTAGTATCATTTGCAACGATATGACCACGATCACCGACCTTACCCCCGATTACGCGATCCTGCCCGAAATGGCGGGCGATGTCTTTACTGCGCCGCTTGCCAAGCCCGCGCATGTCGGGGCGGATTGGCTCGAACCGGCGCAAACCGCTTACACGGCTGAGGATCACAGTGTGTGGGACGATCTGTTCGCCCGCCAGATGGAGGTTTTGCCGGGCCGCGCCTGCGCCACCTTCATGCAAGGGCTGGAGAAGCTTGATTTGGGGCGCGGCGGCATCCCCGAATTTGGCGTATTGTCCGAAGAACTCGGCGCGCTGACCGGGTGGAGCGTGGTGCCGGTGCCGATGCTGATCCCCGATCACGTGTTCTTCTGGCACCTGGCCAACCGCCGCTTCCCTGCGGGCAATTTCATCCGCACGCGCGAGACGTTCGATTATATCGAAGAGCCCGACGTGTTCCACGATGTGTTCGGCCATGTGCCGATGCTGACCGATCCGACCTACGCCGATTACATGCAGGAATATGGCCGCGCCGGGTGGAAGGCGATGCGCTACAACCGGCTCAAGGCGCTTGGCGCGCTGTACTGGTACACGGTCGAATTCGGGTTGATCGAGGAAGCGGACGGCGTGCGCGCTTACGGTGCAGGCATCCTGTCAGGGCCGACCGAAGCGCGCTTCGCGGTTGAGGCTGCCAGCCCCAATCGCATCATGCTCAACGTCGACCGGGTGATGCGTACCGATTACGTGATCAGCGATCTGCAACCGACCTATTTCGTGATCGAAAGCTTTGCTGACCTGTATCGCCAGACGGTGGAGCGCGATTTTGATCGGTTGTATCGCAGCCTGCCTGCGGGCTTCACCTATGCCAATTCGGCGGTGATCGATGTCGATAATGTGCTGCACCGAGGGACCCAGGAATATCACCTGCGCGGTGGGCGCGGCAGCAGGGCGGTTCCGGTCTGACGTGAAAGAAAAGCGGCCCGGATTTGGATCCGGGCCGCTCGATCGCGCTTTGACCATTGCTGGCCAATGAGCGCATACGATTATTCTGCGACGGGCTTGCCTTCGTCCATGGCTTCGCCTTCGGCTTCCATGGCATCGGCCTTGTCTTCGGCCTTATCGACCATGGCATCTTCCTGCGCGTCGGTGATCTGGCCGGCGTCTTCCATGGCTTCGGCATCGTCGGCGACTTCTTCGGCAGCCATCTCGCCCTTGTCTTCCATGGCGTTTTCGTTCGGGCCTTCACAGGCAGCGACCGAAAGGCCAAGGGCTGCGATCATCACGGTAGCGGTGTGCTTGATAGTGAACTTCATGGCGCTCTCCAATTTTTGGATGACAAACGGGGGTCTGCCAAGTCGCGCTATAAGCGCGATTGGCGGGAATTGATCCATACCTTTGAAAAAATCAGGCGCGGGCGCTTGCCTTGCGGCTGCGCAGCGCGTGGTAAACGATCAGCGCCATCGCTGCAGAGCCCAGCGCCACGCCCAATGCCAGCAGCGACAAACCGCCCAGCATGGTGCCCGCATTGGCAATCCCGCCGGCGACCAGTGAAACCACCACGCCGATCACCAACTGACGCAGGATCTCGCCCGGCGCTTCGGTCCGCGCGAGGATTGAGGCCAGCCAGCCCGCAGTCGCCCCCAACACAATCAGCACCAACAACGCCATTTCGAAAGCTTCTCCATTGCCACCGGCACGACCCAGTTCACCCCCTCAACCAGCAGCAGCGCGGGAGGTTCCGCCTAGCGATAGTTTATCGCATTATCAGCCAGGCAATCGCCGCGCCGCCGACCACGATCCGGTAATAGGCAAAGGGCGCAAAGCCAAAGCGGCTGACATAGGTGACGAAGGCGCGGATCACGACCATTGCGGTCAGGAATGCCGCAGTGAGGCCCAGCGCGATCTCGCCCCAGCCCACCAGCCCGCCGCCCGCCAGCAGCTTGTCCGGTTCCGAAGCGATCTTGACCGTCGCCGCCCCCAGCATGGTCGGGATGGCGAGGAAGAAGCTGAATTCCGCCGCCGTCTTGCGCCCGACCCCCATCGCCAAGGCGCCCAGAATGGTCGCGCCCGAACGGCTGGTGCCGGGGATCATAGCCAGGCATTGGATGAACCCGATGCCGATCACCTTGGCCAGCGGCACATCGGCCACCCCGCTATCTTCGCCGGGGCGCACGGTTTTCTCCAGCCCCAGCATCGCAATCCCGCCGACCAGCAGCGCCCAGGCGACCACCATCGGGCTTTCAAGCATCACGTCGATCTGATCCTTGATCGCCAGCCCGATCACGGCCGCAGGCATGAACGCGACCAGCAGATTGCGCACGAACCGCACGGCCACCGGCTCCCACCGCAGCAGGCCCATCAACATACCCCACAGGTAGCGGAAATAGGTCACCACCACGGCAAGGATCGCGCCCAGCTGGATCACGATGTTGAACTGCGCCCACTGCGACGCGTCGTACCCGAACAGCTCGCTGGCAAGGATCAGGTGCCCGGTCGATGATACGGGCAGGAACTCGGTCAGCCCTTCAAGGATGCCGAGCAGGATCGCTACGATAGTTTCGCTCATGGCCCCGTGCTTTGGCGAGCCACGCGGTGGTGTCAAACCAAAAGGCCCGCCCGGATGATTGGGCGGGCCTTTTGGGCGCATGCCACCCGGCCCGCCGAATGACGGGCCGCGAGCGCACGCGCGCGAGCCGCAGGTGCTCCGTCGCGAAGCGAAGGAAACAGCACCGAGGACGTGCCCGCGGAGGCGGGCACGCAAACAAGAAACCTTACCAGATGCGCACGCGCTCTTCGGGCGGCAGGTACAGCTTGTCGCCGGGCTTCACGCCAAACGCTTCGTACCATTCGTCAAGATTGCGGACGACGCCGTTGACCCGGTATTCTTCGGGGCTGTGGCTGTCGGTGCGCAGACGGTTGCGGTAGTTTTCTTCGCGCTGGGTCGAACGCCACACCTGCGCCCAGGCGAGGAAGAAGCGTTGGTCGCCGGTCAGCCCGTCGATCACCGGCACGTCTTTGCCCTTGGTCGCGATTTTGTAAGCGCGATAGGCCATCGAAAGCCCGCCAACGTCACCGATATTTTCGCCGAGCGTGAGGCGGCCATTGACGCAGGTGGTGCCGTTATCGAGCGGGCAGAACGCGTTATATTGCGCCACCAGCCGGTTGCCGAGTGTGTCGAACGCGGCGCGGTCTTCATCGGTCCACCAATTTCGCAGCGCGCCGGTGGCGTCGGACTTGGACCCCTGATCGTCGAAGCCGTGGCCGATTTCGTGGCCGATCACGCCGCCAATCGCCCCGTAATTGACCGCGATGTCGTTGCTCAGCGCAAAGAACGGCTGCTGCAGGATTGCGGCGGGGAACACGATCTCGTTCTTGGTCGAGTTGTAATAGGCGTTCACGGTCTGCGGCAGCATGAACCATTCGGTGCGGTCAATCGGCTGGCCGAGTTTCGCCACGTTGTCGGCCAGCCCCCACTTGGCCGCCGCCATGCGGTTGGCAATCGGATCGCCCGCCGTGATGGCCAGACCTTCGTAGGTTTCGAGGTTGGGACGATACCCGATCTTGGGATCGAAACTGTCGAGCTTGGCGCGCGCCTGCGTCTTGGTTTCTTCGCCCATCCAGCCGATTTCAGCGATGGATTCGCGCAGCGCGATCCGCAGGTTGACTACCAGCTCGTCCATCGCCGCCTTGTTTTCGGCGGGGAAATAGCGGGCGACATAGGACTTGCCGATCAATTCGCCGAGCAGGCCTTCGGATTCGCCGATCGCGCGCTTCCAACGCGGGCGCTGTTCGGGGGTACCGCGCAGCGCCTTGCCGTAGAATTCGAAGCTGGCATCGTCGAACCGCTTGGGTAGCACGGCGGCATGGCTGGAGAGAAATTCCTTGGCCATCCAAGCCTGCAAAGTCGCGGTCGGCGTTTCGCCCAGCAGCGCGAACATGCCCGGCATCCCGGTGCCGATCTTGGCGAGGGTCGCCGGGTCGAGCTTGAGGGTTGCGATTTCCTCAGCCGTCGGTGGCATCAGGCTGACGACGAAACCGGGGCTGTTTTCAATCCCGATGGCGGCGATCATCTTGGCCACCGGTACCTTGCCGCCAATCGCGTTGAGTTCATCGGCGGTCAGCAGGTTATAGGTCAGGTCGCGGTTGCGGCGCACGGTGCGATCCCATGCGACGGTGCGAGCGATCTGGTCTTCAAAGGCATAGACCGCTTCGGCTGCGGCGGCAGGGTCTTCGTACCCCGCCTCACCCAGCAGGAAGGTCATGTAGCCTTTGTATTGCGCCTGGATGGCGCGGCCTTTTTCGCTTTCGTCGAGGTAATAATCACGGTCGGGCAGGCCCAATCCGCCAAATCCAACCGAGGCGATGTGGCGATCGGGCTGCTTGGCATCAACGCCAACGCCGCCGCTGACCGGGCTGGCATAGCCGGGTTCGGCCCAAAGGGTCGCCAGCGCATCCAGCGAGGTCGCGGCGAAGATCCGGTTGAGATGCGGGCGCGCAGGCGCAAGGCCCGCCGCTTCGATGGCGGCGGTATCGAGGTAGGAGTTGTAAGCGGTGACGATCCGCGTCTCATCCGCGCTCAGGCTGGCGGCAGGCTTGGCGAGCAGATCATCCATCAGCGCCTTGACGTCGCTGGTGCTCTTTTCGCCGAGCAGCGTGAACGCGCCCAAGCGGCTGAATTCGGACGGCAGCGGGTTGGCATCGATCCACGGCTGATTGACGTAAGCGTTGAAATCATCGCCCGGCTTCACCGCGCTCGATAGCAGCGCGGGATCAACGCCCCATGCGCCAAAGCTCATCGTTGGCAGCGCGGGGGCGGGCATTTCGGCGCTGTCTTCAAGCAGCAGCTCGATGCCGGAATCGTGCGCAGCGGCATCATCATTGGCAAGCGCAGGCGCGGCGGCAAAGGCAAGCACAGCAAGGCTGACGCCGAGCATGGCGGATTTATGGATCATGTGCGAAGTCCCCGAAAGCTGGAGCAGGCCCGTGCCTGCCCCCATCATTGATAGCGTCACACTAACGCAGCACAGGGCGAAAGGTTGCTTTTGGTCAGGCGGGCGCGGCGCTTCGTCGAAAACGCGCCGGGTGAAGCAAGGGGGCGTCAGGCCGCAGCGTTGGTGAATTGCAGGCTGGCGAGGCGCGCATAGAGCCCGCCCGCCTTGGACAGCGCATCATGCGTGCCCTGTTCGACGATCCGGCCATCTTCGAGCACCACGATCCGGTCCGCCGCGCGCACGGTCGCCAGCCGGTGCGCGATCACCAGCGTGGTGCGGTTTGCCATCAGCTTGTCGAGCGCTTGCTGGACGAGCTGCTCGCTTTCGGCATCCAATGCGCTGGTGGCTTCATCTAGCAGCAGGATCGGCGCATCGCGCAGCAGCGCGCGGGCGATGGCGACGCGTTGTTGCTGGCCGCCCGATAGCTGCGTGCCGCCTTCGCCCAGATAGGTGTCTAGCCCTTGGGGCAGGGCGCGCAGGAAGGTTTCGGCATTGGCGGCGCGGGCGGCGTCCCAGATATCCGCGTCGCTCGCGTCCCACTTGCCGTAACGCAGGTTGTCGCGGGCATTGGCGCTGAACAGCACCCCGTCCTGCGGCACCAGCGCGATGCGGGAGCGAACTTCACCGGGATCAGCGGCGGTCAGCGGCACCCCGTCCAAGCGGATCGTGCCGCCCTGCGGATCGTAGAAGCGCTCCACCAGCTGGAAGATGGTCGATTTGCCCGCCCCGGACGGGCCAACGATGGCAATCGTCTCCCCCGGCTCGATTTCGAGCGTGAAGTCTTTCAGCGCTGCGGTTTCAGGCCGCGCGGGGTAGCGGAAGGTGACATTGCGAAAAGACAGGCTGCCGCGCGCCGGTTCGGGCAGACGTTCGGGCCGGGCGGGCGGCGCAATTTCGGGCGTCGCGTGCAGCAGTTCCGCCAACCGGCTCGCCGCGCCCGCACCGCGCAGCAGATCGCCATACACTTCGGTGAGCGAACCGAGCGCGCCTGCGACCAGCCCGCCGGTCAGCACAAATGCGGCAATCGTGCCGCCGCTGATCGTGCCTTCGGCCACCGCCAGCGCGCCGCGCCACATCACCAGCACCACCCCGCCAAACACCAGCAGGATCACGATCGACGTCATCGCCGCGCGTAGCAGGATACGCCGCCGGGCGGTGGCGAAGGTTTCTTCAACCACGCTGGCAAAGCGCGCCGCCTCGCGGCTTTCCTGCCCAAAGCTTTGCACGATCTTCATCGCCGATAGCACTTCGGTGACATAAGCGCCGACGTCCGCGATCCGGTCTTGGCTGGAGCGCGATACCGAACGGATCTTGCGCCCGAAAAACACAATCGGCGCGATGACCAGCGGGATGCCAATCAGCAGGCCGAGCGTCAGCGACGGGGCTAGGTAGGTCAGCAACCCGATCCCGCCGATGGCCGTCAGCGAATTGCGCAGCGCGACCGAGACCGTGGTGCCGACCACGTTTTCGATCACCGCCGTGTCGCTCGTCATCCGACTGCTGATTTCCTTGGGGCTGTTGACCTCATAGAAACCCGGCGAGAGGCGCAGCAGGTTGTTCTGCACTTTCAGCCGGATATCGGCGACCACGCGTTCGCCCAGCCAGCTGACAAAATAGAACCGCAGCGCCGTGCCCATGCCGAGGATCAGCACGATCATCAGCAGATATTTGAACGCGGTGCCGATATCGTCGGGTGTGGCGGTGCCGCCGAATGCTTCGTCGATGATGACCTTGAACCGCCACGGAATCGCCAGTGTGGCGGCCGACGTAATCAGCAGCGCCAGCATCGCAAAGGCAATTTCGCGCGGGTATTGCATCGCTGTGCCGAACACCATGCGAAGCGGCGCTAGGTTGCGCGATTTGGGCTGCTCCTCTGCCTCTGCCGCAGTGTTTCCAACGCCCTGTTCAGGCGTGCCCAGCAGATCAGGTTCATCACCGGTCTGTGGGTCAGGGATTCCGCGGGTCTGAGGTTCGCCGTGCATATGCGCGCCCCTCTAGCCCCGCGCGCGGCAAAATTCACGTGCAAAAAGCAACCTATCTGTACTGCGCCGACTGCCCTCCCGTTGCTGCGGATGCAATTGTGCATTGCACAATAACCCGCAAAGGCGCATTTGCAGTGCCAAGCGCCCCGGCACGAGGCGCAGTTTGTTCGTTTTGCCGGAGGGCTACCCGATGCTTTACCACGCCTATGAGCTGCAACGCAGCTGGATGAACAGCGCGAGCGCGCTGGCCTCGATCGGTTCGGGCATGCTGTCCAACCCGGCCAATCCCTTGGGCTATATGGGCATGGGCCCGATGATGGCGAACGCGCTCGAAGTCTTCGCCCACGCCACCGCGCATTATGGCAAGCCGCCGTTTGGCATCACCGAAGTGCCGATCGACGGCAAACTGCACGCGGTTACCGAAACCACCGCATTGAAGCGCCCGTTCGGCGATCTGCTGCGGTTCCATGTCGAAGGCACCCCGGCTGACCGCCCGCGCCTGCTGATCGTCGCCCCGATGAGCGGGCATTACGCCACGCTGCTGCGCGGCACTGTCGAACGGATGCTGGAAAGCTGCGAAGTCTTCGTCACCGATTGGGCCGATGCCAAGATGGTGCCGACCGATGCGGGAAACTTCGATCTTGATGAATATATCGATTATCTGATCGAGTTCGCTGAACACATTCACGGCGAAGCGGGCGGCCAGCGCATCCACATGATGGCGGTGTGCCAGCCATCAGTGCCCGCGTTCGCCGCGACCGCGCTGCTGAACCTCCACAAATCGCCCGCGACCCCTGCGACGCTGACGATGATGGGCGGGCCGATTGACACGCGCGAATGCCCCACTGCGGTTAACAACATGGCGATGCAGCGCCCGATTGAATGGTTCCGCCAAAGCGTGATTGCCACGGTGCCGATGAAATATCCCGGCAGCGGGCGCAAGGTCTATCCCGGCTTCATGCAGCTGTCGGCGTTCATGTCCATGAACCTGCGCAGCCACATGATGAGCCATTACGAGATGTACAAACATCTGACCGCAGGCGATGACGCAAGCGCGCAGGCGACCAAGGATTTCTACGACGAATATCGCAGCGTCTGCGACATGACCGCCGAATTCTACCTGCAAACGGTGGAAGAGGTGTTCCAGAAACACTCGATCCCCAAGGGCGAATTCCGCCACAAGGGCGAGTTGGTCGACATCACCAAGATCACCGACACCGCGCTGCTGGCGATCGAGGGCGAACGCGACGATATCTCCGGCCTCGGCCAGACCCGCGCGGCGCTGAAGCTGACCCCGAACTTGCCCGACGATATGAAGCGGTACTACATGGCCGAAGGCGCGGGCCATTACGGCATCTTCAACGGCAGCCGCTGGCGCACCAAGGTGGCGCCGGTGGTGGACGAATGGATCGCCGCGCACCGTTGATGGGCGGGCGGCCTGCCGCGTTGACACCCGTGTCCCTTCGACCCAGAACGATGCGATGAACCTCACGCTTCCGCTGCTGTTGCTCCAAGCATCCCAATCAGCGGGCGGAGACATCGCGCAATGCGAAGCGCATTTTTTCCCGACCGATCAGGTGCAGGGCTTCACCCGCCTGGGCGATTACGGCTTGTTGTCTGACCTCACGGCGGGCGGCGCGGTTCCGGAAGCGGAGATGCTGGCCCGGATCAAGGCGGATTCGCAATTCGAGATCGCATCCCGATTGTTCGCGCGCAGTGGGCGATTGGAAGGGTTCCGTTTCGTCGAACACCGCGCGCCGGTGGACGCCAAGGTATCGTTCAAGCAAGAGTCCCGCCTCACTGCATCGGTGCAGCCTTGCTATGTCGAAATCGTGGTGAACTACATCTCGTTCTCCGACAGCGCGCTGACCAAGGCGAAGGTCGGCGTCCACTTTGTCACGCGAGATTTTCGGGATCGGTCGCAAAAGCCGCGCATCCAACTGCTCGGCGGCGCGGCATTGCTCAAACCCTATGTCGGGGAAAAACAGCCGGCTGATGCGGCGCCGGAGGTGGATTTTGTTGGCGCCTATACCGAAGCCTTTGACGCAGCGATTACGCGGTTCTGGGATTCCTGAATTCCGTAACGTCAGGGCTTTTGTTCTTTCGGCACCCTGAAAAACACCCGCTTGATCACCCGCTGCGCCCACCACAGCAGCATCGCTGCCAACACCAGCAGCACCGCCGCGATGGCGCCTGCGACCACCGGGTATTCGTACGCGACCCACAAAAGCCCCACGGTGACGACATCCTCGGCGCTGGACGCCACAATGTTGCTCACCGGTTCGGGCGACGTGTTGACCACGGCGCGGGCGCTGGCTTTGCCGCCATGCGCCAGAAAGCTCGCCCCGCCGCCCAGCACAAATGCGATCACCTGCGTTGCGGGATCAGACGGATCGACAATCGCCAGCGCCAGCAACGCGCCGCCGATGGGCCGCACAAAAGTGTGCACCGCATCCCACGCGCTATCGAGCCACATCACCTTGTCGGCGAAAAACTCCGCCAGCGCGGCGACCGCGGCAATTCCCATCACCCACGGATTGGCAAGCACGCCCAGACTGGCGAGGTGTTCGGGCAGTGGCAGCAGGTCGGCGCGCATCGCCAGCCCGGTGGCAAGGATGCACAGATACAGCCGCCAGCCCGACAACAGGCTGACACTGCCCGCAATCCCGATGATTTCCATGATCCCCATCAGCGCCTTGTGCGACGGATGTGCGCCCGCCGCAACTCCCGTGCGTGTGGGTCAGCTTTCCGCGCTTTGCTTGCGCCGCTCCAGCCACGGCAGGATCGGGAACAGCCACTGCTCCTTGATCGAAAGGCGCTTGCGATCATCCTGCCCGACCAGTTCGGATTCGCCGTCGCGGTAGGTGCCGAACACGCGGTCCCACAGGATCACGCTGTTCCCATAATTGCAGCGCGTGTCTTCGTAGCTCAGCGCCGTGTGGTGCAGGCTGTGGTTGCGGATGGTGGTGAAGAAAAACCCGTACCAGATCGGCGGATCGGCGCGGACATTGGCGTGGGCATAGGTCGCAATTGCACCGCCAGCGGTGATCGCCGCGAACAGCGCGTTGAGATCGACATCGAGCAACGCAATCACGCCGATGCTGATCAGAAACAGTTCAATCGGGTTGCCGATAAAGCCTTTCATCGCGTTCAGCTGCGTGATGTGGTGGTGCGGCGCATGGGTGAGCCAGAGCGGATGCCAGTTGTGCATCCCCCGATGCAGCCAATACTGGCCAAATTCAAACACCACCATCACCGCAAACACCTGCACCAGAAACGGGCTGGCAGCGAGCCACGGGGTGGCAATGCCGAGCTGTTCCTTCAGCTCCGCCATCGGCGAATTGATCAGCGCATCGCTGAGGAACCCGATCACACCATACCCGAAGGCGACATAGAAAATGTCGGTTGCCAGCTCGCGCCCGTTGATCCGCCAACCTTCATGCCGTTCAAACACCAGTTCGAGCAGCTGCACAAAAGCGATGGTGGCCAGCCCGACGATGATGATCGTCCACGGCGCTTCAACCCAGGCCGCGGGGGCAAATGCCCAGAACGCGATGATCGCCGCGATGGTCGCGGGTGGCAGCAAATTGATGAGCGATTGTTTCACCGGTCGTCCCCTGCCTATTGGCGGCGCCCCCCCCCTAGGACTGTGAGCCAGCGGCAAGGATACGCTATTTGCCCCAGATCGCCAAGATGTCGCCAAGAAGGGCGGGGCTTGGCAGTCCGCCGGCGCGCCTCTGGCCCTAACGCCGTTTGAGCAGGTGGGCGATGGTGGCCTGCCGCCGATGTTCGCTCTCATCCGCGCCGACCGCGTGTTCCAGCGCGCTGCGGATCTCCTCAATCTCACGGTCGGTCAGATGCTCGATCCCGACGAATTCGTTGCGGGCATTGTGCACCGCACGGATCAGTTCATCGAGCTTGGCTTGCATCGCGGCGGCATCGCGGTTCTGCGAATTCTGGATCAGGAACACCATCAGGAAGGTGGCGATGGTGGTGCCGGTGTTGACCACCAGCTGCCAGGTGTCCGACCAGCCAAACAATGGCCCGGTGAGGCCCCATCCGGCGATCACTGAGACAGCGACGATAAACGCCGCAGGCTGCCCCGCCGCAAAGGCGGTGCGCGATGCCACCAGCGTGAAAAACCGATCCATAGGCTGATCTCCCATTGCCAAGCGCGCAGACTATCGCCGGATGCCTGCCAGCGCCAACTGCAGCCATAAGAAAACGGCGCGGAAGTTGCCCTCCGCGCCGTTCGTATCTGGTTCGACCGGCCTCAAGTAGCGGTTGCGAAGCACAGCCGCAGGCTGAACCGGTAGGCCGACAAGGACTCCTCAGAACACTTCGAACAGGCCCGCTGCGCCTTGACCGCCGCCGATGCACATCGTGATCACGACATACTTCGCGCCGCGACGCTTGCCTTCGATCAGGGCGTGACCGGTGCAGCGCGCGCCGGTCATGCCGTAGGGGTGGCCGATCGAGATCGAGCCGCCGTTGACGTTGAGGATGTCGTTATCGATGCCGAGCGTGTCGCGGCAGTACAATACCTGCACGGCGAAGGCCTCGTTCAGCTCCCACAGCCCGATGTCGTCCATCTTGAGCCCGGTCTGCTTGAGCAGCTTGGGGATCGCGAAGACCGGGCCGATGCCCATTTCGTCCGGCTCAGTGCCCGCCACTGCCATGCCAACATAGCGGCCCAGCGGCTGCAGCCCCTTCTGTTCGGCGAGCTTCGCTTCCATCAGCACGCTGGCCGACGAACCATCCGACAGCTGCGAGGCGTTGCCGGCGGTGATGCACATCCCCGGGCCCATCACCGGATTGAGGCTCTGCAGGCCTTCCAGCGTGGTTTCGGGCCGGTTGCCTTCATCCTTGGTCAGGGTGAATTCGCGTTGCGAGACTTCTTTCGTCTCCTTGTCGACCACGTTCATGGTGGTGGTGACGGGGACGATTTCGGCGTCGAACTTGCCCGCTGCCTGCGCGGCGGCGGTGCGCATCTGCGATTGGAAGGCGTATTCATCCTGCGCTTCGCGGCTGATGTTGTAACGCTTGGCGACCGTTTCGGCGGTGCCGAGCATCGGCATGTACACATCCTTGTGCATCGCGATCAGCGACCGATCGGGCGCGACCCGCATTTCGGGGGTCTGCACCATCGAGATCGAGTCCTGACCGCCGCCGACGACGATATCCATGTTGTCGACGATGATCTGCTTGGCCGCGGTCGCAATCGCCATCAGGCCGGATGAGCACTGACGGTCAATCGTCTGGGCGGCGACGCCCACCGGGCAACCGGCGCGCAGCGCGACCTGACGCGCGATATTGCCCGCCTGCGTGCCCTGGGTGAGGACAGTGCCCCACACCACATCATCAATCGAGCCCGCTTCAATCCCGGCGCGTTCAATCGCGGGGGCAAGGCTGTAGGCACCGAGCGTAGCGCCCGGCGTGGCGTTGAACGCACCCTTGTAAGCGCGGCCAATCGGGGTGCGGGCGGTGGAGACGATTACTGCGTCACGTGGCATATTGGGGGTATCCTTTGTTCATTCTCACGCCCGTCATCCCAGCTTTCGCCGAGGTGAGGGGTTCGATTTTAGGCGCTAGCGTCAGACGAAGTATTGCGTGATCCACTCACAGATCAGCGCGGGCTTTTCCTCGCCTTCGATCTCGATCGTGATCTCGCAGGTCTGCTGCCACTGGCCGGGGCGCTTCTCGACCATTTCGGTCAGCTTCCAGACGCCGCGAATGCGCTTGCCGGCGCGCACCGGCGCGATGAAGCGGGTTTTGTTGCCGCCGTAGTTGACGCCCATTTTCACGCCATCAATGCGCGGGGCGCCGCCGTTCGCACCGAGATAGGGGATCATCGACAGCGTCAGGAACCCGTGGGCGATGGTGCCGCCGAACGGGGTCATCTTCGCCATCTCTTCGTTGATGTGGATGAACTGGTGGTCACCAGTCGCTTCGGCGAACTGGTTGATGCGTTCCTGGCTCATTTCGGCCCATTCGCTGGTGCCGATAGTTTCGCCGACCTTGGCGGCCAATTCCTGGGGGTTCATGGGCTTCCTCCTCCGTTATGCGCAGGGGAAAATCCGTGCCCGCCGCGCCGCTTGTGCGGGGGCTTCATGGCGCATGATTGCAGGCAGCGCAACGCTCTCGGCGCTAGGCAGGCTATGCCGTTACGGCACCGCGCACTGTGCCATCGTTCGCCTGCTTGCGCCCGGTGCTGCGCGCCAGCAACGCCTGCGCCGAATCGATCCGTTTGCAATAGGCATTGAGGCCGATTTGCAGGCCCACCAGCATCAGCATCACCGGTTGGTAGGCGATCCCCTGAAACAGCGCCCCGACCAGATAAATCACCGCGCCCATCTGCAAGGCCGCTGCCAGCGGCGCGATCCAGCGGGTCGCCTCCTCCTCCGCCGCGCGCCAGCGCCGCTGGAGCCGCTCCATCTGCCACAGGCCGAGCAAATGCAGCGTCAGCCACATTGCGAGCCCCGGCCAACCCTGTTCGCCTAGCATTTCAAAGATCGAGGAATGGTAGGCGCGGCCCTCGTCGACGATTTCCTGATATTCGACCGTGGTGGTGTTCCCGGAGGTCTTCTTGACCGGCATGGTGTAAGCAAAGCGGTTGCCGCGAAAGGCATCGAACCCGCCGCCAAACGGCTTTTCGGCGGCGTAATCGATCGTCCATTCCCACACTGCCATCCGCGTCGATGCGCTTTCATCGCCACCCGGTTCGGCCAGCGTCGACATCCGGTCGTAATAGCTCTGCGGCAGAAACGGCAGCGCGGTCAGGCCAAGCACGCCCGCTCCGGCGATGAACAGCACGCGCCGCTTGGTGTAACGCAGCATCAATCCGCCCAGCGCCGCGATGCATAACAGGCCAGTGCGGGCCTCGGTGCCGATGGGGACGAGCAGGCAGGCGAAAGTCAGCGCCACCGCAAACGCGGTCACCGCCCAATGCGGGCGAAACACCGTGCCGTGGCGCACAAACCACCACAGCATCGGGATCAGCCCGATGGCGACCGTGGCCAGCGTCGAGCTTTCATAAATGCCACTGTTGTCGTTGACGAAGAATTTGAGATTCTCATACCCGCCGCCGCCCAGCACGGTCTTCATCCCCGTGCCGATCACAATCGTGGCGACCGACAGCAGCAGCACCAGCGCCAACCCTTCGATCCGGGCGCGGGTGGTTAGGGTGAGGGGGAGGAAGATCGCAAACAGCAGCGCCTTCCACACCCAATCCCATTTGGTCGCCGCCGCCTCGGCGAAATCGGCGTTGCCGGTGGTCCAGCCGCAATAGAGCAGCAGCGCCAGCATCAGGCCCTGCCGCAGCGTGAACCGCGCGCCGTCCTTGCGATCCAATGCCAGCCACCCGCCAAATGCCGCCGCAAAGGCGATCAGCGAAACAGGCAGGGTCGAAATGATCGAATAGCCGATCCGCTGCGGGGCGAGGATGTCGATATAGACATACAGCAGCACCCACAGGAACGGGCGGCGCAGGCCGAGCGCCAGCACGTATCCGATGAAGGCAAGGAAGATGAGATCAATCATTTTTGTGGCGCTATCGCTGCGCTACTTGAGCGCCGGGGTCGTCAAGATCGCCCTCGTCAGCACCCTTCGCGCGCCGGGCGGCATTGCGCCCCGCAACGCTGCTCGCCTTGCGGTTGTCGGCCGCTTCCGATGTGATCGAACCGATCAGCGGATCGGCGTCCAACCCTTCGCGCAGCACCAGCCGCAGCAGCGCAATGGCGATCAGGCCGTGTCCCAGCGCAAGCGCGAAATAGTCGATCATCATGAGGCTCCGGGCCGGGTCAATTCGGCAGTCTTAACCCCATGCAGTTGACGCCGCGTTAAGCACGCCTGCGATACAGCGCAGGGCATGACCCGCGTTCTGCATGTGCTCGACCATTCGCTGCCGCTCCACAGCGGCTACACCTTTCGCACCCGCGCGATCCTGAAAGCGCAGGAGGGCTTGGGGCTGGAGGTGCGCGGGATCACCGGGCAGCGGCATAATGTCGAGGCGGCCAATAATGGCGCGCCCGAACAGGCCGACGGGCTGACCTTCCACCGCACCCCCGGTCTGCCCGAAGGCCCACCCGCCCTGCGCGAGCTGGGAGAGATCAACGCGCTCGACCGCGCGATTCGCAAGCTTGCGGCGGAATGGCGTCCCGACATCATCCACGCCCATTCGCCCGCCCTTTGCGGTGCAGCGGCGAGGCGGGCGGCGCGGGCGCTGGGCATTCCGTTCGTGTATGAAATCCGCGCCTTCTGGGAAGATGCGGCGGTCGGCAATCTGACCGGAACCGAAGGCAGCATCAAATACCGCCTCACCCGCGCGCTGGAAACACGGGTGGCCAAGGGCGCTGATGCGTTGTTCACCATCTGCGAAGGGCTGAAGGACGATCTGGCGGCACGCGGCATTCCGGCGGGCAAGATCGGGGTGATGCGCAACGGGGTCGATCTGGAACTCTTCGGCGAACCAGTGGCGCGCGATGATGCCTTGGCGGCGGAGCTGGGCATTGCGCCGGGCGCGCCGGTGATCGGCTATATTGGCAGCTTTTATGCCTACGAAGGCGTGGACGATCTGATCGCGGCCATGCCCTTGCTGCGCCGGTCGCACCCGGATGCGCGGCTGCTGCTGGTTGGCGCGGGGCCGATGGCTGACGCATGGCGCGCGGCGGCGGCGGCCTTGCCTGAACCCGAAGCGGTGATCTTCACCGGGCGCGTGCCGCATACGGAGGTTGAGCGATATTATTCGCTGGTCGATGTGCTCGCCTATCCGCGCAAAGCCCAACGCCTGACTGATCTGGTCACGCCGCTCAAACCACTTGAGGCGATGGCGCAGCAGCGGTTGGTCGCCGCATCAAGCGTGGGCGGGCACCGCGAATTGATCGAGGACGGGGTGACCGGCACACTGTTCGCCCCCGATGATCCCGCCGCCTGCGCCGCATCACTCGCTGGGCTGCTTAACGACCGCGATGGCTGGAACGCCATGCGCGCCCGCGCCGCCGCCCATGTCCGCACCCACCACGATTGGGCCGCCAATGCCAAAAATTATCTTCCTGTTTACCATCTTTTGTTAGCCCGGGGTGAGAGCAGCGACGAACGGGGCGTTCGCGGTGCTCGATCAACAGCGGGATGACAAGCGAATGACCAAGGGGCAACAGGATCGGGCCAAGCAGCGCAACCGTCGCAGCAAGCCGGCGCAGCAGCGGGCAACGCTGGCGGCGCATCCGGTGTTCGCGCCCTTGCTCGGCTTCTGGGGCGCGGCGCTCGCCGGCCTTTCGATCTTGGTTCTACCCGGCCCGTTCATGCTGCAGGCCAGCAAGGGAACTGGCTTCGTCCTGCTGGGCGATTTTGCGCAATTGGCGCTGGCCGGGTTCGCCGCGCCGCTGGTGGGGGGCGGGCTGTTTGTGATCGCCGATCAGATGCACCGCAAGGCGCGTCGCCGGGAACATACGCCATCGATCGTGTCGCTTGCCGCACGCCGGGTGCGCACGATTGATCCGGCACGCGAATTGGGCAGCCTCCGGCTCGACGATCCGGTGGAAACGATGCCGTTTGCTGCGCCTCCGGTCGCAAAAGTAACACCCGAACAATCCGCGCCAGTCGAGCCTGCCGCAACTTCTGCTCCTGCCGGCTCGATGCCGCCGCCGCGCGCGCTTGATCTGGCCGAATTTGCCACGTTGCCGGGCCGCAATGCGGTGTGGGTGGAAGAGGCCCCGGTTGAGTCCGTGGAAACGGCCGCCCAACCGGCACCGCAGCCTGTGACGCTGACGGCCGTGCCTGACGTCATCAAGCCCGCGCCGGTGGTTGATTCCAGCGCCGCCGCGCTCGCACAATTGCGCGCCATGCCGCCGCAAGAACTCAGCATGGTGCAAATGGTCGAACGCTTTGCCGGGGCCCTGCACGAACACCGCGAAGCTGCTGCGGGCCATGCCCAAACGCCGCGCGATCTGGCTGCGCGAGAGGCTGCGCTTGCGCAGGCACTGCGCGCGCTCGCCGTATTGAGCGGGGACGCCGCCGCGCCGTCCGAAGCCGAGCCGCTGCGCGAGGCGCTGACCCGGTTGCAGAGTGTGCGCGGGGCCGCCTGATCACGCATAAGCTGCAAGCGTCGCGGCGATTTGATGCAGGCCGCGCAATCTAACTATAGTCTGAATAGGTCTGCGAGAAATAATGCTTCGCGCAAACCCATTGCCAAACCCGCTTCCTGTCGGCATGAGGGGCCCGAATCCCGGGTAAGGCAGGCCGCCTGCGGCATCGCTTGTCCGGAATAATCGTCGGCATTCGCCCGTTCAGCCCGTAAGGGCGCCCGCGCGCCTGTCGGCATCTGACAGATCGGACTTACGCCATGGGATACCCCTCCTCCCAGGGTCTTTACGACCCCGCCAACGAACATGACGCCTGCGGCGTCGGCATGGTTGCGCATATCAAGGGCGAAAAAAGCCAAGCGATCATCGCGCAGGCGTTGGAGATTCTCGAAAAGCTCGATCATCGCGGCGCGGTCGGTTCCGATCCGCTGCTGGGGGATGGCGCGGGGATTCTGATCCAGATTCCTGATGCGCTGATCCGGCGCTGGGCCGAAGCGAACGGCCACGATCTGCCTGCGCCGGGCGACTACGGCATCGGCATGTGCTTCATGCCGCAGGACGATGCCGCGCGCGCTTTCGTCAAGGCGCGGATGGAAACCTTCACCGCCAAGGAAGGCCAGCGTTTCATCGGCTGGCGCGAAGTGCCGACCACGATGGACGGGCTGGGCAAGGCGGTGATCGCATCGATGCCGGTGATCCGGATGGCGGTGATCGCGCGCGGGGAAAACTGCGCCGATCAGGACGCGTTCGAACGCAAGCTGCTGACCATCCGCAAGCAGGTGCAAAACCCGCTCGCGCAGCTGGCTGAAAAGCACGGCTTGCCGGGCGTCACTGAAACCTACATCCCCAGCTTCTCGACCCGCACGGTGGTGTACAAGGGCCTGCTGTTGGCGACGCAAGTGGGCAGTTTTTACGACGATTTGCGCGATCCGGCCTGTGTTTCGGCGCTCGGCCTCGTCCACCAGCGCTTTTCCACCAACACCTTCCCCAGCTGGCGGCTGGCGCACCCGTTCCGGTTCATCGCCCATAATGGCGAAATCAACACCGTGCGCGGCAACGTCAACTGGATGAACGCGCGCCGCCGCACGATGGAAAGCGAACTGCTCGGCCCCGATCTCGACAAGATGTGGCCGATCATCCCGCACGGGCAATCGGACACGGCCTGCCTCGACAACGCGCTCGAACTGCTGATCGCGGGCGGATATTCGCTTGCGCATGCGATGATGATGCTGATCCCCGAAGCGTGGAGTGGCAACGCGTTGATGACGCCGGCGCGCCGCGCGTTCTACGAATATCACGCCGCGCTGATGGAGCCGTGGGACGGCCCGGCAGCGGTGTGCTTTACCGATGGCCGCCAGATCGGCGCGACGCTTGATCGCAACGGGCTCCGGCCTGCGCGCTTCTGCGTGACGAAGGATGATATCGTCTGCCTCGCATCGGAAAGCGGCGTGCTGCCGTTTGCCGAGGAAGACATCGTGCGCAAATGGCGCCTTCAGCCCGGCAAGATGCTGCTGATCGACCTCGACCAAGGCCGCATCATCGAAGATGACGAGCTGAAAGCCGACCTCGCCAATGCCGAGCCCTATGCCCAGTGGCTCCAGCAGGCACAGTACAAGCTCGAAGACATCACCGATGTCATCCCCGAGCTCGCCGCGATTCCGCCCGAAGAATCGACCCTGATCGAGCGTCAGCAGGCGTTCGGCTACACGCAGGAAGACATCAGCCGCTTCCTTGAACCGATGGCGGTCGACGGCGATGATCCGATTGGATCGATGGGCACCGACACACCGCTGGCCGTGCTGTCGAACCGGTCGCGGTTGTTGTATGATTATTTCAAGCAGAACTTTGCGCAGGTCACCAACCCGCCAATCGATCCGATCCGCGAAGAATTGGTGATGAGCCTGACCAGCATGATCGGCCCGCGCCCGAACCTGCTGGGCCGCGATGCCGGCACGCACAAGCGGCTGGAGGTCGATCAACCGATCCTCACCAACGAGGATCTGGCCAAGATCCGCTCGGTCGAAGAGGCGCTGGACGGCGCATTCCGCTGCGCCACGATCGACATGACGTGGGACGCGGCGAGCGGAGCCGATGGCCTTGCGCTGGCGCTGAAAGAAATGTGCTGGGCTGCGACCGAAGCGGTGTTGCAGGATCACACGATCCTTGTCCTCAGCGACCGGACGCAATCCGAAAGCCGTGTGCCGATGCCTGCGCTGCTGGCGACGGCGGCGGTGCACCATCACCTCGTGCGCCAAGGCCTGCGGATGCAGACGGGGCTCGTCGTGGAAACCGGCGAAGCACGCGAAGTGCATCATTTCTGTGTGCTGGCGGGCTACGGTGCGGAAGCGATCAACCCCTATCTCGCGTTCGAAACGCTGGAGGCGTTGCGCGCCAAGCGGCACACTGATCTGCCCGCCGCCAAGGTGCAGCAGAACTTCATCAAGGCGATCGGCAAGGGCATCCGCAAGGTCATGTCCAAGATGGGCATTTCGACCTACCAATCATACTGCGGCGCGCAGATTTTCGACGCCGTGGGCCTGTCGACCGCCTTCGTGGAGAAATTCTTCACCGGTACCGCCACCACCATCGAAGGCATCGGCCTTGCCGAAGTGGCCGAGGAAGCCTTGCGCCGCCACGCGCAGGCATACGGCGATAACCCGCTCTATGACGGGATGCTGGATGTCGGCGGGATCTACCAATACCGTCTGCGGGGCGAAGAACACGCCTGGACACCGGAGAATGTCGCCCAATTGCAGCACGCGGTGCGCGGCAATGATCCCAAGAACTACGCCGAATTTGCCGCCAGCATCAACGAACAGTCCGAACGGCTGCTGACGATCCGCGGCTTGCTCGAATTCAAGAATGCGGATCAGCCGATCCCACTTGATGAGGTCGAACCGGCAGCCGAAATCGTGAAGCGGTTCTCGACCGGGGCGATGAGCCTTGGATCAATCAGCCACGAAGCGCATTCGACCATGGCGATTGCGATGAACCGCATCGGCGGGCGCTCGAACACGGGCGAAGGCGGGGAAGAACCGTTCCGTTTCACCCCGCTGCCCAACGGCGATTCGATGCGCAGCCGGATCAAGCAGGTCGCTTCGGGCCGGTTTGGCGTGACCACCGAATACCTCGTCAATTCGGACGATATCCAGATCAAGATGGCGCAGGGTGCCAAGCCCGGCGAAGGCGGCCAGCTGCCCGGCCACAAGGTCGACAAGCGCATCGGCGCCGTGCGGCATTCGACCCCCGGCGTCGGCCTGATCTCGCCCCCGCCGCACCACGACATCTATTCGATCGAAGATCTCGCGCAGCTGATCCACGATCTCAAGAACGTGAACCCGGTCGCGCGGATTTCGGTCAAGCTGGTGTCCGAAGTCGGCGTCGGCACGGTCGCGGCGGGCGTGTCTAAGGCGCGCGCCGATCACGTGACGATTGCGGGCTATGATGGCGGGACGGGCGCTTCGCCGCTCACCTCGCTGACCCACGCGGGTAGCCCGTGGGAAATCGGCCTCGCTGAAACGCAGCAGACGCTGTTGCTCAACGATCTGCGCGAACGGATTGCGGTGCAGGTCGATGGCGGCCTGCGCACCGGGCGGGACGTGGCGATTGGCGCGCTGCTCGGCGCTGACGAATTTGGCTTTGCCACCGCGCCGCTGATCGCCGCCGGGTGCATCATGATGCGCAAGTGCCACCTCAATACCTGCCCCGTCGGCTTGGCGACGCAGGACCCGGTGCTGCGCGCGCGCTTCACCGGCCAGCCCGAACATGTCGTCAACTACATGTTCTTCGTCGCTGAAGAACTGCGCGCGATCATGGCCGAGCTGGGCTTCCGCACGGTCGCCGAAATGGTTGGCCGGGTCGACCGGCTCGACACCCGCCGGATGGAACGCCACTGGAAGACCCACGGGATCGACCTCAGCCGCATCCTGCATCAGGTTGAGCTGAAAGAGGGCGCATCGCTGCGCCAGATCGGCGTGCAGGACCACGGGCTCGAAGGGGCGATGGACAACGGCCTCATCGCCGATTGCCGCGCTGCGATTGATACCAAGGCTCCGGTGCAGATCACCCGCGATGTCCGCAATGTCCACCGCACGGTCGGCGCGATGCTCTCGGGCGAGATTGCCAAGGCGCATGGGCACGAAGGCCTGCCGACCGACACTGTACGCATCAACCTGACGGGTGTGGCCGGACAGAGCTTTGGCGCGTGGCTGGCCCACGGCGTGACGCTCGATCTGGTTGGCGATGCCAATGACTATGTCGGCAAGGGCTTGTCCGGCGGGCGCATCATCGTGCGCCAGCCTTCGCAAGCCCCGCGCGCCGCGCAGGACAATATCATCGTCGGCAACACCGTATTGTATGGCGCAATTGCGGGTGAGGCGTATTTCAACGGCGTCGCGGGCGAACGTTTCGCGGTGCGCAATTCGGGTGCGATTGCCGTGGTCGAAGGCACCGGCGATCACGGCTGCGAATACATGACCGGCGGCGTGGTGGTGGTGCTCGGCCAAACCGGGCGCAACTTTGCCGCGGGGATGAGCGGCGGGATCGCCTATGTCTACGACCCCGAGGGCGCTTTCAACACGCTGGTGAACCACGCGCAAGTCGATCTGCTGCCGATCGCCGCTGGCCCGGATGCCGAGGAAGGAACAGGCCGCCCGGCACAGCGTCCGCGCAATGTGCACGATTTCGGCATGGGCGACATGCTGCACCACGATGCCGAGCGGCTGCGCATTCTGGTTGAGCGCCATCAACTCCACACCGGCAGCACGCTGGCGGGCGCATTGCTGGCCGATTGGGACGCCGCGCTGACCCGCTTCGTCAAAGTGATGCCGCGCGATTATGCGGCGGCGCTGAAACGGCTCGAAGCGGAACGCCACGAAGCCGCCAGCGTCGCGGCCGAATAGAACATCAGGAACGAGACTGAGACATGGGCAAGGAAACCGGATTTCTCGAGCTGGACCGCCGTGAGCGGGACTATCTCGATCCGCAGGAACGGCTGAAGAACTACCGCGAATTCGTCATCCAGCCGGATGAAGGCACGCTGGCGGGGCAGGCTTCGCGCTGCATGAATTGCGGCATCCCCTATTGTCACAACGGCTGCCCGGTGAACAACCTGATCCCGGACTGGAACCACCTCGTTTACGAGGCGGACTGGAAGCGCGCGCTGGTGATGCTCCATTCCACCAACAACTTCCCCGAGTTTACCGGCCGCATCTGCCCCGCCCCGTGCGAAGCGGCCTGCACGCTCAACATCATCGACCAGCCGGTGACGATCAAATCGATCGAATGCGCCATTGTCGATCGCGGATGGAAAGAAGGCTGGATCGTCCCGCAGGTGCCCGCCAAAAAGACCGGCAAATCGGTCGCGGTGGTCGGTTCCGGCCCGGCGGGCATGGCCTGCGCGCAGCAATTGGCGCGCGCCGGGCACAGCGTCACGGTGTTCGAAAAGAACGACCGGGTCGGCGGTCTGCTGCGGTACGGCATTCCCGATTTCAAGATGGAAAAGCACCTCATCAACCGGCGCTGCCAGCAGATGGAAGCCGAAGGGGTGACGTTCAAAACGTCAAAGGAAGTAGGCGTCGATGTCTCATTCCAGTCGCTGCGCGAAAACTTCGATGCAGTGGTGCTGTCGGGCGGGGCGGAAGATGCGCGCCCGCTGGCGATCCCCGGCGCGGAAATGCCTGGCGTGCGGATGGCGATGGAATTCCTGACCCAGCAGAACAAGCGCGTCGCAGGCGATGATGAGTTGCGCGCCGCCCCGCGCGGCAGCCTGCTCGCCACGGGCAAGCATGTGGTGGTGCTCGGCGGCGGCGATACCGGCAGCGATTGCGTCGGCACATCGAACCGGCAGGGCGCGAAAAGCGTCACCCAGCTCGAAATCATGCCCAAGCCGCCGGAGAAGGAAGACAAGGCGCTGACCTGGCCCGATTGGCCGATGAAACTGCGCACTTCGTCAAGCCATCAGGAGGGCGTGGAGCGCGACTGGGCGGTGCTGGCCAAGCGCGTGATCGGCGATGGCGAAGCGGTGACCGGCCTCGAATGCGTGCGCGTCGAGTGGGCAGGCGGCCAGATGCAGGAAATGACGGGGAGCGAATTCGTGATCCCGGCCGATCTGATCCTGCTGGCGATGGGCTTTGTCGGGCCGACCAAGGCCGGCTTGCTCGAACAGGCGGGCGTGACGCTGTCGGCGCGCGGCAATGTCGATGCCGACACCGAACGCTACGCCACCAGCGAGCCCGGCGTGTTCGCCTGCGGGGATATGCGGCGCGGGCAGAGCCTCGTCGTATGGGCGATCCGCGAAGGGCGCCAGGCCGCGCGCGCGGTCGACGAGGCGCTGATGGGGGTGAGCGAACTACCGCGCTAACTCACCCACGTCGTCACCCTGGACTTGCCTGCCCCGGCGCAGGCCGGGGATCCGGGGTTTGGCTTCTATTCGCTTGAGGCTCGGAGAAGGTCAGCCAAGCTCCATTCCTGCCCCACCCCGTTCGCCCTGAGCTTGTCGAAGGACTGTCTTCCTTCGCGGCTTCAGCACCAGACCAGAAGACATGTGCAACCCTTCGACAAGCTCAGGGCGAACGGAAGTGGGAAGGATTATGGGCCAGCAACGATTTAAAAAGTGTCAGCGTTCATTTGAACAACTCCGTGCTGAAATCATTCGGAGAGACGAGGTCAATCGGTTTAGCTTCAGAGAGATATTTCGGAGGATTAGGTATCAATGATCCTCGGGCACGACCTACCTCCTCGAGCCACCCCAACCGCTCCGCAATCCCGGTCGTCACTGGATCATTGGTCAGCTCCACGGTGATGCGCTTGAGCTTCACGCCCGCGCCAAAGCTCGCCGCCAGATCATCGGGATCGACCTCGGTCACGCTGGTCGGATCGGTGAGATCGCCGAAGGTCACCATCATCGGGTAGGCCGAAACGTTGTTGAATGGCCCCTGCGCGGACCATTTGCGGGGAAGCTCCTTCTTGCCCTCAAGAAGCAGCAAATCATCTAGAGGATTTTCGTCCTCTGCGGCGGGCGACAGGAAGGGGATCACCCGCGCGGCCCACTCGACATCGCCGCCGGAGCGCAGCAGCGCGTAAAGCGTGCGTCCATCCGGCAGATCGACTGCCACCGCTTCGCCGCGGATACGAAGAAAAACCTGCTCGCCAAACCCATCCATCGTGGTGCGGCCAATCGACTGTTCGACTTGAATCACGCTCGACCCGGTGCGCAGCCCCTCGGGAGTCTCGACCTCGACCGTCAGGCGGTAACGGTAGTCGGGCGCCCTGTCCTCTACATCCTCAGCGACGGCACAGCCGGGGAGCATCAGCGCTGCCAGCGCCAGCCATGCTGCCTGAAGGATGCGCGCCACATCGAATCTCCATCAAATCACCTGATCACCCCCGCAATCGCATGATTTGATGAAGAAAAGGTCAGCGCGCTGCCTCCTGCGCGATCACGTAGAGGTAATCGACATAGGCCATCGTCACCTGATCGAGGCCGTAGACCTTGGGGTCGGTGCTATCGATCAGGAACCATTCGTTGGGCGCATGTGCGCCGCCGCCGCGGCCCAGGCCGAATTGCGAGGCGGGCAGGTTCAGCGGCGCGCCATTGAACACCACCCCCGGCCAGCTGCCGGCATTGCGCGGTCGGATCGAATAGGGGACGCCGGTTTCTTCAAACAACCGCTTTTGCGCTCGGATCAGCAGGGCGTCTTCCTCGGTCTCGTTCGGGCCATAGCCGCCGGAGATCACCACCTCGACATCATCGAATCCACGTTTGGTGAGGTGGGCTTTCAGCTTTGACACCACCTCGGCCTTGGTCATCGCCGGGACCAGCCGGAATTCCAACTTGGCCTCAGCGCGGCTCGGCAGCACGGTCTTGCCGCCCGGGCCGTCATAGCCTGCCACGATCCCCTGAATATTGACGGTCGGCTGCGAATAGAACCGTTCGAGGCTGGTGACGTAATCCTCGTCATTGATCCAGCGCCCGACGCCGAGCGCGGTTTTCTCGCCCGCTTCGGGATTGAGTTTGGCGCCCTCGGCGATCAGCTGTTTTTGCCGCTCGGTCAGCGGTTTGACGTTTTCGAACCAGCCGTCGATCGCCGGGGTGTAGCCATCATCGGCCACCAGCGTGTCGAGCGCCTTGACCAGCCGCCACACCGGGCTTTCGATCCGGGCGTAGTTGGATGAGTGGATGTCGGTCTTGGGATATTTGTCGGTCGCTTCCCCGCTGACGATCAGCTGAAATTCGACCGCGCCTTTCGCGCCCAGCGTGATGTTGGCGCTGCCATCCTTGCTTTGCGCGGCAGAGGGGATGAACACGCCGATGGTCTTGGCCAGCGCCGCCTGCACTTCGGGCACGGCGACGACCTGATCGAAATGGGTTGAGGCGACTTCCTCCTCCCCCTCGGCCACCAGCACGAGGTTGACGGGCAGTTTGCGCCCACTCGCCTGAATCGCTTTCAGCGCGGCGAGGAAGGCCATCTGCGGGCCTTTCTGGTTGACCACCCCGCGCCCGACAATCGCGGTGCCTTCGCCCGGCCGATCGACCAGCTTGCCTTCGAGCGGGGGCGAGCTCCATTCGGCGGGATCATACTGCTTCACATCATACATGAAATAGATGCCAAGCGTGGTCGGCGCGCCCGCATCCAATGTGGCGAACACCGCAGGCACGCCGTCGGTGGGGATGATCTTGGCCTGCTGAAACCCGGCGTCGCGGGCGAGCTGCATCATGTATTCGGCGCCGGCGGGCGTGTTGCGCTTTTCCGCGGCGATGGTGGGCAGGGCGACCCAGTCTTGCAGGGCTTTGATGGTGGCGTCGTGCTGCTGTTCGACCGTCGCCGCGACTTCGGCGCGCTTGGGCGTTTCCGCCGCTGACGGGAAGGCTGCTCCAGCAAGCAGCATCGCCACACTCAAACCGATCAACCGCCGCGCCATCAATATTCTCCCCATTGCGTTACCGGTGCAGGCTAGCGGCAGAGCGGCGTTTGGCAATGGGTATTGCGTAGGCTCGCTACCACTGCCCTCTACCCCGTAGCTGCACAGCGGCGCGGCGGGCCTCGACCTCCTCCGGGGCGACCGCGCTGTTCGCGGCGCTGGAGCGGGCGGCTTCCAATGCCATGCCATCGGTGAAGCTGAGGCCGAAGCCATCGTCGATCAGGCGTTTGTAGTTCGCCAGAAACGCCGGATCGATCCCGGCCATGTCGGCTGCGAGTTTGCGCGCCAGCGGGAGCAGGTCGTCGGGCGCGACCACGTGGTTGACCAGGCCCCAGCTATGCGCGGTGGCGGCATCGAGGAAGTTGCCGGTGAACGCCAACTCCTTGGCGCGGCTGATCCCGATCATGCGGCTGAGTTTCTGCGACAGCCCCCACCCCGGCACGATCCCGACCCGCGCGTGGGTATCGGCAAAGCGCGCATTGGTGCTGGCGATCAGCACGTCGCAGGCGAGCGCGACTTCGAACCCGCCGGTGATCGCCACCCCATTGATCGCGCCGATCACCGGCTTGCGGCACAATTCGATCGCTTTGACCGGATTGTCCGCCGGATCGGTGGCATTGGCGCTGCCCAATGCGCCCGCTTCGCTGCCCAATTCCTTGAGATCGAGCCCGGCGGTAAACGCCCGCTCCCCCGCGCCGGTCAGGATCACCGCGCGCACCGCCTCGTCGCCATCGACCGCGCGCATCACCTCGGCCAGCCGCGCGCGCATTGCCCGGTTGAGAGCATTCATCGCCTGCGGGCGGTTGAGGGTGACGACGGCGATGCCATCGGCGATTTCAAGCAGGATCACGTCTTGGGACATTACAATTTCCAATCAATCGCGCCGCGCCCGTGGTCTTCCAGAAACGCATTGGTCTGGCTGAACGGGCGCGAGCCGAAAAAGCCGTTATGGGCTGATAGCGGGCTGGGGTGGGCCGATGCCACTACCAGATGCGCGGAGGTGCGGGTGAGGGCATGGGCCAGAGCGGGAATGCGGCTCGCCTTTTTCTTGGCATGGCTGCCCCACAGGATGAACACGGTCGGCGTGTCGCGCTCCGCCACGGCGGCGACGGCGGCATCGGTGATCGCATCCCAACCGCGCCCGGCGTGGCTGCCTGCTTGGCCCGCCTCGACAGTCAGGGTGTTGTTGAGCAGCAGCACGCCTTGGCGCGCCCACGGGGTCAGGTCGCCGGTCACCGCGCGCGGCAGGCCGAGGTCAGCCTCCAGCTCCTTGTAGATGTTCACCAACGACGGCGGCAGGCGCGTGCCGGTTTGCACCGAAAACGCCAACCCATGCGCTTGGCCCGCCCCATGGTAGGGATCTTGCCCGAGGATCACGCAGCGCACCTGATCCAGCGGCGTCAACGCCAGCGCCGCGAGCCGAGTGCCGCGCGGCGGATAGACCGCCTTGCCCGCCGCTTCCTCCGCCTTGAGCCACCCGCCGAGTTTGCGCGCATCAGGTGTAGCGAGCGCCGGTTCCAACGCCGTGCGCCAGCTTTCGGGGATGGTTTCAGCGGTCATGGAGCGGAACCTACACCGACCGCGCGCGTGGGGGCAACTTTACGCGCTTCCCCTCTTTCCCCAATCCGCGTAGGGCACCTGCATGGCTGTGCATTTCCACGAAGAAGACCTCCCCCCCGGCGTGTTGACAGGGACGAGCGCGATTGCGGTCGATACCGAGACGATGGGCCTGATCACGACCCGCGACCGGTTGTGCGTGGTGCAATTGTCCGATGGTTCGGGCAGCGAGCATCTGGTGCGGTTTGGCCCGAACAGCGCCTATGATGCGCCCAATCTGAAAGCGGTGCTGGGCGATCCTACACGGGTCAAAATCTACCATTTCGGCCGGTTCGATCTTGCCGCGATTCACCACTACCTCGGCGTGATGGCCGGGCCGGTGTTTTGCACCAAAATCGCCAGCAAGCTGGTGCGCACCTATACTGATCGCCACGGCCTGAAAAACCTGGTCGAAGAATTGCTGGGCGAGAATATCTCGAAACAGCAGCAGTCGAGCGATTGGGGCGGCCCGGTGCTGTCCGAAGCGCAGCGCGATTATGCCGCCAGCGATGTGCGCTACCTCCACCGCCTGCGCGATGAACTGACCAAGCGGCTGGAGCGTGAGGGGCGCATGGACATGGCGCAGGCCTGTTTCGATTTCCTGCCCACCCGCGCGCTGCTCGATGTCGCAGGCTGGGCCGAAAACGACATCTTCAGCCACATGTAGCGGCGGATTCATGGCGGCCACCCACACCCGGATCGAAACATCTGAAGCGCGCGAACTGCGCGGCCGACGCCAGCATTTCGCAGCGCCGGGCGGATCGCACGACCGGCTGGTTGGGTTCCTCGCCCGCGCACTGCCGATGGGCGTCGGGGTGATTGCGGCGCTGATGATCATCACGCCGCTCAGCCCGCGCGGCGAAGTCAGCTTTCTGCTTGATCGCAACAAGGTCGCGCTGATCGACGAACGGCTCAGCGTCGATAACGCCATGTACCGTGGGCGCGACGACAAGGGGCGGCCATTCTCGCTGATGGCGGGCGAAGCGGTGCAGCGTTCCAGCCTCGAAGGGCTGGTGCGGATGCAGGATCTGGTCGCGCAATTGCTGCTGGCAGACGGCCCCGCGCGTCTTAGCGCCGAAGGCGGCACCTATGATATCGCAGCCGAGACCGTCAAAGTCGATGGCGCAGTGCGGCTGACCGCCAGCGATGGCTACGCGATGGTCGCACGCGGCGTTTCGGTCGATTTGAAAGCCCGCACCATGCGCGGCGATGATGGCGTATCGGGCGAAGTTCCGGCGGGCACATTCTCCGCCAATTCCATCCGCGCCGATCTGGCCGCGCGCACACTGACACTTGACGGCAAGGCGCGCCTGACCATGATCCCAGGCAAGCTGAGGATACCGCAATGACGAACAATGCACGACGCTCCCACTTGCGCAAACTGGCACTTGGCTACGCCATCGGCGGCTTTGCGCTGACCGCGGTGCTGGCGGGCGGGATGACGCTGCACGCGCAAGGCATCGGCGGGCATAATTCCAACGCGCCGGTGAATTACGCAGCAGACCGGATTGAACTGCAAGACCGCGAAAACCGCGTGATCCTGTCGGGCAATGTCCAGATCGACCAGGCCGGTCTAAGCCTGCGCGCCGCGCGCACGCTGGTCAATTTCAGCGATACCGGATCGCTCAGCATCCAGCGCATCACTGCTACCGGCGGGGTCGAGGTGACGCGCGGCGATGAACGCGCGAGCGGCGATAATGCAATCTATGATTTCAACCGCCGGATCATCACGATGGCGGGCAATGTCCGCCTGCGCCGGGGCACCGATACGCTGAATGGCGGGCGGTTGGTGATCGACCTCAACAGCGGATTGTCGAGCGTCGATGGCAGCGCTTCGGGCGGGGCGTCGGGCGGCACCAGCAACGGCCGGGTCACCGGCAGCTTTTCGGTGCCGCAGGACCGCAAGACTCCGAACTAACTGCGTTGTTCGGCTTCCGCGACCACGCAATCGACCGGCGCACCGGACGTCCGCAGCCCCATCACTCATGGCTGTTTGAGCGCGTCACGAACTGGATGGCGTGGGGCATGGCGCTCACCTTCGCGGCAGCAGCGGCCTGCGACTATGCCAAATGGGGTCAGCTCGGTGGGCCGCTTCGGTTTCTTGGCGGAGCGGTTCTGATCGGCCTGATAGCCTATGTTCGCCATGTCGCGCTCGCGCAGAAGCGGCTGGCACTGCGCGAGGCTGAGGCAGCCTACGAAGCTGCGATCACTGAGGCCGCACAGACACTTTCCGGTGACTTGCCCTAGTAAGCGTTATCGTGCTTGAGCACCATTACGGTGCGCAGCACAATGCCGATGTCGCGCCGCAGCGACCACCCGGCAATATATTCGAGATCGGATTGCAGCCGGTCGGTGAGGTCTTTCTCCACCTCGGTCGCGCCGCGATGGCCGCGCACCTGGGCCAGCCCCGTCAGGCCGGGTTTCAGGCTATGGCGCTGCCAGTACATCCGGTCGACTTCCCAGAAATACTTGTTGTTCGCCTGACTGCCGATAGCGTGCGGGCGCGGGCCAACGATCGACATGTCGCCTTTAAGCACGTTCAACAGTTGCGGCAGTTCATCAATGCTGGTGCGGCGCATGAAGGCCCCGATGCGGGTGATCCGGTCATCATCGCGCGCGGTCGACCGGTCGCCATCCGCGTCGAGCTTTTCCAGGCGCATGGATCGGAACTTGAACACATCGAAGAACAGGTTGCCGCGCCCAAGCCGCCGTTGCACGAACAGCACCGGGCCGCCATCTTCCAGCTTGATCATCACCGCAGCCGCAATCAGCACCGGCGACAGCGCGATCAGCCCGGCCGTTGCCACCACAATATCGAACACGCGTTTGAGAATGCGGGCGCGCAGGCCCAATGGCCCGGTCGACACCACCAACGTGGTGCGGTCGAGCTCATCGTACCGGTGCACCCCAACCGCGCCGAGGCTGTGCGCAGGCTCGCTGACGATTTCACCGTATACGCCCGCCGATTTCAGCAGCAGCGCCCAGCCTTCGCGCCGTTCGCGCGGGCAGCTGACCACCACCTTATCCTGATTGCGCAGCAGCTTGCCCAGCCGGTCGAGCATAAAGGGATCATGGCTGGCTGGATCGAGATGGTAGTCGGCCGCATTGATCACCTCGGCGCCTTCGAACGGGAAGCTGGCGCCGCCATCGTCGATCACCATCCGGTTGCTGACACGTCCGTCCCAGCGCTGCACAATCAGCATCGCCACCACGCGGCGCAGCGCCACCAGCATCAATGCCGTAAACAGCAGGCCCAGCGTCACCGCCGCGCGCGAGAAATCATCGTTCGACTTGGTGTAAAACGCGACAAAGTTGAGCAGGGCTGCCGAAATCACCAATGCAATCAAGGCTTGTCTTGCGGCAAACACCCAGTCCGACAGCGCCCGGACGCCGTAGCTGCCATTATATAGCGCGATTGTGAAAAACACCGGCAACATCGCCTGTGCAGCCAGCATGGCGCGCGGTTCCCACCAGCGCCCTTCCCACAGCATGGCCGCAAGCGCAAAGCTGAGATTGAGCAGTGCGCCATCGGCCAGCAACATCAGCATATAGGCGCGCAGGCGACGCCGTTCGAGCGACGGCGCAATCCTGTTTTCAACCGCCTCATGCCGGACTGCATCCAGCAATTTGGGCGTCATGCGATTCATTCGGACTTTCCCTTGACGGTGCGACCCTATGGAAAGGTACGTATGGTGTATTACACGTTAAAATGCAGTTTGTGCGACTGCGTAAAGCGGCTTGTCACATTTTGCTATCGCTTCGCAGCAAACCGGGCAATTTCCGCCAGTTCCTGCGCCAGCAGCAGTTCGGCAGCCTGACTGTTATACAGCAGCGTGCGGTGCAATTCGGTCAGGCGCGGGATCAGCCGGTCGAGCCGGGTTTCGCGGCTGCCGCGTCCGGCGGGCTGCGTCCAGCGTTCATATTGGCGGCGGATGCCCCGTTCATCCTTCCAGAAAATGCCGAGCCGCGCCTGCTGCGCCTTGTCGAGCCGGTCGAAATTGCCGCGCGGGCCAAGCTGCGCGGCAATCTGCGCCAGTTGCGCGGTGCGCCGTTCCAGCGCCAGCGCGACGCCGACGGGGTTAAGGCCAAGTTCGCGCATCCGCTTGATCTCGCCCGCGACGCGGCCCAGCTCGCCGCCCAGCACGGCATCAACCAGCGGGGCAAAGCCGTCTTCCTCGGTCGTCGCGCCAATCGCGGCGTAATCCTCGATCGAAGCGGGCTTGGGCGATTGCGGATCGGCATCGCAATACAGCGCCAGCTTGGTCACTTCCGATTGCGCCAGCCGCACGTCGAGCCCGGCGGCGCGCGCGATCCGGTCGGCGAGGTCTCCGCCAAGCCTCAGGCCTGCGGCGTCCGCCATCTGCCGCACCGCGCTCGCCACAGTGCCGTGGTCGGGCGGGTGGAACATCGCCACCAGCGCGTCCTTGCGTTTTTCGAGCAGTTTGGCGGTGCGCGATTTGTCGGTGGCCGACGTGGCGACCACCAGCACCGGGGCGGCCTGGCCCGCGCCAGCCTCAGCCGTTTCGATCAGGAATTGCAGCGCATCATGCGCCTCGTCTCCGCTGGCGCGCACCCAGATGTGGCGGCTGCCGCCGAACAGCGAGTTTGAGCGCGCTTCATCGCCCAGCAGTGCAGGATCGCGTTTCAGATCGGCCCCGGCCAATTCGACCCGCTCGCCCGCATCGGGCAAGGCGGCTGCGATGCGATTGGCGGCGGCGCTGGCGCCGGCTTCATCCGGGCCACAGAAGAAGAAGATCCGACAGCCCGCCGCGCCAGCCGGCAGGCCGCGCGCGAGTTCGTTGCCCTTGGCCTTCACTGGCCTTCTTGCGCGGCGCGATTGCGCAAGGTCAGCGCGATCTGCGTCGTCATCCGGTCGGCCACTTCGCGCGCTAGGTTTTCCAGCGCGGTCTGTTCCGCCGCGATGGTGGCATATTCCGAACTCACCACGTCAATCCCGGCGTCTGATCCTGCGGTGGCATCGAGCAGCACCGCGCCAGTCGCCAGATCGACCAACTGATAACGCGCGCGCAAAATCCGGCGTTCGCGGCTGGTGGTATCATCATTGAGCACGCCCAAAGCTTGCAGCGAGTCGTCCAATCGCACGTCGAGCCGGTATTGCGGCGTCGTCTGCCCAGCAACACCGAGCCGCGCGTCGAGCGCGTTTTTGATCAGCCACCCGCCGCGCCCTTCGATTGCGGGAATATCGATCGCCGCAATCCCTTGCGCCGCCGCCGCATTGCTCCCGCCGCTGTAGAGCGGGGACAGGCCGCAGGCGGTGAGCGCCACACAGGCGAGAAGGGCGAGGAGCGCGCGCATCAGGTGACGATATTCACCAATCGGTCGGGCACCACAATGATCTTGCGCACCGCTGCCCCGTCAAGTGAGCGTTGCAGGTTGGCCGAAGCCAGCGCCAGCGCCTCAAGCGCGTCTTTCGATGCCCCCTTGGGCGCGGTGATGGTGTCGCGCAGCTTACCCATGTGCTGGATCGCGATGGTGACCTCGTCATCGACCAGCAGCGCGGGGTCGACCGCGGGCCAAGCGGCATCGGCGATCAGGCCTTCTCCGCCCATGTTCGCCCAGACTTCTTCCGCGAGGTGCGGCATCATCGGCGCGGCGAGGTGCACCAACGCCCGAATGGCAGAGCTGCGGCTCGCGGACGGCGCAGCTTTTTCGGTCGCCCCGGTCAGCTCGTAAATGCGCGCGACCGCCTTGTTGAAGCCGAGCGCTTCGATATCGGCGGCGACGGCAGCGATGGTCTGGTGGGTCTTGCGGTCGAGGCTCTTGTCCTCGCCTTCCGCCGCAGCGTCATAGGCTTGGAACAACCGCCACAAGCGCTGGACGAAGCGCGAGCAGCCTTCGATCCCGGCGTCGGACCACGGCAGATCGCGTTCCGGCGGGCTATCCGAAAGCATGAACCACCGCACCGCATCCGCGCCGTGGCGGGCGATGATCGCGTCCGGATCGACGACGTTCTTCTTCGACTTCGACATCTTGATGACGCGGCCGACTTCGACCGGGCCGCTATCGGCAAGCAGCGTTGCGCCGTCCGAAGTGCGATCCACTTCCTCGGGCGAGAAGAACACCGGCGCGCCGCGGCTTGCGTCGATCCGGCTGTAGGTTTCGTGCGTCACCATCCCTTGCGTGAACAGCGCCGCGAACGGCTCGGCCACATCGATCTGGCCCATGTGGGCGAGCGCCCGCGTCCAGAAGCGGGCGTAGAGCAGGTGCAAAATCGCGTGTTCGACCCCGCCGATATAGTGCTGCACCGGCAGCCACTTGGCGACCTCGGCCGGGTCAAACGGACGGTCATCGGGCTGGCTGGCGAAGCGCAGGAAATACCACGAGGAGTCCACAAACGTATCGAGCGTATCGGTCTCACGCCGGGCCGCTGCGCCGCACTTTGGGCAGTCGACGTGCTTCCATGTCGGGTGGCGTTCAAGCGGGTTGCCGGGAATGTCGAAGCTGACATCCTCGGGCAGCGTTACCGGCAATTGCGCCTTGGGCACCGGCACCACGCCGCAGGCATCGCAGTGGATGAAGGGGATCGGGGTCCCCCAATAGCGTTGGCGCGACACGCCCCAATCGCGCAGCCGCCACACGGTGCGCCCCTCACCCCAGCCGCCGGTTTCGGCGCGGGTGATGACCGCCTGTTTGGCGTCCTCGACGCTCATGCCGTTGAGGAAGTCGGAGTTGACGATCACCCCGTCGCCCGCCTCTGCCTCGCCTGCGAAGGGCTCGTCGGCGCGGGCCGGATCGGTGGCGACCACGCGCGCGATCGGCAGTGCGTACTTCGTGGCAAATTCAAAATCCCGCTGGTCATGCCCCGGCACGCCCATCACCGCGCCGGTGCCGTATTCCATCAGCACGAAGTTGGCGATGAACAGGGGCAGGGCCTCGCCGGTGAAGGGATGGCGCGCGGTGATCGCGGTGCGATAACCCAGCTTCTCCGCCGTTTCGACTTCCGCCGCCTTGGTCCCGCCGCGCTTGCACGCTTCGATGAAGGCGGCGACTTCCGGATCGCCCGCCAGCCCTTGCGCGATCGGGTGATCGGCGGCGATGGCGCAGAAACTCGCGCCGAAGATGGTGTCGGGCCGCGTGGTGTAGACCGGCAGCTTCCCGCCGTCGGAGAGGTCAAAGCTGAATTCGAGACCCTGCGACTTCCCGATCCAGTTTTCCTGCATCAGGCGAACCTTTTCAGGCCAGTCCTCAAGGCTCCCCAGCCCCTCCAGCAGATCATCGGCAAAGTCGGTAATCTTCAGGAACCACTGGTTGAGCTTGCGCTTCTCGACCTCGGCGCCGCTCCGCCAGCCCTTGCCGTCGATCACCTGTTCGTTCGCCAGAACCGTCATATCGACCGGATCCCAGTTGACCGTGGATTCCTTGCGATAGACGAGGCCGGCGGCAAACAGATCCAAGAACAGCGCCTGTTCGTGGCCGTAATACTCGGGATCGCAGGTGGCGAATTCGCGGGTCCAATCGAGCGCGAAGCCGATGCGCTGCAATTGCGCCTTCATCTGCGCGATGTTCTGCCGCGTCCAGCCGCCCGGATGCACGCCCTTTTCCATCGCCGCATTTTCGGCTGGCATTCCGAAGGCGTCCCACCCCATCGGGTGGAGCACTTCAAACCCGCGCATCTTCTGATAGCGCGCCAGCACGTCGCCCATCGTGTAATTGCGCACGTGGCCCATGTGGATACGCCCCGAAGGATAGGGGAACATCTCAAGGATGTAGCTTTTGGGCTTGGGGCTATCGCTGTCGGCGGTGAAGGTACCTGCCGCATCCCATGCGCGCTGCCAGCGTCCGTCGGCGACAGACGGATCGAAACGGGAATCGGTCATGAAAAAGGTTTCCGTCGAGGAAGCGTAAACTCAAGAAGCGCCTAGGAAGCGAGCGCCTGACGGCGCAGATCGCGGGCCTTGGTCAGGATGATGTCCTCAAGCTTCTGCACGGTCGCCGCCTGCACTGGCGCTTCGACCCAGTTGCCGCTGTCATTGACCTGACGGCTTGCCGCAACGCGCAGGGCATCGGCGCGCAGATCCTGATCGAGGATCGTCACCGTCATCTTGACCCGTTCATTGGGGTTGGCCGGGTTGGCGTACCAATCGGTCACAATCACGCCGCCCGCGCTGTCGGCTTGCAACAGCGGCGCAAAGCTGACCGTGTCGAGCGCTGCGCGCCACAGATAGGCATTGACGCCGATGGTGTTGAGCTGGGCCGCCTGCAATTCAGTGCGCGGGCGCTCCGACCCGCCACATCCGGACAACGCAAGCAGTGCTCCGCCCACCAGTGCGGCGCGAATGGTGCGGGAAAAGGCGAAATTGGCGCGTGTCACAGCCGGAAAATCCTCATCATCTGTCTTTGCAAATGCTCTATAACCGTCAGGCCCCGCGCGGCAAGCATCATCCACCACCCGGTCCCATTCACCCACCACCTACAGCGCGCCGCGGGCTTTATGCGGGCTGAACATGCCGGCGAACACTGGGGGTCGAGTTTTCGCCCCAAAACGAGGCAGGCCTGCGCCATTGGCGCACCGTTCTGTGTGTATCGCGCCACAGGTCGAAAATGAATCCGGTTCCGCTACGGTAAGGCCATTGCAACCATGTCGGCTGCGCCTATCACATCAGTAAGTATTCGAAACGACTCAGCTTTGGTTAAGGTCAGGGATGGCTTTGGGAAAGCTGATCGCTTCAAGACAGGGAACGAATGTGACGATGACGGCACGGCCGAACAGGACAGCAAAGGCGCAGCGCTCGCTGCCGCTGTTTGCCCTGTGCGCCCTGTCGTGCGGCGCGCTGGCCTTGGCTGTGCCGAGCGCCGGTTGGGCGCTGGCGGGCACTGCTGGCGATAGCCGTGCAACCTCGTTCGCTTCTTTGGGCTTTGATGTTTTCACTCCGGCCTCGGTCGATCCTGCCTTGGCGGCCCGCGTGGCGGACAAGGCAAAGGCGCGCGGGTTCCGCTTCACTCCGGCCCCCGCCGCCGCGATTGCGGGCAAGCGGACGGTGACCGTTGCAGTGCGGGTCGATAATCAGAACGCGCAGGCCATCCAGGTGCGCAAGGCAATTGATGCCGTGCCCGGCCGCGCGATTGGTGTCGGCGGGCTCGAAGCCAGCCGGTTCCAACTGGGCTCGGCGCGCGGTTATAAAACCTTTGCCCGCACCTTTACCCGGCCAGTTGATCTGACCGCGAATGTGCGCAGCATGACGCTGCCTGACCTTGCACAGTTTGAACCCTCACGGCCTAAGGCCGAAGACAAGCCCAGCCGGCTGCAACCCCGGATCGAGTTGGAAGATCGCGCGATCGCGGGTCGTTCGCCCAACACGCTCGATTCGATTGGCGCGCAGACCGTGGGCGTGGGTGGCAGCTTCAGCCTGTCGCCCAACCTCAATGTGACCGCCGGGGTGCGCTATTCGCAGGAACGCGAACGGATCGATCCGCTGACCAATTCGGTGCAGGATAGTCAGGCGGTTTACGTGGGAACGCAGATCAAGTTCTGATCCGCTTGGGTTTCGGCCCCGACCTGCACCCTCTGCTGATCTAGACCCCCGCTAGCCTCGTTTAGATCCCTGCTTGCTTCGTCCAGACGGGCGCTTGCCGCGTCTAGACCCCGCCTTGACCCCGGCTAGACCCCCTCCAGAACGGCGCATTTGTCGCATAGCTATTCCCCGCTTTCCCTGCCGCTACGGCAACGCTAGGTTGCGGTCATAAACAGCTGCATCAAGGGGAGAGAATGCCATGGGCCGGGTAGCCATCGTCACCGGAGGAACGCGCGGAATCGGCGAAGCGATCTGCAAACGGCTCGCCAAGCAGGGTCACACCGTGATCGCCAATTACGCCGGAAATGAGGAAAAGGCCCGGGCCTTCACAGCGGAAACCGGCATCCCTGCCTACAGATGGGACGTGGGCGATCACGAAGCGACGATGGCCGGCTGCGCTCAGGTGGCCGCCGATCACGGCCCGGTCGATATCGTCGTCAACAACGCCGGGATCACCCGCGACGGCACCTTGCACAAGATGAGCTTTGACGACTGGAACGAAGTCATCCGCATCAACCTCGGTGGGTGCTTCAACATGGCCAAGGCAACCTTCCCCGGCATGCGCGAAAGGGGGTGGGGACGGATCGTCAACATCGGCTCGATCAACGGGCAGGCAGGGCAGTACGGGCAGGTCAATTACGCTGCGGCGAAAAGCGGAATTCACGGCTTTACCAAGGCCTTGGCGCAGGAAGGCGCGAAGTTCGGGGTGACGGTCAACGCGATCGCGCCGGGCTATATCGACACCGACATGGTCGCCGCCGTGCCGCCTGCGGTGCTTGAGAAAATCGTCGCCAAAATCCCGGTCGGACGCCTCGGCCAGGCCGAAGAAATCGCCCGCGGCGTGGCGTTTTTGACGAGCGAAAACGGTGGCTTCATGACCGGCTCGACCATGAGCATCAACGGCGGCCAGCATATGTATTAGCAAGGGCAGGCGCGCAGCGTAGCTGCAAGCCGGTGCCGCAAAGCGGCAGCCCGCGCGGTCGGCCAGCGGGGCGATGGGCCCCGCGCCCATCGAACCCGTCTGACGTCACCCGGCGGCTTTGCCGTCGGGCCCATGCCGCCTAATCAAACACCACCCCCACCACCTTCCACGCGCCATCCTCCCACGCCAGCGAGACGCTCTCGGTCTGCACGGTGTCATTGGCGTAGGTCGAGCGGAACTTGATCAGGCGGTAGCCTTCGGGCGGGGCGGGGACGTATTCGTTGCCGACGATGTTGCGGGTCAACAGCTTGCCGAGCGGCGGGCGGACGCGCTCGGACACTTCGCTCCAGCGCTCCAGCGTGTTGAGCTCGCGAAACTGCGAGCCGGTGGCGGCATAGCTTTCAGCCCAGCGGGATTGGTCGACCAGGTTCAGGAAATCCTCCGCAGCACGCGCGGCGTCGGCGGCGGTGGGCTCGGCGGCGGCGCTGCTAGCGGCCGCCGTGGGCATGACGGAAAGCGGCGAAGCGGGGAGCAACAGGGCAGCAAGAATCAACGACATGGCAAGCACTCCGAAGGCTGTGAGGGCAAGGCCAGGCCCAAGGACTAACCACGCCCACCGCCGGGCGGCGGATGCCGTCACTGGTGCATCGAAAGTGCCCGCCGTCGCATCCCCCAATGCCTTGTCCCCCAGCAATTCAGGGGTCGTAGGCGCGGCGGATGGCGCTTCCTCCGCGAGCAAGCGCCGTGCTGCTTCCCGGCTGCTGGTGACGCCAAGCTTGCGCCGCGCATCGCGCAGCCGTTCGTTCACGGTATGCACCGACAGCCCGAGTTCCCGCGCCGAGGATTTGGCATCATGCCCGCGCAGGATCAGCCGCAGGGTCTGCCGCTCCTTGTCGGTCAGGGTGTCGAGGCTGGTGGTCATGAGGTGAGGTTTAAGGCGGGCGCGACAGACGGGCCACCCCGAATTTTTTGGGTCGGTGCGGGGTGGTTCGATACTCAGACCGGCCGGTGACGAAGGCTTAAGGCCTTGTGCTGTATGCAAACAATATGTCTGCGCACTTCAAAGTCAGTGAGATCGGGTTCTTTTCCTTGGAGCAGTGGCCGATCACGGTCTGCGCATGGCGGGGGTGCTGCATCGAGGTTTTCGCGCGCGCCGAACATTCGGTGGCGGAGTGTCTAGACGTGCTCAGTAAGGCTGGACTGAGCCTAAGCAAAGACGCGCAACATCAAGGTGCAGTTGCCCGGTTGCGTGCTCTCGACGATTGCCTCTCGCGCTACACTTTTGCCGGCCACGAAAAGAAAGCGCGCAAGCGGATTGAAGATTGGCAGAAGCAGTGTGAGAGCCGCACTTTCCTTGCTCACTCAAAGCTTAAAGCGACTAAGGCTGGCGTGACAATTGAACCGATCAAACTTGCGACAAAAAGAGATGTTGCGACGCCGCCCAAGGCACTGACGCGCATCGGAATGCTCGAATTCCTTGCCGAATTGGAGCAATCTCAGTTGCTCCTGCATCAGCAGCTTGGGCACATCAAAGCACTGGCAGCGCAGGCGAAACCCATTCCCACATCCTAGCCGTCATCCCAGCGAAAGCTGGGACCTAGGGCGGCTAGCGCAGAGTTTTGTTGCCTTAGGCCCCAGCTTTCGCTGGGGTGACGAAGGCGGAAAGGCCGAGCCCCCTAACCCCGATACAACCCGTCGACCCGCTCCTGATACCGTTCGCGGATCTTGTGGCGCCTGATCTTCATCGACGGCGTCATTTCCTCGTTCTCGATTGAGAACGCCTCGTCCGCAAAGGCGATCTGGCGCACCTTTTCGATCACTGACAGGTCGGCATTGGTGCGATCGACCGCTGCGCGCACGGCGTTCTTGAAGGCGGGGAGTTCCTGCAAGGCCTTCAGATCGAACTTCTCGCCGTTGGCGTGCGCCCATTCCAGCGCCCATTCGGCATCGGGCACGATCAGGCCGACCACGTAAGGCCGCTTGTCGCCGCTCACCATCGCCTGCGCGATTTCGGGCTGCAATGTCAGCATCCCTTCGACCTTTTGCGGGGCGATATTGTCGCCCTTGTCGTTGATGATCATGTCTTTCTTGCGGTCGGTAATGACGATCCGGCCTTTGGTATCAATATGCCCGATGTCGCCGGTGTGGAGCCAGCCGCCTTGTAAGGTGCGCGCGGTTTCCGCCTCGTTGCGCCAATAGCCGTGCATGACCAGCTCACCGCGCACCAGGATCTCGCCATCTTCGGCAATACGTACCTCGACCCCGCGCAAGGGCGGGCCGACGGTGTCCATCTTCAGCCCGACCTTGGGGCGGTTGCAGCTGATCACCGGCCCGGCTTCGGTTTGGCCGTAACCTTGCAGCATGGTCAGTCCCACCGCGTCGAAGAAATTGCCGACCTCGGGATTGAGCGGCGCGCCGCCTGAAACCATCGCCTTGATCCGCCCGCCAAACTTGGCGCGGATTTTGGGGCGCAGGGTTTTCTCGACGAGGAAATCGAGCGGTCGATCGCGCAGGCGTTTCTTGCCGCCGCGCGATTTCTCGGTGATCTTGAGCGCGCTATCCATCATGAAATTGGCGACTTTGCCCTGCTTTTCGACCTGTTTCATGATCCGGGTGCGCAGCACTTCGAACAGGCGCGGGACGACGACCATGATCGTCGGGCGGGTTTCTTCGATATTGCTGGCGAGCTTTTCGAGGCCTTCGGAATAGAATATTTCCGCACCCACCCCGATGGGCAGATATTGTCCGCCGGTGTGTTCGTAAGCGTGGCTTAGCGGCAGGAACGACAGGAAGCGTTCGTCCTTCACCCCGAAATCGTTGATCAGCACCTCGGCCGCGCCAGCCGCGTTGCATAGGATCATACCGTGGTGTTGCATTACGCCGCGCGGCGCGCCGCCGGTGCCGCTGGTGTAGATCAGGCAGGCGGTATCATCGCGGGTGATCCCGGCAATGCGGGCATCCACCGCCGCCCGCGCCGCCGCTGCGTCGCCTGTAAGGAGCGCGGCCCAATCGTGATATTCAAAGCTACCCGATTGCTTGCGTTTAAGGTTGTCGATCCCGATGACGTGTTCGACCAGACCGGTCTGCCCGATCGCGCCGACCACCGGGGCGAGCAGCTTTTCATTCGAAACAATCACCGCCTGCGCGCCCGAATTGTCGAGGATATGCGCATGATCGCGGCGGGTGTTGGTGGTGTAGGTTGGCACGGTAATCCCGCCCGCTGCCATGATGGCCAAGTCGGCGATGCACCATTCGGGGCGGTTTTCCGATACCAGCGCGACCCGGTTGCCGTCTTCCAATCCCATCGCGCGCAAGGCTTCGGCCAGCAGGCAGACATGCTCGGCCGCCGAACGCCAGCTTTGCGTCACCCATTGCCCACCGGTCTTGTGGCCGAGGAACGGGGCGTCGCCTTTTTCATCCGCGCGTTTCAGAAACAGCGCGACGAGGTTGGGCGCGCCGTCGATGTCCTGCAACAGCGGATGATCCGCCGGGTTCACAACCGCGCGGGCAGCATGCTGCAACTTGGGGGAATACACTGGCAAAGGCTCCTGATCCCTTCAGAATGTCCTCGGGGCTCATCGCGGCCCCGTTGGCCTATGGATTTAGGAGCGGATTGCCCTAGCGGCAAGCGGGGAGGGCCATTCAGCCCCCAACCCGCTCACTTGTAGTCGAGCTTGCCGTTGAGGCGCGGGTCAACTGCGATCTCCCACCCGCCGCTGGGCAAGCGCCGCAGCGCATTGGCTTTGAGCGGCGGCGCGCCCTTGCGGATGCTGGCGTGGCCCAAGGCCTTGAGGTCAGCCTCCATCGCTTCGAGCGCGCTGCCTTCCTCGATCAGCACGGCATCGCCAAAGCTCATGATGAAGGGCAGGCCGAGCGCGGCTTTCGCGGTCATGCCGAAATCCACGACCCCAATGATCGAACGGGCAACCTGCACCGGGATCGTCGGCCCACCGGCCGCGCCGATCACCAGCACGATACGGCCTTGCGCGTCATAGACGATGGTTGGCGCCATCGATGATCGCGGGCGCTTGCCCCCCTCAACCCGGTTGGCGACAAGCTTGCCGTTTTCGTCGGGCGTCAGGGTGAAGTCGGTGAGTTCGTTGTTGAGGTAGAACCCGCCCCAATAGAGCCCCGATCCGAACGCGCCTTCGATGGTCGAGGTGTAGCTGACAGCGCTGCCCGCCGCGTCCACGACCGAGAAATGGGTGGTGCCGCTCTCCGGCTCTTCCGGCCCGTCACCGCGCGCCAGCGGTGCGCCCGGCGGCACGCCCGCTTCCACTGTGGTGAGAGTGGTGCCCAAGGCAATCAGCGCGCCGCGTTGGCGAATATAACCGGCATCGACCAACCCGTCGGTCGGAACTGCGACGAAATCGGCGTCGCCCGAATACAGCTCACGGTCGGCATAGGCGAGGCGTTGAGACTCGACGAACAGGTGCCAGAATTGCGGGCTTTGCGGGCCAAGCGCGGCGATGTCGAAGCCTTCAAGCTGGCCGAGCATCTGTGCCACGGCGACCCCGCCCGATGATGGCGGCCCCATCCCGCAGACGCGATAGGCGCGGTACGGCGCACACACCGGCGCGCGCTCTTTCGCTGCATAGGCGGTCACATCGGCGGCGGTCATGCGGCCATCCTGCGGGGTTTCGCCCGCGACATAGGCGGCGAGCGCAGCGGCGGCGGTGCTGCCGTACATCGCCGCAGGCCCGGCATCACCGAGTGCCGTGAGCGTTTCGGCGAGCGCCGGGATTGTCACCGTCGCGCCAATCGGCAGCGGATTGCCATCCGCGCCGAAAAACACCGCGCGCGCCGTTTCGCTCCGGTCAGCGCGGCCCTTGTTCGCCGCGAGCGATTCATGCAGCCGCCGATTCATGGTGAAGCCATCGCGGGCGAGCGTGATGGCGGGCTGGAACAGCGCGGCCCACGGCAGCGCGCCATGCTTCGCGTGCGCTTTAGCGGCGAGCGCGATGTTACCGGGAATGCCGACGCTGAGGCCTGAGAACACGCGGGCATCACGGCCCAGCACCTTGCCCTGCGGATCAAGAAACCGTGTCGGCGTGGCGGCGGCAGGTGCGGTTTCACGCCCGTCAATCGAAGTGAGCGCGCCATTCGTGCCCTCGGCGTGCAGCATGAACCCGCCGCCGCCGATGCCTGAACTTTGCGGCTCAACCACCGTCAGCGCCAGCATCACCGCGATGGCTGCGTCGGTGGCGGAGCCGCCTTGCGCAAGGATCGCCTCACCTGCCGCCGTGGCGCGCGGGTCGGCGCTGCTGACCGCGCCTGCGGTGATCGCAGTGGGCGCAGTGATTTGCGGGGCGGGATTATCGGCGCAGGCTGCAAGAGCGAGTGCGAACGGGGCGATCAGAGCAAAAGAGAAGCGCATGGCAGGCGTGCTATTCGCTTCCCACCGCTTCGGCAATGCTCGCAAAGCCATCGCGCCGCATCAGCGCCTCCAGCCCGCGCACAATCCGCGCGCCAAGGCCGGGGCCTTCGTACACCATCGCGGAGTAGAGCTGCACCAGGCTCGCCCCGGCACGGATGCGTTCCCAAGCGTGGTCAGCCGTGGCGATGCCGCCGACCCCGACCAGCGGGATCGCGCCGCCGGTTGCCGTGCGGAAATCGCGCATCCGCTGGGTTGCGAGCGCCCGCAACGGCGCGCCCGATAGCCCGCCGGTCTCACCTGCATGGTGCGATCGCAGGGCTGGGCGCGAAATTGTGGTGTTGGACACCACCAGGGCGCCAAGCTGCTTGTCGAGCGCGATGCGCGCAATCGCGTCAATATCGGCAGGCTCAAGATCCGGCGCGACCTTGAGGAAAATCGGTGGCAGCGTGTCGCTCCCGCTGTCCGCCCGCGCGGCAATGACCGCGTCGATCAACGCGGCGAGTGCACCTTCGTCCTGCAGCGCGCGCAGGCCCGGCGTGTTGGGGCTCGACACATTGACGCACAGATAGCTCGAATATGGAGCCATCATTTTGGCCATCACCGCATAGTCGGCGATGCGATCTGCCGAATCCTTGTTTGCGCCGATATTCACCCCGACGATGCCGGGCCGCCCAGCGCGGGCGCGCAGCCGTTCCAGCGCCGCTGCGCCGCCTGCGTTATTGAACCCCATGCGGTTGATCACCGCTTGATCTTCCACCAGCCGGAACAATCGCGGTTTGGGGTTGCCCGCTTGCGGCAATGGGGTGATCGAGCCGACCTCGGTGAACCCGAAGCCCAGGCCGAGCAGCGCATCGGGCACCTCGGCATCCTTGTCGAACCCCGCCGCCACGCCAACCGGATTGGGGAAGGTCAGGCCGGCCACAGTGGTCGTTAAACCGCCCGGCACAGGCACGGGCGCGCGCAAAGGCAGCGCGGCGAGCGTGCGGATCGCGAGCCGGTGCCCGGTTTCCGAATCGAGGGCAAAAATGGCGGGCTTGATCAGTCGAAACAGCATGGCTCAAGCGCCTATGTCAGCAGCGCCGCGCTGTCGAGATTGACGCTATATCTTAGCCCAATTTACCCGCGAAACCGCATCCAAGTTCAGGGTAAATATTTGAGACTTGTAATAGGTTAAGCACGATAGCCCTGTTTAAGGGCGCAGCTTGTCGCTTGCATACAATCCGGCAGGCGATTCGCGGGATATAGCCTCTCTTGCGACCCGAAGGGCTCGGAGCAGTAATGCAAAGAGTTCCTCAACTCAGATAGGCGGCGTTCCTTGCGGAACGCCGCCTCTTTTTTTGCCCGTGGAACCAAATATCGCAATGGTGGATTGACCGTACCATGGATGCGACCACCTTCACCCCGCAACGGCCTGATGCGCACATGGGTGAGGAAGCTGGCCTCACTTCGGCGGCGCTGATCGCGGTCGATTATATCGCGCCGCCGCCATCAATCGCGCCCTACGTCACCACGCTGTACCACTTCCGCTGCGATGAGCCGGTGATCCGCGATATTCAGCCCGCGTCAGTCGGCCAGCTGTGCCTGTTCCCGCATGGTATTGGTGAGATGCACTTTGCCGATGGCCGCCGCGACCCCAATCATCCGGTTGGCCTGATGACCCCGCTGTCGCGCGCGACGCCGATTGTGGTCGACGGGCCGTTCCACGCATTCGGCGCGGCGCTGACGCCGGTTGGCTGGGCGGCGCTCACCCGGCTGCATGCAGGCGACCATCGCGACCGGTTGCTGCCGGCAGGATCAGTGCTCGGGGCCGAGATTGATACGCTGGGCGAACGCTTGCTCGATGGTTACCGCACGCGCACCATGTCGGGCGGGGAATGCGCTTTGGCGATCGCGGATTTTATCGAGCGACGAGTCAGGCCAATCAATCCGCGCCACCTTGAACTGATCGCTTCCACCGGGCGCTGGCTTTCGGAATCGTTCAACCCCGAAGTGGGCGATTTGACCGGCGTCGCAGGTTATTCGGCGCGACAGGTGCAACGGTTGGTTGAGCGTTATTTCGGGCTGACGCCGCGCGCGCTTGCCCGCAAATATCGTGCCCTGCGTGCCGCTGCGCTGCTTTCGGCCCCGCAATTATCGGTGGAGGCCGAGGCCGAGATCGGCGCGGCGTTTTTCGATCAGCCACACATGATCCGTGAAATCGCACATTTCGTCGGCCGCACTCCGGCGCGCCTGACCGATCAGACCACACCCTATCTTTCCGAGATGATCGACGGGCGTAACCTGCGCGAATTGAACGCCTAACAGCCCAGATACCACCACAAAGAGCAGTTGCTCGACAGGGTTAAGTTTCTGTTACAATGTAAGATCGCGGGGCCGTTTGGTTTCGCGCCGCTTCGGGTCGCGCCGAGTGATAGTAGGGGAGCCCCCGGTTGGGGATGGGGCAGAGTGCAATTCCAGTATGCGATGATCGCGCCTGAGCCGCAGCTCGCGCGCTGGGTCAACATTTTCTATGTGATCGAAACCGAAGCCGGGCGGGTCGAGGAGACCATTCCGGCCTATTCGGCGCAGCTGCTGCTGGTCATTCGCGGGCAGCTGACGATTTCCTATGCCGATGGGAGCGAGGGGCGATCAGCCACGGTTACGATCAATGCCCCGCAACTGAGGGCCGCGCCCTGTGTGATGGATGGCCCGGTAACGCTGATCGGCGCATCGCTCACGCCGCTGGGCTGGCAAGCGCTGAGCAATCTGCCGGTTGACGACGTGCATGACCGGATGGTTCCGGCCGAGGCACTGTTTATGCCAGAACAGCTTGCGATGCTGGTGGATGCTGCGGCGGCGTGCCGGGCAGGGCAGATTGCGCCAGCCGATCTGTGTGCGCAGCTTGGCGCGGTGATTGCCGCTGCGCCGTTCGCATCCCGGCCTGATCATGTCGCTGTGGTTGAGGCAATTACGAGCTGGCTGGGCAGCGGGTTCGATCCGCCGCTTAGCGATCTGCACGCCGCCGTCGCTGTTTCGCCGCGCCAATTGCAGCGCATTGCGCGGTGCTACTTCGGGGTGCCGCCCGCACAGGTGCTCAAACGGTCGCGCGCGATCCGGGCGGCCATGCTGCTCGCCAATCCGGCTTTGCCCGATGCCATGCGGGCGGAAATGCTGACGACCTATTTCGATCAAGCCCACCTGATCCGCGACATGCGCCGCTATACCGGGCGCACCCCGACCCAACTGCGCGCCCCAACAATTGCGACCGGCTTGCTCGATCCGGCCGGTCACGGCGATGCAGCGGCACTGCTGCGGACCACCGAAACCTGATGCGCGCCTTTGCGGTTGTAATCCGAGCGATATCGTCCTAATTCGGAAATCGGAACGAATCCGTCTGAATTGAGAACCGCTCGCAATGCGCCTGTCCAACCTTGCCGATTATGCCGTCATCACGATGTGCCAGGCCGCCACGCATTGCGGGGATGGCCGGGTGAGTGCGGCTGAATTGGCGGCCGAAACGGGCCTGCCGGTGCCGACCGTGCAGAAGCTGGTGTCGAAGCTGACCGGTGCAGGCCTGCTGCGTTCGGTGCGCGGCGCGCATGGCGGCTTGCAGCTGGGGCGCCCCGCCGCGGCGATTACGGTGGCTGATATTGTCGAGGCGATTGAGGGGCCGATTGCGCTCACCGCGTGTGTCGATCATATCGCCTGCGATTTCGAGGCCGGGTGCAACATGCGCGCCCATTGGCCGATCATCAACGACGCGCTGCGCGGTGCGCTGGCGGGGATCACCCTGTCTCAGCTGCGCCATCCCCCGGCCCATCTCCCAGCGGTGCGCGCGCTCCCCCTTATCGAGGAAATCCCGGCATGACCGACCTTCAAACCCGTTCACAAAGTGATGTGGCCGAAACCGATGTGGAAGCCCGCGAAGCCGCTGCCAAGGCAGCTGATTACGAGCATGGCTGGTCATCTGACATCGAAACCGAATTCGCGGAAAAAGGCCTCACCGAAGACACGGTGCGGTTCATCAGTGGCAAGAAGAACGAGCCCGAATGGATGCTCGAATGGCGGCTGAAGGCGTTCCGCCTGTGGCAGACCATGGAAGAGCCCGATTGGGCCAAGGTCGGCTATCCCAAGATCGATTATCAGGACGCCTATTACTACGCCGCGCCCAAGAAGAAGATCGAATTGGGTTCGCTCGATGAGCTCGATCCCGAGATCAAGCGGATCTATGACAAGCTCGGCATCCCGCTGGGCGAGCAGGAAGTGCTCGCCGGGGTGAAGGGCGCCAAGAAGGTCGCGGTGGACGCGGTGTTCGATAGCGTCAGCGTCGCCACCAGCTTCCGCGAGGAACTGCTGCGCGCGGGCGTGATCTTCCTCTCGATTTCCGAGGCGATCCGCGAATATCCCGACCTTGTGCGCAAGTGGCTGGGCCGCATCGTGCCGGTGCGCGACAACTACTTTGCGGCGCTCAACTGCGCGGTCTTTTCCGACGGCACCTTCGTCTACGTGCCCGAAGGCGTGCGCTGCCCGATGGAGCTCAGCACCTATTTCCGCATCAATGCCGAAAACACCGGGCAGTTCGAACGCACCCTGATCATCGCGGAAAAGGGCAGCTACGTCAGCTACCTCGAAGGCTGCACCGCGCCGATGCGCGATGAAAACCAGCTACACGCCGCGGTGGTCGAACTGGTCGCGATGGACGATGCCGAGATCAAGTATTCGACCGTGCAGAATTGGTATCCCGGCAATGCCGACGGCGTGGGCGGGATCTACAATTTCGTCACCAAGCGCGCGCTGTGTCAGGGCGACCGGAGCAAGGTCAGCTGGACGCAGGTCGAAACCGGCTCTGCGGTGACGTGGAAATATCCCTCCTGCGTGCTCAATGGGGAGGATAGCGTGGGCGAGTTCTACTCGGTCGCGGTGACCAACAATTTCCAGCAGGCCGACACCGGCACCAAGATGATCCACAACGGCAAGAACAGCCGCTCGACCATCATCTCCAAGGGCATTTCGGCGGGCAAGTCGTCAAACACCTATCGCGGCCTCGTCCGCGTCGGGCCGACCGCCAGCAATGTGCGCAACTTCACCCAGTGCGACAGCCTGCTGCTCGGTGATCAATGCGGCGCGCACACCGTGCCCTATATCGAGGTGAAGAACCCCAGCGCGCAGATCGAGCACGAGGCGACCACCTCCAAGATCAGCGACGAACAGCTTTTCTACGCGATGCAGCGCGGGCTGGGCGAAGAGGAAGCCGTGGCGCTGATCGTCAACGGCTTTGCCAAGGACGTGCTGAAAGAGCTGCCGATGGAATTCGCGGTCGAAGCGCAGAAGCTGCTGGCGATTTCGCTTGAGGGGAGCGTGGGGTGAGCGCTTCAGACATACTTTGGACGGCGATCCTAGTTCTGGCTTGGCTATTGATTGCAATTCCCCTGCTCCAAGCAGCTTGGACTGGCGATTTTGGCTATTGGCGTCGTAGGGCGGGTCCCGTCCGCACACCTGCTTTGAGATCGGCAAATCCTATTCGGTTTTGGGCAGTGTGGACCGCAATTGCAGTTCCCGTTCTGGGCTTGCCGCTTTTGGCTGCAATCGGCGCATTTCTTGGAGAAGCGGGCAAGTGACTGAACGTAAAACCCTCGCCCTCAACCCCGAGGCTGCCACCGCCGAAGCCCCCGCGCTCAAGAAGAAGGGCCGCGGGTGGGAGATTTCGGATTCGCGGCTCGATGCGTTGCACGAACAGGCGCGCGAAATGCGGCGCCATTCGTCCGATGCGCACAAGGCGCTGGCCGAGAAGTTCAGCAAGGCTGATTTGGGCCGCTACACCTTCAAGCGCCACGCCGTCGTCGGCAGCGCGATTGTCGATTTCAATTGCCACAACTTGGGCCTCGCGCTGGCGATTGACGAGGAGGGGCAGAACGATGCCCTCGTCAAACGCCGCGACAAGAGCCTCGAAAGCGTCGGCATCCGGGTGATGCGGATCGCGGCGAGCGACATCCTGACCGATATCGACGCGGTGCTGCAACGCCTCACCACCGTGATGCGCGACCGGATCACCGAGCGCAAAACCGCCGCCCGCGCGCACAAGGCCGCGAACCCGAACCAAAGCTACGACCGCCCCAAACCGCGCCCCGGCGCCAAGGACGACGGCAAACCTCGCGGTGATCGCAAACCCCGCGCCCCTTCGCCATCGCGATAAGACAGAGAACTGATTGATGCTTGAAATCACCAACCTCCACGCCACCGTTGGCGGCCCGGACAAGCCCACCCCGATCCTCAAGGGTCTGACGCTGCACGTGCCCGCAGGCGAGATCCACGCGATCATGGGGCCCAACGGCGCAGGCAAATCGACGCTGGCGAACGTGCTCGGCGGCAAGCCGGGCTATGAGGTGACCGCGGGCAGCGTGACCTTCAACGGGCAGGACTTGCTGGCACTCGACCCGCATGAACGCGCGGCGGCAGGGCTGTTCCTCGGCTTTCAGTATCCGGTCGAAATTCCCGGCGTGTCCAACGTGCAATTCCTGCGCGAGGCGCTCAATTCGCAGCGCCGCCAGCGCGGGGAAGAGCCATTGTCGGGCGGTGAGTTCCTGAAGCTCGCCAAGGACAAGGCCGCGCTGCTGCAAATGGACATGGACATGCTCAAGCGGCAGGTGAATGTCGGCTTTTCCGGCGGCGAGAAAAAGCGCGCCGAGATGGTGCAGATGGGCATCCTCAACCCCGCATTTGCGGTGCTGGACGAGACGGACTCGGGCCTCGATATCGACGCGCTGCGGATCGTCGGCGCGGGGATCAATTCGATCATGCGCAGCCCGGATAAAGCCGTACTGCTGATCACCCACTACCAGCGCCTGCTCGACGTGGTGCGCCCCGACAAGGTCAGCGTGCTGGCCGATGGCCGGATCGTCGAAACCGGCGGCCCGGAACTCGCGCTCCGGCTTGAGGCTGAGGGTTACGATACGGTGATGGCGGATGGCTGAGGCCGCGACCCTAACTCTCCCCACACGCCGCGATGAAGCGTGGCGCTATGCCGATATGGACGGCGTGGCGCGGCTTGGCGTGGCGGCGCTCGACCAGTGGCAGGCGATTGATGTCCCCGCTGGGGAGAGCATCACACGCTGCCTGATCGTCGGCAGCGATGCGCCCGAACTCCACCGCTTCCGCGTGACGCTCGGCGAAGGCGCGACCGCCGCTTTCTTCGTGACCAATGCCGGGCAGGATTACACCCGCGTCGAAGTGGAAGTCCGGCTCGCCAAGGGTGCGCATTTCGAATTCGGCGGGGTCACCATCGGCGGCGGCACCGCGACCCGCGAATTCGTCACGCAGGTCACCCATGCCGAGCCGGAAGCGACCAGCAACCAGACCGTCCGCGCGGTTCACTGGAACACCGGCACCGGCAATTTCCTCGGCGAAATCAAGGTTGCGCGCCATGCGCAAAAGACCGACGCGGCGCAGGATTTCAAGGCGCTGTTGCTGGAGGCGGGCGCGAGCGCCAATGCCGTCCCGCAGCTCGAAATCTTCGCCGATGATGTTAAGTGCGCGCACGGCGCGACCGTGGGCGAATTGGACGAGGCGGCGCGCTTCTACATGATGGCGCGCGGGCTTGACCCGGCAACGGCTCAGCGATTGCTGGTGCAGGCCTTTATCGGCGATGCCTTTGTGGCGCTGAATGATGCGGGCGAGCATGAGCGGCTTCTCGATGCGGCGCTGGCTGCGCTTGAAGGGGCACGGCTGTGAACGCGCCTGCCACCATCATCCGCGACCTGCGCGGCGAATTCCCCGGCCTCTCCACGGCCGAGGGCAAGCAGTGGCACTACCTCGACACCGCCGCCACCGCGCAGAAACCGCGCGCGGTGATCGATGCGATGGCGCGGGCGATGGGCGAGGATTACGCCACCGTCCACCGCGGGGTCTATGCCCGATCAGCCGAGATGACGCAGGCGTTTGAGAACGCCCGGCGCACAGTCGCGCAGTTCATCGGCGGGCGCGAAGAGGAACTGGTCTTCACCCGCGGCGCGACTGAGGCTATCAATCTGGTCGCCAACACTTGGGGCCGCGCGAACCTCAAAGCGGGCGACCGCATCCTGCTGTCGCAGCTGGAGCACCATTCCAACATCGTGCCGTGGCAGATGATCGCCGCAGTCACAGGCGCGGTGATCGATGTCTGCCCGCTGACGGCTGATCATCAGATCGATCTCGATGCAGCCGAAGCGATGCTGACCGAACGGCACAAACTGGTTGCCCTCGCCCATGTCTCCAACGTGCTCGGCTCTGTGCTTGACGCCCCGCGCGCGGCGGCGCTGGCGCACAAGGTTGGCGCGATGCTGCTGCTCGACGGCTGTCAGAGCGCGCCGCACATGCCGGTCGATGTCGCGGCGTTGGACTGCGATTTCTACGTCTTTTCAGCACACAAGCTTTACGGCCCGACCGGGATTGGTGCGCTGTGGGCGCGGGCTGAAATCCTCGGCGCCATGCCCCCGTGGGAAGGCGGCGGCGCGATGATCGACCGTGTGACCTTCGCCGGAACCACATATGCCCCCGCTCCGCAGCGGTTTGAGGCTGGCACTCCTGCCATTACCGAGGCCATCGCGTTCGGCGCGGCGGTCGATTACGTCAGCGCCATCGGGCTCGGCGCGATGCACACGCGTGAAGCCGCGCTTGTCGCCCGGTTGCGGCGTGAACTTACTGCGATGAACGACGTAACCGTGTTCGGGCCGGAGGACAGCGCCGGGATCGTCAGTTTCATGGTGGACGACATCCACCCGCATGACCTCGGCACGATCTTGGACGAAGCGAACGTGGCGATCCGCGCGGGTCACCACTGCGCCCAGCCCTTGATGGATTACCTCGGCGTGCCCGCCACCGCGCGCGCCAGCTTCGGGCTCTATTCCAGCGATGCAGATATTGACGCGCTGATCGCCGGGATCGCCCGCACCCGCCGCATTTTTGGAAAAGGATGAGAGCGATGGATAGCTCAACCGACCCGTCGGATATGACCGTGAACAAGCCGCCGCGCGCCCGCGTGGAAGACGCGGTCGATCCCGATACTGCGCCCGCAACAGCCGCACCGCGCAGCCGCGATTACCTTGAAGGCTTCCTTGCCGCGAAGGTGGCCAATGCCCCCGTCGGCGGCGATGGCAGCGAATTGCAGGCCGATGTGATCGCAGCCTTGCGCGAAATCTTCGATCCGGAAATCCCGGTCAATATCTACGATCTCGGTCTGATTTACGGGGTCGAAGTGGATGATGAACGCGATGCCACCGTCACCATGACGCTGACGACGCCGCATTGCCCCGTCGCCGAATCGATGCCTGGCGAGATTGAGCTGCGCGTCTCGGCGGTGCCGGGGATACGCGATGCCGAAGTGGTGCTGGTGTGGGATCCGCCGTGGGGCCCGCACAAGATGAGCGACGAAGCCCGGCTTGAGCTGGGGATGCTGTGACGCTCGCTGCCGCCCTGACTATCGGCCTTGCCGACTACGCCGATCCGCGCGACGCGGCGGACGTGGTGGCGCTGCTCGATTCCTATGCCCGCGATCCGATGGGCGGGGGCGCGCCATTAGCCGATGCAGTAAAAGCGCGGTTGGTTGGTGATCTTGCGGCCAATCCTCACGCCTTTTCGCTGATTGCGCGGCTCGATGATGCGCCGGTGGGGCTGGCCAATTGCTTTATGGGCTATTCCACCTTTGCTGCGGCGCCGATCGTCAACATCCACGATTTCGCGGTCGTCCCCGGCCATCGCGGCGCAGGAATCGGACGCGCTTTGCTTGCCGCAGTTGAGGCCGAGGCCTTGAAGCGCGGGGCCTGCAAGGTCACATTGGAAGTGCTGAGCGGTAATGATGCGGCCAAGCGGCTTTATGCCGCCAATGGCTATGGCGATTACCAGCTCGATCCCGCCGCCGGACAGGCGCTGTTCTGGCAGAAGAGGCTGACATGACCGAAACGACCACCACCACTCGCGCTGCCCCCAAGGCTGCGGTCATTCTGACCCCCGGTGCCGAAGCGCGGATTGCCGATCTGATGGCCAAGGCTCCGGCTGATGCGATCGGCGTGAAGCTGTCGACCCCGCGTCGGGGTTGTTCGGGCCTCGCCTACTCGGTCGATTACGTCACCACCGAGGCAAAGTTTGATGAGAAGATCATCACTCCCGGCGGCGTGTTCTACATCGACGGGGCGAGCGTGCTCTATCTGATCGGCAGCACGATGGATTGGCGCGAGGATGATTTCACCGCCGGGTTCGTGTTCGAAAACCCCAACGCCAAGGGCGCCTGTGGCTGCGGCGAAAGTTTCATGGTATAATCGGCGACATGGCTGACAGAAACCCGGCAGACCGCGATATTCTGAGCGATTTGGCGCAGATTGCGACCGGGTTCGGTGTGCTTGCCATTGCCGCGATTGGCGCGATGGCCGCGCGCAAACGGGTTGCAAGGCCTGACCTGCGGCCCGGTTCGCGGTCACTGAATGATCTCCTGCGCCAGCGCCCGACCCGGCGACGCAGACCGCCCGAAGCCGGACTGGCCGTTCCAGCTGTTCCGCCGCGCGGCCCCCTGCCCATGCAGGGCGGAGCCGCCGCGCCGCTGGATTTCGACGTCTGAGCCCTACTCTTCCGACGCCAATCGCGCGATCAGGCGGCTTTCGAGTTCATCCACGCTGCCATCGGCGTTGATCATCTTCTCCAGCCATTCGCTTTCATAATCTGTCACGACTTCGCCCGCTACGGCGATGGCGGTGTAGTCCGGTCCGGTCGGGGCCTTCTTGCCGAACACCTTGCCGAAATGGTTCATCACCTGCGGCGCTTCCTGCGCGACGCGGCCCATGAAGCGGCCGACGCTGGCGCTGTTGTCAGCGACGAAGGCTTCCAATTCAAGCTTGCGTTCGTGGCTGACCTGCGCATTGGGCAGGATGAAGCCTTTGAGATAATTGGCGATCCCGTCGATGAACAACTCGTCCCATTCGGCCGCGTTTTCTTCGGCCAGGGTTTCGTCCTTCAGCCGCCACAGCATTTCCGCATCCCAGCGGGTGACGGCGGCGGGGCCGTGGCCACCTGCGGCAAAGATCGTGCGGCGGATGATCCGGCATTCGGCCGCACTGATGTGGGTGGCGCTAAGCTCGCCGCCGCAGCGGGTCGGACCGACCCCGGTCAGCACTTCGCGTTCAACCTGATCGAGCACGTAGTTCTTGAGCCGGTCGGGGGTGTTTTCAGCGCGTTCGATGATCCGCACCATCGTTTCCAGCTCGACCATGCTTTCGGTCACGCCGTCGGAATCGATCTGGCCGATCAGCCAAGCGGCTTCATCTTCGCTGCATTGCAGGCGCGGGGGCGAGCCGTTGAGCACGAATTCGCCGATCGCCTCGACGAAGAAATCGCACCATTCGTTGCTGCGCGTCCGCAGTGCCGCGTTGAGCGTAAACAGCGCTTCGGCTTCGGCGCGGGTCATGATGCCATCGCCCCAGCCTTCGCGGCGCAGCGTCAGCAGCTCCTCTGCGGTCACCTGCCCATCGGCAGCGGCGGCTTTCGCAAATTCGATGAATTGCGTGGTCATGCTCGGTCAAACCCTCTTAGTTTCGGGCAAGGACATGGCACGAACAGGCTTAAGACGGAGTTACCGAGCGATTTCGAGCGCGGTGGATGCAGCGTGCGGCGCGGAAATAGCGGCCTAACCTAACGCCCCTCAACTTCGCGGATGCAGGCCCCGGCATCGACCGCTGCGCCGCCTTGGCGCAAGCGCGCTTCGACATGGGACGCGGTGGGATCAGCCCCCGCGCGCGGCGGGTAGAGGTAGATGTCGAGCACACAGGCGGGCCCGGCAAATTGCAACTTTCGTGCGTCGCCTTCGCTCAAGTCGATGCGCGCCTGCCCAAACCGGCGGGTAAGAGCGGCGGCCTGCGATCCGATCACCCCTTCGAGCCCCTTGGCAGCCATCACCTGCGGCACCACCACGATGGTACTGCGCGGCGGAGCAACAGCGGGGCGGGCGGCGGGCTTGGGCGCGCTGGCACAGCCGCCAAGCATGAGGGCCAGAGCGGCTACGGCGAGAGCGGCATTCTTCATCGCGCGCAGCCCGCCTGCTCAAGCCGCCGCAGCACCAGGTGTGTGCCAGCCGCTGCACCGATGATCGGCGCGATCAGACCCAGAACCGGCACCAGCATCATGCCTGCAATCGCCGCGCCCATCAGCAACCGCTCGGTGAACGGCGCAGGATTGCCGCGCAGGTCATCACCGCAGTGCCGCAGCCACGCCATGTCGGTCAGCTCGCGCCCCAGCAGCACCGCGTTGACGGCGAGAAACACCAACGCCGGGCCAATCGCAGTGAAGGCCAGCACCGCCGCCAGCGGCAAGGCCAGCAGGTTGTAGCCGAGCGCCCGTGTCAGTCCGCGCACCGAATTGCCTAGATCGCGGCGAAACGGCAACGGTTTCGCCTGCGCCGCAAATGCCGGGTAATGCCTCGCCTCAACCGCTGCGACGATTTCGTCTGCGAAGAATTGCAGCACCGCCAGCGCCACCACGCGGAACAACAGCCACATCGCCACCGGCACCAGCAATACAGCGGCGAACCCCGCCCAGGTTTCATCAATGCCGTAACGCTGGCTGGCTTCGGCGAGCGCGAAATAGAGGCCCACGCCGAACGCCCCGAACACGGCGAGCGTGACGGCAATGCTCTTGACCGCCACAGCCACAACGGCGCGATCGGTAAGTTGGCCAAAGGCTTTGGCCAAAGCGGCAGGAACGGCGGACATGGCCCGGGGGATGCGGCGGTGCGGGCGCGAAGTCAACGCGCCGCACCCCTGCCGCACACAGGTGCTTGGCGTCGGGCACGATCAGGGCTAGGCGGCGCGGCAAGTCTCAACCAAGGAACCCGCCGTGCCCGAACCCACTCCTCCCCGTTACGACGTCATCGCCATCGGCAATGCCGTGGTCGATGTGATTGCTTCTTGCGAAGAAGAGCTGATCGACGAGTTGGAGATGAGCCGGGGCGGCATGACCCTGATCGACGAAGCACGCGCCGATGCGCTGTATGACGCTATGCCACCCGCGCGCGAATTGTCGGGCGGTTCGGCGGCCAACACGCTGGCGGGCCTCGCCACGCTGGGGCTGCAATGCGCCTTCATCGGGCAGGTGGCTGACGATCAGCTGGGCAAGGTGTTTCGCCACGATATGCGCGCCACCGGGATCGATTTCGACACTCCGGCGCGGCCAACCAGCGACAAGGACAGCGAACCGGCGACGGGCCGCGTGCTGATCTTCGTCACCCCTGATGGCGAGCGGACGATGAACACCTTCCTTGGCGCAGGCCAGTTCCTGCCCGCCGCCGCGCTCGACGAAGACCTGATCGCCAGCGCCGCGATCCTTTATCTCGAAGGCTATCTGTGGGATCCCGAAGAACCCCGCCGCGCCATGCGCCGCGCGATCGAAGTCGCACGGGATGCGGGCCGCAAGATCGCCTTCACCGCATCGGAAAGCTTTGTGATTGCGCGCCACGGCGATGATTTCCGCGCCATGATTGAAGATGGTGTGATCGATATCCTGTTCGTCAACGAAGGCGAGCTTGCCACCCTGACGGGCGAGGATGATTTCGAAACGGGCCTGGCGGCAGTCGCGGGCAAGGTGCCGGTGCTGGTCGCCACCCGCAGCGAAAAGGGCGCAGTTGCCATCGCCCACGGCGAACGCGCCGAGGTTGCCGCTGTGCCAGTGATCAAGGTGGTCGACACCACCGGCGCGGGCGACCAGTTCGCCGCCGGGTTCCTGTCAGGCTATGCCCGGGGCGAGCCATTGACCCGCTGCCTCAAGCGCGGGGCGATTTGCGCGTCGGAAGTGATCGCGCATTATGGGCCAAGGCCTGAGGCGGATATGGTAAAGTTGATGGAAGAAAGGTTGTAAGACCTTTTTGCGCACCCGCCTCCGCGGGCGCGATATCCTCGCTCATGCGACCTGAAGGTCGCGTCGCTGCGGGCGCGCAGTCGCGCTTGCGGCCGCTGCGCAGCCGATAATTGCCCACTTCTTTTGAAGTGCCTTTCCTCACTCGTCGGGCACGTATCCGGCGTGGCGCAGCGTCACCATATAGGCGGCGATCTGATCGATCTGCGGGCGGGTGAGGGTGAAATCCATCTGCTCGGGATAATTATGCGCGCCCTCCAGCCAGTCCGCGAGCGACTTTTCCGACAGGCCGGGGCGATTGGCAATCCCGGCAAAGCTGGGCGATTGCGGGTTCGGCGACAGGAACGGCGGTTCAACCGCATGGCAGCCCCCGCACGCCGCCTCGACAAACGCCGGCGCGCGGGTATCGGTCGAAGGTGAGGTCGCCTTGCCCACCATTGGCGGGCCATCGGGCGCAGCGGTCTGGCAGGCGGTCAGCGCCAGCAAGGGCGCAGTCAGCAGGGCGAAGGCGCGAAATGGGTGCTGTGTCATAATGCCTGTATCCTCGATAACCGGGTGAGAATCTTTGATCGGGATCAAATTGAGCGCGGGTTTGATGGCGGTGCTGCGCGGACTGCTTGATTTTCAGCACGACATATAACACAGCCGCGCCATGCTCGACACGCTGCCCAAGGACATAACAACTGACACCGAGTCCTTTTGCGCCAGCCTGGCCCCCGGTCGTCCGGTCTGGGTAAAATCGGTGCCGGATGCCGATGCGGTGCCCAGTTTCTGCTTTGAAAATGTCAGGCAGCGCGTGTTGAAATCAGGCGGAAAAATCGCCTATGGCTACGCAATCTGGCATTTGCCCGATGCCTATTTCGAAGCGGAACACCACGCGGTGTGGGAAGACGCCGAAGGCCAGCTGCTCGACGTCAGCCCGCAATACAAAGATTACACCGAGATTCTTTTCCTGCGGGACGATGCGGCGGTGTACGATCCTGCCAACTTTCGGCCCAATGTGCTGACCGCGCAATCCGATGACCCGCTGGCACAGGACATCGTCAGAACCTCGCTGGCGATCAATGGCGTGATGAACAAGTACCGCATAATTGGCATGCCCGAAGCGGATATGACGCCGGAAGACGAGGCAGCGTCGCGGACGTTGATGAACGAACTCGACGCCCTGTTGCTGCGCTACCGGGAAACCATCGGCCAGTAAGGTTAGACCGCGCGCCCTTCGCGGGCCGCTTCGCGCGCAACTTCCTTTTGGCCGATATCGCGGCGGCAAAAGCCGGTCGGGAAATTGATCGCATCAACCGCCGCATAGGCCTTGCGCTGCGCCTCGGTCGCGCTTGCCCCCGTCGCGGTGACATTCAGCACCCGCCCACCCTTGGCCACCAGCACGCCGTCAACCAACGCGGTTCCGGCGTGGAACACCTTGGCGCCGTGTGCTTCGGCGTCACTCAGATCGATCGCGCCGCCCTTGTCCGGGGTGCCGGGATAGCCGTTCGCGGCCATCACCACGGTCAACGCAGTCTGATCGGCAAAGCGCGCCTCAACCCCGGCCAACTCTCCGTTGGCGCAGGCGAGCAGGATGCCGACCAAGTCGCTTTCCAACCGCATCATCAGCACCTGACATTCAGGATCGCCAAATCGGGCGTTGTATTCGATCAGCTTCGGCCCCTCGGCCGTCAGCATCAGTCCTGCGAACAGCACGCCGGAATAGGGATTGCCGTCCTCGCGCATCGTGCGCACGGTGGGCTCGATAATCTCGGCCATCACGCGGGCCTGCAATTCCGGGGTGAGCACCGGGGCGGGCGAGTATGCCCCCATGCCGCCAGTGTTCGGCCCCACATCGCCGTCACCGACGCGCTTGTGATCCTGCGCGGAGCCGAAAGGGAGGATGGTGGTGCCATCGGTCAGCGCAAAGAAGCTTGCCTCCTCGCCCTGCATGAACTCCTCGATCACCACCTGCGCGCCTGCCCCGCCGAACCCGCCGCCGAACATATCGGCCAGCGCGGCTTCGGCGTCGGCCAGCGTTTCGGCGATCACCACGCCCTTGCCCGCCGCCAAGCCATCGGCCTTGAGCACATAGGGCGGCTGGAACCGGGCGAGCGCGGCGCGGGCGTCTGCCAGCGACGCGGTGCGGACATAGCCGGCGGTCGGGATGCCCGCGCGGGCGCACAGGTCTTTGGTGAAGCCCTTCGATCCTTCCAACTGGGCGGCGGCTTGGGAGGGGCCAAAGGTCGGCACATTGGCGGCGCGCAGCGAATCTGACAACCCGTCCACCAGCGGAGCCTCTGGCCCGATCACGACCAGGCCGATCTCACGCTCATCGCAAAACGCGATCACCGCTGCGTGATCAGTCACGTCGAGCGCCACGCACTCCGCTTCCTCGGCAATGCCGGGATTTCCGGGGGCAGCATACAGCCGGGCGCAGGCAGGGGATTGCGCCAGCTTCCATGCCAGCGCATGTTCACGGCCTCCCGAACCCAGAAGCAGGATATTCATGGCCCCTCCGCCCAATGACATTGACGATGCCGGGCTGGTAGCGCGCGCGCGGCAGGGGGACAATGCCGAGCCGCTCACCATCAGCGAGATATCCGCGTTGCTGAAACGCACGGTCGAAGATCGTTTCGGCTATGTCCGGCTGCGCGGCGAATTGTCGGGGGTGAAGCGCGCCGCGTCGGGCCATTTCTACTGCGCGCTGAAAGACGAAGGCGCGGTGATCGACGGGGTGATGTGGAAGGGCAACGCAGCGCGCATGAACTTCCGCGCTGAGGACGGGCTGGAGGTGATCGCCACTGGCAAGCTGACGACCTATCCGGGCCGGTCGAAATATCAGATCGTGATCGATTCGCTTGAACTGGCGGGCGAGGGCGCGCTGCTGGCGCTGCTGGAAAAAACCCGCGCGCGGCTGGCGGCGGAGGGCTTGTTTGCTGACGCGACAAAGCGCCGCCTGCCTTATCTGCCGCAGGTGATCGGCGTGGTGACATCGCCCACCGGCGCGGTGATCCGCGATATTCTCCACCGGCTGGCGGATCGTTTCCCCAGCCATGTGATCGTGTGGCCGGTGCTGGTGCAGGGGCAGGGCGCGGCCGACCAAGTGGCAGCCGCCGTGCGCGGGTTCTCCGCGCTCACGCCCGGCGGCCCGATCCCGCGCCCCGATGTGGTGATCGTCGCGCGTGGGGGCGGGTCGATCGAGGATTTGTGGAGCTTCAATGAAGAAGTGGTGGTGCGCGCCATCGCTGAATGCTCGATCCCGGTGATCAGCGCCGTGGGGCACGAAACCGACACCACGCTGGCCGATTATGCCGCTGACCGCCGCGCGCCGACGCCGACAGCGGCGGCGGAAATGGCGGTGCCGGTGCGCGCAGACCTCGCCATGACGCTGGCCGACCTCGGCGCACGCCAACGCCGCGCGGTCTATCGCCCGGTTGAGTTGGGGCGCGAACGGTTGGCGGCGCGGGTGCGGCTGTTGCCTCGGCCTGAGGCGTTGCTGCAAGTGCAGACGCAGCGGCTCGACGACCTTGCCGACCGGCTGCGGCGCGGCTTGGGCGAACAATCGGCCAAGGGGCGCGAACGGCTGGCGGGCGCGGCGGCGCGGCTTTCGCCGAGCCTTTTGACTCGGGCCACTGCCGAAGCCGGCCGAAGGCTGGAGCGCGCGCGGCTTGTCCCGGCATTGCTTGAGCGGCCCTTGCGGGAGCGCGCCGACCGGCTGGCCGCGCTGACCCGGGTGATGAGCCAGCTGCACCCTGAAAAGCCGCTTGAACGTGGCTATGCGATCATCCGTGATACAGCGGGCAAGGCGCTCACCACCCTCGCCGAAGCGGCGGGCGAGGGGAGCCTCGTGCTGCAATTCCGCGATGGGCGGCTGGATGCGGTGCCGGTGGGCGCGCGCCCGCCAAACCAATCACCCCCGCCTCCAGCACCTGCCCCCAAGCCGCGTCCCGTGCGTTCCGCACCCCCACCCAAACAAGATGATTTGTTCGGTTAGCCGCGCGGTGCTATTACGGCCTCCATGTTGATGTCTTCCTCTGACAAAGCCGCCAAGCTTTATTACGCCCCTTCCGCCTTCCGCGTGCTGCGGCCGGGCAGCCACGTCTATTGCGCGGTCACCGGTGAGACGATCCCGCTGCCAGAATTGCGCTATTGGAGCGCCGTGCGGCAGGAGGCCTACGCCTCGTGCGAGATCGCCACGCGCCGCCTGCTCAATCTCGACCCGCCGGGCCAATAAGCCGGGATGACCCGCGCGAAGCGGCTGATCGCGGCTTTGGCCGTGGCGCTGCTGTGCGCGCCGGGCACGTTCCTGCGCACTGACGTCCCCACCGGGCCGCCGCGCGATATTCCGATGGCCCACATTCAGGGAGCAGGCCCAACGCCCGCGCCCGGTTGGCAGGTGGCAGGCGTGTGGCAGTTCCGCGCTAACAGCAGGCTGTTCGGTGGGTTTTCGGCGCTGCTGACCGCGCACGACAACCAGCTGCGCGCGTTTTCCGATCGCGGCACGCGCTTCACCTTGACCGAGCCCGACCGGCCCTCGCCCCACTCTGATGGTCGCCCTGATCTGGTGCGCCAGCTGGTCGCGTCTGCCGACGCCAATGATCTGTTCGATATCGAAGCCGCGACCCGCGATCCGGCGTCCGGCTCATATTGGCTCGCCTACGAGAACCGCCACACCATCCACCGCTTCACCGTGGCGAGCACGCCCGATGGCAAGCGCGACCTTGAAGGCGAGGTTGATTGGTATGCCAATTCCGGCGCGGAAGCGATGGTGCGGCTGCGCGACGGGCGGTTTATGGTGCTGCCCGAAGGCAAGGATTACGGCCTGATTTACCCCGGCGATCCGGTCGAGGGGGCAAAACCGGCACGCTTTACCTTTCAAAGCCCCGCGCCCGGCTTTGCCGCGACTGACGTGGCCGAGCTGCCCGATGGCCGCCTGCTGCTGCTGATGCGCGATCTGGCGTGGGGCTATCCGATCTTCACCAGCCGGTTGGCAATTGGCGCTGCACCGCGCGCGGGCGGCGTGTTCGCACCCAAGACCGTGTTGCAGCTGGATCCCACGATCCCGCGCGAGAATTACGAGGGCGTAGCCGTGCGCCCGCGCAGCGACGGGCGGATCGATGTGTGGGTGATCTCTGACGACAACCTGTCGGTGATGCAGCGCACGCTGCTCGCCAAGCTGATATTCGATCCGAACGCCTGAGCCGGAACCCGATCACCCAAACGAAAAGCGCCCGGGAAACCCCGAGCGCCTGATCGTTCACATCCGCCCTTAAGGACGGCGGCAATTATGCGGCAGCTTGTGCCTTGACCAGCTCACGCTTCACCTTCAGCGCGCTCGCCGAAAGCTTTTCGTCGTTGGTCTTGAGCAACCAGTTGTCGAGCCCGCCATTGTGCTCAACCGAGCGCAACCCGTGGGTCGACACGCGGAACTTGAAGCTGCGGTCGAGCTTCTCGCTCATCAGCGTCACGTTCTGCAGGTTGGGCAGGAACACGCGCTTGGTCTTGTTGTTGGCGTGGCTGACATTGTTGCCAGTCATGCGGCCCTTGCCGGTCAGTTCGCAGATGCGAGCCATGGTGTGTCTCTTCTCGTAAAGTTCGGGTCTAATCCGGGAAAGCGGCGCGCATAACGGGGCATAGCCGAATCGTCAAGCAAGTTGCGCCACCGCTTCGCCCCAGCTAGCCGGAGGAGGATGACCAATTGGCCGCTCCCCCCGCCGATGCTGCGCGCGCTGACGCTTGCCCGTAAAGGCGGCGATGCGGGCGAAGTGCCGATTGGCGCGGTGATCGTCAAGGACGGGGTGGTGATTGCCGAGGCGAATAACAGCCCCCGCACCGATCATGATCCCACCGCCCATGCGGAAATCACAGCGATTCGCCGCGCGGCCAAGGCATTGGGCGATGAACGCCTGACCGATTGCGAGTTGTGGGTCACGCTGGAGCCCTGCGCCATGTGTGCGGGCGCGATTGCTCATGCGCGCATCGCCCGGCTCTATTACGCGGCGAGCGATCCCAAGGGCGGCGCGGTCGAACACGGCGCGCGGGTGTTCGAACAGGAGCAATGCCTGCACCGGCCGGAGGTTTACAGCGGCATCGGCGAGGCGGAGGCGGCGGAATTGCTCAAAGGGTTTTTCAGGGAGCGCCGGTGACAGGCTGCTTTAGCCAGATTGCGGCCAAAACCGGCCATTCAGCAACCGACCCCAGGACAGTCGTTCCGCCTGATCGACTCTTCGGATCAAGTTGATAGAACAGCGCCATGCCATCAGCGCCACCGACCTCACCAAAATGCTTCTTCGTCGCTTGGGTATTGGCCTGGGCAACAGCGGTCTATCTGCCAAGCCTTGCCATTGCGCTGCTGTCGCTCTCGCCGCTTACGACGGGCGGGAATCTGTTCCTTGATACCTTCCAGGTTGCGGATGAGGTTTCGCCGGCCGCGAAGCTGACCTACGCGGTCCTCTTCGGTGCCCTCATGATGTCGGCGCGCGTGGCCGGCGCGGGACGTGGGGTGTCGATAAATGTTCTGATCGGTGTGATCAGCATTGCGCTGGTTGTGGCATTGCTTCCTGAATACTGGTCGCGTGGTTTCGGCATCGGCCTGAACGGAGTGAGGTTCGACCCGCTCCCGACCGCCATCTATCTCATCGGCGGTTTCGCGAGCGGTGTCGTTTTCTCACTGCTCGAAGCAAAATGCTTGTCGCGCGTTCAGTCACACGCACTTGATCAATCGTCAGGTGATTGACAAGGACGGCAGCAAACCACCTACTTTCCGCCATTCCCAGTCATCATCGGCGTTCCCGAAACTGGTCAGCAGGCTTCTGTCGCCTTCCTTACAATCCCCGCCAAATCTTCGCGCTCGCCCCATCCTTCGCCCCCCAGCGCGAGGGCGTGCACCGCACCGGGCGGAAGGTCTTTCCGTAACACAAGCGGATTTCCTCCAGCCAGCCGCGCTTGTTCAGCTTCACGCCGATGGCATTCTCAGGCCACGCCCGGTTGGCATCGGCGAAGGCGGCGCGGATGCGGCCTGCGGTCAGGCTGTCTTCGCGGCTGATGCGGTCGTAATCGGGGATGCGCAGTCCCTGCCACAGGATGCGGGTGACGTTGAGATACTTTGCCGGGCGATTGACCATGCAGCTGCCGTGCTTGGCCCAGCTGCGCGCCACCAGCCGTTCGGACGGCATCATGCACATTGCCCCGCGTACTTCGGCCGGTGTCAGCGCAGCCCCCGCTTCGCACCACTGCGGCCAGCTGTTCCCGCTTTCGGGCCACAGGCCGTGGACGACGAGGCCGAAACTGCCATTCTTGCCCGAGCACTGCGCAGCGTGCGAGCGATCACCCGCGCGGGGCTTGCAGAATTCCGGGCTCCAGCTGAGTGCGAGGGTGTACCCCGTCACCGGCAAGACGCGGCGCGGGGCATCGGGGGCAATGCGCGGCACAGCGGTGACCTGCGGCGCGCGGCATTGGTAGGCCTGCGCGCTCGCGGTCGCGGGTAGGGCGAGCAACGCCAGCGCGGCGAAAAGTCTATTCGAATACCGCAGGATCAGCCCCTCCCTTGTGTGCGAACCAGTGATTGCTGGCTGGGGTGAACAGCATCGCGACAGCCGGAACGCCGAGCACTATCGAGGCGAGCCAGAGCGGCTGCATCCTCACGAGCATTGGCAACAACGGCAACATCATTAGCAGGCCCGCTAGTTTGCCGAGCGCCATGATGCTCACCATCCAGCGAGCGAACTTGATTGCCGAAAGCCACACCATGGCGACCGGGATCAGCGCGATCGAGAGCCATGCGCTGTGCCACACGATCAGCGCGTCGCGCGACAGCCAGGGGAAGGTGTTCTGCGCCTTAAGCTGGACGGGGATTCGCACCAGCCCGTCGATGCAGGACAACACGGCAGCGGCAAGAAACACGATGGCGAAGATAGTGATGCTCGCCGGACGCATGCGAGACAGCGCGATCATAGCGGCTTGAAATCTAGCCCGATATCCGCCGCAGGCGCGCTCTGGGTGAGCCTTCCCACGGAGATGTAATCGACGCCGCTCGCCGCCTTGGCCGCGATAGTATCGAGGTTCACGCCGCCGCTCGCCTCGGTCGGCACGCGGCCTGCGACTTGCTCGACGGCGGCGCGCAAGGTGGCGGGGTCCATATTGTCGAGCAGCAAGTGATGCGCGCCCGCGGCCAGCGCGGGTTCGATCTGGTCGAGACTGTCGACCTCGCAGATGATCCGCGTGACGCCTCCATCGCGTGCGCGGGCGACCGCTTCGCCGACCGAACCGGCCACTGCGACGTGGTTGTCCTTAATCATCGCCGCATCCCACAACCCCATGCGGTGGTTCTGCGCGCCGCCCATCCGGGTCGCGTATTTCTCAAGGAAACGCAGGCCGGGGATGGTCTTGCGGGTGTCGAGCAAGGTGCAGGCCGGGTTGCCATCCGGCCCCCGCATCGCGGTGACATAGGCCTGCGTCATGGTGGCGATGCCGGACAGGTGCTGCACGATATTGAGCGCGCTGCGTTCGGCAGTGAGGAGCGCGCGCGCGCGGCCTTCGATCCGCATCAGATCGGTGCCCGCCGGCACCTTGTCGCCATCGCGCGCCAGCGTTTCGATTACGCAATCGGGATCGAGATGGCGGAAGAACGCCTCAGCCAGCGGCAGGCCGGCCACCACGATCGCATCGCGGCTGTCCATCACGCCGGTAAAGCGCGCGCCCTCTGGGATCACGCTTTCCGAAGTCACATCGCGCCCGCCGCCGGGCAGCCCTTCTCCCAGGTCTTCGGCAAGGGTTTCGCGGATGAATTTGGTCAGGTCGAAGCCGGGGAGGGTGAATTGGGTCATGGTGGCACATTAAACGGAGCCGCAGGCTCCGCAAGGGCGACTGCCCGCCCGCAGGCGCCCGGAGCGTAGCGGAGGAACAGCGCCGAGGACGGGGGCGCGGAGGCGCCCCCGCACACATCAGTGCACAAACCTCGCCACCACATCTCTGTAAGACCGCGAAACCTTCACCTCGGCGCCGCTTTCCAGCACGAGGAAGCATTCGCCGTTGGTATGGGGCTTTACCTGCCGCACCAGATCGAGGTTCACGATGGTCGAGCGGTGCACCCGCTGGAATTTGCGCGGGTCCAACCGGCGTTCCAGATCCTTCATCGTCTCGCGCAGCACCAGCGAATTGTCGCCGGTGGAGATGATCATGTAATCGCCCGCCGCCTCGATATGTTCGATGGTGTCGACCTCGACCCGGAAAATCTGGCCGCGATCCTTGATGTTGATCAGCTTTTCAAAGCGGTCGGCGCTTTCCGGCGAAATGGTGGCGGTATCGACGAAATCCGCCGCACGATCCGGCGCGACTTCGGCCAGCACGTCGAGCAATTGTTCGGCATCTTCGGCCGATTTCTTCTCGGCCAGACGTTGGCGCACACGTTCGATGGTGTCGGCCAGCTTCTGTTCGTCGACCGGCTTCATCAGATAATTGATCGCGTTGGCTTCAAACGCGCGAATCGCGTGTTCTTCGTAGGCGGTGACGAACACGAACAGCGGCGGTTCGATCTCCATCACACCCTTGACCACGGAAAACCCGTCAAATCCGGGCATCTGGATGTCGAGGAAGACAAGATCGGGCTTTTCGGTCTTGATCTTGCGGATCGCTTCGCGGCCGTTGGCGCAGGTGTCGATGATCTCGACATCCTCAAACGGGGCGAGACGCAATTGCAGGCCCTGGATCGCGAGCTTCTCGTCATCGACAAGGATGGTTCTGATGGTCATGCGGGGGTTCCGATTGATCGTTGTTGGGGGGGCGGGGGGGATAGGGGGACGACATTGCCGCCGATTCCAGCCGCTGCGGGGGCAGCGATGGGAACGGGTTCAGTCACATCAGCCCGGGTGAAGGGGATTTCGATCATCACCGTAAAGCCGCCCCCGGCCTCCGATCGGGTTTCAAATACGTGTGCGTCGCCGTATGCCTGCATCAGGCGATTGCGGATGTTGGTGAGCCCGACGCCGGTCGATACCGGGCGCCCCGGCATTTGGCCCGGCGTCTGACCCGAGAGGATATTGGCGCGGATATCGGCGCGCAGTTCGGCGGCGTCCATCGTCTGGAACAACAGCGGTTCATCCACCCCCGGGCCGGTATCCTCCACCGTCAGCCGCAGCCGATCACCAATCACCCGCGCGGTAAGCGAGATGCGCGCGCCTTCTTCCTGAGTGCTGACGGCATATTTGATCGCGTTTTCGACCAGCGGTTGCAGCAGCATCGAAGGCAGCTGCGCGGCCAGCGCGGCATCATCAATGTCGAAATGGGTGCGCAGCCGTTCTTCAAACCGCATCCGTTCGATGTCGAGATAGAGCTGCAAGGTCTCAATCTCCTGCGCCAATGTCACCTGACTGCCGGGTTCGGCCACCAGCGTGTGACGCAGAAAGCCCGATAGCCGGGTGAGCATCGCGTTGGCGGGTTCGGTCTGCTTCAAAAGCACCAGCGTGCTGATTGAATTCAGCGTGTTGAACAGGAAATGCGGGTTGAGCTGATAGCGCAGCATCGCCAGCTGCGCGGCGGTGGCCTGCGCCTCCAACCGTTCGAGCCGGTCAGCCTGCTGTTCCACCGTCAGGAAGAAATTGATCGCGTAATACAGCGCGCTCCACCCGCCGAGCAGGGTGAGCGGGAGGTAGAGCAAGCCGATCACGCGCTGGGCGAAGGTCGTCTCGCGGCTGGCGGCGTAATAGACCCCCTGCACCCAGGCATCGATTGATGCGTGCAGCACCACCGCCACAAACAGCACCAGCGCGGTCACACCCCAAGTGATCAGCGGCTGCTGGCGGATCAGCTGGCGATAGATCACCGACAGGATTAGGCTGATCGAAAAGCCGGTAATGGTGGTGACCAGAATCAGCGCGAGGATATCGAGCGGCTGGCCGTTCGCCACGGCCGAAACGGAGCGCAGCACAAATGCCCCGCCCCAGCCCGCCAGCTGGAGGTTCCAGAACGCCCGGTTCTTGCTCGCAAAGAACGGCGCCGCCTGGATCTGAAGCACTGCCATAATCGGGGAGGTCTAACGCATTTCGTCGCAAACGGCACGGCAATTTGCGCTTGCGGCCGCTGGCGGGACACGGATCACCGCTTGGGATCCGGGGCGAGGCCGCCGCCCGGTACGATCTCACGGCGGAAATGGGCCCGCCAATCGGCCTTGCCGTCGCGCGCCATCACCTCACGGATCAGCGGCAATTCAGCCGCCATGAATTCAGCGCGCTCGTCCCAGCCATCATGCTTGCGCACCTTCAGGATCCCGGCGTCATGCTTCGATCCCCATTGCTGCATGAAGTTGACGGCGGCGGCGGGATCATAGCCGGCATTGGCCAGCAGCCACGGCATCAACCGGTCGGCTTCGCGTTCGGTGCGGCGCACGTGCTTGCGGCTGCGGCCATTGGTGTCGAGCCATGCGTCATGGCCCAGCACGTTGTGCGCAAGTTCGTGCGCGACCAGCGCGGCAAATTCGGGCTCGCCATAGGCGAAGGCGGGGAAATCGATCCCGATCACCACGCGGGCGCCATCGGCCACTGCCGTCTTGCCTTCGCCCAGCAGTTCGAAGCGGGTGGCGCAGATCTCAACCGGCTGCACGCGCGCTTCGGCCCCATCGGCAAAGCCAACCGCGATGCCGCCATGTTCGGTCAGCATTGCTTCGACATGGTCATGCGCCAACACCAGCCTCTGCCAGTTCATCGCGCCGTTCGCCGCCCAAATGTTGGGGTCGAGCCGGTCGAGCGCGGTGATTTCGCGGTTGCGGGTGAATGCGCCCGAAGCGGCGGCGGGCGATCCGCGCGCGGCGGTCTGGACGGCAAAATCACCCTTGAGGCCCAGCGCCGCACGCGCAATCGCGGGCGCGCCGTAACTCGCCATGTCCTGCAATTGCAGCCCGATGGACGGAACCACGCGCGGGCAAAACCCGACATTGCCGCGCGCCAATTGCCAGCCCACATCCTGCAAGCGTTGGTCTGCGTCCTGATAGCGGGCAATGGCAGCGCGTTCGGCAGCGTAGTTGACCTGCGCGGCGAGCGGCGTCCCCAGCAGCAGAGCCCCGCCCAAGCTGATCGCCGCCCGTAAGGCGCCCATCAACCCGCCTCGTCGCCGCTTTTGGCTTCGGCAAGAACGGACTTGAGCTTGTCGTACCCGACCATGCCGCCCATCGGCGTGTCGCCCGCGACCCATGCCGGGGTGCCGGTGAAACCGAGCGCCTGCGCATATTCAAGGTTGCGGGCAATCTCGGTCGATACTGCTTGCGATGCGGCGTCGGCTTCGGCGCGGGCCATGTCGAGCCCGGCGGCCTGCGCTGCGGCGGTCACATCGCCGGCCTTGAACATCGCGTCGTGGAACGCGGCGTATTTGCCCTGCATCGCGGCGGCCAGCGCCATCCGCGCGGTTACGTCGCTGCCTTCAAAGATCGGCCATTCGCGGATCACGACCTTCAGATCGGGGTCTTCAGCCACCAACCGCTTCACATCCTTCACGCTCGCTTCGCAGAAGGTGCAATTGTAATCGCTGAATTCGACCAGCACGCGCTTGCCGTTAGGATTGCCGAGCACTGCGCCGGGAAAGGCGGTGAACACTTCATCCCCCATTTCCGCCAGCCGCTTGCCCGCTTCCTGTTCCTGATAGGCCTGCGCCATCTGCGGCAGCACATCGGGATTGGTCATCAGGAACGCGCGGGTGCGGTTATCGGCGAGGCCAGAATACGACCAGGTCGCCGCGCCCAGAAACCCGAACACCAAAGCCAGCAGCGCGGTCAGCAAGGTGTGGCGCAGGGCCGAAGGCGTTTCGGCGGGAGGTGGGGGCGTGTCCATCAGGGTTCCGTTAGCAATGGGAAAGCAAGCTTCAGCCTAACGCCGGTCGCGCGCGCGTTCCAGTTCGCCGCGGGCTTGCAGGGCAATATCCTGTGCGCGGATCCAATCGGGCGAGCCATAGGGCAGGTAAGCCTCGGCGGCCTGCGCGTTCTGGAGCGCTTCGGGATAGCGGCGGTTCATCACCTGCTGTTCGGCGCTGGCCAACCGCGCACGCGGAATATCGCCGCGCGCGGCATAGACTACGCCCAGCTGATACCACGCAAACGGGTTGAACCGATCGCGTTGCACCGACGCGCGCAGCACGTTTTCGGCCTCGGCGAAATTGGCCTGATTTTCGGTCGCGATCAGCGCGTGGCCAAGGATGCCTGCAATCAGCGGATGCGCGCGGCTCAGTTCAACCGCGCGGCGCAGCGGCGCCAACGCCTCCAGCGGGCGCCCGGATTCGAGCAGCACTTGGCCCTTCAATTCCAGGAAATAGGGGTTATCCGGCTCAGCGGCCAACAGCGCGTCGGCTTCAGCCAGCGCCATGTCGATCTGCGCATCCTTGTGATAGGCATAGGCGCGGGCGTAACGCGCCGGAACGCTGGTATCGCGCGGGGGGAAGAACGCCAGCGTGCGGCGCGGTTCAGCCAGATAGCCATAGAGCTTGGCCCGCGCCCGCACGAAGCGTTCCTGCAACACCGGATCGGGTGGAGTATCCCACGCCGGGTCATCATCGAGCAGCCCGCGCAGCACCTGAATCCGGTCACCTGACAGCGGGTGGGTGCGGGCATAGGCGGCTTCATCGGCCTGGCTGTACCCGGCGCGAATCTCGTTATTGCGCAGGCGTTCAAAGAACTTGATCATTCCCGCGCCGGTGATCCCCGCGCCCGAAAGATAACGCGCACCGGCCAGATCGGTGGATGCTTCCTGATCGCGGTTGAACGACAGAAAACTGCCCAGCGCGGCCTGCTGTCCCGCCGCAATCACGCCGATCGCCGCATCGCCCGCGCCGGCCAGCGCCGCACCGACGCCGAGTAGCAGCGACAGGATCGAGATATTGTTGGCCGCTTTGGTGCGTTCATCAAACCGCACGGCATGGCCAGCGGTAATGTGGCCCAATTCGTGCGCGAGCACGCCTTGCACTTCGTTGGCGGTTTCGGCCTCGTTGATCAGGCCCGAGTGGACGTAGATCGCCTGCCCGCCCGCCACAAAGGCGTTGATCGAGCCGTCATTGATCAACACCAGCTCGACATTGCCGGGCTCAAGCTCGCTCGCCTCGACCAGCGGGGCGGCCATGTCGAGCAGCAGCTGTTCGGTCTCGGCATCGCGCAGGATCGATTGCGCGGCCACCGGCTGCGCGGCGATCACCGCGCAGGCCAGCAGCGCGGCGGTTTGGACGAAAAGGGAAGGGCGGCTGCGCATTGCGGCCACCCTACCGGACTCGCGGCTGAACGCAAAGTGAAGCGGTGTGTGCGGCGGCCTTTACCCGACCAGTTTGCGCGCTGCGCGCTCGATCAGGCCAATGTCTTCGGGCACCTCGCCAAGGATCTCGGTGCAGCCGATTTCGTCGCGGCGGATCAGCACCAGCGCGAATTCGGAACCCGCCCCGTCCAATTCCTCCAGCGTGATCGCTTCCAGCGCGCGCAGCTGCTGCGCCAGCGCCTCGCGCACGGCGGCGGCGTCTTCGACCGGCTTGCCCTGTTCCTCGCGGCGCAGGCGGCGTTCGGCCTTGACCACCGCCTTCACCCCGCCATCAACCTCGGTGAGGAAGGTGGCCAGGCTGCCGCGCTGCAATTGCAGGCGGTGCGCGTGGGTCAGCACGGCGGCATATTCGGTCAGGCGGGTCTTGTCGTAATCATGCCCGAACACGAGCTTGACCACTGGGGTCATCGGCGCGCGGTCTTGCACGGTGAGGCCGCTTTCGGCGATCAGTTCGGCGTAATCTTCCGGCGCGGCTTCGGCGGCGAGCGAGAAGTCATAGGCGCGGCTGACCGCTGCATAAAGCGCGCTGCGGCTGCGGTCTTCGGTGTTGTCGGCATTGCGCGCCAATTCACGCGCCGAAGCGAGGCAATCATATAGGCCTGCATCAGCGGACAGATCGTCGATCAACGCATCTTCGAACGGTTCCGCATCGGTTTGGTCGGCGTAATCATGGTCGAAATCGTCCACGGCAACCGGATCAAGCGCGAACTCCGACAGGTCGATCGCTTTTTTGACCGGGGGTTCGATGTAATCGGCCAGGCTGGCGAAGTTGTAGGCGGGGTTTTCAGCCTCGCCTTCGTCCTCGTCGTATTCTTCCTCGTCATCATCCAGCGCGTAATGTCCGAAATCGGGCAACGGCAGATCGTGCAGCGCAGCGCTGTCGGCAGGCACGCTGTCGAGCGGGGCGACATTGGCGAAATCCGCCCCAAATTCGTCGCCAGTTTCAGCGCCAAACTCACCGCCGAACTCGGCGCTGTAATTGCCAGAGAGCGCAGCTGTATAATCAGGCTTGGCTGTCACAGAACCATCCTCATGCGCGGGGGAATCGGCCCAATCGGTCACCGGCTCGGCCGCGCGCAGCGGCGCTTCGTCGTCCATTTCAAGCTCGGCCCCAAGCTCCAGTGCCTGATCGATTTCGAGCAGCAGTTCATCCGCGGTCAGCTGGTCAGCCATTTCTTTCCAATTGATCACGCCATAGATGAAATCGATCGTCTCATCGTCGCTCGAATAGGGCAGCAGAATGCCGCGATACAGGATCGCCGCGCCGCGTTGATTGACGAATTCGGCCTCGAACCCGATCGGCGCCTGATTGGCGAGGATCTGCATGTAATGATCGGTGATCCGGCTCAGCAGCGAACGCGGCGGTACGTCGGATAGCCGGGTGATCGCTGCCCCATCGGCGTTGCATTCGCGCGCCAGGGTTTCGCCGAGGAAGCGCACCACCGGGTTATCGATCCCAAGCGAGAAGTCGAGCAGCACGCTGTACGGCCCGAAATCGGGCAGATGCAGCGGCTCAAGGTCTTCGATATTGGGGAACATCCGTTCGCCCAGCAAGCCGGCCCAGTGATTATAGGCGCGTACCTGCATCCGGCGCTCGTCCTGCCCGATGGATTCGGGCGGAAGATCGCGGCGGCTGGCCGGGTCAGCACTTTCCTCTTCGGATGCGTCCCAGCCCCGATCGGCGGAATCGCCGGAATCGAAGGTGCCGCGCAGAGTGTCCATGGCTGTCATCCGCCCCTTTTGGTGAACCTTTACCCAGCCGTTCTGGCGCGGCGTGGTAAACATCACGTTAAACGTGAGGCAGATTTGCGGGGTCGTATGGCGCGCGGGTCGGGAGGTCTGAAACTACAAAAAGTAACGCATCTTGATGGTCACGCGGCTCAGGCCTTCGGCGATCTTGAATACGGCATCAGAAAACTTGGGCGGGGCCATTCGCACCGGGGCATCGCGCGAAAAGCCGTACCCTTCCTTGGGCGCCATGCCGAGCGCGCGGTCGGCTTTGCCGTTGTCGTTTTCGTCATGCAGCAACGCGATCGCATAATCGCCCGGCTTGACGTCCTTGAAGCGGATTTCGACCACCTTACCTGCTGGCACCACGGTGCGGTGGGCGCCGGGATCCTTGATGCATTTGGGAAACACGTCAGACCGCGTGGTCATGCAGGCCCGCACCACGCCCTTGGTTGATCGCAGATCGGTGACCGTGATCACCACATCGCCAGCCCATGCCGGTGCCGCCGGCAGCGCGGCGGTCAGCGCCAGCAGAGCCAGCGCAGGCGCTTTCACGAAACGGCGCGCGCGGGCGCGTGCCCGGCCTCGGCCACGATGCGGCGCGACAGGCCCTTGTCTGTGCCGCACAGCCTGTCCCAGACGCGGAAATACAGCCCGAAATTGCATAAATATTCCTCATGGTGCCGCTCGTGATGGCTGGCTGTTATCAGCCAATGTCCCAATGGAGAATGAACGAGCCAGCGCGGGAACATCTCCCACCCCATGTGATTGGTCACCCCCATCACCGTGGCGATGGTCAGCACCAGCCCCAGCATGGTGACATTGATCGGGACAAGGAACACCAGCACCGGCACCACAATCGCGCCGGTCACCGCCTCTACGGGGTGGAAACTCATCGCGGTCCAAGCGGTCGGCGGGCGGCTGGCATGGTGGACGGCGTGGGCGATGCGGAACCACTTGGGCCGGTGCATCCAGCGGTGGCTCCAGTAAAAACAGGTGTCCTGCACGAACAGGTAGATCGGCAAGGACAGCGGATGATACCACCACGGCAGCGCGGCAAAATCGGTCGAGATCAGCGTCCAGCCATGATGTTGCCAGCCCCACAGCACGATCCCCGCTGGCGTGCCGTAAATCGCGGCCGACAGCAGCGACCAGCGCACTTCGCGCACCATTTGTTCGCCCCGCCCGGCATAGAGCCCGGGCCGCATCCGGGCGGTCGCGAATGCGAACAGCCCGCTGGCGAGCAGATACCGCAGCGCCACGATCACCGTCACGGCAAAGCTCACGATCAGCAGCGCGAGCGGAACGGGCAGGTCAGGCGGCAGCATCGCGCCAACCTATGCCGCAAATCGCTCCAATCCGACAGTGCTATTAGACGAGCGTATCAAGCGCCGCGCACAGCGGATCGATCAACGCCGTGTGCCGCCGCATCGCGATCCGCGCCAATCGCTCCACCTCAACCTTGCGCCGCGCAGCCGCCAGCGGTTCGAGCGCGGCGGGGCGCAAGATCTCGGCGTCATAGCCATCGGCGACAATCACCCCGCAGGTTTCGGGACGGTAAGCCTCACTCTCCAACGGCGCGCGATCCAATCCCGGTGGCACCCCCCAGTAAAATCGGTCGCAAAAATCGAGGTAATCGGGCCATTTTCCATCGCCGAGCAGATCGCTGCGCGCGACCTTGATCTCAACAATCACCACCAGGCCCTTGGCGTCGATCCCCATCAGATCGGCGCGGCGACCGTTGCGGATCGGCACTTCGGGCAGGCACCAGATGTCGTTGCGCGCAAACAACCGCCCGATCCCGCGCGCGACGTCGCCCGCCGTAAGCGGAGACGAATCATGCAAAGGGGAAAGCGCGCCAGTCATCCCGGCAAATTGGAACAGAGTGGGAACGCAGTCAAGCGCGCCGAGCTAATCTGCTCAATTGCTCTCGTCAGTATGGAGCACCGCCAGCAACGCTCCGCGCGCGGCGTGAAATTCGCGCCATAGCGCCAGCGCCGGGGCGGACGTATCCTGCCCGCGCCCCGACAGCGTGGCGAGCGCCGCCATCCCGCTGCCGAGCATCGCGGCGACATCCTCGATCCCCTGAGCGAGCAGGTTGGTCTGCCACGGCCGTGCCTTGGCGATTCTGTCGCTGAGTGCAGCATTGATCTGCGCCGGTTCCGCCGCAATCTGCGCGAGCCGTGCCAGATCGCCCGCCTGCCGGTGAAGATCCAACCACGCCGATTCTAGCGCGGCAGACGCGCCGACGCCGGGATGCGGGACCGCATCAGGAGAGAGAATCGTTTCGGGCGGAAAGCTGGCCATAGCGGCGAGCCTAGGGTCGGCTCCTTGCCGATTGGTTAAGCCGGGCCGTGCCGATCCTGCGGCCAGACGAGTCTGCGCATCATGGCCGAACAATTGTCTAGCGCCGCATCCAGCCTCTTGCTAAGCGGCGCCCCGCGCGCAATTATTGCGTGCAGCGTATAGCATTTGGCACCCGTAGCTCAGCTGGATAGAGTGCTGCCCTCCGAAGGCAGAGGCCACTGGTTCGAATCCAGTCGGGTGCACCAAAGCAAAAGGGCGTCCCATTTGGGGCGCCCTTTTGCTTTGGTGGATCTGGCGATGTGAACCTCTGCTGATTCGCAGCGCCGTAGCTGCGCGGGCGGCGACGACGCGGCGGTGGCTTGCCTTGCCGGGTGTGCCTTGCCCCCAAACACTGCTTCCGTAATGGCTTTGTCAGTCCATTCCGCAACAATCATGCGCATTCGCGTGCAAAAGATTCACGGGTGGATTCGAATGATTCAATCACCATTTATTTCTTCACAGATTCAGTTTGGGGCTTGCGCGGTGCGCGACTCAAGCTTGGTCCACGCGTCGCGGGTTTGTCACGGCTCTTTCACCGGTCTGTCATGGTAATTTTTGCGTTAAACACCCGTTGACGGGATTCGCTGTCTGATTCATTATCTAGTGGTTCGGCGCTAATTCGACCCCCAAGCCTTGGTGATCCCTTCGCCGCTCTGACCAGAGCACAAGCGAAAGGATTCGCCGCCGCCAAGGGGCAAAGATGCGGGCCGATTGGGGGCTATCTGACATGACAAAGCAGGCCTTTCGGGGTCTTCCTGTTGGCAAGTCTGTGGACCAACCTGTATAGAACAGAATTAGAACATGACCCCTTGCGGCATGGCCTGATTCGGCGGACAAGTGGGGCGACCAATGGATTTCAAGGTGAGCGATAACGTGCCGGACAACGGATTGAATGAACTGGATGCAGGCACGCTTGCTGTGACGTCTGATGGACAAGAAAAGGCAGTGACTATGAAAGCAGCAGACGCAGGATCGGACGCGCTGATCGCCGCCAAGGCAGGCGAAGCGCTTGTTGGCGCCATGGCCGCCGCCGCAAAGGGTGATGTGGACAGCAAGACCGTCAACGCGCGGCGCTTCACTGTGGTCACTGATGACACCCGCGATGCGCGTCTGACCGATTTCGGCAAGGAAACGCTGACCGATCGTTACCTGCTGCCCGGTGAAAATTATCAGGACCTGTTCGCCCGCGTGGCCGATGCCTATGCCGATGATCAGGCCCACGCCCAGCGGCTGTATGACTACATCTCAAAGCTGTGGTTCATGCCCGCCACCCCGGTGCTGTCGAACGGCGGCACCCACCGCGGGTTGCCGATCAGCTGCTACCTGAACTCGGTGTCCGACAGCCTCGAAGGGATCGTCAACACCTGGAACGAGAACGTCTGGCTCGCGTCGAAGGGCGGCGGGATCGGCACCTATTGGGGCAATGTCCGCGGGATTGGTGAGCCGGTCGGCCTGAATGGCAAGACCAGCGGGATCATCCCCTTCGTGCGCGTGATGGACAGCCTGACGCTGGCGATTTCGCAAGGCTCGCTCCGGCGCGGGTCGGCGGCGTGCTATCTCGACGTCAGCCACCCGGAGATCGAAGAGTTCCTCGAAATCCGTAAGCCCAGCGGCGATTTCAACCGCAAGGCATTGAACCTGCACCACGGCGTACTGCTGACCGATGAATTCATGGAAGCGGTGCGCGATGGGGCCGAATTCGACCTCAAGTCGCCCAAGACCGGCGAAGTGCGCGCCACGGTCGATGCGCGCTCGCTGTTCCAGAAGCTGGTCGAAACCCGGCTTGCCACCGGTGAGCCCTACATCGTGTTCAACGACACGGTGAACCGCATGATGCCCAAGCATCACCGCGATCTGGGCCTGAAGGTATCGACCTCGAACCTGTGCTCGGAAATCACCCTGCCGACCGGGATCGACCACCTCGGTAATGATCGCACCGCGGTGTGCTGCCTTTCGTCGCTCAACCTGGAAACCTGGGACGAATGGAACAGCGACAAGCAGTTCATTGAAGACGTGATGCGCTTCCTCGACAACGTGCTGCAGGATTACATCGACCGCGCGCCTGATGAAATGGCGCGGGCGAAGTACTCGGCCGAGCGTGAGCGTTCGGTGGGTCTGGGCGTGATGGGCTTCCACTCGTTCCTGCAGCAAAAGAGCATCGGGTTTGAAAGCGCGATGGCCAAGGCGCTGAACCTGAAGATGTTCAAGCATATCCACGCCAAGGCGTGCGAGGCTTCGATGCTGCTCGCGCAGGAACGCGGGCCGTGCCCCGATGCCGCCGATATGGGCGCGATGGAGCGGTTCAGCTGCAAGATGGCGATCGCGCCGACCGCGTCGATCAGCATCATCTGCGGCGGCACCTCGGCTTGCATCGAGCCGATCCCGGCCAATATCTACACCCACAAGACCCTGTCGGGCAGCTTCATCGTCAAGAACCCCTATCTGGAAAAGCTGCTCGACAAAAAGTCGAAGAATTCGACCAATGTCTGGAACTCGATCCTCGAACGCGGTGGTTCGGTGCAGCATCTCGACTTCCTCTCGGTCGAGGAAAAGGCGGTGTACAAGACCAGCTTCGAAATCGATCAGCGCTGGCTGCTCGAATTCGCGGCGGATCGCACGCCCTATATCGATCAGGCGCAGTCGCTGAACCTGTTCATCCCGGCCGATGTCGACAAGTGGGATCTGATGATGCTGCACTATCAGGCGTGGGAGCGCGGCATCAAGTCGCTGTATTATCTGCGTTCGAAGTCGGTGCAGCGCGCGAACTCGCGAAGATCGAGCTCAACGCCGTCAGCCCCACCGATTACGAGGAATGCCTGAGCTGCCAGTAAGGCGCAGGTGAGGCTGGGAAGGGGAGGCGCATTGCAGTGAAAACCCGCAAGTCTCCCCGCCTGCCCACCACCGCCACCGGCGCGTGCCGCTCTGCCCACGGGATGCTGTGGGACATCGCGCTGGCTGACCTGTCCGAAGGCGGCTGCCGGATCGAAGACGCCCGCGGGCGGCTCAGAATCGGCGAAATGGTGCGGTTGTTCATCGCCGGCACCGGGCCGCATCTGGCGCGGGTCGCGTGGCGCGATGGGGCGGACGCCGGGCTGGTGTTCCAGCGCACGCTGTCGGCGCGGGTGGTGGCCCACTTCGCCGATGCCGACTGGGACGGCGCGCGCGACGCCTATGAAGAAGACCTCACCCGGCCGCCCGTGCGGCGGTTGATTTGAGACACATGATAACCCGCTCAACCACGCGGGCAGAAGGGAATGACACTATGGGATTGCCGTTTTGGATGGGCGTGTTTGGCGTGGTCGTATC